>Ga0208179_1000011_pt1 | contig 454503 bp, 320 predicted proteins | sample Malvired_Geostar_FD_184238 | JGI IMG/M metagenome (GOLD analysis project Ga0208179, IMG submission 184238) | Marine viral communities from the Global Malaspina Expedition - Malaspina viral metaG DeepMed_Geostar (SPAdes) (version 2) | ecosystem: Environmental > Aquatic > Marine > Oceanic...
GATAATCAAATACCTGAAGAACTTTATTTTCATCAACGAAAAGAAGCAGCTTAATCACTGATATTATTACTATTGTAGAACTTAAAAACAAGCTAGACCTGTCCTAAGTATTGGGGGACCATCACAGTTTCTTCCTTGTTCATAAGAACATACTTAATACTAGAAAGTAACTGTTTATATTTTTCTTCTTCCATATATTTTGCCTAACCCAGATATGGCGCGGTGGCCTCCGAGCTTTTTTAATTGCGATGAAATTAGCGAATCTGCCGGTGCATTCAAAGTTTCAGATACGCACTGCGCCATTCCAGATAAAAAACTCCCAAGGGCAGAAGATAGTAGAAAGCACCCCAGTTTCTTGGCGGTAGACTCGTGGTGATGTTTACAGTGAAATTGCTAGAGGCGCTTGAGCACATGACTCATACATAGTAGTTGGAGCATCTATTTCAGTTTTTTATTTCGCTGATTGCCTGTTCAACTTGGTCAATAAATTTAAGTACAGCTTCTTGTTTCATTCCTTTTGTGTGAAACAGAATTCCCTTGCCAGAATCAGATGTTATTGCAAGTGCGTGTTTACGTGTTCCAAGGTAAGAGGCTGTAAGTATCCCGCCTGCAATAAGTCCGAAAAACACTAATTCAGATTCGTTGCTAGCAAGTCCAAATAGTGCCGCAAGAAACCCAATAATTGCAAGAATTAACAGTACAATGTTGCTTTGATATTTGACTTCAATCGATCCGACCTTCTCGAGCATTATACTGATAATATGTGCTTTGCCAAATTGCTTGTCCGAGTACCTGATTCTGATGTTAGTAAGTGTTATAATGTTCCCATCTGATTGAGTAATGATCTGTTCTCCGTTTAAAAGACATTTATCTTCCATTGTAGTTTAAGTTAGGTTATTCAGTTAGTAATACAGAGCCGTGCAGTACGCCATATGTACTCCAACAACAGGCCAACAACCACCCTGGCTGCCAGCCTCCTTCTACCAAATCTAACCGTTTTTAAATCCCGAACAAACCATTATCGGCTATTGGGGTGTGCTGCACGGATGTCTTGAAGCTCTGCACGGTTACCTTGAACCACTGCATGGCCATCTCGGAACACTGCACGCTTATCTTCAAGCACTGCACGGTTGTCTCGAACCTCTGCACGGCTGTCTCGGAATACTGCACGGTTATCTTCAAACACTGCACGGATGTCTTCAAACACTGCACGGATGTCTTCAAACACTGCACGGCCATCTTGGAACGCTGCACGGATGTCTTGAAGCGCTGCACGAATGCCTTGGAGCATTGCACGGTTCATAGGGACCAATGGCATCAAGCATGGTCATTCCATCATATAGGTATATCACTACTTTCATGATACCTCTATTGTCATGTTTTGATGAAGTCATCGTCATTGTCCGACCACTTCGATAACCACATTCCCTTTTTTCCGCCCTTTGTCAACATACTGATGAGCTTCCACCATGTGCTGCAGGGGAAAGGTTTTGTGGATAAATGGCCTGAGTTTTCCTTCGTCAGCAAGTTCGCATAGTACCTCCAGGTGCTTCTGGCCAGGGCTGGTGAGCGTCTGAACCGATGCAAAGCGTCCCTCTTGTTTTAGAATTTTTGAAGCTTTTGATTTTGAGGTTTTCCCAACTGCGTCAAACACGATATCAAATTTTTCCTCAAGCAAAGAATAATCCTGACTCCTATAGTCCAGTGTAGCATCTGCCCCCAGTGATTTTACCATGTCTAAATTGGAACCACTGCATACTGCTGTTACCCTGGCGCCCTGCGCCTTAGCAATTTGAATGGCATAGGTCCCTACGCTTCCTGATGCGCCATAGATCAATACATTTTGATCTTTACCGAGCTTTGCTTTTTCCAGAAGAAATAAAGCTGTCATTCCTCCCACAGGCAGAGCAGCGGCTTCATTGAAGCTAAGGCTTTTAGGTTTCAACCGCAGCACACCCTTATTCCTGTTTTCTGGAATACTTAAATACTCGGTATAAGAACCAGTGGCGAGCATGGTAGGAGTGCCAACCACTTCATCGCCCACCTTATACCTGGCAACACCCTTACCGATGGCTTCAACAGTTCCAGAAAATTCATGGCCTAATATTTCCTTTTTCGGCCTGAACAATCCGTAAATAAGTCGGACAAAAATCCAGGCAATTGGAGGGAAGTTTGAGCTGCGCAGGCGGACATCTCCGGCGGTAACAGTCGTTGCATGGATTTTCACCAGTACTTCGTCAGGTTGGGGTGTTGGCTTTTCAATATCCACCATGTTTAACACACTGGGTGGACCGTAGGTGGTGTAGGCAATTGCTTTCATGGTTTGATTTCTTTTAGCGTATGAGTTGATTTAAAGCCCGTTTACAAATCTTCGGAAGGTGTGAATGAACAAATCCTGTTCTTCGATATATCCTTCGTGTGCACTGTTTTCGAGAATGAAGAGCTCCTTGTCCTGAAAGTCGGGACCTCCAATACTGTGGTAGGCGTCATATCCCATTTCAATGGTATTTACACCATCGTGTCTTCCCCAAATCACAATCGATGGGGTTTTGATTTTGGCCATGTCTTCGCTGAGGTTCAATTCTAAAATATTGAAGCGCGGCACCAGATATTGACCATTGAAGAAAATGGCGAGCGACAGATAGGAATTCATTGTGCCCGTGGCACCCACTTCCGGGCCTTGAACCACCTGGTTTGGGTCTTTGCGGTAAGCATTGGTGTTGGTGAGGTAACCATCATATTTAAAGTAGTTTTCCTTTTTGGTCATGTCTGGTTGGGTTGCACACCAATCACGCGCTTCTGTCCAGTATTCAACATCAATGCCCTGGTCGATCTGACGCTGGGCATATTCCTTTACAAATACCACAGATTTTGGAAGTCCGTCTACGAGATTATGACCACTATCCATGCAGATAAACCCATCAACCTTTTGCTGATAGTCCTTAGTACTCAAATAGGCACAGCCCAGGGCTCCTCCCCAACTGATACCGTAAAACACAATGCGAGGATGATGATATCTAAGTTTTATCGCCTCCACCACAAGATCAAGGTCATCAACGAATTGCTCAACAGTAAACGTTTTTTGATCGGGGTTTCCCATGGAGAGACCAGATCCTCTCTGATCCCAATAGGCAAACGCATAGTCGCTTTCGAGCTCTTTGGATACTGGCATGAATGAAGGAAGCGAGGCATTCCCTCCCGGGCCTCCGTGCAAAAACAAAATGAAAGTACCGGATTGGATATTGCCCTTAACATATACAGGCATCTCCGCACCTACATTTTTCACAAAGAAGTGATCTCCTTGATAAAAATCTTCCTTTTTGCATGCGACAAGGAGCATGAGCAGCGAGAAAGTCAGAAGTATTTCTAATTTTTTCATCGTTGTTTGAATTTGTAAGTGAAACCGATTTTAGCGGCAACATGCGGAAGGAAAATATGATTGTAGGGATACTGTAAATAAACTTCTGGGCCAATGTGAATCGTCCATGGCAGGTCATTTCTTCTGCTTCCATCCCAACCCAGCCGAAATGATGCGTTTGGCATAAAGTGAGGATGGCCCAAATTGGCCGCCTTTTCCACACCACCATTTTCAGTTCTTTGATATAGGACACCAGCCGCCCAGGAGTGCATATAGCCAACACCCAAGTTTATATCTGCAAATACAGGCCCCACCGCAAACCGCGAGCCGAAGGATGTTTTCAAAAAAACGGATGTGTTGTTCCAGCGATGCCAGTAACCACCAAGGTCAGTGTCCCAATGTAAGGTGACCCAATTGTTTCTGACCATGGTATAATCCAAGCCCAGACTAAGGCCTGGATGCAGGACCAATTCTCCGAAGTATTCCACTTTGAGTGCAGTTCTATCCCCGTATTTTGCCTTCGATCTGTCCTGTTCTTGAGCCAAAACGGATAGGGAACACAGTAGTAGGATTAAAAGTGGCATTTGTGATGCTTTCATCTTTCTCTGTTTATTTCCTTGAAATGAATTCGATCCACATTTAATGGTGATGTCCACTCAGTTCTTGAAGAGGTCATTCCTGAAATCAGCTATTTGTGAACCATTAGTTTAAACTTTTGATAGCACAAACATCAGAATGATGAGGGAGCGGGTTGTTACAATATTTTAGGAAAGGGTTACAAGATTTAAAGGTCTTCTATCCGGTCTTCTTCGTGCCACTGAAACCGGTATGACGTGCTCTTCCCGTTACGTCATTCCGGTTTTGGACTAGCGCAGCAAGGGACAAATACCGGAATCTTCTGGTTAATTAGGGCAGATGTTACCCCTAAAGATTTAAATAGTGTTTGCGAAGCTCCGGATCTAGCTTCCCAATGGCATACCTTAACGCCACTCTGGGCATACCTTGGGCAAACTGATCCAAAAAGCCCCTCAACCTCACTTCATCTTTTTTGCCGGCTTCCCTGATCCAACTACCCACTGCAGTTTGCACGAAATGCTCAGGATCGTGTACTAGCATTTCAGCAATCCTAAAAGTGTCGTCTATTTGATCTTGTCTGATAAAAAAATAGGTACTCACTATGGCCGTTCTCCGTTCCATTGGATTGGCAGATCTTGCCAATTCGTAAAGCGGAAATCTGTCCTTGTCAAATAAATATCCCCCCACTACGTATGGCGCAGCCCTATCTACCATCCCCCAGTCATCAATACTCTTATGGTGATCCATATATGCCTGGTAAATTTCCCTCCTCTCTTCTGCCGATGTTCCCTTATTTCGGGCCTTCCAGTCCAATATGGATACAGCACCCAGTCGATGGTCATAATTTTGGGCATTCAGCAATTTCACGACTTCACGCACAGGCATGAGTTTGAATTCTTTCGCCAAAGAAAAAATCTCCCTTTTTGGAATGGTGTCAGAATATTCCTGACCAATAATATTCAGAGTCTCAATAAATTCTTTGGCAGTCATCTTCTAAAGATTTCATGAAACGTTCGACTAATGCCCTCCTGGCTGCCAGCCCGCCTCATACCAAATCTAGTGGATTTCGACTCTCGAACAAATCATCACCCGCTATGGATACAATGGACCCCAAACCACCCTCATTTATCGCTTAACTATTCTGTAAACCTGGCGTAAACCGCCTGCTTGGATATCCAGAACATAGATACCCGGAGTATAGCCCGCGAAATCCATGTGGTAAGTTGCCTGGTCTTTGCCGTGAAAGACACTGGACTGAATAAGCTGCCCGGCCAAGTTTCGTACCGCAATAACCACTGGCCCGGAACCCAAAGAATTCAGTTGAATGTTCACCTCGTCGGTTGTGGGATTTGGGTACAGAATGGCCTTAAAAGCACTTTCATCAAGCCCTAATACCTTTGGGCTTATTTCGCCGGAAAGCGTAGAACAACCCGCTCCATTGGTTACTTCCACTTGATACGTAGCGCCATGTACCCATTCTATTTGCTTGGTGGTAGCGGCCATTACGACTTGATCCTGAAACCATCTATAACTGGCCCCCTCTGAGGCTACCAGCAGATCACCCTCTAAGGTTATCGTTGCGACTGGAGCCGGAGCAATCATCACTTCCAAGGAAGTAGATGTCACACATCCTCCCCCCATCGTGAAGTCAACCTCAGCTGAGCCCGCCCCTTCGTCTGACCAATTGATCTCCACCGACGATGTACCCTGCCCGGATAAGATCTCACCACCCGACACAGACCAGAGATAAGAATCAAAGCCTTCTACTATGGAATAAGCCAAAGACTTGGTCTGACAGGCCTCGCCGGCTCCCTCAATAGCTACTGCTGATGGATCTCCTTCTCCAATGTGAAAAAGCAGACTTCCATAGGCTGAAACGGTATAGGCATAGGACTGTAATTCATCGTAGGTCAATTCCGCCTGGCTGTCATCCAGCAGGTTGGTTAAGATGAAACTGCTCCTGCAATTGAGTGATAAAGCCGAAATATCCATGGTGCCGGTTTTCTCGCTTCCAGAAAAGTTGTGAACGGCAATCACAAAGTCACCGCCCGTTTTGATGGCGGTGGAATACACCTCAGTATTATTCGAGTTTTCAATGCGATCCATTGAGGAAGAGTTGCCGATATAGCGAGCACGTATGTCCATCAGCTTCTTCATGTATTCCCGAAGGCCAAACTGGTCATTTCTTGCATAAACCTCATAATTATAGGCCCCCTTATCAACTCCGTACTCAGACCCGGACCAGATAAAAGGAATCCCTCTGGAGGTAAATATGAGTGACTGCAGCAGCCTGGCTTTCGCCAAACCAAAAGACATGGTGGCTCTATCGAAATCGTGCAGGTCTGCAAATCGGACCGGAAGCCCGGCATTGGGATACTCGAATCGGATGACAGCATCCAGCTCATCCAATGACCCACTGCCATTAAAGAGGTTGGTGATGATGTTTGCATCTTCATATCCATAGCCCCGAAGGTTAAAGTCAAAGACGGCATCAAACCCGTCATCGAACACCTGATCATAGGGTGGAAAGGATTCTGAAACCATAAAAAGATCAGGCTTCACATTCTTCATGCGCTCCCTGAATTTCTGCCAAAATGCTGGATTTCGCTTGTAAATGGCCCAGGACACATCACCACGGTAGCCATCAATATCAAACTCCCTAATCCAATATTCCGAAACCCAAAGCATGTAGTTGGTGGCCAATGGATCATTGTAATTGATATCGGGAATCGAATAGCTCAATGAAAAGGTGTAATTGTCAAGTGCCGGGGGCCCTGACCAGTTGTAAAAATTGCTAAATGGCGAATCTGAACCGATGGCGACAGGCTCCTCAAAATAGGGATTGAAAGTGGAAGTATGGCTATTCGATAAATCAAGGAATATCCTAATCCCCTTTTCATGGGCCACGTCTACCAAATTTTTGAGGTCCTCTTTCGTTCCAAAAAGCTCATTCAGTTCGTAGTAGTCGATTGTCCAATACCCGGAGTACTCATTGGACTCAAATATGGGCATCAAATAAATGGTATTTACGCCCAAATCTACCAGCTCATCCAAACCTGCCGTGATCCCACTTAGTGTGCCGGCATTACTGAATGACCTGGGATTGATCTCATAAATAACCATCTTCTCCATCCACGGTGAGGGGTCAAAGCGGCTAATAAGGGATGCTTTTCCTTCCCTCACACTGACCAATTGTCCGGCTATGAACTTTTCATCCCGGGTATTGGTAGCAGTAGCACGGAAATGGTAGTCGCCATCCTGCGCCGATAGCGTCACCTGGGTAGCTGTTGCGTTGGTAGTTGACCATTGGGCCGGCTCAGGACCATATACTTGTGTCCACTCATAGGTCAGCGTTTCTTCACCTTGATTGGTTACGTTCACATCTAAATCCACTTGCAAATCGGCTGTAACAGCCGCCGTGACGGCCAGCTGAGGTTTGTTCAGGGAAACATATTCTATCTCTTTACTTACGCTGTTGCTGGTACCCGGAGCAGCCACAATAGAATTAACACCTTCCACTAGTGTAACAGGAGCTCTGAATTCACCATCCGTTACGCTCACGGTAGTGATGGCTCCATTCACTTCAAGTTCAAATTCAGTGATCTCCGAGGAAGTCACCCTTCCATACAAAGTAATCTCTTCAGAAAAGTAGCGACTGATTTTATTGCTGATCATGATGGCTGGAGCTCGCTGCACGGTGACTGATCGAACGGCGGTACCGGCGCTGGATGAAACCGATAGTTCGATTACATATTCCCCAGCCGGAAGGTCTCCCGGGTAGTAGACAAATTCACGAGAGATCGCATCATAGTACTGACTTGCATCGGGAATTTCCACACCGTTCAATTTGAGTGATATGGAGCTTTCGGTAATTGGCTGACTGTCCTTAAAAGCCAGGAGTGCCCAGATAGAATCCATCGGAGTGGGCACCTGCTGTCCGCGTGCTTGTGGAAGTAAATACGTGATCATTGGATTTGCTATGGCCAGCTGAGAGAAACCATCATAAACGGGATCCAGGGAATTGAAAGGATCCGAGAGGTACGGGCCCGAATCCACATCAAAAGCATAAGTCAGATCACTATTTTCGGCCAGATCGAGCGTAATAGAAAACAGGCCTCTTGCATCCGGCCCCACCATTTGATAAGCCTCATTTTGATAGGCCCAGCCGTTGATATTTCCCGTCAAATACACGCTCTCTGTGTATCCATAAGGTGAGTCTAAATATAGTTTAACAGGCACTTGAGCCATACCAGTAGTGCCAGTCAAAAGGCACATAAGAAGTAGGAACCCTTTGAATACGTTTGATTCCCCTTTAGTTGTTGTTCCTATTCGCTTCATATATGCATCTGCTTATCGTCAAGCTCGAAAGTAGAGTCTTTTTGGATACAAAATGATGATATGAAAATGAATATTTTTCCAAAGGATCGGAACTCAACAAGGACTTGCGAATGGCCACCTTTATTGCCGTTTTCAGGGGGGTTACCAACCATCAAAAACCCGAATGACTGGTGTTCGGTTGATTACGCCATTACACCAAGTGAGAGGGGACGCCTTCCCATGAAATTGACGATTAATCATTATTGCTGAGATTCCGGTCTTCTTCGTGCCTCAGAAACCGGAATGACGTTCTCTTCCTGTTGCGTCATTCCGATTTTGGACTAGCGCAACTCTCTACCGTGTCTCGCTGGTGGAGACCCTCTGAGAAGGCCAGGTGAGATAGTAGCCACATGCATTTTTACCGCTTGTTGTGAGGCGTATAGTTAAGGAGTGGAAACGTTCAAGTTACCACCGACTGCTCGAAGCACTTTAAGAATTGTGTCAAATTGAGGTTTTGATCCTTGAGATAATGCCTTGTAGAGGCTTGGTCTGCTCAACCCCGTTTCCTCAGCAATTTTTGACATTCCTCGGGCCTTAGCCACATGCCCAAGAGCTGTTATGATGTCTTCAGCGTCACCTTCTTCAAGTACTGTGTTCAAATACTCCGCAATCATTACGTCATCTTCCAGATACTCTGCAATATCGAATTTTGTTATCTCCTTAGTTGCCATCTTCAAGTTCGTCTTTATAGTTCAACCATATTACCTTGGCTTTGTCTATGTCCTTCTTTTGGGATGATTTTGTCCCGCCATTAAGAAGTATCACAACTCTGCCATTGTATTCTCTCAAATAAATTCGATAGCCCTTGGCGTAATGAATTCGCAGTTCACTAATCCCTTGACCGACTGGTTCACAATCACCAAAATTTCCTTGCTCCTCAATTCTTTGAATTCTGAACAGGATTTTGGCTTTCGCCCTTTGGTCCTTCAACTTTCTTAGCCATTTGTCAAATACGTCAGTCTTCTCAATGGAATACATACGGTAAATGTATTCACTTGGATACATTTGTGCAATAAAGAATAGGAATTTGGGACACACCTTTAACCACCAGCAAGTTATCTCCCCAGAAAGTATATTTGTTTTAACCTGTGTTCTACCAACCCCCCAAGACCATGAAAAACAATCGACCACTCAAAATCGTCATAGTCGTAGCCCTCCTACTGCTGATCCCACTTATCGCCATGCAATTGACAGATGAGGTCACCTGGTCGGTGTTCGACTTTCTGGTAGCAGCCATCATCCTGCTCAGTGCCGGATTCATTTTGGATCTCATCCTGAGAAAAGTAAAAAGCACCCTTTATCGAATAGCATTTTCAATAGCATTGCTGATCCTCCTCCTGCTGGTGTGGGCCGAGCTTGCGGTTGGCATCTTCGGCACTTTCATTGGTGGATATTAAGTTCACCACATGGCTCCTGGCAACGCACCTATCCTGTAGGTCAACAACAAAGAGGTAATCGGAGACTTCCTCAGGACATGAGTCCCTGGTGAATCTGAAGCATCTCCTGGAGCATCTGCAGGCGTACTTCGGCCAGCTGGGTATTGGGCCCATTGGTCTTCAGTTTCTGTGCATGCTCCATTATTTTTTCGATACAGGCAATGCTCTGGAGGTGTTCTCCTTTAGCAAGATCGCGCACTTCGGTGTGGTAATCCGCCTTGGTAATTGTTCGTACTTGTGTATTCATCATCATATCCATTTAAGTGAGTTACGGATAAGATCCTGTCACTTCCGGAACCTTCCAAGGCGGGATGGAGTCCGGATAGTTTTCAGATCGCTGGTTTATTAATATTACTAAAAAAAAATGACTTCTGTGTCATATTCACACAGCAATTATAGATTAATCTTCGCTCAAAGATTTTTCCTCTCTGTTACCCAATCGTGAATAAATCGTACCTGCCTGAAAATCAGATAAAAAGCCGTTCATTAAATGTTTAGGTCATAAATAAAAAAAGTCACCCCGAAAACCGGGATGACTCAAACTTAACTGAACAATGCCTTTAAAAGATCTATTTCATAAGCACCTTATGGGTGGTAACACCTGATAGACTCTCTACTCTCACCAGGGCGATTCCTCTCGGCAAACCGGATACATCCAGCACCTGCTGGTGGCTCCCTTTGAGAAGAAACTCCTCCTGATACAGGTACTTGCGACCGTCTAACCCAAACACACTCACAGACACAGGCCCGTCCTCATTGAGGTAATGACTGATCGTGAGCTGATCCACCGCCGGATTGGGATACATGACCAGCTGTGCACGAGCAGACTCTTCCAGAAGTTCCACAATGGTCTCCTGTGCCACCCGTGAGCCTGTACCTGCCAACGACAGGTATACCATGCTTCCTGAGGTAGGTACTCCACCAAGGCTGGCACCCCAGTTTTTGGTATGCCCCTCAAGGCCTATGCCGATGGTGCCGCTACTTCCCACACCAATGAGCGATTTCAATACCTTGCCCTCAACGGCCAGAGGTGTCATCACGAATTCGATACCCGCAGAGTTGGCGGACTCTTCAAAAGGCCACCCGCCACTGCCGGTATATTCATTGAGCTGATTGTAGTTAGCATCTATATAAAAGTCCGATTTATCCGTCCATAAATACTGATAGCCGGTAGCTCCGTTGGTGTTGATGTATACATTGTATTCCCACAGTGCAGAAGTGTCTATTTCAGCATAGAGATAGATATAATCCGAATCAGTGTAGCCATAAATATTTTTGAAAGAGCTGCCTGTCACCCCTGTGATGAGGGCTGAGTAATTCTCCACCGGACTCTTATAGCCATCGATAGCCAAGCTGCCGGCATCAGAGCCGCCATCGAGTGTCAGGTAAACCATAGCAGCATCTTCCACCGGGATAGAGCCGAGGCTACTCGACCAACCGCTCGAGTGTCCTTCTATGCCCAGCCCCACGGTACCGGTGCTCCCTATGCCAAGAGCGTACTTGGGTATTCGGCCTTCTATGGTAGAGTCTGTTTTCACAAAGCGAATGGTCATTACCGAATTATCGGCAGTAAATGGCCAGGAAGGTGAAGCAGCGGTATCATAAACATTGAGCAGGTTCAGCGTACCATCCACATAGTAGTCAGACTTTTCAGTCCAGATGTAGTCATACCCCGTACTGGAGTTGGTATTCACAAAAATGCTGTACTCCGCCATGGTCCCCTCGTACTCACCATAGATGTAGATAAAGTGATTGTCGTCATAGGCGTGAATATTTCTCCAAACGCCTGTAGTCACGCCGGTCTGAAGGGCATCATACCCTTCGCTCGCGCTTTTCACTCCATCGATGGTGGCAGCAATGTCACCAGCCGCCACAGAGGAAGATTCAAAAGCTCCAATATCAACAGTATCACCAAAAACACGCTCATTTCCGAAAACATCAGTTTCCCCAGTGCCCACGGTATACCCTGGGTCACCAGCGTCTATCGCTGGGGAGGTAGACTGCAGCCTGAAATCGGGAGTGGAAGACACTATGTCCTCAAACACGGGATTCTGAAAACTGGAGTGCTCATCCTGATCGGTACGGTTCACACGATACCAAGCAAAAGTGCCATAAGAATCATATCCACTGCCCAGCTGTGACCAATCGAAAATACCCACCGCCGGATCGGCCGTGGAGTTGGTATAGTACAGGTTGTAATCAAAGCTTATCGTGCTGTAATAGGATGTGGTATCAAAAGCCATGGCAAACGTCACCAGGTTGTTGGTGGCGGTAGCATAGATGATGTTGTTTTTGATGGTCAGGTTTTTAATGTTCTTCTGAATGATCAACTGAGAAGAACCCAAACTTCCGAGATAGGTATCTGTCACACCCCCATTGCCATAAATGGTGTTTCCGGTAATCGAAACATTGTTGATATAGCTACCACTGGCGGCAGAAGGCACACCCAGTACCAGACCCGTCCATGAGTTGTTAAAGGAGAGGTTGTTCCTCACAATATGACCTCCGGAGTGCACTCCGCTGTTTTCATTGCCTATGGAAAAGCCCACCTGACAATCGGAAACTTCATTATTTTCAACCGTAATATTCTGCGAACCATCACAGTAAATACCTGCGGCAGCGGCTATTGGTGATCGACAACTCCATACTTTGTTGTCTTTGATCACGCCATTTCTTGCATAGTTTTGAGCGGAAGAAACAGTAGCTCCCTGGATGTCGGGCACCCAGGTATAATGACCAGCTGCCACTATGCCGATGTTCTGGACTTCATAGATGGTATTGTTGGAAACCTCAAAGCCATCGAGGTGGCCGTTCAACTGGATACCCTCTGTCCAGCCCGGAATCACGTGGTGAATCAGGTTATTCTTAACCACCACATTCAGCAAGGGAAGCGAATCGGTACCCACAATGCTGATGGGCCCGATATTGTCATTGGGTGCCGCCGACTTTAAAGTATCGATCTCTGCCGCGGTGAAATCCAATCGGTCCTTCATCGGATCCACGTTGACCGTCCAGGAGAAATCATAGATTTCATTGCCAATGATCTCAATGTTTTCACCGCTGTTGGCTACCTGAATTCCAAATTTGGTATCCTTCACCAATGTGGGGGTGCCATTGATCGTCTCGGTAGTGGCCAGGCTTTGATTGCATCGGTGGTCACGCAATTTGAATCCCTGCACACGTACATTTTTAGCTGCTGAAGTGATCGTTATCAGTGCTGCAAACTTCTTATTGTAAAGATTTTCACCATCTATAATCACCTCACCCTCTGTCTTGAGGGTAAGCCAATAGTTACCGGTTCCACCATTGTATTGGGTCAAAACAATCATGCCATTGGAATCAGGTGCATACACACCCGCACGAACAATGATTTCCTCATCAGAAACCATTCCTGCCAGGCCAAGTGTGGACTGACGATAATCAAGTGCCTCTTTGATGGTTTTGAACGGATCATCAGATGATCCGTCAGAAGAGCTTCCAGCATAGCTGGCATCCACATAGAGCGTAGTGGATCTGGACTGGGCGTTACCTGACCATGGGAACACGGTCATCAGCACCAAAAAACTAAACGAAAGTAAACTTTTGAGATTCATGAGGTATAAGGTTAGGTTTGGTTACCTAACGAAAGTATATAATTTCACTTAAAAAGCAAAAGAAACAATAATATATTATTGTTTCTTTCGTTTACTTTCTTTTGTGTGTAAAAGACACAGATTGGCCAAATAATCATCTGGCAGCGCTACACCTTACCTGATGATAATCCTCCTTACCGTGGTTTCTCCATTGACTGCTACTCTCACCAGGGCCATTCCTTTTGGCATTCCCTTTACGGATAATTCATACTGATGGGATCCCGGAGGAAGTAACTCATTCCACTCAGCATATCGCTTTCCATCCATACCCATCACCTCGATCACAACCACGCCTTCACGATCCTGCACATGCGCTACCCTAAGAAAGTCCGTAGCCGGATTAGGGAAAATTGATAGCATGTTAGATAAAGCTACGGGAGCTTCCACTGTCACTCTGCTACCGGCTGACCCGATGGTATAAGCCGCCCCACTGGTACCGGAAGGAATAGACCCCACCATGCTATACCCTGAATTAAGAGAAGCCACAGCCACTCTGACCACAGAGCCAGATATTCCCAAAGAAGATTTGGGCACGGACAGCTCCAACACCGAACTGTTTTTCACCGCAGTGATCCCCCCCAGACTACTCCATGACCAGCTACTGCCGGTACCCGTATACTGATACAGCGTCCCATTTTCGATCATATAGTTAAACCCCGTTGAAGACCAGCTGCTACTTGTGTATTCATTACTGCCGGTTGAGTTATTGTCTGTATCCAGAAAAACCTGGTAATTAGTCGAAAAGCTACCCTGAGCCAATACATAAAAATTAGAGGTGTTGTCAGCAGCTTTGAGGGAGGTAAGATTAGTGCCCCCGGTAGCAATGGTGGACACTGATGACCAATCGCCGGTAGCACCATCCACCGTAATATTCAGTGAAGCAGCAGCAGTTTCGTAAGCTCCGATATCCACTGCACTCCCCTGCTTTCTGGTATTGCCCGCCATGTCTTCCTGACCAGAGCCGGTAAAGGACGGATCCCCCGCATCCACAGCCGGAGAAGACGATGGAATTGAATAATCATCACTTGCGGCATTCACAAAAAGTGGGTTTTGCTTAACTGAGTTGGCATCTCCGGATACGTTATAAAACAAGCTGGAGGTATTGGCATTGTCGCGCCAGTATAAATTATAAGCCAGTGTGTGGCTGGTGGTTGTCGTTCCTCCCATTTGCACAATGGCATACCGCCAGTCGGTAGGATACATAATGTTATTCTTGATCACACTGCTGGTGTTGTTCTGTAGCGCAATCTGACCATTGTCATAGGTTCCGGTACCACATTTGTAAAACGTATTGTTATAGACCTGAGTCCCACTTACGGTACTTGTGGTATTCGAACCCAGAAACAATCCAGACAAGGTGCAGTCGTAAGCCAGGTTATTTCTGACAATGTTGCCAGTACTGGACTTACCGGCCACTTCACAACCCACGGAGAACCCGACCTTATAGTTGAATACGATATTGTTCTCAATAGTAATGTAACTACCTCCGTCTACGTAGATACCACCTGCCGCATCCAGCGCTGCAGGACCGGCATAGTTTTTTACCACATTTTCACGAATGATTCCGCTTCGGGCATAATTAACACTGGCAGGAGCCCCGGTCCAAGAAAAGTGTCCGGCCGCATCAATCCCTATGTTGGTGTTACCATCCAGTGTATTGCCTTCCACTAAAAAGTTCTGGACGTTACCCACCAGAGTAATGCTCTCGCTGTATCCGGTAATGCAGTCATGAACGCTATTGTTACCTATAAACACGTTCTGAATCGCCGACGAGGTACTTCCCACCACCACAATGGCATGGGCATTTTCCCCGGAGGTAGGCATAGTCGTTTTCGAATTGGTCCAGCCAATGTTGTAAAACTCACAATTCACTATATCAATTTCATTACCGGTGCCATTGACAATGATACCATTTCCGGTATTCCCCCAATTGTTACGAAACACCAGACCATCCACGAGGATGTTGGTTGAATTGGTAATGTGCAGGATATTGATCCCATTGGTGCCCGTACTGGAACTCCCCTCCAGATTCACAGTACCGTTGTAGCTTTTGAGTGTGACGTTATTCTTGCCACTCAATACGAACGGACCGGTGTAGTTACCCGCAGCAATAAATATCACATCCCCCGAAGATGCACCCGAACATGCGCTAGCGAGTCCGCTGCTGGTAGAAACATAAACATTGGCGCCCTGCACCGCATACGTCAGAAAAAACAGTAAGGACAGGAAACCCGCCCTGCAAGCATTTCGGAAAGCATTCCGATTTAAAACAGAATAAAAAAGTTGGGAAAAAATGGTTTTCATAAGTATAGAATATTTGGTTGAATATCGCTCTTGTGTTCAGCATATCGCCTCAACCCTTTCCTTATCTTATCAAAACTGAATACTCTAATTTAGTAAGCTTTTTGAAAGATTATAATCTTTCTTTTACTTTCTTTATTTAACACTAAGGGTTTATAACGTTTTCTTTCCATGAAATAAGCACCTATTACATCCGTTATGAATCAAAAAAGCTCAGGCTTCGTCTGAAACCTGAGCTTTTTACCTGGAAAATTTTATGAATACCTAGTACCGGTCATCAAATCCAAAGATGGGCTTTCTGGTCAGCCATTTACCTCTGGTGAAGTCTGGAAACTGAACCGGTGCGCTACCATTGGCTATGGATTGCTCCGTCATGCAGGTAACCGCCGCCCACGACACACAATCATAGACGTCCATTGGCATGGGTTCGTTTCGCTTAAGAGCCTCTACAAAGGCATGAATTACAAAGAAGTCCATCCCTCCATGGCCGGCACCAGCTGAGTCAGACTCATACTTCTTCCAAAGCGGGTGATCATATTGCTTCATATAAGCAGCATCACTCTCCCACTCATGTGCAGGGCTTTTGCCTTCTATATAAATACCATCATTCACATCCATCCAGATACCATCAGTACCCTGCACCCGGAATCCGAGCGAATACGGTCTTGGTAAATTGGTGTCGTGACTCAAAACGATGGTTTCGCCCTGAGCGCATTTAATAACTGTAGTCACAATGTCCCCGAGCTTGAACTCCACATCGGCATTGGGGTGCGACTTGCCTCCCTGCGGGTGCTCCACAATGTATTCATGCAACCCTCTGGCTTTTGACGAGGTACTGGTGAGGTAGACAAACCTGTTACCACGGTTGTTATTGATATAGTTGGCCACAGGCCCCAGTCCGTGGGTAGGGTAAATATCCCCATTCCGGTTCACCGAGTGGTTCGTTCTCCACCTGGCTTCACTGTATCCTTTCTCCCCAAACTCTACGCCACCACCATAGAGCTGCTGTCCATTATTGAACTTGACATGGCGCAAGTCATGCTGATAACCACCCTGCAGGTGAATAATCTCCCCAAACAGATTCTGACGCACCATATTGAGTACAGCCATCACATCTCTCCTGTAAGCTACATTTTCCAGGATCATAAAAGGTGTACCGGTCTTCTCATAGGCATCTACCAGAGCCCAGCACTCCTGAATATCGAAAGCACCAGCTACCTCCAACCCTACAGCCTTTTTAGCTTCCATCGCATCTATGGCCATGGGCGTATGCCAAAGCCAGGGGGTAGAAATAATCACCGCATCCACATCCTCGCGCTGCAACAATTTCTGATAATCATACGGTCCGGCACCGAAGGTAGCCGGCTTCTTCATTCCAGCATCCTGCACCATTTTGGCGGCATTGGCCAGGCGCTCCTGATCGATATCACAAACAGCAGTGACCAAAATATCTTTTCGCTGCAGGGTAAGCCCCAGCTGACCAGTACCACGTGCTCCTACCCCAATGAATCCGATCCTGATCTTATCCTGACCCTTGCCGAGACCAAACGCAAATGAAGGAGCCATCATGGCCAATGATGCACCCGCGGCTGTTTTTAGTACAAAATTTCTTCTATCCATTTTATTCATTAATTATAAATTCATCCGTATATAATTCTTCATTCCCCGGCTGGTATTGTACACTTTATGGAGATCTTAGTGCCGGAATATTCGCTTAATTCACTTCACTGATTAACCTAAACTTCCAAATAATAAGTAAATGAAACTTTTTGTTTTCAAAAAACAAAGTTTTAGAATGATATTTCTATATTTAAGCGAATTTTATCTTTCGTAAAGTTATTAATTATGGCATTAAGTACTTTGGACTGGTCCTTTGTGATCGGATTTTTCATCATCTCTTTAGGTATTGGCATCTGGACAGCCAAATGGGGCAATAAAGATGCTTCCGATTACTTCACAGCCGGAGGGAAGATGCCATGGTGGCTGCTGGGGGTTTCTATGGTAGCTACTACGTTTTCTACAGACACACCCAACCTGGTCACAGATATTGTACGCCAAAATGGGGTGTCAGGCAACTGGGCATGGTGGGCCTTTCTTCTTACGGGGATGCTAACGGTCTTCATCTATGCCCGGCTATGGAAAAAATCCGGTGTGGTCACTGATGTGGAGTTCTACGAACTAAGGTACAGCGGGAAAATCGCGCGGTTTCTTCGCGGATTTCGGGCCATTTACCTGGGGTTACTCTTCAATGTAATGATCATGGCCACGGTTTCCCTGGCCGCCATCAAAATAGGAGGAGTTCTTTTGGGGCTGAGTCCACTCCAAACAGTCGTGATCGCCGGAACAGTAACCGTCATCTACAGCTCGCTTGGTGGGCTGAAAGGCGTACTGATCACCGACTTTGTCCAGTTTTTTCTCTCTATCGGAGGAGCCATCATCGCTGCTGTGGTCTCGCTTCAGCATCCTAAGGTAGGAGGCCTCTCCAATCTCCTAAAGCATGAAAATGTGGTGGATAAGCTGGATTTATTCCCTTCGTTTTCCAATCCCGAAATTTTCATCACGCTGTTACTAATCCCGCTTTTGGTACAATGGTGGAGTGTATGGTACCCGGGAGCGGAGCCTGGTGGTGGTGGATACATCGCCCAGCGGATGTTTGCCGCCAAAAATGAAGACCATTCTATTAAGGCCGTTTTGTTTTTCAATGCAGCGCACTACGCCCTGCGCCCCTGGCCTTGGATTATTGTCGCACTTTGTTCGCTCGTGGTTTTCCCTGACCTGGAAAGTTTCCGTACGGCCTTTCCAAATGCCGGAAGCATTATCAACCACGACATGGGGTACCCGGCTATGCTCACATTCATCCCATCCGGACTCCTCGGGCTGGTGGTCACATCGCTCATTGCAGCCTATATGTCCACCATCTCCACCCACCTCAACTGGGGCGCCTCATACATCGTCAATGACTTTTATAAGCGTTTTGCCAAACCCGACGCTACTCAAAAAGAGATGCTGCATGTAGGCAGGATCATCACTGTGCTGTTGATGGTGCTCACCATGATATTCGCACTACTGCTGGACAATGCCCTGGGTGCGTTCCAAATCCTCCTTCAGATAGGTGCTGGCACCGGACTGATCTTTATCCTTCGCTGGTTTTGGTGGCGTATCAACGCTGCCAGCGAAATGGCCGCAATGATCATCAGCTTTCTGGTGGCTATTTATTTTGGGGTGTTTCATAAGATGATGGGGTTTGAGCCATTGGCGTCATGGATGGAGCTGGTCATTGGAGTAGGCATCACCACTGCGGGCTGGATCATCGTGGCCTACACTTCGCAGCCCACCAGCATGGAGGTGATGATCAGCTTTATCAATAAGGTAAGCCCTGGCGGACCCGGGTGGACAAAAATCATCAATAAAGCCAAGGCAGATGGCCTGCAACTTTCTGAGCCCTCCGGGCCGTGGAAGGTGCCGATCGGTATTCTCTGTATGATTGCCGGCACCATTGGAATATATGCTTTCCTGATGGGAACCGGGCTGTTCATCTATGGTAGATATCTCAATGCGATCATTCTGATGGGAGTGACGATTGTCTCCATTATGGTCTTAAAAAGATTCTGGAGCAGACTTAGCTAAATGATGACAACAGCAGAAAAAAGGGTTCTTGTTCTGTGCCCCAACCCAGCCATCGACATTTTCGCGTGGGTGGAGGGATTTACTCAGGGAGTACCCAATAGAATACAAAAAGAAACGCGTTATCCTGGTGGCAAAGGGCTACACGTAGGCATGGCCCTTTCCGAACTGGGTATTCCGGTGACCATTGCAGGATTTTGGGGCGGTGAAGCGGGTATCTGGATCAAAAAAGCTTGTAACGAGTATTATCCGAAGATTGAGTTCATTGGCCCGGATATTTCCGAATGGTCTAGAAGCTGTTACACCTTCAAATCCAGGGGTGATTTTGATGATACGGAAATTTTGGGTCCAGGTCCGGTGGTGACTGATTCGGACTTCAGCCATCTGATGGATAGCATAGAACACGCGCTTCCTAACACCGCCCTGATAGCCCTCTGCGGTTCATGGCCCAAAGGAAGCCCGGAAAATGGCTATCAACAGGTGATCGAACTGGCCAAAAAGGCTTCCGTCAGAAGTTTTCTGGATTGTACAGGGCCCCAATTGGCCAATGCCCTGAAAGCACAGCCTTACGGTCTTCACCTCAACAGAAAAGAGATCACTGAATATTTTCAGGTTGAGTTTGATACCGCCAAAAAGCAAATCATGGAGTACTGTGATCTGGCAGCCATCACCAATGGCTCAAAGGGCCTTTACCTCATCAGTGAAAATGAAATGCACCATGCACTGGCCAAAATAGAAGAAGTCATCAGTACCATAGGTGCTGGCGATTGCCTGCTGGCCGGAATCATTGCCGGTGTACTGCAAAACCTCCCACATCAGTCCATTGCCAATCTGGGAGCGGCCTGCGGAGCGGCCAACTGCATGCGAGCAGACCTGGGGATGCTCCGTAAGGAAGATGTGGAGCTGTTGATATCTAAAATGCAAATGAGTAATTTCTAATGGTCAGAAAACCACTTCACTAGCTTCGGACTTATCTAATTCACTCCATGTCCTATACAGTACTAGATGCAATCGATTATGGTAACCCCACCAAAATACAACCTATAAAATCCAACCAATAACGGCCAGTACAATCGTTGTAATAAGAGTTAATATGGCAATCCTCTCACTCTTAGAAAATGTCAACCACCATAAAGCGAATCTACTATTTCTTTGTTTCCTTTTAATTTCTGAAGAAGTTGATCTCGTACTCCTTGATTCAATAATTTTCAATAACTCATTTAACTCAAAATCATGTATAGACTTATAGTCTATCTCGAGCATTCCTTCGCGCTCCTTAATCCAATTTTTAAACTTCATTTGTTTAATAGCCAAATCAGTAGATAATATCCAATTCATATTTCCCATCTGCTTTACTCTATTAAGTATATAACCAAATTTTCTTGGTTTCTGATGTAAAATTTCAAGAATGAATAGCTCTAATTCAGAAGGAGTCAACATGAAATAAAACTACTAAATATTGAGTATTTTCCTATAGTCACTCAGATCTCCGACGTTCATCTCTTGTAGCTTTCGGAAGACCTCCAGAATTATGATTCGTAACAGTTCCAATTTAAAATTGTTGATCAAAGCCACTGATCACTTCTCCACCCTTACCACAATAGACTTACTGATAGGTGTGTGACTCTTGTCCGCAAAATGATTGATGGGTACCAACATGTTCGTTTCAGGAAAATAAGCCGCCAGATTCCCCATTGGGATATCATAAGCAATCACCTTAAACTGGCTTGCACGGCGTTCCACACCATCGTACCGGCTCACCAGATTCACCACATCTTCCTGTTGAAGTTTCAACTTTTCCATATCCAGCGCATTCATAAACACCACCCGTCGTTCGTTAAAAATCCCGCGATATCGGTCGTCCAGACCGTAGATCGTCGTATTGAACTGATCATGTGATCGGATGGTCATCAGCACAAAGTCCTCCTGGCTCAAACCATGATCAGCCAACCGATTGATGCTAAACCGGGCCTTCCCTCCGGGGAGTTTCGAAAAATCTCCCGCACGTGCATTATTAGGCAAATAGAATCCGCCACCTTCAGACCGTTTGCTATACGCCTCAAATCCAGCCACTACGGCTTCTATTTTCTCTCTGATCAGGTCATAGTTGGTCGAAAACGCCTTCCAGGGTATATTGCCCTTGTCACCAAAGTAAGCCCGTGCAATACCGCATACGATATCTACCTCACTCCTGAGCTGTTCGCTGGCTGGTGTCAGCCTGCCTCGAGACCGGTGTACTTTGCCCATGCTATTTTCCACCGTTACATACCGGGGCACCCCCTCTCTGACATCCTGCTCCGATCGACCCAGCGTCGGTAAAATAATCGCTGTTTTGCCGGTGATCAGGTGAGTACGATTGAGTTTAGTGCTGATGGACACTGTGAGGTCACATTGCTGCAAAGCGGCGGCTGTGTAAGCCGTATCGGAAGCAGCCGAAACAAAGTTGCCACCCAGACCCATGAACACCTTAACCTTTCCGGCATGCATGGCCTGTATACCATGCACGGTATCATAGCCGGGCTTTTCCGGTGGATCAAAACCAAATGTGTCTTTGAGGGCCTGATTGAAGGACGGAGAGACGTGATGAACGATACCCACCGTCCGATCACCCTGCACATTGCTATGTCCCCGCACCGGGCAAGTCCCTGCCCCCTCTTTGCCTATACTTCCTTTCAACAGCAGCAGGTTCACACACTCGCGGATATTGTCCACGCCGTTCTTGTGCTGTGTCAACCCCATCGCCCAGCAGATGATGATTTTCTGGCGAGAAGCCAGTAATTCTACTGCCTCGTCCACTTTCCCAGAAGGCACTCCACATGCAGCCAGCAGTGTGGATTCGTCATGACTATCCAAATCTTTCGTGAGCGCCTCCAATCCGTTGGTTTTTTCCTGAATAAATTCCTGGTCAAAGACCGGCCTACCTGACCTTTCCATAGCCAGTAATCTCTTCATGATGAGCTTGAGCAGCGCCACATCCTGATTGATTTTCACCTGAAGGAAAATATCTGTGAGTACGGTACCTCCACCCAATACACCTTTCACTTCCTGCGGATTTTTGAAACGAACCAACCCCGCCTCTGGAATAGGGTTTACAGTGATGATCTTCCCTCCATTTTCCTTGCACTGCTGCAAAGCGGAAAGCATACGGGGGTGATTGGTGCCCGGGTTTTGACCAATAACCATGATCACTTCTGCCTTACCGAAATCCTCCAAAGTCACGGACCCTTTACCTATTCCCAGGGTCTCCGTGAGCGCCACACCGCTGGATTCATGGCACATATTGGAGCAATCCGGCATATTGTTGGTGCCAAAGGCCCTGGCAAAAAGTCCGTAGAGAAATGCTGCCTCATTGCTGGAACGACCTGAGGTATAAAACAAAACCTCATCCGGCGACTCCAGCTGACGAAGGTGATCTCCGATGCGATCAAAAGCCTCCTGCCAGCTGATGGGGCGGTAATGAACTGATCCCTTATCCAAAATAAAGGGCTGCGTGAGTCGACCACTCTTCCCTATCTCATAATCCGTCAATTTTGACAACTCTTCAACAGAATAGCGCTGAAAAAAATCAGCATCCACACGCTTCAGTGTGGCCTCCTCCGCCAGCGCTTTGGCGCCATTCTCGCAGTACTCTCCCAGCTGGGATCGGTCGTCGGGATCTGGCCAGGCACATCCCGGGCAGTCAAATCCGTCTTTCTGATTCATATGAGCAAGTGTCTTCAGCCCCCGAAAAAGTCCCATTTCCATCCGGGCGTGCTTCAAGGCTACCGCCACAGCGGGCACACCAGCTGCATATTCCGCCCTGGGGGTAACCTTCAGGTCTTCAAACCGGATCGTACCGGTGATAGATAGCGCTCGCTTAAAGTCCTTCTCCATCCTCTTGATTTTAAGATCAGGTAATATAAAAAATACCCGGCTTCTCCAGATGGGTAGTGTGTAAATCCATCTGTACAAATCAGCACTCCTATATCACTTGTATCCACTTAGCGCCGAAGTATTGTCGTTCAGCTAATTTTTTTTTATCCCACAGGCCGTAATCATATATTACTATTCCTTTTTCCTCCGACTGGCTCATTTATCGCGATAACGTGTAGCTAATACCTTGTTTCAAAACAAAAAAAGCAAAAGCTACTATGTATAATCTCTATGCTACAATAAAAGGGGTCTGGAAAGTCTTCTTACTAGGATTTTCTATGTCCATTGGTTACTTATCTCATGCCCAGGTGAATTCTGGCGGGACGGCCACCACTGCTGATCATAATAAACAAATCGTGGGCTACATCACCAACTGGGATGCCTGGAAGGCCACCAACGCCGGACTACCGGCACAGGGAGCCCTCACGCACCTCAACATTGATTATGCCAAATACACCATTCTCAACTACTCCTTCTTTGGAGTAGCACAGGACGGATCTTTGCACAGTGGTGATCTCCGCAATAAAAACATCTACCAGCCAGGCGCCGTGCAGGCACCGGGAGATATCTTCTTCACAGATATCTACAGCAGCTGGGACATGCACATCATTTTTGGAGAGATCGATCCCATCCAATACATCAACCAGGAGGCTGCCGACAGGGCCGCTGCTCAGGGATTTGATGTGACCGTGGGTGGAAACTCCTGGTCGCATCCTACCTGGGGACTCAGCGGCTCGCTTCCGGTGCCTCTCCATAAGGAGGATGGTGCTCCGGGCTTGCTGGAACTGGCCCATCAGAATGGTGTGAAAGTGCTGGCCTCCATTGGGGGTTGGAGCATGTGCAAGCATTTTCCTGAAATGGCTGCAGATCCGGTGAAAAGGGCCAAGTTTGTGGCAGACTGCCAGAAACTGATCAATACAGGCTTTGACGGGATCGATCTTGACTGGGAGTATCCGGGCCCCTACTCTGGAATGAACTTCACGGGTACTCAGGCCGATTATGGCAACTTCTTAACCCTCGTTCAGGAAATCAGAACAGCCATTGGACCAGACAAACTGATCACCGCAGCTTTTTCGGCTGACCCGGTCAAGCTGGCAGACTTCAACTGGCCCGCACTGTCCGCCACGATGGATTACTTCAATATGATGACCTATGACTTCAATGGTGGATTCTCAAACATCGCTGGTCATAACTCACCCATCTATTCCTACGATGGCGCTGAGTCACCTACCTTTAACTGGCAGTCTACTTATGATGCGCTCATGTCTTATGGGGTTTCTGCTTCCAAACTCAATTTTGGAGTGCCTTTCTATGGGCGTGGAGTAGTGACCGACGGTGCAGCTGATCTCAATGCACCTACGCTCAAGAGACAAGAAACCGTGCAGCCTGACGGCCCCATCTCCACCAGTGCAGACTTTACCAACTGGCCAAAGGATGTCTATGATGGCACGCCCAATCACTACTACATCAAGCAGCAGGCATTGGGGGCAGGCAGTGGATGGACACGCCACTGGGATGATCAGGCGAAAGTACCCTACCTGGTAAAAGACAATTACTTCCTTAGCTATGACGATGAGGAATCGATAGGACTGAAAGCCGACTACATCGTGGACCATAACCTGGCCGGAGCGATAGTGTGGACTGTTTATGGCGACCTGGAGTTCAGTGGAACTGCCACCAACTTTGGCACAAAGCTGAAAAGATGGTCAAGTGTAAATGCACCGCTGATCAACACTGTCAACCAGCAATTTGCAGCCGGCGGTACCGGAGGAAATACGAATCCTACCACTTCCATTACTTCCCCAGCCAACGGCGCCTCCTATAATGTGGGCGATAATATCACCATTTCAGCTTCTGCCAGTGATGCAGATGGCAGTGTTTCGCTGGTCGAGTTTTATGCAGGAGGTACCCTCCTCGGTTCGGACAATAGTGCACCGTACTCGTTTACCTGGAACAATGTGGCTCAGGGAAGCTACACACTACAAACAAAGGCTACCGACAATGAAGGGGGCACGGCTTTTTCATCGGGTATAAACATCACCGTTGGTACAGTGCCTAATCAATCTCCTACAGTATCTATCACCAGCCCTGCATCAGGGTCTACCCACACAGAAGGCGCATCCGTGAGCATAACAGCAAGCGCTTCTGATTCTGATGGCAGCATTAGTAAAGTAGCTTTTTATGCCAATGGCTCCCTGCTGGGTGAAGATACTTCAGCTCCCTATGGTTACGACTGGATAGCCGGAGCAGCGGGCAGTTATACACTTCTTGCACGGGCCTATGACAATGAAAATGCCACAACTGACGCATCCATTAGTGTCACGGTAGAAACCAGCGGAGGTGGCGGTGATTGCAACAACACACCTCAATACGTTGAAAATGGTGGTTACGTCGCAGGAAGTCAGGTACAAAATGATGGAAGCGTCTATCAATGTAAGGAATACCCTTACTCCGGCTGGTGCAATGGGGCTGCCTGGGCCTATGAGCCTGGTACCGGCTCCTACTGGCAGGATGCGTGGACATATGTGGATGAGTGTGGCACAGGCGGAAGTAACACCCCACCCACTGCCAGTATTGGCAGTCCTGCCAACAACGCTTCTTTCACGACCGGAGCTGACATTATCATCTCTGCCAGTGCCACAGATGCGGATGGTAATGTATCCAAAGTGCAATTTTACCAAAATGGGAATTTGTTGGGAGAGGACACAAGCGCTCCCTATAGTTTCACCTGGACCAATGTGGCAGCTGGTAGTTATAGCCTCACCGTAGTGGCCACCGACAATGAAAGTGCCATGACAACCTCTTCGGCAGTAACCATCACAGTAGCCAACCAGGGAAATAATCCCCCTACGGTCAGCATCACCTCGCCGGCCAATGGAGCCAGCTATGATGAAGGAAGCACCATTACCATCAGCGCCAGTGCCTCGGATGACGGCTCGGTGTCCAAGGTAGAGTTCTTCGCTGGTGCCACCAAGCTCGGGGAAGACACCTCCGCACCCTACAGCTATGCCTGGACTTCAGCCGCTGTGGGCAGCTATAGCCTCAGTGCGGTGGCCACAGACAATGAGGGTGCTACCGGCACTTCTACCGCAGTGGATGTTACAGTCAATACGGTGGGTGGCTGTACTTCCGATTTTAAAATTGTGGGCTATATGCCTTCCTGGAGTGGCTCAGCCAATGACATCCAATATGACAAGGTGAGTCACATCATCTATGCGTTTATCCGGCCTACCACCAGTGGCGGACTTACTGCAGTGGAACAGCCCTCAAAACTGCAATCAATAGTCTCTCAAGGTCATGCCCAGGGAGTGAAAGTCATGATCGCCGTAGGTGGGTGGTCCGACTTCAACAATGCGGATTTTGAAGGGATGGCTTCTACCCCTACGGGCAGAAACAACTTTGCAACCAACCTCCTCAATCTGTGTAACGAGTATGGGCTTGATGGAGTGGACATTGACTGGGAATACCCGCGTGAAGGCAATACGCCTCAGGACTATGAAGCCATGATGCAAGTACTGAGCCAGACCATGCACGCCAATGGCAAGTTGCTGACGGCTGCTGTAGCGGCACAGGGATACTATGCAGATGGCATTTTGAGTGGTGTGTTCCAATATGTAGACTTTCTGAATCTGATGGCCTATGATGGCGGCAGTGGCTCCACCCATTCGCCTTATAGCTACGCAGTATCCACACTCAACTACTGGTTGGGTCGGGGTTTGCCAGCTTCCAAAGCAGTTTTGGGGGTTCCCTTTTATGCGAGACCTTCCTGGAAATCCTACGCCACACTGGTGAGTGAGGGTGCGGACCCGTATGCGGATACTTACAATGGAGATTACTACAACGGGATCACTACCATCCAGCAAAAAACGGCATTGGCAGAAAGCCAGGCCTCCGGGATCATGATCTGGGAACTGTCTCAGGACATTACCAACAATGTATCACTTTCACTCCTCAATGCCATCTATCAGGCGGCACCAGATAATTGTGACCCAAACGGAAGCAACCCAAACGTTAGTTTTACCAATCCGACCAATGGGAGTACTATCCCCACAGGCTCGGCCATTACGCTCACAGCCAATGCCACAGACGATGGCAGCATCGCCAGCGTGGTGTTTAATGCCGGGGGTCAAAACTTAACAGCCTCTGGATCGGGAAGTGTATATACAGCCAGCTGGACCCCAGCGTCAAGCGGCTCCTACACACTCACTGTAACAGCCACGGACAATGAGAGCAATACCAGCTCCCAACAGATTACCGTCACGGCTTCCTCATCCACTTGTAGCGCTCCCGCCTGGCAGTCGTCTGCCGTGTACAATGCCGATGACCAGGTATCACACAATGGAACACTATACCGTGCCAAATGGTGGACCCAAAATGAAGATCCGGCTACACACTCAGGCCAATGGGATGTTTGGGAAAACCAGGGTGCCTGTGGATCAGGAGCCAGAATGACCGATGTGAAGGTGTCTCAAACGAATCAGCAGATCATTACCTACCCCAATCCATTCACTGAGTCATTCACTGTTGATTTGGAAGTGCATGAGTCTGCTCCTACCAGAGTGATCGTGTACAACACCGCAGGTCAATTGATTCATGAGCAATCTCTGGGTATTCTTGGAAAAGGAACTCATCATCACTCAATCAATGCACTTCATCTGCCAGAAGGGATCTACTTCTGTCATGTGAGCATTGGTGATCAACTGATTATTCGTAAGATGATCAAGCAATAACAATTTGTTTCTCAAAGTGGCTGCAGCGAAGGTCTCATTACCATTTAGTCCAACCAACCTACTTTCCGCTGTGGCCGCTTTTTTTCAATCATTTCCAACCAAACCAAAAACCTATGAACACCCTTTACCAACCTAAAACTTGCCCGCATGGTACAAGGTGAGCAAACACGGATCATCAAGCTGATCAAAAAATAAATCGGGTGGTTGCCTGAGGCAGCCACTTTTATAGAACATTGAAATTGATGGAAATGAAATGCAGGCCTCTACTTTCAAATCTGCGGCTGGACAGATAGGTATACCACCCAAAGATTGAGTTTGCTGATGATAACATTGGAAAAAGGTATCAAAAGTAAATCGGGTAGAGCCTGTATTTTATTATCCCCTTACTTCCAGATAGAAGCCATGGGCGTGAGACTCAGCTTCACCTCTGAAGCACTCACAGATACTTTCGTATAGGGAGTGGTCGGAAATATCAAATCGGTCATCACAATTGCTCCATAATTAACAAAAACCTCAGCCGAAGATCGATCCATATAGATCTGAATGTCCGATACCCTTACTCCGCCCAGCGGGGCTTCATGAATGGCTGCAAAATCTTCGCTAAATGAAGTGTCGCCGCTCTTTGTGCGATCGATCACCAATCGATCAGCAGTAAGCTTCACCACCAGTCGTTCACCTTGTTCATTGGAGAATGTGATATCCAGGCTCTGTCCCTGGACATTGGTAAGCTCCACCAGATAGGATTCAGTAGATAAATCCATTTTGGACTCATGTGAAACAATGGCCTCTCCCATCAGTGTCTCCAGCTCCGGCACAGGCTTCGACTGGAGCAGATATCCGGTTTCCGATTTATGCAACGACAACTCTCTGGGGATGGTCATAGCGCTTCGCCACTCATAAGTGGGCACCACATTGGCATACTGCCAGTTGCTCATCCAGCCCAAAAACAAGCGCCTTCCATCTATTTCAAGAATGTCTGCCCAGGTAACCCCGGCATAATTATCCGCACCATAGTCGATCCATCGGGTGACAGAGTCCGCTGGAGTAAAAACCGTACCGTCAAAATCTCCCACAAAATATTGCGTAGCAGAGCCGCCCTGAGGGCCTCCCGGATTGATACTCAATAGAATTACCCACTTCTCATCGCCATATTGATCCATAAGGGGAAATAAATCAGGGCATTCCCATACACCGCCATGCCCACCTATGGTATGTCCAAACTCACTTTGAAACTCCCAACGAATGAGGTCTGGCGAAGTGTAAATATTCACATGATCCAAAACGGCTAAAATCATTATCCATCTCTCATTCGCTTCGTCCCAGCTCACCTTCGGGTCACGAAAATCGATGATCCCGGGATTGGTCAACACGGGGTTGCCTTCATATTTTGTCCAGCTACGACCTCTATCCAGGCTAAAGGCGATGCCCTGCGTTTGAAAATCATTTCTCCCAGCCTCTGCTCCTACAGGATCATGATAGGTATAGATGGCCACCATTGGTGGATTGTCAGTGGTGCCTAAGCCACTGGTATTTTTCCAGTCAATCACCGCACTCCCGCTGAAAATATAGCCCAAAGTATCCGGATACAATGCGATGGGCAGATGTTCCCAATTGACCATATCCTCAGATACTGCATGCCCCCAGTGCATAGGGCCCCAAACATTACTGTCTGGATAGTGCTGATAAAAGAGGTGATACTCTCCTTCATAAAAAACCATCCCATTAGGATCGTTCATCCACTGAGAGGGGGGAGTAAAATGGTACTGCGGACGAAATTTTTCATCATATTTCATGGGCGAATGCGTTGCTGATTCATTGGGTTTCTGACAGGCTGTTGCCAAAAAAAGAATTACCAGGAGGTCTGTAGCTTTCATTGGAATAGGGTGTAAATAGGATTCGATCTTCAATATATACAAATGGAAGCGACTTGACCAATAATCACTTTTGTACATGAAATCAGACTGTATGCGCCTATGTCTGTGGCTGGTGATTTGATATCCACCCAGTTTTATCAGCTCCCTAAGGGAGTCAAATCCCGCAGGCTGTCATCACCTGCATGATTTGCGCCTTGATCAATTGGTTCACATCCGGCGCCACAGCAAGAACCCCCCGGGAGATCAATACAATCCCGGCAAGCAGCCCCACCGGAGTGATCAGATTGTTCAACCGATGGGACAACCCAGGCACATAGTGGGAAACGAAGCGAAAAGCCGCCAGTATGGGCAATGTGCCTAATCCGAATAAAATCATATAGAAAAAAGCTCCCGTCAATCCCCCCGAAAGGAGTGCTCCGGCAGCAGCCAGATAGACCAAACCACAAGGCAGGGCGCCATTGAGGAGCCCGGCAGCAAACCAGCGCATGCGTGTGCTGAAATACTTGGTCAGCACATTTTTCAAAGACTGAAAAAACCATGAGCGGTGATAGGCCCCTTCTATCCTGGTTCTGATTCTGGGAAAGAGGTAAACTATAAGAATGGTGGCACCAAGGAGGATGGACAGATACTGCTGCACCTCGAAAAACCTCACAGAAAGGCCTAACAATCCGAATATGGCTCCAATAAAACCATAGAAAAGAAGTCTGCCCGAGTGATATAAACCAAAGGAAATAAACGTATTCCTCCCATTCGTACCGGTAAAGGTGAGCATCAGTGGCCCACACATGGCCACACAGTGAACGCTCCCAAATAGCCCGATCACAAACGCCACGATCATCTGATGAATATTCCTTCTTCCTGAAAATAGTCCACCCCGCCACTGGTCCATGTGAGCTTCACCTTGTACCGCCCCTTGGTTAATTCCTCTCCAAAGATGGTCTGCTGTCTTTTCTCATTGAGTGAGATACTGAAGCTCCGATCAAAAATAGATCTGGATGGATGATAAAAGTGAATTTCTCCCTTCGCTCCTGAAAACTCCTGAGGAAAGCTAAAAACCACACTCCTACCCTCCTGAGTAATCGAAACCTTTGCTCCACTTTGAGCCAGATTAATGTGTTCCTGGATCCGCTCCTGATAGACGAGCTCATCCTGATAATAGGTATCAGATACCAGATCAAAATCCTGCTGAAATGCTGCTACCACAATGGAGCTGATAAATCCACAAAACAGCACGAATGCCAACACTATACTTTTTCCCCAATTCCATTTCATAACTTTTTCATTTAATTAGTTCAGGAAGGTCCCAAAAATCTTGTCGTGACCGTTTCTAATAATTTTCCGTCTGAAAACACACCCACTTCAACTGAAGTGCTTAGTCCATCCAACTCTTCGGGATTTATAATGATAAAAAATGCACCCGCTTCCATGCCCTGCTTCCTGAGCACAATATCCTCGCCCACCATTTCTATTCTTCCTGCAGGCTCCATTAGTTCCAATTTCACCGGATAAATGTTATTCGATTTATTGAGCATTTTTAGCTGATACAAGTTAGAAATGGTACCATCTGGTCGCTCCTGATACATCATGCCCGGTGTGCGCAGGATGGTGGTCTCAAGGTCCGAACGGATCATCAACAAGGTCACCAACACTCCCATCAGTGCCAGCAATACCAGGGAGTACGCCCGCATTCTTCCCGTAAACACGAAGGGGGTCTTTGTCTCAATATGATCCTCCGAATCATACCTCACCAACCCTTTAGGCTTACCGATAGCATCCATAATGGAGTCACAGGCATCCATACACGCCGTGCAGTTCACACACTCCAGCTGAGTCCCGTTTCTGATATCTATGCCCGTGGGGCACACATACACACATTGCTTACAGTCAATGCAGTCTCCCTTATCCAGTGCCTCTCTGTCTTCTCCCTTTCGGTATTTACCTCTGGTTTCGCCACGCTGATAGTCATAGGCCACCACTATACTCTTGCGGTCCAATAACACGCCCTGCAGCCTGCCATATGGGCATATGGTGGTGCACACCTGCTCCCGCAAGCGACTGAAAACCCCGTAAAACATTCCCGTAAGTGCCACCATCACCACAAAAGCCACTGGCTCTTCTGCAGGCCCGCTTTGGATCAGCAGCCAGGTCTGATCCACCCCAATGATATAGGCCATGAAGGTGTGCATGATCACTGTACTAATGGCCAGAAAAACGAAGTGTTTACTCCCTTTTTTCCAAATCTTTTCAGCATCCCAGGCCTGGCGATCCAGCTTCTTTTGCTTCATATAATCGCCTTCTATCCAATACTCCACCCGACGAAAGACCCATTCCATAAAAATGGTCTGCGGACACAGCCAACCACAAAAAATCCGACCGAAAACGATGGTAAACAGGATGATAAAAACCACAGTGGTGATCATTCCGATCACGGCCAGATGAAAATCCTGAGGCCAAAAAACCTGACCGAAAATGACGAACTTCCGCTCCAGGATATTCATCAAAAGGAGTGGCTCTCCATCTATACTGATAAAGGGACCAGCCAAAAGAAATACCAGCAGCAGTATACTGACCAGCATACGGTAACTGGTGAATTTCCCTTTGGGCTTTTTGGGATAGACCCACACCCGTTTACCAGCCTCATCCACGGTAGAAATGTGGTCTCGATAAGAGGCCTCTTCTTCTTGTTCTTTATATAAATCGGTGATATCGGGTGTCATATCAGCTGCCGGCAGTGGCCACCTTTACACTATCCAATGGAACACTCGCCTCCCGCTCAAAAAGCTCACCCTGAGGCGCTTTAGCGTTGGGTGGATTGGTGCCCTCCAGAGTATACACATAGCTGGAAATTTGCTGCATCTCCTTCGGACTTAGCTGAGCCTGCCATGAAATCATCCCTTTCGACGGCACACCATATTTGATGGTCTTGAAAATGGATTGAACATCACCCCCATGAATCCAATACTGATCCGCAAGATTGGGTCCTACACCACCTTCACCCAGCTGCCCATGACATGCTGCACACTTCGACACAAACAGGTTCTGCCCCACAGCAAGATCTTCCGATGCATTGAGCATGGTCACTGAGGATTCGTCAATAAGATTATCCAGGGACGCGAGATACATTTCCACCTCCGCATTGGCCTTCTCCATCTCGGTGTAGTATTCCTCGTCCTGCAGGGCGCCTGTTCCCAACACATGAAAATGGAGTATGTAGGCGACAGAGATAATAATGGTGAGATAAAAACCATAAAGCCACCATGGTGGAAGTTTGTTGTCCAGCTCCCTGATTCCGTCATAGGAGTGGTCGGTCATTACCGTAGCTTCTTCCTCCAAAGGCACAGCATTATTCAACCTATGCCATATGCGGCTCCAGAATCCCTCGGCGGGCACTACCGGAGCAGACTGGTGCTTGGCTCCCATGATGGCCGACAAAGCATACAGGGAAGTGTAGAGCGCCAAAAGCGCTACCACAACCACCAGTGCCCCTACGGTCAGCACGATTTCCACCTGATATAAGGTATAAAAATCTGAAGCAGTATCCTGTGCCTGCACCATCACCGGCCCGCCCAGTATGGAGAGGAGTATCAATACGGATTTAGAGTAGTTCATCGCTTTCATCGTTTATATTCAGTGGTATCCTGGAGATTTCATCTATTTGCTTTCTGTTTGACCTAAGGACGTAAATAAAAAGCCCCAGGAAAAAAACGAAGAAAATGATCAGTGAGATCAGGGGGAATACTTCAATTCCCGCAATGGTCTCCATATGGTGTTTTACAAATTTTAGCATGATTACTGTTCGTTTTTGGTTTCACCAATGTTCTTAATATCTGTACCCACCCGTTGCAAATAAGCAATTAGCGCCACTATTTCTTTGTCAGGAACTACCCTGACTCCCTGAGTCGCCAGGTCATCCGAGATGGATTTGGCTTGCTGCTCAGCATCTGCTACGGCTTCATCCTGAAAGCCTTCGGCGTATGGCACTCCCAGCGTCTGCATCGCGGTGATCTTTTTAGGGAGGAGTTCTTTTTCCCAGTCTTGCTCAAAGAGCCATGGATAAGGTGGCATAATAGAACCCGGAGACATACTCGCGGGATCCAGCATGTGGTAGTAATGCCAGCTGTTGGGATATTTACCACCGACTCTCAGGAGATCCGGCCCGGTACGCTTAGACCCCCACTGAAACGGGTGGTCATAAACAAACTCTCCCGCTTTGGCATACTCACCATACCGCTCGGTTTCTGATCGGAAAGGCCTCACCATCTGAGAGTGACAGGTATAACAGCCCTCACGTACATAGATGTCCCTACCATTCAGTTCCAATGGGGTGTAGGGCTTCACACTTGTGATGGTGGGCACATTGGATTGCACCAAAAATGTAGGAACAATCTCGATAATCCCCCCGATAGCCACTGCCACAAGGCTCCATACCAGCAGGGTAATAGGCCTCCATTCAAAAATTCGTCTGTGCCAATGTTCGGATTTCGCAGGACGGTAATTTTTCGTAAGTGGGGCTGCCTCAGCCTTTGTTTCTCTTATGAACGTACCAGCCTGAGCGGTTTTTATCAGGTTATAAACCATCACAAAAACCCCTGTCAGGTACAGGGCACCACCAAATGCCCGCAGCATATACATAGGCATGATCTGAGTCACAGTCTCCAGGAAGTTGCTATAGACCAGGGTGCCTTCCGGTGCAAACTGCTTCCACATGAGGCTTTGCACAAAGCCTGCCCAGTACATAGGAAGGGTGTAGAAGATAATGCCCATGGTTCCTACCCAGAAGTGTACATTGGCAAGTTTTTTAGAAAACAACTGCGTACCGTACAATCTGGGAATGAGGTAATAGAGCATGGCAAAAGTCATGAAGCCATTCCATCCGAGTCCCCCTACGTGGACGTGCGCCACGATCCAGTCAGTAAAGTGAGCGATGGCATTGAAGTTCTTCAGGGAAAGCATTGGCCCCTCAAACGTGGCCATACCGTAGCAGGTAACTGCCACCACCATAAATTTCAGAATAGGATCTTCGCGCACTCTGTCCCAGGCGCCGCGCAGTGTCAGGAGTCCATTGAGCATCCCGCCCCAAGACGGGGCAATGAGCATGATGGAAAAAACCGTACCCAAAGACTGAGCCCAGTTAGGTAGGGAATTGTACAGCAGGTGATGGGGGCCTGCCCAGATGTAAATGAATATGAGTGCCCAAAAGTGGATGATGGACAAGCGGTAGGAATAAACCGGGCGATTGGCCGCCTTGGGGATGAAATAGTACATCAATCCCAGGTATGGGGTGGTCAGGAAGAATGCGACAGCATTGTGCCCATACCACCACTGTACCAATGCATCCTGCACACCAGCATACCACGAGTAGCTTTTCATGAAACTGATAGGCAGCTCAAACGAATTAACGATATGGAGCATCGCTACGGTCACGAAAGTGGCAATGAAAAACCAAATGGCCACATACAAATGGCGCTCCCTTCTTTTGAGGATGGTACCAAACATATTGATTCCAAAGACCACCCAGATGATGGCTATGGCAATATCAATAGGCCACTCCAGCTCGGCGTATTCCTTGCCTGTGGTGTATCCCAATGGTAAGGTGATGGCCGCAGCGAGTATGATCAACTGCCACCCCCAGAAATGGATTCTACTCAGCAGGTCGCTGAACATCCGGGCCTTGCAAAGTCGCTGCAGAGAATAGTAAACACCCATGAAAATACCATTGCCCACAAATGCAAAAATCACTGCATTGGTATGCAAAGGCCTGATCCGCCCAAAAGTGGTGTACTGCAATCCGAAATTGAGCTCTGGCCAGAAAAACTGACACGCTGCCAGCAACCCAACGCTCATCCCCACCACCCCAAAAACAGTGGTGGCAATAAGGAACATCCTTACGATTGAGTTGTCATAGTAAAACGTATCCAGGCCATTATTTACCGTCCCCTTTTCTTCGGGCGGGTTGGTGAGAGTCGTTGTTGACATAGAAAGTTTGATTTGGTTCGTCATCAAAAAGTATCCTGATAGAAGGGGTATAGTCATCATCGTACTGACCGCTTCCGGAAGCCCATATAAAAGCGAACAAGAACCCTAAGGCTACTGTGATGCTAAATCCGATTAAGACGATGATTACACTCATAATTATCAAAGCAAGATTACGAGGATGAGTCACCCCATCTTATGAGCGTTTTCAATCGTTCGACTGATTTTTGTCAGTGGAGAAAAAGAAAACCTCAAAAAAACCTCACTGAAAGTACTTTTTGGAGATGCCATTTATCACCAGCGTGATAAATGCCACCACCGTAACTGAGCTGATGGGCATGAGAATGGCCGAGACCACCGGGGTGAGGTGGCCCGAAACGGCAAATGACAGCCCTATAATATTGTACACAAAAGAGATCACCAATGCGGCCACAATTACACGCATGACCACTTTGGAAAACCTAAGGATGCTGCCCGTTCGGCTCAGTGAGTCAGCTTCCACCAGCGCGTCACAGGCGGGACTAAACTGATGGATGTCTTCGCACACTGCAAACCCCACACTGGCAGACTTGAGTGCTCCAGCGTCGTTCAGCCCGTCACCAATCATCAGCGTATGACCTTGAAGCCCTTGTAAAAATGACAGCTTCTCTTCTGGCTTTTGATTAAATGCCCATTGGTCAAAATATGGAGCCAGAGTGGGTGCCTCAGACGCATTATCTCCAGAGAGCAAACAAAGTCTGTAGTCGTTCCGCAGATGTTTCAGTTCAGAAAATATGTCGGCACGATACTCTGCCCTGATGCTGTAAAACCCAATAAAAACACCGTCTATGTCCACGTAGGCCGTGGTCTCCTGTACCGTATTGGAGGAGTGATTGATCCATGCCGACGATCCCACTTTCACTACATGACCAGCTATCTCAGCCCGCAAGCCTTTTCCTACCTGCTCATTGAAATCTGTGATGGCCATCTTCTCTACACTCTCCGCAATGGTGCCTAATATAAGCCTGCTGATAGGGTGGGCAGAATTGGCACAGGCCGTTTTGAGAAGGGATAGTTGTATAGGGTTTAACTCCGCGCCCTGATAACTTACTTTGGAGGGATTATTTTTGGTGAGCGTCCCCGTTTTGTCAAAGACAATCGTTTCGGTTTTAGCCATCTGCTCAATAATACCGGCATTTTTCAGATAAACACCCTGGTGACCGAGTATCCGCATGCCATGTCCCAGGCCAAAGGGTAAGGCCAACGCCAGTGCACACGGGCAAGCTACAATCAGCACGGAAGCAACGGCATCCCATATTTTGGAAGGATCTGCCACACTCCAGTATATTCCTGTGCCCAGGGCAAGTATGAGGATCACCACAGTGAAGTACTTGCTCACCTTGTCTATCAGGTTGTCATAGGGATTAGCAATCTTGGCAAAGGTCTGATTATTCCACAACTGAGTGAGTTTGCTGGTGCTCACGGCTTTTTCCAGACTTATTTCAATCTGCCCACCCAACTGCCTGCCTCCCGCGTACACGCGCTCCCCCTCACTTACAGGTATGGGATCAGCCTCTCCCGTCACAAAGCTGTAGTCAATTTTGGCTTTACCGGATTGCAAAATACCATCGGCAGGGATCAACTCCTGATTGTGAAGAACGATGCAGTCGTTTGGCTTCAAATCTCTCACCAATACCTGCTCCTCCTGGCCACTGACCACCCGCGTTACCGAAACGGGAAAATAAGACTTATAATCCCGCTCAAAAGACAGGGCCTCATATGATTTGCTCTGATACCATTTGCCCAGCAACAGAAAGAAGACAAGACCGGCCAGGGAGTCCACATAGCCCGGACCCACAGCCCATAGTATCTCATATCCACTCCTGACAAAAAGTGTGAAAATACCCAGGGTAATGGGTACGTCTATATTCATATATCCATGCCGGATGCTTCTCCAGGCACTCTTGTAGTACTCCTGAGCCGCATAAAAGACCACTGGAATCGATAAAAACAAATTGATCCAACCAAACAAGTGCCTGAATGACTCCTCGGCCTGAAATGCGCTATCCAGATACTCCGGCAGACTCATCAGCATACTATTGCCAAAGCAAAAACCCGCCACTGCTATTCGCAATATCTGCTTATTTGACTTTCTGGGTTTGGGCGCCTCCACACTGTCCAGATGAATGGCAGGCGGATACCCCAATGTAGCCAGGATGATGGCCACCTCCCGCAGGGTAATTGCTTTAGAGAAGAGAATGGTGATTTCCTTTCGGAGGAAATTAACCTCGGCGGAGAAAATACGGCTTTCTAACTTGGGCAGGTGCTCCAGCAGATAAATACAAGAGCTGCAATGAATGCCCGGCAGAGAAAACCTGACTGCAGACTGGTTGGCATCTGAATAATGGAGCAGCCCCTCGCTCACCTCTTTCTGATCCAGAAATGAGTATTTCCTGTGAATTTCCTTTTCCTCGGCTACCCTACCAGCGTGCAGCTCCCTGTTTTGATAGTATGCGCCCAGATTGTTATGCTCGATCAACTCATAAACCGCCCTGCAGCCATGGCAGCAAAAATCCTTGTCTTCATATTCGATGTGGTCTTCCTCACACGAGGTGCCGCAATGATGGCAGCGTAATTTTGGAGAAATCCGGGCAGATGATGTCATATATACTTCAGGCACCCACAAAACTAATTTGCTCAAACAGGTCAGGGTCTGACAGTACTCAGGCTTATAACTGACATTAATCATGTGTTGCTATGCCACCGCAACGCTGAAAGTGAAAACAACCAAAATCAGCACTGGTAATGATCATTATCAGGAATAAACCTCCTTCGCCCGAGTTTCTTTGTTACATGCAAGATTTCATTTCAAAATACAACGTCCCAGGCCCACGCTATACCAGCTACCCTACCGTCCCCCATTGGCATACAGAAGACCACACCGAAAGTCGCTGGAAGCAAGCGGTCAGTGATGGATTTTGGAGAAATGGTAAAGAAATCAGCCTGTATATTCACCTCCCATTTTGCGAAAGCTTATGTACCTACTGTGGATGTACAACCCGGATCACCCAAAACCACAAAATAGAAAGCAAATACATCACCTATTTACTGAAAGAATGGAAACTCTACCTGGCCACTTTCGGAGGTCAACCCATCATCAGGGAGATTCACCTGGGAGGTGGCACCCCCACCTTTTTCTCAGCAGAAAACCTCAAAACCCTGATCGACGGACTCACTTATGAGGCCACCCTTTCTGACGATTTCGTATTTGGCTTTGAAGGACACCCCAATAACACCACAGAGGAACACCTGAAGACGCTGGCTGCATTGGGCTTTACCAGGATGAGCCTCGGCATTCAGGATTTCGATCCGGAAGTGCAAAAAATCATCAACAGGAAACAATCCTTCTCTCAGGTGAAAGAGGTCACAGCGCTTGCTCGTACCTATGGATTCACCAGTGTGAACTACGACCTGATCTATGGTCTCCCTAAGCAGACAATCTCAGGGATTGCTCAAACCATCGCTCAGACCATTGCCTTAAAGCCAGACCGCATTGCTTTCTATGGCTACGCCCATGTGCCCTGGGTAAAAGCTGCTCAAAAGTCTTACGAACAGTACCTTCCAAGCCCAGCCCAGAGGCAAAACATGTATGCCACCGGCAAGAAAGCACTGATGGCCCATGGTTATCATGACATTGGCATGGACCACTTTGCACTGCCTACAGACAGCCTCTATGAAGCCTTTGCCACCGGTAAACTTCATCGCAACTTTATGGGCTACACCACCCAAGACACCAACCTACTGATTGGGCTGGGCATGAGCTCCATCAGCGATAGCTGGACGGCATTTAGTCAAAACGAAAAACTGTTGAGCAGGTATTACGAGCGCCTCGACCGAAATGAACTACCCATTTCCAGAGGCCATCAGCTCACCACGGAAGATTTGATCATCCGGCGGCATATTCTGAACCTCATGTGCAATTTTGAAACCACATGGGAGGTTTCTGAGCTATTGGAGATTGGTTTTGGCTTCAATACCAACCTCCTGGCTACTTTGGTGACGGATGGGTTTATTCAATGGACTGATACCGGGATCAAAATCAATGACGCTGGCAAACCCTTTATCCGAAATATCTGCATGGCGCTGGACGCCCGACTCTGGCGCTCCAGCCAGCAAGCCCCCTTCAGCCAAACCCTATGATCATGAGAGTGACTAACGCTCTCAGTCCTTCAGCACCAAATCGTAGTAATCTGTGCGCCGGTCTTTCAGATTGCGTGCACTCCCCGATTCATGCAGTTCTTTGAGTAAGTCAAGGTCCACATCCACTACCAGGATCATCTCTGTATTGGGCGTGGCTTCCGCTTTCACTCCATTAACCGGAAAGGCAAAATCGCATGGAGTGAACACCACAGACTGAGCAAATTGGATATCCATATTGTGCACTTTGGGCAGGTTGCCCACCGAACCGGCCATGGCCACATAGCATTCGTTTTCTATAGCCCGTGCCTGAGCGCAGTTTCTCACCCTTGAATATCCGTTTTGTGTATCTGTCAGGAAGGGGATAAAAAGTAGTTTCATCCCCTGGGCAGCCATCATCCTCGGAATCTCGGGGAACTCCACATCATAGCTAATGCAAACACCCACCTTACCACAATCGGTATCAAACACCTGAATCCCTTTGCCTCCCGACATCCCCCAGAACTTCACTTCATCTGGAGTGACCTGTATTTTTTCAAACTGACTCCATACCCCATTTCTTCGGCAGAGATAGCCCACATTGTAGAGGTTGCCGTCACGCATCAAAGGCATACTGCCGGTGATGATATTGATGTTGTAACTAATGGCCAGCTGGACGAACCGATCGCGAATGCTTTCTGTATGAGCGGCCAGCTCACGAATGGCAGCAGGCTCGCTGAGATTGTTCCACTGCCCCATGAGTGGCGCATTGAAAAACTCCGGGAAGAGGGCAAAATCACTTTTGTACCCGGAGACTGCATCGATGAAAAATTCTATCTGCTGAAAAAGCTCATCCATGGTATTGTACGGTCGCATCTGCCACTGAACCAGCCCCAGGCGGACCACGGGCTTATACTCAGGTTTATTGGCTCCTTTTCGCTTGTAATAGATATTATCCCATTGCAAGAGGGTAGCAAATTCCATGGACTCCTCATCACCCGGCATATAGTCGGTCAGGAGCTTCTTTACGTGAAAATCGTTGGAGAGCTGAAAAGACAGAGTGGGATCATGAATCTCCTTAAACTTCACCCGATCGATGTATTCCTTTGGCTTCAGGGTATCTACATACTTATGGTAATTCGGGATTCGGCCACCGAAAATGATCGCACGGAGATTCAATTTTTCACAAAGTTCCTTTCGGGCATCATAGAGGCGCCTGCCCAAGCGATACCCCCGGTAGTCTGGTCGGATAAAGACCTCTATCCCGTACAGAATATCCCCCGTAGGGTTATGGGTGTCAAAGGAGTAGTTGCCGGTGATCTCTTTGTAAGTGTGCTCGTCTCCAAACTTGCCATAATCAACTATGATGGCCAGTGCACAACCCACTACTTTGCCGTCTGCCACGATTCCAAATTGACCTTCGGGGAAAATCTCCAGAAGCTTGTTGATGTATTCCTCCCCCCAGAAAATGCCGGGCCAGCTGCTGTAGGCCTCTATCATGGCATCCTTGAGCTCCTGATAGTCAGCCATTCGGATGTTTCTTACCTCTACTTGTTTGATTTTTTTCATAGCTGATCGATTTTCAGGTTAAGACGTGAGTTTGTTGATCGGTCACACTTTTCTGATCAGATGTAAAATATCCTGTTTCGATGATGCTTTGTGCAATGGACCAAAACTTTTTATTCCTGATCCAAAATCATTGTGTGTAGAACACAAAAAAAGCCACTCTTGCGAGTGGCTTTTGTCGTTCGTATGGGACAATTAATATTCCGTCATTGGTGTTTTCTCGAGAGCATTATCTCTTAATCACCATGCGGTTATAGTACTTACCATTTACACTTAATCTCAACAAGTAAACACCCGATTTCAATTGACTCATATCAATCTGAATAATGCCCTCCGATGTTTGCTGGTTTACGGGAATTCGCTCACCCTGAAGTGTGAAAACATCCAGATAATCCACTCCTCCATCCATAGTTACATGAAGGTAATTTTCTACAGGATTGGGGTAAATGTTCAGTTTTGGGGATTCCACTGCTTTCCACGTGGCAGCTATACGAGCACCACCAGCTGAGCTTATGGATATGTCCCTGAATGTCGCTTTTCCTTTTTTGGTGTTGTCGTGAGCAGTCACAGCCAGGCCAACATAGAGATCACTACTCATAACCACGCTGGAGCTATCTATTAATACCCAGGTGTTTCCGTCGTTAGATTGGTAGGCTTCAAATAAATCTCCCGATCGCTTTAGCTTCAGCCAGCGATCAATACTGGTTGCATCAGAACTTTTTGTGCAAGTTCCGCCTGTGTTTTGTCTGGACTGATAGGCATTCCCATTTTCTGGAGTGATGTATGCCATGGCGTGCTTTGAGTCAGCATCTAGTGTCTCCCTAAACATCAATCCGGCTTTCATATAATCATCCACATCCGGGGATATTGAGGGAATCATGCAGATGATTTCTCCATCTCCAGAAAAAGACTGATAGGCGTACTGAAACTCATCGGCACTTCCCCATATATTACTACCCGAACCCTGAATCACAAAGACCTGACCAGAATACTTATCTACCGTGCTACCAGCAAGCCCTACAGACCCAATATCAGCATTGTCCCAGGGTATTGGTAATGACGGAACAGCAGCATTCACACCTATTGCCCGAATATTATCTATATAAAAAGTATCCGCTGTGGCTACTCCAGGTGACATCAAAAACACCATCCGGTCTACGAGATCGTCTGGAACACTAGTGTCGGGTGAGCTTACATAATTGAAGATTACCCTGTGCCATTCATTCTGTTTTAGCGTTCTGGCTTCATAGATACTGTGCCTACCTGCAGGAGAGCTGCCCAGCATAGAATCATTTCTCAGCTGAATTTGCATCAACGTGCCCACTGGTGCGGCGGTTCTGAGATTAATGGCAAATGCCTTGGCTTCCAACTCATACTCAGAAGCATCTTCAATTGCCTCATTGACAAACGTAAGCCCATCATAAGTAGATGCACCGTTTCTGATGTACATGGAAGTGGAGTCCGTTTTGTTTACGCTCTCAATCCATTCATTGGCCACTACAGAATAACTTCCACTTGCACTGAGCTGAGAGATAACACTGGTCGTTTCATAGTTCTCAAAAACGATATCGGAGGACAGTTTATCCTCAGATTCTTTTTCAATCCTGATATTGTCAAAGTAGTAAGTATATGAAGAGCTGGTGCCCGCATCGAAGGCAAATACGAGCTGATCCACCAAATGGTCTCCGATAGACGGATCTGGAATGTTGTAGAAGTCGAATGTGATAGATCTCCATTCGTTCTGTGCAGGTACCGTGGTTTTATAAACGCTATTTCTTCCAGCCGGATAACTGCCTGTAGCTGCATCCGCATTATGAAAGTTGAGCTGCAATGGTGTACCTACCGGCGCGGTAGTGTACAGTTCCATCTTTACTTTAAAATCACCATTCTTGAACTTCCCGGCATCCTCTATTGCCACTCCACTGGAAAAGGTGAATTTATCATAAGGATCTGACCCAGGAGCAACATATCGTCCTACAGAGTCTGTCAAATTACCTGTTTCCTGATATGGGTTGGCTATCACACTGTACGTCCCCACGGAAGAGTCTAAAAGCAACGAACCCGTCCCTTCATAGTCCATCAAAAGATCTGTGGCATATTGTACCTGAAAGGGTATGTTCATTAAAGCGACTTTACTATTTCCATCATGCACCACCGCATAAAGGCGATATGCCCCTTTTGTAGAGGGAGCCGAAAACGCAATACTATCTCCACTTTGATAAGTAATCAACCCTTCCAATCCGGGAAGACTCTCACCGGAGGCTACGTCATCCAGGTCATATCCTTCTTTGACCACATACCATTCATAGCTGATACCATCACCATTGGGATCATACGCATCCACAGTGGCCCAGTTCATACTTCCTACTGAAAGACGTACATTATCAGTTTCCTCCTGCCCATTCAACACCATCTGGGTAATGCGAGGTGCGCGCTCTGCCGGATAGCTACCTGTCCAGGAGTATTGCATAGCCTCTACTACTTCAGTGGATTCTCCATTGACCGTGAACAGGCTATACCATGACTCTACCTCTCCGTGGTTTTGATGACCCCAGACAAAAACATAGGACCCCAGGCATTGCCCCATAGGGTTAGCAGCTATATAGCTGCTGTAACGTGTTCGGTAGATATAAGCTTTACTTGTGCTGCTAAGCTCTATGGGAGCATTCCAGGCCGTTTCATTCGTTTGCCAGGTGCCATCCACTCCCCACTCCGTGACGATATAGGGTTTTGTCCACCCGTTGGTAGTTAGCTGATTTTCCAAATTATCAAGGGTTTTGTATACGTTGATCCCCAGTACATCTATTTCCGGAGCTCTTGCCTTGATCTCAATAATGTCCACATCATGGGCAGAGGCCAATACCGTCATGGTAGGATGCAGTGTGTCCTCCTCATGGATCATTGCCGCAATGTCATTGACTGCATCCCACAACCGATAGTTGGTATAGCTGGCATCTGCTTCATTCCCGATGGACCACATCAGTACTGCCGGATGATCCCGATACATTCTCACAAAATTTCTAAAATCCTCTAGTTGTGCATTGACCGCCGCAGTATCATTATAGTTAAAGAAATCTTCCTCACGCCCCGCGTAGAGTCCCATAGTGACTGTAATCCCCAGGGAGTCCGCTTTGTTTAACAAATCAATCGTGGATGAATCCGTGGAATAGGTTCTAATGGAATTGCCTCCATATACTGAAAGTGAATCAAGAAAATGACCGCTAAAAGCAGCCCCTTTAACGTAATAAGGGCTACCATCACGATATAGCTGAAAGGTTCCGCCGCTCTCTTCGATGTAGACTTCCACACCTTGAGATTGAACTACTAAAAAAGAGCATAGTGCTCCGAATGCTAGTAAAAGTTTTTTCATCATTTATTCATTTGGATAAGTTCAAATCAATTCATTAAATGATAAAACTACCTTCAATAAAGCGTCAGAAATCATGAAATAATTGCCAATAATGGCATTACCTGGCGGTATCACTCCATTTACTCATCAGCGCCTCAGAAGCTAACAAGTCATACCTAAATCGATCTTTCTCAAATGAATTGTTGTAGGTAGAGCGCACCGTTGCCTTAACGGTTTCATCGGTTATTTCAAATTCGCGGATAAAGCTCAGCGCTCTTGCCCTGCTAAAAGGCCTGGTCGTTTGATTGAGAACCCTTACGATGGCATTGATGGCTAAGTCATTCTCTCCATGGAGATATAGGGTTTCCGCTGCTAACACTGCCACGTCAGGAGACTCATCGTTTAAAACTCGTTTCAGCGCTATTTTATGTTTCTTCGTTAGTTGGTCGCAACGAATTCTCAAACCAACAGCTGCCCAAAAGTGAATCGCAGCTTCTTCCGATTTCAACCCCCTTAAACACAGGTCAATATTTCCTCCTTCGGAGGCCTTTTCAGCCATGTTCAAAATAGCCTCCAGATCGAATGTGTCGTTTCTCATCAGGTCATAGGCGGCCTTATTTGTCTGATTAACAAGATCCAAAAGCATTTGCTCCGGAATAAATCCCGCATCTCCAATATTCAATATCCATGATCGATTGGCCGCTCTCATTTCTACCAAAACACTTTCATACTCTGGATCTTCGGCAAGGTTATTCACTTCCCATGGATCGTTCTCTGTGTCATACAGTTCCTCTGCCCGTTTTTGCTTCCAGAAAGTCATTTGCATTTCATTGCAATTTCCTTTGGTGCATTCCTGCTCCCAGGAACCTACGGATGGAGCCTTCCATAAATAGTCGATGTACTGCCCATAGATTTCATGCGGGAGATAATTTCGGATGTATCGATATTTCTTACTCCTGACTGCCCGACTTAAATCATGACTTGCGTCCATCCTGTCTCGAAACATGAAGACAAACTCAGGTTCTTCCGCTTTTCTCGGACCTAAAAAGGGTCTGCCCTGCATGTACCCAGGAATGGATTGATCGGTAATACTCAGCATGGTTGGCGCCAGATCTACAAAACTTATGAGCTCATCTACAGCCTCACCAACCTCTGACGGCCTCAGCGTTTTGAATTTTTCAGGTATTCGAACCACAAAGGGAACATGCGTGCCTGTTTCATAGACAAAACGCTTGCTCCGTGCCAACACACCTCCATGGTCGCTGAAGTAAAAGACGATGGTATTTTCGGATTGTCCACTCTCCTCCAATTCCTTAAGCACCTCGCCCACACGGTGATCCATCAGGGTGATCCGATCATAATACTGTGCCCAATCATGCCTGATTTCTTTGATATCGGGGTGGTAAGGAGGTAAAACCATTTCTTCCGGCCGGTGCATTAGCGATGAATCAGGAGTGAACCGATGCAGCGAGCTTTCGTGTGAAATGCTGGTATTGACCACATGAAAAAACGGCTGTCCTTCCTCCCTGTTCTCATAATGTGCCTCGAGGGAAGACTCATTCCAAAAGGTATCTGTGGTGGAAGTATTGTAATCTTTCTTGGACATGTTGGTGCAGTAGTAACCAAGTGCTCTGAGGTATTCGGGAAAGAACCGAACGGAATCCGATAGCGGATAATTACTTCTCATATTTTGGTTGCCATTGGAGTTGGCATATACTCCGGTAATGATGGTATTTCGTGCAGGCGCACAAACCGGAGCATTGGCGTAGGCATGGGTATAAAGGTGGCCTTCCTTCGCGAGCTGATCAATGTTGGGAGTGGTAGCCAGACTATCTCCATAGCACCCGATATATGGGCTATTATCTTCACTTACAATCCATAGGATGTTGGGTAATTGTTGTGCTTCTGACTGCTCAACCAGTAAGATAAAAGCACACAAGACTAGTGGAAAAAACCTCATTATTCTTCTTTTTGAGCTCTGGAAGCATCTTCCCAATTGTCTGTACGAAATGATGAAGCTGGCAGAAAACTGTCTTCATATAAAGTTCCTTCCACCCAGTTACTCCAGGCATAGCGCACAGCTAATGGCTGGCTTACTTCTTCTGATGAAACGAGCACATCCCTTCTATTTACAATTTTCGCTTGAGCAGGATAGAACACATGATCCTCTCCAGCAATCTCAAACCCACTCAACTCACCGAAAGCATATAGGCCTCTATCCACATTTTTGAATTTCAAAAGAAGTCCCTCCGCAGTTACTTCCATTGAATCATAGACCGGGGATGTTCCATCTACAAACGCATATCCATAGGTCTGACTTAGGGCATTATAAAGCAGCCGATCAGCCACTTCTTTTTTCTTAGCCGGGTGAATATTCAATTCTTCACCCGCATCCAATGCGATTGCAATACCCGAATTGGGAATTAAATCCACGCACTCGAGTTGGGCCTCTCGCATGAACGCAGAGTTGGTATTCGTGTTAAAAGCATCTGGTTTGTTGTAGAAGTATGGGGCGATTTGTACAAAGTAGAATGGAAAGTCCCCTATCTCCCAGCGCGTTCTCCAGTCCTCAACCATGGCCGGAAAAATCGTTTTGTATCTCTCAGGGTTAGTGAAGTTCCCCTCCCCTTGATACCACAAAGCTCCTTTTATTGTATAAGGAGTAATCGGGTTGATCATTCCATTGAAATGGGCGGTTGGAACGATCCTCGATTTGGACATATCTGCATTCTCAATGTTCACTTCCTGAAACTCACTCAGCGCTTCCTTACTTATCCAGGCCTCCACACGACTACCACCTCTTCCTGACTGAATAAGCCCCACAGGAACATCCAAAATCTCTTGCAATTGCTGTCCGAAGAAATATCCTATGGCACTAAATTTCCATACGCTTTCTTGAGAAGCAATCTCCCAGTTAGCCATTTTCCCAATTTCAATTTGTGGTGTTTTTGCTCCGATCTGCGGGACTACAAATAGGCGGATTTTAGCATTTGCTGACTTGGCAATAGCCTCATTGCTACCAAAGGTGGGCTGACCGTTAAAGCCTCGCACAGGCATGACCATATTGGACTGGCCGGAGCATAGCCAAACCTCTCCAAAAAGTATGTTTTCAAGGATTATGGTTTGATCCTGAGACTCGATCTCAATTATTTGTTCTTCTTTGCTTCCGGTTGTGACAACATCCACTCTCCAATTTCCATCAGCATCCGCCATAACCTTTATTGGATCTTCAACCCATGACGCCTCCAGTGTAAATTTCTCCTTAGGATCAGCCCAGCCCCAAAGCACCACTGTGGTATTTCGTTGAAGCACCATGTTTGACGAAACAATAGCCGGCAAAGTGATTTTTGCTTCGGCTCCAAAAAGGAAAAACAGGTACAAGCCTCTAAAAAGTATCTTCTTCATGATATCAATTTTCCTGATTCAAAAATTTCATATAGCCTTCTGGAAAACCGAATGATTTTAGCGTATTCTCATTCAACTTTCTGAAAACCTCCCTATTAGCATTTAATGATTCTTCATACTCAGCATCCAAAGCATCGTTTTCCATTTGCAGAGGCTTCTTTCGCATGTCGTAAAGCTGCTCATTATTTTCACTTCCGTTGAAATAAATACCGTAGTAGAAATCAGAAGAGACAAGCCCCATACCTGTTGAAACCTCCACAGGAATGTGCGTTCGGTCCAGCTTCTCATCGGCATCAAAAAACAATGCGGACAAATCTTTTCCTTCGAATTTCCTCGCGGAACTAACACCCGCAAGGCCAAAAAGAGTTGGCACCAAGTCCAGGCCATTGGAAACCAAATTGGAGTCATCCACTCGGCCACCAGCCAGTGAAGGATGGGTCACCACAAAAGGCACATGACACACCTCATCGAAGAACAATCCCTTGCCGGCCATTTGGTGTGCGCCGTTCATCTCGCCATGATCACTAGTGAATATGATGACGGTATTCTTATCCATTCCGCTTGCCTCCAAACCATCCAACAACTGGCCAACTTCCCGATCAATTTCCTCTACAAACTTGACGTAAGCAAAGCGGTGAAGTTTCCAATCAGTCGAATCGTACTGTCCTCTGTATCGACCGAATGAAGATGCCATTCCTTCTGTTCCCTTTTCACCTGAGATGATAGTTGGTTCGTTGGATTGGGGCATGTAATTATCCGGCAATGGAGGTGAATTCTTAAGATAATAATCAATTGGTTCAAATCCACCAGCTCCCTCTTCACCTTCAGGAATGCGCAGATTGGCAAGAACTGACTCTCTAAGCAAATCTTGCCAGCCCCCTCCATCAGTTCGATCTTCTATTTTTTCCATATCAAACTTATTGTCCTTGATATGCGCGTAGCAGATGTCATGCGGATTCATTAGTGAAGTGACCATGAAAAATGGCTGATCTGTATAGTTTGTCTTATGGTTTTTAAGTTTTTCAATCGCCTTTGGCACACAATCCACTCCTCGATATTCTTTGCCATTGGCGTAGACTTCAAAACCAAGATCTTGAGGCTTAAAGGAATTTTCTTTCCATCCAAAATGATCTTTACCTCCATAGTACGTTTTGTAGCCAGCCTGCTGCATTTGTGTGGCTATGGGATTCGCAGCAACATACTCTTTTACAGCGACCGTATTGTGTTCAATTCCTTTTGGCACATGAAAACCAAAATATGTTGGGCGCTGACCCGTAAACATGCTGACCCGTGATGGAATACACACTGGGTTGGCTACATATGCTCGATCATAACGCACCCCACTGGCCATCAGCCGGTCTATATTGGGCGTTTTCACGTATGGATTTCCCATGGAGGAAAAGAAGTCCCAATTGAGCTGATCGCTGATAATCAACAAGATGTTTGGTTTCTCAGGTCGCTCCACCTTAGTAGCGGTTTTTCTATCGCATGATGCTACTAAGGCAACAAAAAGAATCAAGGCTGTTAGTCTCTTCATATTCTTTTTATCGCTACTCTTTTAATTCGAGCGTTCTTGAAAATCGCAAAAACTGTTATCCCAGCGCTTACGGTCATGCCAGCAAAAATTGACATCTCTACTGGGAGCGAAAAACCCTCAGGCGCAAGTAAAATATAGGAAACCACCACGGCTGTCATGAAAGTTGATGGAATTAAAGCCAGCCAAAAGTTCTTCTTTTCTCGCATAAGATATACGGTAACCGTCCACAAAACCACAGTGGCCAATGTCTGATTCGTCCAGGCGAAATACCTCCAGATTACTCCGAAATTGACAAGGGTTAATAGATACCCAACAACAAAAAGTGGAATGCTAATCAACAATCTATTCTTGATCGATTTTTGATCCGCTTTCATAAAATCCGCGATGATGATGCGAGCACTTCTGAATGAGGTATCTCCGGATGTAATAGGAGCCGCTACTACGCCCAAAATGGCCAGCAAACCACCGATGGTTCCTAGTGCGCCATTGGAAATTCGATTCACCATTAAGGCAGTATTGTCTCCGTTCTCAAGCATCATAAGGTTCAGTTCCTCCACTCCACCAAAGAAACTCATACTGATGGCAGCCCAAATCAGCGCCACCACTCCCTCAGTAACCATGGCGCCATAAAACACTTGCTTTCCTTGTTTTTCATTGGAAATACAGCGAGCCATGAGCGGAGATTGCGTGGCATGAAACCCCGAAATAGCACCGCAAGCGATGGTCACAAAAAGCATCGGAAATACGGGAAAAGAATCAGGAGTATAATGGAAGTTTGAAAAACTGGACATAGACAACTCCGGCACGACCATACCCTGCGTGAACATGGAAATAAAAAGCCCGACAGCCATGAATATCAGCGCCATCCCAAACACGGGATATAGCTTACCGATCACTTTATCAATCGGTAAGATCGTAGAAAGAATGTAATAACCGAGGATGATCATCACCCATCCGAAGAGGCTAATCGAATCGGTCATACCAGCTAGTATTTTAGCTGGTCCGAGTAGAAAAACAGCTCCTACAATAATCATGAGCAAAACAGTAAACCCACGCATGAATTGTTTCACCCAGCTTCCCAGATAATATCCCGAAACCTCAGAAATACTCTGACCTCCATGACGGATGGAAAGCATACCGCTGAAGTAATCATGAACGCCTCCGGCAAAGAGACTCCCGAGCACAATCCAAAGAAAGGCTACCGGTCCCCACATGGCTCCTGCCACTGCCCCGAAGATGGGGCCCAAACCCGCAATATTTAAAAACTGTATGAGGAAAATCTTCCAGGGTGGAAGGATTACAAAATCCACTCCATCTGCTCTGGAGGTGGCCGGAGTGGCCCTGTTTTCATCCACTCCAAAAATTCGTTCGATCAGATTACCATACAACCAGTACCCAACCACTAAAACCATAATCGAAACACAAAGTGTAATCATATCAATTTGTCAGTTCAAAATCCTTCTCCAAATACTCCTCACTATTGGCACCTATCATTACTGCAAACTGGCCGGGCTCCACAATGTATTCACGACTCACTGGAGACCAATATTTCAACATGTCTGGTGTAACCGAAAAAATAACCTTCTCTGATGCTCCAGCCTCAAGTCCTATCTTTCTAAATCCTTTCAATTCTTTGACTGGTCGGACCACCTCGCCAACATAGTCCCGCAAATAGAGCTGCACAACTTCTTCTCCAAAGACCTCCCCTATGTTCGTTACCCGAACAGAAACCTCCATTTGCTCATTCAACTTCATACTATCCCGGCTGATTATTAAATCAGAAAACTCAAAACCAGAATAGCTCAGACCAAAACCAAATGGATAAAGCGGGCCATTAGGAATATCAATGTATTTAGAAGAATACTGCGAAGATGCGGCCGGTCTACCGGTGCTGTAGTGGTTATAGTACAATGGCACCTGACCCACATCCCGAGGAAAAGTCATCGTGAGTTTACCTGACGGATTATAATGACCAGCCAAAACTTCTGCTATGGCACTGCTTCCCTCGGTTCCCGGAAACCAGACCTCAAGAATGGCATTCATATTTTCCTGATACCAGGGAATAGTCAGCGGACGTCCATTAAATAACACCAAAACTGTTGGGTTGCCCGATTCAAGAGCTAGTTCTGCGATACGTTGTTGATTGCCAGGAATGCCCAGCGTGGCTCGGCTAGCAGCCTCGGCCGACATTTCCTTTGGCTCGCCCATAGCCAACAGAATCAAATCGGCGTCTCTTGTCAGGTCTTTAATCTTCCTTTCTTGCAGGGGCGAGTTTTCCCAAAAATCGCCCACATTCAACCAGTTAATCTCAGCTTCCGGAAACTGCCTTTTCATTCCGGCCAGCAGGGTAATAGCTTCGCTGGTATCTCCCTTGGCCGACCATCTTCCCAATATGTCTTGGGAGTTGGAAAAAGGGCCAAGTATAGCAATCCGTTTCACTTTAGAAGAAATGGGCAACACCCCATCATTCTTCAACAATACCATGGATTTCATGGCTGTTTCTTTAGCGATTTCGCGATGTGGTACTGACAAGGTGATGCTATCGATATACTTTTCAGTAGCAAAGCGATAGGGATTAGCAAACAGGCCCAGTTCATACTTTTTAATCACTATTCGCCTTACCGCTTCATCGATGACTGACTCATCCAGGAGCCCATCTTCAACAAGCCGCTTTATATTTTCATGGTAATTACGCGATTGCATTTCAATATCTACCGTCCCCTCCAGCGCCTGCGAAGTAGCTTGGGCTGCATCTCGGGCATAACCGTGTTTGATCAATTCCCCTACACTTCCAAAATCGGAAATCACAATTCCCTCAAATCCCAACTCCGAACGAAGTACATCTCGCAATAAGGGCGCATGAGCAACCGTAGGAACACTACCAACCACATTAAAGGAGGTCATCACGGAGCTCACACCGGCTTTTATTGCATGCTGAAAGGGAGGTAAATGGATGTTGCGCAAAGTCTCCTCACCAATATCCACGGTGTTGTAGTCACGACCACCTTCTACGGCACCATAGCCGATAAAATGCTTCACGCAAGCCATAATCGTATTTGCATGGCTTATCCCATCTCCCTGAAATCCATCAACGGAGGCTTCAGTAAATAACGATGAAAGAAACGGGTCTTCGCCATTTCCTTCCATCACCCGTCCCCAACGTGGGTCGCGCGACACATCGGCCATTGGCCCATGATTGTAACTAATCCCTGCTGCTGACGCTTCAATGGCTGCAATGCGATGTGCTCTTTTGACCAATGCCGTGTCCCAGGAACAGGACATGGCCAATGGCATGGGGAAGATGGTTTTGAAGCCGTGGATTACATCATAATTAAAAAAGAGTGGAATCCCGAGACGGCTTTCTTCCACCGCAAAGCGCTGCATCTCCTCTACATCATGTACATCCCCGGGCACGAGTATTGAGCCTACCCCACCAGCCTTGACCAACTCAATAAGATCACGTGCCTTTTCGCCATCTCCCACCCTGGCATGCCCTCTGCCCAAACACTGATACATCTGACCGATTTTTTCCTCCAATGTCATGAGGGCAAGAAGCGAATCTGCTTTAGCTACAACGCCTCCTTGCGAAGTACCGTCTTCAGTAGGTTGACTGCACCTGCTAAGGAAAAAAACAACGAATCCAATAAACCAAAGATGTTTTATCATTTGGCCGAGGTTTCTGGAACTAACAATACCGCATCTGCTCTTACAAGTCCTTCCTTATTTCCATAAATGGTCACAGAATTGGTTTGATCAGCATTCAGCTGGTACTTCCCAACAGCCACCCATTCACCAGAAGTCTGACCAATGATTTCTATTTCCTCGGCTACTATGTCCACGCTGGCGGAAAGATCACCAGTCGTTATTCCTATTTTGGTGACAGGTGCCACGCCTTCTATTTTACTAAAATAGACATAGACTTCATATTGACCTGACGTAGCAATAGAGGGCTTAAAACTGGCCATGCCTTCACCCATAATTTGTAAAGCATCTGCTCCATAGCAATGGCTGTTTACGGCTTCCCAATTACCTGTAGCACTCACAGATTGATCGGTATTGTCCACGAGAATTTCTGCAACAGCCCCATTGGATAATGGATCAGATACTATCTCCTGCTGTATGGCGCGATAATCAACGTCCTGAATTCCTGTTTCGGTGGATATGGCTAAATCTGCAGCCAAAGCGGCTACTTGTCCCAAAGCCATAAAAACGGGTTCCATTCTGATAGATCCATAGGCGATGTGACTTGCAGACATGGCAACTGGCACCAACAAATTCTGACACTCTGCCCTTTGCGGAATAATGGATCCATAACCAATTGGATACGGCCCAAATCCTCCAATCTCCACATTCCCTTCATTCTTCACCATATCCATCCCGTCTTTATTCACAACGATGCGTTGACAGTTATGAGAATCCATGGTGTAAGCTGCCATTGCAATCGGATCAGAAACAAGCTCTCGCCCCTGACAGTGATGCTGAGTCATGACCGTCTGGCCAACCATCCTTCGAACTTCCCTTACATACAGCTGGGGTGACCAATGATTGTTATCAGTATATTCATCCTTCGGATATCCCCACTCCTGCATCTCCTTTCTAAGCTGCTCAGGTACGCGTGGATCTGTCTTGTAGAAGTAAAGCAATCCTTTGGTATAACTTTCGTGCATTGCCACTATGGCTTCACGCTCTTCGTAAGAGGCCTCAGGATAATCATAGTTCATGCCTATCATGTCTGTAGAAAAACCTCCACGATTGTTGATGTCTGTTTTGCCTCCAGGCATCTTACTCCAGATAAAATAATCGTTGAGCGACCGCTTGTCTGGCTGTGCCTCAAACAACCTGAGCAACAGCTCATACCTGGAGGAATCATAGTCTGCCGGACGTGTGATCTCCACCTTGTTGTCTGCTTCATTGGTCAAACAGATTCGGAAATTATAGGCTTGCAGTTTTTGATCACCTGTGCCATCGGGAGCTACCTGAGCAGGGCTGATTCCCCAGAGCAAGCCACTAGTAGGGTCACCTTTGACCTTGTACGGATCTATAAAATCAGGAAACTGATGACGCTTTCTCAGCTGTACTCCATTATAGGTTTCACCGTATTGCTCGTTGCTTTCTCTCCCCACTGTATATGACACTCCAGCTTCGGCCATCAGGTCCCCTTCATAAGAAGCATCGATAAAGACCCGTGCTGATAGCGCTTTAAGCTCCTGCGCATTCACATTATTCTCCAGGATAATCTCTTTGATTTCCGCTCCCTCCATATTCACCGAGGAAAGTCTATACCCTGCTAGAATAGGGATCTGAGCTTCTCTTATATAGTCCTGAAACACCTCACCAGCAACATGTGGCTCAAATATCCAGCGTTCAAACGTGCCGTATTTCGCACCTATTCTTCTGTAAAAATCCTTAGCCAGTCCTGTAATGGCATATTTATTTCCAATATCGGTATATCCAAGACCTCCGGTTGTCAAGCCACCAAGATGGTTATCTGGAGAAACCAGTAACACTTCGAGTCCCTTCATCCTAGCGGTGTACGCAGCTATGATACCAGATGAAGTACTCCCGTAAACAATCAGGTCATAAGTACCTGTTTCTTCATTGGAGGTATTGCATCCATTAATGATTGACCCAAAAAGGATGAGAAATGCGAATATTTTAATTTTCATTGGATGATAAGTTTAGCTGATTTCAAATCTTCATTGGCCGAAGAACTTCCGGTGGACACCAAAAACTCTCCAGCTTCTATCATTCTTTCCATGTCCAGGTTATAAAAAGCGAAAGCCTCTTCGTCCAACTCAAAAGTCACTTTCCTGGTCTCTCCGGGAGCCAGACTGATTCGCTTGAATGCCTTGAGTTCTTTCATAGGTCGGGTAACCGAGCTATAGAGATCACTTACATATACCTGCACCACTTCCTCTCCCTCCAAACTACTCGTATTGGTCACTTCAACGCTGACCTTCACCACATCACCAGCCGCTATTTCGGCTTTTGACAGCACTGGATCACCATACGTAAACTTGCTGTAACTCAAGCCATAACCAAAAGGGTATAGGGCTCCAGTCTTGGACCACTTGTATTTTTTGACATAATGTGCACGCTTGTGATTGTAATAAGAGGGTACCTGCCCCACATTGCGCGGAATGGTGATGGGAAGTTTCCCTGAGGGATTTACCTGTCCGAAAATAACCTCAGCAATGGCCTGCCCACCAGCACTTCCCGGCTCCCAGGCCTCTATTACGGCTGGTACGTTTTCCGCAATCCACTCCACACCGAGCGGTCGCCCGTTTACCAAAACAACCACCAGAGGCTTGCCTGTCTTATGTAGTGCTTCTACCAGCTGCTGCTGCTTGCCGACCAAATCCAGGTTGTCCCGGGCAACATTCTCACCATTGGTCTTAAGCTTACTTTCATACCTCAGAGAATTGCTGCCTACCACCACCACGATCACGTCATGGTTTTGGCTCCTGCTTACAGCCTCTGCGATGTGCTGGTCGGTGATCTCAGTCACCTGCTTACCCATGTTGTAGTAGTTGAGGTCTATACCTTGTGGTTTGACCAATTCAAAGCCCTCATGCACTGTGGTGATGTTGTCTTCTGGTTGCTCAAAGCTCCAGTCTCCCATCAAGGTGTGGTTGCCAGCATTGGGGCCAGTGATGAAGATGCTCTTCACTTTATCTGTAGATAAAGGCAAAACATTCTCATTTTTCAACAGGACAATAGATTTGCGAGCCGCCTCCAGCGCCGTAGAGGTGTGCGCCGAGGTGTGAATGGATTCACTAATCTTGTCTTCATTGACAAAAGGGTCTTCAAAAAGGCCCAACCTGAATTTTGCCTCGAGAATTTTGCGCACCGACTGATCGATACGTTCTTCCTTTAGACGGCCCTCATTGACCAGTTCTATTACCGGCTCCAGAAAATCGGGGCCATGCATGTGCATGTCCATGCCCGCATCCACGGTGAGGTAGCAGGCTTCTTTCTGAGAATCCACCACGCGATGTACCGTTTTGAGTCGCTCTATGTCCATCCAATCACTCACCACGAATCCATCAAATCCCAGTTCTCCTCGGAGAATATCGGTCAGCAAGTACTTGCTGCCATGGCAAGGGTCGCCATTGATGTCGTTGTGTGCGGCCATGGCTGTGAAAGCACCCGCATCGATGGTTTTTTGATAGGGGGGGAAGTAAATCTCACGAAGGGTCCGCTCACTCACATCCATTGGTGAAGCATTCAGGCCATTCACAGGTTCGCTTCCCGCCACAAAATGCTTGATACAGGCCAGCACATTGTCCGGTGAACTGAAATCTTCTCCCTGAAGCCCCTCCACCATGGCAACACCCATAGCGCCCACCAGATAAGGATCTTCTCCAAAAGTTTCGCCCACTCTACCCCACCTGGGATCACGAGCCACATCCACATTGGGAGAAAAAGCCCAATGTGATCCCGTGGCACGCATTTCTTTAGCAGTCTGCTGCGCCACTCTCTTGATGAGATCAGTATCCCAGGTGGATGCCAAACTTAGTGGTGTGGGGTAAACAGTTGCTCCTTCATATAGTGCGTTTCCATGTATAGCATCTATGCCGATAAGCAATGGGATCTTCAGCCGGGTTTGCTGGGCAGCTTTTTGTAACTCGTTGGCTTCTTTGGCTGACAGTACATGTAAGAACGAACCAATTTTGCCCGCCTTAATCAAGTCATAGAGATCCTTGCCACTCAAACCGGGATAAAATGCGTTGGCGTCATCAGCCATTAGGTCGATCGGAGTGTTGAGAGCAGCAGACTTCTTTAGGTGAAACAAACCAACATACTGACTCATTTGACCCACCTTTTCCTCCAAAGTCATTTTGGACAACAGGTCTTCCACCCGGTGTGCCACTGAAGCATCCGGATCTAAATAGTCCTTCTTTTGATGTCCTTCCACGGGCTGACAACTATTCAATGAATAAATTGCGACCAACGAAATCAACAGACAACTCACTAATCCTTTATAATAATATAGTCTCATCGTATAAGCTTATTTTTCTACTTTGAATGGAATCGAAGCAAACGCTACATTCTCATGGCTGTCATGCACAAATGCATACAATCTGTACTCACCTTCACCGGGCATGCTAAACTTCACTGATTTCTGATCGTTGGATGTAAAGAGCCCCTCTAAACCAGGCAAAGAGCCTTCGAAACGCTGATCTTTGGAAATCACCAGCCCTTCTCGCACTATCTGCCATTCGTAGGTCAACTGATCAGCCTCCAAATCAACTGCTTTGATACTGGCGTAATTTTCATCTCCCACTTTGAGCACAAGATCATCGAATGCGGTTTTCCCGTTGAGCGTCAGGCTTTCAGATGATTCAATGCGGGGTGCCCGGTTGGCCGGATATCCTCCTTTCCATGAGTAGTACATTGATTGTGCAGCCGCCAGTGGTTTCTTCTTGGTGGTGAACAAACCATACCAGGTAGCTACGGCACCATGGGTCTGATACCCCCACAGGAAGGTATAAGAGCCGATACACCCTTTGTTGATATTTGCGGCGATGTGCTGTGAATAAACATCCGTATAGACCTGAGCTTTCTCTGTGCTGGTCAGCTCATAAATGCCACCCCATGGTGTCATGGGTACGTTACCCCAGGTACCATTAGGGCCCCATTCGGTAATCATATAGGGCTTGGTCCAACCTGCTCCGGCTATTTTGCCCTGAGCCAAACCAATGGCATTGTAGGTATTTACACTCAAGATATCCAAAGAGGGTGCGCGCAGCGCGATTTCCTCAATGTCAGTAGGATCAGCTCCAGCAAGCACCGTGGTGGTCAGGTGGTTGGTATCGAGCTCATGAATCATGTCCGAAACCTCACCGATAAAATCCCACACCTTATAGTTTGTGTATCTGGAATCTACTTCATTCCCTATCCCCCAGATCATTACCGCAGGATGATCTTTGAACTGTAACACTTCTTGCCTGATGCGCTCCTTTTGCTTGGCTACCTCTTCCTCATTGTCATAGTCAAAGCCGTCGGTTTCCCTGTTGACCCATATACCGAGACAAACAGTGAGCTTGTACTCCAGCGCACTATCAAGTACGATCTGGGTGTCTTCGTTGACCCCATAGGTACGGATAGAATTGCCACCATACGCTGGTACCAAATCGAGGAAATTGTTGTAGGCAGCCCCTTTGATAAAATAGGGTTGACCGTTTCGGTAGAGCCGGGGTATCTCACCTTCATAGATGATTTCGGCTTTTACAGGGCCATCTGTGGGATAATCTTCTGAAATCTGGTTCTGATCTTCATCTTCCTTGTCGATGGATTCTTCCTGACAGGCACAGAATATTGGTGACATGGCGATTGAAAAAACAATCCATAAAAGTGATCTTGACGTTTGATTCATACCTGTTTCTTAAGTTTTACTCTACAATAAATGGAATCACAGCATTGGCTACCTTGCCGAAATTGTCCTTCACAAAAACATATAATCGGTACTGGCCGGTATTAATGGCTTTAATTTCAGCATTGCTGCCATTATCGGCAACCACCCAGCCAGCAAGACCCGGAGGACGATTGCCCTGTGGTGCTCCCTCCTGTACGACTACCCACTGATAGGTAAGAGGATCTGTATCTTCGGCATTGACCACTGTCTGATAAGTTTTGTTTAGTTCGAGCGTGATCCCATCGAACGCCTGTTTCCCATTCAGCAGGAACTCAGTGCGATCGGAAATAACGGGAGCCCTATGGTTCGGATAGACGCCCGTCCATCCATATTGCAGGACATCTACTGCACCGTATGTATAACCCTCCTCATTAAAAAAAGCATGCCAATTGCGTCTACTTCCTGATTGATGAGAGGCCTGATCTCCCCATAAAAAAGCAAATGACCCCATGCAGCCATAAGCAATGTTAGGCAGCACATCATTACTGTAAATCTCGTCAATGAACTGAGCCTTTTCGGTAGATGTGGGCTCGACTAATGCACCCCAGGACAGAGCCGGAGATTCAGGAAATCCCTGAGGAAGAGCCCTATTTCCAAATTCACTCAGTATGAAGCCAATATCCCATCCAGCCTCTTCGAGGTGCGGCACTACCAAACGAGATTGTGGATACTTGGCGTTACTGGAAAAGAAATCAAGATCCGGTGCCCATTTTTGCATATCAAGCAGCTTTTCTACACTGGAATTGATAATGGCAATAGTGGTGGGGTGATCCGGGTCTTCACGATGTATCATTTCGCTCACTTGATTTACAGCCTCCCACATCGCCTGTTTATTTACATTGCTATCGTAATGTCCGTCCAGCTCATTTCCAAGAACCCAAAAAAGCAATGCCGGATGATCCTTATATTCACGTACTTGCCGGGTAAGGATATCCAACTGCTCCTGAACCTGAACAGAATCAGTATAATCAAAACCATACTCGGGCTGCTGAAGCCATAACCCAAACGCTACGGACAGACCAGACTCATGTGCACTATCCATGATGGTCATGGTGGAGTCGTTGATCCCATAGGTTCTGATTGTGTTGCCACCCAATTCCGCTATCCGATCGTAATACTGACCTCCTGCCACTCCTTTGATAAAAAAAGGCGTACCATCCTTATACATCTTCCACGTGCCACTTGCCTTGCTCACCTGAACTTTGGCTGGCCCTAGTTGTAGATCATCAACCTGGCCAGGCTTGTTTACCACCTCTTGCTCACAGGCCATGATCAGAAGGAACCCGATCAATAAACTTGTTGCTTTTAGTGGCTTATACATCAATCTCTTCTTAAGATTTGACCATCTTGAATCAACCTCTCTTCCAGCTGCTCATAAGGAACGTCCTGTACACTTTGTCCATTCTCTATACTCAGCACAGCTGCTGTAGCCGCCGACTGCCCCAATACCATGTAGACCGGCTCCATGCGAATAGATCCAAAAGCCACATGAGAAGCTGACAAACAAACGGGTACCAACAGGTTGTCACATTCTTTTTTCTTAGGACGGATCGACTGGTAGCTAATGGGGTAATTTGGCGTACCCATCCAATAGGTTCCTTCTCTTCTCAGCTGACCTTTTTCATCTACTACTGTAGATACATAGTGGCAGTCGAGCCAATACGTGGCCAGCCCTACAGACTCAGGAGCAATTTCATTTCCGGTGCAATTGTGCTCTGTCATCACATAGTCGCTCATCATTCTGCGGGCTTCCCGGACATAGAGCTGATGTGGGAAATTGCCATTGTCAATGAACTCATCTTTAGCCAGTCCCCAGTTTTGCATTTCCTCACGGATGTTCTCCGGTACTCTGGGGTCATTGCCCAAAAACCAAAGCTTGCCTAGTGCATAATCTTTATGCATTTGAGCGATTTTTTCTCGTGTCTCATAGTCACCCTCTGTATAGTCATAATTGGCGCCTACAAAATCCAAATGATTGGTATCAGTCTTTCTGTTAGGCATTGGAGTAAGGGTAATGAGCTTTTTCCTTAATGGGATGTTGGGATCCAGTTCGAGTTGTCTGGCCTGCACTTCATACCAAAGCGGGTTATAATTTTCTGGCTTTTCTATGGGCAACATATTGTTTGGATCGTCAGTAAGGGTAAGACGATAGCAATAAGACTGCATGCGCTTATCAGCACTTCCGGGTTTGATGTCCGGATTGTTCTCAATAAATGGCAGCAGACCAGAAGATGGGTCTCCTTCTCTCAAATAAGGATCCACGGAAATCTCCCCACTTTCACTCTGCACTCCAATGATGTCATTCATTCGGAACCCATTATAAGTTTCATTGAAATCTTTATTCGAATCTCTTCCATAAGCATATGATACTCCGGCCCTGGCCATCAGGTCTCCCTCATAAGTAGCATCAATAAAGACCTGAGCGGTGTATTCTTCTCCACTCTCCATCTTGATGCGCTCTATGGACTTGCCATTCTTAAACACTCCATTATCCAGATCAAGTCGCTGATTGAAAACTACCTTTACACCTGCTTCCAGTAGCATAGTGCGCATGATATCTTCCGCCACATGAGACTCGTACACCCATTGCATGGACAGTGAATCACGTTTGCCCTGGAATACCCGCTTCACGATGGATTCGAAATACTCCTCTCTATCCTGATTTTTCCAGGCAGCCGGATGAAGATAATACTGATAGATACGCTGATAAAACTCTCTGGAGAGGCCCCCAATAGAAAGGTGGGAGTTGATATCTGTGGCAGTGAGCCCTGATGTGGTGGTACCTCCCACATGATTGGTATTGGAAATGAGTACAACATTTTTGCCCATTCTACCTGCCTGCACGGCGGCCGTTACCCCAGCGGAGGTCTCTCCATATACGCAGATGTCATACTGGGCATAAGTACTCAGACTTAAAAAAATCAGGGCTACAAAAATGCTGTTTCTAAATCGGGATGTCTTCAATCGAAACATAACTTGGTTTTCTAATTTCATATAATACTTTGGTAAAAGGGGAGCCAATTGGCTCCCCTCCATTTCTCTTATTGTTGCACTTTATAGTCGAAGGTGATCGAACCTGATGAGCTGGCTACCAGGGTCTTTACCAAAATCAGCGCATACTCTTCATTGGTAGTTTTAATGGCGAGAATCTCCCCTTCCTCTGTTTTAGTAATGTTCTCCGCAGAAGGCTCACTGGCCTCAAAGGCTTCCAGAATCAGCTTATCGTTCTCTATGGCATAGAAGTCTTCGGATGTCATGAACTCCGCTGACACTCTCCTGATTTCAAGACTGTTTCTTACCGTCCAGTTACCCAACCAGTCGTCACCCCAATTGGTGCTGTTGTAGATAAATTGAGCCGCATTACTGTAAGTAGGAGCGAATAGATTGATACCACTAGAACCACTTCTAAACGTACCCATATCCACATTGGCACTATTGGCCTTTGCCTCCGGAACTGTATAAACTACATTTTCCGATAGGTCTATGAATGGTCCCACTTCAGAATTACCCTGCATTCCCAGTACCACATCCAGGTGTGTGTCTATTGCCAATGGCACACGCTCACCTATCACAAACAAAGTATAGCTTACCTCATCAGACTTAAGCTCGTCATCGGTGGCGCGGAACGTAAAGGTGACGTCCTTACCTCCATCCTCGGACACGAGTACATATTGAAAATGGTAAGTATGGGCAAATGGATTTTCGAAAGAGGATACGGTAAGTCCTTCGATCGCATTATCATATAGCAGAGTCTCTATCTTATCCAGCTCATCCTCAGATTTGATTTGAACCTCAAAGTCCAACGTATCGCCCACCTCAAGTGTATCCGGTAAAACTTCTGGAAGTGTAAACTCCATATTTACCGGCTCCAGAACAACCTGCACCGAGTAGCTCACGTCATAGGTAAATCCTCTCTTATCATGCGCTACCACCGCAAACTCCTGTGTGCTTCCCAGTTCGGCATTAGTCGGCATATAGCTAAACTGATACTGATAATGCTTTGGATCATCAAATGATGTGATTTCAGATCCATCTAAAGTTTGAAAGTCGACTTTAAGCTCCACCTTTTCCAAGCCCGCACCAGCATATACTTCGATAGGGAAGCTTATCACCTTATTGGGGAAGGCCGTCTCAGGAGCTGTAGTGGGTACCTGAACATAAAATTCGGGGTTGCCAATTTCGTCAATTGCCTCTGATTCGCATGCCGCAAGCACACAAAGTGCAAGAACCCATGCTATGATGTATTGAATATTTTTCATGGTTTTCATCTTTTGGGTATCAGTAATCATCATTTTGATCCAGGAGATCGTTCACAAGTCGTTCCTGCTCCGGTATCGGAAACAGTAAGTGTTTGTCCAGCACTAAAATGGATGGATCTTGTGCGGTTACAGCTTCTTTTAGTTTTCCCCATCTTAGTAGGTCAAACCTCCGCTGCCCCTCAAAAGCAAACTCTCGCCTTCTCTCTACCATGAGGCTATCCAAAAACTGCTCCTTTGACAGACCAGCAGTGAGATCGGCAGGTGACGGTACCTCCAATGGATACCCGAAACCTCTTCTTCGGATCTGATTGAATGCATCGTAAGCCAATGCCGTAGGTCCATTCAGTTCGTTTTCTGCTTCGGCGTACATCAGCAGCACATCAGCATAGCGCAGGATATAGTAGTTATTGCCTCCGTCTGAAACATTGGTCGCCTGCGGGTCTTGATATTTGTTTACATAGTATGGAAACTGAATCGAAGAAGGAGCGCCGGGCTCGTATAATACGTTCACATCTCTGCGATTGTCACCAGGCGAATAAATATTGTAGTGATTCTCGGTAACCGGATTATCGCCATATCCTGAAAAACCGCCCTCTTCTGGAGCCCTTACAGAAGCAGGTGGTTTGAAAAATCCCTGATAAGAAGAGCTAACTGAAGCATCCGTGCCTCCGGTACCTACAAACTGAATTTCGAAAATCGACTCTCCAATATTCTCATTGGCGATATCAAAAACCTGCTTATAAGTAGGCCACAGTGCATATTGTCCCATCTCCATCACTGCTTGAGCTGACTCTTTGGCTTTATCATATTCCTTGTTGGTCAGGTAAACTTTGGCCAGCAGTGCAGTAGCCGCACCTTTGGTGGGTCTGCCATAGTCATCAGGGCTATACTGGGTGGGCAAACTGCTTTCACTAGCCATCAGATCACTAATGATGAGCTGATAAACAGAGTCGGTAGAAGTGCGCCGTACCTGAAGGCCTTCCAGGGTGGTAGTGGGTTTGGTAACCAGAGGTACCTTGCCAAACAAACGAACCATATTGAAATACATCATGGCTCTCAAGAAATGAGCTTCACCCAAAAACCTGGACTTAACCTCCTCATCTATGGACATATCGGCCACCCGATCCAATACAATATTGGTCCTGTTGATGTTCTTATAATGGTTTTCCCAAAATCGGTATATGAGATCTGACGATGCATCAAATTGGAATTTATCCATCTGCAGTTTGTTGATGTTACTTGTATTGCGGCCGTAGCCCCATTCCGCATCATCAGTCCCCTGTGACTGCACCACTTCCATAAATTGGTTGTATACATCATGCGTCTGCATGGACGCATACATGGCATTCACCGCAGCCTCCGCGTCTTGTTCGGTTTCAAAGAGATTTTCCGCTGTGTTGATACCGTCTGGCTTTATGTCCAGGTCAGAGCATGCGCTCAAAACCATTGCTGTAAGAATCGTATAGAATATTTTTTTCATCGTTTTACTCTATTTAGAATGATAGATTGAAACCTGCTGTAAACACCTTGGTATTAGGATATGCTCCCGAATCAAAGCCCTGACTAATATTGTCAGAACCGTACCTACTCACCTCTGGATCAAGGCCAGTATAGTCGGTGAATGTGAAGAGGTTTTGGGCGTTGACATATACTCTCATGACACTCACACCCAGCTTGTCCAGCGCACCTGAAGGTATGGTGTAAGCCAGCTGTATATTTTTTACCCGGAGGTAAGATCCGTCTTCTACATACCTGTCGTAAGACACATCAGTTGGCTTGGTTGCCGTGGCTCTGGGCACATCGGTATCTGTATTTTCGGCAGTCCATCTATTCAGCACTGTAGTCCGCTGATTTTGGTTACCCGTCAGGTTCTCCAGTGTGCGAAGATTCAGGTTATACAGGTCGTTGCCGTATACATACTGCAGCAAGACCGACAAGTCAAACCCTTTATAAGAGAATGTGTTGTTAAACCCTCCGAAAAACTGCGGCTGAGCATTTCCTATGATTTGCCGGTCATTTTCATTGATGACGCCATTTTCATCAAAATCCACAAATCTCACATCACCAGGCTTTGCTGAAGGCTGAGCTGAAGCAGCTACTTCCTCAGTGCTTTGGAACAATCCATCAGAAACATAACCGTAGAATGTGCCCAGGCTCTGATTGATCCTCAGGACTGTCGGAGATGAGGCAGGTATGATCTCGTCTTCACCCCCGAGGCTTGTAATCTTATTTTCATTGAAGGTAATGTTGAATCCAGATGTCCACTTAAAGCCCCGATCCAGAATCACTCCATTAGCCGAGAACTCCACACCCTTGTTTTCCACAGCTCCAATATTCTTCATTCCTGAGCTGAAGCCTGAAGTGGTAGGAATAGTCACTCTAAGTAATAGGTCATTGGTCTTTTTGTAGTACGCGTCAGCAACAAACGTGAGTCTATTCTTAAAGAAGCCCATTTCCAGACCTACATCTGCTTGAGTGGTTCGTTCCCATTTCAGGTTTCTGTTGCCCACTTGAGAGGGAGTGATCCCTGTCACTATCCGATCTCCAAACACATACTTAGTACCATCCCAAAGGTCCAGTGAAGGATAGTTTCCTATGCCATCCTGGTTTCCTGTAATACCATAGCTCGCACGAAATTTAAGATCGGTAAATACATTCAGATCCTGAATGAAACTTTCCTCAATGGCTCTCCATGCAATTGCCGCTGAAGGGAAGTAGCCAAATCTATTGTTGGCACCAAACCTCGACGACCCATCCGCTCTACCTGTAAGTGTCAGTAGATATCGATCCTTAAATCCATAGTTGATTCTGGCTATGTAAGAATGTATTACCCAATTTGCTACTAATGAGCTTGGCAGCTGCGCAGCATCCGGGTTACCCAGCCCCAGGTCGTATGTACCTGTCACATCATTGAGAAAACCTTGCGCTGAAGCTCCCAAAGATTCATATCTGGACGACTGCTGAGTGAATCCTCCCAGTAGATCCAGGCTATGCTCACCAAGTGTCTTCTTATAGTTAATGGTGTTCTCATTCAGCCAGGTGTAAGTCTGCGCTGTGAATACAGATGCATCACCACCTACCTGAGAACCTGAAAACACGCTCTGAGGCATGTAGGTGTCGTTTTTATTGAAACTCGCATCCAGTCCCCAGGATGTGCGAGCTGTCAGGCCCTCGATGATCTCCCATGAAGCAAATGCATTTCCTATGGTTCTGAAGGTCTTATTTAAGTTTTGATACCCATCCAGCAATGCAATGGGGTTATTAAACCCAATTCCCTGATTGTTGTATTGGGTGTAGCTCCCATCGGGCTGCTTGATAGGCAGATTTGGAGCAGTCGTGAGCATGGAGAAGATAGAGCCACTGTTAGCTCGGTTGGTTTTTACATAGCTAGCTGTTAAGCTATTCCCTACTTTCAGGTTTTGCTTGACTTCCTTATCCAAATTGAGTCGGAATGAGTATCGCTCCAGATCGGAGGTTTTGATAACCCCTTCCTGATTGAAATAATCAAAAGAAATCAGATAATTGGTACCATTGTCACCTCCTGTGGCTGAGACATTATAGTTGGTCATTGGTGCCAGGTCTCTTAGCATGGCATCCTGCCAGCCTGTAGATACCGGATTCAGACTGGGGTCATATAAAAGGGGACCTCCATCTGCCAGGCTTGCCTCATTGGCCAGCGTCTCAAACTGCTTGGCATTGAGCAAGTCGTATCGGTTGGTTTCCTTCTGAAATCCATGATAAGCATTGAAACTTATTCTTCCCTCACCACTTTTGCCACGCTTAGTCGTAATCAACACCACTCCATTACCTCCCCTGGATCCGTATATGGATGTGGCTGAGGCATCTTTGAGCACTTCTATTGATTGGATATCGTTGGGGTTGATGGTATTGAGTGGATTCAGTGAGTTGGCATCCCCCTGCCCAGAAGATATGGGCACTCCATCTACTACATACAGGGGCTCATTGCTTCCGTTTATAGAGTTCCCTCCTCTAATTCGCACAGAAGAGCCTGCTCCAGGCATACCCGAACTCTGTACGAAAAACACACCGGCTGACCTGCCTTGCAATGCCTGATCGACACTACGCAGTGGAAGGTTTTGTATCTCCTCTGTTCTGATTGAAGATATCGCACCGGTAACGTCTTTCTTATCCTGAGTACCATAGCCTACTACCACTACTTCCTCTAATTCAGACATATCTACTTGTAGGGTGACATTCACCTGAGAACGCCCGTTCAGGGAAACTTCTTGAGCGAGAAACCCTATGTAACTAAAAACCAGGACGGCCTCTTCTGATGCGACAGTCAAGGTATAGTTGCCATCTATATCGGTGATGGTACCATTCATAGTGTTCTTTTCCTGGATAGTCACTCCCACGAGTGATCCTTTGTCTTCAGCAGAAATGACCCTGCCTGAAATTCTGGCTTCCTGCGCCAGCACCTGCATGCTCCCCAAACAGAGTAGCACCAGAGAAACCCAACATCGTTTTACTATTTTCATATACTTCATTTTAGGTTGATTGATAAAGGCATGCATGAGCACCTAATAGTCCTGTTCACAAAGCAAGCAAGGAGTTATCAATTACCTCTTTAAAAAAGGAGCACATTTCTTTGAATAAGTGTCAATCTACATCATTAAAAGTGCTTCAATTTGCCAAATAATCAATTATATAAGCTATTTCGCTTATATTGACCGGTATGATTTCCAACAGTTCGACATACAAATTCGGCTTAATCCTCTTACTTATTTTATGCATTAAAACTGTTTGGGCTCAAGCTGATTTTAATTCTGTCAATATCACCGACAGAGATGGGCTACCTCAGAACAAAATCAAAAGTATTGTAAAGGATTCGCTCGGTTATGTATGGATCGGCACACAAAATGGTATTGCTCAGTACAATGGATATAGATTCAAAACCTACGCTGCTCTAAATGGTATCGAGATCACCTCTATTTTTCTGTCAGATCAAAACGACATTTGGGTGGGGACGCACCAGGGTTTATTCTTGTTGGACAGAACTCATGATGTTTTTGACAAAGTATCACTGGGTGATATCAGACATCTTACTGCATCGGGGGATGAGATATACTTTATCACGCCAGACAAAATGTACAATTTTCGGAATGGTAAAGTTTCTGCAATTGAGTTAGATGAAGAATCCTATCTACGGCAGGTCGTGCTTCAGAACAACAAACTGTACCTTGGGCAAGGCAAGAACCACGGGCTCGTCAAAGGAGAGATCATAAAAGGACGCCTTGTCATCAAACAACACCTCCTGGACTCCAAGGTAATTACTTGCCTAAAGACCATCAACGATCAGGTATGGGCTGGCACATCAGATGGTCAACTCTACCACCTGACAGCTGATACCGCTATGCCAGTAGTACTTCAAAATAACCACCCTGTTAAAGATATCGTGCTCCACAATAATCAGCTATGGGTGGGCACTGATGGAAATGGTGTGTTCATTATAGATGATAGGAAGCAAATATTGGCTCACCGCACCCACAATCAAGGTGAAAAAAACCTCATAGGCAGTAACAACATACAAAGCATATTGTCAATAGATAAGGGAAGCATCTGGATAGGAACTTATGATGCCGGGGTTTATGCCTTATCCTCCAATCAGCTACAGTTTCAAAAGCTTCAGGATCTTTATTCAACGGATTTAGTAAATCTTTCAGAAAGTGCCACAGCCTGTTATCAGGATCACGCCGGTAATTTACTATTGGGAACTCCAGCTGGATTTGTGAAAATAGACCCATCCAGTGGCCAAAGTATGGAGATAGGGTTTGACCAATGTCAAAAACTAATGAGTGGCTCCAAGGTATTATCCATTCTGGAGACCCATGATGAACACCTCCTAATAGGTACCTACGACGGTGGAATGGGATATTTCACCAAAAACCTTGAGCACATTAAAACCTTCTACCCGTTCGGTATAGAAGGACAGGAACAAAACATTAGTTTTCTGTATAACCTACCAGACCATCGGGTTCTGGTAAACTCCATGTATAAAGGAATGGTGGCAATGGATTTGCAGACAGGGTCCACAACGCCCATCGCTCTCAAGGAAAGTGGAGAAAAAGTATTCAAATTTCAATCCCAGGCACTTCGGAAGTTTAATAACGAACTCTACGCTTATGTATTTGGAAAGTCATTATACCGGATAAACACCGCCGAAGCAACACTCGAGCTTGTGCTGACTCCTCCTTTACCCATCAATGATTTTTACCTTAACAGCGATGGGACATTCTGGCTGGCCACACGCGGCGAGGGCTTAATACTCACTTCCTCCGACGGAGAAATCATTAGACAAATAGATATAGAAGGAGGACTTCCGTCCAACTTTCTACTGAGAGTAGAAAAAGAACATACAAATCATCTGTGGATCAGTAGCATCTCCGGGCTTTCCAAAATAGATACCAGCGGTGAAGTAACTACCTTTGACCATAGGCACGGACTCCCTTCCAGAGAGTTTACCCCATTTACTTCCACCGTACTACAGGACAACAACCTCCTCTTTGGTACAGTGAAGGGATTCGTGCTAACCCTTACAAACACACCCCCTCAGGGATCACCTCCACCTAAAACCATTATTTCAGATATTACCTTTCAAAATCAAAGCATTAAAACCCTGGGAGACGAACTTCTGACAAGTCCTGTTGAATCATTGGTTAACCTGGAACTCCCCTTTCACAGGAATTCATTTACGATTCACTTCTTTAATGATGACTATTCTTTTCCAAAGTTCAATAAGTTCAAATACAGAATGCTCGGGCTTGAGAAAGATTGGATTGACCTGGAAGAAAACACACAAACCACCTACACTAATCTATCCCCCGGCAGCTATCAGTTTCAGGTAAGCTCATCCAACAAATACGGCACGCAAAATGACCAGCCAACGACATTAAAGATATTCATCTCGCCTCCCTGGTACATGTCATGGTGGGCATATCTGGTTTACCTTTTTGTAGGGATTGGCCTGGGCTATATCATCTATAGAATTATGCTCTACCGTACACACATGCTAAAGGAACTGGAGTTTTCTGAATACAAGATTCAAACCATACGAGACCTCAATGAAAAGAAACTGCAGTTTTTCACCAACATCACCCATGACTTCAAAACGCCTCTTACCCTGATATCAGCCCCACTCGAAGAACTACTACAAGATCAAACGATTGGTGATCGGGGAAAAAACAACCTGGGGTTGATCAAGAGGAATTCAGATCGTTTGTATCACCTCATTATTGACCTCCTTGATTTCAGAAAGATCAACAACCCTGACACGCTTCAACTCGAGGTTTCAGAAACGGACATGGTGCGTTTCCTACAAGATTTGTATGCACCCTTCCACAGTGCATGTGTACAGCAGGGAATCCTATTGACACTCGACAACCGGTGCTTAACACCCGTCTTTATAGACACCGAAAAAGTCAAGCGCATCCTCTGGAATGTCCTGTCAAACGCCCTTAAATTCACCCCAAGAAACGGAAAGATCGCTATTAATTGTAGCCTTGATGGAGACAAAATGCTACTTGGCATTACAGATACAGGCAAAGGCATGACCGAAGATGAAGTCAAATTATTATTTAATCGCTATTACCAGACAGGTCATGAAGTGGAAAACAAGGAATTTGGCACCGGATTAGGCATGGCTATCGTCAAAGGCTTAATCAATAGCCATCGGGGAACGATCAATGTAGTCTCTCAACCGGGAACCGGCTCCGAATTCCACATTGAATTACCATGGAAGAAAGAATCCTACTCCCCCACAGAACTAAACACCAAGCCTAAAGGAAATTACAGGTATCTGCCTCCAATATTAAATAGCCGTCAGCCGGTACAAACAAATGCGTCTGGTCGGTACAATTTACCCACAGTGCTGATCTGCGAGGACAATCCCGAGCTCAACGAATTTCTGGTGCAAATATTTGAGCAAGACTACAAGGTCATAAAGTGCTATGATGGAGAGGAAGGATTGAGTCTCGCGCTAAAAAAGACACCTGACCTCATCATTAGTGATGTAATGATGCCGAAAATGGATGGTTATGAGTTTTGTAAAAAAATAAAGTCGAACATAGACACCTCTCATACCCCAGTCATACTATTAACCGCTAACAGTTCATTGGACAAGCAAATAAAAGGCATGAGCTATGGGGCAGATATATACATCACCAAACCCTTCAAAACCGAATTTCTTCTGGCATCGGCGGTTTCCATTTTAGAGAATCGACAGAAACTTCGTGAGAAGTTTCAGGGTCTGCAAAAAATCAATGAACCAGAAGAAACCATCACCAGATACGATCAGGAGTTCATGAACAAACTGAGAGATTTTATCACAGCAAACCTGACGAACCCTGATTTGTCAATAGAACTACTGGCCGAGGTGATGAATTGCAGCAAATCCAGCCTGATCAGAAAAGTGAAAGCACTCACCGGAATCACACCGATGACATTTCTGAGAACCTACAGACTCAATACTGCCTACGAACTCCTCACTAAAGAGCATCTTTCGGTCAGTGAAGTCTCCTACAAAACAGGATTTTCTGATCCTAACTACTTCGCCACAAGCTTCAAAAAACACTTCGGCAAGAATCCCTCTCAGGTCAGTTGAAAAAAGAAAAGACTATCTGAAAAAAGGCACTCCTTTTTTGAAAAGAAGAGCCCCGCTCCCTTCGATCATTTATTGAAGAAAATGGTGAACCCCTCTCAAATTTATCGCGAATGCTCTGCCACGAAAAAATAGCAAGTCGTATAGCCTCCGCTTAACTTTCCTGTGATTTTAGTTATATTCATCTGACAGATTTGGCATGGCCAATCCAGTGATGAGTTCAAAATAAATAACAATCAGCCTGTCATGTTTTTTCAATCGTTTGAATTAACCACACAGCCTCAACCCCAACCCCAAATGCGCCCAACTCATTTGCTTCAAGTTTTCCTGGTCTCGCTAGTATTTTTACTCTTCACCATCCGGGCAGATGCGCAAACGGATAAGAAATATCAACTTCAGGTAATCTCGCAGCCCGCCAATACGCCTGCCAATGCGGAACTATATGCTGCCGGAAACTTCAACAACTGGATAGCCGGAGACAGGATGTATCAACTACACCCCAATTCGGAAGGCGTTTATACCCTACAAATTTCCACGCCTCTGGATACGCTGATATACAAGTATACCCGCGGCACATGGCCATCTGTAGAGGGAGATGACTTTGGTCAAATCAAAAAAAACAGGCAGCTCCTACACACCGGAAACGCCATCACCTCTGTGGAGGATGAAATAAAAACCTGGGAAGACCTGGAAAGCAGCGACACTTACACTTTTGTGATCGAATCCCTACCGGAAAATACACCCATAGACGCTACCATCTACCTCACCGGCAACTTCAACCGATGGGAGCCCGGCAACCCTGATTATAAATTCAGCAAACTCGAAGACAATACCTACACTTATATCCTCAAGGGTGCTCCGGATCACTTAGAATATAAATTTACCCGAGGCACCTGGGAAACCGTGGAAGGAGGTAGCGACGGCCGAGCCATTGGCAACAGACAATACCGCAGAACCGAGGGTGGACCAGTGATGCTCTATGCCACCATCAAAACCTGGGAAGATTTCTCAGGATCAAAGGTGAATTATTATGATTTCATCCTCATCATAGCTTCGGTAATCGCCTTTCTGCTACTGGTTGCCTTCAACTGGATGGTCAATGCCAATGTGCAAGCCAACAGGTTCCTTTCATTGGCTCTGGCTTTGTTCATAATCGCTTCTGCAGCCAGGATCCTTATGAACTATCGCCAAATGTTTCACTGGGAGCCCAGACTCGTTTTGCTACCAGACATGGTCTATTTTACCATTGCTCCCCTCCTGTATTTCTACTTTCAGTCGCTTCTGGCCGTGAGGCCACGAATCTCCATGAGCAAGTGGATCAGCTTCATTCCGGCCGGTATTCTCATGCTCACCTATATTCCGCTTTTTATCCTGGACCGGGAGACCTTCATAGATAAAATGGTCAATCGTGAATTTCACTGGTTGTTTGCTCTGACTGCAGGTATCGGCCTGATTTATAACTTCATCTACTGGCTCAGAAGTCTGCGTGTTCTCAAGATTTACACGGAGAAAATGGATAACACACAGTCGTTCGATCAAAGTCATTATTACCTCAACAGCCTACTTACCCTCTATAGCATCTGCCTCTTCACCTGGCTGGCTACATACCTCATCGGCGGAGCTGGCTTGTTCGGAGAGATGGACACCATCAGGATTACCGATACCACATCAGACCTCACCTGGATCCTTTTCGCAGGCACCCCCTTTTTGGTGGCCTACTTTGCACTCAGCCAGCCAGAGCTCTTCAGGATCTCCGAAACCTCAGAAAAATATCGTTTTTCCAGTCTGAGTGATGAGTCTGTAAACAACCTGAAAGAACAGCTTCACCAGCTCATGCTCAACGAGAAACCCTTTCTCAATCCCAAGCTTACCCTTCTGGAGTTGGCAGAAATGATCGAGACCAACACCCATGCACTCTCGCGGGTGATCAATGAAGGATTCGATCGAAATTTTTATGACTTTGTCAATTTCTACCGGGTGGAGGAATTTAAGCGGCTGGTGAATCAGGCCGACCATAAAAACCTCACCTTTCTGGCCATTGCCTATGAGGTAGGCTTCAGTTCCAAAACCACCTTCAACCGGGCTTTTAAAAAGCTGGAAGGACATACTCCCCGCGAGTACCACAAGCAAATGATTCATGAAGGAACTACCGAGGAAATGAAATGGGTTTGAAGTAGTTTCAATAAAATACATGATAGATTTTCAATATATCAATACAAGGCTCTCATCACCCTGCCGTATTCACAATCTCATAATTCACCAATAAAGTACCACCAAACACTTTTAAGATGGTGGTACTTAATGAATCCCTCAGATTTTTCATTGGATAAATGGCTTATTCCTTATCAAATCCAACCAACTGTATACTAGCTGGTTAGAGAAATAAACCAAGTGCTAAAACATGAAATGATACTTTCACCGAAGGACTGATAGCGCCCAAGTGATAACATGTGCCGATTGGGAAGTATGGTGTGGGTAAGCTTGTGTTATACCGTGAGGAAACTCATGGACTCAAAAGTTATTCTCAACCAAACCAACAACCTATGTACACTTTGCGAAAAGCAACCCTTGCTTTGATCATTCTGATGAGTTGCCTGTCTACTCATCTCTCTTTCGGACAGGTGGATTTCCGGGAGGAAACGATCTATTTCCTCCTTACCTCCAGATTTTTTGACGGAGATCCATCCAACAATGCACCCAATGAGTGGAGTTCATATGACCCTGACCCCAATGTGCGTCCTTCTATTACCGATCCTCAGGATGTTACCTGGCGGGGTGATTTCAAAGGGCTCATCCAAAAACTCGATTACATTCAGGACCTGGGCTTCACAGCCATCTGGATCACGCCCATCGTCCACAACAGGAGCCCGCTGGACTATCACGGGTACCACGCATGGGACTTTACCCGGGTAGACCCCAGACTGGAGTCACCAGGCGCCACCTTTCAGGACCTGATCAATGAAGTACATGCCCGCGGCATGAAGATCGTCCTCGACATTGTGACCAACCATGCGGGTAGATTTGGAATCAAAGGTCAGGCCGAAATCAAGTACAACACCGACCCCAACCAGCCATGGGGGCAGGACTCCAATGGCAATACGCTCCAGCCCAACCCCAACTGGGAGTACGATGGTATCACCCCCAATCCGGACGATGGTAAGATCTGGAGCCGGGCCAACATCCCAACCATGCCTGCACCTTACAATCAAAACCTGCAAAACTATAACTGGCCGAGCACCCAATCCTATGTGGACACCTCAGATCCCAACTGGTACCATCACTCCGGAAACGGATTCGCGCAAGGCTGGGATGATACGGAGAACCTTTACAACCGGGCATTGGCGGGAGACACCCCCGACCTGAATACCGGAAGCTCTGTGGTCCAAAACTACCTGATCGCCGCCTACACCACCTTCATCAATATGGGGGTGGATGCCTTCCGCTGGGACACCATGAAACACATGAGTAAAGACGATGTACTGGCTTTCAAAGATGCTTTTCATGCAGTGAATCCAGACCTTTTCATTTTCGGAGAAGTAGCTCAGAAAAGACATGAACTCCATAATGTGGAAGAAATCAACCCACACTGGTACACCTGGAGAGGTGCTGTAGGCGCTTCTCAAAATTCGGATATCGCTGTGTTGGATTTCTATGCGGAGGCCACCTTCCATGGTGTATTCGAGTCAGGAGAAAGCTTTGCCAATGTGCAGGCCGCGGCCCGATACGATCACTTGTACAGCGACCCATCTACCCTGCTCACCTGGCTGGATAACCATGACTTTGGCCCAAATAACGACTGGAACCGAAGATATGGTGGCAGTGCCGAGAACCTCGCCGCCTGTATGAACTTTATGTTTACCTGGCGAGGGATTCCGGTGGTCTATTACGGTACAGAAATCCAGTTTAAAAAAGGAGAATACGCAGACATCCACGATGCCACAGGTATAGAAAAATCGATTGACGAAACGGGCCGCGCCTACTATGGAGCAGAATTTGCCAACGCACCCAACCACATTATCTATCAGCACATCAAAAAACTGAATGCCATGCGCAGGGCGATTCCGGCCTTGCAGAAGGGCGCCTGGAGGTGGGATGGAAATGCAGGAGGAAATGGTGTGGGTTATGTAAGATCGCATGGTAGCAGTGAAGTAGCCGTAGGACTGGCTAAGGACGGCTCCGCCACTTTCAACTTCTCCGGACTTACCAATGGTATCTATCGGGATGCGGTCACCGGCAACGAACAGAACGTTTCGAATGGATCATTGAGCTTCACTGTACAGTCAGGGTCGGCGGGTATCTATGTACTCAACGGACCAGGAATGATCGGCGGAAACGGCGTAGGTTTCTTCCAGGCAGGCTCAGGGTCCAGCCAGCCTGTGGTGAGTGCTAACCCTTCCGGAGGTGTATATAGCAACCCCGTGCAGGTCACCCTCTCGGCAAGCTCACAGCATGCGCCCAATACCATCTACTATACCTTAGATGGCTCCACGCCTTCTACTTCCAGTGCAGTATACAGTGGTGCACTCACCATCAGCTCCACCTCCACACTGAAGGCCATGGCAGTGGACAATCAGGGTGGACAATCAACCGTGCTTTCGCACACCTATACCATTGGGGCGATAGAAGGAATCACGGTCTACTTTCAGAAACCTTCCGGATGGTCTACCGCCAACATCCACTATTGGAACCTATCACCTTCCGGTGCCAGCAGCACATGGCCTGGTCCGACCATGACCTCAGAAGGAAATGGATGGTACCGATATGATTTCACCAATGCCAGCAGTGCCAATATAGTATTCAATGACAATGGTGGCGCACAAACCGCAGACCTCTCCCGCTCCTCAGATGGGTGGTATGACATCAATGGAGTATGGAACGATACGGATCCCCGGGTCACCACCAATCAACCACCGGTAGTCTCCATTTCCCCACTGGGTGGCACTTTCACGGATGGCGACAATGTGAGTGTGACCCTCTCCGCTACTGACGATTCGGATCCGAACCCGACCATCTACTATACCCTGAATGGTAGTACACCAACCACTGCCTCCAGCGTATACAGCACAGCCCTTTCAGTCTCTGATGATCTTACCATCAAGGCGCTGGCAGTGGACAGTCAGGGTGCCAGCTCCACAATAGTGAGTGCAGCTTTTACTTTTGAGCCACCCGCTTCCGGGCTCATCGTGCACTTCAAGCCAAATGGCTACACCAGCCCTGAGGTCTATTTCTGGGGAGCGACTCCCTCCAGCCAGACGACCACCTGGCCCGGAGAAACCATGACGGCAGAGGCCGATGGCTGGTACAGCTATACCATAGGTAATGCTGCCTGTTCCAATTTGATTTTCAGTAACAATGGCGCCAGCCAAACCGCAGATCTCTACCGGTGTGGAGAAGGCTGGTACATGGATGGCACCTGGTATGATGATCTACCGGGCACTTCTGCCGGCTTGACCATTCACTATCAAAAGCCCTCCGGCTGGGGCACTGCCAAAATGCATTACTGGAATGTGACACCATCCTCCGTGGCTGGTACCACCTGGCCTGGCGCACAAATGACCAACGATGGCAATGGCTGGTGGTCATACACCATAGCGGATGCCACCTGTGCCAGCATCGTCTTCAATGACAATGGAGGCGCACAAACCGGGGACTTGTCCAGGTGCGGAGAGGGCTGGTATAACAATGGCTGGTCAGGCTCTGCCCGAACATCTGAAGGTTTCCCGAAAGTGGAAAACGCTGGGTTTTCACTCAGTCAAAACTACCCCAACCCCTTTACCGACTTTACCACCATAGAAATGAGCCTGAATAAGACCCAAAATGTCCGACTCTCGGTATATGCCATGGATGGTAAAGAAGTGATGACCATAGTAGATCACGAACTCACCAGCGGCAAACATCGGTTTATCCTGAACGCAGACCAATTTGAGCCTGGAATCTACTTCTACAAAATCATCAGCAGTGAGGGCGCTTTGATCAAAAGAATGCTCGTGAAGTAAAGAAGAAATAACTGGTTAAGTGAAAAGAGGGTGCCAATAGGCATCCTTTTTTTATTTACGTCCTACCTTTGTCATCAATGGCGGATTTTAAAAAATATTTCATTGTAGCGGGACAACCCGAAGAAGTGTATGCCGCGCTTACCTTCAAACCAACCATAGAACTATGGACAGGATCCCCGGCTATTTTCAAACCTGAGGTGGATTCAGAGTTTTCACTATGGAATGGAAGCATCCTGGGTAAAAACCTGGAATTTGAAGAGGGCAAAATGATCCGTCAGCAGTGGTACTTTGGGGAGCAGGACACGCCCTCTATTGTGACGCTGAAATTTCACCCTCACAAAAAGGGCACTTCCATAGAGGTCAATCACACCAACATCCCCGATCAGGACTATGATGACATAGTGGATGGATGGCATGAAGTATATATGAAAGAACTCACAGAGTTTTACCAGGAGTAATTTCACCCCTCGTTTGAAGGATTAGAACCTCCCTTTTCTCGTTCCGGTTTTCCAGTTCCAGGCAGTCTGTATAATGGCTGAAATCTCCTTGTATCTTGGATCCCAGCCCAGCTTTTCCAGTGCCAGCTTGGCATTAGCCACCAGCTCAGTTGCATCCCCGGCCCTTCTTTCTGCCAGCTCATAAGGCACCGGCATCCCCGTAACCTCCTCGGCAGCCTTGATCACCTCCATCACTGAGTAGCCAAACCCGGTGCCCAGGTTACAAGCCAACGACTCCCCTCCTTTGTTGAGGTATTCCAGGGCCTTGATGTGGGCGTCTCCCAGGTCATTCACATGGATATAATCCCGCACACAAGTGCCATCTGGTGTGGGGTAATCCGTACCAAATACCTTGATGGCCGCACGATCCCCAGTGATTGCATCCAGGATTAGCGGGATCAGGTGAGTTTCCGGGTTATGGTCTTCTCCTATCAACCCATCTTCTGATGCACCGCTGGCATTGAAATAGCGAAGAAACACATATTTCAGCCCATAGGCTGTCTCATAGTCTTTGATCATTTGCTCCAGCAAGAACTTACTCTTTCCATAGGGACTCACAGGGTTTTGTGGGTGTGATTCATCCAACGGAACATACTCCGGATTGCCATAAGTGGCACAGGTGGAAGAAAAGATGAACTTCAGGCACTGATGATCCACCATGGTTTTGAGCAGGGTCAGTGGCCTGGCCACGTTGTTCACATAGTACTTGTGAGGATCAGATACCGACTCTCCCACATACGCATAAGCCGCAAAATGCAGTACCGCTGAAAACTGATGTTTCTTAAAGAGCTGCTGTAACAAGTCCTCGTCCCCAATATCCCCCTGAACCAGCTCTACCGAGTCATTGACAATTGCCTCCTTGTGACCATACACCAGATTGTCCAGGACCACAATGTGATAATCCAGCCCCGCCAATAACCTCACCGTGTGTGAACCAATGTAACCAGCTCCGCCGGTGACCAATATCGTTTTTGTGTTATCCATTTTTGTAGTGCTTCTCAGAAAGTGATCTTAGGGTTTCGGCCGCTTGCTCAGCGGTAATATCCCGCTGAGGGTTGGCAAACATTTCATAACCCACCATAAATTTCTTCACTGTGGCAGACCTGAGCAGTGGTGGGTAAAAAGAATAGTGAAAGTGCCATCCCTCGTGTGATTGCCCATCGGTAGGTCGCTGCTGCATGCCTGCCGAGTAGGGAAAAGAGCACTTGAAGAGGTTATCATAGCGGATGGTGATTTTTGAAAGTATGTCTGCAAAAGCAACTTCCTCCTCGATGGTCATATCCGTGATCGCCTGAAAATGCCTGACTGGGATAATCATCGTTTCGTATGGCCAAACGGCCCAAAACGGAATGAGACCAACAAAATGCTCATTCCTGCAAATAATTCGTGAACCATCCTCCAGTTCCTGTTCCAGGTAATCTTCCAGCAAGCTCCGCTTATGTTTTACATAATAGGCCTGCTGTGTCCGGGTTTTCCTGGCAATCTCATTAGGGACCGAGCTCTGTGCCCAGATTTGCCCATGTGGGTGTGGGTTGCTGCAGCCCATGATGGATCCCTTATTTTCAAAAATCTGAACATTCCTGATATAAGAAATCTGCTCCAGCGCTTCAAACTCACGCTTCCAAACTTTCACCACCTCCGTCAGCGACTCTATGGTCATTTCGGGCATGGTGAGTGAGTGATCCGGGGAGAAACAGATCACCTTGCAAAGACCCGTTTCTTCCTGCATGCGCAGTAACCCTTTGGAGGTTTCCATTTGCTCATTTCCCTCCAGTAGCGCTGCAAAGTCATTCTGAAAGACAAAAGTGCTTTCATACATCGGGTTGTGCTGTCCTCCCATGCGCTCGTTGCCAGCACACAGGTAGCAGGATGGATCGTGTGTGGGTCGGCGCGTCTCCTCTACCTCCTCCGTCTTTCCCTGCCAGGGCCGCTTGGTCCGGTGGGGTGATACCAGCACCCATTCATCAGTGAGTGGATTGTATCTTTTATGTGGCTTGTCAAATGCTTTCATATCATACCTTGATTAGAGAAACCCCGTCGGAGATATTAACCTGAATGGGTGTGATCTCTTGATTAAATTGATCCATATACGCCTCATTAAGCGCCTCGATGAAAGCGGCTTCCCGACCCTTTTTGATCAGATTAAGCGTGCATCCACCAAAGCCACCCCCCATCATTCGTGCGCCCAGTATGTCCTCATGTGCATTGGCAAAATCGGCCATAAAGTCTATCTCCGGACAAGTGATCTCATACTCATCCTTCATGGCCTTCTGAGCACTTTTCAGGATTTCCCCTGCTTTTATCAGATCTGATTGCGTCAGTGCTGTGGTGAATTCATTCACCCGGGCGTTTTCTTCAATCACATATTTGCAGCGGCGATAGACTACCTCAACCAGTTGGCTCTGCATCTGGTTCAGCTGATCCATGCTCACATCCCGCAATGAACTGATTCCTGAAAATTTCTTCTGAAGGCCTGACACCCCGGCTTCACACTGTTGCCTGCGCACATTATACTCGGAGCTCGCCAGACTGTGCGTCACGTTGGAGTTGCAAAGGAGCAGTGAGTAGTCATTCAACTCGATGGGAAAATGCCTGTACTCCAGGCTCTGACAATCCAGTAGCAGGGCCTGATCTTTGGCGCCCATCATGCTCGCAAACTGATCCATGATCCCACACTTTACTCCGGCATAATGGTGTTCAGCCATCTGAGACATCTTCACCATATCCACTTTGGGAATACCCAGCTCAAACAGCTCATTGAGCCCGGCACAAGTGCCGCACTCGAGGGCTGCTGAAGACGACATACCTGATCCTCGGGGTACATTCCCACTGAACACCAGATTGAACCCGGCCACTTCGCGGCCCGACTTCTGTATTTCTGCCACCACGCCGAGGATATAGTTTTGCCAGGAGTCAGTCGGCAGTGGCTTCATATCTGCCAGGTCAAAATCATATCGATCCTCAAAATCAAGAGAAATCAAGCTGCACCTGTCTGCATTATCTGACTTACCAATGGCAAAAAAGATGGCGTGCTCCACAGCCGCAGGCAGGACAAAGCCATTGTTATAATCGGTATGCTCGCCGATGAGGTTGATGCGGCCGGGAGCGCGAACCAGCACTGGTTTGGCTCCAAATTGCTCCGCAAAATGACTGCTTACCCTTTGAGATAGGTCGTTCATAGAAGAGGTTTAAGTCGGTGTTTCAGAGTGAATCTACTGCTCACTCCACCTCACAAATATAATAAACGTTTATTTGACGTTTATTAATTTTTGGGTAAAAAACATTAGAACCATCCCTTGATGGTCATAACATGGCATCAGTAGCTTCTCTAACTATTCAGAAGTCTCTTCGGTCGTTACATAAAAAAACTCCCGGCCAAGCCCGCGCTCAATATTACATAGATAAGGTTCATCTTATACCTGATCAGGCACAGAGAACCCACAAGGAAAATAGCGATTGGAACCACATCTACTTCCAGGCCCATTCCGATCTTCACACAAGCACTGAAGATCATCCCGATGGTGACCGCATAGACCCCTTTCATAGCGGATTTAAATAGTATGGAATCCGAATGGCGCAATATCATCTGTGAACCCGCCACCATCAGAATACCAGAGGGCAAAAACATCGCAGCTGTGGCTACCAAGGCCCCAGTAATCCCCATCACTTTGTAGCCAATAAAAACCGAGCTAATCATGATGGGCCCCGGACTCACCTGTCCAAGAGCAATGCCATCAATAAATTCCGCATTGCTTAACCATCCCAGTGACTCTACCACTACCTCCTGCATCATAGGGATAAACACATACCCGCCACCGAACAGACTCAGACTCATGGCACTGAAAACCGAGATCAGCTGGAGAACCATACTCTTCTCACCAAAGAGCGCTAAAGCCAGTAGCACCCCGGCTACAGCAACCAAGGCCAGAGCCACTACCTGTACATCTTTTCCATTGAATCGTGAGACCGGTATTTCATTCAAATCATTAGAACCCTGAACCTCATGCCGAAAAAATAAGTAGCCCAGAATGGCTCCTCCTGCCACGAGTACAATGATGGTTTTGAAACCGGTAAAGGTCAACAAAGTCGCAATAGAAATCAGTAGTAATAGCACCTGCACCCTGTGTCTGATGTGCGATTTGGTCATTTTAATAGCCACGGATAGGATAATGGCAACGACCGCCGGCATGACTCCTTTAAAGATGGGTTCTACATTGAGGACATCTCCATATTCGAAATAGAGGTAGGTGAGTATGTAAACCAACACGAAAGCAGGTAAAATGATACCGGTAAAGGCAATGAGCATTCCCGCTTTTCCCCTCAGCTTATAACCAACGTATATCACTATATTAACAGCCAAGGGGCCAGGAAAAATAGAAGCTAGTGCCACTGCATCCATAATCACTTCATCTTTCAACACCCGCCTGCGGTCTACCAGCTCATCACGTAAAATGGAAACCAGTGCCATATATCCACCAAACGATATACTCCCCACTTTTAGAACGGAAATCAATAGCTGCCACAGGCTTATTCGTCTTTCTGAGAGTTGGTTCAAAGGAGCTTGGTTAATCAGTTAGAGGGACCGGCTCAAAAGCCAATTTGATCCGTGAGAGGAGTTGCTCCTGTGGCATTCTTTTAGCTCTATCGAGTGGATCCGAGTGCTCCACTGCCCGTTTCTTCAGAAACTCATTCTCCCGATCGAAGTTGATCAAATCAACTTCTGAAAAAGTAACCGCTCTGGCTGTGTCACCATAATGAAGTGGATACCCTAGTCGGTCAAGTGTAGTACCAGCCACTGCCTCAAAAATAAGGACGTCTTCCCTGGGCAACTCCTTTAAGTATTTGCACATATTGCCACGAAGCACAGGTTTGGTGACATTTTGCCACATTTTGCCCGACAAAGCAGTTTCCTGCGAATCTCTTGACAAGAAGTAGTCAAGGGCCTGTGGCTTAAATTGGATCTGCAAAAAGGCACAAATTCTGGAGAGTTGCGCTTCAGGATTGGTGATGAGATCTTCATAAGCTACCCTGATCACCCGCTCAGACCCCAGCTTCTCTCCTATGGCGAGCGCCTGGTCCTGATCACGTTTCCAGCTTTTCGCCTGGTGATAAGTATGTTTTTCACCCACCATGATTTTTTTAAATGATAAAGCTACATCACGACCATCGCGATAAAGGTGGATATAATACGGTTTGATTCCGTGGCTGTGCAGTTCCTCAGCGAAATGAACATTCGTCAGACTTTTACAGCACCAGAACCTGCTTCCCTTGGAAGATGCATATCTTGCATAGATGTGTTCGAAAAGGGAATATATGTTTCTGGAATGCTGAAGCTGGTCAAAGATAAGATCCCGATCAAGAGACAAATCATTCCACTTTACCGGATTTAACTCTACAAACTTGCATACATCGTTGATCAGGTTTTGAAAATTGACATTGATGGAAAGGTCTCCATATCGATCCATCAATGGCACAAAGGTCTTCAATATATGCGGAGGATGCGGTGCAGTGATCTCCGTGAGCTGATTGAGCATAAGCCTGAGTAGGTTGGACCCAGATCTTTGTGTTCCAATCAGTTGAATAGGTATTATTTTGTCTTTAGTCATTCTTCAATAAATTTATTCACATAAGCTTTTGAATGGTTCAAATCCGGAATATACTGTGCCCGATAAGACGGATACTCCAGTAGCAGACTCCCCAGAGCCTCTCCTTTCGAATTAACAAAAGAGAGGATATTCTTGGTGGAGCTATTGAAAAGTACAAGTTCATCTGAAATTCTCCCGGCACTGCCTTGAGACTCTGTCATATACACCTCTGGGAACACTACTTCTCCCACAACATCTACCTTTCGGGTCTCCTCGTCTATGTGGAGTGTGAGCATTCTGGAAACCGGCTTTGATCTGGCTGGGTAGTCGGGATTTGCGTTTCTTACCCCGGGTTGAGCATGCCTGTTTCCATTGTCCAGAATCACAAGGTAACCCTCCGTATCAAAATGAATATTGTGCTGACCATTGAACAGGAAATCTTCAGGAAGGAACAAATCTTCACTTCCTCTGCCCAACCTCCAAATGAGCGCGCCGGTTACTCCATCTATTTTCCAAATCTGGCTACAGTTTCGAAAGGAGATGAGGTAGTTCCCGAGGGTGTCTTTCACCAGGGCGTTCGCATGTAACCAATCTCCGCGTTCATTCAAAATATTAGCATAGTCAAGTGGGGAAAATACGTCGAAAACGGACCACTCCCATACCTTTTCATTTTTGACAGGATCATAAATAAGAATACCATCACCACGAACTATGTCTTGCTTCCCTCCTCCTACTGAAGAGAGGTCCACAACCTCCTGCTCATAAGTCAGACTCATGATATTCCCATTCTCATCGAAATCAATCTCATGATGAACTGTCTTATTAAAAGCCCCTTCACCTTTCTCTACCTCATACAGCACATTTCCATCCAAGCCTACCTCTGCGATGTGATTGCCCGAAGAAAAACGGAGCGTATCGTCACTCAGGATAGACAAGAAAGTATTCTTCCAGGTGTATTTGGAAACCTTCACATTCATTGGTGCTTTCTGATACCACACCAGTTCACCGGTATCGTCGATCATCAGGAGGTACCCCTGATCCTTTCTGGCCTGAAAAGCCACATACCCAGAAAAGGATACCTGCTTCATGCTATCTGGTTTTGGGAAATACGGAACCCAGGGGGAGAGGAGGTTGGTAGTGAACTCGTAGGTGCTGCTCAGTGTCTTGCAAAGCTCATCTTGCACCACCACCTGGAATTCATAAGTGGTAGCAGGCTTAAGAACCACCAACACGAGGTGATGAAGGGTGTCTGCTGAGGATAGGTCTGAGTAGTACTTCTTGTCATTACATTCCAAACGAGAATCGCACTTTTCCCAATAGGTCACGTAGACATCTTTGCCTGGATTGGTCTGCACATCTATTCCGACACGGAGAGAATTATCCGGTCGTTGATATATTTCTATAGTGCCAATCTCATGAGGTATAAAGCACACCCCTTCCTCACCTCTTCGGGCGCAGGCAAGTATCAACAGGGCTAAAGCGAAAATATATAGTCTACTGAGCATGGTACAGCAGAAGCCCCTTGTCGGGGCTCCTTGTTTTGGTTTATTTATTTAGCGGGTTGGGTTCCATATTAGGGTTGAGGTCCAACTCCTGTCGTGGAATTGGGTACACCCGATAGTCCTGTGTGACGGTCACGGGATTGGGATAATTCTGATCCACCAGATATTGGGTCATGGTACTTTCGAACACTCCATGTCGAATGAGGTCATCCTTGCGATGGCCTTCTCCGACCAACTCGAGCGCTCTTTCATTCAAAATGGCCGTTCGGAATGCTCCCTGATCAAACCCAGTGGGCAAGCCCTCCAATCCTGCTCGATTTCGCACTGCATTGATCGCATTGTAGGCAACTCCCGTGGGGCCGTTCAACTCATTTTCTACCTCAGCCTTCATCAGCAGTATATCCGCATATCTGAACACCGGCTGGTTAAGGGCCGAAGATGCGTAATTGGCCCATATGCTATTAGGTGCAGTGACATCCCGGCGAAATCCACTGTATTTAGTGAGGAGGGCAAAGCCTTTCCAATCTGCGGCAGTGCCATAATCCCGAACATAAGCGTAGTAAGCTCCTGACAAGTCATTCTCTATCACATCATTTCTTGCATCTGAGGGGTCTAGCATGTTGTAGATTTGGAGGGGGACACCCGTCTCTGACCACCCGGTATCATAGCCCCAAGGGGTAAAAAACTTGATATGGTGATTGGACTTATTGTACTCCGCACCCAGGGACATCACTACAAAAATAAACTCATTGTCTTTTCTGTTTGATTCGTAAAAAAGCGCTCCATACTGCCCCTCAAACAAATCGTAAACTCCAAGATCGATCACCTGATCAATGTACCCTTCTGCGGAAGACCATTCCTTTTGACGAAACGCAATCTTAGCCAACAGGGTAAGGGCAGCACCACGGGTGGCCTTGCCCACACCATCCTGTACCGGAGGCAAATCCTCTGCTGCAGTTTCCAGGTCAGAGATGAGTTGTGCATAGACTTCTCCTTCGGGTGTGCGGCTTGGAAGCTCACCTGGATCACTGGTAGCTCCCAGCCTAAGTGGTACCGCACCAAACAGCCCTGTCAGATCAAAGTATGCAAGTGAACGAAGGAAAAGCGCTTCACCCATTAATGCTGCTTTGGCATCCGCCGAGGCAAAGCTGGACTCATCCATCCCCTCTATGAGTTCCAGTGCTGTATTGGCTCGATTGATCAACACATAGGCCGATGACCAAACCATGTCGGCATGGCTCTCGGTCCAGTGATATTGCTCCAGGTTAGAGGTTCGGCCTTCCACCATCACATCGGTAATTCCATCATTAAGCTTGACCATCTGACCCGATCCGTAATAAAACCAACCTCCGGTCAGCATCTGGTTATATATACCATCCACCAGGGCTCTCGCGTCAGACTCTGATACCAGCGTACTGGCACTCAGGCTGCCCTTGAGCTCTTCTGTAAGGTCATTTTCGCATGACAAGCAGGTCAAAGCGAGCAATATTGATAGTATTTTAATTCTTAAGTATTTCATGATTGACACGATTTTAAAATTTCACTTTTACCCCTACTGCATAAGACTTCTGGAGCGGGTATGAATATAGATCCACCCCTGAACCAATGTTCAAATTGGTTGTTGAATTGACCCTGGCACTCACTTCCGGATCAAAACCTGAATAATTAGTCCAGGTATATAGATTTGAAGCTGAGGCATATAGTCGTAGGTTTTGCACGAATTTCAATCCCATTTTATCGACCGGAAGGTCATAAGAGAGGGAGATGTTTTTCAATCGAATAAAGCTTGCGTCTTCCACCAACTCATCATTGACCCAGAACTGACCTGAGTGATTTCTAAATGGTCGGGTACCCTCCGGGGTCTCTGGAGTCCAGCGCTCTAGTGCTGATTCCAGGCGATTGGTTCGGTAGCCTATCTCCCTGTTGATATTGAGCACATCGGCATCAAATACACCATTGAAGAAAAAAGACAGCCTGAAGGATTTGTAAGTGATGGTATTGGTGAGCCCGGCCAGGTATTTTGGAAAACCATGACCAAGGATAGTCCTGTCGGCTGATGTGATAGCGCTGTCCCCATCAATATCGTGATACAAGGCATCTCCGGGAACTGCCGATGGTTGTAAGACGTCTGTTTCTCCTTCCTGCAACACTCCCCTTACTTTATAGCCATAGAATGAGTTCACCGGAATACCTTTTTGAATAATGGTGTAGGGTGCCCGATCCAACTGACCGATTGGCTTCAATTCAGCTCCTTCCAGAAACTCTGATCCTTCAGGAAGCAGTACTTCTTTGATTTCATTGCTATTGAAAGACACGTTTATGTCTGTCACCCAGCTAAAGTTTTTGGAGGTCACGTTGTTGCTGGAGAGTAGTATTTCGACCCCAGAGTTTTGAATACGCCCAACATTGGTAATAATGGATCCAAACCCCAGTGAGGGGGGCAACGACTTGGTGACAATGAGCTTGTCGGTGTTTTTTACATAGTAATCAAACTCAAGAACAATACGATCTTTGAACAAGCCGATATCCGTACCAAGATCCATCTGAGTAGTCTCTTCCCACTGGAGGTTATCATTGCCCAAAACACTTGGCACTGTACCTATGGATTGATTATCGCCATCCAGGGTCACAGGAGCATTGGCCTGAAACTGAGTCTGTGCCAGGCCAACTCGAAACCTTTCAGAGCCTGTGATACCATAGCTGGCCCTTAGCTTCAGGTTGGATAACAGGGACTGACCGGACATAAAGGCTTCATTATGAACTTTCCATCCTACGGCGGCAGCCGGGAAATTTGCCCACTTATTGTTCGCCCCAAATTTAGATGATCCGTCTCGTCTAAAGGTAAGTGTCAGTAAGTAACGATCATCATAATCGTAAATGGCCCTGGACAAATAGGAAATCAATTTGCGCTCACTGGTTCCTGAAGATGGCGTAGTGGGAATGGCTCCCGCCTGCAGGGCATTCCATCCGAGGGTATTGGTGGTAAAATCCCGAGCTCCTGCTCTGAAACTCTCATAAATAACCTTTTGGTTGGTATAACCTGCCAGTAAATTCAAACCATGTTTACCGAGGCGCTTTTGATAGTTTATCGTCCCTTCAAACAACAAATCATAAGACTGGTTATTAGTAAGGGCAGCTTCTCCTGGCTGCAAAGTGCCTGCCACTATGTGGCTTTCCTGAGAGAGGTATCCATACTCTTTGCCATTAAACATGCGGCTGCCCCCCAGCGCTTTGACTTTCAGCCCCTCTAGTACTTCCAACTCTACAAATCCAGTAGAAAGGATGTAAGTCGACTTGGCCTCATTGTCTGATGCTTCTATCGTTTGTAGTGGACTAATGGGTCTGGTACCACCCAGTAGTTGGATTTCCGTTTCGGTGAGGTTATCTAGTCTATTGGGGACGAATGGACGAGCATCAGCGAAAATATTTCTAAGAATATTTGTCTGAAGGTTGCTGGCATTGAATCCCAGAAAGTTGGTATTGGTGTACGTGATACCTGTGTTCAGACCAAAGGTCAACTTATCATCAAACATCCTTTGGTTTAAGTTGATCCGGGTATTGTATCTTGAAAACTCAGTGCTGGGCACTACACCTTGCTGGTTGAAATATCCAGCAGAAAAATATACCCGAGAATTCTCCTTGCCAGAGCTTATTCCCAGCTGATGGTTGACCGTAGCTCCATCTCTAAAAGCTTCCTGGAGCCAATTGGTGCTTCCAAAATACTGCTCTAATGAATCTATTCTGGATGGTGAATACATCTCCATTGCACCATTTACACGCTGGATGAGGTTATCATTTTCTGTAAACGCCCTGGTGCCTAGAAACTCGTAGGCATCCAGGTTAGAAACCACCTGCTGACCGTACTCCGCATTGTAGTCGATATTGACTGCACCGGATTTACCCTGCTTGGTGGTGATAATGATCACTCCATTGGCACCTCTAGTGCCATAAATAGCGGCGGCCGAAGCATCTTTGAGTACCTCTATCGACTTGATATTGCTGGGATTGATGCTGTTATCCAGGTTATCCATAGGGAAGCCATCCACCACATATATTGGCTGATTGTCGTTTTGAATAGAGTTATTTCCGCGAACCCTGATGACGAAATTCCCACCTGGTTCTGCACTCTGAGTAGAAATCTGTATCCCGGTGGTACGGCCCTGCACCAGCTGCTCCACACTGGAAATACTTCCCACATTGAAGTCTTCCTCACTCAAAGATGACACAGCCCCTGTAAGATCCTTTTTCTGTTGGGTACCATAGCCGATGACCACCACTTCATCCAACTCCTGTAAGTTTTCCTCCAGAGCAACGTCAATTACAGACCTGTAATTAACCTTAACCTCTCTGGTAATAAACCCCACATAGGAGAAAATCAGGGCAGCATTGTCTGGTACCTGGAGTCGGTAATTACCATCTACATCAGTAATGGTCCCTGAACTGGCATCTTTCACCACCACACTCACCCCAGGAAGTCCCTCTCCTTTTGAGTCGGTTACTCGGCCAGATACCGAAATATCCAACACCTGAGCAGGTACCTTGATCTTCTCTCCCTCAACTGACGGTAATCCTTCAGCTAACCCTATACCACACAGCAGGCACATGATGCAGGTCAGCACCATTTTGATGGGTATGACTATATTTTGTATTCTTCTTTTCATGATTTCAATATTTTATCGACAATAGACTTTACCAGAGCTGGTTCTTAGTGAGTTCTGATTTTCCTCTACTGGCGATGGATCAATAACTTTCGACCAATCTGTTCGCCATTTTTCAAGATCACGGATACCATATACATTCCGTTTTTGAGTCCTGATATATCCACCTGATTCACTTCGAGGGATGTGAAATCCTCACCGTCTTTGATCAAAACCACCTTACCATTGATGTCATAAATCATAAGATCGTGAATTTGGGACTCAATTTCCAGATCAATTCTCAGGAAGTTATCTGCCGGATTGGGATAAATCGTGAGAGCAGCAACCTCCTTGGACGGAATGGGCACCACATCGGCATTACGGGCGCTACCGGAGCCTTCCACCAGTTCAAAATCATCCACATAAAGGTTGTTTCCCGGACTCTCATTGTAGACCACAACTACCACAGAGTTGTCATTTGCACCAGTGGTAAAGGTGTTTTGAATTAACGAATAGCTGGTTCCGGCATTGATGGTCACGCTATATTCAGAGGAGGGTCCGTTATAATCCTCAACGATCAGGTATCCTGTAGAACCAGATGAAGCCGCCTTGGCAAATGCCGATATCGTGTATTCAGTATTTGGCTGGAGTCCTGTAAAAGTGCGCTGCACGAGATTATCATAAACGATCTCACCGGCGTAGGTTCCAGTACGGGCATTGCCGGAAATTCGGCCATTTCCTAAATAGCCCCAAACCCACGGGGAATCACCTTCTTCGAAACTCATGTTATCAAACTGGTATTCCACGAGCCCCACTATCTCCATTATTTCAAAATCATCTACAAACAAATCATTTCCCACGGATTCATTGTATACCGAGATTTGGGCTGATGTATCTGAAGCCCCTGTGGTGAAGGTATTTTCGAAGATGTTGTAAATGGAGTCAGTGCTGGCCGTGATGCTGATCTGAGAGCTGGCTCCGTCAAAATCACTGGCAATGAGGTATGCCGTACCGCCCGAGGAGGAGGTCTTGAGATAAGCCGACACTTTGTAGGTGCTATTGGGCTTCAACTCACCAAACGTCCTGATCACCTGATTATCATAGACGACCTTACCGGCATAGGTGCCTGAATACGGGTTTTCTGCCACTCTTCCATTGCCCAGGTAACCCCATGTCCAGGGACTATCACCCTCTTCGAAACCCAGATTTGCCGCCACTAATCCAGGCGAATGCAGCACCTCTGTCAGTTCGAAATCATCTACAAACAGATCATTGCCGGCAGATTCATTATAAACTGATATAGCAACGGAATTGTCACTGGCGCCAGTGGTGAAGGTCACCGACTGAGTCTGATAAGTAGTGCCCGCATTCACTGTGGTACTTTGATAAGCACTAGCTCCATCATAATCTTCTAAGATGATGTAAGACACTGACCCGATATTCGCAGCCTTTACACCTACTGACAGTACATACTGCTGATTGGGCTTCAGACCTGTAACGGTCCTGGCTACTTGATTGTCATAGACTATCTTACCAGAATAAGTGCCTGTTTGTGCATTGCTGGAAACACGTCCATTGCCCAGGTAACCCCAAACCCACGGTGAGTCACCATCCTCAAAGCCGCCATTGGCCAGTAAATTGGACTGATTGGTACCTGTATCCCACCATCCAGCATTGGCATTGGGAGAACTATCTACAGTTAGGTCCACAAAATTTGTCCCTCCGGGAGGAGGCCCCACACTATCAATGCCTGCACCATCAAACCAATGTGCAATGTACCCATCTGAGTGTATGGCTATCCGATCAAAAGAGGCATATTGCTCGAATACCCCCCGGGCACTGTCCATGTCGGACTCAAACAAGTTGAACCGGGTATTGTCATCTTCGGCATAGATCTCGTCAGCATAGGTTTCATACTCAGAACCTTCCCACAGCCCAAGGATGTCATCTGTTTCTATACCAACGGAAACAAACTTTTTACCCGGCAAGGAATCTGCCCAATGTAGCAGTCTTGACCCGAAAAAGATGAAGTTGTTATTGTTGCTGGTATAATTCATCATGGCAGCATGATGAGCATTTTTTATGTAGTGATAAGCCACATAATTATTTTCACCTTCATAAGTGATCGTCTCATAGCTTACCCATGATGGACGGAGTGCCGCTGAATGATAGAACGGACGCGCACCCTGACTTTTGAGTACCACATTCCAGGCATCTGCTCTCTGAGTGGCCGTCTTACAATAATCGAGGTAAGGAACATGGAACCGCTCACTCTTGGGCTCCTGGTCAAACTGAACCCCATGAAACCCACCATTGGGATGACGCTGATTAAATTTACCAACAGCATCCATGATCTGGTTCGCCGCTGTGATATGTTCATTATTGGGCACATTGCCCATAGTATCCACTGAGGCCATCAGAGATCCATCTGGCCTATACAGATAATTACCTTCCTCATCAGTCTCTATGAACGCCCAGTTATAATAGAGCGCCCAAACCTTGACTCCTCTGGCATTTGCTTTGGTAATAAAAGCCGCCAGGGAATCCTGGTAAGCCAGAGATCCAATTTCAGAGTCATTCTTGAGAGAAGATGACCACTGCCACTCAGGTATGCAATACATGTACACTTCTGAGATGGACTTATTGGCACAGAAATCCAAATAAGCATCCTGAACCTCAGCACTGGAGGTTCCAAGATTTCGCCAGGACCAGTGTCCACGGCGAACTGACTTATCCAACAAATCCCAGTCATTGTGGGCGGTGTTCTGAGCGAAACCGCCATAAGTGCTTAATGCTAAAAAGAGGTAAAATAAATACTTTCTCATACTTTAGTTTTTTTGGTTTGGTAGTCACTCCCGAGGGAGTCAGACAGACACCATTTGGTATCCGTTCACCAAACAAACTACGCCAAAAAACGAGGGAAAAGCTGGGGGGCATTGTTGCGAAAATAAGGGGTAAATGTTTCTGTAATCCCTTCACAAAGCCTTTACAATAGGTTTTCACTTGCGATTCAGCTCTGAGGGTTTGATCCCCGCCTTATAATCGGATGGGGTAACCCCGAAATGCTCCTTAAAGGAGTTTCTAAAATGTTTCACATCGTTGAGGCCCACCTCATAGCAGATTTGCGTGAGGTTGCCAAAATTCTTCTCTATCAAATAGGCTGCTTGTTTCATTCTTATTTTTTTAATGAAAGCATTAGCCGAACAACCGGTCAGGTTCTTCATCTTTCGAAAGAGCACAGTGCGGCTCAGATTCAATTGATCCGCCAGCATCTCTGTGGTGAATGATTCGTTTTTCAGATTGTTTTCTACCAAATCTATGGCTTGCTGGAGGAAACGCTCATCTTCAGAATTGACTGTAATGTCTTTCGGCTCCACATGAGGTTCCATCGCAAAGCGATCCCGTAGAATCTTGCGAGATGTAATGATACTTTTGATATGGCTTTTTAACACTTCTCCGTTAAACGGCTTGGTCATATAGGCATCAGCACCAAACTCATAACCTTCAACCTGATGTTCATCAGAGGTTTTGGCTGACAATAGAATAATCGGTATATGAGAGGTGATATAATTGGATTTCAACTGTCGACATAGCTCGTACCCGTCCATGATCGGCATCACCACATCGCTAATCACTATATCAGGCTGGAGTTCCCGGGCCAATTCGAGACCTTCCTGACCATTTTTAGCCATAAAGACCCTGTAGTCAGTATTGAATACCCGCTTGAGCAAGGTGAGAACCTCCGCATTATCTTCAACAATCAGTACGGTAAAAACCAGCTCAACATCGCCTGGATCATTTTCGTGCACCTCCGTTTCTAACAGATCCGGCCACCCATTGAGCTCACGATGCTGGTTCCCTTCGGTGAGTTCCATGTTTTCATCTGGTATATAATCTGCGATGTGGTCTTTGGAAGCTGGAAGAACAACCCTAAATGTAGTACCCTGACCGAGTTCGCTTTCTACAGAAATCATCCCCTGCTGTATTTCCACAAGCCTTTGTGTAAAGGCCAACCCGATTCCTGAACCCTGAAAGTGTTCTTCTCCTTCCGAGTTTACCTGATAAAACCGCCTGAAGATTCCTTCGAGATTTGCCTTGTCTATGCCTCGTCCGGTGTCCTTCACTTCCAAAATCATTACTTTCTTGATTTCTTTATTGCCTAAATGCCCCTTATTATCCGTCACCAGAAGGGTCACTCTGACTGTGCCTCCGGAATCTGAAAATTTCAAGGCGTTTGAAATCAGGTTAAATAGAATTTTTTCCAGCTTATCTTCATCATACCAGCAGTACTGACCTGAAAAGTCACTGTGGAACTCTATTTTTTTGGACTGGCGCTCGGCAGAATAGCGGAAAAAATTAATGACTTCATCGATTTGCTCATTGACATCTACTTTGGAAACACTCACTCCAAGGCTGTCATTCTCGATCTTTCGAAAGTCCAAAAGCTGATTGATAAGCATGAGGAGTTTTTGTGTGTTTTGATAGATCGCATTGAGTGGGCTACCCCATCTCACATCTGTGGCCTTAGCTACTACCAGTTCATCCAAATAACCTTTAATCAAGGTAAGCGGAGTTCTTATCTCATGGGAAATATTGGTAAAAAACCTGAGTTTGGTTTGTGTGAGTTCATGCTCTTTGGCTTTCTCTATTTTGGCTATTTTCAACTCATTGTTAGATTTTATGATCCGGTGGATCAGGTACAAAATCCCTATTAAAGCCAAAATGTAGATGATCCTTGCTTCTGTGGATTGCAAAAAATGAGGAAGGATGATCACTTCTACCTCAGCCCCGTTATTGCTTGTCTGTGATTCCTTTTTTACCAAAAACCGATACGTTCCAGGGTCCAGGTTGGTATATGATGCCTCGTTGCTGTTGGTTTTGATCCATTGTTTATCAAATCCCTCCAACTTATACTGAAAGTGGTCAATGTGATTGCTCTTGTAGTTGAGGGTGGAAAAACGAAACGAAATCGAATTCTCGTCACTGGCCAGTTCAATTCTTTCGGTCTGAGAGATATCATCTGCGAGGAGGACCCTGCCAGCTATGACTTCTCCATGACTGACCGTTTGGTTTAGCAACCGAAACTGTGTCAACCTCACCGGAAAATTAGTTTCCGAGAACGTAATGCTATCAGGATGAATGATGTTTAGCCCGAGAATACTCCCGAAATAAATAAAGCCTTCCCGATCTTTGAGTATGGATCGGGGATTAAAGGAGTATGACTGTAGGTTGTTTGTAAGATCAAAGTTGTAAAATCGCTCAGTCTGCTTTTGCAGACACGAAATTCCGTATTTGGTTCCCATCCAGATCTGTCCATTGTCTGCCGCAATGATGGATTTAATATTATCATCCGCCAGTCCGTCGGTTTGATCATAAATCAAAAACCGGTCTGCCCCGAGTGGCGAACCGTAGGAGATTTTGTTAAGTCCTCGCATGGTAGCCACCCAGATAACTCCATCACTTTCTACTATCTGATTGACTTCATTGTGGGATAATGAATGATCATTGTCAGGATCATGTTGCAATCGCACGAAGGAATCAACTCCTATATTTTTGACGGCTATCCCATTGTTGGTCCCGACCCATAGCCGCCCTGAACTGTCGGAAAACAAACAGTAAACCGCATTGCTATTCAGCGAAGAAGAATCCCCCTCTATATTCCTGTATCGTTTGGTGGTTTTTTCCTGATTATTGATCTTGAGTAAACCGTTGGTTCTGGTGGCCATCCAGAAATTACCATCCGGAGTCTCTATGGCATCGGCTATTCTGTCGACAGACTGATTTTCAATCCAGGTAATCTTACTCAGGAGCCCCTCACGTGTGTCGTATTTGTACCAACCCTTTACCGAAATATTGATCCACAGATTATCCCTGGAGTCCTTGAACAAAAAATCCACAGGGCCCAGACCTGAGAGTTCTCTTACTTTTTCAAATTCCTCCCGCACGCCTGACTTGGGCAGGTAGGTGGATCGGTAAACCCCGCGTCGTGAAGTGGCTAGCCATATAGTCTGGTTATGGGTTTCCACTATCGACACCACGCTCTTCTGGCTTTTCATATCAGCCTCATCATCGAGCAGCGTGGGCCTCATAAACTGATTTCTGCCCGGATGCACTACAGCAATATCATTACCGAAGGTGCCTAACCAGATGTTTTCCTGTCTGTCCTTAAAGAGTGAAATGATGATATCATTTGGGATGCTGTTCTTGCTGTCCCGATTGTATTGGAAATTTTGGAAGATTTCAGTGGTCGGATCAAAGTTATAGAGCCCCAACCCGTAGGAAGCGATCCAAATGATCCCATCACTCGTCCGCACCGCCTTGTAAAACGCACTTGGCTGACTATCCTGGGCTTTCCAGTTGTGAAACTGTAGTACCTCAGAAAACTTCGTATCCATCTGTAACCGGGACAGCCCATCCTCCCAGGACGTCAGCCAGACTGACTTGGTTTTCTGATCTACTTCAATATCTGAATATCGGATTTTGACATCAGCACTCTCCTTTCTGATGGGCCAAATGTGTCGAAAAACATCATCTGAGGCCATTCTATAGACACCAAGATCCTTAATCGAAACCCATAGCGCATCTTCTGAAGTCTTCAGTGACTCGATGGTAGAATTCTCAAAATAGGTACTTAGCAGGGGCCGATCCTCCAGGTTATGACTCCACGATATCTTGGTCAACCCCTCTTCCAAAGTGCCCACCCAAATATCGCCACCCTGATCCTCCGTGAGGCGATAGGCCCACTCATTCTGCAGCAGAGAGTAGGTACTACTGCCATCGACACCCTGAAACAGAACGTATTTGGAAGTAGATAAATCAATGCACGAAACTCCCCTTTGGTGGGCAATCCACAAGTGTCCTGAGGATGATCTTACAATTTCTTCAATGCCCTGAATCCTTAGATGGAGATCCGGCTCATTGACGGGGTGAAAAGGCATCAGTGTGTAGCCATCATACTTTATTACCCCTTCGTAAGTGGCAATCCAGATAAACCCAGCCTCATCCTGAATCAGATCGGACACATCGGTCACAGGTTGATCAAGGGTATGAATGCGATTAATATCAGGCTGTGCACCTAGCTCCAATACAAAAAGCCCCATGCCAAAGGCAAGGAGCATTTGCTGTAGTGCTTTGTTGATCCCGCTAATTACCAAGTCAATTGTGACCATTCCATTTTCAGTTAGCCCTCACACAGGTTTCATCACATCATAAAATAATCATTTTTATTAAAGTGAGGTAATATGGCTTAGGTCAATTCTTAGACTAGTTGCTTTTCTCAACGGACTGGGCTATCGGGATTGGGGCAAAATAAATTCCTCTCCCCTCCCAGCCTTTGCTGTACACTTCCAAACTGGAGAGAAATCTGGTGTAATCTTTTTGCTTCATATTGGTCCACCCTACCTCTGCATAGGCGGCAATCCTCGGGAAAATCTGATAATGCAATTGCCCTTTACTCGGAGCCCATTCTGTCCACATCTGACAGCCCAGGCCGATAACCTTATCATGGTACTGGGGCTGCAGACCATCCGGAACTGGATTGTATTCATAAGCCATCTGCAGAGGGATATTTCTGTAGGCGTAATTTAGATAGGTATTGGAGTGCAATGAATTGACAATGTCATAGTCAGAAGAGGCCGCCTCGGTAGCCATAGCCAGATCTCCTTTCCAGAAGTGCACCACCGACTCTTTGGCAAGCTCCTGGTCGGATTGAGTGTCTGATTCATCCTGATAGTGATGCAAATTCAATCCCAAAATCTCATTCCACCCCATCATACGACGACCCTTGCTCTGAAGGTAAGCCGATATGTTGTTGGTAAAATGCACCTGTAATTCTGCCGGGGTTGAAAGTCCCTGCTCTGCCATATATGCCTGAATGGAGGGGGATTCTTTCCACTGATCATATTTTACCTCGTCGCCACCAATGTGAATGACTTCAGAAGGGAACAAGTCCATAATTTCATCGAGCACATCATGCAAAAACTGAATAACTTTAGGATCTGACACGTCGTAGACGTTGTAGAACACCCCAAAGGTGGTGGGTACATCAATTTTCTCCTTGGAGGCCCCCAACCAGGAGTATGACGCAATGGCGGCACTGGCATGACCGGGCATTTCGATCTCTGGCACCACGGTAATTTGCCTTTCAGCGGCATATTGTACTATCTCCCTGATCTCCTCCTGGGTGTAGTATCCGGAATGACGCTCCCCTGTTTGTATAGGACTGTCATATTTTTCAGGACCCACCTGTGTACTCGACCGGGTACTTCCAATTTGTGTTAACAGGGGGTATTTCTTGATTTCAACTCTCCAGCCCTGATCATCCACCAGATGCCAGTGAAAAACATTCATTTTCAGTCTCGCCATTTCATCCAGAAGAACTTTCACCCCTTCTTTTCCACGAAAATGTCTGGACTCATCCAACATGAACGCCCGCCAGCTAAATCTGGGACCATCAACTATGCGCATATTTTTAAGGACAACTCCCTGAGAAGAATTCACGTTATCGGGAATCAATTGCTTCAAGGTCTGGATGCTATAGAACCACCCTGCGGCACCTGATGCTATAAGTTTCACTTCGTTTTTCTGGATGTTAATCTCATATTCCTCCCGACCAAATGCCGGTTTCTTTTCAAACACTATATTTTTACTTGCTTTGACCTGCAGCACAGGCACCCCCACGTCCTGCAGATAAACATGCAGATCTTCAGCCAGCCCTTTGCTTTCTTCACCAGATATGATCCCGGTAGTCTGATCCAACAAAAAGTCTCCCTTGAGCAATTCTATTTGATTGGGATAGGGTAAAATATTAGCTACCTGTCCAAAGCATAGACCTGACAGTAGGATGAGATACGCATATAGATGACCCCTGAATATGTTTAGCGTGTGATTCCCCATGATGATTTCTTAAAATTGAGTTGAAAATTATTTCTAACAAAAAACGGGGTATTGACCATTAATTGAAGGGGGTAAGTGTTGCGTTTATAAGGGGGAGATGTTTCTTTTTGGATTGATCGATCCAATAAATATATTAAATCCTGGAATACCATGGCACTCAATGGAGAGAACGGAGCATGCTGCTCACCTGCAGAGTATCAGATACCGTATCAAACCCAAAAGCCGCGGGATTTGCACCTGCCCACTATATCGTCCAGATTTTATTGAGGTTTCCCTTTTTATTGTCTCATCCGCTGCTTCATTTTACAGCTCGGGCGATTTTGAATCTGCCAGATCGGCATTCATATGTGAGAGGCCTTTGTCCACATCGCTGAGAAGAATTCTTCCCCCCTCTACTATGAAAAGGATCAGGGGCATATTTAAGAGGGAGTGCATTAAGCCCATGGCCGCATCATACACTCTGTGAAACTGCTGAACATAGGAGAATAAAATAATTGCCGACAAAACCATCAAAATCATAGAAAAAATTGCATTTGCAAAGAACACTCGTCTGGCCTTGCCCCAATAGAGACTGGTGATCAACAGAGCATGCAGCGTCAGGTAACTTGGGTAATAGATAAAGTATTTGCCCAAATTATAGATGTCGTCCTGCCCTGCCTTTCTGCCTTTCAGAAAACTCATTAAACCTTCCAGTGTGGGCCCCGAAACGAGAGATTCTGTGATGGACTGGTAAAATGGCCACAGCTGCTTCCCAAAGGTTCCGTAGAGCACTATGACTATTCCCACTCCTATAGAAATGGCTCTATTCCGATTGATAGTCAGCATCATGCGTTTTGGCGATAAAAGAGAAATGATTAAGCCAATGCCTCCATATCAGCAGCACGGCCAAATAAACCATCGCAGCATAAGTATACTTATGATTAAAATCAAAGGATACTCTGAAGTGATGATAGTTCAGCGCAAGCGCCATTTCTCGAAAGACATTGAGTAAAAACAGTGCCAGAATGCCACAGAAAATATAAACCAGCTTTGGACGGATCCTGCCTGGAAAGCAAACAATAAACCCGGCAAAAAGAGCAAACAACTCCATCCCATTACACGGATCTGCCACTAAGACAGCTGGCTCACCATTAAGTGAAATGATCCCGCGAAGTTTTACGGTTTCTTTTTCTTCATTGGATTGAAATTCTCTGTCCGCCACGTAGCCAAGGGACTTCAAGCCCTGATACGTCCCCTGAACTACATAGCGTGTGAGGAGGTTATTCACTGTGCCCGTAGGCAAAATCAAAAAATGAAAAATTATCATCCATAGTGTAAAAGCAATGCACGACCGAATCGCAAATTTTCTCAATAACTCTCCTCTTGTATTCATCATTTTCGGCTTTAATCTCTCACAAAATCTTATTGAATTTTGATTTTGTTATAAAAAATCTGACCATCTATAATTACACGACAGAGATAGACCTGATCCTTCTGAAAAGGAAAAGAGACGAAAGCCCTGCCTGAAAACACCTCTGGTGAAGAACTTAAAAGAAGTCTACCGGATATATCCAATACCTCCACTTCTGTACCTTCTACTGGCACGTGATCTATAGTGATGCCGCCTGAAGTATATTTAACCTCGAGCTTCGAACCTGTCTCTGCGACGAGTTTCTTTACCTCGTCAGCTACCCTGGCTCCTGACCTGTTAGGTGTACTGCCTGTATAAGATGGGGGCTGGCTATTATCTGAATGCCCTTTATTGTAGGTGATTTTCCCGATGTAGTCACCGCTCGCATTAAAAAACACCATTTGTGTTTCATTTGGCCCCAGATAGCTCTGATATTGTTTAGCCACACCCGCATCTACATAGACTACAAAGGTATTGGCCTGCTGGTCATAGTTCAGCCGAATTGTATAATTGCCGCCATAGGTATTGTCATTCATAACCATAATGGCATAGCCGGTCTCATCTTTGGTAGACACTTGTTTCACCAGGCCATTGTTGGTATACCCCCAGGCATAGCTTTTCTTGGCTTTATGAGCCAGCATCATTTGATGATAATAGGTAGATCTGGGTTTATAGGCCGGTGCTGCATCGAAGAATCCAAGATCAAAAGCAGTGCGTGCACCGCTGCTTTCATGAATGCTCCACGGGGCCACAGTGAAAGCTTTATGCTTCATGCCAAGACCAAACACCTGAGCTATGTGCTGGCCTGCATAGAACCCCCAGGTTTTATCATGTGCGCCTACATTGTCATTGTTGGTATTGATGTGTGTTTCCGTGATCGCCCATCCGAGTGGATTTGCGCCATCCCGGTAATTGGTATTAATGGAGGATATTTTACTCAAAACAGTGGTTAATTTCCGCTCAATGTTGGAGGGAGTGACATATTGATAGACATGAAAGGCGTAATAATCAATATAGTAATGTCCGTTGGCATCTTGCCCCCACAATCCGTGGTTGTTATTATTCAAAAGTGGATACTGCCAAGTGGCCATTGGATCCCAACTGGGATTATCCACATTGTCCACAAAAAATGAAAAATCAGGTCCAAAAATTTTGATAGAAGAATCTACTGCCTTCATAGCTGAGGCACGGCTCTTGAAATAATACGCTACATCCTCTCCCCAAACAATATTTCTTCCATCTATCGATTTGTTCACCCAATTGAGATCGGGTTCATTGCCTATGCAAAAATATTTTACATTTAACCCCCGCACGTTGTTTAGCCAATTCACAAAGTTGCCTGCGTAAGTAGCGCTGGAAGCTATAGATACCTGTATCAGCGGCTCTGCCCCAATAGACCGGATCTTGTGAATGAGGCTTTCGTACTGGGACCATGTAGGAGGATTGTTGTCAAATGTGGTACCTCCTATCCTAATAATCTTAAAGGGTGTATTGCCAGCGTTGTTGAGGTTGTCAATTACATTCTCGAAATCCCCCCCGACTATAGATGGCATCCAGGCATTTTGCCCATAGAGGTATTGACTAATTGTCTGACCAACAACATGAGAGTGAAGAAAACAGGTCATGACTGTGATCAGTAGAAATACACATACTGATTTGATTTTGATTGGGTTCATCATTTTTATATTGGTTTAGGTTATTCATGGCAGGGTGAATATCAGTTAATTGAAATTTTATCCGTAATAGTGCCATTGACAGAGGTGATGCGCACTATATAGGTTTTTGTCCTTTCAAATTGAAAAGCGGTAAATGAATGAGGTCTCTCGGCACTGATCATTGAGTCCAACAAGATCCTTCCTGAAAGATCCATGATGGTGATCTGAAAATCCTTGATCTCATGATTTATGCTAACTCCTGTGACATAATATGTAATCTGAATCTCCAACTTATCGGCGGTCTTCAGGATATTTTGGGGCTCCGTCAAGGTGAGGGTAAACCGATCATTAAATTGACCATCAGGGCTATTAAAATGATAAGAAGTTTGGGTGGTCAGTCTGGAGTATGTACCAGTATAATCGTCTTTGAGATAAACCCCGGAATCCGACCAGTTGTTGAGATCGTTTACGCCAATCGAATATTCCTGCCCTCCATTTTCCACAGAAAATCCCAGGTCAACAGTCTCCTGATCCAGGGGCACCCCCTGAATGGTGAAAGGATGATCTTCAATAAGGCTATAGAACCTAATGCCATTGGTACCGCCCATCATGTCTGCATCATATAAGAGATCCACGCCAGACGTGGCATCTTCAGCCAGACCTACCAGGGTTTCCATATATATGCCGGTTTTCAAGTCTGTCATCGCCAGCTTCACTCCGGGAAATGGAGAATTACTTGCCTGACCTGAGCTTCGGAAATAGGTAGCATCAGCATTATTCCCCCTTTCTTTCATGACATTGGTAAAGGAGAGGGTGCCGGGTATGGTGGCCTTCACGAAAAAACCCTGTGCTGAGCCTATGTAGCCATTCCAATCACCTGACCTACCGCTGCCTGCAGATGCTGACCCCATGCTATTGGCCGTGAGGTAGTCACCATTGGTACGCTGTCCGACATCTGAGCCGCCATCATCCCAGAGGTAGATCGTACCTGTGATCACGGAATTATTGGTCACATTCTCCAGCACAAACTTGTCATAGCTGATGGCTGCAGGGTATGGATTGGACACCAGATTGAAGCCAGCATTGCTACCATCTGCTCCAGAATTGTACACCAAAGACACATCTACCTGACCGGTATTGGGAGTACCAATGAAGGTGACCGTACCGGTGTTAGCAGAAAAATAGGCATTGCCTGCCAGCATGGTTTCAGGGGTCGTCACTTTGCTAAACCGCTCAGTACCGCCACTACCGTAGGCCACTGACTCCACATATGCATACACCGGGTCACCCAATACACTAGTACTCGCTCCGATCACCGGGGAGCCAATGGCACTATACCTGCCAGTGGAAGTATTAAACGTGGTATTGCGCTTGATGGTAAATCCTGTGCCTGTGACAGCACCCTTGGTGAGCAGGGAGCCTCCTGACTCCACTACAATAGACCCGTCATTGGTAAGGTTGCCGTGTACTACCAGCGTCTGACCCGACTCGATCGTCAGGGTGGCTCCGGGTTCTACTCCCAGATGATTCGCTTCAAATGAGCCGTTACTAGCAAAACTGTAGTTACTGTTGATCACTACGTCTGTTTCCGCATCTGGAGGAAACAAATCTTTCCACTGGCCCTGGCTCCATGAATTTAGGGCAATCCTGTCCGGCGTATTGCCGGTATAAGTAGGTGGATTGCCGGCGGTGGCATCCTGACTATCGTAGGTGATGGTTCCGATATGATCACCCGCTTCATCAAAAAATAAAAACTGAGTTTCATAAGCTTCAATTGTACTCTGATACTGCTTAGCCAGGTTAGCGTCCACGTAGATCTCATAAGTATCTGTCTGATCTTCATAGTTAAACCTAAGCGTATAGCTGCCTCCAGAGCTGTTGTCATTCATGATCATGATGGCGTATCCAGTTTCGTCTTTAGTCGATACCTGTTTGACTTTGGAATTATTGGCAAAACCCCACAAATAATTCTTTTTGGCTTTTTTCGAAAGCATCAACTCATGATAGTAACTCGATCTTGGTTTATAACTAGGAGCCTGATCAAAAAAGCCCAGGTCATATGCTCCACCCTCATAGGAACCCTCTCCATCGCGTAAGCCACTACTTTCGTGAATACTCCAGGGATTTACACAAAAAGCCTTGTACCTCATTCCCAAACCTATAATCTGAGCCAGGTGCTGACCGGTGTAAAAACTCCATGTTTTATCATGCTCAGATACATTGTTGTTGTTCGTGGTAATATGTGTTTCTGTAATCGCCCAGCCGAGTGGATTATCACTATCGCGATAGTTGCTGTTTATGGTATTGATATATGATAAAACGGTATTCAACTTGCGCTCCACATTGGATGGGGTCACGTACTGATAGACGTGAAAAGCGTAATAGTCAATGTAATAATTATCATTACCGTCTTTCCCCCAAAGTCCATGGTCATTGTTATTCAGCAATGGATAATGCCAAGTATCCATAGGATGCCAGCCGGCATTGTCTTGCGAATCAACAAAAAAGGAGTAATCCGGGCCAAAAATTTTAATACTGGAATCAACAGCCTTCATAGCAGAAGCCCTACTCTTGAAGTAAAAGGCTATGTCGTCAGCTGAATCTATTACCCGCCCATCCACGGTTTCACCTTCCCATCCCAGATCAGGCTCATTTCCTATGCTCCAGAACTTCACATTGAGTCCTTTGGTCACGTTGAGATAGGTAACCAAATCAGCCGCAAATTGGACATTTTCACTAATAGGAATCTGAAGGAGAGGCTCTGCGCCTATGGATCTGATCTCTGCTATAAGCGCCTCATGTTGTGCGTTGGTCAACGCATTATCGTCAAACCTCGTTCCGCCTACCCTTATGATTCCGAAAGGCTCAGATCCTTCTGCCTCCAGTTTTTGAACCACATTTTCCAGCTCTCCCCCGGAAACCAGTGCTGGCATCCAGGCATTTTGTCCGTAGAGATAGTTGCTTATACTTTGAGCAGAAATGTCCTGAAGGCAGGCTCCCAGTCCTAAGGCCAAAAAGACTCCAAAAAAACGGAATAATAACGTTCGATCCATAGTCATTGATTGATTTGGAATATTGACAAAATGAGCCCAAAAGGCAGGATTAACTCCTTACCTTTTGGGATTCTCATAGCTGGTTTACTCGCCTTTTCTTGTATCCAGGAGCCTTTTGGCTCCATAAGCTCCACCAGCAAGCAGTAGCAGAGATAAGCCTCCGTCTATGGGAGTAGCGGGTGGGGTCCCCTGCGCCATAGCTACAAATGATGTGAGCAGACACAATGTCATTAAAAGAAGTTTTGTATGTTTCATAATTATCGCTGTTTGGTTATTGGATCGAAATCTTATCTGTATTCACACCCATATCCGATGTGACCTGAACCACATATATGTGTCCGCGCTCGAAAGAGAAAGGAATCAGGGTCTGAATAATCTGCTCAAAGCGCTGTTCCAACAACACCCTACCGGCCAGGTCGCATATCCTGATATCCACATTTGTGGGGGATTGATATCCATTCAGACTAATCCCTTGGGCAGTATATTTAATTAGATGCTGGCCAGAATTATCAGCCCCGAGGACACGTTCAATTCCATTGAGGTGTAGTGTAAACCTATCGTGAAAAATGCCAGTGGTGCTTGTAAACGTATAGGGTGTATCTGGACTCAATTGAAAGTACGAGCCGGTATAGTGGTCTTCCAGGTAGAGAGATTGCTCGCCCCAGTTAGGAAGATCGCTGATAACAACTGAAAACTCACCGGCCTCTCCTGTTACGCTCAGGCCCAGGTCAACAGTCTCCTGATCCAGGGGCACCCCCTGAATGGTGAAAGGATGATCTTCAATAAGGCTATAGAACCTAATGCCATTGGTACCGCCCATCATGTCTGCATCATATAAGAGATCCACGCCAGACGTGGCATCTTCAGCCAGACCTACCAGGGTTTCCATATATATGCCGGTTTTCAAGTCTGTCATCGCCAGCTTCACTCCGGGAAATGGAGAATTACTTGCCTGACCTGAGCTTCGGAAATAGGTAGCATCAGCATTATTCCCCCTTTCTTTCATGACATTGGTAAAGGAGAGGGTGCCGGGTATGGTGGCCTTCACGAAAAAACCCTGTGCTGAGCCTATGTAGCCATTCCAATCACCTGACCTACCGCTGCCTGCAGATGCTGACCCCATGCTATTGGCCGTGAGGTAGTCACCATTGGTACGCTGTCCGACATCTGAGCCGCCATCATCCCAGAGGTAGATCGTACCTGTGATCACGGAATTATTGGTCACATTCTCCAGCACAAACTTGTCATAGCTGATGGCTGCAGGGTATGGATTGGACACCAGATTGAAGCCAGCATTGCTACCATCTGCTCCAGAATTGTACACCAAAGACACATCTACCTGACCGGTATTGGGAGTACCAATGAAGGTGACCGTACCGGTGTTAGCAGAAAAATAGGCATTGCCTGCCAGCATGGTTTCAGGGGTCGTCACTTTGCTAAACCGCTCAGTACCGCCACTACCGTAGGCCACTGACTCCACATATGCATACACCGGGTCACCCAATACACTAGTACTCGCTCCGATCACCGGGGAGCCAATGGCACTATACCTGCCAGTGGAAGTATTAAACGTGGTATTGCGCTTGATGGTAAATCCTGTGCCTGTGACAGCACCCTTGGTGAGCAGGGAGCCTCCTGACTCCACTACAATAGACCCGTCATTGGTAAGGTTGCCGTGTACTACCAGCGTCTGACCCGACTCGATCGTCAGGGTGGCTCCGGGTTCTACTCCCAGATGATTCGCTTCAAATGAGCCGTTACTAGCAAAACTGTAGTTACCTGCTATCTCCACATTGTTGTACCTTGGAGCCACCACCTTGTCCCAGGAGGCCCCACTCCATACATGTGGAGGAAGATCTCCTGCTTCCGATCTTGGCTCAAAGTACCACTTATATGAATTAAAAGTGGGTGTGGTAGCCGACTGATGACGTATTTGCACATCATTCCTGGTCAATGTTCCACCTCCATCGGGATCATCACCACCACCGTTTGGCCTGATGTAATAGCCACTCGCCTTATTCTTAATAAAATAGAAACCACTTTCACCCGTCACTGCTTCCAGTGCATACATGAAAAACTCGTTGTCCTTGTTGGTGTTGTCTAATGTAAAACTCCCATCAAGGCTTGAATCACCCATGCTCTCATCCGTTGGCTTGTGCATCTGGCCTGTGAACTTATTGATAAAGTAATAATAGCCGGCAATTGTAGCCGGACGCAACTCCCACTGGAAGGAACTAGAAGTACCTGCAGTAGTGTAATCAGACTCCCATTGGTGGATTTTTCTATTAGGAGTACCATCCTGTGGACGCATATAAGTATCCTGTGCCTTATTTCGCACATTTAGATAGTCATTTACCACGAAATCCAGGGAGGTTTGAGCAGCTGCCTCAAACATGATAAGCCCCAGGCAAAGAAGCATGGAAAAAGGTATTCGCTTATTTTTCATAATATCTCTTTTAAAGTATCAATTGACATGACCGGTTTGGTTTAAACTGCGGGACAGAGTACATTAGATACTCACTGGTCTCAAAGTCTTTTGAAATTCTTCAGATAAAACTCTCCGGCAAATAACCCACCGTCTCTGCCCAGCATCATTACCAGAGTAGTATAGGGTGCGTTGGCATCAAACGTCGGGTCACCAGACCAGTGGGCCGCCTCTGACATGTCAAACTCTATGGTCACCCATTCATCTAAAGAAGAAACCTCTTTAATTAATCTGATTTCACTGTTTGAGTCAGATCCCGAACCATCTTCTTTATCCTTTCTAAGTCTTAGTTCCACATTTTTGGTGATTCCCGTAGAGCGGTCTTCAGAGTAAGCATTGGTACTAGGGAAATACACTTCAATAGAGAAAACAGTACGCTCGGTCCAAACCACATCATCTGGAAGAGGCCTGATGTATACCTTATCATACTGAGATCCTTCAGTTGCGCTCCTGGTGTACTTACCTACTTTTTCCCCTTCAAAATCAATACCTGACTCAAGGGTAATGGCGGTTTCAAGATTCCACTGAATATTAGATCCGCCCTCATCCCCGGTGAAGAAATCATATACATCGCCTGGTGCTGGTTCGAAAACTTCGATTACAGTAACCTCCTGAGTATCGCTCTCACTTCCATCCTGACCTTCGGCAGTGAGGGTAACGGTGTAGGTGCCAGAAGCTGCATAGGTATGTGTCGGGTGTTGGTCAGTTGATGCAGGGGATCCATCTCCAAAATCCCAGCTATAGCTCACGCCATTTTCTGAAATATTCGTAAACGTAACGATAAGCCCATCAGCTACAAAGGTGAACCCCACTGTCAAAGCAGGAACTTCCTGACTAACTATGACTTCTTTTGTCACGCTTTTGGTTTCCCCTCCTTCACCCGTGGCGATCAACGTTACCTGGTAGGTGCCTGAGGTCGCATAGGTGTGCGTCGGGTTCTCTTCGATACTAGCCTCACTGTTATCTCCAAAATCCCAGCTATAGCTCTCAGCATTTTCAGAGGCATTGGTAAATGCCACAACCAATGTATTTTGATCATTGGTAAAAGTGAAATCCGCGGAAACCTCAGGCAGCTCCTTCTTGGGCTCGTCCTCTTTGCAGCCCGTAAAAGCAATCGATACAATGATCAATCCAATAAACATTGGTATTAGTAGTCGGTAATTTTTCATAATGAATCATATTTAAGTTTTAAACCATCATTTTTTTTTGACTCTTCGCCATGGGTCAATTTCTCTCCACAGCCTCGGGGCAATTCCTGTTTCTCACCATACTGTCCCATCTCATGAGCTTTGGACCGGACAGATCTCTCCCATTAGAAAAATCAATCAATTTTTCTCATCTGGGCGATTCTTATCCTCAAATCGATCTGCCATCGTGTCGGTGGCCAGCCAACTTTGATAGGATCAGGGCTTTGGATTTGAATCCCTATATGGCTCGAAATTTTAAATTATGCCATGTTATTCATTGTTGTATTCTTCATTTTTACTTTCATAATACTCTTGAAGTACGTGATAGGCTTTCTTCTTTTCTCCTAACTCTGAGAGTACACCTTTCCGGTTCCAGCCATCCTGAATATTGGTCAGGACTCTTCTCGGCGATCTGAAGTCGGCCAAAATCCATGGAGTCATCCCTCTCAACTGAGGTATTGTCTCCAGCATTTTCAGGGTTTCTTGGTATAAGTACTCCTGATACTCCTCAGTCCACCTGGTGGCCTTATCACCATAATTTCCTTTCAAGGCACCCGCACCAAACTCAGAAATAATGATGGGCTTGTTAAACTTAATGTCAAAAACGGCCGTTTTGCACTTTTCAGGCAATCCATCATACCAACCTATGTACTCATTGAAAGCTATGATATCCACATATTCCTGAAGTGGATCTCCAATTACCTGGGTGTTCTCTGTACCTTCCTTCGTATGTCTTTCAAGGGCTGCACTCACAAGCCTCACTGGATCCATGGCCCTGGTCATGTCAATTTGTTTTTTCAAAAAAGAGGTGCGTGCCTCCGACACAGGGGTTTCATTGGCCATAGACCACACGATCACAGCTGCTCTGTTCTTATCCCGAGTGACCATATCTACTACCTGCTGGCTTGCGTTTTCAAAGGTGGCTTCATTTTCCCATTGGATGGTCCAATATACAGGCACTTCTGACCACACCATAATTCCCAATTCTTCGGCCACACGCACCATGTGTTCGTTATGCGGATAATGAGCCAATCGAACAAAATTACAGCCCAGATCTTTGGCCCAACCCAATAGCATCTGTGCATCTTCACGTGAATAGGCACGGCCACCCCTTACTCCGTTCTCCTCATGAATGGATATACCTCTGAGAAAAACCGGCTGGTCATTGAGCAGTATATCCGCACCCTCTACTTTCAACGTTCTGAAGCCTATCTGATCTTTCAGTCTGTAATTACCTAACTGCAACTCAACATCATACAGCTTAGGCGATGTTGGAGACCAGTTCTGTATGGTTTTGTTTTTGATGACCCCTTGCGCTCGTCCAATTTCATTGGTCAGGAGGATTATGTTCTCGTTTAGCTCGGGAATAGATACCTCTACCGCTCGATCTCCTGGCTGGCTACCATCCAACTGAACCCAGATTTCAATTTCGGACTGGCTCTTGGGCGACAACTGGATGTAATAATCACGGATAAAATTCTCCGGCACACTTACAATGCTCACGTCCCTGGTGATTCCTCCGTAGTTCCACCAGTCTGTATTGATGGTCGGCACTTTCTCAAGGCCCCGGGCATTGTCAACTTTGAGAATCAGAAAATTATCACTCTCCTGCAGCTTGCCAGTGATTTCAAAGTTGAATGGAGTAAATCCCCCCACATGTTTGCCTATCTTTTTACCATTTAAGTAAACATCAGCCTCATAGTTTACCGCTCCAAAATGCACAAACTGACGTCTTTCATGAAGGTCTAAGGGATAATCGAAGCGCTTATAGTACCAAACCGACCCTTCGTAATAAAACAGGCGCTCTTTCTGACTGTTCCAATCACCCGGCACCTGAATAGTGTCAGCCAGGTCAAAGTCATACTCCACACGCTCTGTAGGGTCCTGCTGTCTGTAACCCAAAAAAAGTGCTTCCGACTTACTTGGTGATTCCTTTTGATCACGAATGTCCCGTCTATAATCGTAATACCCGGTTTCATAAGGATCTACTAAATACCTCCATTGCCCATTGAGTGAAATATGCTCTCTGTTTTGGATATTAATGATTTGACCCTGCCCCCATAGTTGGGTAGCAGTAGTGATCAAAATAAATGCAAGGGCGATAAAATTGAGTTTTCTCATCTATGCTCGTTATCGAATATTTAAATTATTTATTCAAGTTTTGATTTAGTCTCCCGACTCCAATTGAAGTTCGAGATAGAAATTATCAATATACCAATCCCAATCATCTGTACCTGTCACATCGGGTGTGCCACTCCTCAATACCAGCAGGTGTGTTACGGCTGTCAAATCAATGTTAGAATTAGCAGCTACAAAATCCTCCATAGGGATGGAAACCTGATGCCATTCGCCATCACGTTTTATTCCGTATGTTTCGGCTTCAGGATCCAGCTCGAGGATAGCCCGCTCTTCTGTGCCATTGTTGGTATGTAACCTCAGTAGCATCGATTTATCACAAGAAGTCTTGATGGCCACATTGTACGTCCCTCCGGCATATTCAGAAATATCCAGCTTGATATTACCGGAAGGCCTCAAACTTCCCTGAACTCCCCAGGTGTCCTCCCCGCTAAATTTGAACTCGATGCTTTTCTCCCCTTCAAATTTTTCGGTAGTTACCGTAGAAATGGTATAGGCATTATTGCCTTCCAGCGCCAATGCGTGCCCAAATGTAACATTAGGAGCCTCTGAGTAAAATCCGTAAGTCTGAACGGTCGGTCCTGCTACATTGATATGGAACCTCTTTTCGCGAACCTGATTATCTATGTGTTGAACACTTAGAATGGCCTCATACTCTCCTCCTGAAGCGTAAATCACACTCACTACAGAATCAGAAGAGGATGCCGGACTTCCCCCCGGAAAACTCCATTGTCTGGAAAAAACGAGGGTGGAGGTATCTGTAAAAGTAACGCTTTCGCCATAGGAAATCTCCGTGTTGGTTACGAAAGCACCAAATACGGGTGCTTCAAAGAGCTTCACTGGATCGGTCTCCTCTTCACAGCCTATCAGCAACATGATAGCGCAACCCACCGTCAAAAGGGCTTTAGATTTTATAATATATCCTTTCATCATTCTAGATTTTAATCTTGTTATTATTCCACTTCGTTTAGGCCATCTAAAAATCCGGTATAGGCCTTTTTTCTATTATAAGACTCGTCAAATAGCAGAGGATATTCTTTCTCATGCCAATAACCTGTAAGCCACGTGTATTTATCTGTCAAACCCCAGGTGGTGATTCCGAACTTCTGATCCTGAGACAATACCCGTTCGTACATTTCTACAATGGCCTTGTACTTCTCAGCTTGCCTATTTTGCTCTCCAGGGGTGAATACATAAGAATTTGACTGGTTCACATTTACTTTGATATCCAACTCTGAAATGTGAAAAAGGAGTCCCGTACGGGCAATGTCCATCAGTCCACTCTCTATAGTGGATTCCGTGGTATTCAGCCCGAAGTGAAACTGTCCCCCAATTCCGTCAATCGGATAACCTTCATTTTGAAATCGGCTAACCATCTCGGTAATAGCAAACCTCTTGCCTGAAGCCAGCACCACGCTATAGTCATTATAAAAAAGCAAGGCATCCAGGTCGGCATCCCTGGCATACTGAAAGCAACGCCCATAGAATCCTATAGGATCACTAAAAGTTTTAAAGACAAACTCATCCACCCGGAGTGTTCCATTGTCATTGAATATTTCATTGGCTACATCCCAGCTTTGTACCTTTCCTTTGTAGCGGCTCACCACAGTGGTTATATACTCCTTGATCAGGGATTCAAAAGCTGCTGAATCGTAGTCTGCACTTTTGAACCAGCCAGGGAACTCACGATACCATAGCAATGTGTGACCATGTACTTCCATGCCATGTTCCTGAGCAAAATCCACCAGCCCATCCACTTTATCCCAATTGTAATTATCCGCTGAACCCCAGATAGGTGTCATCTTCATCTCATACTCCGCCGTGATCCTATTGTAATGATGTACCAGAGTATCAGCGTAGGTGGCTATATTGAGGTCCTCCAGAGTAACTGCCGCACCAATCCTGAATGCTGCTTTCTCCTTGATGGTCATCTCCTTAGAGTCATTTGGCTTTTCAGGGTCAAGTTTAACCTCTTCCTTCTCACAACTGAGTAGGGTCGGGCATATCAAAAGAAAGATGAGCGCCATGGCCACCAATGTCCTTTTCTGCTTTACCATTTCGCACTTATAGATCTTCATGAGTTGTTCAGTTTTCTTAAATGTCAGTAACCAGTATTTTGAGGAAAAGTACCCATCAGATCAATCTGTGACTGGGGAATGGGCAGATTCACCATGTGCGCAGACATGGGATTAGGTGCTTCATTGCCCGGGTTAGACCCGGTGGTGTGGTGAAGATTTACTCTTGTGACGAGTTCCCCTATTCTTTTCAGTAAAAACCATCTGTTCTTCTCGAAGGCTAGTTCTCTTGCCGACTCTTCCAGGTATTGTTCAAAGTCGAAAGTGGTAATGTTCTGAGAATTGTTACCGTATGCTCGGGAAATAACGCGGTTCATGTAATCTATGGCCATGGGCTCTGTACTATTCTGGCCCGATGATCTCCAATGTGCCTCAGCGCCAAGGAGCAGTGTTTCAGCAAAGCGATAATAGATCACGTTGGCATAGCTCCTGTCACTAAAGAGTGGTTTGTCCTCATCATGGTATTTTTTCAAACTCCAGTGATACTCCCTGTAATTCTCAGAGTAATCACCGGGCTGAAAAGGTGCTCCAAAATTTGGGTTTTCGGGATCATTGATGGTCAGGTTGGCCGGATAGTAGTAAGCCTGATATCTTCTATCATTCTGCTGATCATACAACGAAAGCAGGTAGTCGTTTGGATAAAACCAGCCAAGTGCCTGGCCTCCAGACTCCTCATCTCTGATCCTTAGGCCTACCATTTCATAGGTTCGGTTATTAAACAATCCTGAAAATACATGCCATACCCCTCCAGCAAGTTGGTCCGTTCCTCCTGATTCCAGATCAAACTGATAGGTAAACAGAGACTCCCTGTGGTTTCGGTCTCCGACAAAAACCTGTGCGGGATTTGACAGCAGTCCATGAGTCCCATTGTCAATGATGGCATCAAACTGAACCGCGGCCTCTTCCCAGTCTCCCTGCCACATGGCACTCTTGCCCCGCAAGTGTCTGGCTACCGCCTGACCATAGCGCCCGGCATCTACTTGCCAGCTCAGCTGCTCTATGGCAAAATCCAGGTCGGCATTGATCAGTGCATATACTTCATCCTGATCTGCCACTTCGTAATTCACCGAGTCAAAAGCATTCTCAGGTGTGGTGGGAGTGATATCGAGCAGAATATTGTCATACATCCTTATCAAATCAAAATACAATTCTGCCCTGATTACCTTGGCTTGTGCAAGAAGCTCGTCTCTAAGATCTGCATCCATATCAATCAAGGCTGCCGCTTCAATCAGAGCATTGGCTCTATCGATGATTTGATAAGAGGTTGTCCATTTATAGCCTGGGAAATTGAATGCATTAAATCTCCCATCATACGGTATGTTCCAGGCTCTGGCATGAGACAGGTCTGTCCCAGCATAGAAAAACACGTTGGCCCACAGCTGATCTCCATAGTCAGTTGGGAAATTATTGAGTCTCTGTAAATTGTACAGGGCATTTACACCCACTTCCAAACCATCAGGGGTGGTGTAAATATAATCCACTGAAATAGCTGTGGGTGGATTGCCCTCATCCAGGAAATCCTCACAGGCACTGGAAAGAACGAGTATGGTTAGTATTAGTGTTCTAAATATTGCTTTCATTGTAGTATTTTTTATCCGCTTTTTAATTGAAGCCTAAGGCCTCATCATCTGAGAAGCCGGTTCTAGAAACCCAACTGTATCCCTCCTGTAACCATAATGGCCTCAGGATATTGGTCTGGTGTCTTCTCCGGACTATAGGATTGATATTCTGTCCAGGTAAACAGATTTTGACCCGTGACATAGAGGCGTAGTTTATTAAGCCCCACCTTTGAAAGGACTTCCTCAGGCAGTTTATAACCCAAAGTCACATTCTGTAATCTCACATAGGAGGCGTCCTGAGCACCCAATGCCACAATATTGGTCGGATCTATACCGGCGTTGGGTCGCGGCCAGTTACCGGTGGGATTTTCTGGAGTCCAGTAGTCTTGCTTAATTCCACTAAAAACTGCTCTCAAAGATCCTCCCTTGGTGTAGTCGTAGAGGTAAGGGTTGTCTTTAATGATCCCTTGTACAGTATAGAATGACACGGCCATATCAAACCCTTTGTAGTCAACATTTAAGTTGAAAGACCCATACCAGGAAGGCGTAAGTGGTGTGATTACCCGATCAGTCGCATTCAGTTCGCCATCTGTCGGGTCACTATCATATAGCTTAACATCTCCTGGTTTGGCACTTGGCTGATGCGTATTGTTTACGATATCCTCACCTTCCTGAAATACACCAATCGCCTGATATCTATAGAGTACATCTATGGGCTGACCAATAAACCAACGGTTACCTATATCGTCATCCTCATCACCATCCATGTCTTCATCCTTTCCATATAGGCTGATTATCTTATTGATATTTTTGGATCCTGTAAAACCCAAACTCACCAGCAGGTCTTTTTTCTCCACAAGTATGCCTGTAAGAGACAACTCCACCCCCTTATTTTGTACTTCACCCAGGTTGGTCAGTCTCCGGGAATAGCCCAGAGTGGCATTCAGTGACTGCTCTACCAGCAAATCGGTGGTTCTGGTATCGTAGGCCTCTATGGTTCCTGATAGTTTACTTACCCAAAGACCAAAGTCTAATCCCATATTTAAGGTGGTAGATGTTTCCCATTTCAAATCAGGATTGGGTAGCATATCTCCCGGCACGTAGCCGGTTATTTTGGAGCCTCCAAAAAGATAATTTCGTTGAATTGCCAAACTCTGACTGCCGTAGGGGTTGATTCCCTGGTTGCCCACGCTACCATAGCTGGCTCTGACTTTCAGCAAATTGATGGTATTACCTGAAAGAAAGCTTTCATTGCTCACATTCCACCCGGCAGCCACAGCAGGGAAACTTGCCCATTTATTATTGGATCCAAATACGGTGGATCCGTCTGTTCGCATGGAGAGGGTGGCATAATATCGCTCTCTGAATTCGTATTCAAGCCGGCCTGCAAAGGACAACAATCCACGGCTGGTTCCGGAAACACTGGGAGTATTAATATCTGCGGATGACAGACCATACACGCCCAGGATGTCATTTGGAAAATTGGAAGACTCATTCCGAAAACTATTGTACTCGCTACTGATCACACTTTGCACTCCGGCTACATTGAAGGAGTGATCCCTACCGAGGGTAAATTCATAAGAAATAATATTCTCCAGTTGCCATTCTACGTTGTCTTCAAAGACGAGATAACCAAACCCCTGACCACCTCTCTGTATCCCCACGAGTGATTCGGAAGTAGAGTAGCTGGTTGTTTTTCTATTCCATGATCTTCGACTTCCGTTAAAACGATATTTGAACCCTTTAAAAGGAGTAACATCAAAGAAGACATTCATGATGTCATTTCTGTCATCGAGCAAAGTGGTAGTAGAGTTAATATCCAATAGCGGATTAAAGCTCTCCTGAACTCCGGAAGGGTTCAGTCTAAAGGTCCCATCATCATTGTAAACCTTACCAAGCGGCGAAGAGGTGATTGATCGCTCCAGCGTATTCTGGGTTCCGGGGGTATTGGTTTGAGAGAGCTGCCATGAGGTATTTACCCCTACTTTTAGCCATTCGGTCAGTTGCTGATCTGCATTGAGTCTGATGGTTCCACGTTGATAATCAGTACCAGGCACCACCCCATCCTGACTGAGATAATTCACCCCTGCATACACTGTGGTTTTCTCCGAACCACTTGATACGCTTAGGTTATGGTTGGTAATGGGAGCTATCTCCAGAAGCTCCTCCTCCCAATCTATAAATTCACCACTTGCAATAACCTCTAGCTCAGTGGGTGTGAAGATGAGCTCATCTGCTCTGTAAACCCCTCCATTATTCGTTCTGTCAGCCTCTCTTTTGAGCAGAATAAACTCTTCACCACTATATACCTCAAAGTTTCTTTTTACAGTCTGCATACCATAGTATCCATTATAATCTATGGTGGTACGACCACTTTCGCCTCTTTTGGTGGTAATGAGAATGACCCCATTGGCTGCCCGAGCTCCATAAATAGCCTGAGCAGTAGCATCCTTTAAAATATCAATGGATTTGATGTCATTTGGATTGATGTCATTGATGGAACCAATGGGTACTCCATCCGCTATTACGATCGGGGCATTGCCCGCAGAGAGCGAGCGCTTGCCCCGAATCTGAATGTTGGATGAACTACCAGGGCCAGCATTGCCAACCGTCACATAGACACCGGCCGCTTTGCCTCTCAACATCTCTCCCATGTCCGACGATGGTATTTTCAGAATTTCTTCTGTCTTCACAGAGGAAATCGAGGTGATCACATCATCCCGTTTCTTGGTGCCATACCCCACCACTACTACCTCCTCCAGTGATTCTATGTCCGGGTCAAGAGCTATGTGATACTCCACACGACTATCGATCGTCACTTCCTTATTCGTAAAGCCAATAAATGAAACAATGATCACGCTCTGTTCCTGAACCTTGAGGGCAAACTGACCTTCCACATCCGTGATAGTCCCGTTGGTGGTTCCCTTTTCCTGAATAGTCGCTCCCGGAAGGGGTTCTCCCTGATCATCCACCACAATCCCCCTGATTTCTACTTCCCTCACTACTCTCTCTGCAACATTTGGCAACTTGTCCTTATCCCGTTCCACGGAGATGGCTATGCTCTCATTCACCCGCTTAATGGACACCCCCGCCTGTGACGACACCAGGTACAGCAAATCCCTCATGTTCCATGAGCCTTCGGATATATTTACTTTAAGTTTTCTGACTTCCCTTTCGGCATAAACAAACGAAAAATCGCTGGTTGACTCTATCTCCTTGATCAGCTCAGTGAGCGAAGATGCTTTAGAAGTTATCTCCACTTGTATGTCATTGAGCATCTTGCGCTGTGCTGAAGAATTATTGCACAGCGCCATGGTCAGGGAGTAGCAAAAGATCAGGATATATGTCGCTAGTTTGGACATACGTATAATTATATTATGTACTTTTAAGGTCATAAAACTGGGTTTTAATGTACTGAAACTCTGTTTTTCAATAGGCTGAGTGTGTCTTTTCCCCAAAAGCGAGCACTCAGCTTTTTTTATATAATATTCCTTTAGTTGATGGTCACTGTTTTTCCATTTATTTGATAATTAAAGTGATAAGTATGTGATAAACTTTCCATGACTTCTCTCAAGGAAGCGTTTCTAAATGTAGCCGTAATCAGCTTACTCTGATGATCGGGTAGATCAATCTCAAACTCTACACCATACCATCTTGTCAAGGACTTGGCTATCTTTTGCAATTCATCATCTTTGAACACCAAATTCCCCTCCTTCCAACCAAATACGGACAACTGATCCGAGATACTCTCTTTTATCAGCTTACCATCAGCACCGCTGTAGGTAGCCATCTCATCTTCCACAAGAACCACTCTCTCGTGCGTTTCCTGACTGGATACAGCTACCTTGCCTTCCATTACAGCCACATTGATGTTTGGATCCTCCGGAAATGATCTCACATTAAAAGAGGTTCCCAAAACCCGTACATCCACCCCGCTAGTGCGAATGATGAATGGATGCTCCTCATCTCGCTGCACTTTAAAGAATGCCTCACCGGTTAGGATAACGTTTCTGGTGTTTTCAATGAATTGTTGTGGAAAACTGATCCTCGACCCTGCATTGAGAACCACTGTGGTACCATCCGGAAGTTTAGTCGTGATTCGTCCTCCTACTGGTGCCTCCTTCTCTATCCAGGTAACAACACTAGAATCTGTCCCGGATAGCTCCGGCTGATCCCAAAGTGCATAAAGGGAAGCTAACAACACCAGGCTGATCGTTGCAGCCATAGCAAGCGGTCTCCATATCCTGGCCACAAAACCAACTGAATTGGTCTTCCTATGCAGGCTATAACTAACAATATTTTCAAGTATTCTACCGTACGCTTCGTCGGATATGTCAACTTGCCTACTCAGCCGTGAAGATTGGATCAGGCGCCGGGCTGCTTCGACATCCTTCCTTCTCTCTGGGTGATTGGCAATCCACTTTACCCAGTAATGGGCAGACTCTTCGGTAGGAGCTTGCACCCACTGGACGAAGGCCTCATTTTTTAATAATTCAAATATTTCAGTTTGAGCTTTGTGCATTTGATCTATACAATACGCCATTTACCTCTATAGAGACCAAACGCTTTAAAATACCGACTACCGAACTATAAGATTTACAATATTTTTACAAAACGAGTTGAAAAAATAGCGGATCATTTAATGAACACCTTATTTAACTGATAAAATGATACAAATCAGCAATCCACTTATCGAAACAGACAAAGGAGGAGGTAGAATGAACCCATGTGGGGGCCCAATTGCTTACCCAGATTATCAAGTGCCCGGTAAGTAAGGGTTCTGGCAGTGGCCACCTTCACATTCATGACCTGAGCCATCTCAGCATAACTCAGACCTTCGTAGAAATAGAGAAAGATTGTCTCACGCTGACTCGAAGGCAGTAGATTAATCTTTTGATAAATGATAGTCAGGTCCTGTTCCTTCAGATGGTCTGTCATAGAAAGGGGAATCTCTGAAAATGAAAACACAAAGCCTTCTTCTTCGAGTTGAATCTTCTCCTCTTTCTTGAGGGCTCTTACAATTCTTCTCTTCAAGGAAGCAAACAAGTACCCCTTGATCGAATCAGCTGCAGAAAGGCGGCTCCTTTTATCAATCAGCTCACAAAATAATTCCTGAATACAGTCCTCGACAAAAACGGAACGCTTGCTAAATTGCTGTCCATATCGAAAGAGGAGATTGATATACTTCCTATATATATAGATCAAACTCTCGTCATCTCCCTCAATGAATCGTTGCCAAACCACGCGCTCATCCTTCTCCGAAAATGGATCATTACCATCAATCCGTAGTGAGCGATTACCCTGTGAATCAGTTATGTACCGTGGTTTTATCAAGTGGCTTCAGGTCTTTTTGGAAGAGGAAAAATATTCAAAAAGAGAGTAAAAACCATTACAAATATTGAGAATATATTAAATAAGGCTTCCATTTTACTTGCAGAATATATGAATTTTAAAAGTCACTGAGTAGCCAAAATCAGCCTTGAGAAAACCGACTGATGACCTCCCCAAACAAAAAAGCCACTCCTGAGAGTGGCTTTTTGTACTATGAAGGGATCTATGCTTTACTACGATAATCAAGTAGCTACATATCCTTTGTAGAACTTTTTTCAATTCAAAAGGAGTGACTTTGGGGAATAATGACAACCATAAACCGGACTAAACATAAATACATTCATCCCATTAACTTCCCTTCAAATCAAACCTCATTGATGCTAGTAATGGTTGAGTAATTAATCCTCATAATAAGTATACGCCCATGACTCTGAAAAAGGACCGCCACTGCTAGTGCCATTTTTGGTCTGTGTGGCAACTCTGTTTTCCTCATCAAAAGTATACACAAACTTTGCTGTAAAAGCGGAGGAAGGATCCTCGGTAATCTTACGAAGGTAGCCATCAGCCAGTTTGGCACTCTGCTTACCGAATGTACCGCCCACATTTTTCCACTCTGAGTCCACTTGATAGATTTGATGGATGCCACTCAGGTTATCACCAATTGTATACGTGAATTCACGGTCTTCTCGTACCGTACCGTCATCATTGTAGCGGATTCTGTTGGTAACGTTTCCTTCCGAAATCACCAGGTCATACTTTAAATGATCGACACCACCATAGTGCTCAACAACCTTGATCATTTGTCCATCTGAGTTGTATTCGTAACCTTCCCATTCGGTTCCCTCGTCATCCCATAGCTCCTTGATTACCAATCCTTCAGCATTTAAAATATATACGGTTGAACTCTCTCCTCTGGTAATAGTGAGTTGATTGGCAACAGAATAGTCATAAACGGTTGTTCCATCTGACTCTCCATTCCAAAAAACATCAATACTCGCTATACGATCATTGTCGTCATAGTTAAATTGCCACGACTCAACTTCCTCTCCAGCACCTCCTGAATAATCAATAGAGATTGTCTTAATTAATGATGGTTCTACAATGACAGGATCCCCTCCTTCGTCATCTTTACACGAACTCATAAATATTGTACTACCTCCAAGTACAATAGCACTCATAAACATCAGATACTTTTTCATAATTTAATCGTTTAATCGGGTTAAAAATTATTTTAAATACACGCTACTTATTATCCATTTAAAGCTGATTCATCAATACTTATATTAATTTCCTCCAGACAGTATGATGAGCACAAGTCCAGAAATAAAGAGCAGGAACATTAAGAACAAAAGCATATTCACTGACCTGCCACCTCCTTTAAATTCTTTCCATATAAATACTCCCCAAAGTGCAGCGACCATTGTAGCTCCTTGTCCGAGTCCATAGGATATTGCGGTACCTGCTTTGCCTGCAGAAAGAATACTTAATATCATTCCAAGCCCCCAGATCAATCCACCGATTACACCTACCAGGTGTGTGGAGAAGCCCCCTTTAAAGTATTCATTGTAGGTAACAGGCTGTCCGACAAAGGGCCTTTTCATGATGATTGTATTGAAAAGGAAATTGCTAATGAAAATACCGATCGCAAAAATGAAGAAGGCAGTATAAGGCGTTGCCAATCCTGCCAATGGTGCTTCAAAACTATTGACATCCATAGCAGCAGCAACAAACCGATAGAAGAAAGACATGAGTACTCCTGCTATTAAGGCAAGCCAGATTCCCTTTGATGAGGATTTTTTACCATCCTTTGTCATTTTTCCAGAAGCAATTCCATTCAAAATGATGGCAATCATGATCAACGCCACACCGATGAAAAGCATAACAGGATCGCCTTTGGGTGTACTCACGTAATTCACTATCACCCCCAACACCAATGCTATCCCTACACCCAGGGGAAATGCCACCGCCATGCCGGCTATTGAAATGGATGCTGAAAGAAGAATATTGGAAGCGTTGAAAATAACACCTCCTATAATTGCACTCCAGATAGCGCTGCTACTCAGCTGTCCCAAGTCCTCAACAAATCCTCGGCCTTGATCACCTGTGCTTCCCAATGTCAAACCAAAAAGAACGGATAGAATGAGGATTCCTATGACGTAATCCCAATAGAACAATTCAAAGCGCCAGGTCTTTGCCGCCAATTTCTGAGTATTGCCCCATGACCCCCAACACAGCATAGTGATGATGGTAAAGAACACTGCAATCGAGTAACTACTAATAATGTACATAGGTCTATTTGGTTATCTGTGAATTTTTCTTTGAGTAAACCTTAATGCTTCAGAGAGCCCAACTAAATCATTGGCGTCCCTACCTGTGCTCTCCCTGACACGATACTCGTGGTAGACGTCTTCCTCACGTAAAAAAACATGAGCACAGCCATTGGTTTGATAATTTAGATTATCCTCTGTTGTATTGATGAAATACCATGTTCGGTGAAGTGCTTTTTTATTCTTACTAAATGCTTCTTCCAGGGAGCTACAATCCAATGGCGCATCAAAAACAACACAGGATGTAAAGACTTCCGGGTTAAGTGCATATTCCAGAGCTGTAGCTCCACCCTTGTTATAGCCTATCAGTGCCCGAAATCGATAGCCACTTCTTGCTCTGTAATTCCTTTCAATATCAGGTATGATTGTCTCAAGAAGCCCTGTCTCATCCTCATTGATAAAAGCTACTATCATTGGTGCCAAGTGGCCTGTCTCCATGTCATATTGGACTTTCTCAATAATGTCCTTCTTCTCTTGAGATTGGAAGTCACCAATAAAAAAAACCACCGGATACAAACGATTAGATATGCTGTAGTCATCAGGCAGTACAATCTCATATTGTGTCTCCTTAATTATCCTTATATCAGCGTTCGTTGGAATAGTATCCTCTACCGCTCTTATATCACCTCTGTATTTCTTTCCATCGAAAGCATCACTGATAAAGCGTAGGCCATTGGGCAATGCTTCCCGCCAATACGAAAATTCATGACCTCCGTCCCTAACTCTAAACTCATGTGGGAAATTGCGATCTCGAAGTAGAATATGCAACTCTTCATTGCTTCTGCAAAGCGTATATTCGTCATCACCATTATCAATGTAGAGTTTAAGGTCACTAAACTTTGTGAGATCCGGCGCTTTGAAGATATGGAAGGGAGAATGTTGCTTATAGTAATCTGTGATGCGATTCTCTCCTGTTTCACCAACACCACCAAAAAGTCTCCCCCATTGATCATCCCATCCTGACGCGTCTTCTGTCATGTATTGTTGATCTGTGCGAACAGATATACTTAGCGGAACGCTAATAGTAAAAACCTCAGGATGTTTCAGCGGTAGGATGAGGGCTCCGTACCCGCCCATGGAGTAACCCATTGTTGCGCGATGATCCCTGTCTGGAATTGTTCTGTAGGCATTATCAATAAAAGGAACAAGCTCATCGATAAACATATCCTCATACAGGAATGTACCCGCATAGTCATTCACATAATAATTTCGGAACCCTTGCGGCATCACATAGATCATCGGTTGAATTTCTCCCTGCTTCACGGCTCCATCTGTATACTGATTGACACGACCGTATTCTAACCATGAAGACTCATCATCTCCCAAACCATGAAGTAAATAGACCACAGGATATGAGTTTTTGGTAGTGTGGTACTCCTCTGGAAGAATGATCGAATACTTTACGGTTTGTCCCAATATCTCGCTTTCGATCGAGAGCCCTTCGATAATTCGTAAGTTCTCCTGTGCAAAACCTATGGAAAAGTTTACCAAAAGAACGATCAATATTGAATGCATCTTTTTCATACTAATTCTTCAAACTGTTCCTCAACGAAGGAAAGGATTCACTTAAACCATTTAGAAACGACTGGAAGGACTCCGCTCCTTGCCTCACCCGATATTCATACCCAATATCTGTATCTCTTATTTTCACATAGAAATGATGATAGCCTCTATAGTTATCGCCATCATCCGAAATGTCCAGATAATAAAAAATGTCTGTCTGAGGATCAACGCCTTCTTCCTGTAGTTGTGCGTCAAATAAAAAGCATGAGCCAAATAGACTTGAGTTTTCTGCAGCAAGATTTGCAGCATGCAACCCCCCTAAAGCGTTTCCTAAAATGACCCGGCTGGCCCTATCTGTGAGTGCACGATATTGAGTATCTACATATGAGAGGATCTCCGCTATGCGATCACTTTCAATGCTTTCAGAAACCGGAATCTCAACCACCATAGAATTTTTCAGCGTGCCGGCTGTCATGCCATTTCGCAAAAGAGAAAAGATCTCCGTAACGTTCGATTCCCGCTGACCTTCTTCGTAATCATGAATCACATACACAACCGGGTAGTCCACAGTACTTGTCGCATAGTCCACGGGCTTCAATATATTGATCTCAACACCGGAGATTTCTACTGATTCAAAATCGCTGCTCGTGATACGCTCACCTATTGTGACAGGCTCTGGATTAGAAGGGTGCGGAATCCCCTGAACAGAATTGCTGATGAATTTTAGTGCCTCAGGATAGGATTTTTTCCAATAGTCGAATGAATGACCACCGCTACGTACCCTATACTCGTGGGGTATTTGATTGTCACGCATCAGGGCATGCAAGGCGTCATTTGTAATAGTCAATGTCTCCTCATCATCACCACAGTCTATTAGAAATTTCAATCCGGCAAACTCATCCTTATTGGAAGACGAAAAAAAATGAAAGGGACTATGCTGCTTAAAATAGTCGGTAAGCCTTGCCTCACCGCTCGCACCTTTTCCACCAAAAATAGTCCCCCATTGATAATCAAATACACCCTGTGGCTCGCTGATGTACTGTTCGTCTGTCCGAAATGACATACTTAATGGAACACCGACCGTGAAAATATCCGGATTCAATGCTGGAAGAATCAATGCTCCATAGCCACCCATCGAATAGCCCATTACCGCTCTTGCAGTCTTATCCTGCTTTGTCCTGAACAGGCTATCGATTGTTGGCACCAACTCAGTGGTGATCATATCCATGTATGGATAGCTACCTGTGTATCTGTTTACATAATAGGTATTATATCCAATTGGCATCACATAGATCATAGGGACTATTTGATCATCGTAGAGATCTGAATAGTACTTGATACTGCCACTGGTGTACCATGCTTTCTCATTATCTCCAAAGCCATGCAATAGGTAGACAACAGGATAGTCGTCAGTGGATTCATTGTAATCCTCAGGAAGCAGCACTGCATAATTAATGTCTACCTTAAAAATTTGGCTTGACATTTTTTGATTTTCAAGTAATCTGGAAAACGGAATAGGCTCATCCACCATGATCGGTTCACCTTTGCAACCGAAAAGGCTCAGCATCAAGATGAGTACCAATAGCATGAATGGCAGACTTGCGCTATATCGTTCCATTCTAGTCATTCAATGCCACTTTTTTAGAGTTGAATGGTTTCGCCGGAGCATCTGCATAGATCACAATTGATTTCATGTATATGCTATAATCAGCATCCTTATTGACCCAAACTATCTCAACATGATGGGGGCCGTTTTCTAATAGATACTTATGGTAGATGTCGTACTTTCTCACAATGTAGTCGTAAGGCATTTTGACCTGATCCACTTTCTCTCCATCTATGTAGATATCCAATAGCGCAACATAATCGCTGGAAGATCGGGCACAGAGGCTATTCACATTCCCAAGAACCACTATTCCGTTTCCGGTGAAATCAATATTGATATTTTTATCGGTGAAATGTTGACGCAGGTACCTCTCTTCACTCGGGTACATACCTTCAAATGATTGTTCCAATGGTACAGTCTCTGGCTGCTGAACTTTTATGAAAACACTGTCATCATCGACCTTACCTTCGTTTTCTTCCACCAATTGAAGCGTGTGCTTGAAGGTTAAATCATACACCTCATTCAGTGTGATCTCCATATACGGGAATTTCAAATCTTCAACCTCCTCCAATGCCGGTTTCCAATAGTCTGGAATGTTTTTATACCCCATCATCACTCCCAATATTCCTGCCGCTGTAGCTGGGTTGCAATCAGAATCCTGGCCACACCGGGTAGAAATATCCATTGTTTCAAAAAAATCTTTCTGCCCATACAGCAATCCAATTACCACATATGCAGCATTTAGTCGCGCATCAATGTTGAAGGAATTGTATACGCCCTCTGGGCAACCCTTATCGGATGAGTGATACTTTTCAACTTCAAACCAGGTCTCTTTCCAATCATTTGGATATTGCTTGTGCCATTTGATTACATCAGCGATTGTTTTATAAAACATACTCTGTGAAGGAATGGTCTTTAGTGCTTCAGAAACGACAAAATCAAGATCATCAGAAGTGTATGCCAACGTGTACATGGCCGAGATAAACACCCCCCCATACCAACCATCACCATAATTCATGATATGCCCGATACGGTCACAAAAATCAGATGCAGTATTGGTCATACCCGGAGCCATCATTCCGGCAAAATCTGCTTCTATTTGAAAATCAATATCATCGGCATGCGGGTTATTCATCCAATGGCCAGAGGCCGGAGGCATGATGCCATTCAAGATATTGTATCGAGCCGCCTGATTGGCATGCCAAAGCTTGTAGTCCTCATTGGCAAACTCCACTGCGAATGAATCTGTGGGGGCATTAAGGCCAACTTTCTCAAGGATATTTACAAAGGTCAAATCAAGGTATACGTCATCATATAATCCGGGATCCAATTCATAAGTTTCTTTGATATAGTGATCATGCCAAACTATGTTTTGATAGTCCTGAATCATGGTGCCCTTAAATCGAAATTCTGTCGGTCCACCAAATGTCACTCCTATCGTTTGCCCGGCCCAACCGCCACGGATCTTGTCCTTTAAGTCCTCTTTTGAAATGGCATATTCCTGAGAATAAAGTCCTTGATTATCATTTTGCTCCTTGCAAGCATTGATTGAAACAAGCAAAATCGCTACTAAACAGATATAGGATAAATTCACTCTCATTTTATCGGTAGGTTACTTGATGGTTCGTTTTCTGAAAAGACAATCAAATCATTAATCCTATATTCATATTTAGGATCATGGTTCACCCATTTCAGTTTAAGGGTATGCTTACCTTCTGTCAATTGATATTTCCAAGCTGGCTCCAATCTGCGGGCAGAATTCATCATAGGGAGCTTCACTGTTTGATCCAGCTCACCATCTATGTACACTTCCATAATGGCAACATATGTATCATCTGGCTCGGCCAATCCAAATGACTCTGATCCGTAGGTTCTTTTAGAAACACGATCTATATATGCCACATCCACCTTAGATCGTTTGGCCATATTCCCATATAGTAAATATCCATTACCGGTAAATTCGAAATTGATCTCATCCGTAAATGATTCGTCAATCTTATTGCGCTCAATGGGATAAGTGTTTTCGAAATTCTGTTCGAATGCCACCGGAATCGGTTTGGCCAGAGGTATTTTGACTTCACTTCCGTCAATGGATCCTCCCGCCTTTTCAATCATTCCCAGAGCGTGCTTCATACTCCATCCGTAAGCCCTGTTGAGTGAAACTGTGGTGTTTTCAAAATCATCCATTTCGATTTCCTGAAGTGGCTTTAACCAAAAGTCCGGAATGCGATCATAGCCAAGCATCACTCCTAATACACCACCGACAGTAGCCGGATTGCAATCCGCATCTTGCCCACATCTGGCAGCAATATCTATTGACTTTGAAAAGTCACCATCTCCATACAGCATACCAATTGCCACGTATGCTGAATTAATCTTTGCCTCAATATTAAACCCTAAGAAGACTCCCTTTGGACAGCCGGTATCATGGTTCCATTTCTTTTGAACTTCAAACCATGTTTGCTTCCAATCATTCGGGAATTCTTTCTTCCATTTTATCACATCGCTGATACATTCATAAAATTCGGTCCCTTCAGGAATCACCTTGATGGCGTTCTCAACGATATAAGTGGGTTCATCCGAGATAAACGCAAGGGAGTACAAAGCGGAAACAAATACTCCTCCATACCAGCCATCTCCACTGTTCATCACATGACCTACCCGATCCGCTATTTTTGTTGCTTCGTTCACCATACCCGGTGCCATCAAGCCGATGAAATCTGCTTCGATCTGAAAGTCTATATCGTCTGCATGAGGATTATTTTTCCAATGGCCAGAAGCAGGTGGCATGATGCCGTTCAGGATATTATAACGAGACGCCTGATTAGCATGAGCCAGGTGATAGGCAGTATTGGACCAATGCCTGGCTATAGAATCTGCGGAAGCATCAAGGCCATGAGTCTCAAATGCCTGTACAAAATTGAGATCGGTATATATATCATCGAAAAGTCCTGGTTTCTTATCCCACCAGTATTTCACATAGTGTTCATTCCAGGGAATGTTTTGAGCATCATGAATCATAGAGCCATTGTATTTGAACTCTACGGGCGCACCATATACCACACCAATGGTCTGGCCTGCCCAACCACCTTTGATCTTGTTCTGTAGGTCATCCTTCGAAATGCTAAAATCACTCTCAGCCAGAACACCTTCCGACTTCACATCTACTGGTGCAGTAGTGCTGCCACAACCGAACAACACAAGTGCGGTGACCAGGGAAAATACTTTACTTACTGGATTCAATATATAGTTCATGCTACTGTTTTTTATTTTGATTTATAAACACCCAATTCGGCAATGGACGTAAAGCCCGATACATTTTTGGTGTACTTGTTCCAATGATCCTGAATCATGGCATCACCAATGATCCGGACTGATTTAGTTTTTACTGGTTTGAAGGTGATGACGTATTCCGCGAAATGGGGCTGGAAGAAAACAATATCAGTATCCGGTAAACCCGGCTGAATGCTCGTCTGCTCTGCGCTTACCCACTTTCCCTCTTCATTCTTGTATTGGACATTCAGGGAGGTAAACCACCCACCAAACTCTTCCATCCCGCCAGTATTAAATACCAGCATATCTATCTCTTGATCTTCTTCCCACTCATATCCATAATAATCCACTTTGGGAATTTTCGCTTTGGCAGCCAAACTATAGAAGACTGATCCTGCACCATTCAATTTCCCATCACGAATAATTCCCGGAGTATCAGAATACATTGAATTACCGAATGTTGTCCAACACGAGTCAAGGACGTCTCTATTCAATGTGTTCACATTTGCCAGTACCGATTTAGCTGAGTTCGCCAGGTTTTCATTGCGAACCAGGAGTTCAAAATCCTTCTTCAAATATTTCTTTCCATTATCTAATTGGATGGTGATCTTATATTTCCCGGGTATCTCAGGCACTCCTGTGAGTCGCCCTTTTTCGAAAGATGTACCCTTGGGCAAATCACCTTGGACCAATGTCCAGTTGTAATTTTTATTTGCCTCACTATAAAAGGTGAAGTCCACTGGTTTATTGACCTCTAAAACTGCAGCAGGGCCTATATAGAACTCCAGTGGCACATCAAAAGTGGCCTTGGTGTTAATAATCACTTTCTCCTGCCCTGCTTCTCCTGTCACCTTTCCACCTTTACCTTTCACCAGGTTTAAGGTCATAGCCAACATTCTGTCTATTTGATCTTCAATACTTGCATCTGGCAATTCATGACGCGTTATATTAATATAGGTGTCATTAAAAGGCTTTACCCAACCCTCTATTGGCAGGTACAGGTTTTCGGGAAGCGCATCAAAACCGTATACTATCCCTAAAAGACCGGCAACAGTTGCGGCCTGATTGTCCGCATCAAAACCCATGGCACAAGAGAGGTCAAGGGTTCGTTGAAAATCACCCTCTCCGTACAACATTGCTAATATTCCACATGCTCCATTGAGGTTTGCATTCCAAATGGTTTTGGTGAGGTCAGGTTCGTTCACATAATACTTTTCTGCCATCTCCTTCCAGGCATCTTGCCACTTGTTGGGGTACTTTTTGTGCAATGCAATCATATCACGAATGGTTTGTGCATAGCGACCATCGGCAGGGAGCTCTTTTAACCCTATATCTATCAGCTTGCGAATATCCTTTTCGAAAAAAGCCGCTGCGTACATTGCTCCGTAGTGAACTGTTGGCTCGGCACCCCAGTCATCACTAGTGATACGAGCAGCCCAATCAGATTTCTGCGCAGCATACTGCACCATCCCCGGAGCGGTATATGCCCAAATTTCATTGATGAGTTGAGGGTCAATTTGAAACCAGTGCGGATTGATATTCTTGTCCCCTGTGAAGGGTGGGGTGTAACCGAAATGCATTAGACCTAAGGCTGCACGATTAGCGAGCCAAACCCTGTCGCGAATATGATACATCCAAGCTTCACGCATCTGTTCATACGTAGGTTCATACCCATATTTTTCCATATTGAGCAGATACATATACTCTACATCGGTATCATCATCTGAAAAGGCTCCTTCGTATTTTCTAAGCTTGTCCAGGTTTTTGGTGTACCCATATGGCCATTTACTTTCGTCACCGGGTGCGCTCACGTACTTGTTTTCATGTGGAAGACCATAGATATTACCAATCATCTGACCTACCCAAGCTCCTGCTATCTTATCCCTCAGCTCTTTCACTGAAATACTTTTGGAGCCGCTTTGAGCTTCCGAAGTTTTCGCTGAAAACAGCAATGAGGTTGAAATCGCGATTACTAATATTAAATTTCTATTCATCATCAATCGGGGTTTTGAGTAAGATTTGGATTAGTGTTGATGGCACTTTGAGGAATAGGAAAAAGCTTTTTAGCCGTACCTGAAGCGGGTTTTTCCCACCAGGAATTTCCCCATACTCCAAATCGAATTTGATCTTGTCGTCTGTGACCTTCCCAGGCAAATTCCCTCCCTAGTTCGTCCAATAATTCAGAATCTGTGAGATCGCCTACGGTATAAGGAGTGAGTCCAGCGCGTGTTCTAATCAACTGTAGGTCCGGATCATCAATGAATTCACCAGCTCTCCCCAGACGGTGTAGCGCTTCCAGTTTTGTATAAAGCACATCTGCGTATCTGAAGAGCACGAAATCATTTTCCATATCCACCACGTCATAGCTGAGCTCTTCCTGATATTCATACTTTGCACATCGTGCACCTTCCCACTCACCTCTCGAATTGTAATCTTGAATGGTAGGACTGTATATGAAGGGCTCTCCTCCGATTACAATCGGATCACCTTTGATGTCATTTTGCTGTCCAAACAGGAAAGAATTTCTACGAATATCATCCTCAGAATACTTCGTGAAAAAATCTGGCTGCAAGACGAATCCATCCCATGGCACGCCTGCCAAGTTAAACGTAGCAGTACTTGCAGAATTCAACGTCAGATTCTGCCAATAGAAATGCTCATCTGTAAGCTGTGGGTGGTATGGGATAACGAATATATTCTCCCGCGAACCCTCATTATGCACTTCGAAATTGGTAAAGTAATTGGGTTCAATTTGATATGCCCCCAATGCTATCACCTGATCGCAGGCCAATACGGCTTCCGCAAATTTATTTTGGCCGATCCATTCCTGAGCGTTCAAATACATTTTAGCTAAAAAGGTATAGGCCATTCCTTTGGTAACCCTACCATAATACTCTGCGGTAGGCACATCTTGCACTGCATCTACATTGTCCAATATCTCCTGAACTATAAAATCAAATACAAACGCTCTGTCCTTTTGCTGTGGCGGATCTTTCTCACTGAAATCAATAGAGAATGGGATATTACCCCAATAATCCATGGCCCAGTAGTAATAGAAAGCGCGCAAGATTTTTATCTCGGCAAGCACTCGCTCCTTATTCTCAAATTCTATTGGATCAATTACCAAAAGAGTTTCGTTGCACGCTGTGATGCCTTCGAAAACCATATCCCATGATTTGGTCAATATTTTGTTTCCCGCTGTAGCACTATTGAGTGTATGCTTTTGTATCTCCTCCCATCTACCCTGATCATACCACTCCCCATTATGCTTTTGTGGAATGACCATTTCATCAGAGGCATTCTGCCCGAGTGACCAGAGTCGCTGCTCCTCTGGATAGGGTTGAAGCTTTACGTATGCGCGTCCTGCATAAGCAATAACATCCTTTTCAGAATTGAAGAAATCATCAACCGGTATTTCGGAATAAACGGATTCTGATAAGTCGAAACAAGAAACTGTAAGGAGACTTAACAAGATGAATGATGTTATAGTAAGTGTATACTTTTTCATAATTCGATTCATTAGAAATTAAAAGGTCGCGTTTACTCCCAGAGTAAGAGATGTCGTTCTTGGATAGTAGGATAATCGATCAATGCCGGGCTCTAAGCCCCCAAGATTAACTTCAGGATCGATCCCCTTATAACCCGAAATCCAAAAAACATTTTGTGCCGACCCTGATACACTTAACCTGGATATGTATTTTGAATTCAAGTCGAAACCGTATTGAAGCGTTACGTTGTCCAGCTTTAAGAAGGAAGCATCTTCAATATACTTTGATGAATAGGTGACGTTTCTAATAAATTCCGGGTTCTCCAATTGTGTATGTACAATATTGCGTAATCCAATGGCGGTCCAGGATTCATAATATAACCTGTTAGAATTCAACACTTTGCCTCCGATCCCTCCACGAAACGCAAGGTTTAGATTCCAGTTTTTGTAGGTCAAAGCATTACTCCAGCCAAGCACCGCTATGGGGTTAGCACTGCCGATCTTCTCCCACTTACTCTTATCTACCTCTCCAACAGGGTTTTGATTTTTAAATATGTCGTTACCATGCTCATCAACACCTAGCCAAACGGGTCCATAAAAAGTACCGAGTTCTTCCCCTTCTTTGATTCGTTGTGACCACACGCCTATGGTACCTCCCAGAAAAGCTGTTTCGTAGGTTGATTGCGTAAACTCGCTATTTGAAATTTTGTCGAGGAAATTCTTGTTGTGACTGGCGGTGAAAGTAGAACTCCAACCAAAGTTGCCCCTTTTCATAAGCATAGCGTTCAACGTAAGTTCTACCCCCCGATTACTAATGGTTCCAACATTGGTAAATAAGTATGGGTACAAATAAGGTGGGACTGGCACCTGAAACTCCCAAAGCAAGTCGCTGGTTTTTCTCAAGTAATATTCAACACTCCCGCTGAGCCGCCGCTCGAACACTGAAAAGTCAACACCAACATTTAACTCTTGCTTCTTCTCCCATTTCAGGTCAGGGTTTGGATTCTGCCCTGGACCGTATGAATTGATCCACTCCTGATTATAAAACAAACTACCCACGCGCTCCAACAAAATCAACGATCTGTAAGGACTGAAATCCTGATTACCTGTAACCCCATATCCCAACCTAAGTTTCAAATCATCTATCCAGCTAATGTCTTTGAAAAGTGATTCTTCACTCAGTCTCCAGCCTAAGCTCACAGCCGGAAATAACCCCCATTTGTTGTTATCTCCGAATTTAGATGAGCCCTCCCTTCTCAAGGAGATCGACGCAAGGTACTTTTCATCATAATTGTACATGAGTCTTCCAAAGAGAGCTATAAGCCTACTTGATTCCTGATAAGACCCCATTTCGGACTTTCCCTCTCTAAAGAATGAGCCTGCAGAAATATTATTGTGGAGAAACACATCCGTATCGAAATTGTAATTTCCCACATAAGAGCTATTCATTTCAAACTCTTGAAAGGTATATCCGGCAACTACCTGAAAATCATGATCGTTTACTTCCTTTTGGTAATTGAACATGCTTTCGTATAGCGTATTGCTATTGCGGCCATTTGATATTTCTGCTTCCCCATTTATACCGAGAATGGTAGGATAATATTTCGTCTTATAGGAATTCTCTTCCCATTCCGATTTTTGTGTTGAGATGAAGTTGCTCCAGGAAAGATCATCTGTGATCTCTAGTGTTGCTCTAAGGTTTAGGACTATATCATTCGTTTGTCCCTCTCGCGTTCTCTCATTCAGCATGGCAACAGGGTTGTAGTAACCCAGGCCTTGTTTGAATGAATAGCCCCCTGTAGCCGGATCAGAATCATCATAGACAGGCTGTGTAGGATTCTGGATAAATGCCTGACTGAATAGGTCGTAGTTGGCTGGGCTATATTTCCTTAAGTTGTTAGTGAAATTGAAATCCAACAGTAACCTATCATCAAATACCTTTTGCTTAATGTTAGTCTTAAGAAGAATCCTTTCTGAAAGATTATCTCGCAATAATCCCTGATCAGTACTATGCGTTAGGGACGTACGATGAGAAAAGCTTTCACTTCCTCCAGAGAGCGAAATATTGTGCTGGTAGCTGACCGGAAGATCGTTGGTGATTTCATCAAACCAATCTGTCTCGCTACCAAAAAGACTACCTGTTTTAGAAGGCTGATAAGTTTCTATGGCATGTTTAAATTCTTTGGCAGATAAGTTTCTGACACCTCTTGGAGCCACTTGCACCGAAACCTGACCTGAGTATTCGAGTACTTGCTGTCCCTTTTTTGCCGCTTTGGTAGTGATGATGATAACACCATTTGTACCTCTTGTACCGTAGATAGCTGCGGCCGAACCGTCTTTAAGTACATCAAATGATTCAACATCCTGAAAATTAATGTTCTTCAAATCAGCTCCAATGACTCCATCTATAATAATGAGTGGTCCCTGGCCTGATGTAAGTGTACTCACTCCACGCAAAAGGATTTGGTAGCCAGACATTGGGTCTGCACCATTCGGTTTGGTGATGGTCAAGCCTGCTACCTTCCCCTGAATTAAGCCCATTGGATCATTGAATCCTCCTCTATTAAAATCTTCAGACTTCACAGTGGTGACCGCTCCGGTAATTTCCTTTTTAGTCGTTGTACCGTATCCAATTACCACAATTTCATCTAAGGCCTGGGTTGACACGCTCATTTGGATATCAATCACACTTCTATTATTCACTGAAACTTCGACAGTCTCAAAGCCAATCGATGAAAAAACTAAAATCCCTTCTGATGGCCCGGATAAGGCATAGCCACCATCTATATCAGTAATTGTGCCCGTCTGTGTGCCTTTGACATACACGCTGACACCCGGGATTGAATTATTCGTTTCATCCGTAACTTTCCCCTTAATTATGATTTCACCACTTGATTGGGCCATCACTTTAGTAATCGGGCAGGTCACAAATACTGCAAGAAACAGATAAACAAAAAGTATAGAATGTTGCCTAGAATGTGATTTCATAGTCCTTCTTTTAGTATTACTATATTATTTAGATAGCCCGTTTTCAATCAATTGTAATTCATTGCGGTAGGGAATGGAAGACTGAGCACCCATGCGAGTTACAGTTATTGAGGACGCTTTTGAAGCTGTTCTTACAGCCTCCTGTATGGTTTTACCTTCAGAAAGGCCAACCACAAGTGTGCCACTAAAACAATCACCAGCAGCAGTAGTGTCGATGGCATCCACTTTGGTGGCCTCCACCAAAGAATACTCATCCTTTTCCTTGATAAAAGCACCCATAGCACCCATGGTTATCACCACATTGGGCACACCCTTGTTGCTAATTATATCTGCTGCCTGCTTAGCACTATTAAAGTCAAATACCTTGATTCCAGATAGGATTTCCGCCTCGGTTTCGTTTGGTGTCACAAGGAAGAGGCATTTGAGTAGTTTGTCTGACAGGGTTCTGGCTGGTGCCGGATTTAGGATTACAGGAGTGCCTTTTTTCCAGGCCAATTCTGCTGCATACTCTACAGTCTCCATGGGAATTTCTAATTGCATTAAGACATAGTCTGCCGCATCTAATTCGTTTTTAGCCTTTTCAATATCGTCGGGAACCAAACTTCCATTTGCGCCTGAAGCTACCGCTATGCAATTCTCACCATGAGAATCCACCATAATCAACGCCACCCCAGATGAGTTTTTAGCGTCGGAAAATATAAAGTCAGTGTTGATTCCCTCAGCGTTATAAAGCTCGATGGATTGCTTTCCAAACACATCGTTTCCAGTTTTAGAAACGAATGTGACTTTACCTCCCTGACGAGCTGCAGCCACAGCTTGATTAGCTCCCTTACCCCCTGCATTCATTAGGAAAGTTCCTCCGATGACCGTCTCTCCTGGTATAGGTAGTCGATCCGATTTTATTACCATGTCTGTATTGCAACTTCCGATAACAAGAATTTTTTTATTGCCCATGTTTGTTGTTTGTATCTATCTTATTGAAGTGAAGGTAATATTATAAACGATTGAAAATTGTCAATAAATGCCCTAAAATCATATTTACAATTACACTATTCCTATTATAATCACCTGACATTCAATTATTTGTAATTTTCCTAAAAATGCCATTCTGCATTTGCAAAGAGGTTTTAGCAGCATTCATTGATGGTTCTGAATTTAAAGGAGTGTATTGGACAAGATGATTAGAACTACTGGAATTACTTAATTACACTCTGAAATTTTCTGCACTAACACCGAACTTTCTTGAAATAGAAGGTGAGGAAGAAGAGCAAACGAACGCTTAGTTCCGCAGTTTTCTGATGGCGTCTAAGATGGTACCATCCACCCACTTTACCACAGCGACAATTTCATCATCAAAAACCTGCTTTTGAGGAACACCACAAATTCTTTCGGCTTCCTCCTTGAGCTCATGAATGGTTCTAATTGGCAAACCCGAATCCTTAACTTTATCCAACAGGTCGGTGCGCAATGGATTAATCGCAATACCTCGCTCAGTTACTATCACATCTATTAATTCACCCGGACCACAAATGGTGGTGACCTCCTCACGAACCACAGGAATCCGATCCCGGAAAAGTGGGATTGGGAGTATGGTACACTTCGCAAATAAACAATTCTGCCACCCACCAATACCATGCAATAAAGCGCCATCAGAGTGTGTCACCACATTTGCATTGAAGTTAACATCCACTTCTGTTGCACCTAATATCACCACATCCAGTAACTGAGCGAAATTACCCTTACCATGGTAATTGTAACTGGTGAAGGGACTGGTATTGACATGGTTCGGATTGTTTCGCATTGACTTCACACCTTCCAAATCGAAAGTCTGCCCATCGAGAATATATTCAACTATACCATCTTCCAACATTTCAACCAGAAACTTATTGCTTCCACCGCGTGCAAAACGTGCCTTCATTCCCTTTGCTTTTAACATTTCGGCAAAATAAATTCCAATCGAAAGTGCTGTCCCTCCAGCTCCTGCCTGAAAAGAAAAGCCATCGCGAATAATCCCAACTTGATCACAGAACTTTGAAGTTAATTCGGCTAGAAACAATCGATCCGGACTTTTGGTAATTGCTGTGGTGCCCGAAACAATCTTTTCGGGAATTCCTACCTGTTCAAGCTGAACAACATGATCCACATAGTTCCCTTGAATATGCCAGGGCACACATGGAAACGGAACCAGGTTATCCGTTACTACAATCACTTTGTTTGCATATTGTGAGTCTGCCAGAGCAAAGCCCAACAGCCCACAAGCAGCAGGGCCATCCACGCCGTTGGCATTGCCAAATGAGTCTGCTGATGGAGCAGCAATCACCGCAATATCGATTTCAACTTCACCATCCTGAACCGCCTGATATCTCCCGCCATGAGATCGCAACACCCCCACACCTTTCATTTTACCAGCTGTAGTAAACCTGCCAAGTTGCCCATTCATACTACCCTCTATGTGATGAATAGTGCCATCTTCCAAATGCTTTATCAAAGGCGCATGACAATCGAACGAAGCGGATGGAAACCATACCAAATCCTTAACTCCCAATGCTGCGGCAATATCAAAAATCTGAATGGCGATAAGATCCCCATTTCTAAAATGATGGTGTGTCGAAATAGTCATCCCATCTTTCAACCCCGCATCGACTAATGCTTTCTTTAATGAAGGCACAAGCTTGTTTCCATCAGCAGGAAAGTCCGCACAAGATGAAATTAGTGGCCCGAATTTTCTGCCATTGGGGCGATGTTTCCCAATTCCTTTATATGGTATTTCTGATTTACCATTAACCAACGTAGGCACCGATCTACCTATCGCATTCACCACCATTGCATCCTTACCTTTCATAATTTGCTATTCTAATTCCTTATCGCTCCAATTTTTTTCTAGTCGACCAAGCGCAACTGCCAGATCGATTGTCCGCATTGCTCGTTTCACGACAGGCGCATCAATCATCTTTGTGCCAAGAGAAACAACCCCCAGTCCTTTTTCAGAAGCTATTTTAAAGGCCTTAACAATTTTTTTCGCTGCCTCAATTTCGACTTCATTCGGCGCAAAATTTTCACGAATTATTGAAATCTGGCGCGGATGAATACAACCCATCCCTTCAAAACCCAAAGCCTTTGACGCCTGCACATTGGCCTTCAGAGCGATCATATCCCCCACATCACTAAATACAGAGTCAATGGCCTGTATCCTTGCCGCCTTACATGCATGAACTACCTGAACACGAGCAAAGAGCGATTCCACTCCTTCATTTGTCCTATTCACCCCCATGTCGGCGGCATAATCTTCCAAGCCAATGGCCATCGCCACAACGTTTTCCGCGGCTTTTGCGATCTCAAAAGAGTTCAAAACGCCAAGCGCACTTTCAATGATTGGCATCAACCAGACAGGGCGCTGTGTACCCGTTTTATTTTGAATCAGGGCAATCCTTTCATTTACTGAATGAATTTGCGCCGCACTTTCACATTTCGGCACCAACACAAGGTTGACATTATGCGGAACCACATAGTCAAGGTCCTCCAGCCCTGCAGGTATTTGATTGATCCTGACCATCCGTTCGACCCCCATGAAACTGAGGTTTCTTAGCGCATTTCTGACCAGCAAACGCGCTTCTCCTTTTTTATGAAAAGCAACCGCATCTTCTAAGTCTAAAATCACTCCCTCTGGCTTATGGATACCCGCATTGATCATCAAACTGGGTGTGTTTCCAGGGAGGTACAAACGGGTAGTCCGAGGTTGATCAGCGACAGTATGGTATAGGTTTTCAGGCAGCATCTCCAAGAGGTATTGCTCATCAGTTGGTTTCAACTGCTTTATCGCTGCTTCTACACGCGCCGCAATTACAAATGGCAAAGCACCCTTATCTGATACCTCAAGAACCGCGTGTTCTATAGAGAAAAAATCAAGAATGGATTTACACAGAAGCCTGATGTCTTCTCCATAAAGCGCATTGACCTTGCTCAATACCTCGATCCGAATGCCTCCGGATTGGACCAATTCTAAAGTCACCAAGCAGTCCGACCTGTCCTTTTCACCATTATTCCCTGCCGTTGCAATCATTTTGAACCGATTAAAAATTTTACGAAAACAACCATTATTATTTTGCCCATATCGGTAAAGTCATTTCTAAATCCAACCAAGGAACGATTATGAAATATAGAATCATAGTCAGAAGAAATAAAGTAATCAGATTTAGCCAAAACCCTATCTTAACCATCTGCGAAACTGAAACTCTTTCACTTGCCAGCACCACAGTATTAGGCCCCGTAGCAGCGGGCATCATAAAAGCACAGGAGCATGCCACTGTGGCGGGTATCATTATCAAAAGTGGGTTAACACTCGCCGCTATGGCCGTGCTTGCTAACACGGGCAACAAAATATTAGCACTGGCTGTATTGGAATTGAATTCGGTGAAAACCAAAACAAAGGCCATTACAGTTATTAAAATGTAGAAAAAAGAGAAGCCACTAATAAATGAAAGCTGCCCTCCTAACCAATCGGCTAATCCTGTGGACACAAAACCTTCGGCCACAGCATATCCACCTCCTACGATCATCACAACACCCCAAGGTACCTGACTAGCTTCCTTCCAGGTTATTAATCGCTTATCGTCACCTGCCGGAATCAAGAATAATATAATGGCTGAAGCCATCGCAATGGTACTATCATGTATTTGACCAGAAATCCCAAATAAACCGGTCCATCCGGGAATGACCAATGAACCAAAGATTAGATCGTTTTTGAAAACCCAGGCAAAAACGGTAACCGCTGCTATATACAAAACTCTTTTTTCACCTGATCTCATTTTACCCAATGCATCCAGCTCATCCTTGATAATTGTTAGGTTTTTACTCAGGTCTCCATCTATTTTAAAGTAGTTAATAATGAAATACCAAAACACTGGAATCAATATCACAAGTATTGGGACTCCAATCTTTAGCCAAACAAAAAAATTAACTGGTGGCGCTTCGGGGAACATTTTATCGAAAATCCCCACAAAAATCATATTGGTTGGGGAGCCAATAAGCGTGGCAAGCCCTCCAATAGACGCTGAGTAGGCAATAGCAAGCATTAATGCCGGCGCAAATCTATTGCTCTTTTCAACGTCTTCATCCTTACCAATGATGGAAAGGCCAATAGGCAACATCATTAAAGCCGTAGTGACATTTGCGATCCACATCGAGACCAAAGCTGTTGCTATCATCATGCTTAAAACGATTTTTTGTCGACTTGTGCCGAAGACATGAATAATCGTAAGTGCAATTCGCTTATGAAGATTTTGTGTTTCAATGGCCTTTGCTAAAAAGAAAACCGCCAAAAACATGAGGGCATAATTGTGGCCATAATTGGCTGCAGTTTCTGCTGGCGATAGTATGTGCATAGAGGGGTACAGCACCAACGGAATAAATGCAGTGACATAAACAGGAATTGCTTCGGTTATCCACCAGACGCTCATAAGTGCTACTACCGCTGCAGCTCCTTTAGCTTCTGGATTCATACCCTCAGGAGTGGGGAGGAATAAGATTATTCCAAACACCGCCATTCCTGTTAAAGCACCAATTGATTTCTTAGATAGCATTTCTTTCCCGCTTAAATTCAATCAAACCTATGCAATCCAAGCATTCAAAAATGATCAATAATCGTTCAAAATCACATTTTCAAAATTTTGACATTTTTAATTTTTCAGCCTTTAGTTGATATAAAACAATGAATATTCCCAATATTTGATAACTATAAAATAAGAATCACAACAAATGATTAAATCGGAAGCCTTAATCTACTTAGTCAACTCCATGACGAAACCTGAAAAGAAAGCTTTTAGGATAGCTACCGATTCTTCTGATGGAGCCTATTACCTACAACTCTATGATCTGATTGATTCTAACAAGGAAATAACCTCTGAGCAGCTAAAAGAAGAGTTCTCAATTAAGCTCCCAAAAGCATCATTTGACACCTCCGCTACTCATCTTTATAAGACGCTTCTGAATACCATGCTTGATCTGCGCAAAGACCAGGACAGCTACTATTCCTTATTTGACATGATCTTAAAAGCCCGGATACTCTTTGAGAAATCCTTGTATCAGGAGTGCTTTGACACACTAAAAAAAGTCAAAAAGAATGCCACCAAATATGAAAATTACTACGCCCTGCTCATCTCTTCCAGACTCGAGTTGGAGTATCAGCTTGCGTTGAATTTTCCAGGGCTGGATGAAAAAGATTTATTACACAAGCACTTCAAGGTAAGCGAGACCTTACGCATCATTCAGAAGATTCATCAACAATCAGCACTGTATGAGCTACTGAAATATCGCATGCTTCATCGAGGTAATGCTCGATCAGAGAAACAAAAAACCGAGCTGAATGATTTGGTAGTAAGCGAGATGAGCATCGTTTCTTCATCAAACATTCAGAATTTTGAAATCAGCAAGCTGCATCAGCTTTTTCAGGCAAACTACCTGATCAGTGTTGGAGATTATAAATCTGCATTTCATTCCTTCAATGAACTCAACAACTTACACGAGGCTAATAAACATTTATGGTCTAATCCACCCATTTACTATGTGTTATCCATCGAAGGAGTACTGGATAGCTTGAGAAGTTTACGTGAGTACAAGGGGATGAGTCATTTTGTTCAACAACTAGAGAAAATCGACACCCCCTTTCTGAGCTTCAATACCAATGTTGTTTGTTTAATCTTTCTATATGAGCTTTTTCCATTCCTGGATCGTGGTGATTTTGGATCCTGTGAACAACTCATGAAAAAATATGATGCCAAGTTGCTCAAAAAGGTTCAACTCCTAAGCCTTGCTCGCAATGCCGAACTACACCTTTATCTTGCTTTGATCTACTTTGGCTTGCGGGACTTTCAAAAAGCAAAGAAGTGTTTGAGTAAAATCATATTTACCAATAGAGATTACTCTTACCTACCCGTCTTCAGAACTATTCGGTTGGTCAACCTTATGATCCTCTATGAGTTGAAGGATACTGAGTTTATAAAGTATGAATCCCGATCTATCAAAAGAGACATCAATGCCGCTGGGAAAGAATACAAAATCGAGAAGAAAATCATCAGCTTTGTCAATAAGACTAACCTTCCGGTTTCAATAGTTAAAAGAAAGCGACTTTGGGAAAATTTAAAGAAGGATTTTGAGATCATTAATCATGATGTCTATGAGCAACAAACACTTCGACTCTTTGATTTCTCTGCCTGGATTGAGAGCAAGGTGAGAAGAATCCCTCTGGCGGAAATCTTAAACAACCGGGTTTCTCAGGAACACTAAAAGTTTATCATCCGAGCTCTTTACAAATTACCCCGACAGCAATCCTTGCTTAAATGATCTTTGTTAAGCAGAGATTCATTCCACCCGATCCAGGAAATTGGGGAAATCCTCTATTCGCTCACAGCAAACCTGCTCCATCACCTGCTGCAGCTGTGTTTTGAGTAGTGAGATGGCATGGTCACCACCCCTGCTCCCCAAGGCTGCCACACTGTACATGAATGTGCGACCCAAAAAGGTAAAGTCTGCACCGGATGCCAGAGAGCGGGCAATATCCGGCCCCGAGCGTATTCCACTGTCCATCATGACAGTGAGTTTGTCTCTGTACTGCTCAGCTATGTATTTTAAGGGCTTAATGGTGGAGTTACCTGCATCCAGCTGCCTCCCACCATGGTTGGAGACGATGATACCATCCAGCCCAAGCTTCACGGCTTTCTCGGCATCCGCTTCACATGCCACGCCCTTGAGCACTATTTTTCCTTTCCACATGTCTCGAATCGGTGCGATTTTTTCCTCGTTGAGCCTTCCGGAAAACGTCTGATCCATGTACCTGCCCAGCTGCTTCATGTCCAGCCCTTTCGGCATATAGGGTTTCATGGTGGTGAAGTTGGGCTGTCCGTGAATCAACGTTCGCAGTGCCCAATCCGGCCTGCCCATGATTTGAAGCATATTGGACAAGGTCATTCTTGGTGGCATGGCCAGCCCATTGCGAATGTCTCTGGGTCTGAAACCAAAAGTAGGGACGTCACACAACAACACCAGCACCGAACAGCCTGCGGCATCCGCTCGTCGTATAATATCATCGCGGAGTGCGTTATCAGCAGGATGATAGAGCTGAAACCAGGCCTTGCCTTCGGTGAGCTCACTGGCCCGCTCTATATCCATGGTAGTAACGGTACTCAGGATAAACGGAATGTTATGTTCATGAGCGGCCTTTGCCAAAATCTCAGGAGCTTTGGGCCACATGAGACCCTGCAACCCAACGGGCGCAATGCCAAACGGAGCGTCATATACATGACCAAACAACTCCGTTTTCATTTCTGATTTGGTATGTTTGGTCAGGTATTGCGGGATCAGCTGTACCTCGCGAATTTCTTTGGTATTTCGTGTCAGATTTACATCCTCATTGCATCCACCATCCAGGTATTCAAAGGCAAATCGTGGGATTTTACTTTTGGCTTTCCTGATCAGATCATCAATCGCCGGATATCGGGAATCGTAACTCATAGTTGAAAAATTTTATCCATTAACACCCACTTTTCTCCCCACTGTGCGAATGGCAACCGCTGCTGGTACTGGTCCATCAGGCGCTCCCACTCCTGTACTTTCAGATTGCCGGCATCCAGTCGTCCTTTGGCTTCAAAACTAAACGACTCCTCAGCCTCTATCATCATGAATAAGCGCGTGGCTACCTGATAGATCTCCATGTGACGAATTCCCGACCCCTTGATACTCGCGATGATCTCCGGCCACACGTTTTCATGATGCTCGATGTATTGCTCGATAAGTTGCGGATCGTCTTTCAAATCCAGCGTTAAGGCATATCGTTTCATATACGCTGATGTTTGACCGCTACTCTGCGCCCATAAAATGCAATGATAAAGAAGCAGAGTAAGGGCAGTACAAAAGAAAAGTTTACTTCGGAAACACCAAGGATTTTTAGGTCGGCATAGCCTGTTCCACCAAGATCCAACACCATTCCCTGCAAGGTAGGCATCAAGGCTCCACCCACAATGGCCATCACCAGACCTGCGGCTCCTATTTTGGATTCATCTTCGGTTAAGCCTTCCAGCGCCACTCCATAGATGGTCGGGAACATCAAAGACATACAGAATGAAATCGCCACCAGGCAATACAGCCCCGGCATACCTGTAATGAAAATGGTGCCCAGGGTAAATACCACCGCCATCAGCGATAGTCCCATCAAAAGTTTACCAGAATCCACATATTTCAACAAAAACGTACAAATGAACCTGCCGATGAAAAATGAAATGAACGCAAAGAACTGGTAAGTTCCAGCCTCGTCGGCAGGCAAACCAATAGCCTCTGCATATTGATAAATGTAGGTCCAGCACATGATCTGCGCTCCTACATAAAATGCCTGGGTGATTACTCCCTCAATGTATACCGGCTTCTTCATCAGTGATTTGAAGACCTTACCGAGCGGGCTGTGCATTTCTTCGCCCTTGCCTTTAGGCATTTTGTTCACTACGATGAGCACCAGCACTGCAATGACGGACAACCCCAGCACAACATACGGATCACGAATGACCATCAGGTCTGCAGTAGTAATGGCCGCCTTCTCCAGTTCGGGCAGTTCTGAAAAGACCACATCATCTGACTTGAGTTTTTTCAATACAAACTGCTGTGCTACCACCAATCCTCCAATTAATCCCAGCGGATTGAAAGCTTGCGCCAGATTTAAACGTTGCGTGGCAGTGGAAGGGTCTCCCATGGAGAGTATGTAAGGGTTGGCGGTAGTTTCCAGAAAAGCCAGGCCAAAAGTGAGTATGTATAGACCCAGAAGGAAAAAGGTAAAACTCTCTGAAATGGCCGCCGGATAGAATAACAATGCTCCGGTGGCATACAATGACAGGCCTATCAATATTCCCACTTTGTAAGAATACTTTCTAATAAACAGCGCCGCTGGCAATGCCATGGTAAAGTAGCCGCCGTAAAAAGCCAGCTGCACCAGTGAGGCCTGAAAATTATCCAGCTCAAGCACTTTTTTGAAGGCGGTCACCATGGGATCAGTAACCGCATTGGCAAACCCCCACAATGCAAAAAGGGAGGTAATCAGAATAAAGGGGAATACAATGGACCTGGAAACTACAGGGATATTTTTCATCATTTTGAGTTTAGGAATTAAGAAATAGCCCGATCCAGGTGAACGTATCCACCATCCACAAAAAGCCACTGACCTGTGGTGTGTGAACTTCGTTCGGACAATAAAAACACGGTCATGGCCCCGATCTCATCTGAGGTGGTCATGCGCTTTTCCAATGGGATTTTGGAAGTAATGCCAGCCAGTACCTCTTCAGGATTTCCGAGGGTTTTGATCCAATTTTCATATTGTGGGGTCATTACTTCTGCCGGCACAATGGCGTTGACACGTATCCCAAAGGGGGCCAGTTCCACCGCCCATTCCCTGGTGAGTGCCAGCTGAGCACCTTTGCTGGCAGCGTACCCGGAGGTGTTTCCCTGCCCAGTGACTGCCGTTTTGGAACTCACATTGACAATCGATCCTTTAGACTCCTTCAGGTAAGGGAAGGCATAATGTACCAGATCATAATAATGGGTCAGGTTGAAGATCACTGACTCCCTAAAGCGGTCAGGGCTCCCATTGACCAACCCAACACCGTCATTCACTCCGGCATTGTTCACCACGCCATCGATTCTTCCAAACTCCTGGACCACTTCCTTGACAATGCCCTCACAAACATCGCCTTTCCCAAGCTCTGTATTGATCACGTGCGATCTGCCTCCTTGCTCATCGATCTGAGCCTTGAGACTGGCGGATGCTGATGACGCCCGCCCTACAATGACGGGAATGGCGCCTTCATGAACCAGGTTCCACACAATGGCTTCTCCGATGCCTTTGGCACCACCGGTCACAATGACCACTTTATCTTTTAGATGTAAATCCATTATTCCTTCAGTTTATAAAATTTACTTGCAGTATTCCCATAGATCGCCGCTTGCTCATCTTCACTCAGTTGCGAAAGCATTTTCTTCAATGCTGATACCACCTGAGCGTATGTTCCTGCTACCAGACACACTGGCCAGTCTGAGCCATACATGAGTCGCTCAGGTCCGAAATGTTCCAAACAGAAGTTAACATAGGGCTTCAGGTCCTCAGGGGTCCAGGTCTCCCAATTCGCTTCAGTGATCATTCCTGAGAGCTTCACATACACATGATCAAATGCTGACATCTGCTTCATGTACTTCGCCCAGTGCTCAAAAGAAGAAGCAGCGATATTCGGCTTACCAATATGATCAATAACCAGTGGCATCTCCGGCAGGGCCTTTACAAACCCCACGGCCTCCTCCAGTTGATTTTCAGTGATCAAAATATCATAAGTCAGGCCCTTTGCGCCTAATAAGCTCACCCCCTTGATGAATTCCGGATCGGTCATAAACCCATCCGACTCTGCCTGCAGGATATGGCGCACACCCCTGAAGCTGTCATGCTCAGAGCACAGGGCCACTTGATCCTCCAGAGTGGCAGATTTCAGATCCAACCAACCCACTACACCTTTAATCCAGGGATTGGCCTTTGCCAGATTGAGCAAAAACCAATTCTCATGCTCAGATTGATCGGCCTGCACCGCGACACAACCATTGATCCCTTGAGCTTTCAGCAATGGTTCCAAATCGGCAGGCATGAAATTGCGCCGGATCACGCGCATTTCATCTGTGATCCACGCGCCCTTCACCGGATGGTAGTGCCAGAAATGCTGATGTGAATCTATTTTCATCCCTTGTAGGCAACTACTTCCTGACGTGCCTGCCCGAGTCCTTCGATGCCCAGTTCAATCACATCGCCTTCTTTGAGGTAAACGGGCGGCTTAAACCCTAAGCCCACGCCTTCGGGTGTGCCGGTAGATATGATATCTCCCGGCATCAGACTCATATACTGAGACAAATAGGAAATGACTTCCTGGACGTTGAAGATAAAGTCGTCAGTGTTGCCATCTTGCACTTTCTTGCCGTTCAGTTTCAACCAAAGATTGAGCTTATTGGGATTGGCTACTTCATCCCTGGTGACCAGATAGGGTCCGAGTGGGGCAAACGTATCGCAGCTCTTACCCTTCACCCACTGTCCGCCACGCTCCAACTGAAACTCGCGTTCACTCACGTCATTGTGCAGTACATAACCCGCCACGTAATCCAAAGCCTCTGCTTCGCTTACATAGTTGGCGCGTTTGCCAATCACCACAGCCAGTTCTACCTCCCAGTCTGTCTTCTTACTGTTTTTGGGTATCACAATGGTGTCATTGGGTCCGATCACAGAAGAGGTAGCCTTAAAGAATACCACCGGCTCGGTGGGTACGGTCATACCACTTTCCTCTGCATGTTTGCGGTAGTTCAGTCCAATACAAATGATCTTGCCTGGCCTTCTTACCGGTGCCCCTAGCCGGACATCATTGCTCACGACTGCTGCTTTGGAAGCGTCAAATGTCGCCTTCAGCTTTTCCAATCCCCCATCGGCGAAGAAGTCTTCGTCATAATCTCTGACGATGTTGCTCACATCATATCTCACACCGTCTATTTCAATCCCTGGTTTCTCTGAGCCAAAAGCTCCAAATCGAATTAATTTCATACTGTTTTCTATTTCAATTAAGTATTTAAAGTCAAAAATCCTCCATCTATGCTGAAGTCACTGCCCGTGATAAATGAAGACTCATCGGCACATAAGTAAAGTACCAAATCGCCTATTTCGTCAGGTTTACCCATTCTTCCTATAGGCTGTGTTTTGGACAAAGTCTCAAACATCTCCTTTTCATTTCCAGGATAGGCTTTCGCCAAAAAACCATCCACAAATGGTGTGTGTACCCTTCCAGGCGAAATGCTATTGCACCTGATTCCATGGCCCAGACAATCCTTAGCTACTGATAAAGTCATGGCATGCACTGCCCCCTTGCTGGTGGAGTAGGCCAGCCGATCACTGAGGCCCACGTGCGCAGCAATGGAGGAGATGTTTACAATCGCACCTCCCTTGGCCTTCATGGCCTCCACACCCGCCTGCAGTGTATTAAATACACCTTTGATGTTTACCTGATAGATTCGGTCCAAATCCTCGGGAGTGGTGTTGAATATGTTTCCCACATGGGCGATCCCGGCATTATTGACCAGAATATCCAGCGAGCGATTGCCCAGTGCTTTGGAAAAAGCGCCCTTCACATTTTCATGGTCAGAGACATCACATGGGTATGCCTCAGCCTTTCCTCCATTCGCCTCTATTTCCTTTACTACAGATTGGGCTCCCTCCAGACTAAGGTCTAAAATAAGGGAGGTGGCTCCCTGCTCTGCCAGCGTGGTGGCGATGGCCCTTCCTATTCCACTACCTCCACCCGTCACGATGGCGGTCTTTCCTGTTAAATCAAATTTATTCTTCATAATGATACTCCTCTTTTCCAGGGTATAAAATCGTTTTGTTCTAGTTTCATTGCCTTGGTCTGCTCCCCACTAGCGACCGCTATTATCTTCTCCAATAATTCATCTCCCGCCTGTTCGATGGTTTTCGTTCCTTCTATCACTCCGCCAGTATTCACATCTATGATGTCATTCATTCGAGCCGCCAGGGCACTATTACTGGACACCTTGATGACAGGTGTTATCGGGTTTCCCGTGGGTGTACCCAGGCCTGTGGTAAACAAGATGATGTTGGCACCGGATCCGGCTAAACCTGTGGTGGACTCTACATCATTGCCCGGGGTACAAAGTAGATTCAGTCCCGGCCTGGTGACAGGCTCCGTATAATCAAGAATGTCAGCAACGGGCGCCGAACCTCCTTTTTTGGCCGCTCCTGCCGACTTGATGGCATCCGTGATGAGCCCATCCCGGATATTTCCCGGAGAAGGATTCATATCAAAACCACTCCCCACCGCCTGGGCGTGGGATTCGTAGGCGCGCTGAATACGAACAAACTTCTCTGCCAATTCCTGTGACTCGCATCGATCTATAATGTTCTGTTCTACGCCATTCAGCTCAGGGAACTCACTCAGAATGGTGGAAGCTTTTAACGCGGCCAGCAAATCTGATACTCGTCCTAAAACAGGATTGGCCGAAATGCCTGAAAAACCATCAGAGCCACCACACTCCAGCCCAACTACCAGTTTGTCGAGCGTGGCAGGCTTGCGCTCTGTTTCATTGGCTTGCTTCAAAGCTTCCAGTGTCTCAGAAATCGCTAAAGAAATGAGCTCCTCTTCTGAAGCCATTTGCTGCTGCTCGAAGTAGAGTACTGTTTTTTCACTATCAGGGTAAAGCTCCGCCTGCAGGGACCTGAACCAGTCCGCCTGCGCATGCTGACAACCCAGACTCAGCACAGTGGCTCCGGCTACATTGGGATGATGCACGTACCCCGCCAATAGCCTCAGCAATGTTTCGGCATCCTGACGTGTGCCCCCACAGCCTCCATGATGGTACAAAAACCTGATCCCGTCAATGTGCTTAAAAACCTGCTCGGTAGCATAGGTGGTTTGAGTTACCTGCCCGGATAAGTGCTTACTCACAAGGCTCTCGTACTTGTTGGGTTTGTAGTAACCCAACTGCTTGATGAGCGCTTCCTCAATCACCTTCAGGTTTCTGTTTTCACAAAATACCAATGGGATGAATAACCAGTAATTGGCGGTGCCTACTTTACCTGAAGACCTGTGATAGCCACTAAAAGTGCGTCCGACCCATTTGCTCACATCAGGAGCCTGCCAGGTGTATTTTTTGCGATTCTCAAGCGAAAGTGGCTCTGCAAAATGTTTGGTATTTTCTATGGTAAGTAAAGACCCGGCGGGCAAATCCTTCTGCACCACACCCACAGGAACGCCATACATAATGACCTGCTGCCCTTTGACAAGATCCTCCAACAGCATCTTGTGTTTTTGTGGGATGGTCTCTTTTACCTCTATAGATAGCCCCATATCAACCACAGTGCCTGCAGCCAGCTCTTTCAGAGCTACCAGCACATTGTCCTTAGGGTCTATCTGCAAAATATCGTTTTCTTTCATAGTGAACAGATCATCAGTCATCAGTACGGGTACATATTTAGGGAGAGATGAATGCGAATTCAATCGATTGTCGGTATAATTGCTGTGCACATTTGTGCACAAATGATTCAAACATGGCTCAATACATTACCATCAAGGAAATAGCCACCAAACTGGGCATATCCCATACCACTGTCTCCAGGGCACTTAATGACCATCCGCGCATCAGCAAAGCCACTAAGGAAAAGGTGCAGCAACTGGCCGAAAAACTCGGCTACAGGCGAAATGTGAGTGTACAGGTGTTTACCAGAGGTGAAAGCAAACTCATCGGGATGATTGTACCTGATCTGAGCATCCATTTCTTTGCGCGAGTAGTTCAGGGGGCGCAGGGCACCCTATCCAGACATGGCTATGGCATTATCATCTATGACACGCTGGAGTCGCTGAGTCAGGAAATCCAGGCTATTCAAAGCTGCCTGGATCATCGTGTAGCGGGTATCCTTGCGGCTATTTCAATGGAAACCACCTCTTTCGATCATTTTTTATCTCTTTCCAGACACGACGTTCCCCTGGTGTTTTATGATCGTGTGGCCAATTTTTTACCGGTCCCCAAAGTAGTGATCAATGATCACCAGGCGGCCTTTGATGCCACCCAATTCCTGATACAAAGCGGGAGAAAACACATCGCACATATCACCGCCAGCATCAACCTCAACAATAGCAACAATCGACTATATGGTTATTTGGATGCACTGAGTGCCAACAACCGGGATGCGGATGAGCAGCTTATCCACTACTACCAATTGGATCCTTCGTCCATCGACAGTTTCATAGAAAGGGCTCTCCTTCACCAACCCGACCTTGATGCCATTTTTGTTTTCAATGACTATGTCGCGAGCCATACCGTAAATGTGCTGCACCGGTTGGGCAAGCGCGTGCCTGACGATATAGCCGTGATGGGTTTCTCAAACGAACCGGTCGCCACCCAAATGACCCCTCAGCTCTCAACGGTAAAACATGCCGGTGAAAAAATGGGGCAACTGGCCGCTCAAAAGATCGTTTCCATCCTGGCTAAGCAGGAACCACTTGTCAATGAGAAAATCGTCATCAGCCCGGAATTGATCATTCGCGAAAGCACCTAAACCCTCTGATTTCCTTTCAAAGGAAAATCTGAAATATTATCAGGAAGGCTCCATGAGCTCTTCTTCTATTTCCTCCAAAGATTTCCCTTTGGTCTCGGGCATCATGAAATGAACAAACAGCAATTGTAAAATCATAAAGCATCCGAAAAAGGCAAAGGCCACCCATGGTTCAAAAGTATTGATCAGTACAGAGCCGGAAAGGGTAATCAATGCTGCAAAGACCCAGTGCGTGCCGCTTCCCCAGGCCTGCCCATAGGCCCGTACTTTATTCGGAAATATTTCGGCTATGAATATCCAAATCACGGCACCCTGACCCACCGCGTGAGAAGCAATAAACATTAGGATAAAGATCAATTTGAAAGTGGCATCTGCTTCACTATAAAACCCATAAGAAACCATAAAAAGGCTGATGATATAACCAAGAGACCCGATGTACATGAGTTGTTTACGTCCCGCTTTGTCGATGAGTGACATGCCAATAAAAGTAAAAAGCAAATTGACCAGCCCTATGGCAATGGAACTAAACAGGGACCCCGATGAACCAAAGCCTGCTTTCACTAAAATTTCGGGTGCGTAATAGAGAATGAAATTGATGCCGGACAGCTGATTGAAAAAAGCGATCAGGAAGGCCAACACGAGTGGTTTCTTATATTTTGGAGAGAAAACCTTGTCTGAATCCCCTTTGGTTCGCTCATAATCCTCCTCAATGGCATAAAGCATCTCGGCAGCCTCCTCTTTGGAGTCGGTCAGGTTTTCGAGCACCTTCTTAGCCCGATCAGCATCATGTTTATACAAAACTAACCATCTCGGGCTTCGGGGAATTCCGAATACCATCAGGGTATAGAGCAACGCCGGGAGTCCTTCGATACCCAGCATAATACGCCAGTCAAGGTCTCCACCTACTCCTTCCAGAAGGTAATTGGAAATGAATGCCACCAATATGCCAAATACGATATTGAACTGATACAGGATGCCCAGCCTACCACGATTATTGGCCGATGAAATCTCAGAAATATAGGTTGGCGCAGCGATGGAGGACACCCCTACTCCCAAGCCGCCCAAAAACCTGAAGAAAGAAAATGAATAGGGATCCGGCGCAAGCGCTGAGCCAATGGCGGATATAAAATAGAATACTCCTATCCAGATCAGGGTGGTTTTTCTTCCCCACACGTTGGTGGGGTATCCGGCACAGAGCGCCCCTACCACTGTACCCCACAGCGCCATGGACATGATGAAGGTACCGTGAAACCAATCTGAGGTTTGCCATAGCTCCTTGATCGGGAGGTTGGCACCTGAAATAACCACTGTATCAAACCCAAAGAGGAACCCCGCGAGGGAAGCTACCACTGAGGCCACTAATAATTTTCTATTCATTTGATTGAGCCGTTAAACCGGTTTCTTTCCCTCCCTGATTCGCTTGAGTCTGGTAAGCCCCTCTATGTAATAGTAATCTGCATAGATGATGGAATAATCGATTTCGCTGCCATTGGGGTAGTGACCCGTGGAATGCCTTAAAAATGCCGGGTTGCCATCTTCCGGGCAGTACCTGGGAGAGGAAAGTTCCTCCAGCATGGCAATGGCCTTATTCCGATACTCTTTTGCTAATGCTTTATCCGAATATTCTGCCAACTCCAGCAGAGCAGAGGCCACCACCGCGGCTGCCGATGCATCTCTGGGTTCATCGGGGATATTCGGCGCCTGAAAATCCCAATAAGGAATGAAATCTTCCGGCAGATTATCCAGATATGGTCTCGTTACTTTTTGAGCAAAGTCTAAAAATTTAGGGTCTTTCGTCTCGCGATAAACCATGGTGTATCCGTAGATAGCCCAGGCCTGACCCCTGGCCCACATGCTTTCGTCACTATACCCCTGATGAGTGACGCCTTTGATTCTTTCACCTGTCTCGCGATCATATACCACCACATGGTAAGAGGTGAAGTCGGGACGGAAGTGATTCGCCATGGTGGTTTCAGCATGGGCTACCGCGATCTGATAAAGCGAACTGTCTCCACCATTTTTTGATGCCCAGAACAAGAGTTCCAGATTGATCATGTTGTCCATGATTGTATTGTGATTTGGCCACTCCATATTGGGAACTGGACGGGGCCACGAAAGAATGGTACCAACAGCTGGGTTATAAAGCGTAGCTAAAGTATCCGCAGTTCTCAAGATCACTTTTTTGTATTCGGCATTACCCGTCAGTCTGTATCCATTGCCAAAGCTATTGAACACCTGAAACCCCAAATCATGATCGGTGGCTGGCTTTTCAGACAGTGGCCTGAGGTATTGCGTGAATTGATCGGCCACTTCTTTCAGGTTGGGTTCCTGACTGTACTCATACAGATACCACAAAGTCCCGGGCCAAAAGCCACTCGTCCAATCCTGATAGGTCACATAGTTCCATTCTTTGCTTTCTGGCGCAATGTTTCTTGGGAGCGATTTCTCGTCATCCGGAATTTCGCTGAGGGTTTGATCTGCTTGCTCTACACAATACTGAAGGCTTTCATCTACATCAAAGACCTCTTTTTGCTTTAGGTGACATCCATAGGAGATCAAAACAACACAAACTATACCCAATGTCTTTCTAATCATCGTATTAATATTTCATGGCTTGATGCCTGTTATCCTTAATTATTTACTAAAAGTGCCGCGCCAAAAACTCCCGCACTATCTCCCAGAGAAGGCTTGAGCACCGGTGCATTAAATTCATTGTTGAACACATATTGAGCAATGGCTGCCTTACCCTCGGTGTAGAGTTCATCTACATTGCCTACGCCGCCTCCTATCACAATCACATCCGGATCCAGTATGTTGATTACCAAACTCACTGCCTTACCAAAACCCTGCATGAGCCTCTGCAGCGTATCTACTGCTATGCCATCCACACCAGCCCTGGCATCACGCACAATGTCCTTTAGCGGCTTCTTCACGCCCGTTCGCGACTCATAATACCACTCCAGAGCGGGCCCGGAAAGTATACTTTCATTGTCTCCGGATTTACCACAAAAGCACTCCCGGCCCTGAAAACCGGGGAGCTCATTGTGTCCCCATTCACCCCCGATGCCATGGTGTCCATTAATGACCTGGCCATTCACCACTACTCCGCCACCCACACCGGTTCCCAAAATGACACCAAATACTACTTTTGCATTCGGTAACTCCCTGTTGACCACACCCATCTTTGCTTCGGCCAGAGCAAAGCAGTTGGCATCATTGGCCATAATCAGCTCTGTACCCAATAAGGCTTCCAGATCCTTCTTTACCCGCATGCCATTCATCACGGTGGCGTTGCAGTTTTTCATCAATCCCTCCCGGGTCAATGTTCCGGGGGTGCCCATACCGAGCCTGGATGGTGCATGACCAATGTGAGCTGCCATCGACTGATAGAGTTTGTCAATCTGTGACAATACATGCTGATATCCCTTGTGGGCCCCGGTAGGTACCCGTTCACGGAAAAGCACGTTCTTATCCCGGGCATTGTCCAGTACCACACCCTCTATCTTGGTGCCGCCCATGTCCATCCCCCAAAGTGTCTGATCCGTCATCTTGTTGTACCACTTGCCCGCAGTTTCCCGCAGTATATGTTATTCAATGTTGTCATTCTCGCAGTATTCGGAGACCTACTCTCCTTTGCTTACTTTCTAAGCCAGCACTTGACACAAAAACCCAGAGAGCATTGCATCAAAACTGTGGGAACAATGATCGGTCTAATGGCCAAAAAGCGGTATGAATTATCAGCCATTGCCCATAACTTATGATTCAATAAGTGTATTTTGAGTGTCCATGAACCGTTTTTGAAATATTCGGGGCCATTATCACTCTAGCCCTATGTGCCTTCCACTTCCGGGCGTCACGCCCTGATTTATACTATAAAATATGATCTGCCCACATTGGAGTATTCAATGGTCGATTGTGGTGTCATTACACATATCCCATAACCTGGGTACTCACTGAGCCGATAAAACATAAAAAAAGGCCTCGCGCTTCATGCACGAGACCTATATTCCCACAACTCACAACCTACAACCTAAACCACCGAGCTATGGGACTTTTTGACTAAAGCTCAATCTTAATAACCGAAACCGCGCCATCTACGACCTCCGCAGGCAAGGCAATGCCAGACTCATCAAATGATAAAATCTGGGTGCTATCCGCCAAAAGTGAAGCCTTTTTTACCTTAATCTCTGAATTGATCTTTAGGACTCCATCTTCTGGCCAATCAAACACATGCGCATAGATCACCCCTTCTTTGGCTGTGTATCGTCCCCACTCAGGTCGGTCATACGGACTAGCGCTTGCTCCATACAGGGCTTCTCCATTGACATCTATCCAATCGCCCATGTCGCTGAGTCGTTCCACACTCTCTGGAGGAAACAATCCCTGAGGGTCAGGACCAATGTTGAGTAGGAAATTTCCACCTTTTGACACGATATCCACCAGCTTCTGGATCAGGTCCTCGCTACTCTTCCAGTTGGTATCTGATGGCTTATAGCCCCACGAACCATTCATCGTCATGCACGATTCCCAGTCTTCATCAATGCCTGTAGCAGGTATCTCCTGCTCAGGCGTACCAAAATCTCCGGCAAAATTTCCTTCTTTGTCCATGCCTTCCATTCCATTCCGGCCTTTGTCCACCCGATTATTGACAATCGTACGAGGCTGCATCTCCAATATCATATTGTACATCTCTTTGCCCATCTCCGTGGTGTAATCCGGAATCCAGTCCCCATCAAACCACACCACACCTACGTCTCCATAATTGGTGAGCAATTCCTTCACCTGTGGCTTTAAGTAGTTTTCATAGTATTTAGGGAATTCAGGATTAAAAACAGATTGCTCTTTCTGCCCGGCATTGTAATTCGGGTACAAAGGAGCCTGTGCGTGTGGGTGATGCCAATCCACAATGGAGTGATAGAAGCAAAATTTGATACCGGCTTCTTTACAAGCTACCGATAGTTCTTTGATGATGTCCCGCTTGAATGGGGAGGAATCCATGATGTCATAGTCCGTCACTTCTGAATCCCACAAGCAAAATCCATCGTGGTGCTTCGAGGTGATCACAATATATTTCATACCAGCATCTTTGGCCATGTCCACCCATTTTTTAGCATCAAACTCGGTCGGATTGAAGTTGGCTACCACTTGGTTTTCATAGTCCTCAATGGTGTAATCCAGCTTGTCCATGATCCATTCTGCACCGCCCTTGCAAACCTCGTCATTGCGCTCACCACCGGGTACGGCATACGCACCCCAGTGAATAAACATTCCGAATTTGGCATCACGCCACCAGGCCATTCGTTCATCGTCACTAATGGCTGCCACTTCTTCCGCCTGACTTTCTTCCTTTGCCTTTTGCTGACAGGCAGATCCAATGAGTATCAGAGCTACCAATAAATAATTTGTTGCTTTCTTCATTTGTATTTAATTTCTACTTTCCGGGTTTTACAATTTCGATCTTCACTTTGCTATTCACATGACTAAGGTAGAAACACCTGTCGTTCGCGCTTATAACTATTGTGTCTTATGTGATTAATTATGGACCAGTTTAACTGTTTGCTTCTTTGCTTGGACAGTGTATCGTTACTGCTTTGTAAATACTTTAAAATTCTTGTATCGTGCAGACCGGGTAAACATGTGTCGCAACCCTATTCTACCCTCTGTGACTGGTTTTGTGCCAGACAAGTCCCATTCATAGGTTTTATCATGATCATCCCCAGCCACACGAAGGGTTAACTGATCCTTCGTTTTGGTCCAGGTGAGGTGATAAGTTTTGCCCGGCAAAAACAACCCCGTTCGTTCATATGCCGGAGGTACTTCCGTCTCCCCGAAGGTTTCCTTGCTGCTGGCCGGATAGCGTCGCACCCGCAGGTAGTCGTTGGCAGGATCTTCGTTGACCATTGGAAAAGCGGCATAGCTGACGTGAATGGTATTCATATTGAGCCAGTATTTGCTCATGGTTGGCACCCTGCGATAGTCCGCCCACTCGGTGATGTCCTTGCCAAACTCACCCTCACCGATTCCGGTGGCCTGAATAAACAAGATGTTCACGTTGATCACCTGCTCATCGGTCCGGGTGTAGTCATATTCGATCTTTACATCGCCCTCAAAAGACGATTTAGTCCAAAGTACCGCATGGTGGGCATCATCCCGGTTTACAGGGCCGGCACTGAAAGTCATCCCCTCACTGGAGTTTTCGATGGTGGCCAGCTCGCCATCCAAAAACCATTGGTCAGTCCAGTCTCCAGTACAGGAATCAGAAAATACCTCCACCCACGATTCTGAACTACTTTCCTTCTGTGGTCCGGTGGTACACCCCGAGAGCATTAGAGTCAAAACCACTATGCTTATTTTCATTAAATCGTGCAAACCAAAAACTTTATAGGGTTGGGAAGAAAGCCATGTATAATCGGAAGGCTTTCTACCAGAAATCATTGCCTTTCTCTACCTGCAAACTTCTGTACTTCTCAATAAACAGACTATCAAGCTCTGGAGAGTCCTTGTATTTCACTCGCAGTTCGGTGAGCTTGGTTTTCAACTCATCGACTACTTCTGCATAGGCAGGATCGTCAATGACATTGTTCATTTCCTGTGGGTCATTGAGGCGATCATACAGCTCCCACTCATCCACATCAAAATAGAAATGAACCAGTTTGTATTCTTCGGTGACAATCGCATAATGACGCTTCACCATGTGTACACTTGGGTATTCATAATAGTGATAATAAACCGCATCTCGGTCCCACTTTTCTCTGTCACCAACCAGCAGTGGCATCAAACTCTCGCCCTGCATATCCGATGGTGGAGCAATGCCTGCTGCACTCAGTAATGTTTGTGCAAAATCGAGATTCTGCACCATCTCAGTTTCCACAGTGCCTGCTTTTACTGTGCCGGGCCAGCGAACCATCAGCGGGGTTTTGAACGACTCGTCATAGATGAATCGCTTATCAAACCAGCCGTGCTCACCGAGGTAAAAACCCTGATCGGAAGTATAAACGACGATGGTGTTTTCGGCTAGACCACTTTCATCCAGGTAATCCAACACCCGACCCACATTGTCATCTACAGAAGAAATACATCCGAGATAATCCTGCATGTAGCGCTGGTACTTCCACTTCATTTTTTCCTCATCCGTAAGCGAAGGCCAGTTTTGCTCAAACCAGTTATTGATAGAATCAAGAATAGGGTCGTACAAAGCTTTCTGCTCCTCAGTGGCTCTGCCATACGGGCCATAAAATCCATTTTCAAACTCCTCTACTTTAGGTGAAGCCTTGTCACCCATCTTCGCCACAAGCTCTGGTCTGATTTTACTATCGTGGCTGTACATCATGTGCGTGAGTAGGTTCATCTCCGCAGTTTTAGCCGCAGTTCCCCGGTTTTTATAATCATCAAAAAGACTTTCTGGCTCTGGAAACTGCTTCTTGGTGAACTCTGCAAACTTATCAGGCCTTGGCCACCAGGGGCGGTGCGGAGCCTTGTGCATGTACATCATCATGAAAGGTTTCTCCTCATCACGCTTCTCTTTGAGCCAGGTCAATGTCAGATCGGTAATCACATCGGTGACATAGCCCATGATGGTAGTATCACCTGACGGAGTATTGAAATCCGGATTGAGGTAATAACCCTGACCTGGGAGGATCATGAAATCGTCCACCCCTTTGGGGTTGTTGCCAAAGTGAAGTTTACCAAACATGGCTGTTTGGTATCCATTGGCTTGAAAAATCTGAGGAAAAGTCACCTGAGTAGTATCAAATGGCATGAGGTTATCAATCTTGCCATTGATGTGGGTATGTTTTCCTGTGAGGATTGTGGCTCGTGATGGCGCACAGATGGAGTTGGTCACTGTGGCATTGCTAAAGCGCATCCCTTCATTGGCCAGCCGATCAATGTTGGGTGTTTCGATGAGCTCACTCCCATAAGCACTGATGGCTTGGTAAGCATGGTCATCGGACATGATGAATAGAATGTTTGGCCGTTTTGGGGATTGCGCCTTTTCCTCTTTTTGAGGACTGCAAGCGTACAGTATCAAAACACCAATTGCCACTTGTAAAAATCGAACTTTCATAATTATCACTTATTGAAGCTTTTCTGTATTCTTTAAAATTTCTAATCTAATACAATCTCTCTAAAACCTCCTGCACCAAACTCCTTTGCTCTTTTTCCATGAACAATGCGAACGGTCACCTCATTATCCAGCATCAGCTTGCCAGCTTCATACGTCAGCACCACATTACCTATGCTTTCTGTAGTGATGGCATATCCGTGAGCTTTCAAGACCTTACCATTCCCCATCAAAAAGATCAAACCTCCCTCTTTTTCCTTACCAATCAGGGCATAGGCAGCATCACTACTCATATCCATATATTTCGCCTCTTTCCCATCTTTGGATGAAAAGACATGATCTTCTCTGCCCGATTTATGGGTCACCTTTATTCCCACAAAATCACTACTTCCCTTTTCATCTTCAAAGCCATCGATACTGGCTATGCTTCTGCCCTCATCAGAGGTAAAAGGTTCGAATACTGAAACGAATGGATGCTCCCAGGCTTCGCCGTGCTGCCGTGCCGCAAAAGTCAAATACGGCGCCTCGTCCACCTCATACGGCAAGCGGCCCTTTTCTTTAAAAGCCTTGTTGGGTGGAGATTTGATAGAAAACACCTCTCGACCGTCGGTACCTTTCATCCAGAGACTCATGAAAACATCCTCTTCTCCTTGAGGCATGTCTATCTTCCACTGCACATGATAATCTTTATCCGTTTTCACCGATTTTTTGTCCCACATATAATCCAGCGCATAAAGATGTCCGCCAGCAAATGCCATCTCCTCACTTGGTGTCAAATCCAATGTCTGACCAGACTCATCCATCACTTTCATAGTCTGCCCCAGGTTGTGGTAATAGTAGTCATGAAACTTATCCCCCTTTCGCTGCTTTTTCGAACGAAAAATATCAATGTAATAACCAGTAGCCTCTCCCGTCTTCACAATGCTCACAAGTCGGCTTTGGTCACTGCGCGTTTCCGGTTCCAGGAAGAAAACATCCGAATAGGTGATATGGGGATAATAGCCTCCTTTTTGCGCTGATTTAGGATACTCACCCATCAAATCAAAGGCGTGGTAACTCAGCATTTCTGTGTAGGAGGATGCACCATCTACCATCACCGTATTGTGCGCAGGAAACTGCGAATAGTACTCCAAATAGATCGGTTGCAGATAACCCGCACCCTTGCCGGGATCTGCCCCCTGCACAAAGCCTTTTCCGTACAGTTCCATGTTGATCCCATTGGCATGCATGTGATTGCCCAGAGACCCATTAAGCGATACCATCATCCCATCCTGGCCCTCACCCATGCGCTGAACATGCCAGCTTACATTGGGAGCATAAAAAGTCTGTGTTAGATAATCACCTCTGTTTCCAGCTTCGTATTTTGGGTTTAGTTCCAATGGACTGGATGCAAAAAATGAAGCAATTTCAGCACGTGGTTTCTGGGATTTCTTACCCTCCTGCCCTTCCCCAAACAGACGATACATCGCCGTGTAGGTGATTTCACGCTGCTGATCACCATTTTTCTGTGCGATGCGAATCATATCGCTCATTGGTTCGGTGGTGACCGGCCCGTAATACGTATCGCCAAAAGCCACGGTTTGTCCATTGGGAAAAAGGTACTGAGGCAGCATCTGTACTGCTTCATCCATCACCGGCATGTACGGCAGCAGGTTATGGTCGAAAGTATTGTAAAAATCCACCATAAAATGCGTGAGGTCTTTGGTCACTCCTTGCGAATATCCCGGACACTCAGCCCATACACCATTCTCAAAATCATAACCGTATGCCAAAAACTTATTGAGCGACCACTGACGGGCTGAAGTTTCATTGAGGATGTAATTGATGTAGTACTCGCGGCCTTTGCCATCTGTATAGTGTCCATTGCTTTGCAACACCATGGCCGCCTTCAGGATGATCTTGGCCTGATGCAGGTTCCAGTTGTTTTGTGGCACGCCGTTTTTGATGATCAGGTCATTCCATTTTTTGATGGTGGCGTCATATTTACTGATCTTCTCCTGATGATTTTGCTCAATATACCGGTGTAAAAAATCGTATAGCTCGGCCACTTCGATGAGGGTAGATTCGTGGATCACCTGAAAGCACGTCAACCCCACCAGCGTTTGAATGTGCCCATTGAGCAGGTCGATAGGCTCACTGCGATAATACATACCCATCATGTAAGTATCGAAAATATCCATAGCAAACCGGGCATAACGCTCATCCCCTTCCAGCCAATACACAAACGCCGCATCTTTAGCCAACCCAATGATCTGTTGATTGTGCCGATGTATGATACCGCCTGTTTCCGCCTGAGCTACCCATTCCAGAGGCTTTCCTTCTTTGGTTTTGTTTCGCAGATACAATCCTCGTTCATCGTCCATGTAGGGAATGATGTCTTCCAGATCAGGCATAACATAGTCAGTGGTGTAATCACGCGATCCGGTATAACGAACGGTGGGCACTGGCGCCTCGCCATCAGCATGCGAATAATAAATCCCGTTGACATAGACATTGGATGACCTGGTTTTCCAGTACATCATCAGTCTGGAAACCATCCACTCCGGATCGCCAACGTGCCGCTCCACATGCTCATCTAGCCGACTGTGGATTCCCGCCAGCACATCCTGTGCCCATTGCTCCTTGCTTATAAGTTGCTCTAGTTCCTTTTTCTCGCTTTGCGTAATGTAAATCCGCGGATAACCATCTTCCAGATTCTGAGGAAGAGGTATCTGGGCCTGAGTATAAATCCCCAAACACCATATCAAACTGGTCACTGCGAAAAACCTTTTCATAGTATGAAGCATCATATTACCGGCCAAATCATAGCTGAAATTCAGGCTCAAGTTCAGCACATCCATCGCTTTATGGTATAACCTGCCATTCAAGAACTATCAATTATGATTCATTGATTGATATGATGGTTCTGATCAATCAATATCATTCATATACCTGCTGATACTCGCTTCATGATATAACATAAAAAAAGAGCCGTCCAAATAACTTTGAACGGCTCTCCAAATCTTATTCTAGTTAGTTAGCGCTTAATAATTCTGCTTGTTTGGGTCTTACCATCGAGCGTATATTCAAAGAAATAGACACCCTTTTTCAAACCATCCACATCCACTTGCAACTGGTGATTACCCTGACTCAAGATATGCGGCTCAATTCTTCTCAATACTCTACCGTCCATTCCTAACAGTCGGCCATCGAAGAAGCTTTCTTTATCCAGCATAATATCCAGTGTAAATGATGAGAAAGTTGGATTCGGATATATACCAAGGGCCACATCCTTTTTCGGCTCATCGAGAGGGCCACCCAATCGTGCAGAAGCCCCTGCACATGTCACGACATTGAGCGAGCTGTTATATACCAATGAAGCGTGAGTGACGTCATCCACACATAAGTTTACCGATACGCCACCCTTTGCTGTTGAAGAGGTTACAAGTTCGACTGTTCCATTGGAATCCGTCGAACCTGAGACAGTTTCGTTAAAAGTACCAGAGAATGTACCGGTGACGGTAGCATTCGCAACCGCACTTCCATTGTTATCTAAAATGGTAACCGTAGCTGTTCCATGCTTCTTTCCCTTGCCCGCTCCTTGCGTCCCAGTGACAATGGCAGAAACATAGGTATTCGTGGCTGGCCCGGAGCTAGTCCCGGTAACACTTACCACACTTGAAGTTGTCGAAGCAGATGCATTGTCCGTAGCTACCGCTGTGATGTCATAAGAACCAACTCCGATGGTCCAGTTGATGGAATAAGGACTAGAAGTATCTACACCAACACTGCTACCATTCACAAAAAACTCTACCTGAGAAACAGACCCGTCGCTATCAGCAGCATTGGCCGATATGGATACATTGTCACCATTGTTGAATGTGGCACCATTGGATGGCGATGTGATGCTTACCGAAGGAGCACTATTTCCGGTTCCTCCACCAGAACCTTCATACAATTCATCAAAGTGGGCAGTGGCCTCACCATTGTCCTGCAGGTAAACACCAGCTTTCCAGTAACTGGGGTATGACCAGTAGGATACATCCATATTGACCTTTTCCACACCCTGAAATTTGATGATCATATTTCCACCTACTAACTGAATTTCACAATCAAAATACCCACCTGGATCTGCACCCAGATCGATGTGAGTCGTGGCTTGTCCACCGGCATCAGTTTTGATAGCAGCCCATATGTGATTTACAGGAGATTTTGTCTGATGCTTGTAAATGCGCAAAAGCGGTTTATTAGGACCATTACCCGCATTGGCGTCATCATGGATTTGCATCACAGTCACCTGATCGCAGGTCTGCTGTACGATATCTATCCTACCGAATAGCTGCTGATCATTTACCGTAAGGTCCCAGTTTCTGAGGTCTCGGAGCTCTGTTCGCTGACTCCCTCCTGATTGATTAAAAGCCACTTTATCGCCATCGGCAACATAAAAATTGCTATTCGTGAAGCCGTTAATGATATCCGACTGAGTAGCCATTGTAGAGCTTGTGGGGGCCTGCAATTTACATTCTCCCATGAAAGCCTGGAATCTGGGAATGTCATAAGGCGCGCTATAGGTTTGGGCTGTTGCACTATTGTTAATTAATAAACATGCCGAAAGCGCGAATAAACCTACCATGAGTGGTCCACAGAGTCGAACCCAAATGGAATTTAATGTAGTTGTTAGATTCATTTTAATTGTCTTTAATTGGTTAGAAAATTGGCAATCTCATTGGGAATGCCTTGTTGCAATTTCACTGAAGAAATTGGGCACCAATAGTTAGTCAACTAGTTGATTGGTTCACCAATTTTACAAAACAAAGTATTGGCAAACAAGAATTTTTGCCATTTTCATATATGCAAACGTTTTCTATTTGGTATTTTAATATTTTACAGCTAACTAATTAATATCCTGTCTATTTAAACCAATCGACAGAATGCCTCTTAGTTTGCAACTAATTAAAATTGGCGTATCAGAATAATGGAATAATGGTGGATGAATTCCCTTCAGGCATTTAATGATCCTTGACCTGTTTTGCCGCGAAAATTCTTGTGATCCCTGCTCTGTATTATTTTAGGATGCAACACATTGATAACCTCATCGGTCACCTGTGCCAGTTTTGAGGTTTGTGAATCTTCTCTGTTCATTAATAAACACGAGCTCCATTCTGACGGAACAAACTATGTGCGCAGTAAACCACACTTGTGATCTATTTCTTTACCTGTCTGTCTTCCGCCAACTTCACAAACTTTTTATCTAGTTCCTGAGAATCCTTGTACTTTAATCTCAACCTCGCCAACCTTGCTTTCAGGTCAGCTACCTGATCCGTGTACGCCGGATCGTTGATCACATTCTTCATTTCCATAGGATCTTTCAATCGATCGTACAGCTCCCACTCATCTACATCGTAGTAAAAATGAACGAGCTTAAATTCTTTGGTCACTATACCATAATGACGCTTCACCATGTGCACGGATGGGTATTCATAAAAGTGATAATAGACCGCATCTCTCGTCCATAATGAATCGCTTCCGCTGAGCAAAGGCATCAAACTCTCACCCTGCATATCCCCAGGGGCATTTATGTGGGCAGCTTCCAGAAAGGTTTGTGCAAAATCGAGGTTTTGAACCATTTCTTCATTGGTCGTTCCCGGAGTGATTTTATTCGGCCAACGGATTAAAAGCGGTGTCTTGAAGGACTCATCGTAGATGAAGCGCTTATCAAACCACCCATGCTCTCCTAAATAAAAACCCTGGTCAGAAGTATAAACAACAATGGTGTTTTCAGCCAATCCGCTTTCATCGAGGTAGTCAAGTACTCTTCCCACATTTTCGTCGACCGACTCTATGCATGCCAGATAATCCTGCATGTAGCGCTGGTATTTCCAGCTGGTTTTCTCCTCATCCGTCATGGTGGGCCAGTTCGCCTCGAAGTAGTCGGAGATTGAATCCAAGACGGCATCATATTGCGCCTTTTGCGCATCGGTCATCCGCGCATAGGTTTTATAGCCCCAGGTCTGATTCCCAGGCACCACAGGCAGCACTTCTCCCATGCGATCCGTCGTTTCGTGTCGCACTTTACTGTCGCTGTTGTATTTCATGTGCTTCAGGATGTTCATCTCAGCTGTCTTAGCCGCTGTTCCCCGGTTTTCATAGTCGTCGAACAATGTTTCCGGTTCCGGAAAAGTCATTTTGGAATACTTCTGAAACTTGTCTCCTCTGGGCCACCAGTTTCGATGAGGTGCCTTGTGGAGATACATCATCAAAAATGGCTTTTCAGGATTGCGCTTTTCCTTTAGCCAGTTGAGCGTCAGATCCGTGATAATGTCCGTGACATATCCCATAATGGTGGTATCTCCTCGTGGGGTAATGAAATCAGGGTTCAGGTAATCTCCCTGACCCGGAAGAATCATAAAATCATCCACTCCTTTAGGGTTGTTTCCAAAATGTAGCTTTCCGAACATAGCGGTCTGATAACCTGCTTCCTGAAATAGCTGTGGGAAGGTCACCTGTGTGGTGTCGAAGGCCGATAAATTGTCAATTTTCCCATTGATGTGTGTGTGCTTTCCGGTAAGGATGGTGGCTCGTGAAGGTGCACAAATGGAATTGGTCACACAGGCATTTTTGAACAAAATCCCCTCATTGGCTAGCCGATCAATATTAGGTGTTTGAATCAAATGATCGCTATAAGCACTGATGGCCTGATAGGCGTGATCATCTGACATGATGAAGAGGATATTGGGTCTGGAATCCTCAGGTTTCTCCTTCGGCGTGCAGGCGCTAAAGAGCACCAAAAAGGACATTGCGATAAAAGCCGCGGTGTTGGTCTTGTATAGATTTTGCATTTTGATCATTCTGACAAAGGGCTATAAGTCACTGTGATGGTACCTTTAGTTATTGAATCCTTGAAATCCACTCCAATTCGATAGGCAGGGGCTCCTTCTCGCAAATGTTCTACAGGCACCAACTCATCCAAAATTTGTAGTTCACCATCAGAGCTGCTTACTTCTGCTTTTACTTTCATTCCATTTTCCGTCAGGATCACGGTTTTCTCACCTACCACTTCATAATCAGCCAGGGTCATGATGGCCGTGCCGAAGGTCACAGGTTTGTCTGCTGAGAATTGATCGGTAACCGTTATTTTTCCAACACCGGACTTGTCATTTTGGACAGTTCGCATCAAGGTATTCAGGTAAGGAATTTCATAAGCAGTAAGTAAATCCATCACAACCTGATCTTTCTCATCCGTAAAGTTCGCTTCTAGCACCTTCCCTTTAAACTCCCTTCCCTTTGACTGAAGGGTGCCATCAATGCGCGGTACGGGGTGCCCCCAGGAGCTGCGTGCCGGGTTATCATCAGAAAAGGCCCCGGCGATGTATGAAGGCGCTCCAATGTCCCCTGCCAAAATTTCCTCTCCATACGCTATTATATAGCTTCCCACATCCATGTGGTTGTGGTTTTCATTGTTGTGCCCGGCTTTAATCGATATAGAAAACGGCACTTCTTGCTGTCCACGCGAAATCACCACGCCATAATCCTCAAAATACGTCACCGGAGGCAGGGCAACAGGGAATGGTTCTTCGGAAATGTACTTCTTGTAGTCAGCACCCAAAACGATAGACTGAACTGCCTCATCAGGTTTCAAGTAACTGGATTTTTGTGCGCCGTAGTATTTGGTGGCCATGAGATACGCGAAATTGTCACTTTCTTTTTTAACCCGTGTGACACCATCAGAAAACGGTGAATAGAGCCCGGGATGAATTTGAAAAACTTCCGGAAAATTGGCCACTCGTCGAAGTTTTTCCGGATCATTAAATTCGAACAAGTTGATTTTACCATCAGTATAATCGTGAAGGATCTCTGCCAGGTAGAGGTAGTGTCCAAAGCCATAACTCCAATAGCCTGTTCCCTCAGAGCAATAGCCATCCTCTCCAAAACCGGACAGATAATATTTCATACTATTGATCGCGCTACCTATGGCCTGTACGCGTTCGTCATAGTCATCCGAAGAAACGATTATGGTAAAAAGTGAACCACTGGTACACACAGAATTCCAGTTGCTCGTGCTCCTGATCCAGTTGTTACTTTTCGGTTTCAGCTCTTTGGTAGATTGCAGATAGGAATCGGTAATTCTCCAGCGCAGCTGCCCGTTAATCTCCACCCGTAATTCATCAGATAATTTATCGGCCAGTACAGCATCGGCCAGTGCCAGCACCAAACCAAACTTTCTGGCGCCCAAATCAATGTGTACCCGCTTGCCTTCGAGTACCGTATTTTCATCGTCATCGTGATTGGGGTGAAGCCAGGACTTCATCGCCATGATCGCCCTGATATGCTCTTCTATTGGTTTGAGGTAGCGGCCGTCATTGAGCATGCACTCTGCCAGAATGTATTTTTCAAGCCGATCCATGGTTCGGTAATACCTCGGCTTGTAGATGCCCCGGTTGCCTTCTTTATTGGCTCTTCTGTATATCTCATCGCTAATCGGCACCTCTGGCGAACGATCTATCAGTTCATCAGCTTCCTTGAGGTAATACTTACCCAAATCAGTGGAGCCAAAGGCCACCCAATACGAGCGATCTGTATAAGCAGGTGCTGGCTGATAAGCCTCTTGGGGCACTACCTCCTTCAACAGTGCCAATTGCCTGGCATTAGGATGAATGGTATCGCCTTGCACCAGAGAAAGATACTCTCCGATATCCAGTGCTTTTTCCTTCTCGGAAGGCTCTTGCGAGCACTGCACTAAAAGAAAGGCAGAACAGAGCAGTGTTATAAAGTATGGGAATTTCATGATCTATTGTTTGGGTTTTCCTTTGATGTAACCAATGGATTTCAAAAACTTGTCTGCTTCGAGTAATGTAAGTGTATAGAATTTTCCATCGTATTTGTAGTTATTAAAAAAACCATGCCCCGCCTCATCATAGAGAAACAGGTCACACCTCACGCCTACCGAATCCATTTTAGATTGATAACTTTCAGCTACTGACACTGGGATCAAATGATCCTCCCTTCCCAAAAACACGATCGTGGGCGGTGCGCTCTCAGTAATGTTGTGAGCGGGTGAAATCTCCCTCCAGCGCGCACCCATACGCTCCTTCTGGAATCCTTGAGGGCCATTGTCAAACACGGGATTGAAAAGCACCAAAGCATTGGCCTTTGAGCTGATACCAAGATCTTCATCCGGCTCATCCAAGCCTGGTAATACGCCACATGCAGCCGCCAGATGTCCGCCAGCCGATCCACCCGAAGCAGCAATTTTATCCGGATCAACGTTCAGCTCCTCTGCATGCTTCCGCAAAAAACGAATGGCTGATTTGGCATCCGCTACCGATTCATAGGGGGTGGTTTGATGTCGGTTTTTCACCCGATAATCTACCAGTACTGTGATCATGCCTCGAGATGCGAAATATTCAGCCTGTGGCTCAAACTGCCCGATAGTACCTCCATTCCAGCCTCCACCAAAAAAGAAAACGATGGTTGGGTATTTTTTTCGATTCTTGAATTTGGGAGGATATCTCAGGATCATATCCAGCGCTACCGTATCCATGACTTTATAGGTGATCGTATCTGGCTGCAAGCGGTCAGAATCAACCAAATACTGCGACCGAACACTCGATGACCAGATCAATAATATGATCGAAAAAAGGAACCCTTTCATTTTATATCTTTTCCAGACTGACATAATATGCTCCTAAGGTTTCACCATTATCCAGGGTAAACCATGTCTGCAGTTTGCTTTCCCCTACTTCCAAGTCTATGACAAATTCCACATACTCAGCAGTGGGATCCACTTCTTTTACCTCATCTATGTCCTGAATATTAAGCCTTGCCTTCGAAACTGAAATCGAAGTACTTTCAACACTCTCCGTAACACTGGTTCCTGGCAGTGATGGCCGCACTTCTGCTATTTCATGCAATGCCAAATGAGTCTCTTCTGGCCACCTGCGAAGCTTCACGCTGTAACTTCCGCTTTCCTGAACATCAACCAGCCAGTATCCATTGTCCTTAACCGCGGTACGGATGTGCCGCTGGTGCCACGGGCTGGCCTCTGCTTCTGTATGCCAATCATGAGCAATTAATCGGGTAGGATTATCTGCACTGTGTCCCACATAGATGAAAGGCTGGTCTTCATAGGTGGGTGAGATCTTGGCCCACCACGAGTCATAGTAGTCCCGGTAAGCCTGTACCTTATCAGGATATTGATCCGCTATATTGGTCTGCTGCCCGGGATCAGTCTCGATGTTGTAAAGCTCCTCTCCATCCACCAATCGCCATTTTCCCTGCATCAGAGAAGTTCTTCGCCATGGTTGTGGCACTTCGATGCGCTGTGAGTTAGTAATCACTATCCGGTCTGCAAATGCTGAGTGATCTCCATTGATCAGGGGCACCAAACTTTGCCCATCGAACTGTATTTTTGGATTCACCTTCAGGTTGCATAGGTCCACAAGGGTAGGCAATACATCGTAGTGAGCCGTCAACTCATCAATATCCTTGCCCTGATTTATCTCCCCACGGTCCCATCGGATGAACAAAGGCACCCGATGACCACCCTCGTATTTGCTGGCTTTTATTCCACGCATTCCGGCGTTGAAGCCCTGGCCAATAAAGCCATCCAGGCGATGACCTTCTGCCTTGGCGCCTTGGGCAGTGCCATTATCCGTAGTGTACACAATGATGGTATTGTCAAGCTTTCCACTTTCCTTCAGATAGGCCATCAACTTACCTACATTCTCGTCAATGTTTCTAATCATGCCCAGGAAAGGTGCGTGAGGAATGCTATCGTTCCCTTCCAGGTCCTTGTAATACTTATCCTCCACGAAATATGGAGAATGTGCCGTATTGGAGGGTATATAGCAAAAGAAGGGCTGGTCCTCTCTCGAATCGATCCATCGGATCGCCTCTTCAAACCAAATATCAGCACTGTAGCCCTCATACTGCTGCTGCACTCCATTGTGGAGATACGTGTCATTGAAATAGTCATTATCCCAATAATCCATGGTCTGCTCCATACCACCTCCGCCGTGCGTAAGCACCTCATCAAACCCATTGTCCTGAGGCCTGAAAGGGTAGTTATCGCCCAAATGCCACTTACCAAAAATACCCGTGGAGTAGTTGTTGTCTTTAAAAATCTCTGCCGCGGTAGTTTCGCGCTCCAGCAACAGGGAGCGACCATTTACGGTATGCCAAACCCCTGTGCGATTGCTATGATGTCCGGTGATTAGTGCCGCTCTGGTGGGAGAACAAGTGGGGCTCACATGGTAATCCGTAAATCGAACACTGCTGTCATGTAGCTGATCAATGTTGGGTGTTTGGATAAAGGGATTGCCCAAAGCAGAGATATCACCATAGCCCTGATCGTCAATCAGGATCAGGATTACGTTGGGCTTTTTAGCAGAAGTGGTCTGCGGCGAACAGGAATGAAGGTTTAAAACCAAAATCAAAATAGACATCCTCATCGCTGAATGCAAAACGTATAGGAATGTCTTGTTCACTGCCATTTTGGAATCTGTCATTAGGAGACTGTTGAGTAGTTTGATAAACATTGGTTTAACTGATAAGCATTGTTTCACGAATAACAAAGCTGGTCATAGTCTGAAAACGATGATATCATCTATAGTTCATTGACTATAAACAATGACTCGTTGACATCCATCCTGATTACTTAATCAAATCACTTGGCGCATAGCCAAACTGCTTTTTAAATCGTCGGCTGAAGTAGAGTGGATCATTGAACCCGACCGTGTTGGCTACCTCAGAAACATTGAAGTTTTTGGTTTTTAAAAGAGAAGCCGCTTTTTTCAACCGAATGGTTCTGATAAACTCATTGGGCGACATGTCTGTGAGCTCAGTAATCTTCCGATATAGTTTTGATGAACTGAGGGCCAATTCCGAACTCAGAAAAGCTGGAGTCAAATCAGGGCTCCCAAGGTTGGCTTCTATGATTTCCTTTATTTCCGAAATCAAATCAATGTCCAGTTGTGAATGTGCCAGGCTGGTCACATCGCTTTCCGTTTCATCAGAAAACCGCTGCTTAAGTTCCAGTCTGGTTTTGATGATATTATCTATTCTGGATTTCAACAACGAAGGATCAAAAGGTTTCACCAGATAACCATCAACACCAATTTTATACCCTTTGATTTTGTTTTCATTTTCACCCAGGGCCGTGAGTAACACGATGGCGGTATGACTGATTTTCTCATCACTTTTGAGGGCTTGTACAAATTCGAAACCATCCATGACCGGCATCATCACATCCACCACACAAAGCACCGGTTTTACCTTTCGGCAAAGCTCCAGTCCCTCTTTTCCATTCTCCGCACCATAGATCTTATAGTACTCAGAAAGATACTCCATCACATAGTTTCTCAGTTCAGGATTATCGTCTATCACCACCACTGACGACTTCACATCGGTGTTGGTCTTGGGTGCTACATAGGCATCAAGGGGATTCGATGATTTCATTGAACCCAGTAGTTCCACTTCTTGCTTTTCATCAATGAAGCTGGAGATTTCACTGCTCTCAAAAGCGCTTTTGGAGATTGGTAGCTCCACCGTAAATATGCTGCCTGAATCCGTGGAACTCTTGACCGCTATGCTGCCTTTGTGAATCTCTACCAAAGACTTGACAAGCGACAACCCAATACCAGTACCTGTAGTACTTTCTTTGCTATTGGTGGCCTGATAAAACCTGGAGAATATTTTCTCCTGACTCTCAGCAGGAATTCCAATTCCATCGTCACTCACCTCTATCAGCAGGGTTTTGGTGTCCTTCTCTTTCACACCCACAAACAGGTCGACATGACCATGGCTATTGGTAAACTTCAGGGCGTTGGACAGCAAGTTGTACAGTATTTTATTGTACTTATCCACGTCTATCCAGCACACGATCGACTCATCTTCTACATGAAAATTGAAGTTTATGTTTTTGGACTCAGCCAAATCTACGAATGAGTAGAAAATATTATTGGTGTAGGGTAAGATGTCAACTTCAGACACTTTCAACTTCACTTCACCGGCTTCTGCCCGCCTGAATTCAAGGATTTGATTGACCAGTCTCAGCAGCCTGTTGGTACTGTGGTCTATCAGGTTTGCTTTGTTTTTGATGAATTCATTACTGTTTTCATGCTCCAAAATTTGCTTGACCGGGCCCAATATTAAGGACAAGGGAGTTCTCAGCTCATGAGAAATGTTGGTGAAAAATCTCAGCTTTTCATTGTTGAGTTTTTCATCCCGCTCCCGTTGTACCTTTTCGGTCAGGAGCTCTTGCTTTAACTGAATCCGAAATTTGATTTGTTTCCTCATGAAATACCCAAACAGACCCAATACCAGAGCCATCAGCGCAATTCCCTGATAACTCGCCCAAAATGGAGGCAAGATCTGAATGCTGTAGGAGGAAACCACACTCCATTTTCCATCACTGTTGCTGGCCCTAATCTTGAAATTGTAGGTTCCATGAAGCAAATTGGTGTATTGCACTGTTCTGGAGTTGCCACTGGTTTCTACCCAATCCTCATCAAAACCTTCCAGCATGTATTGAAACTTATTCAAACGCTGGTTGGTATAGGAGGCCGTAGAAAATTGAATGGAGAAGTTCCTGTTTTCATGGTTTAAACTGACGCTTCTGGAATAATTCAGGCTTCTATCGAGGAGCACCTGCCCATTGAGCTGTACGCCGGGCAAGACCAGCTCATTGTTTACTTTGAACTCCGTGATGATTGGCTTGGGCGACCACTCATTTTCCTTAATATTCAATGGAGAAAAACTGATCACGCCATTTTTTCCTCCTAAATAAACCTTCGAGTTATTGAAATTGTAAAATCCGCTGGAACTGAATACATCGAGCCTGTTCCCACTGTTTACATTGTAAATATTGGCCTGGTTGCTACCCACATCATAGCGGCATATGTTGTTGTTGTTCATATTGAGCCACAAAAAACCATTGGCGTCCTCCACCACATCTGTCACCCACTTATCCTTCAATTCTTTGGGTTCGGATATTTGTCTGAAGGCATTGCTTTCCGCATCAAAGACACCCAGTCCTTTTCGCGTGGCTGCCCAAATCATCCCTCGGGAATCAATGTTGATGTCACTCACATTTTGGTGTGGAAGCCCTCCGGAAGTTTGGCTCTCGGCCAGGAATATGTCGGCCTTTCCATTGGCCAAATTGTACCTGACCGCACCACTTTCGGTAGCAAACCATAAATTATCATCAAGGTCTACCCCCACCTTGTTGATGTCAAAACCCGGCAAAATGCGAAGAGAAGGCTTATAGGTTTGCATATCTAATAACAGGGCACCTTCGCCATGAGAGCATACTACGAGCTTTCCTGCAAATACTCTGAAGTCAAAAATGGGTGTGTTATTAAAGCCTACATCCACTATGCTTGAGCTTTTTTTGAGGTAATCGTAGATCAGTATTTTCCCATTCCACAAGCCGCAGTAGAACACAATGCCGTCATGCGAATAGATACTGGCTATATCATAGGGGCCGTTGAATAGCGGAACAAAATTACCCTCATCAGAAATGAACAGACCATTATGCCTGGTCGCCACCACAACTTCATCCTGATAGGTCTTGGAAAAGCCTCTGATTCTTGGCGCCTGGTTATCTATGTATTTCGATATGTCCTTATTGATTTTAAATTGATTCTCATAAGGATCATACTTATCCAGTCCTTCCTCTGTACCGATCCAAAGTACTCCTGATGGATCAAAATAAAGGGCTGAAACCAAATTATCCACAAGCGAATTATCCTCTGACAATACTGAAAAATACCATTGAAATTTACCTTCACTAATATCCTCCAGTGCGTCGCAAACCAACAAACCGCCGAGGGTTCCGACCCAATATTTACCATCCGGAGCCTGGGCCACACATAGAAAATAAGGCCCTAACTTCTCACTTACCTTATCATCGGGAATTTCCAGATTCTTAAACTCATTGAGGCTCCTGTCAAACTTGTAAAGTCCTTTTCGGGTTCCGACAAAAATACCTCTCTGCTCATCTTCATAGATAAAGTATAAATAAGGATTTACAGCGCTGGCTCCGGGCACTTCCAGTGTGAAATATTCGATTTCCGAGATGATTCCAGTACTCCCGAGTTTGACCTTTGCTACACCGGCACTTTCATAAGCACCTATCCAAATATTTCCCTGACTGTCTTCAAAAATCTCCTTCACATAGTTAACCCCTTCCAGCGGAACCTTGGTGAAGGTGCTCTTATCCGGCTCAAACATGTACAGACCGGAATCTTTAGTCCCCACCCAAACCCGATCAAACCGATCCAGGTAGATAGAGCGGATTTCCTCATCTGGTAAGCTATTGGGATCACTGTCATCAGACAAGTAGGTAGTGAAAACATGCGTATCCAGCTGCAAACGAGACAACCCTTTTCTGGTGCCAATCCATAGGCTATTCGTGGCACTGTCTAATTTCAGTGCTGTGATGTCATCATTGTACAAGGTGTTTCTGACCTCATCATTGCTGAGGAAGTTTTGAAACTGAAACCCATCGAACCGGTTAAGCCCATAGAATGTACCTAGCCAGATAAACCCCTGATTGTCCTGAACGATGTGTCGAATGGAATTATGCGACAATCCATCCTTATCATTGTAATGCTCAAATTCTATACTCTGAGACCCGGCGTAAAAGCACGACAGGATAAGTAAGAAAATGATGGGTAAATGTTGTTTCATCGGGGTACCGCTTTGCGCACAATAATCTAATTCATTCTTGACAAAAAAGCTGGAAATGGTGCTCCAAAAGGAAAAACAGGGAGCTGATCCGGATGATTCTTCCTATCCAATTCACGATTTTGCATAGATGATCACCTATTTTTCCGGCAGCACAAACTCTACATTTGTCAGCTTCACCACGATGGGGTTTGGCCAGATCTTGTCGTTGTAAACACGCTGAGCTCTGGTGACTGATATCTCCAAATTATGTGAACGCTGAGTGAATAGTGAGACCGGTTTGTTAGTAGGTGAATATTCCACCACCATATCATTCTGTCCCAGCACAGAAATCTCAGTCTCCTCTGTTGCACGGATACTCTCTGTGTAAAACAGTCGTCTTTTACCTTTGAACCACTCCGGCTGATTGGTAATGAACACATAGGCGGTATTTTCGTCTTTGGCTTTAGTAAACCACAAATCACCATCTTTGATTTGAGTGGGCGCGGTTCTTACATTTTTGACCGCTTCATCGTTAATGAACATCCAAAGGGCCATTTCGCGCAGACGCTCTTCCTGCTCAATGGGTATTTCACCATTGGGTTTCGGCCCCACGTTCATTAGAAAATTCCCGCCTTTGGCCCTGATCTCAATCAGCTTGTTAATCAAATCACCACCGTCTTTGTAAACTTCGTTGGTAGGCTTATAAGCCCACTGCGTACCCATGGTCATGCATGTCTCCCAGGGCCCGGGCATGGGTTCGTTCGGGATTTTCTGCTCCGGGGTATTCATCTCCCCACGGGTTACCACGATTTCAGGATACTTTTCGTGCACATATTGCACCAGATTCTTCTTGGAAAACGAGTCGAAAAATGCAAAATCGACTTTGCCATAGTTGGTGAATAATTCATCCACCTGCTTTTTGGAATATTCAAACAGTTCTGCATTTTCAGTCACCTGGGTCATAGGCCCTTTGCGTGAGATCAGGTGTCCCTGCTGATGGATGAAGCTGAAATCTTCAGGAGAATAGTAAAAGCCCACTTTCAGCCCAAACTTTCGCAAAGACTGAACCAGCATACCGGTAATGTCCTTACCGTAAGGGGTGTTCATGATATTGAAATCGGTGGTTTGGGTATCCCACATACAAAAGCCATTGTGGTGCTTAGTAGTAAAAACCACATACTCTGCTCCGGTTAACTTAAACAACCTGGCCCATTCGTCGGGATCAAATTTGTCGGGATAGAAGGTCTTCGGGAGTTCATTCATGTACCGCTGAAGGTAATATTCTGATGCACCCACCATGGAGTGGCTGATGACGCTCCCAAGCTGCGAATCCATACTCCAGTGTATAAATATCCCAAATCCCATATCCATAAAATCTTCTTCCAATTCGGGTTTATTTTTCAGCTGGCCGAAAAGTGACACACTCAACATGCACAACAGCATGGTCATCAAACATTTTTTGAGTTTATTCATGGTCTTGTTCGTTCGTGGTTTATCGTTTAATTCATTCATAAATCCCCCTCTATCAGGGGCCAGGAGTCAAAATCTCTGTTGAGTTTTCGTCCATCTACTGATTGCATCACCCACTGGTTGTGCGGGGCTTTGGTATCGTAGTCCAGCAATGGGCCATCGGGAAACTGAAATTGAGTATTTAGTACCTCAGGATCAGGGTTTTCACCAATTACCTCCTCGAATATGGCAGCAGTCTGAACCTCCTGAAATACGGCCACCAGTCCAAACTCACTGGTGGAATAGATGATAATGCTCACATCCTTGGGCCCTGAATAAGCAGACCAGTTTCCTTCTTTTACAGTTGCCTCCATTTCATGAGGGATCGACACAGGACCTGCTGCACAGGCAAAGTTTTCATACACGCCAGTGTTATTCCAATGCATAAAATCATCACCGGGCCCCGAGAGGTGAAATACCTCAGACAGATGATCAGCAGTATCGTTGAGAAAAAGGCAAATAGGTCTGGTTACGATTTGTGATTTCCTGCCCCTGTTGACACCTCCGGCACTCAGCAGAAAATGCCGACCAGCACTGCTGATCTCCGGGGAGGCTTCCGGGCCGTGCCCCTGGCGCACAAAATATCCGTCCTCTTTGTCAAAAAGCAACTCAACAAACCGGTCTGCCGGACGATAAGGCATACATGCTCCCATGAACGCATGCCTCATGGCCACTCCAACATGATCATCATAATCATCTATGGCAGCATAGCTTAGCCAGGATTTTACGAATGCCGAGTGATAATCTGTGGTGAGTTCCTGGATGCTTGCTTTTTCATATCTTCTGCGCATAGGTGGGAAATGCTTCAAATTGAGGCTGCTCAGCCCATAGCTCCAGTTGATATAATCAAGCACCTCCCTGGCCGTTTTACTTACTTTTTCAGCCGCGAACGCTTCAATATTGAGCAAAGCAGTAATGGTGTACCCCAAATATGGAATGGAATTGAATTCATATAAACCATTGGTTTTCATCTCTTCCATGAGGGATAATAGCTTCTCCTCCATACCATTCCGAACATTATCATAGTAGCGCTCCGTATTGCCGTGCAACTGTACCCAACGATTTTTGAGATACCGCGAACCTTCGGTCATCAGCATGTGGTTCTCAGTTTCCATCACCATTCCCAAAGTTCTGGGAACTGTATAGCTGAACTTGCCTCCATCCTCTATCATCAATACCTCCAGCAGGTACTTTTTGGTTTCCGGATATAAGACATGTGGCTGCTCACCAAATTTCCAAAGAATGGTGGTCAGGATGGTGAGTGTAAAATCATAATCTCCCTTGGGGTTCATGGACCATGAGGAACCGCAATTTCCCCAAACCGGAAGTCTTTGAATAACGGCATTTACTTCTGACACATCTTGCCGCAATAGCAGCCTGGCCAGAAGAATGATAGCAGCATCCCCTTTTTTCACTAACATGTCCTCGGTAATCGGCATGGCAGCAATGGTCTTGTAAATGCTATCGGCAAAAGCAGATTCCTTTTTCCATTCCAGCGTCCGTTCATGAGGAACATCCACATTCCCAGCCTCCATCTCCACATCGCGGTATTTGATAGGCCCTAAAACCTGTGATTTGAGCTGAATGTTGTTGGCCAATAACAACATCGCAATGGAAAAAATAACGATGTATTTTACTGCTTTCTTCACCTTAGACATGCTTGACCTGTTCTTTATCCTAATCTATGTTAGGCGAGTTTTCAATTCTGAATTCGTTTTACTCGCGACATTAGTGAACCACATCATCGGTGCTAACCGGAGCATCTATCATCTGGAGTACCAACCTACCACCTTCTGTAATCTGGCGATGATTGATCGTGTTTCCATTGACCCGCTTATTATTCCAATGCGCCGATTCTACATAGACATGATCCGGGCTGTTGTTAATGGTTTCAATGGTGAATTCGGACCGGGAGTAAAAATCCGGGTTCAACTCAATACGTACCTTATCGAAAATGGGACTACCAATTTGGTATTCGGGATCTTCGTCCGTTCCCCCATTCATTTGAAATAAGCCTATTTTCATCAATACCGCCAAACTTCCCATCAAACCCTGATCTTCATCTCCATTGTAGCCGGAAGCTGGAGATAATCCACTAAAAGTTTTCCTGACCACATTGCGCGACCAGTATTGGGTCAGGTCAGGTCTGCCTATTTTTTGAAAAACAAATGCGGTCTGTATGGAGGGTTGATTTCCATAATTAATGGGTATTCTTCTGTATTCTGGGTGTTCTTCCACGTCGTGAGAAGTGCCCGCCGTGAATCCCAATTTAATGGCCTCTTCAAATTGCCTATTGAGTTTTTGCACCGCTTTTTCTTCGCCACCCATCAGCTGAGCCAACCCCTCTAAGTCATGTGGCACAAACCAGGTAGCCTGAGCACTGTTTGCTTCTATAAATCCTACTTTGTAATCGTAGGGATCGAAATCCTCGTGCCACTGGCCTTCCACATTCTTTGGACGCATCCATCCCGTTGATTCATCATAAACGTTTTTGAAATTTTCAGATCGCTTTAAGAAGTACCTGTAATCCTCCTGATGCCCTAGTTTTTTGGCGAATTGGGCAAGTGTCCAATCCTGATAGGCATACTCCATTGTGAGACTTCCGCCATCCTGATGACCTCCAAATTTTCCTTCCGGCAAAGGATAGGGCACGTAGCCTTTTTCCAGGTAGTATTTCAAACCCCCTCCCAAATTGGTATCGTGCTCATAGCCTGCTTTTTCCATGATACCGCCGGGCATATGATTCTTTTTCAGTACCTGATAAATTTCCTCCAGATCTCCATCAATCAACCCCTCCTGAACCGCGCTCACGATAAAAGGGGTGCTCGATGCACCAGTCATCACATAGGTGTAATTCCCTCCTGATGGTCCCCTGGGCACCAGGCCACCATCTTTTTGATACTGTAAAAGCGAAAGGACAAACTGTTGTTTTATCTCAGGATAAACAAGCCCCCATAGCGTATTAATGGTCCACTGGGCTCCCCAAAAGGAATCGGAGTTAAAGTGGTTGAACTGAGGTTTGCCACTGTTATCCAGAGGTAGTTGTCCCACCCTGAAGGTCGCACCCGTATTGTCCGGATAGGCACCATTTGCGTCGTTGATAATTCTTCTTCCCTGCAGGGCATGCCATAAGTCTGTATAAAATCTTCGCTGGTCTGTTTCGGTGCCGCCCTCCACTTTGATTCTGCCCAATAAACCATTCCATTCATTCTTAGATTGGGACACCACACGGTCAAAATCCCAGTGTTGCAATTCTTCCTTGATGTTCAACCCGGCATTGTCCACAGAGGTGTAGGAAATCCCTACTTTCATGAGGACTTCCTCTTCAGGGTTCGTGAGTCGAACCAAATAGTTTTTGGTCTCACTGTCTTGCTCAATAGCCGCTACGTCTGTGCTGAATATTACTTTAAAGTACACTGTAAATGGTTTGGGCCTTCTTCCGGTAGCCTCCATGACCACTTTTCCCGAAAGTTCATTATCACCGCTCAGCGTCAATTCACCATCAATGTTTGCACAAGGCCCCAGCATGGTATGAAGGTTAAATAACACGGCAGGACGAGCGTTTTTTGGAAAGGTATATTGATGCAATCCTACACGCGTAGTACTGGTTAATGCTGATTTTATGCCATACCTATCAAGTTCTACATAGTGATATCCGGGTGATATTTTTTCAGTTTCATGACTGAAACCGGAATAAAAATCCTGGTAGATGGTATTTTCATTCGCATCTGATAAGGTCACTGGCATTACGGACACTCCAGACATTTGCCATGCATGAATGTGGCTAAATCCCTTGATGGTATCGGTTTTATACCTGTAGCCGCTTCCCCATGCACCATCAATTTCGGTATCCGGGCTGAGATTCACCATCCCAAACGGTCTGCTTGCTGATGAGAAGAAAAACCACCTGGAATTCTCTGTGTCCAAGGCGGGGTATACCAGCTCGGTCAGTGATTTGGTGTCCTCAAACTTGTCTGGCGCATTCACATTTAGTTTGCATGAACCAGCAACACCCAGCATCAGGCATAGTAAAAAATGTATGTATAATTTATTCTTAACCATTTATATTCTCTTTAAAGAATCATGAGTTGAGTTTTCGACGAATCACACAGAATGCATTTCCGGCTTTTCAACACTTCGACTTTACTCATTTGATGTTTTCATGGATATGATTTTCCCAGGCTCCCCTGATTATGAGAAGGGCTGAAAAAGATCACATAGAACCTCTAGCTTTAATTTGTTAAGCATACCACTTGCTTACCTGGCAGATGTCACTCCTGGTACGCCAGCCAATCAGAACCTGATTTCGGCATACTTCCTCCTACTAAAAAATAGAGTGAGGGCCAGATGAAACACTACCAGAGTGAAGCTTCAAAAGGCAGACAAAAAAGTTTCATCCGCCTTTTGAAACAACATTGACATTAGAAGATTATAAAAACCAATCTGCTAGTATCCATCATTTTGGGAAATGGATGGAATGGTTCTATCAATCTCTTTCTGAGGAATCGGACGCAGATAATGCGTGCTCTTCATTTGACCTAATGCTACAGTCCATGGGTTCATGGACGAGGTGCGCTCGACCAGTTTTTCAGTTCTTTTCAGGTCATACCATCTGCAGTATTCACCCATCAATTCCCTGGCACGCTCATCCAATATCATATCGATATCCAGGTTTCCGTTCGCTCTGTAGGATACTGTAGCCATAGAGGAGAGATTGGCTGGCTGTGATGCACACAAGGGATCACTTCCTGCATTGGCACCAAGTGCTCTGTCAACTATCGCATTATAATAAACCTCTGCACCCCCTAGGGCACCATTGGACGCTCCTTTCAGGATGGCCTCAGCGGCGATCAAATAAGCTTCAGCAGATCTGAAAAGTGCCAGATCAAATGTCCCTTGTGCTTCGTCATACGGGAGACCTGGCTGCCAGAACTTCCACATAAGAGGAGTCATATCCTTGATGTGATAAGGCGTAACAGGATTAATCCCGATTTCATCCAGATTCAGTACGGCATAGCGCTTGCTACCTCCTACATCCATACCCTTGTCCGAAGCACTGGCAGGATTGTTCCATGGAGGAAAATAAACAACCGTATCTCCTGTTGCAATATTGATGGTGGTACCTGGATTATTAAGATCCGGAACAAAGTCGTTAACGTCACTCAAGGCGTACATCGCTTCCACAAAATTGTGATGATATCTGGTATCGAGTGTCGGATCAAACAACCTGTAGGTCGCTGGAGTAGTGATGTAAGTGTTTCTGCCTCCATGACGGTTATAGTCGCCCGTTCTTCCCGGGGAGCCGGGGATACTTTCGGCATCACCCCCGAAAAGGGAATGGTAATCATTACCTATCTGGTACTCGCTAGGCTCATCATTATCACTACCATTGGTTTGAATATTATTGCTGTACTGTACTGCGAATACGATTTCCGCATTTTTATCATTCTGAGCCGGGAAAGTCTCCTCCAGCGGATTCTCAGCGTGAAGAGGGAATAACTTGTGATACTCTGGCTCCAGCGGATACTCTGCTATGATCATATCTGCATAATCAACTGCTTTGTCAAAATCAGCGGCCGTTCCTCCCAGCGAATTGTTATAATTCCACCCTCTTGTGAGGTGAACTCTGGCTAAAAGAAACTGTGCAGCACCTTTTGTGGCTCTGCCATATTCCGTATTGCCTTTAGTGGGCAATACTGCTTCTGCCTCTTCCAAATCTTTGATGATCTGATCATAAACCTGACTTGCAGGTACTTTGGTCACTTCTCTGCTGGCGGTAGTAGTCTCCACCAAAGGCATCGGAATATCGCCCCACTGCTGCACAGCATAGAAATAAGCAAATGCTCGCAGGAACTTGGCCTCTCCCACTCTGATGGCCAGGACATCAGCGTCTATTCCCTGTACATCATGCTGTCTTGAGATCGCAGTATTGGTTCTGGAAATTTGACTGTAGAGCAAATCCCACAAGTTTGTAGTTGCGCCTACATTAGGGGTAAATCGGGTATCATAGGTGTTTAGTACACTCCCCTGATTTCCGCTGCCTGCTTCATCCCAGGCCAGGCTGGTGAAGAGGTCCGTACCCATCATCACCAAATCACGCTCCTTATGTATTTCCCTAAGCTTGGTGTAGTTTGATCGAACTAGATCTTCGAACCCTTGCGCAGTAACGTAATAATTATCTGTGGTCTGATAGGAAACCGAATTCTCATCCAGGAAATCCTCGCAACCGGTACTGAACAGCGTCACAAGTACCAGAGCTACTATATATTGTTTATTAATTAGTTTCATTTTGTAAAATTTTGTGTTGGAAATAAACCGACTAGAAAGAGACATTTAAACCAAACAAATAGGTCGCAGATGGAATACCATCATTGTAAGTGCTGGAGTTAAATTCCGGATCCATTCCATCAAAATCGTGGAAAACAAATGGATTGGATACCTGGACATACATCCTGAAGTTGCTAAACCCGAATTTATCCAAGCCCGTAGACGGCAATGTGTAGCCCAATGTGATGTCAGAGATTCTGACAAAACTCGCATCTTGATAGAAAATCGCTCCTCTGTAAGGATTATTCGCAATACCTGGTCCATAGTACTCATTAGAAGGATTGTTAATCGTCCAGTAGTTGAGGTTCAGGGCATTGTATCTTCCTGCGCCAATTTCACCCATGGTTCCAGATAGCATGCTGTTTCTGTACGTGGCTCCCTGGCTTGTGTAGATCAGGAAAGAAAGGTCGAAATTGCCATAGGTAAACTTATTGGTCATACCCATTGTCCAGTCAGGCTGCTCAGAGCCAATCACTTTCCTATCATCCTCGCCTTCATTTGAAGATATCTGACCATCATTATTTTGATCCACCACCTTTACCGAACCAGGCACCTGATTGTATTCAGAAGCAGCTTCTTCTTCATCCAATTGCCAGATTCCGTCAAACTCATAATCGTAGTGAGACTGTAGTGGGTGCCCTACAAAAAGGCCTGTAGCAATATCAGCCTGTATTCCATCATTACCAATGGAGAGAATCTCATTAACATTTCTGGCAAAGTTGACACTTGTGGTCCATTTGAATTTCGAATTGACAACATTCACTGTGTTCAAGCTCAGCTCCACTCCTCTGTTAGCCACTTCACCCACATTGGTGGTGACACTACTAAACCCTGAAGAGGTCGGGATTTGCTCATTATAAATCAAATCCACTGTTTTTCGGTTGTACACTTCCAAACTGGCACTGATCCTGTTTTTAATGAATCCCATATCAAGACCGATATTCAATTCCTTACTTTTTTCCCATTTCAGGTTTCTGTCTGCCAAATTTGACGGAGCAAATCCGTATGCCTCTGAACCATCAAAGTCATAAGGTGTATTGACCAATCGTGCTTGCGTGCTGTATGGAGAAACAGAACTGTTACCTACCAAACCATAGCTCACTCTCAACTTCATATCGGAAATAGCCTCAATACTGTTGATGAAATCTTCTTCACCTAGTCTCCAGGCCACTGCTGCGGATGGGAAAAAGTCCCATTTGTTACCCTCACTCAACTGTGAAGCGCCATCCCATCTGCTGGTAAGTGTGAGTATGTATTTGCTTTTGTATCCGTAAATGAGTCTTCCCATATAGGAAAGCAAAGATCTTTCGGTCAGTCTTGTGTCCAACTGGACAGGTCGGCCTGTGCCATAAGCGTACCAGAGAGAATTGTAGGGAAGTTCATCCACGTAGCTATCCATTTCTTCGTTTCGCTCCTGGAAGCTACTTTGTACTCCAGTCAGCGTGAAATCGTGCTCACCAACCTTCTTGTTATAGGTGATGATATTATCCAGGGTATAATTGGATATATCATCTGTCTGGCGAAATGATCTTGGCAGCAAGGTAGTTTTCCTGTCTTTGGTCATCGTACCTCTGAACTGACCAAATCTGGAATTATCCACGCTGGCAGAAAGAGATGATTTGATAGATAATCCATCTACTGGAGTCAATTCGATGTAAGCATTTCCGAAGAAAGTGTTAGACCTGGTTTCATCCTGAAAGTTGTAAGGATCAATTTCAATGAGAGGGTTCAAAACCTGCTTATCATTGATGCCCATCCAGGCAGCGTAACCATTCCATTCAAGCTCCTGGTTTTCATCAGGATTAAGAACTTCATCGTAGTGCGCAACACCTGTTGGTCTCGCTCTGTAAGCACTTCTCAATGCTTCATTGGAGCCCATTTCCTGCTTCGCCAGACTATAATTGGCTGTGAAACCTACTTTCAAGAAGTCATTGACTTTACTGTCCATGCTACCTTTAATGTTGTAGCGCTGGAATTTTGTATTCTTCAAGTTTCCACCTTCATTCAAATACCCAGCTGAAAAATGGTAGTTGGTACTACCGCTTCCTCCACCCACTGATATGGAGTGATTTGTCTGCATGGCCGGATCGGATATTTTATCCAACCAGTCTGTACTTCTGCCGGACTCAACCAGGTCCATCTCTGTAGAAGTGAATGGTCTGGAAGTACCTCCGTTGAGCTCATTGTCTGTGACGCTGGCCTTGTAAAATTGCTGAGCGTTCATCATGTCTGGTAGGTGGGCAGGTACTTTTACTCCTGCATAGCCACTGTAGCTGACCACTGGTTTGCCTGTGGACCCTCTTTTGGTACTGATAATGATCACCCCATTGGCTCCTCTGGAACCATAAATGGCAGTTGATGAAGCATCCTTCAGGATATCCATTGACTCAATATCAGCAGGGTTGAGCGCATTGATGTCTCCACCCATTACACCATCAATCACCACCAGTGGTTCGTTGCTATAATCTATGGAACTCAAACCTCGAATGTTAATACTATATCCTGCTCCTGGTCGGCTGCTCTGTTTAGAAACAATCACACCCGCAGCCTGACCTTGAATAGCCTTAGCTGCCTGTACCGGGTTAGCTCTTACAATATCTTTTGACTCAACCGAGGCGATTGCGCCTGTCACGTCTTTCTTTTCAACCTGACCATAACCTATCACCACTACTTCCTCCAGAGAGGTGATATCTGGCACCATAGATATATTGATGGTTGACTTGGTGCCTACAGTTACGTTTTGTTGATGAAATCCTATAGAACTAAACACTAAAACGGCATCCGGACCTGGTACTGTAAGTGCGTAGTTTCCATCGAAATCTGTCACTGTACCAGTAGAAGCACCCTGAACAAGAATATTCACTCCTGGTATAGGTGCATTTTGATCATCTGTTACCAGTCCTGAGACTCGTGTCTGGGACCAGGAAGTACTCGCATAACCTATTAGTAAGGCTAACAATAAGAGTCTACGTTTTCTCATAAAAATCATTTTTTGGTTAAAAAATTGAACTCCCTTATGGATTATCGAGCCTCAAGTAAATTTAATCGTCAATTTTCCTAATGGATGATTTATCCAAAAACATGGATGATTTATACATTTAGCAAAAAACAGCCTTTTTATTGCGTATTCAATGATTTTGTGGCGATTTATTATTTTGAAATTGCGAATTTTCTTAATTCAAGTTCCTTTTCACCTTGATATAATTTAACACAATTCTATCATTTCGCAGAAACATCCATGCCCTGAACAAAATATCCATGGATTCGATCTTGGGAGCTATGTGTTGGTCATCTCAGGATTAGAAGTTCTCCAATCACGTCCCGATTTGATCAATAAAAATTCATTTTTGAATAGGGGAAATGTCAATTTCCTGAGGATTGCAGGATCAATCGTGCGATTTCCGAGCTCCTGTATAAAGGTGTGCATGGAAAACAGAGGATTAGCTCCCGTACTTCGGACTTTCTCATCCACAGTCTAGTACAATTTCAGATCATTCACTCCCGGCTGTAGAGGAATGGTATTCAGATCGCTATCGAGTTCCACTCCATTCAGAACAACTCTTGAGTAGAGTTCGCCATCAAAGTAAAAGGCCCCGGACATGTTGGCGGGCATTTCGATGAGGTAACGCTCAGTATCATCCTGGTGTCTGGCGTATTGAGCTTTTATGGCCCCTCGAATGGTCGGCACTTTTATGGAGCTCGAATTCAAATTGCCCATTTGTGGCCTGATTGCTACTGTGGCATAACCTGGCGTTTCAGGCTGAATCCCCCACAAATACCTGGGAATGATATTGGCTGGCGCAGCCCCCCAGGCATGATTCCAGTCTGAATTGGGCTTGTATTTCATGTCCCAGGCTTCCAAAGTAATGGTTGATCCAATGTTTATCATGTTGTACCAGCTTCTGTCATGCGTGGCAGTCATCAACTGAAAAGCATAGTCTGCTTCATTGGCCTTGTACAACGCTTCCATGAGATATTGGGAGCCATAGACACTACAAGCCATGCCACGAGATTTGATAAATGCTACCACGGAACTTACCTGTGCTTCGGGAACGATACCAAATGCCAAAGCCAGCATGTTGGAGTGGAGTGAAGCATGCTCCGTACCTACACCGTCTACATAAACGCCCGCTTTTTCATCCAACAATTTGTCGTTGATCGATTGCCTGACTTTTAGTGCCAGCTGATGAAGTTCTGCAGCTTCCTCAGACTTATTCAAGATCCTGGCAAACTCGGTGATGATCTCCAGATTGCGGTAATAGAAGCAATTCACCACGGTATTGATCGGCTTAAAAACAAAGCCATCGCGTTCGCCTTCTTCAGTGGCCAACTTCCAACCGGTATCTTTTTGAGCCGGGGGCCAGTCGACTATGTCTTTCAATCGGTCTTTGGGGTTTTTAAAACCCAGTTTTTTCATAAAATCCGGCGTAGCGTTCTCCGAACTGATCAACCCATCCTCATCACGCAATTCCATTAAGGTCTTGTGTTTTAGCTCTTCGTAATACTCAGCAATGAGCTCTGTATTTCCGGTATACATGTAATCTGCATGAAACATGAGTGCCACGTGCAATTGCCACTCTGTGGGCCAGGTGGGGTTTTCCATAAAATATTCCATGGTGAGTCGCGCCATGGCATATTCCCGATCCGTGGTATAATGGCTCAACTGGTTGAGGTAGGCATCGGCTTCATAAGGAATGCGCTCCCTATCACCATCCACATACAAACCCGCAAAAGTTGTTGCCTTAATGGAGTATTTACACAGGTCCCATACTTTATTCAAAATACTATCCGAACTGGTGAAATGGCTGGCATCATCTTCCCAATAGCCGTGATGAAATAATTGTATAAAATCCTCTGCTCTCAGTTTTCCTTGGGCACCTTCCACCTCCACATATCTAAATGGCATTAACACCGGAAACGAATCGGGGAGCTGTACGGCCTGAGGTTTGGTGTTTCTCTGATCCGGCGCAATCCGCAAGGTATAACTTGACACTGAAGGACTTACAGGCACGTTGACCTGCTGATACCGAATCGTCTTCTGAGAATTTCGGTTTATCTGATTGTCGATCAGCTGCTCTCCAATATGGACGATGAGCGTATCCCTGGTCTTCGATTTGTACTGAAAGGCAAGTGTAGCGAAAGCCGCTTTGCCAAAATCTATGAAGTAAGAATCATGATCCACTTTCCTAAACACAACAGGCTTGATGCTATCCACCTGAAAATAATTGGCACTGGTAATGACGTCTTCCTTTGCTCCGATTTCAAAGCGCTGAAAATCCGAAAATGGGGTCTCCTGATCCTGCTCATCCCAAATTTTGACCTTCCAAAAGTAGGTGCCACCAGACTCCAGTGACCTTCCTTTAAACTCCACATTGATTGACTGCTCATCTGAGACTTTGCGCGTATCCCAAATGTCTCCTTCATTTTCAGCTATCAAATCTCTGGATGATGCCACCAGTATCTGATAAGCAGTCTGCCTACTCGCTGAGGTCGGTACTTCCCAGGCAAATTCGGGGGTGTGATCCGCGATGATGGTACCGGCTGGTTGTCGTATGAATTCAACACTTAAACCCTTGGGAACAGAAAAGTCATCACTCACCCCGCGCGACTGCAAGCACCCGACACTGGCTATTGCCAGGATAAGAAATGTGATCCCGAATGGAAGTTGACAATAAGACTTGCTATGAGACATTGTTTTAGACAATAAATTGGTTGCACCCGCCACCTAAGTGATCCATATCAGAATAGTTTTACCCAGCAGGTAGTGACCATCCTTCTTCCATCAAATGGATGACTGACCCCAGGCAGGGTAAAGTTGATTTAAAACGGCTATCAGCCCAGCTTATCAAAATCAGGATTCCAATGGACAATTTTTTGGTCGTACATAGCATCAAGACCCATTTGCACACATAATGCGGCCTTCGCTCCGGATATGACATTGGAAGCTGGTCTTTTGTTGTTGACAATGTTGTCCCGAAAATCCATTAAGGCCTGCTTGCTTGGTTCGATGTGATCCACTACAATGGGAATTCCCTTTCCTTCGTCCCAGGAGACTGTGGCTCCGGACACCCCGTCTACCTCTCCCAGTTCTTTATTGAGTTTTCCTTCCGGGTAAAACCAGGCCTTGTCATAACTCAGGATGAGGGTGCCTTTATCTCCCATTACTTTGATTTGGTAATCATCTTTTGAATTGGCCGTTAAGCAGGTAAATTTTGCTTTGACCCCCTCCGGATAGTCATAGATCAGATGGATGTTGTCGTAGGTTTCCCTTCCGTCTTTCCAATAATCCACTCCACCGAAACCGGCTACCTTGTTGGGCGTAGCATCTAAAACCCAGTTGGCAAAATCCAATTGGTGTGAGCACAATTCGGCCAATAGTCCGCCGGAATATTCTCGGTACATTCTCCAATTAATGATCCTTTCCAAATCAGGAGACGGAACAGACCTTCTCCAGTCACCATTTCTATTCCATTGGCACTCAAAGGCCTGTATCTGGCCCAGTTCTCCCTTTTTGATCAGGTCTACTACATGGGTGTACAACCTGGAACTATGGTATTGATGACCTGTTTGGAATACCTTTTTGGACCGATTGGCCACACTCACCAGGTCCTGTATATCCTTATAGCCTTTGGCCATGGTCTTTTCACAGTACACATGCTTGCCCGCATCAATGGCATCCATAGCAATCTTTGCATGCATACTAAAAGGCGTAGCGATGAGTACGGCATCAATGTCCTTGTCATCAAGGATTTTTCTATAATCACTGTACCCTTTCACCTGCTGATCTGCCACCTTGCTCAACCCTTCTTCCAGGCGAAAGGGGAGAATATCCGCACAAGCCGCCACATCAAAATGATCAATGCTATTGATATTAGGTATTAAGCCCTGCCCCCTCGATCCGGTGCCTATCACACCTATTTTTATCTTATTGTTGGCATCATTCAGGCCAATGATTTTTGCTGTTGTTAATGTAGAAGTTGCTATTCCGGCTGCCGCCACACCACTTTTGATTACAAATTCCCTTCTCTTCATAATAACACTATTTAATAAAAAAATCACCTTTGATACTAAGCATCAAAGGTGACCCTAACAACCCTTAAATTAACCTAAACTGACTTAATCTCCCAACCGGGCTCGTACGTTCTGGACCATAATTTCATGGCCTCCCTATTGTATATCCGACCCGTATTTTCATCCACTTCGTAGGCATCGTCAATCCTGTAAGCTATGTTGGCATAGTGTGTCAACATCTGACTAATGGCGCCCTCATCAATGGGTGAGGTCAATGCTGCTTTACCGCGAATGGCGTCAAAGAAATTCTTTGTGTGCATGGTAGACATGTCTCCACCTCCTCCAAGGGCAGTTCCGGCTTCCGTACCAGAAGAAAGATTTTCCCTGATAAGCTCACCCTTTAGACTGTAGAGTTTGTAACCCTCTCTGTCAATAAAAACCGAACCTTCAGATCCGTAAATGATGGTACCTCTGCCAGCACCAAACTTATAATATCCATTTCTACTCTGACCGTCCCATTTGATCACCTTATTACCTGAAAACTTGAAAGTGGCTTCCATGGTGTCATACATTTCCCAACCATCGTCTTTGTATTGGTATTTGCCTGCATTGACCTCTACACGCTCCGGATATTTCACCTGCAGTGCCCAGCGCGCAATGTCCAGTTCATGTGTGGCATTGTTTCCGGTCTCTGCTGTACCATAATTCCACCCATACCAATGCCAGTTGTAATCCCAGGTATTATCAGTATAAGGTCTTCTTGGCGCAGGCCCCTGAAACAACTCCCAATCCAGTCCCTCTGGCGGGCTGGCGGGTGTTTGATGCGGTACGGCCCCTCTTCTGCTGGTGTAGAAAGCGATGGCTTGATAAACATCACCAATGATTCCATCATGAATGTCTTTGATGATTTCCTGAGATTGTGGAGAAGAACGCTGCTGGTTTCCCATCTGAACCACCTTATCATATTTTTTCTGATAAGCCACCAACAACTCACCTTCCCTTGGATTGTGGCTACATGGTTTTTCCAAATACACGTGCTTACCCGCCTGCATCGCCATACACGCCCCTGGCGCATGCCAGTGGTCAGGTGTGGCCATGAATATGGCATCTACTTTTTTATCGCTTAATACTTTGCGAATGTCATTTTCCAACTTCGGCTTATCACTTGTTACCTCCGCAAACATCGCAGCGGCTCTTTCCCGCTGGCTTTTCATGACATCACAGAGATAAGTGAGCTCTATGTTATTGTTCTTATCGGCAATCGCGTCTTTGTATGCCGGAAACCTTCGCCCCAGGCCTTGCAGAGCCACACGAATGCGATCATTGGCACCGATAATTTTGGAATAGCTTTTTGCGCTCATCGCATTTAGCTGGCTAGTCAGGCCAATACCAGCAGCACCTGCAGTCGCTTTTAATATGAAGTTTCTTCTGTCTTTTCTCATCATTACTCAGCTGTATTTTTATCTAAAGGACGAATTTTAATATTTCTAAATGACACCAAATCACCATGGTCCTGCAAAAGGATTTGCCCTCTGTCCAGTTCACCGAAATCTTTCCATTTCACATATTTACTTTCTGAAACCAGTTTTCTGTATTCCGGGCTTTTCCTTTCATATTCCAATACTTTCACACCATTCAGCCAATGCTCAATATGGTTGTTAATGGACTTAATGTGCGCTGTATTCCACTCCCCTATTGGTTTGATTGGCTTGTTGGTATCTGCCTGAATCAGGTCGTAAAGAGAGGATACCGTTCTGCTTCCTTCATGATTGCCCAACTTGGCATCCGGATGCAGCTCATCGTCCAGTATCTGATATTCTAACCCGATCGAAGAGCCCGGCCCTTTGTTGATTTCCGTATCTACATAGTATTTGATACCACTGTTGGCGCCCGGAGTGAGTTTGAAATCCACCTTCAACTCGAAATCACTGAACAACTCCTCTGTAACGATATCACCACCTGCTCTGGACTCAGCACCGCCTGATGACAGCACGGATAATACCCCATCTTCCATTACCCAGCCTTTTTCCGGGAAAGCATCCAACTTAGCACCTTTCCAACCATTGGATGTTTTACCATCCCAAAGCAACTTCCATCCTTTCTTCTCTTCGTCAATCGTCAGGTTATTTTTGGTGACGACCGGCTGCAAAGGTGAGCTTTTAGCATACTTGCCCAGATCCGAGGTGAGGATTTTAACATTCCTCCACATGATCTGCTTGCCCTCCTGACTATCTTCTTTGATACTGTGCACCTGCAATCCGATAAATCCTGTGGCGGTTTTATCGTCAATGAGGTAAGCTGCCGGCACACCATTGATCCATGTTCTGATGGTATCAGCGATGGCTTCTATTCGGTAATGATTCCATTCATTTTGTTTGAAGGCCTTCTGTGCTTCCGGATTGTTCTCCATGGTGTTCAACCACCCTCTTCTGGCCTCATCATAAATACCTGCACTCCATGCTCTTTCCGATGGGTCAATTTCTATCTGATACCCGTGCACCCTGCCATTGAGATAATAGTCAAAACTGTTGCTTCTGATTTGAACACCTGAGTTCATCGATGGATCCACTTTGTACTCCAACTCCAGGATAAAATCTCCATACAATTCATCTGATCTCAAGAAGGTATTTGGTGTATTCAAGACTGTGGTTCCTACTATGGCTCCATCCTCTACTTTATATGTGGCATCACCGCCAATTTTGGACCACCCGGTCAAGGTTTCACCATCAAACAAATCAACCCAGGGGGCCGAATCTTTTGCTTCGGTTTGACATCCGAAAAGACTCGCCGAAACTAAAAATGAAACTATGATTTTTAGTGTGTTAGTTTTTGTCATCATATAAAATAAGTCTGGTTAAATAATTGTAATAATTTCAAAACTAGCATGTACGCTATATTCAAATATGGATTTTTTACTCAAAAACATGGTCAGAAATGGAAATATTCGATATTTCTCCGGTCAAGATAAGAAATTAACTTTATTTCCAATTTTCCGATTGCTCATACCTTTCGGTGCAGACACACCATCGTCATCAAAGAGTGTTATCCATGATGGGATTCGAGCCGTTAGTGATTCTATTTTCGAGTGGGAAGATCGCTCCTTAAAGCAAACTAGTTTCTACAATTTTTCCTGATCCCAAAACCTATACGGATCTTCGTAAGCAATCATTTGCTCCAACAATAAATCTTCCATCTCTCTGAGCTTGTCGGCATACTCAGGGTTTGAAGCGAGGTTCGTTTCCATCTCATCATCCCGCTGATGATCGGCCAAATATTCATGTGGATTTTCGGCCAGATTGAATAATTGCGTTTCTCTCACCTCTCCATCCATCATGTCGTACTTGATCAATTTCCAATCACCTTTTCGTACCGTTCGCATTCCGGGTTTTGTTCCACCACAATAAACACCGTATTGTACATCTCTCACACTGGACTGCTCTCCCATCAATACGGGTTTGAAACTCGTACCTTGTACTGTTTCAGGTATTTCAACACCTGCCAACTCACAAACAGTGGGTAGGATGTCCGACAGATAGATGTTTCCTTCTACTCGCTGATGGGCCTTGATTCCGGGACCCTTAACTATAAACGGAACCCTCCAGGTGTGCTCATACAAATTTTGCTTACCCATCAGACCATGTCGACCGATCGACATCCCATGATCCGAAGTGTAAATGATATAGGTATTATCCAACTCACCCATATCTTCCAATTTTTTCAACACTTTGCCGAGTTGAGTATCAATATTTTCAGAGCAGGCATATTCCCTTCCCAATTCGTTTCTGACAGTAAGGGTGTCTCTTCGCTTCCATACCCCACTCACGCGCTCCTCATCTCTCAGCTCAGGATGTCCATGAAAAAATGGATGCTTCATTAAGTAATTTTCCTGCAATGGAGGAAGTTTGGGGTTAAACGATGGGTATGCAAGTGTATCGTCCAGGTTGACTGCTCCATACTTATCCAATAATTCAGGTGTACCGTTTCTGGGTCATGCGGATGTGAAAAACCAAAATATATGAAAAACGGATCCTTTTCCCTGGTTGCTTCTCTTTCCTGCAAGTAGCTCAAGACTTGATTGGCATGCCAGGCACTTCCATCTTCCGCTGTTCCTTCCCGATTGGTTTTATCCTTTACTACCGCAAACTGTCTGTTTGCTCCGGGGTACGAGTTTCCCCTTTTACAGGTCCTCATCGTTTTGTAACCGGCTCTATTAAACACCGCGCCGATTGTAAAATCATCTACCGGATGTGGATCTGTTTGCTTTGAAAACTCCGCACTGGGTGGTAAGTGCCAAAGTGTCCTTCCACTCATGATCATGTGCCTGGATGGCGTGCACACGGCTCCACTCATAGACCCCATGTGTCTTGCGCTTTCTATCACCATACCGGCTTCAGCCAATCTGTCAATATTCGGTGTCTCCAATACTGAGTTTGGATCATAGGTCTTCAGGTCGAATGCCGACTGATCGTCTACGAGTACAAAAAGAAAGTTGGGTTGTCGAGGTTCAACGTCACATCCGAGCAGAATAACTGTACAGATTAAGCTGAGTGTAATCTTTTGTAAGTGTCTCATTTCAAATCTTTTCATCATTTGCTACAATATCATTGTCGAAGAGAAAGCCCTATTGCTTCACCACAATGACCACTTTCTGAAAAGCCTTTTCCAAGCGGAAATCGATTCGATTTGGGTCATTGCGGTTTTTCATGCCTTTGCGGGTTGCAATGAGTTTCCCTTCCGCATAGATTTCGATGTAATCAGGATTCAGTCTTTTGGGTACACCAATTAACACGGCTTCATTATTTTGAATTTCAAAGCCGTTTTCGGTTCGTTCAATCGACAGTGTCACCGGCTCTCTGACACTGAGTATTTCCCAACCCTCATTGGAATATCGGGTAGCTCCGGCTGCAAAAATGAAATCCAGCTCATCGGCGGTTTCGCGAGTGATGCTGAGCAGGCCTTTCTGGTAAAAATCTTCTGCCTCGACGATATCATTCTGAGACGCTGCTGCCACAATGTGATCTTTGGTGACCTTATCTTCATGCGTAACTTGAAGGATCTGCGCTGATTGATTGTTCGTATTTTCAGAAAAGTCAACCTCTGATATGACCTGGTTCTTACCCTCCATCAATGGATTAAATACCAATACAAACGGGTCGTTCCAGGCTTCTTTGTTGCTACGGATGACGAGGGCTGGTATTTTTTCATCCACCAATGCTGCAGGTGCTGAGGACCTACTCAGCGCATTGGATTTTGGGCCATTTACGGCAAAATACTCCCGATTTTCTCCACCTTTCATCCATACCTTCATGAGGCTGGTGGGATTTTCTCCACCCTGGAGGGTAAAAAGTGCATTCAGGTCACGCGAAGTAACCATTGACTTTTCATCAGTGAAATAATCATATGCTGTTAAGAATCCAGGTTCCTTCAGTTTATCGGAAGAAGTCAGGGGCAATGACTGGTTATTTTCATCCAAGAAACTAAGTGACTGCCCCAGGCTGTGGAAAAAGTAGTCGTGCTTTTGACGCTCTGCGTCTGGTCTTTCTGAACGGAATACATCCAACACATATCCTTTTCCTGACTTGCCGTTGATGATGGCCGTCAGCCGTTGTTGGTTGGACAGCGTGGCAGGTTCGACAAATGAAACTTTCGCAAAAGTGACCTGATCGAAAATGTTATTGCGGTCTCCCGATTCCGGGAAATGGTTGTCCAGACTGAACGGCTGGCTCACACGCATGGCCCGGCTATCGGAGATTCCATCAACGACTACCGTGTTGTGTGCAGGGTATCGTGCATAGTACTGGCGGTGATCTTCATGCCAGTAGCTTGGGCCTTTTCCCATATCCGGAGCGAGTACGTAATTGTTGGCATACAATTCCAAACCAATCCCATTGGCATGGGCATGGTTGCCAAAGGCCCCAAAAGTGGAAACCATGGTGGCATCATCTCCTGACCCCATGCGCTGCACAAACCAGCTCACATTCGGTGCGTAAAAGGTGGGTGATGTCAGGCTGGCGATGAGTTCTCCTGTGTCTGAGTTGCCGTTTTCGACCAGTTCATCCACATAAAAAAACAACTCAAACAGGCCATTGCCACGCTTTTCGGTGTTGAGCAGGCTCTTATACAAAGCTGTAATTTCTTTTTCTTTTTCCGTTTTGCCGTACTTTCTGTAGTTGGCAATTAAGTATTCGAAGCTCTCTGCAGGTAGTGTCTGATGACGCGAATCTCCGAAAGCGACAATATCCCCATTCGGAAATAGATATTGGAAAGTCGCCAGGGTGGCTTTCTCTACTACCGGGAAGTTTTCTAATTCATTGGTGTTGGTGGCATTGTCCAGCACTGTCATGATTTTGAGTAATGTTTCCGTGACATGCATGGAATAGGATGCTGATTCGGGCCATATGCCCGTCTGCTGGTCGTAGTTGAGGATGGCCTCTTTTAAGGCTATTTGCCTGTCGGTGCTGACCTCAAAGGTATGATCCAGGTAATACTGCTGCCCTTTGCCGTTTTCGTAGTATTCGTTGTTGTCGAGTGTCAATGCAATGAAAGTCAGGAACCGCGCCTGGAAGAAATTCCAGTTGTTGTCGGGTATTCCGTTTTTGATGATCTGGTCACCCCATTTCTGAAAAACCGCCACTGAAATATCCCGGTCATGCCCGTTTGCATCAAGGTAATCATACATGAAATCATGGATCAGTGAGAGGGAAATCACAATTTGCTCGTGGATCACTTCAAAGGTGGCCAGTCCGGATACCCATTGCTGCTTGGTACTATCGAGATCTACTGGTGCGTCGCGGTAATACATGCCTTTCATGTAGGTATCATATACTGGCAGCGCAAAGGCCGCGTATTGCTCTTCCCCTGTGTACCAGTAGAGAAAGGCAGCATCCTCGACAATAGACATTATATGCCTGTTGATCCCCTCAATGATGTGTCCAGCTTCCGAAGGGTGTACCCACTCCATTTCTTTGGTTTGCCTATGCCTCAGGTACATGCCCCGCTCATCGTCAAAATAAGGCTCTATTTCTTCCAATGGAGGCCTCATGTAGTCCGTCGCCCAGTCGCGGGTGCCGGAATAGCGAACCGTGGGCACCGGTGCTTCACCCTCCGAGTAAGAAAAATCACCTCCACGCAAATACACCTTATCGTGTTTTGTTTTCCAGTTCATTTGCAGACGCGACACCAGCCATTTTGGATCAGCCTTACAGTATTCAATGTATTGATCCACCTGCTCTTGCTTTTTGGCAATGATTTCAGCCTTCCATTCCACCTTTTTGACCGCTTTGGCAAAATCTTTTGGTTGTACGTTATTGACATAAATTCTCGGATGGTTTTCTCCGGCTCCTGATTCACTCCCTTGTGCTTGCAACACTGAAGCCAGCAGAAGAACGGCTACTCCTATCAAACTCGATTTTAAATTCATTTTATTGGTCTTTTATTCCTTGTCAATAATTTGATTAAATCTCCAGTCCCAGCTTTTTGAGCCTCAAAAGTGCTTCCATGAAGTAATAATCTGCGTAAATGATGGGCACGTCTATTTCCTTTCCCTTGGGGTGATTCCCGGTAGAATGCAGCAAAATGGCCCTGTTACTATCCTTACTCAGGTAGTCATCTGAAGCCAGTTTTTTGATCAGGGTTGTAGCCGCTTTCTGATACTTTTCCCTTTCGGTGGGATCTTCCAGCTGGGTGGAAAGTTCCAACAAGCCAGATGCGGCAATACATGCTGCGGAAGCATCTTTGGGCGCATTGGGGATGGCTGGATCGTCAAAATCCCAAAAAGGAATGCCATCTACCAGCAAGCGTTTCAGAAATACATCAGCCAGCTTTTTAGCAGTTTCCAGGAAATCCTTCCGTCCCGTCTCCCGATGACTTACTGCGAAACCATAAATGGCCCAGGCCTGCCCACGTGCCCACTGCGAATCATCCGCATATCCCTGATGGGTGATCCCCTGGATAAAATGACCATCTAGCGTGTCATAAACTCCCACATGATAGGTGCTAAAATCCGATCTTACCAGTGTTTTCATAGTGGTTTCCGCGTGGCGTTCAGCGATATCATAGAGCCTTTTGTTTCCGCCATTTCTGGATGCCCAAAACAATAACTCCAGGTTCATCATATTGTCGATGATGGTATTGTGAGGCCATTGCTTCTTCGAGGGCCATGAATGGATGGTTCCGACGGTAGGATTGAAAAGCGTAGCTAATGTATCCGCCGCTTTCAGCATCACCTGTCTGTAACCCTCATTACCCGTCAACCTGTAGCCATTGCCATAGCTGCAATAGATCTGAAAACCAATGTCATGATCATCCGCTGGTGAGTGGGCAATAAACTCAAGCTGTTCAGTGAATCTCTCTGCTTGTGCTTTTATGGATTCATCGCCTGAGTGTTCATAGGCATACCATAAGATCCCCGGCCAAAAACCACTCGTCCAATCCCGTACGCCCACGGTATTCCATTCCTTTTTACCCGGAGCAATATTTCGAGGCATGCGATCTGTTTCCGTAAGACTATTTGCCGAGGCAGCGACTTTTGATACACAGTGATCTAAAATTGGATCTACAGAGCGCTCTTCATTCTGCATGCCACATGAAGCAATCAGGCAGAGGGTCATTACACAGATAGATGTTCTCATCATGATTGGGTTCAATATTGAGGGGACTTAAAAGCTAAAATATGAACCTTAATTTTAGTCAGTACTCTAATGAAGAATCCATCCATGATTCAAGTGGTTTTATCCATATTTTAGCCCTGTGGCTAATCTTGCATGGGTACCAAATGCATGGCAAACCCATTATTCGGAAGCAGTTCGACTTCCAAGTTGCTCTCGCTGGTTAGAGTAAGCTCTTCTATTTTGACCCTGGTTCGGGTTTTAATGCTTTCATCATCCGTATACAACTTGGCAAGGTACTTTTCCCCATCATTCAGAAAATCGAAATTGATGGTCACTGTGCGTCCACTGTTTCCATTGACTCCACCAATGAACCAATCGCTTCCCTTACGACGGGCAATCACCCCAATTTGAGTGATCTCAGCTTCCAATACTTTGGTCTCATCCCATGTTGTGGGCACATTGTCAAAAAACTCCAGTTCGGGCTCATTCCCGATGGTTTTGGTATCCCCCCAGAGCCCGTCCAGTTTTTCAGGAGCGGCTGGCACCCGATCATACCAGTAAAGAAACTGCAGCGGGCTGAACAAGCAAACCGTCTTGGCCAGCTGAGAGGCATGCGATCCCATTGTTTCCACACGCTTGTTGTAATAGCAAAAAGTATTGTCTGCAGCTCCGGCCAGCATGCGGGTAAACATCGTGATCAAAGTATGCTCGTTAGTCACGGAGGTTTCATCTCCGGCAATCCCTTCCTGAGTGAGCAGATTTGGGTAGGTTCGCGAAAAACCAGTTGGTCTGTATTCGTCGTGCACATCCACAATCATTCCATACGCTGCGGCCTTTTTGATGGCCTCATGCAGCCAGACGGTGGCATCCTGATCGCCCACGCGTACAAACCCGTATTTGATGCCTGCTATGCCCCACTCTTTGAATAGTGGCAGTAGCTCATCCAGCTGCTTTTCGAGCGAACGGCGATTGACATAGAGCATCACTTTTACACCTTTTTCCCTTGCATATGCGGTGATTTTTTCCAAATCAAAAGGCCCTTTTGAGCGTTTGGGATCCAGCGTGATGGTAGTGGCATCCGAACTATCATCCATCTCGTTGCCATACCAGCCAGCATCAAAATGCACGTACTGCATATGGTGTGTCGCCACAAAATCAACTGCCCGTAACCCACCCTCTGTGGTGAGTGTGGTTTCTCTCAAGACTTTGCCAGGCAGGATCCAGGAATCGTCCGCAATCGCGCTCGGATCGTTCAGGTTTTGGATGAGGTAGTTTTTCTCCAATAAATCGCCATAGCTCTCCCCGATCATGATCACCCGCCAGGGAGATTGAAAAGGCAAATCCGTTTTTACTTTATCCTTTTGGCTTCTTCCGCTCTTCAATGCTCCGGTAATGGTGTCTTGTTTGGCACGTAACAGTTTGCCGTCAAGGCTCGATAGAATGGCCAATTGCGCATTTGGATCAGCATTGTAACTCAAACGTGCATAATCAACCAGTTTGGCTTCAGCCAAAGCAATTTTCAAATCGTCACGGTACTCGATGAGCAAAGGTCTCTCAGCTCCTGGCTTCAATTGGCTCAATGGAATTTTTTGGTATTCGCCCTGGGCAGTGAGTCTACCAGGCTTTCGCTCCGGCGTAGACCAGACCTCATAGTCTTTGTCAAACTGATAGCTGATGAGCTCATCGTCCAGACTGATGGTTTTCAAACCGCTCTGATCCGGAATCTCATAGGCGAATGCCAGCCCCTCATTGTACGCCCGGATGATCAGGTTGATTTTGGCTCCTGGGCTTTCCAATGCTACTTTGGTTTCATTGTAATGATCAGGTATGGTGCTCAGCTCCCCAAAGCGCGTATTCCATTCACCTTGGTATGTCTTTGTAGAGACGTCCACTATTTCAAATGCCCCGGTGAAGTCCAAATCTTCGGACAATAATCGGATCGTGGATGGTAGGATGACCCTGGTTGATTCTACACCTTCACTGTTTCGGTGTACCGCAAACAAAAGAGTCTTGTTTTCATCCAAAGTGAGCTCAAAGGTGTTTTTACCATCCGGAGAAGTCACATAAATGGGCCCATAGGCATCCTCGGCACATCCTGTCAGGATCAAACCGATCAAAATCACCCACGTGAATTTTGACATTATGTTAAAGTATACGAATAATGGCTTTTTCATTTGACTTTGTACATTTAGCAACACTCTAGTGAGCGAAATTCATCGTTATCATTAATCAGAAACCGAAGCATCCTGATGCAACCGCCTGGAGCTAAAATAGGAATGATCGCCATATAGTTGCTTCAACTGCAAATTCTATCCATAAAAGAGGTGGTAATGTCCATCTGATGGATCAACCTGACTTAATGCCTATCTATCGAGCTGGTAATCATTAGTCCGTTATTCCGTAGCAAGCTCTTCCAGCGTCCAGAAATCTTCACGATCCTCAGTCTCTATTCTAGCGTTTCTTACCACTCTTTTATTAAAGGCATCTGCATCATTCATCGCCCTTATATAATTCAGTACATCTGTGATCCATTGATCATCATTACTCTTGAAAGAGGTCATTATTCCATACTCCTGACCATCGATAGGTCCAATAAGTCCATTCAGTAATATTTTGCTCAGCTTGTCCGGGTCACCGGTCACCCTGGGACTTCCTAACAAGGGTGGGGCAATGGCTAAACCATTTTCAGGAGTGACCCCCTTGAGATCAGGGCCATGGCAGGTAATGCATAGCTGTTTATAGGTATCATATCCACCCAGAATACTTCTTTTGTCACCAAGAGACCTTTTGGCTATCCTTAACTTCAATTGTTCCAGACGAGAGTCATCTTTCTTCAGGCTTTCCATCACAGAATGTGCTACAATCTCATTTTGCTGATATTTGCTATCGATTTCGCTCAATAGGTCAGTCGCTGCTTCGCTTCGGCTATAGCGCAAACTAAGCGCCAGCTGATTGACTACTTCAATGGAAGTGTCAGCCACCAGTGGTTTCAGATGTGGAATAAAATCACTGCCCCCTGACCTTAAAAAGGTCTCACCCAATCGGATAGCTGTGATTCTGACCCTTGGATCTTCATCTTTCAGCTTTTGCAACAAAAGTGTTTTATCTACTACGCCGAGTCCTTCCAGCGTCCAAAGTGCATGAACACGTTCGATTCCAAAATCCTTATCACCATTGAATATTCTGTCAAAAAATGAGGTGTTATCTAATGCCAGTGATTTCAACACTGGAACCACGGTCTGATCATCCTTTAATACAATGAGTTTTTGAGCGGTCATGCGGTACCATCCATTTGGATGTCCCAGAAATTCAATTAATTCCGAAGCACTTTTACCGGCCAGGTCCGGCTTGCCGTCCGGCTCAATTTGCTCATGTACGATTCTATAAATCCTGCCTCTGCCAATGTTTTTGTCCAGATCTTTTCTAAGGATATGCGGGCGAATTTTACTTCCCTTTCTGGTCCAGTTACTCTCCTGAATAATGCCCCGATACATATCCACGATATACAGTGCGCCATCAGGCCCGGTTTTAGCCTGTACTGGTCTGAAATTTAAATCGGTGGAAGCCATAAATTCGGCCTGATCATAGGCATTGTAAAGCACCTTCTTACCATCCTCTACTCTTACTTTGGCTCGTCGAATCAATCGCCCCACAGGTTCTGGAATAAACAAGTCTCCGTAAGTGGAAGGCGGCAATCGATGACCAAGGAAAATTTCTTGCCCGGCTACCCCTGTAAAATGATTGAGGGTACCGTCCTCTCTTAACCTTTTAGGGCCGCCCTGCACATCCGGTGTGCCCACGATTGGCCATGGCTCCACAAATCCTTCGGACAGCCGCCCTTTGGGGTTGTAGTCACCATAGACGGCTGCTTGTTGGAATCCATAAGCTGGGTTTTCAGACCCTGCGGCCGAATAATACATAATCCCCATTTCGTCCTGGGTTAACCCCCATTGACCACTAGGCATGTTGTCCAGAGAATCAACAATGACTTTGCCTTTTTTGAACTTAAAGCGCATGGGATTATAGGTGGTATACACCCAGTTATCCAGATTCCAGACCAATCCACTCTGTTGGTGTTCTAAGTTTCCACCGCGAGGGTTTGGGTTGTAATAGACACGTTCTTTTTTGTCTGCAACTCCATCGTTATCGGTGTCTTTGTAGCTCCAAAGATCGTAAGAGTAGGTCTCATTGACGATCAGCTCATTTTCCAGAGGTAAGATCATTCTGGGCAACAGCAGGCTGTCAATGAAGATGGTGCTTTTATCCATCTTTCCATCACCATCCAGATCTTCAAGCAACCTGATTTTACTGATTGACCTGTTGGTGCCTGTACCATCCACGTCTTGCATGTAGGTATTCATCTCAGCCACATACATTCGGCCGCTTCCATCCCAGGCGATGGCAACCGGCTCATCTATCATGGGCTCACTGGCCACCAGCTCCACCCGATACCCTTCAGGTAAATAAAATGTTTCCATGCTTTCTTCCGGAGACAAAAACGTGGAAGGAGCTTCCTTGACAATTTCTGGCTTTTGATAAATAGTCTCCGAATATTTTCTTTCTGTACACTTAATGAATAGCAAGCCAACCAAAAGGGTAAGCATCGTACTTTTTACACTCATATTATTTACTGTAATTAGGTTCATGATCAATACAACATGATGTTTTACTTCCCAACTAACACAATGACCTCTCCGGCGTTTGCCGGCAAGTCATACAAATAGCTCATTGGAGGCTCATACCCCTTCAAATTTGCTTCATCAGAAATCAGCGGATCCAAAATTTCAGGTGTTTGAAAAAAGCCATTTACATTTTGTCCTTTTGCTTTCTTAAGTTTTTTTCCTGCCATGGTCAACTGATTGTATGACCTGACCCGGAGGTTGCCGTCGAGTGTAGCGCGGATTTTGGCTTCCACCAATTGCCCCCCTTTCCACTCCATCGACTCAATCACAAAACCGCCCCTGGCTCTTAGTCCTGTCACCCTGCCATCTTGCCAAACATCAGGCAACGCTGGTAGCAAATGGATCGCACCATCGTGACTCTGGAGCAGCATTTCAGCCAGTCCGGAGGTGAAACCAAAGTTGCCATCGATCTGAAACGGAGGATGTGCATCGAGCATATTGGCATAGGTACCTCCTCCCTTTGGAGCATTCGGTCTGCCTACGAGTTTGATCTGATCGCCCATGAGCTTGTAGGCATGATTGCCATCAAGCAGGCGCGCCCAAAGGTTAATTTTCCAATTCATAGACCAACTTGTGGAAGGGTCGCCACGGTAAATCAATACATTTTTAGCCGCCTCAAAAAGCTCAGGATTCCGGTAGGGAGAGATCTGGTTGGATGGCTGGAGCGCATAAAGATGAGAAACGTGACGGTGCTTATCTTTGGGATCATCCCAATCCTTAATCCACTCCTGAATTTGTCCATACCGGCCGACTTGAATCGGTGCAAGCTTCGGTAAGGTTTCTTCAATTTCTTTAATGAAGTCTTCATCCTCACCCAGTAATCTTGCAGCTGAGGCCGTTCTGGTAAGCATGTCAAACACCAACTCGTTGTCCATGGTGGCCCCGTACTGAATGTTGACCATATTCGGGAAATGTGTCGGACGGTTTTCCGGAGATGTAGATGGCGACATAATCAACCATCCGTGCTCCGGTTCGGGAGTTAAGAAACTCAGGCAAAATTTCGCTGAACCTTTCATGACCGGATATACTTCTCTCAGATACTCCAAATCACCCGAAAACATGTATTTCTCCCACAAATGCTGACTGAGCCAAATGCCCCCCGAAGGCCAAATACCCCACGTAGCACCGTCTACTGCACCCGTAATTCTCCATAAATCTGTATTGTGATGCGCTACCCAGCCATCTGCGCCATACATCACTTCTGCAGTTTTCTGACCCGTTACAGAAAGGTCTTTCACCATCTCAATCAGTGGCTCATGCATCTCCGGCAGGTTTGTCACCTCGGCTGGCCAGTAGTTCATCTCAGTATTTATATTGATGGTGTAAGCACTCTTCCATGGTGGATTGAGGTCGTTGCACCAAATGCCCTGCAGATTGGCAGGCTGCCCGCCAGGCTGCGATGAGCTGATCAATAAATAGCGACCGTACTGAAAGTATAAAGCCGCCATGGCCGGATCGTTGACGGCACTGAAGTTTTTGATGCGCTCGTCGGTAGGTTTATTTGCTTCTTCGGTCTGTCCCAGATCAAGCGTCACACGATCAAAAAACTGCTGATAATACAGCGTGTGCGCCCTTTTTAGGGCTTCATAACTTTTTCCATTAGTGGCACTGAGGTAGCCCTGTGTCCGCTCATGCTCATCGGCCGAAACGTCCAGATAGTTGATGAAATTGGTAGCAATCGATACAATAACGGTCACACTATTGGCATTCCTGACTGTCAGGGAGGTATCTCCGGCAATCAACTCCCCTCCCTCGGACAAGAACTTCACTCGGGTTTCGAACTTGATCTTCCCTTTTGTACCCTCAGCCTCTTCAGGAAGACGTTTGCTCTTCCGGTCATTATTTCGACCTGCCATTTTCAATAGGTCATTGCCTTCTGTAGATACTGTCACCAACTCCGGTTTGGGACGATGCATTGTGGAGGTGAAGCTAATCTGCCCCGGCTCACTCGCCGTAAGACGCACCACCAATACCTGGTCGGCAAAAGAAGTAAATACTTCACGCTGAAAATCCACTTCACCTACCGTATAGCTTGTTCTTTGAATCGCTTCGCTAATGTTTAATTCCCGGTAATAATTTGTGAAATTTTCATGCCCTTCAAAATTTAAATACAAATTGCCGGCTGTTTCATAAGGCATGCCATGTGAGGTGTTCGAAATAATTTTGGCATTCGCCATTTCATGGGCCTCCTTATAATTTCCATCAAAAAGCAATTGACGGATTGGTGTTAAGTTTTCACGAATTCCGGGATTATCGTTGCGATGTGGTCCGCCCGACCATAAAGTAGACTCGTTCAGCTGTATGTTTTCTCGCTCCGGCACCCCAAAAATCATCCCACCAAGTCGTCCATTCCCGATGGGCAGCGCCTCGTTCCAATTGGGGGCAGGTTTATCATACCATAACTTCATATTATCCTGCGCCACTACAGCCACTGAGAGTAATACAAAACCGCAGGAAAGTATGTGCTTTAATATTTTCATTGAACTTCTTCTATAAAATTAGCACGCCCTTCATACTGCATGCTTCACTGTCAAGGGTATCCGATTTATCATTTAAACTCCTCCATCATTCATCACTACTTTCAATTACCTCATAATCAAGCCCTTTCCCACTGTTCTCAACTGACCTGAGCCAGGCGTTAAGATCTGATTTCATTTGATGTGCCAACTCAGGACGTACATACATGAGATCATTCGTTTCAGATTTGTCATTGAGCAAATCGTACAATTCATAATTTTCGCCTTTCTCATTTCCGATCAATTTGTATTGATGCGTCATCCAACTGATCCCGGGACTACAGATAAATCCAATTGGTTTCTCACGTACCCCCTGCTGACCTTTGATTGCTTTCCAAACACTGATACCATCGAGCGGGTGATTTTGTGGATAGTCTATATCAAGAATCTCTAAAATGGTGGGCAGATAATCACTGGTGACCATGGGGTAAGCTGATCTTTTGCCTTTTTCAATCTTGGCTTCCCAAACAACAAAAGCCGGAACCCTCACTCCTCCTTCATACAAGCTTCTTTTTCGATCCCTGAATATACCTGCACTGCCCGGTGTCTTGTTTTCTGGCCCATTGTCACTACAGAAGAAAATCAAAGTGTTCTCACTCACTTCAAGGGATTCTAACTTATCCCATAAGCGACCTACCTGCTCGTCCATGGCGCTGATCGCACCATAGTAGATTTGTTGCTCCAAACTGAGGTGATCGTACATACTTCTGTGCAGGCTATCACTCACTACCGGCAGATGTGGTGTGTGAAACCATATAGTGGTAAAAAAGGGAGAACTGTCCTGTGTGGCACCTTCGACGAATGGAATCACCCGATCCATGATGATGCGTGAATCATCACCTCGAACATTATCCGTTTCTTTTTGGTGTTCACTTTTCCAATAGGCTGCTCCGTAGTTTACGGTCGCTCCATTTTCTACTGCACGCCAACCATATCGTTTACTTTCCCCCTGCGAGAATTTAGCCGGATACACCATAGGGTCGTAGGTTGGCACCTTTGATTCCGTACAAAAAAAGGTATCATAACCGTGCTGAGAAGGTATAGAGTAATCTTCCTCATATTTTGGTTTGCCTCCGCGGTTGGAATCCAATTCGGATTTGGTGAATGTCCCTAAATGCCACTTTCCAAAATGCGCTGTGGTATAGCCCTTGCGCTTCAACAACTCAGGCAAAGTGATCTCTTCATCCTTCATATGGCCAATATTGGCATATGGGATGCCCATTCTTAAGGGATTTCTCCCGGTGATCACGCTGGCTCTGGTGGGAGAACATACGGCTGAAGCAGAATAAAACCGATCCAGTATCACTCCTTTACTAGCGAGCTTATCCAGGTTTGGAGTAATGATTTCCGTGTTTCCATTAAACCCAACATCGAACCATCCCTGATCATCGGTCATGATCAAAATGATATTGGGTCTCTCTGAGCCACTGATTTGCGCACCATCCAGAACACCTGAACCAGTTGTTGCATCGTTGCAGCCATTCAAAATGAAGCAAACCAGCAGGAATGCAACAACTTTAACACAATGTAACAAGGCGCCACCCTTCATGGTAGTATGGTAGTTCATAGCGCTGTTATCAATCATTTAATTCTATTGGTCAGTGATTTTGACCTTCATTATTGGGTTTCGGATCTTGCCCAGACATGACTATCCGCCAACAGAGCTTGGTATTCCGTAGCCAGTGTCGCCTTCATTTTAGCCAACTCCTCCGGTCGGTCAGCCGAAAGATCTATCCATTCATTTTCGTCAGCAGCGAGATTGTAGAGTTCAAAATCCACTAGTTCTGCATTTCTTACAGAATCAATATTTCCCACATAAACATTAGTTATTTTAGGTAGATAAGCCGTGTCATACTTCAGTCTGGCCATCAGTTTCCAATCCCCATCGCGCATGGCCACTACCTGGTCATTCAGGGCATTGTAAAAAGCCCAGAGCAATGGTTTCTCTCTCGTCATCCTCCCTGTTTTGAGGAAATTGGTCAGGGATTGCCCATCCAGTTCTCTTTGTGGCAGATCTGCTCCAGCCAGCTCGCAAAAAGTAGGCATCAGATCGAGTGCCGAAACGACTGCATCTGTTTCTCCATTGAAGGTAGGCTGGCCCATCCAGTAAATAATGCCAGGCACCTTGAAGCCACCCTCGGTTGTCCAGAGTTTTCTGCCCTTTAACCCTTCAGTAGTACCATATGAGTGTATTGCCTTTGAATACCTAAGCAGGGTCTCCGGGCCGTTATCAGAGCTGAAAACGATTAAGGTATTGTCATGACCATTCTTTTCCAGATATTCAACCAATTTACCGACCGCTATGTCCACATTTTCTACATTGGCGAAGTACTGTGCTTCATTTTCATTTTGTGCATAGGGCAGATACTTCGCTACCAGCTCAGGTGGAGAAGCAATGGGCACATGGGGCTCATGAAAAGTCACCTGAAGATAGAACGGCTGGTCTTTCTTTTGCTTGCCCAGCCAGTCCATGGCTTCATTCACCACAATCTGACAGCTAAATCCTTCAATCTCACCTACTTCTTCGCCATTTCTCACAAAGTTGTTAGGATTCTCGTGACTTGGAGCGGCATTATTATGCGTGGCAAACCAGTGATCAAAACCAAACTGATCTGGAGTAGGCTGTTTTTCAGGGTTATTGAAATGTGAGTTACAATGCCATTTACCAGAAAGACATGTCGCATACCCCACAGACTTTAGCCGGGCAGGGATCGTTTCCTCATTCGCTTGCATATGAACGATATCTCGATTATTCAGGCGAGGATTGTTCCCTCCTATTATGAAATCATAAATACCTGCGCGGTTTGGGCTACGCCCCGTCATTAGTCCCACTCTGGATGGCGAACACACAGGTGCTGCGGAATAAAAATTGGTCAACTTCATCCCTTTGGCCGCTAACCCATCCAGATTTGGTGTCTGGATCTTCGGGTGGCCAAATGAAGACAAATCACCATACCCCAGGTCATCACATAGGATCACAACGATATTGGGTGGACGCTCTATTTCCTCTTTGCATGAAAACAAGGCGCTGAGCCCCACGAGTAAAAAAAGGATGTAACTTCTCATTTTATTGAACTTTGTTTTATCTACCTGTCTGGGTTGTGGAGAGTAATTCGTCTCCTTTGTTTATCCATGTCAACTGTTTCCAGTTTTCCGGACCATCATTCTTTTGTGGCAAACCCGGTATGCTTCGCCCATTGCGAACAATTTCCGTAAGCTCCTTACTGAGCTGATCCACCAGCTGTGGATTCTCACTTTGAATATTGCTTTTTTCACTCGGGTCCGCCTTCAAATCGTACAATTGGACCTCAGGCATTCCCACCACATCATCCGAACCAGAACGAGGAAAACTCCAACCACCTGAACCAGGGGTAAATAATGCTTTGTAGTTTCCATTGCGATAAGCAAAGGAACCATCATAAGAGTGCATCACGATGCTTTCACGCCTGGGAGCCTCTGATGGCAAACCTAGTGCTGACACAAAACTGTAGCTATCCTCCCCCGCATTATCAGGGAATGACGTGCTAAACAGGTCAGCAAACGTGGCCAGAAAATCTGTGGTACTTACCAATGCGTCTGTTTTGGCAGGCTCGAGCTTGTCAGGCCAGGTAACGACAAACGGTACCCGATGCCCTCCCTCGTATAAGTCCGACTTAAAACCACGATAAATATAACTTGGGAAATGATCCTTACTGGCTAACTGCTCAAAATCAGCCTGATTGGAGCACCCATTGTCACTCAGGAATACCAGGATGGTGTTATCAAACACCCCTTGTTCTTTGAGCGCATTGGCAACAGCTGCAACCACTCCATCTGTCATCATCACAAAATCAGGATAGGGATTATCCAAACCACTCTTGCCCTGATATTCAGGAGAGGGTAAGATCGGATTGTGTGGTGAGGTGAGAGGAAGGTACAAAAAGAAAGGTTTGTCTTTATTGGCATGTGCATGGATGTACTCAACCGCCTCTTTTTGAATCTCAGGAAGAACCTCCTCATGTACAAAATCCTCCGCGATCTCACCTTCCAACCAGATGGACTGTTTCTTCTGACTGGAAGTTCTTCTGGTCGGAACCATGGTTGGTAGGTCGTTTTCTACCCACACATAAGGCGGCATACTCAACGAACCAATGATTCCATAGAAGTAATCGAATCCTGCTGTAGTGGGGCCGTTGGTAATTGGTTGAGCATAATCGATGCTGTCCTTGCCGGCATCTACATTGGCCCATTTCCACCCCAAATGCCACTTGCCAATGGCGGCAGTTTCATAGCCCTGCTGCTGTAGCAAGCCTGCTATCGTTAGCCGATCCGCCGGAATAAGTGCTTTATCGTACCCATAGAGTACCGATTCTTTCAATCGTGTCCGCCAACTATAGCGACCTGTGAGAAGACCGTATCTCGTAGGGGTACAAACTGAAGAATTGGTATGAGCATCGGTAAACATCACCCCCTGCCTGGCCAGGTCATCGATGGCAGGTGTCTGAATTTTGGACTTGGGATTATAACTGGAGATGTCTCCGTAGCCCAGGTCATCCGCCAGGATAATGACGATATTAGGTGACCGCTGCGCTTCCTGCTGACAGGAACTAAAAAGCATTGTCAGTACCAACAGAATGCTCCCAGGTAAACGGGCATTGCTTTGCTTATATCGTGTTTTCATCACGGTTTTTTCCATTCATCCAGGCTCAGCGCTTCAGCGAGTGAGTTTCCGAAAAATGACACACTATAAGTAACCACCACATCAAACCAATGTCTGAAGTTGATGCCAGATGGCCATGACCGGCTGATAATACCTCCTCTGGCAGCTGGATCCTCTCCAAAGTACTGATTGTCCATGCACCATTCCAAAGTCTTCATGCCCACGTCGTAGTATTTCTTATCTCCCGTGAGCTTATAGATTCTTATGTATAATCCGGCCCAGAGGGTAGTGGCTTTTTCTCCGACACCCACAAACTCAGGGTCTCTATCAAAGCGAACAGAAAAAGATCCATCAGCAGCCTGAGTTTCCATAATGGCATCTGCAATCACTTGCACCTTTTTCAAATACCCCTGCTCAGGTGCTACCCGATGGGCTTCTATCAGTCCATCGGCGATGTATCCAAATGCCTTGGTCCAGTAATTTACAGGCCCCGATTTTTTCTTATCTCCATAGAAAAACACTCCCCACATGCCATCTTCTTTCTCGAATGCGCGGATAAGTAAATCAGCCAGACGAATGGTGGTCTTCTTGAAATAGTCATCGCCCGTTTCAAAATACAACGCGGCTAACCCGGGCAAGCCCATTGAGCTCTCAAAACTCATAATGGTCTTCCATTCTTTCTTATGAAATTCATAAGCCTGCGGAATCCAAACGTCATCGTGCTCGTCCATCAATAGGTTGAGCTTTTCTGCTACTTTTCTACCAGCATCGATGTATCGCTGGTCGCCAGTGGCCCGGTAGAGGGGCATCCAACCCCATCCCACCAAGAACAAAGCATCTACTGTACTTGCTTCTGTGGCGCTGGTTTTGACTATGCCGTATGCCGGACTGGAAGGATCTGTCACCAGTCTGTCCAGGGTGATATTCCCTATCTCGATGGCTCTCTGCTTGAGCGCTTCCTGACTCAACCCGGTCACTTCGGTGTCCACTCCCTCCAAAGCCGCAGCCTCCAGAAACATCTTAGCGGAAGGTCCCCAGGCCCATGCCCAGGCTGGTCTCAGCCGGGTCTTGGCGGAGAGGTCGTACAGGAGGTACTCGCCGCCTTTGGTTGCACTATCGGATTTGGTATCCTCACAGTCGAGCACGTAGTGAGTGGCCCATGAAAGGGCTGCCACCATGCGTTCGCGCGATACACCACTGCCTGTAGACACCTTTGGCAAGGTGCCGTCCCACGTGACTTCCGCACTGGCAATGAACTCGCCGGTATCTACCTGGTGAATTGACACTGCACCTACCCAATCATCCCGAAGTACATCAAACTGATAGCTGACTTTAGAATCTGCTACCTCAACCTTCGTTGACAGGTAGAAATGCGCTATGGAGTTCGTTTTAGGATCAAGAATCAGGGAATTACCCCAGTATTCTACTTTTTCATATGGTATTCTTATTTCGGCAGCAACAGGGTTTTCACCGGTATCATTGAAATCATAAATACCCTGCTCTTTAACATTCATCTCTATGATGGCTTCCATGTCAGGATTCATGGCGATATCTACCGTAGGAAAGCGCTGCTCACGGCCTGAATTTCTCCGTATGTCGGCTTGTTCGTCAAACCCAGCCATCCACACATCTTTGGTCTGTTCGTTTTGAACTTTCGGTGCGTTCGGAGACACGTCATCGTATTCGAATATATACTCGTTGGCCTTGCTGAAAAGCCTCACCTCAACCTGAGAAACATCCAGATTGACAGGCAGCTTAAACGACAATGATCGTCCGTTTCGGATTACTTTAAAAGTATTTTCTCCACCCAGTACCTTGTCCCTACAAGCAACGCTTAAAGTGGATATTCCCAGTGAAAGACCAGCGGTCGCCACGGCTGATTTTTTGATAAAGTGTCTTCTTGATTCTTTGTATGCCATCGTTCTTAAAAAATTCAAAACATCCTGGTTTCATCCTCATTCATCCATACAAAAAGAATCTGCTCCTGATGAAACAGTTTCTCCTGGCTGAAATGACGAATCATGAGCCCAATCAATCTGAAGTGTTAAAATTGTGTAATCCGAACCGACCTCTGTCCAATTTCACATGGTCCTCAGTGCGGTTTTCAAAATGAATGTCCATTTGATGAATCAACAGCCAGCGACTACTGCCGCCAGCTGCTGATTATAATACTCATCGGACCTACCGTCTTTTAGTACCCTGGATTTTGCAAAACCCCGGTCAATGAAATTTGGCTAATCGGAATAGGAGCCAGATAATGGGCCATTGTGAACCTTCTATTTGACGCTCCATCTCTTACTACTACCCTGCGACTTTCTCCATTACCTACCGTTATGGTTTTCTCACCAAATGGATAAATGGAAGGCAGATACAATGACTCGTCACCATCATAGACGGTACCTTCTATTACTGCTCCATAAATCTCCTCAGCAAATACCTCATCGGCGATACCCCATCTCTTCAAGTCGTGGATTCTTGTGTTTTCACAATACAGTTCCAGTGCTCTTTCTCTTCTAATTTCCTCCAGGATATCCAGATCGTATGTAGTTGCGAGGTTGTTCGAAAGTGGATCTATTCCAGCCCTTGCTCGGGTCAGGTTAATAGACTCATCTAACTCCGCATCAGTAATGGATCCTCGAAGCTCATAGATGGCTTCAGCATAAGTTAAATACACCTCTGCCAGACGTAGTATTGAGTAATTCTGTGCTTGTCTTTCGTTGGGTCTGTATCCGTTCCACGATCTGAATTTTCGGTTTCGAATGCCAATTCCAGCACCTGAATCACTTGGGCCTACATTTAGGACAGGTGATCCGTTTTCCGGTACATTGTAGAAGTACGCAACCATCCTGTTGTCCCTGTTCTGCAGTTCATCCCACATGGTATTGTATCCCTGAAATCGTGGGCTTTTGCTGATTGGCAATCCATCAGTACATAGAAACATATCCATGGACTTTCTATTCGGAGCCATACGACTCTCAGTCGTGGCGAAATTCAAATCACCAAACCCTAAATTATAATCATAAACCTTCTGAATGATGAACTCCTTGTTAGTGGATTTATCAAGGCCCAATGGGTTTGATCCGCCATCTTCCAGCTGATGCAGGAAGAAATTAGAATTGATCTCCGGAAAGTCATGGTTCCACAGCTCATAGCCTCCATTTACCATCACATCCTTAGACAGGTCTATTGCGTCGGCCAGCATAGCCTCTACAGTAGGATAGTTAGCGGGTTTTGAAGAACCAGCACCGGTCGTGGATCCATCTCCATCTGTGTCGGTACCTACGTACTTTTCCCAGGTAGCTTCATACAAAAGCACTTTGGCCTTATAAGCCTTAGCGGCCATGCTCGTAATCTTCCCTAAATCTGATTCACCTACAGATGGAGGACAATTAGCAATAGCCTCGTCCAGATCTGACAAAATCAAACCTATCACCTCATATCTACTGCTTCTTGGAGTTTCGAATACCTCATCAGGTGAAGCCGAACTGATCACTGTAGTGATCAGGGGCACCCCTCCAAACCTCTGCAATAGCGTAAAATATTCATAGGCTCTGAAAAAATGTGCGGTGCCAACATATGGAGCTATTTCACTAGCATCACCGGTATATTCAGCAGCACTTTCTATCAGCATATTGACATCCCGCAGGTCATCATACCCTTCATTCCAAAGGGCGTCGGTCTCGGGAACCACTACGTTGCCCTGAGTATAGATCTGCGGAATAGAAACCAAATCTGATCCGTAATCCCTAAACTCTCCATCTGCTCCCCAGCCTAACATACCATCGTACAGATGATTGGAGGCAAGTTCGAAATGTGCAGGCGTGGAATAAAAAGTAGCATCCGTGATTTCATCCAATGGCTCAAGGTCCGTAAAGGCATCCTGGCACGACATCATCATAGTGCCTAACACTAAGAATGATAAGAATATATTTTTCATGTCTCTTAATTTTTTATTACAACTGAAATATCTCATTTAGAAAGTCAGGTCTATACCAAGTGAATAAGTCCTCATGAAAGGATAGATGTTACTTGAACTTCCCCGGCTTTCAGGATCGTAACCATCCTTGATCGCGGTAAACTCGAACAGGTCATTTCCTGAGAAGTAGATTCTCGCCTTGTCTATAGCTACCTTCTGAGTCAAACTCTTAGGTAAAGTATAGCCTACGATAAGCGTCTTGAGTCTCATGTAACGATTGTTCTGAAGGAACCACTCGTTATCCCACCAGTTATGTCTGGCCAGTGCTGTATTCCAGGTCATTCTGGGATATTCAGCACTTGGGTTGCTTTCAGTCCATGTTTTTCCCAGAAAAGCTGCAGTTTGGTTTGCAAACCTGCTACCCGCGAAAGGAGCTGACAGGTTTCCCTCTTGTCTGTAAATGTTCTGATCCAATACCCCCTGGAAAGTCACCTGAAAGTCAATGCCTTTCCAACCAGCACCCAGATTCACTCCATAGGTATAGTGAGGCGACAAGTCACCCATGAACTTCAAATCTTCGCCATTTTCAGAAGTGATCACCCCGTCTTCATTTCTATCCACCTTGATCACGTCTCCCGGACGAAGGCCTGTATTTCCCTGATTAGGGAAGCTTCCTGAATAAGTTGAGTAATAAGCATCAACCTCTTCCTGAGTCTGGAAAAAACCGTCGGTCTCCCACAAAAACAGTGAGCCGATCGGGTAACCTTCTATGTTGATCCCTTCTGTGTTCAATACCGGAATGTTAGCACCATCAAGTCTTACGATCTTGTTTCTGCTGTCACTCATATTGGCCGAAACCGAAAAGGTAACATCCCCTACTCTATCTTTCCATCCCAGGGCTGCTTCCCATCCATGAGCATCCAGATCACCTGAGTTGGTCAGTGGGCCTATTCCGTCATTACCCATAATGGACCCGTATTCTACAGCAATCAACATCCCTGAATTATTCCTCAGGTAGTAATCGAAGCTTCCGCTCAATTTGAAATCAAACAAGCTAAACTCTGTTCCGAAATTGGTCATGTTGATTCGCTCCCACGTCACTGTAGGGTCTATAATGTTCGGAATGCTGGCAGAACTTTGGAGCGCTGGTGACGCACCAAATAACTGTCTGCTCGGTGCGACGGTAGAGAGGTAAGAAAATTGATCAATACCTGCCTGATTTCCTGTTTCACCATAACTCGCCTTTATTTTCAAAAAGCTCAGGAATGATGCTCCTTTCAGGAATGACTCTTCGGAAATCACCCAACCTGCTGAAACACCGGCGTAATTCAATGCTTTATACCCTTCTGCAAACCTTGACGAAACATCTCTACGTCCTACCAGGTCGAACAGATACTTTCCTTTGTAGTCATAAGCGATTCTGGAAAGGTATGCATATAGTCCCCATTGGCCTTGTCCTCCTTCTGTTTGCACGTTTGTCTGTGGGGCAATGTTGATGTCGTAAATTCCATTGTCTTCAAAGTAGCCGTTTCTGGTAATGGAATTGCCCTCTGATCGGAAATAATCTCCTGTAACCCCAACTTTCGCACTGAAGTTGTGACCCTGAATACTCTTTTGGTAGTTCAGGTATGATCCATAGTTCAAATAGTCATTCTCCTCGTAGCTGTCGGTGATTCCTTCGGGGATCTGACTCGTGTAGTTTGCGAAGTTGCCATCCCAATCATATAACGCTATGTCTATATTGCTCTCATCGGTACTTTGTACTCGTCTATTGTAAGAACCAGTAAGTTCCAGGGTTAATCCTTCTACAATTTCAGCCGTCATTCCCAGGTTGATTTTGGTCAAATCTTCATCCAGTTCTTCCCTACCGCCTGATTCTACACTCGCCAGGAAGTTTTCAGAACCAATCACACCAAAAGCAGCTACGTACTGACCTTCGTCGTTTTTACTGGGGAAAATCCAGGGGTTTTGCTGAAATGATCGGCCATCCACTCCATTAGAAGGACTTGATCTTCTTCTTTTCTGATAGGTAATACCTGAGCTCAAATTCACTCTGTCCGAAAGCTGATGATCAAAGTTGAACCTCAGGTTGTATTGCTTCTGTCCATCGTATGCAGGCTTCAATGCCCCTACATCATCTGCAAAAAGTCCTGATATACGGTATCTGGTGGTCTCATTTCCGCCAGATACACTGATGTTGTGCTGCTGTGAGTATGAGTTACCAAAAAACTCTTCGATACGGTCTACATCCTTCACATACATGCCATCCCAGGCAAAGTATATATCTGTGAGCGGGCCTTCATACCCATCCGCCAATAACTGAATCTTTTCTGCCGTACCAAATCCCCAATAATTTCTACCTTCTTCTGGCATCTCTTCGTTTGCTTCCAACCACAGCTGGCCATACTCTCTCATATTTGCTGCATGCGGAGTAAGACCGACTGACTGCATTCTGAAATTACCGTTGTAATTGACCGTCAATTCGCCACGCGTTCCTTTTTTGGTAGTTACCAAAATAACACCATTAGCTCCACGCGCTCCATATATAGCAGTAGCAGCATCTTTCAACACACTGATGCTTTCAATGTCATCAGGGTTCATACTGTAAAATTCTCTTGCATTCAGAACAGGCACGTTATCAATCATTATCAATGGTGGATCCTGATTGATGGATGCAAAACCTCTGATTTGTAAATCGATATCTTCCTGACCCGGACGCGCAGATCCTCTGGTCACAGTGATACCAGGTGTTTGTCCCTGCAAGGCTAAGGCGGGGTTGGTTTGTGCTCTACTGGCGAACACTTCCTTACCTTTCACTACCTCTATGGCTCCCGTTACAGTTTCCTTGGTTTGCTCACCATACCCCACTACCACCACTTCATCGAGGCTGGACACGTCTGGTTTCAGTGACGTCTGGATGATGCTCTGGTTACCTACTGTAACCTCGTAAGGCTCATAACCTACAAATGAAATAACCAAAACTGAAGACTCATCGGCCTGAAGCCTGAAAGCTCCTTCGATATCTGTAGTCGTACCTGAGGTCGTTCCTTTAACAACCACAGTAGCTCCCGGCAATCCTTCCCCGTTCTCGTCAAGAACTTTACCGGAAATGGTCTGCCCCTGACCAAACGCATTCACACTTATCAGCATGAGCACGGCAAAAAGCGTTTTCAAAAACTGCCCCTTTTTAGTATACCTTAATCTCATATTATTAGAATTTTTCAGATTAGTTGATTAATTAATTCCGGACTTATACATCCTTCTATTCATAAAGGAGCAAGACATCTCCCTTGTTGGTTGAGGGTCCTTTCAGTCCCCAGGTTGGTAAACGATTTCATCATAGTCAATAGGTTTTTAGTTTGTCGAATCAGGTGTTGATGGAGGATGCGTTTGCATCACTCAACGCCGACAACAATGATAGAGCACTCCAACCTGGAGCGATATGAACTATGATTCAAAATCGATAAATTATGTGTCTTTTGCGGCCTTAAACTAAGGAAAACGCATTTTCATGCACTTGTAAATATAAATTATTCAATCTCCTCAGCGAGGTATTGATTGGGAGCCTTCCCAAAATGCTCCCTGAAAGATTTGGTAAAATAGGCCGACGAGTTAAAACCAGACATGTAAGCAACCTCCTTGATAGAGTGCTGCTGCTTCCGCAGCAGATCCAAAGCATACTTTAACCTGATCACCCGGATGAAGTGACTTGGGTTTTGGCCTGTGAGTGAGCTGACTTTTCGATAAAACTGAGATCGGCTGGCCCCCATTTCCTTGAGCAACTCGGCGAGTCTGAAGTCCTGGTCACTTACATTGTCCAGGATCACCTTGGTGGCTTTGTCCAGAAAAGCTTCGTCCAGTGTGTTGGTGGTGATCTCACTAGAAGGGAGCATTCCTCCTATAGAGGTAAACTTTTCCCTCAGCCTGTTTTTGGCCTCCAACAAATTGTTGATCCGAGCTTTGAGGACACTGATGTTGAAGGGTTTGGGCAAATACTCATCGGCTCCTGTCTGATATCCTTCAATGCGATCTTCCTCGAGGCTGCGGGCCGTCAGTAGGATAATGGGGATGTGACAGGTTTCTATGTTTACTTTGGCCTGACGGCACATTTCAAAACCGTCCATTTCGGGCATCATCACGTCGCTGATCACGATATCCGGGTAATACTTATTAATCTTCTCGAGCCCTTCCTTGCCATTGGCTGCTTCCCGGACCTTGAAACGAGATCTGAGCTCCTTGCGCAAATGCACCCTCAATTCCTTGTTGTCTTCAACAATGAGGACGGTTGGGCTTTTGAGCGTTGATGCCTCGTCCAGCGACTCGTCGGTGATGGTTTGATTATCTGAGATGGCCAATTCATAGGCCGTAGACAGAACCGCCGCAGGATCCTGAGCATACCCTTCTCCAATTGCTCTGTGTTCTACATCTTTGTAAAGACTTTTGTCGAGTGGTAAATCCACGATGAAGGAGGTTCCTTTCTGATACTCGCTTTCTACAGAAATCTCCCCCTTATGTATTTCCACCAGGCCCTTGGTAAAGTTCAATCCTATTCCGGTTCCTGTTTTGGTACTATCTACATGGAAAAACCGGCTAAACACCTCTTTCAACTGCTCCTTTTTAAAGCCAACACCTGTATCGGCCACTACAATTCTGACATAATCCTTTTTGCCCATGCTCAGTGGAGTCACAGACATGGTGATGGCGCCTTCAGGGTCGGTAAACTTGATGGCATTGGAAAGAAGGTTGGTAATGATTTTCTCCACCTTATCGGGATCAAAATAACCCTTTAAGGAGTCGGAGGGGCTCTCATACCTAAAACTCAGAGATTTGCTCCTGGCCAAATCCTCAAAAAGTAAAAAGGTGTCCTTACAAAACTTCACCAGGTCACCCTCTACCAGCTCAAGAGGTGTCTTCCCCAAATCCATTTTTCTAAAATCAAGAAGCTGGGTCACCAAACTAAGTAGCTTGCGGGCGCTGCGCTGGATCACCAGCGCTGAGTCTCTCACCACTTCTTCATCATTGGTGGACGACAGAATTTTATCTACAGGATTGAGAATAAGGGTTAGTGGCGTTCTAAACTCATGTGACACGTTGATAAAAAACCTCAACTTCATTTGATCCAACTCGTGCTGGCGCTCCTCTCGAATCCTCTGGCTGTAAACTCTGAAAACAATCCATATCACCCCTCCTATCAGGATGTTGTAGATCAGATAAGCCCACCAGGTTCGCCATGGTGGGAGCAATACCTCCAGATCCACGCTGGTCAGTTTAGCATTCTCCCAGTCATCGTCCAGGGCGGTTTTCACTTCAAACCTGTAGTCTCCCGAAATCAGGTTGGAATAGCTGGCAGTGCGATTGTTCTTCACATATACCCAGTCTTCATTTACCCCTATCATTCTATGAGCATAGCTCACACGATCCGGATTGGGGAGGTGCAGTGCCACATAGTCAAAGGACACAAAACCCTCGTCATAGTTCAGTACCACCTTGCTTTGGCCAGTGATGGGTGCGTCCAATAGGACTCGCTCATTGAAGATCTCCCCCACCCGCACAGTATGATTCAACACACTCATACTGGTGATCATTGGTGGCCCCACTTGCTCTGATAAATGGACTTCCTCAGGACGGAAGACATTCAGACCATTAATCCCCCCGGCAAGCAATCGGCCATCCCTTGTTCGAAAGATGGACTTACTCTGAAATTCCATTCCCTGGATCCCATCGTGGATATTAAAATTTTTAAAATCTTCACGCGCTATATCTAGTCTCCCCAACCCACTTTTAGTGGTAAACCACAGGTTTTCTTCTTCATCAAACACCACACCAACAATCAGGTTACTTGGGAGCCCATCACTGGTGGTATACCTTTTAATGAGTTCAAAATCAGTACTGAGATGATACAATCCCAAATCGGTACCTACCCAATAAGTCCGATCCTTCGCCTCTGTGATATGATTGATTCTAAAACCGCGTAACTGGGCGTTTTCTGTATTTACAAGTGGCAAGGAAGTCATTTCACTCAGGTCCGAAACCCTATTGAGGTTAAGCACCTGCAAACCAGCATCGGTCCCTATCAATAAGCGATTTTGGGAATCAATCAACAATGAAAACACCAAATCGCTCAATAGCTGCTGACCGATGGTCTGGCTGTTGTACCTATAAAACTTATCTTCTCTGGGATCATAAGCATTCAGACCTGCTGAAAGGGTACCACACCAGAGGATTCCGTCATCAGCCTGAGTAGCATACCAGACACTATTCTGACCGATGGAATATTCATTATTGGGATCGTAGGTGAATCGCCTGGCTCTCTGGGTATCCGGATCGAATAGGTTCAGCCCACCATCCCAGGTACATATCCAAAGCTGACCAGAAAGGCCCTCCTCCATGTAGACGATTTTATCCGAACTGATAGAGCTCTTACCGATTTCCTGATGTCTGGACGAGCTGACGATCTTTAACTCATCGTCGAGGAGGTTCAGTCCTCCACCATCAGTACCCACCCAGATTCTTCCCTTGCTGTCTTCCATGACCGACTGGGCTATCCTGGAACTCAATCCGTCATTTTTCCCCTGCCGGTAAAACACATGCGCAAAAGCCGATTTGTTCATTGATAACTTGCACACCCCTTCGTTATAGGTAGCAATCCAAAACATGCCTTCGCCATCTTCCATAACCTTGGAGGGTTGGTTATTGGGCAATGAAGACGGATCCTGTGGATCATGTTTGATTTGCTGAATCAGCTCTTTATTCTTATTCAGTAAGAAAATCCCATAACCATCGGTAGACATCCATATGATCCCCTGATTATCCTGATAAATATCGAAGACCGGAACAGCCATCCCTTTGGTATAATTCATTGAGCGATATTCACCCCTCTCGAAGTTGTACACGTACATTCGGGAAAGATCATTTCCAAAAAGAAGCTCCCCTTTTGCATCCATTAAGAAGCTTTTGGGCAATTGATTGATCTCAAAATCAGCCTTACCCGCGCTGGGAATATGTCGGATGGACTCTGTAAGGGTGTTAATGATGTTCAGAGATGAACCTTCAGTACCAACCACTACGCCCGAGTCGATTGAAATGATGCCCACTACCTCTTCCTGATCCAGCGGATATTTAGAATCCGGAGAGCTGTCATAGCTTTGATAGGCCAGATGATCCTGCCCGGATGAGAGATTTACTTCTACCAGCCCGGTGGAAGTGCCCACCCACAAGGTGTGCTCGTCATAGAGCAGGCAATTGACAGATACCAACGAGGACTTCTCGTCGGCCTTGGACAACGCTATCTGATGGAATTTTTCGGTTTTCTGATCAAACTTATTGAGGCCGGTAGAGGTACCAATCCAGAGGTTTTGGTCATCATCCTCCACGATGGCAGTGATTCGGTTGCCCCCCAGAGAATTGATTTTGCCATATTCGGGTCGGTATATGGTAAACCGATACCCATCGAACTTGTTGAGGCCATCTATGGTCCCAAACCACATAAACCCCTTTGAGTCTTGAAAGATCTCGGTACAGGTACTGCTGGATAACCCCTCCAGGGTAGAATACGATTCGAATTTCAAATTCTGATATTGTGCTACAGCACTTGTAGAAGCCAAACAGAACATCAAACCCAAAACTCCCAAACACTTACTCATCTTCTATCTAATCTGAAATCCTTTCAATGATAATGCTATTTGAGAAAACTGTAAATGTATTATGAATAAAATGCGGGAATCTCTCACATCCCCTGCATCTGCAGGGCTGTTCGCCTTACGGTCAGGCACACAAAATAACTAAATAATGTTGTTGGCAAGTGAAATTCGGGGAGCTGGATCGTGTATTCTTACTCCCCGGGATCAGTCTGGTAACGAGTTGGCTGGATCGAGTTTTTACCTCAAAATATTGATCAATCTAATTCTTGATTAACCTAAGTATTCCAGCCTCCTCTACCACCTCACCATTCCTGGCATTCCTGAGGGTTAGAAAATAAATAGCTGCGGGAAGCATTGAAACATCCACTTCCAGATAATCCTGAACAACAGTCATTTGTCCGGACAACCTGATTTTACCTTCGACATCATAAACGAGGAGCGAAAGCTGCGAAGGACTACCGGAAGGCAGGACCAGCCGTACAAGGTCGCTGGTTGGGTTGGGGAATATTTCAATAGCACCCCTACTCCCTGTGCCAAGTGGGGATGGCGTCACAGGCAAAGCAAACTCAGCAATAACATTCATATCCTCAGTGATAGAAATCATCATCGGATTGTCAGTCCCGTCTAAATCACCAGCCCATTTGGAAAACTGGTAGCCATCTGCCGGAGTAGCCGTGAGGGTAATGATCTCTCCTAGCCGGTAAGTGTCCTTTACGGGAGACCAGGTGACACTACCCTCCCCTACAACAGTGGACGATAATGAAAATATGGACTCGTCATTGGAATAAGCCGGGCCGGTATTGGATGTGGTGGCATAGGGCTGCACATCCACAGTATGAGGAAATTCGGAAGCCCCTACATCTTTTTGGTCAATTTCATCGGGTCTGGTTTGTTTCATAATGTCCAGTTTCAAGTCATCAAACTCCAACCCATCGATCATAGGAATGGGTGGGAATCCGGAAACTGCGGCATCAATGGCAGGGCTCTCTGAGGCCAATTGAAAAAATCCTTCATCGTTTGCAATCAGCTTTGGATCCAGATCACTTATACCTGATGGTCGATCTATTCCCAGGCTACCCGAAGAGAGGTTGCCCAGCCATTGTTCGGTGCCTGTCGGGTCATCAAAAATCACACCCTTTGGATTGCTGAAAATATTGTTGGCAAATACAACATGTTGAGGCGGATAACTTCCTGATCCACCCAACTTCACCTCCTCAGAATCCACAATGGTATTGAAATATACGTGGATGGAGTCCAGGGGATCCGAAGACTCGTTTTGCAAATAGATGGCGCGGCTGGTCAACCCGGAAAAGTAGTTGTTGTAAATGAAGTGGTTCTGCCCTTCACGCACGCGTACACCGCCCATGTTGTTCAGGAAAAAATTGCCATAAACTATGGCTTCATCTCCGTGGCGTAGCACCAGCTCGCCTTTGGTGTTGTTCTCGAAGGTATTGTACCGAAAGACATTTTGCGCAGCCTTATTTGAAATCAATTCGCCATCACCGTCACAATTTTCAAAATAGCAATACTCCACAATGGTCCGGGAATCCAGATGTGCCTGACTGCTTACACCAATGCGAATAGGCTCCACCCCCATGTCTCCGCCGCTGCCCCGAAAGTTTCTGAATGAGCAATATTGAATTTTGTGATAACCGGGCTCATTGTCTACCAGAATGGATAGGATGTTTTGATCGGCCAGATTAATCCGGCTCTCAAAATTACAGTGGCTGATTGTAGTACGTCTCGAATCTTCATCAACTATCAAATATTTAAAACTCGTATAGCCTAGAATGTTAATTTGGGTAATCAGCACATCATTCCCCCAGTTTCTGATGACATTATCCGTACCAATATCTCCCCCAACAAATTGAAACCCCGACAACACTACTTTGTCGGCATCTATTTCCACTTTTGATCCCCCAGTGAAGATGACAGCCCCGTAGCTCTCTGCGGTAACCACAAGACCCTCCACATTGATGTCCATAAAGACATCCTCGTATCTGCCCGATCTCCAAACAACAGAATCTCCATTCACTGCTTCACTAAGAGCAGATTTGAATTCTGACAGGGAAGAAACATTGTACCTGGTTTGGGCCAGCGTCACTTCCGCAACAAGTAAAATCACTAAAAAGGCTGCAATTCGCATATTAATCAATCTTTGAAAAAGTAACTTTCATTCGTTCGGCACTATTGATGAATCGTCCTCCCGAGACTATTCACCTTTATCGGTACTCATCGGCTTGTGCGTTTTCAGCCATTCCTGCCCTTCTTTAGTCAGGAAAAAATCCATCCATAAGTAGTACATCTTCTTGTTCTCACCCACTGTGACCCAATGGCTCGAACCAATTGGAATATGCAAAAGCGAGAACTCCTTGAAGGCCGTAGAAGCCGCATCAGCGTGAACCACCACATCATTGTTGGATAGCCCTAAGAACAGCTGGTCAAGCATAGGGTGCTCATGAGCACCCACCTCATCCGGCCCCATGGCTTCCACAGTTCCCAGCGAAACGCGAGGAACGATATCAGCGGGGAGCACCGTTCTGCTGACGGTATTCGGACTCTTTATCTTTTCTGTATAAGGTTCGCAATCCTCAAACCGTGTAAAAAACAGGTCATATTTATTCTCCTCAGGGAAGTTCTTCAGGTCCTCTATGTCCTGAGCGGACAGCCTTTTGGTAAACTGTAGAAAATGAAGTTCCTCACCTTCAGGTACCTTAAACTGCACTTGATCCGTGTCATTCATTGGAATGGCAATGGACTCAGGCACCAGGTTGTACACCATTGAATCAGCCTGTAGCGTTCCATTCCCACTCACAAACAGAAACATACTCACATACTCACCAGAAAGTGAGATGGTCTGCTCGGTAGGCCCTGCATATGCGAGGTGCTCAATCTTGGTCTCGGCAATTTCACCTGCCAGCAATTCCTCATTAAAAACCTGCTCGCCTGCCGGTATTTTCATCTGCAAATCCTGAACAACAATTTCAGGTGAGCTCGGGCCTGAAGCACAAGACGACAGAATGATTGCCATGATTACACAAACTACAATGCCTTTCTTCTTTAAAATCTTCAATACATCCATGATTTGGCTATTTACTTTTCACTTACCTCAAAAGTTTGATCCCTGGGAAAACAAGTCTTTTAATTTTCTATTTCGAAGGTTGAATAATCAACCTTTGAGTTTTCGTTTCACTGCCAATTCTCAGTTTGGCGATATACAAGCCATTGGGCAGATGGTCGGGTGTCCATTCCACTTTCTGGTTTCCCGCATTTTGAAGTTCATTCACCAAATTCACAATCTTCTGTCCGGATACATTGAAAATGGTCAATTCTACGAGCGCAGGTTTCTTTACTTTATACTCTATGGTGGCTTTGGAATGGATCGGATTAGGATAGACAATCATCTCATGATTGGAAGCCTCGAGCGTATTTGGATCAACACTAAGCGTAACTTCTTCCTCACTAAAGTGAGCGGTGACTGACTTGTCAGCATCCATGATGATGGTCGTTTGTGCAGAGGTCCCGGTCACGTCCCCACTCCAATAATCAAATAGATTTCCATCATCGGGTTTGGCCGTCAGGTACACGAGCGTTCCTGCTTCGTAGACCCCTCCTGAGGGATTGTAGCTCACAAAACCGTTTCCGACTGCAGAAGTGGTCAAAGTATATGTCTGGGTGGCAGTGACCGCAACGTTGATTTCCGAAGAGGTCGTTGTAGCTCCTACATTGTCTGTAGCTACTGCCGTGAAAATGTAGCTACCTGTAACCGCAAATGGAATAGTAAATGAATAAGGGGTAGTTGAATCCTCACCGAGTTTGGTTGCCCCATTGTAAAACTCCACCTTAGAGAGCGTACCGTCAGGATCGGAAGCATCAACTACGATGGTGATGTCATCACCATTCACGAAACTCGCACCATTCTCAGGAGAAATAATACTGACTACAGGATTAACATTTCCTCCTGATCCATCAGCGACATACAGCTCATCGAAGTAAGCAGTAGCCTCCCCGTCATCCTGCAGATAAACTCCGGCTTTCCAGTAGCTGGGGAATGTCCAGTATGAAACATCCATATTAGCTTTTTCGGCTCCATCTACATCAATGATCATGCTTCCATCTACCAATCGAACGTCACAGTCAAAATATCCGGCAGGCGCTTCACCCAGATCCACATGCGTGGTATTCACTCCTTCATTATCGGTTTTTATGGCAGCCCACAGGTGATTGACTGGTTCCTTGGTTTGATGCTTATAGATTCTTAGCAATGGCTTATTTGGTCCGCTCCCTGTATTGGCGTCATCATGAATTTGTAGCACGGTCACCTGATCACAGGTCATCTCAACAATATGTATTCTGGCATGCAATGAACGATCACCTTCGGAAAGGGTCCAGTTGTTCAGATACCGCAGTTCGGAGCGCTGGCTGGACCCGGACTGATTAAAAGCAATTTTATCCTCGTCCACGACATAAAAGTTATCATCTGTATATCCATCCTTGAGCTGAGTTTGAGTGGCAATGGTGGAGCTCGTTGGTGCCTGTAATTTACACTCCCCAATGAACGCCTTAAATCTTGGGATATCATAAGGGGCATTGTATTCCGCTACAGGGTTGACAGCAATACTCACTCCCAAAGCAGTGTATGAGATGCCACCATCATCTGTAGCCGTGGCAGTAAGGAGGTAACGCCCCGCAGGCACGTCGCTCCAGGTATAGTCATAGGGGGGTGAAGTGACTTCACCCAGTTTGGTTGAACCGTGGAAAAATTCTACTTTGGCGATCGATCCATCGCTATCAGAGGCATCGGCTGAAATGGTGATGTTCTCTCCGGCACTAAAAGTTGCGCCACTAGACGGAGCGGTGATGCTCGAGATAGGAGCTTTGTTGCTGGCCGTTGAATGAGCATTGCTCAAAGCAAAAAATGATGCCTGACAATAGTCGCCATCCTCTCCCGAATTGTTTTGATTATATACCCCTGCTTTGAAATACATCCAGTCATCAGCAAAGCCACTATCAGTCATGTCTACCACTTTCTGGACATCAGGTTTTCCAGGTCTCATAATGGTCACAGTAAGGTCATTGCCCTCCACTTTGATTTCGTAGCTAAACTTCTCCCCCAGAGCAATCCCATCTTCAGGATCAGGAGCATTGTCACTTCTGCTACCAATCATTTCGTGCCATTGCTCAGCACTGGTGGTAGGCTCATGGGCGAAGTAAATAGCTCCTTTGGTGTTTCCTGGCAATTTGCGGTAGTATAACCTGCACGGCTCATCATTTGACGCATGGATTTGCCCGATGATTACTCGACCAACTTTACCAGCTTCTCCTGTGGTAGACACATGATCCACGGCAACGGTAGCTGTCAGCATTCCGCCTACTCCTCCGGCTGCCTCCTGATTGGCCTGACTGGAAGAAGCGAAGACCCAGTTGTTGGGGCCGATCCCCTGCGTGTTGAAGCTGGTATTGCCAGCCCGCAGCATTTCCCGAAGTTCACTTCTGGGGTAAGAGCTCCCGCCGGTTTCTCCATCATTCCGACATCTAAAGACCATAGCCCCGGTATTGGGGTCTGTATAAAACTGAGCTGGTCTTTCAAAACCATTGGATAGATCAGCTTCCTGAACTTCCGACTGATCCTCCAACGTGATCTTCCAATCCGTAAGATCAAAATTTCCACTAGGTGGTAAATCAGGATCCTGGGCCCAGCTTGCTGAAACCGATGCAAACTGTAAGAGGACAAACATGATCAGGTAAGAGCATATATTCCCTTTTGATGATGAAAATTCGGATTCCCTGGTTGTTGTAGCTTTCATATTGTAAACTTTTACTAGTACTTAAATCGCGTTCAAATGCCTTTTTCGGCACTTCTGGATAATCTTGAGAGGAGCGATCATCGATTCAAAAACCAACCAACAAATCATCTCAACACTTTTGCTAATACATTAATTTCAGAGGAAGATTTTCCTCAACAATGAGTGCTCCAGAGTTTGTAATCACATTGTCAGCATGTGAATTGTTCTTGGCACCCCAGAGTCGAGCCACTTGCCCCACCGGGTTATTCTGAAATTTATTGCCAGAAATATCCACATTGATGATCCCGTATGTGTTGATCAAAATCCCATTTTCCTCACTGGCTCCACATTGGGTAAATGTGCTCCCTCTGACTAACAAATTGCCTCCTACTGTGGACTCGTCATATCCGCCTCGGTAATAATCGATGACATTCTTATTGACCCGATCAAATTGACAATTCACGATGTAGACATTTTCGGCATTGTATTCACCGCGATCATCGTCTTCTGCAGAAAGCTCAATGCCGTTGTTACAATTTTTTATCACAGAAGACTCGAAACTGATGTATTCAGAAAACGAATACTTGTAGGCTTTAAGGACAAAATCAAAGTCAGATAACTCACAGTCCTTCACCTTCAAATTGTAAAGGCCGGACATGTTTTCTTTCAAGGTAGCAAAGGCGTAATTCTCCCCATTCCCACTAAGAATGATTGCATTCAAAGTCAGCTTCCCCTTCGGATTCATTTCGAAAGCCGGGGTACCGGCAGGGCCAGCATAGACAAGCGATACTTTAGAGTCTGGCTTCGCCGACTTGATGGTCAGTTTTTTGTCGATGATCATGGAATAATTGAATTCAAAACGCTCCGATGCTAGCTCAATGATATCGCCATCCTGCGCGGATTTCATTGCTTTGGCAAAATCCGCTGCAGTACTGACCGTATGTGTTTCCTTCACTGTATCGTCAGCAGAGGGATTGTACCAATCCGGACCGTACTTGGACACATCCATAATGTTAGGTTTTTCCGGCCCGGCTCCATTGGTGGCTCCTATCGAACTGCTTTCAGAGCGTGAATTCCCGAACAAGTCTTTGTTGATTTGATCAAACTCAAACCCATAATAGGCCTGGATTTCGGACAGATCACTGGTTGGAACCCAAATATTTTCTTCCAATTCCCGCATGGAGAAGTTCCTTTTCTCAAGACCATTCACGCCTCTGAAGGCTACACCCTGATTATTGATCACGTTGCTTTTAAAATCGATTCCGTCAATGGAATCGTAACGTATAATGGGCATTTCATCTCCTTCCGAATTGTAAATCACATTATTGACGACTAGGGTCCGAATGGGCGTTTCAGATCTGATTTCCGAACGAGGCAGCACCTCTTTCTGATCCACATTTGATCCAACACCAAATTGCCACGGTGAGGAGCAATTGACCCAGGTGTTGTAAGCAACAACCACGTCAGTCACTTGAAAGTATCTGTTGACAGCCGGTTGTCGAATTCCGTTCATCATAGCCAATGGGCCTCTGAAAATCTCCCCATGGAGGTTGTAGAAATAATTATTGGTGACCCGGTGACCAGTCCCAATCAGTCGGACTCCCCCCACCTGCGGGGAATCTTCATCACCGATAAAGTAGTTCCCATCTACAATGCAGTAATTTCCATGTCTGGTGACCAGTGACCCCTGGCTTTTGTAAAAGACATTGCCCCTGAACTCATTGAAATTGGATTTGCTAGAAATGACCTCCACTTCTCCATTGCATCGATCAAACAAATTATTAGCCACCAACGTGTAGCTGGGTGTCATGGACGTGCTACTGTTCCCAATCTGAATTGTCTCCGCACTCGGGCCCCCTTTTGGTGGTCGGGGACCAAAGTAGTTGTCATTAATTTTGTGGTAGTTTCGTATACTTTCATTGCCTTCCAGATCCACTCTTATAGTGGGTCCTCTGTTGGATTTTCCTTCCAGATAGCAATGATCGAGTTGATTATACTTTCCCTTGAACAGCACCCAAAGGTCAGTCATGTTCCGTTGGGCTTTGTTGAAGTCTTTGATCACGCAGTTTGTCACACGGCTGTTATTTGCAAGGGTATCCTTATTGATGAAAAACTGGATGACGGATTCTGAAGGAGACGCTCCGTTGGTAAAATAGAGCCCATCCACCACCAGATATTCTCCACCCAGTTTCAGGTCAGATTGTCCCTGGATGATTACTTCGCCGGGGGTTTCAGCACGAAGTGTGATGGGTTGATCTTCAGTTCCCTTTGCTACCAGGCGAATTTCAACATTCTCCCATTGGCCATTGGCCATGACAATACTGGTGCCTGGTTGGGCTTTTGAGATTGCATCTTGCAGCTCCTTTGCGTTAGAAACCAGGATTCCTTCATTGGATTCCTTGAGTTGACAACTCATCAAAAGGCAAATTGTCGTAAGTGAAAAAAGTATACTCTTCATCATTTTAATATTAATTGGGTCAATCTTGATAGATAATTTAATCATTCGCTTTCAGGTTCTTTATGCTTCTTTCCATAGTTGTTGGACAGTAGTCAGGTCTTTTTTCATCGCATCAAAAACAATCTTCCGATCTACAGTGATTTCATAATGACCTTTTTCTGCTCCACCCAAGGGGTATTCCAGGTGCAATGACACAGGAGGATTCAAACCATAGGTTTTCAATAATTTAAAATAGTCTTTGAAGTTCACCATTCCTTCACCTATTGGCACGTTCTCGGCTTCCCATTGGCCATTGACCTTTGCCCATTGAAAATCTTTGAGAACGATCGTTTTTATACGCTCACGGAGCAACCGTAATCCATTTGTCCAGGAAAGTCCTCCCTCCACTGTGGCATGACGGATATCATATTGGGTGCCAAAATAAACAGGGTCCACGGTTGCAAGCAGTTGCTCTATTTCCCAAAAAGAAGATCCAATACTTGTTCCGGCATGGTTTTGATAGCAGCCGATGATATCGTATTGCCTACCCTGTTCACCAAGCGCTTTGATTTTCTGCTGGTAGACTTGAATAGACTCCCGCAATGATTTGTCCGCATGATATTCAAACCAATTGATGCGATAAAACCCAATACCTTCAGTGGCTGCGGTTTTGATGATGTCCAAATCATATTCGTTGTTCACATCGGTAATGGCCGTGGTGATCATCTCACAGGCAGAACCAGACTGCTTAATATCCCTAATAGCTGCGGGTAGGTCTGATTTCACATTTTCGGGCAGCACATGACCCTTGGGACGGACAGTCAGATCAATGCCATCGAACCCGAGCTCTGCGGCAATCTGACCAGCTTCTTTGAAGTCTAAAAACTGCAAATGCTTTGAAAATATATGCACCTTCAAGGGATCGCCAGAGCCATTCAGATGGAATCCGCCAACAGGTGATGGTAAAAAAGGAGCCATCAGAGCCACGGTTCCTGACTTTTGTAAAAACTTTCTTCTTGAAATTCTCATATCTTCATCATATCCAATGCCTCTTATCAGAGGATCAACTGTCCAACCATTATCACATAGCCCCCTTCCCAACTAAACTATTAAACTACCATTAACCATGAAAAGCAACTCCATGATTAATGGTAGTGGTAGGGTAAATTACTTCACTATTCTGATCACCCGAGTGGTCGCATCTGCCTTGTACAATCTGAGGAGATATACTCCATCCGATAGTCCATACACATCCAGTGTCATTTTTCCCGAATTGATATCCTGGTTTCTCAACTGTATCCTACCGAACATGTCCATCAAATCGAGGCTAACAAATTCGGAGAAATCTTCAAACTCAAGGGTCAGCACATCACTCATAGGAACCGGATATGCTGACACCCCCACCTCTGAATCTTTGAGTTCAGGAGAAGATAATACTCTTGCCCCAGCAGCATAACCAAACACGCGGAGCTCTTCCAGGCTCACCCAGCTTCCAGAATAAACATCCGCTCCGGAAACCGTGATTTTCACATATCTGGCATTGATCGAGGTGAAAGTGTCGGAGATAGGCGATGCATTAGACCCCCCGGTAGTATTACTACTTCGATTAACGATGGTCGAATATGAACTACCATCTACTGAGGCTTCAATGATGTACTGGTATGCCCTGTCACCATAGCATATCACTTCAGTACTACTAATGGTATAATTAGCACCCAGATCGATAGTTGCTGATTGTGGGAATCCTGAGGCTGACCATCTGGAATCTGGATCGTCATCAACCAGGTTTGAACCTGGATTTGTAGATTGTTCATTGGATGTAGTTACTGACTTATTCAAAGCGACATTCGATAGTGTGGGGGTAGGATCAATTACATTCACTGTACTCATATCCGTATAGCCACCGTCATCAGTAGTGACCGTAATCGTTGCTGTACCTTCTGCAACTGCGGTCACGAGCCCTGAAGAATTCACAGTGGCCACCAATGAATTACTGGAACTATAGGTTACACCCTGATTGGTGGCATTTGAAGGGCTCACTGAGGCGGTCAACTGCTGAGTATCCCCTTCATCGAGTGTCACGCTGGATGGTGTCAGCGATACGCCGGTCGCTGCCACAGGCTCTGGGCCTCCTTCGCCTGCAAACACCCTCAATTCAGTCAAACTTACCCATGATCCGGTGTATACATCAGCTCCAGTCACTGTGATCCTAACGTATCTGGCATCAAAATCGGAAAATGTATCTATAATGGGACTTGAATCTGCCCCGGGAGTTGTATTACCCGACCGGTCTACTATCTGTGTATAGGTACTTCCATCCGAAGAACCTTCAACGATGAACTGATAAGCCCGATCCGAGTAGCAGGTCAGCTCGGTTCTACCAATGGTAAATACCGCTCCTAAATCTACAGTAGCAGATTGAGGGAATCCAGACACTGACCAGCGAGTAGCTACATCGCCATCCACCAGGTTAGCGGGCACATTGGCTCCGTCTGGTGTGCCTGTACCCGAGATAGATTTGTTCAGTGCCAGGTTAGTTTCGGATGATGGTGCACTGACCGTAATTATGCTCGTATCTGTATATCCACCATCGTCAGTGGTAACCGTGATCGTAGCACTTCCCTCGGCTACTGCTGTCACTAAACCACTTCCGCTCACAGTAGCTACAGAAGTATTGCTGGAACTGTAAGTCACCTCCTGATTAGTAGCATCATTGGGGGAAACAGTAGCTGATAGCTGCTGACTCCCGCCAACTCCGACTGTGGCCGATCCCGGTGATAAACTCACTCCGGTAACATTTACAGGTGCTACATATCCGGCCTGAGTGATGCTAATGGTTCGGTCCGGCACACCTGCCCCACTTACAGTAACCGTACCTGTACGCTCGGTAGTGTTTGCATTTGCATTCACTGTGATGTCAATATTTCCTGAGCCTGAGCCGGATGTTGGACTTACGGAAATCCAGGATTGATTATCTGTGACTGTCCAGCTCACGTTTGAAGAAATGGCAGCGGACTGAGTGCCCCCTGCGTCCGTAAATTCAGAAACAGAAGAAACGGTCAGGTAATCTCCTACAGCCCCACATGCGCTTAATACACTTCCTGCGGCATCTAAAAAACAAGCTCCCACACCTGCCCCTACGTCACCATCTGTAATGGGTGCATAGGCTATAGAGCCACTGGCTCCCGAAACTTCGTGCGCTCCTACGTCCATATTGCTGTTTGGGCGCGTCAATCCTTCTATGTCCAAATCGACTACATTGGCGTATGTGCTGCCGGCAGCATTGGCTGCTATCCCGCTGCTACTGGGCTTGTAAATCTCTCCGACAGCAGAAAAGTTGGCATCTCCTTCCGTAATGCCGGGATCGGAGATTCCGATATTGGATCCACCAAAAATATTTCCAACATAAGTCATACCCTGACCTGTTCCTGAAATATCACCCGACACAATATCACCATTGGTACTATATACCAGATTATAGGCAATCACTCCTGTTGGATCATATGAGTTTCTGTCGTTATAGTGGATAGGATCGTCAGAATTATAGATGGTATTAAAAGCCACGAGTATATTGTCAACGTTTTGATAACCATTGCCAGAGCCCCCGGACGACTCCCCACCGCCTACCAGAGTGATCCCGTTGTTCCAAACATCCCCATCATTATTAAGGCCCTGCATGTAATTGTTAATGATCACATGATCCCGATCACTCACACGAATACCTCCCGATTTGGCCTTTCCCTCTCCAAGGAAAAAATTCCCCTCTATGTGTGCCCGTGCACCGTGTCTGAGCACAAGTGAGCCCCGGCAGTTTCTAAAAGTATTGTGCAGGAAAGTGTTGTCAGAACTCTTATTGGTAATGATTTCGTTCTCACCATCGGCAGCTTTGAAATAATTGCCCTCTACCAGCACCTGAGCACTGACTGACTGATAAGAACTAACCCCTATGCGAATAGCTTCGCAATCACCCGAGTTGGTCGAAAAGTTATCTTTAGGAGTAATGTTATAGAAATAGTTATTTCTAATGGAGTGCCCGGGGGTACTCGATCCAGCATAAGAGAGTTCCACCAGAATGCAGGCACCTGCGCTTAGTTTATTGACGAATGAGCAGTTCTCTACTACATTATTGGTACCATGTAGCACTATCCATCGGCTCTTATTAGGCTCTGGAGTATATAGGTTATCAAAACCACAATTTCTTATTGTACAGTTATTGGCAAATTCTGTACTCGAACCACCTTTCCTAAACTCTACATGGTCACTCTCGCCTTCTCCTCCATCCCAAAAGAAGCCTTCTACAATCAAATAACTACCGTAGATGTTGAGTTTGGAAGAACCATTCAGTATAACTCCTCCGGGGGTCTCGGCTTTGAGGATAATGGGGTTGCTTTGTGTTCCCGAACCAGTGAAGGTGATGTCCTGATTCGAATAAGTACCATCAGTCCAGGTTACAATGTCGCCTGCTGAAAGGCTGAGAGAATTGAGCTGTCCAGCTGAGCTGACCGTATACTCCGCTCCAAGGGCGGCAAGTGACGAGAACATGGCTGCTCCCACAAGCATCAAAAGAAGGCTTGATTTTCGTAAAAAATTTTTCATCAGTTTTAAGTATTTAGGTTGAGACTTTGGACTACCAACTCATTGATTAGCTGAAAGGGGCATTATAGATTGGTAGACCATTTATATAAATTAAAATCTATAGTAATCTTTCGAGTCAAATCATCCCACTCTACATCCTTCTGATGCCTTCCCGAAATCATCGAAATGCAAGCAATACCAGGGTTTCCATTTCAAGCACTCCACCTCAATGAACCTTGCACTTGTTCTGCTTCTCCAAGCTTCTCGCAAGTGCCATGGTGGGCTTTTCAATAGTAAAACCATAGCTTTATTGACAGAACCACTATCGTGGCAAGCAACAATGCCTTAATCCATTTGTCACCCTTTTTGATAGAAAAAAGGCTTCCCAGCCATCCTCCCAATGAAGTCCCCACTGCCAGGGTCAATCCGTATCGCCACTGAATCAAATCATTGTAAATGAAAACCATCACCACCGCCAGCGTGTACACAAATGCTACAATGACCTTGATGCTATTGATTCTTACCATGGGATAGTCGTGTAGCCTGTCCAGCACGAAAATGATGATAAAACCAACTCCCGCATGAATAAAACCACCATATATCCCTATCAGAAAGAAAATCAATATCCCTACCCACGGGCTTCTCTTTTCGCCTCCGCTGTGGATACTAATTGGCTTCCGGGCGGACCCAAATACAATCATCAATCCTACCGCCAACATGATGATTGACAAAATTCGGGTGAACAACTCACCCCTGATATCAACTGCTAAAACCCCGCCTAACACCGCCCCTGGGATCGCTGCCAGTCCCAGGTAAATACTGTAGGGATAATCAATGATCCCGGCTCTTCTAAATTTATTTATGGCAAACACATTTTGCCAAAGGATTGCTATCCGGTTGGTGCCATTGGCCATGGCCGGCGGCAACCCCAGAAAGATCAATAAGGGTAGGGTCAACATAGAACCTCCTCCTGCAACCACATTCAGGAATCCCGCGCCTATACCAGCAAGAACCAGGAGCAAATACTCAAATGAACTCATCATACCTGCTCCGGTTCGCTAGCTACAATCCAATTTCCATTATATTCCTAAGGCCTGACCGCCACCCACTTGTATTGTCTCAGCAGTGATGAAAGATGCATCCTTACCTGCCAGAAAAGACACTACAGACGCTACTTCCTCAGGCTGACCCAATCGGCCTAGCATAATATTATTCTTCCACGAAGCGAATACTTCAGGTTTAGTCGATTTGATTTCAGAGTGAAATGGCGTATCGATTGTTCCAGGAGAAACAGCATTTACTCTGATCCCGTATTCAGCCAAATCTTTGGCCAACGCTCTTGTAATGGCATGAACTCCGGCTTTGGATGTACCATAAACGCCCGCTCCTGGCCCACCAGCATTCCACCCTGCATTTGAGGTATAATTGATGATTGAGGCATTTTCTCCCTTTTTCAAGTAAGGAATGGCTGCTCTCGAAGCAAAAAACACTGAATCCAGGTTTAAGGCCATCACAAATCGGTAAAACTCAGTGGTCATCTCTTCAAATCGAGATCTGCCTCCTAATCCACCAGCATTGTTTACCAGCACATCAATTTTACCGTACTTTTCACCAATTGCTTTAATATTTGAAGTTACTTCCTCGTCTTTTGTCACATCAAAGCCATAATATTCTGCGGTGATGCCCTCACTGGCAAGTTCCTCTACTCTCTTCGCTCCTGCTTCATCTTCGATGCCATTTAGAACAACAGTAAACCCATCTTTGCCTAATCTCTTGGCAACCTCGAAACCAATCCCTCCAGTTGCACCCGTTATTACTGCTACTTTATTTTCTCGTTTTTCTTCCATGTCTAATTATTCGTTTATTATTTATATCTAATCAATTGGTTTAATTTCTTTCGCGAAAAAGTACACTGACGCTACTCCCAGTGGTACAAATACCGCGATCATGATAAAAATTGGTGTATAGGATATTTCTGAAATGATAGGAACCAGAAAGTTCATGATGATGACCGAAAAGACACCTACTGTACCACCCAAACCGGCCAATGATCCTACTGATTTCCCGCTGAACAGGTCACTTGGCATGGTCTGTATATTGCTAATGATAAACTGAAAGCCAAACAGCACGAAAGCTACAATTACCACAAAAATCAGTGGACTATCCGCCAGAAGGATGGTCGCCAACAGTCCCAAAAACATGATCACTCCGCCTATGGTAATGGTCAGCTTTCTAGCCCGGTCTACAGATGCCCCGTTGAGCATCAAACGTCCTGCAAAATAACCGCCAGACAAACTACCCAGCGCAGCTCCTACGTATGGCACCCAGGCGAAAAAACCTATTTCTTTTACGTTGAAGCCATAAGTCTCTGCCAGGTAAATGGGCATCCACCCTACAAACAACCACCAGATAGGCTCCACAAAAAACCTGGATATCAGCACAGCCCATGATTCACGATGGCTGAGTATTTGCTTCATTGACAGACCTTCGGTTGAAGGATTATTGTCCGCCTCTGATTGTCCGGCAAGTATGTATTTTTTCTCCTCTTCGGTAATCCATGGATGTTCATTTGGTTTGGCTTTATTCACAAGCACCCAGGGCAATACCCACAATAAACCAATGGCGCCAACCACCATGAAAGTGACTTCCCAACCAAAAGCAACCCAAAGCAGGGCAATCAAAGGTGGTGCCACTACAGATCCAAGTGCTGCTCCGGCGTTGAATATGCCCTGAGCCATGGCTCGTTCCTTTACAGGAAACCATTCGGCATTACTCTTTACGGCCCCAGGCCAGTTTCCAGCTTCCCCTAATCCTAATAGCACCCTGAAGGCCGAAAATGAGAACAATCCTCTGGCCAGAGCATGCAGCATGGTGGCCACGCCCCACACCGAAATGGATACTACAAACCCAAGCCGTGTACCAATCTTGTCAAACATTCGACCAGATACTGATTGTCCTACTGCATAGGCTATCATGAATATATTCAGAATGAGCGCATAGTCATTTTTCGACATGCCCAGGTCCTCTGAAATACTCGGCCACATAATGCTCAGCGCCGACCGATCAATGTAATTGATTACGGTAGCCAGACATATCAGTCCAATGATCCACCACCTAAGTCCCTTAACCTTCATCTTATCCTTTGTTATGTGTCTATTTTATTTATCACCGAAGTACGAAACCCCCGACCCGTCGAGAAAGTCTTCTCTCACCGGACTGAAAGTATCGATCAACATTCCCGCTTCCAGACATACCGCACTGTGCAGCAGGTTAGGCTCGATGTACACCCCATCGCCTCCACTTACTATCTGCTTCACGCCATCGATCACAAACTCGAACTTGCCAGAAACGCAGTAGGTCGTTTGGGTATGAAAGTGTTGATGAGGTGAGCCTTCGGCTCCCTTTTCAAACTTCACTTGTACCATCATGATCTGATTATCCCAGCCCAGCATCTTTCGAGAGACGCCACCGCCAAGCTCTTCCCATTCCATCTCCTTGGTTAAAATGTATTTTTCGCTTTTTCTTCCCATTTCTCAATTATTTTATTTTCTTAAATTCATAAACTCCTTGCCACGTGCACTGTCCTTTGGCTGATTTCACAGCATGCTGACTTGATTCGCTATCATCTTTCAGTGAAAAGGCCAGTTGGTATTCCTCACCACTGTTCAATTGAAATCTAACCACCACATATTCTGCTGATTGATGCAGCACTTTTAAATCTGCAATGGAAGTAAACAGGTTTAAAGGACGTTCAGTAGAGTAATCGTAACTCCCATGTATTTCATATAAGCTGGCAAAAACGGTATTGCCTCCAGTCCTGCGGTGAATAATACCCGGATCACGTCGGAGGTTAAAATTAGGATCATTGGCACCTATCCTCGTCATTATCATTTGGTCACCTGATTGAATGACGGAGGTTAGGGTATAGAATCTCTTCTTATTAAACCATGTCATGCTATACAAGTCTCCCGTGAGATCTGCTTGCGCTTCAGCCCATAAGTGCTGGTACCCGGACTCTTTGCCCATTGGGGTCAGGTCATTGTTAGTCTGAAGTTCCTGATTTGAGGACATGAATTCACCCACATAATAAAGTGGTAAATCATACCTGGTTTCTGCTGGTGCCTGTACCGATAATAAATCTATCACCAATGGGTGCTCTAACTCCTCAAGAGCAACCATGGCCATGGTCCGGTGCATCTCAACATCATCATAGGCTCGGGTTTCTTTGGCACTTACAATCCGAACGCTTTCACCAGCAGCAAAATAATAAGGAGTGCCAGACATCTTATCGGCTTCCTTGACCTTGCCATCAAAATGCGAATCCTTATTCACTACCAGGGCATTGTGGGCAACCGTCTCCTTGGCCCAGCTGTGATTTTCTTTGAGGTATCCACCCCCGTCCTTGTGTTCAATGTTAACCCAACGAGCTGAGCCATAGTCTTGAATGACCTCACCAGTCTCATCATAAAGCATAAATCCGAGCCGATCGAAATGTCCGTGCCCCATTCCATGCTTGGCATACTTCATCACCAGTGTAAGGTCACCCCCTCTGAGGATACCAATAGCACCCTCATCTCCATTGGCGCCATCGCTGAGCTCAATACTTGGTTTAATAAATGGCCTGGCAAGCCCCTCCCCGATGGCCTTAGCGGCATCAAACCCGGCATCATTGAGCGGAACTCTACCTTGAGAAGCTATGACCGACAATAAGCTGGGATCCTGTGAACCATAGTGATAAGCCATGCTCACGGCATTCACAAGCTCACGCGATGCCAGCGACATACCTTTCTGTGAATCGTTGATCGGGAAAAATTCACCCGCGGAATTAGTTTGATTAAGAAGGGCGTAGACTCCTTTGATCAATACAGAATCCTTATAGGCCAGAATCTTGAGATCTGGGCGCTTATTAGACAAAGCCTCCGCAAAGATCAAAAATGGGTACATGGCGTATCGCTGGTAATAGGGGCCCTCTGTATAATATCCATCAGGAGAGAACGCATGGTTGATTTGTGCCAGGAAACCCATTTCTTGACCTTGGGCAACAATACTTCCACCATCATTGTCCACAGCGCCGGCTTTTACCGATACTGATCTTGCCCCGTACAATGCCCGATCGACTAATTCCTGATCATCGATGACCAATCCGATCATCCCTACGGCGGCATTACCCCATGTACTATGATTGTGAATTCGATTAAAAAATTGCGGAGTTTCTATAGAAAGAAAATCAGCCATCGGTTTGAAAAGACCATCATTGAGGGCCTGACGATCTTCCTCAGAAAGCCACTCATATATACAATCGTAAGCCTGACTCACATATACCAGCCAGTTTGCATCGTTGAGGCATTGCCAGAACAACTTTCCTCTGGCATAGGAGCGCTCAGCAGGATGTCGATCTAAATCAGGGTATAACTCCAGATAGGCATACAACATGTCCTTGATATAAGCAGCATATCGCTCATCCCCGGTGATCTGGAATAACACACCCGCTTTCTGTAAGGTGAAAAAGTTAGTCTTGTGCTGCTCATGTGTATATCCACCAGCTAAATCTTTGGGCACAGGCACATCTATCCCTTTCGCGATCTCCGCATCCACTTCAAGCTGTACCGTGGCAAGTGTCTGGTCAAATAAAGGCACCTGACCAAGCCCCTGACGAATTTCTTTGATTCCGTCTTTCGTCAAAATCAAGGATGGGCTCGTTTGCCCATCCGATTTTGACAGTATGAAGAAGAAAACAATTGTTATGTAAATTTTAAATCTCACTATCTATTTAGTTACTTCAATGTTTTTGCCCCATGGTGGTAGAAGCAAACACTCATCAGGAACACCTGAATCACGAGTACCGGGCTACACCACCCTGATCAACTCTTTTTAGTTTTTCCGTTAATGAACCCACTCTGCTCCAATGAAAAACTCAAAATATCTTGTAAGTGATGTTCCATGGTTTCAGAGGCCAATTCCGGATTTCTACTTTCTATGTGTTCAAATATTTGGTAGTGTTCTTCCAAAGCACATACTGGCCTGTCTCCGCCACATATATTGTTCTCCTTGAAATGTGTGAGTATGTCTGGAGATATAATCAACATCAGAGATTTAAGAGCGGTATTGTTACTCGCCTCGGCAATCTTCAAATGAAACATTAAATCATGCTCAACAGTATCCGCTCCTTTTGAGACGGCCTTTTCATAGTCACTCAGTGCTTTCGACATATGAATAAGATCAGCATCCGAACGGCGCATTGCAGCGAACTTGGCTGAGTTAACCTCAAGCAAAACCCTGGTCTCCACCAAAGCACGGAAATCATTAGCTTCTAACTTTAGTACATCTGAAATAAGACCTTCCAGAGCTGTAATTCCCATCCCGCCTACTACCGTTCCGCTCTGAGGCAAAGTCTTCAGAATACCGTAAAACTCTAGCTTCTTTATCGCATCTCTTAAGTGGGTACGACCTACTCCAAGTTTCTCGCAAAGCTTACGTTCTGGAGGGAGTCGGTCCCCGGGTTTCAGCTGACCAGACGTAATCAATTCCTTGATTTGATTGATGATCTTATCAACTGGGGTTTCAATTTTAATACGACTAAAGTTGCTAAGTATTTCCATAATAAGTAATCGGTTGTACCCAACAATTGGTCGACCAATTTAGAGGATCACAATTGCAGGTCAAAATAATTGAACAAAATATTTCCCATAGTCAGATTAGCCCTCAGCTCCTAAAAACACACGATTAAACAAAGAAGACGACACTCCTTTACTGTCCCATTATCAGATCATTAAGCCAAATAACTCAACGAACTTGATCGATATATTCCCCCTCAATATTTGGTAAACCAAATATTGGATGACTAATGACTATGTTGCGCAAACTTACCAAAAGTACTTCGATTCCGCATCACAGATCTCAATCTTGAACCTTCCATTCTCAGATACCAGCCAACTTCATCATTTCTGTTTTTTGTTACTATATCTCTGGTACCATGTGGTTTTCAAAATTGAATTCTTAAAAGAGACCACCACCTACTGATGGCCTCTTTTAGTTATCAATGCTCTATGTGTTACAATCCTTCGTAGCCCACATTTTGCTTAAGTCCTTCCAGTAAATCCACATCTACGTAGTACTTAGGCCATAGGTAATCCACGTTAGGATCAAAATCTCTATTCTCAAGAGCAGGTGCAGCACCACTGTATACATTGCCCATTTTTCTACGCACAATATCATACCATCTCACGCCCTCAAAAGCCAGCTCTAATCTGCGCTCTTCCATCACATCCTGGATTGTCACGGCACCTGTAATGTCAGCTGGAACCGGACTTGGGGGATACTTGCTATGACCAGCACCGGCTGCATTTCTTGCGCGTGCCCGTACTCTATTGATATATTCCACAGCAGCTCCGTTGTTACCTAATTCTACGGCTGCCTCTGCTGCTATTAAGAGCACTTCCGCATAGCGTAAAATGATTTGCTTAGAATTAGAATCCCTTAAACTTGCTCCCTGAGGTGTGCTAGTCCTTAAACCAGCTTCTCCTACAGCTCTGAAGTATTTTGCAATGTGTGGCCTTGCAACATTTTGACTAATTCCATCCCACTCGGTAAATCGGTAATCTGGCTCACCCAGATAGGTAATGGCAGTATCCAAGCTCACAGCTTTACGATAATCCCTACCATCCCAGGTATTGTACACACTCAGCTCCGGTACCGCTACACTCCATCCAAAAGCATCTGAACTAAGCGCTGCAAACCTTTCGTCACCACGAGGACCTGTAACAGATGTTACCTGATCTGTACCCGCATTAGATCCACCCAGTTCTCCCGGGGTGATGTTATGATTGTCATTAGCTATGAAAGTGATATTGAACAGGATCTCTGAAGAAGCGAAATCAGGCGCGAAAATATCATAGTAATTATTATCCAAAGCCACACCATACTTGCCTTCATTGTCGATCACGTGTTTGGCATTGTCAAAAGCATTTTGCCAATCATCAGGTTGTGCCACATCAGAGGTAGCTCTGGTCATATAAACCGAGGCTTGCATGCCATAAGCTGCCGCTTTACCCGGATGAGATCTGTCCACTGGAATATCTGCCAGCCATTCCTTGGCAAAATCCAGGTCTGCTATTATCCCCTCATAGATGTCTGAAACAGAAGACTGCTGAACGGCATATGGATCATCTATTGGCTGACCATCCATGTATATGATTTCACCAAATAGGCGCACATATACAAAATGTACATAAGCACGCAGGAAGTATGCTTGCGCCGCTACTGCATTGATTTCTGCTTCTGATCCATCTACATTATCCTTAGCATTAATCACCTCATTGGCCGCTGCAAGGGCTCTATACCCCACGGTCCAAAATGCATCTACCAGGCCATTGTCCTGTTCCATTTGCATGAGATCGCAGGCATGTCGTCTGGTAGGAGTACTTGGATCTCCAATACCCACCATGTCCGAACGCAACAGAAGTGCCAGAGTCAATTTACGTCCGTGAAATTCCTCACGCGCAAGTTGGCCATAGGCCCCATTAACTCCGGCCTTTAACTCCTTCACTGATACAAAGAGACCCTCAGGACTTAATGTCCCCACTGGTCGCTCTTCCAAATCTTCACATGACATGGTTGAAAACACCATGATCAGCGCGAATAATATTGAGTTTAAATATGTTCTTTTCATTATCTTTTTTATTTAGAAACTGACAAATAAAACAACTGTCAATTGTTTAAAAACCCAGGTTTAGACCCACAGTATAGGTTTTCACGTTAGGGTAACTACCGTAATCCAATCCCAGATTCCTGTTGGAATCAGCATTACTTGTTGAATTATTGTAGGCAGTTTCCGGATCTAACCCAGAGTAATCAGTGAATGTCAAAAGATTCTGTGCACTTACATAAAACCTCAATGATCGAACGTTGATTTTATCAAGTAAGGATGATGGCACATTATAGCCCAGGGCAATATTCTTCACACGCACATAGCTCCCATCCTCTATCCAGCGAGAGGTTACTTTAAGGGTTCTGTCTGTATCTGCGGATGGAATAGTCCCTTTGGCATTGTCTATTGGATGATAGCGATCAAGCGCGGCTGTTGACACGTTCCACGTACCTCTAAAAGATTCCAATTCCATTCTGGTAAGATTCATCATATCATTACCATGAACACCCTGAAGGAAAATATTCAAATCGAAATTCTTGTAAGTGAAGTTGTTATTCATAGACCACACAAAATCTGGATGTGGATTACCAATGATTTTTCGATCATCGTCATTCAATATTCCATCATCATTAAGGTCTGCAAACTGCTCTCCGCCTATTTTTCCATCTGAGCCCTCCAGTAGAGGATCACCTGGCTGGGTCACTCCCTCATAAACAAAGCCGTAGTAGACACCCACAGGCTGTCCTATTTCCAGGAGTTGAAATCCAGTGGCTATATTGAAATGACCCGGAGCGTCTTCATATCTAATCCCAACCGTATCGGCCAATGACACTATTTCATTTCTGTTCATGGAGAAAACGAAATTGGAAGTCCAGGAGAAGTCTGCTCGCTGTATATTCCGAGTGGTAATAGCGGCTTCAAGCCCCTTGTTTCTAACTTCGCCAGCATTCTGAATCTGTGTGGCCGTTCCTGCTACACCGAGAAATGACGGAATGGGACGATCAAACAGAAGATCACTGGTAAGTTTATTGTAGTAATCCACCGTAAAATTGATTCTGTCATCGATCAATCCAACATCTAGTCCAACGTTCAGCTGAGAAGTAGTCTCCCATGTTAGGTTAGGATTTGCCAGGGTGCCCAAAATAAAAGCACCTTCACCTGGTCTGATGGAATATTGTGAACGCAAGGTTGCCAAAGAACCATAAGCACCAATGGCCTGATTACCCGTCAGACCGTAACTGGTCCTGAGTTTCATGGAATAGATCGGGTTAAGGTTTTTCATGAAAGCCTCATCACCGATATTCCAGGCAATCGCACCTGAAGGGAAAAATGCCCACTTGTTGTTTGCCGCGAAATTAGAAGCACCATCATATCTACCAGTGACAGTAAACACATACCTGTCAAACAAAGTGTAGTTCAATCTGGAATAGTATGATTTCAAGATTCTGGTAGAAGTACCTGAATTTGGTGCAGGCCATGTAGCACCACCGCCTAAGTTCCAGTAACTCACTGCCTCCGAAACAAAGTCACTAGATGTGGCCAGTAGATCTTCGTCCTGTGATTTTTGATAAGAATAACCATTCACCCAGTTGATTCGGTGTCCGTCAAAATCCTTTTTTACAGTGAAGTAATTTTCTGTCAGCAAATTGATGGCCTTATCAAACTCCAGTGTTCCGATACCACCATTGCCTCCTCTTCCCAGCTGTGAGGAAGTAAAAGTGCCCTCTCTATAAGAAGTAACACCAGCTCCCAGTGTAGATTTGAAACTAAGCCAATCAAGGATCTTAACCTCCGCAAAACTATTGACCTGAAACCTGTCAGTAATTCTTTCACGATCTATGCCATTGGCAATGGCTACCGGGTTGTCAATATTATCTCCCAGTTTGGATTGCGTAAAATTGCCATCTGCATCACGTACCGGTGTGTCAGGTTCCAACCTGGCTGCTGCTCCTAGCACGCCTGTGTTACTTGATCCTCCGGTAGTTTCCTGGGTAAGCACACCATTTTGGATACTCCTTCTACCATAAAGATTCACTCCGAGATTTACCCTGTCAGATGCTTTAAAAGACAAATTACTGGTAATCGAGTAGCGCTCATAATCCGAATTCACTACGACACCTTCCTGCTCAAAATGGGTAGCAGATATGTAATATTTCGATGAAGGACTCCCTCCACTTACAGACACCTGATTATTCCAAATATGACCTGATCTTAAAATTTCGTCCTGCCAGTCAGTATCTACATCAGGATTGTAATCATAATTTGGAAGGACCTCCAGAATATAATCTCTGAAGTCTTCTCCTGATAACAAATCCAAACGGTCACTGGCCTCCTGATAAGAATAAGAACTATTGAAGTCTACCTTCATCTTACCTTCTCCACCACTTTTGGTTGTGATCAATAGCACACCATTGGCTGCCCGTGATCCGTAGATAGCAGTGGCCGACGCATCTTTCAAAATCTCCATGGATTGAATATCCTGTGGAGGTGGCATTTCACCTCCAACAAAGCCATCAACTACTCTGAGTGGCTCACTACTGGCATTGATAGAACTTCCTCCTCTTATTTTCAGGCTGAAGTTAGCTCCTGGCTCACCTCCGTTGGTAGATTGAATCTGCACACCGGCTGCCCGGCCTTGAAGTGTTTGTACAGCGCTCAACGCAGGAAAAGCGTTTAATTCTTCGGATTTTATCGAAGATAATGCCCCTGTATTATCACTTTTTCGCACTGATCCGTACCCAACTACCACAATTTCATTGAGCTGCTGTAGATCCATCTCTATCGACACATCTATCTCAGACCTTCCAGCCACCTGCACCTCACTGTTCACATATCCAACAAAACTCACACGCAAAACAGCAGTCTGAGGGTCGGATACAGTAATTGAGTAGCGTCCATCCACATCAGTAATGGTACCATTGGAAGTACCTTTCTCGAGAACCGTAGCACCCGGTATGCCGAGACCGTCCTCGGCCGAAGCAACAACGCCGGACACAGTCATTTGTGCAGACGCTAAATACGACACAAAGCACATCGCCAATAACGCTATGTACTTGCTCTTAATCTTCAATAGTAATAGTCTTCTCATAATTTAAATCAACTAAACAATAGAAAAAAATTTGAACTGATTGATCGGTCAATTGATTGGTCAACCAATTGCACTTGGAGGCAATATAACTATTTTCAATAAGATCACAAGGAAATTGAAAATAATTCAGTCTTGAGATCACAAAAGCATTTTATTTTATAAATATGATAATTGGCTATTCTTGAACCTCTCAGGGGGATTTCTCACCTAAGAAATCTCACAATTGGTCGACCAAACTTTTTTTTATTGACTCTCCCGCAATACTATATCCCATAAACTTGGATTTACAAGGCACTTATATTGATATATAAGCGTCTAATATGCCCAGAACGGCACATATTAAACTAATTCCCAACAATCTCTTTAGATTTTGACGCACACCCCTGTTACCCTGGTGACCGAACCCACCAGACTACTGACGCCCCCATTTAATCGCGGCATTTATCAACTCCTTTGAGCAAAGAAAAGCCCAGCAGATCACTCCAGCGATTAATTACCAAAATAGAATTTTTTAGCCAAAAACTGGTCTACCAATTTAAAATTGCTTAATTTACCAATTGATAATTAGCAAATTCGCTTTTTCATTCTTCTGAATGGGCATATAAAAGGATGAATTCAATGGAAATGGGCACCTTATATTATGACCTGGACCAAATGCATGAAGACTGGATCAAATGAATGAAGAGGTAACTAGTGAAAAGGGAATTATTACCCATTCAAAATTCCAAAAGCACTCAGAATATGCGACCTGTAGCTTTTCGTTAAAATAAAAATTAAACAAATCACCCAGTACTAATAGTGTAAAAATTACAAAAAAAAGAATTTCAACACCATTTTGGTTGATTTCTTGCAATACAACTTTCTATACTCTATATTGGTCGACCAATTATTGGAGCACCATTAATAATCTTTTTTACTACTAAACTCAAATTAATTATGAAACGAACATTTCTATCCAGCAAGAAGGCAACGGCCTTTTTCTCAAGAGGCCTAGCGGCATCTATATTGGCCTTTGGGGCTCTCATCTTCGCGACATCTTGTGGAGAGGATGAGAAAGTCGATCCTCCAGTACCTGCAGCAGCGTCTTTTGTTGCTCAAGTGGATGTATTCGAGGTGACCTTTGTTAACTCATCTACTGGCGCTGTAAGTTCTGCTTGGGATTTTGGAGATGGCAACACCTCTACAGAGCTTAATGTGGTGCACACTTACACCTCACCAGGTGACTACACTGTAACGCTCACTGTAACAGGCGAAGCTGAAGACACAGATACTGCTGAAGAAGTAGTATCAATCATTATCCCAGAGTCATCTTTCGAAAATGGTGATTTCGATCTGTATCCTTCTGACCATGAAATGTATCAGGCCAACAATGATATGTGGGAGCCACCAACTGCAGATGATGGCTGGATAGGACGTGAAGGCTTCAGAGCTGGTGGTATGACCACTGATGGTAAAAAGCTAGACGATGGCACTAAAACCAATGGTCTTAAAATTTATGGCCCAGAGCGAGGCGCATATCAGGTAGTTGATGTGGTTCCAGGCGCTACTTACGTAGTTACATTCGAAGCAGCAACTGAAGTAGTTGACGAGCCAGCTGTTGACTTGGTATCCGCTTATATTCTCTCTGAGGAAATTAAAACAGAGGCGGCTATCACAGAGGCTAACACCATGGCCAAGGTCACGGTAACCAGCTACCCTACTGCAGCTAAGGGTGAGTTCCAAACTTATTCCATGGAATTCACAGCAACCACCGACAAAGTGCTTTTCTTCCTCATCAGTGATGATCCACTTGTGGATGGAACTCGTGAAGTTTGGACAGATAATTACGTTATCGATTTCAAATAAGCACTATCAAAGTTTATAAACAAGTATAAAAGAGGCCGTCTCAAATGTTTGAGGCGGCCTTTTTATTTCTAATTGATTTCTATAGAGTTAATTGTGGTATGGTCTGGAGGATCGAGAGCTCCCGATTTCCTTAGTTGATGCAGACCGATAACTTTATTGATCACGGCCTTCTTTAATAAAAAAAGGCTGCCCTTTTGAGACAGCCACATTTTTACATTCCGACATTCATTGCTAAAGGTGATCCCAGGATGGAAAGTTTGCTTGATTTAACTGGTAGATCAACTTAAACCTAACCTATTCCTCAGTCTTTGCTTACTTTGCAGCAACTGCCGATTCACTGATATTGCTTTGAGTCAATGAAAAACTCAATATATCACTCAAATGCTCTTTCATGGAGTCAGCAGCCTCATCAGGTCTTTTCTGCTCAATGTGCTCCAATATCTTGTAATGTTCATCCAAAGCGGTAACTGGGCGATCACCCCCGCATACATTGTTTTCCTTGAAGTAGGTAAGAATATCTGGGGTTATAATCAACATGAGGGATGTAAGCACCGAGTTCTTACTAGCTTCAGCTATTTTCAAGTGGAACAACAAGTCACACTCCACTGAATTTTTACCCTCTGAAACAACCTTTTCGTAATCCGACAATGCACTGGCAATGGATCCAATGTCCTCATTGGTTCTGCGCATAGCCGCAAAACGTGCAGCATTTACCTCCAAAAGAACTCTGGTTTCTACCAAAGCATGAAAATCACTTCCCTGCAATTCAAGCACGTCGGAGATAAGTCCTTCAAGGGCCCCGATTCCAAAACCAGCCACCACTGTACCACTCTGTGGAAGAGTCTTTAAAATACCGTAAAATTCCAGTTTGCGAATAGCATCTCTCACATAAGTTCTGCCTACCCCAAAGCGTTCGCTCAGCATGCGCTCTGCTGGTAGCCTATCTCCCGGCTTCAATTGACCAGAAGAAATCAGTTCCTTAATCTGTTTGATGATTTTATCTCCCGGTTTTTCAATGACAATCTCCTTAAAGTTATTTAGCAAATCCATGACGTTTGGTTAATTATTGGTGTCGATTTTGACCAGCCCATTCTAAATTATATTCTCTTCAAAACTTAAACCACTTTTTATACATTTTTTTACTCCGAACAGTTCCTTCCACCACAAAAGGGACCCTTAAATATAATAAAAGCACATTTGAGCAAGCATTTAGTGGAAATGAACATTAATCGAATGAAAGATAAACATAAATTTTCAGCCTAAAATCCACGACTCACCAGAGATTATCTCTCTATCGTCATCGACGGGTAAATCACATATAAAGGAATTATAAAGGCCTTTCAAGGATCAAGCGGAATTCCTGTGGGGAGATTGCATTATAGATGGATGGTGAAGTTGTGATCTGATACCTTATATTCTCAATCTAGTTGATTGGCCACATACCTTCATTTTCTTTGCTTGCCCCGGCCGGGCAAGGCTTGGATGCCCCGCCCGCCTGAACGTTCCTGCTTTTCTAAATTCACAGTCCATTAATTGGCTTTAAAAAAATAACTGTATAGAGTTACCCCACACAAATATTGCTTGATCCCTTCCCAAGCACAAGGGAAATGAAGGCAGAAAACAAAAAAAGCCACTCAGATGAGTGGCTTTTTGTAGTCCGTAGGGGAATCGAACCCCTGTTACCAGGATGAAAACCTGGCGTCCTAACCCCTAGACGAACGGACCATTTTGTTTTTGGTGCTGCAAAAATAGATAAGCTCCTTTATTATGCAAATGTTGACCGCAATTATTTTCAAAAAAAAATTCCTCACAAAATAATTCTCTTCAAGAGCCCATCCCCGTTGTAAATTTTTCAAAATCCGGCTCAAAAAACTAAAAATCCACCAGCGTTGGAATTATATATGCCCACCAACCAAAGATAATATCGAAACAGCCCTGAGGCTCAGGACAGTAGAGCTGAAAATACTAAAAAAGTGTTCTTTTTGGAAATTTGTTTCTGAATAATCTAGTTATAGATTTGCATCGAATTTGAGCAAAACATTTCAAAACCAATATATATTATGTCAAAAGTAAAAATCGGAATCAATGGATTCGGAAGAATCGGCAGACTGGTATTCAGAGTAGCCGCTGAAAATCCGAATATTGAAGTGGTGGGAATCAACGACCTTATAGATGTTGATTACATGGCTTATATGCTAAAATACGATTCTACACACGGCCAGTTCAAAGGCGATGTAGAAGTAAAAGACGGTAAACTGGTTGTAAATGGTTCTGCAATTCGTGTAACATCAGAAAGAAACCCTGCAGACCTTAAGTGGAGCGACGTAGGCGCTGAGTACATTGTAGAATCTACAGGACTCTTCCTCACCAAAGAATCAGCTAAAGGGCACATCGATGCTGGTGCGAAAAAAGTAATCATGTCTGCTCCTTCTAAGGACGACACCCCTATGTTCGTAATGGGTGTGAACCAGGACGCTTATACCTCTGACATGGTGTTTGTATCAAACGCCTCTTGTACTACCAACTGTCTGGCTCCGATTGCCAAGGTTTTGAATGATAAATTCGGAATTGAGTCTGGCCTGATGACTACTGTACACGCTACCACTGCTACTCAGAAAACTGTAGACGGACCGTCTATGAAAGACTGGAGAGGCGGAAGAGGTGCCGGACAAAACATTATCCCTTCTTCTACAGGTGCAGCCAAAGCTGTGGGTAAAGTAATTCCTGAGTTGAACGGAAAATTAACAGGTATGTCTTTCAGAGTACCTACTCCTGACGTTTCTTGTGTAGACCTTACCGTCAACCTGAAAACTGAAACTACTTACGAAGAAGTATGTGCGGCTATGAAAGCGGCAGCTGAAGGTCCATTGAAGGGTATTCTTGGATATACAGAAGATGCAGTAGTCTCTAACGACTTCCTGGGTGATTCCAGAACTTCGATCTTCGATGCGGGTGCAGGTATCCAATTGACTCCTAAATTCTTGAAAGTGGTATCATGGTACGACAATGAGTGGGGTTATTCTACTAAAGTTGTTGAGCTATTGGAATACATCGCTTCCAAATAAGCATTCACAATCATTAAAAAAGGGGTTCGGACTATCGTCTGAACCCCTTTTTTTATTCTGCTGGTTAGAACCACCGGATTACTTCACCACAATCTTCCGCGTATATTGCTCATCATTCACCGATACCCTCACGATATACATGGCATTGGAAGGCGGCAACTGGCTCGCGTGAAAAGTGATTTGATGCCCACCCTCAGCTAAATCTGAATCAAAAAGTTTCATACTCTGCCCGCTCGTATTGAAGACCTCCAACCTGACATGGGCGGCTGTTTTCAAACTAAATGACACACTGGCTTGAGAGAAAAATGGATTGGGATAGATGGTCAGGTCATTGTCATCAAAAATAGCTGCCCGGCTACCACTACCAGACCAGCTGCCATTGGCATAATAAGACGTAGGCCCACAGGTATACAAGTCAGCCGTCTGATTGGCTCCATTGTTATTGAAAATCACATTGGAGCAATTGGCCGGGATCACTCCATAGTACCAACCGTCACCATTGTTAGTCAGTGTATTGCCAGGCCAGCCATTGGTGTAGGTCTGTCCATCCCCCCAGGCATAGAAGTGGGAGTAGCCCTGAACGTAAACTGTGAGGGTACTTCCGCCTCCATTGGGATCAGTGGCATACCATGCTCCATTGCTGTAATAGGGAGAGTCATTGCAGGTATACAAATCACTGGTCTGGTTACTTCCATTGTTGCTAAAAATGATGTTGGCACAGTCCTCCGAAATGCTAATTTCACTCCATCCATTAGGACCAGTACCCAGTGCTGACCCGGGCCAGGCGCCAAGGAGTGGGTTCAAATTGGCGTCCCAGGCATAGGCGTGCGTGTAGCCCTGGGCATATACCGTCATAGAGCCAGAGGAGCCTCCTCCGCCACCGCCACCTGGCTCGCTTGCATACCATGTACCATTCTCATAGTAAGGCATGTCATTGCAAGTGCTAAGGTCTGCTGTCTGGCTGGCTCCGTTGTTGCTGAAGATCACGTTCGAGCAGTCTGCCCCAATAGTCACTTCATTCCATCCACCAGCCCCGGCAGTCATTGCCGTGCCTGGCCAGGCGCCAAGGAGTGGATTTTGATTACTATCCCAGGCATAAGCATGAGTATAACCCTGCACATACACAGTCATGGAGCCTCCTCCGCCTCCACCACCTGTGCCTCCTTCGGACCATACAGCATAGTTGGTTCCTGATGCAGCCAAAGTCCAGGTACTACCCATCCCCTCAGCCGCAGGATCCCCCCAATTGCCATAACCCATCTTCAGGAAAACAGTATGGATATCTCCCGCAATGGAGGCCACATACAATCCATTTTCGCTCCGATGAATCGTGACCGGGCTCTCACTATGAATCCCGGCATCCTTCCTCACCTGAATCAGCGTCTTGATCTCGTTGGTCACCGCTGATCCCCACTCATACATGTGCGGCCAGTAGATACATGGTACTCCTGGGTGAGTCAGCAGGTAGGCGTAAGACTGACCTACATTGTTACCATTCAATACATTGTTGCCGGGATCATAATCCGGAGTGTCATGGTTTTCAATAAAAGTGGTATAATGCCGTGGGTCCCAGCCAATACCTCCTGAAGGTGCCCCCTGGGTAGACAGATATGAATAATTATTATCCTTAATCACCGCCTTGAGGGTGTAATAAGTGGAAAAATCAAAGGCTGTGGAGCCCGTGGCATTTACCCAGTCCTGAACTACTTGCTTGTTGGCACTCCAGTTTTCACCTACAGAAAATGTGGGATTGGTGTGACCGTTATATACTGTAAAATAATATGGATCAAACCCATGTACAAAGTCGTAACGCCAGCCGTCATAGCCAATGGCTTTCAGATTGTCCAAAAAAGCCTTGATGTCGTTTTGCACAAAGCCCTGCGAATGGTCAATATCCCTGGCAGCAGCGTATGGGGTACCCGAGTCGTTATTGCCTCTCAGAGAAATTCCACTATATGCCGAATTGCTCCAGACCTCATCGTCACCGGTAATGGAGTTGGTTCCCCAGGTAGGGTTGGTGAAGTCCACCCAATTGGTTGACCCCACCCGATGGTTGACCACAATGTCTGCAATGGCTTCTATACCCAATCCATTCAGGGTAGAGAGCAAGCTCTGATGCTCAGCCAGTGATCCATACGAATTAGCAAAATTATTGAGTTCTCTGGGGAGGTAGCCCTCCAATGACCCGGCATCACTCGGAGGCGGAAGCCAGATCATGTCTATACCGGCGGCATTCATATCCGCAGATTTGCCCTCCAAATGACTGTACCAGTCACCCGGATAATCATGAGAAGATTCCCAGTAAAAACCCTGGAGCAGCACCCGGCCATCATTGGCGGCCTGGGCACCGGCGCTCATCATGAGCAGTAAAAAAGCGATAGAAAGTAAGAGGTGTTTCATCATTGATTGGATTTTGGTTAGCATTTTAAAATTTGTGATAACCAATCTCCCATCTTATACCCTCTCATTCGCCTCATTTCATAACGCGAGACAGATCACATAGCCCGATTGATCCAGTGGCACTATGACATCTCACATCAACAAAACACCTCTTAGGTGCTCCAAATAGACTAAATATAGGAAATAGCGTGAATTTTTAGTGGTACTATCAGACTGAAGCCAGCACCGCATAGAGTTTTTCCTGCTCTATTGGCTTGAGTAAAAAACCGTTGAAAAACTGTGAAGATTCATCACCAAAGCCCACCATCACATCAGCGGTGAGGGCATATATAGGCGTGTTAACATTGGGGTTGTTCGTGTTCCGGATGCGCTGCGAGGCCTCTATCCCATCCATGCTAGGCATATGAATATCCATGAGAATACAATCGAAGACCTGTGACTCGGCCAACTTTACCGCCTCCTCGCCATTGCGGGCGTGTACACTTTCCATCCCCCAGTTGCCCAGAAGCTTCAGGGAAACCATGGCATTGATCATATTATCCTCCGCCAGCAAAATAGACTTGGGATTGAGTTTCTTCCTTCGGGTTTCGGTTTTCAAGCGGCGCGGCTCTGCCTTTTCCAGATACAGGGTAAAATAAAAAGTGGCTCCGTGCCCCACCTGACTCTCCACATGGATATTGCTTCCGTGCAACTCAATTAATTTTTTCACAATGGCCAGCCCCAATCCAGAGCCCCCATATTTCTTACTTTTGTGAAACTGCGGCTGAGAGAAACTATCAAACACCTCATGAATAAAGTCCTCCTCTATGCCGATCCCCGTATCCACCACACTGAATCTGAGCAGGTCTTTATTGTTCTTGGTCTCACCATACTCAATATTCAGACTGACGGATCCCTTCTCAGTGAACTTGATAGCATTACTTACCAGGTTGCCCAAAATCTGAGTAATACGTGTTTCGTCAACCATATAAAAATCAGAGACCTGTTCTGAAATGTGCATTTTCAAACTGATGCCTTTCTCAATAGCCATGTTGCTATAGGTAAGACGTATATTTTCCATCAACTTCCTGAACGCCACGGTCGATGGTTGCAACCTCAGTTTACCTACGTCCAGCTTGTTGAAATCCAGAATATCATTAATGATTCTCAGAAGGTTGTTGGAAGAAAAACTGAGTGAACTCAATAGACTTACCTGATCTTCCCGGGCGCTCTCCTGCAATAATGAGGTGATGGTGGTCACGGCATTCAGCGGAGTTCTGATCTCATGACTCATCGTAGAGAGGAAGTCCTGCTTCATCTTGGAGGACTGCTCTGCTTTATTCTTTTTATCCATGATCTCAGCCTTCTCACGCTGATTTTCAGCATCTTTTTGTAGACGCTCCATGGTAGTGATGGCATCATAGCTGTGGATGACTTTCTGGGTCTGTGCACCTATGAGGACCTCCTTTTCCGTCACGTAATCCTCGATGTAGCCAAGGGCATTCTCAAAATCCCCACGCTCTTTGAAAATCCGATATAGCAGGTTGTTACATTTGGATTTGATCACCACCAGGTTGTACAGTCCCGCGAAATTCAACGCTCCCTTCAGTGCTTCTATCGCCTTGTCCAGATCCCCCTCTTCATAGTACATCACCCCAAGCTTGTGGTAGCACATGCCCAGCCCAAGTAACTCTCCGATCTCCCTGTGCAGCCGTATGGCTTCCTGATAGGCCTCTTTGGCACGGTTACTTTGCCCTTTTTTCACATAGACCTTGGCTTTTCCGTACAGGGCAAATGCCAAGCCGCGTTTATCCCCGAGCTCCTGCTTCATCTGAAATGACCGCTCAATGAGCTGCTCAGCCTTTTCTGTGTCGTTCTGGTTAAGGTAAATGCCCGAAAGGGGGTTATAGGCGTCCGACTCCAGGTCTCTGGCACCGATCCTTCTGGCAGCCTGGGCAGATCGCTCATAGGCCATGATGGCATTGCGCTCATCACCAAAATACTCGTAAATCCCCCCAAGAAATTTCTGAACTCCAGCCAAATTATAATAATCCTTTGTCCGATTGTAGATATCCAGACAATCCAGGAGATAAATGAGGCTCAGGTGATAATTTTCTGACTTATAATGAATTTCTGCCAGTTGGAATTTGCTGCGGGCAATAAGCTCCTCCTCGTCCAGCACCTGATAAAGCCCGATGGCTTCCCTGATATAATGAATGGATTGATCGATTTCACCGAGGGCCTGGTGCAACTCTGAGAGCTTATACAGACTTCTGGCCATCAGGCCGGTATCATCGAGCTTCATACTGAGCTCAAGCGCTCTGCTAGCCAATCCCAAACCAATGTGCAAGTCGATATCCTGCTGATTGGCTCTTTTCAGAAATTGTAAAACTCTCTTCGCATCTGTCAGGTCGGTGTAATACATTCGGCGGTCTGGCTGTTAGCAATCCTGAAAATACAAAATCCCCACCTTTTGGAGGGCTTTCTATGTAAAAAGAATTTACATAGTCAGTCGATTATGGGAATGCCCTCAACCATACCGTTTTAAATAAATATTTAACGGAATAAGCGCTTCGGATAAGTTGAAACCTCCAAAAACAACAAAGCGCTCCTACAGTACCTGCAGGAGCGCTCATTGATTTCAAAAAAAACCAGCCCCCTCGGGGCTGGTTGGAACAGACTCTGTGAGCCTGCCCCCGCCTTAGTATCATTTTTTAACCAGTCTGAAAACCTGGCCTTCTACCTTGATCAAGTACATTCCAGCCGGCAATTCACCAATCTCCAGCTGATGATTGGTAACACCTGATCGTACCAGATGACCCACTGCATCATAAAGCTCCAATGGTTTGGACTCTGAAGATTTTATCATCACAAAGTTCACTGCCGGATTTGGATACACCTCTATGAGTTCCACTCGTTCAACACCCAGTATTGGCTCGCCCGCCTCGATGGTCAGGGTGCCATTTAACAGAACGAATGAATAGTTATGATCCATCTCCGCCACCAATACAATGGGATATGACCCAGGCACACTGGAAAGAGTTGCAATAGTAGAAGCTACCGGCTCCTTCTGAAGGTCAGCTTTGGTATCTCCATTCACAAATCCTGAATAAGTCACTGTAAGTGCCGGGATCAAATCACCTTCTGTGATCACCACATCATTGGCAGTCACCGTCAACGTGGCCTTCCCAATAGTTAATTCCGCACTTTCATACTGAAGGTCATAGTTGACACCCGCTGATATGCTACCCAAGCTAATCAGGTACACGCCTGCGTTCTCTCCAGCTACCCTCATCAAAGCTCCCGATAACACATCCTCTTCTATCAACTCCCCTCCGGAAATGGAATAGGTCAATTCAGGATCGGACTCACCATAAACTTTCGTTTTGGCATCAGCAGCCACAGTAAGAGGTGCCTTATCAATAGTTAATTCCGCGCTTTCATATTGAAGCTCATAGTTGACACCCGCTGATACGCTACCCAAACTAATCAGGTACACGCCTGCGTTCTCTCCAGCTGCTCTTGCCAAAGCTCCCGATAGTACATCTTCTCCTATCAACTCCCCTCCGGAAATGGAATAGGTCAATTCAGGATCAGACTCACCATAAACTTTCGTTTTAGCATCAGCTGCTACTGTAAGGGGCGCCTTAGTGATAGTTAATTCTGCGCTTTCATACTGAAGATCATAGTTGACACCCGCTGATACACTACCCAAACCAATCAGGTACACGCCTGCGTTCTCTCCAGCTGCTCTTGTCAAAGCTCCCGATAGTACATCTTCTCCTATCAACTCCCCTCCGGAAATGGAATAGGTCAATTCAGGATCAGACTCACCATAAACTTTCGTTTTGGCATCAGCAGTCACTGTAAGGATAGCTTGTTCAATAGTCAGGTCAGCCTCCTCAAAGTGAAGCTCATAATTGGCTCCAGCCAGCAATGTTCCTTGATTGATTGCATACGATCCCACATTTTCTCCACTCTCTCTCACCAATGCTCCCGTGAGCACATCCTCCCTTACCAGATCACCTGCGGTAATCGCATAAGTCAATTCAGGATCTGACTCGCCATAAACCTTCACCTGATCTATAGCACTCACCGTGAGCTCCTTAGAACTAATGGTCAGCAAACCATCTGTATAGCTTATCTGGTAGTTGGCTGCAGTGGCTCCCGAAGCGGTGATGGCATACGCTCCAACAGAACTCTCCGCTGTTGCCGCTGAGAGCACTACAACAGGGCTATTAAGTACCGTCTCATCCTCATCCTTCACAAAACCCTGATAGCTCACTGTCAATGGAGGGTTTTCATCTCCATAAACCTTTGACACATCGTCTGCAGTAATCATCAGGCTAGCCTTATGCACTGTCAATGTACCACTGGTGAATGTAAACGCATAGTTATTGTCTTCTGCATCCTCATTGGCCAGCAGGGTATAGGTACCTGCATTGGTGACCAAAGCAGAAGCAACTGCCCCGCTACCAGGGGTAGCTATATCTGTAAGATCATCATCATTTACAAACCCGGTATAGCTCAGAGTATAAGCCGGTTCTGATTCTCCATAGGTTATTGATGCATCCTCTACAGTCACCTCCAGAGTGGCTTTGCCAATGGTCAGCACATTCTGAACTTCTTCGGCTGCCACATACACATCATCACCCACCTGAGTAGCCGTGATGGTTACACTTCCTGCGCTTACCACGGTAGCTACTGTGCCATCTATGGTCACAATGTCCTCATTCGAGCTGAAAAAAGACACGTCCAAACCTGATGATGCAAATGCGACCAGCTCAAAAGCGCCATCTCCATAGACTTTCACATAGGTGGTATCAAAAGTAATCTCCTGATGGAGAGCGCTTACATTTACAGCAAACTCCTCCATAACCGAGCCACCTAATGGATCAGTAACCGTAAGTGACACCATGGAGGTACCCACTGACAACTGAGTAATGGACAGTACGGTACCTGTTAAACTCACTTCAGCTACCACATCAGAACCATTGATCATAGTATAAGACAGTTCCTGACCTTCGGGGTCTTCAAAGTTGGCTGCAATGTCGAGCGTAAACACTTCGGACGACCTGGTTAATTCCACATCCTCGAGAGGGGTGACCACCGGGTTGGCGTTCACATCGATTTCGAATTTTTCGGTTGCGGTGTTTCCGGTAGCATCGCGGGCGGTGAGGGTGATTAACGAATGACCATATCCAGTCTCTGTCAGTACCAGATTACCATCCAGAATAGTGGCCGCAATGGCGGTTTCATCTGAATTGCTCACCGAAAGGCTCAACACATCTCCTTGCGCATCCACAAATACATCACTCACATCAATAGAAAGAGCACCAAACCCTTCGTTTAGCTGTAAGTCCTCAAGGAACCGATCTACGATAATTCCCTTCACGGAAAGTGAAATTGGAGTCCTCACTTCCCTATTTGCTGGGTCATTGCTCAAAATAGCAAGTGGTAATTCGAAATCTCCGTCAAAACTGGAGTTCGGATTATAGGTAACTAACACAGTGATCGTTTTACCTGGAGCAATCACACCTTCCGTATCAGAAAAGGATACTGCATTGTACTCCGGACCGAATGCGACTTTTCTTCTATAGGAGAAGCCTCCCCCATTCCCATCCTCCGTCCAGCTATCCCAGCTGATGTCATAGTATTGATCTGATTTAATATCATGCATGGAAAATGTTCTTCCCGGCTGTTCATTGGGTGGGTAGGCCACATCTCTCCACTTGCCATATTCGTTGGCACTAACAGTGATAAAAGGACCTGGTATCGCAGAGCCATCACCAAGCCATTCTGTGCCCTTTGGTGATTCGTAATTGGACCTATTGTATTGCGTTTCCAGGGCTATATTGAAAATACCCCGCTCATTTTGTCTGGTGATCCAGAGATGATCAGAGACTCTATCCTGAAACGCTTCAAGTTTGTAATCTGCATAATCCGGCTTGACAAATGAGATTTCTTCTCCATAGGTGCCCAGTGACCAGTTCAGGTCAAAGTCTCCACTATTGGAGATTATGAATGATCGCGTAATCGTTTCTCCCAAAAACAGTGAAGCATTGAGGTTGGGTTTCACTACGGATATGGTAGCTGCAGTAGCTCCTGATCCGGAAACGCCCACCACGAAACTTGGATTGGCAGCATCGTCTGTAGTGATGGTGATAAGGCCACTAAAATCACCGGAGGATGGTGGATTGAAAGCCACTGCTACCGTTTTGGTTTCATTTGCTTTGATGCGAACACTCTCAGAATCCACTGTGAACGCCGGATGATCTGAAGCCAAACTGATCACACCACTGGCCGAACCAGAGTTGGTGATGGATATTTCCTGATAAGATTTATCTCCTATTGGGGCTACCCCAAAAGCCAAGGACTCCTCTGCCACCGACAATGCCGGGGCTCCAAGTACGGTGATTTTACCTACCAACTTTTTTGATGGCGCCAAGCCATTGTGGAACAGGGTAAACTCCTGATAATGCACCCCAGCGTCCAGCCCTTCCGCACTCAGACTCAACTCCACAACTTCCGCTTCGCCCGGAAGAATTTCGCCCTCATTTGGAGAAATGCTACCAACTTCGGCGTAGTAAAATCCCATTGCTCCATTGTTGGTATAGTTGGTAAAAAAGAAATCAAAATATCGACTCTCCTCTACCATATAGAGAGATACCACTTTCCCGGGCAGGTTGTTAAAATTGTAACTCAAAGAATAAACCAGACTATTCCAATCGGCGGAATATGCCGTTGATAAAAGATCTTCCGTAGCTCCCAAAGCCCATTTGACCGAAGACGGGTTATAGGTATAGTTACTGGTTTCCTTGATGTTAAAAGGCCCATTGTAGCCATTTCTGGTAATCCAGACCTTATCGCTTAAATGAAGCTGATTTGCTTCCAGTTTGTAATCAGCCAGCTCTTCCTTCATGAAGAATCCGGACCATAGGCTCCACTCAAGATTGGTGCCTCCGGTATTGGAGAGGGTAACTGTCTTTTTAACCAACCCTCCACTTATCATCGTGGCAGCTATGGTATCTGCACTCACCGTCACCTCAGGGCCATAGAAACCCTCAGCAGAAACTGTAAGGTTTAATACAGGTTCATCAGCATCATTGCTACTGATGGTGATGGTTCCTTCGTAGATGGTTTCAGTTTCCGGTGTGAATCGGGGATAAATGGCTTTGGAAGTACCACCAGGAATCACAAACGAAGAAGTTTCGAAAGAGAATACCTCATTATCAGTACTCAAGGTGATTTCGAGATCAGCGCCACCAAGGTTGTTTATTTCTATTGCGGATTCTACAGTATGCGTTTTTCCGATAGGAAAAGAACCAAAATCCAGGGGATCCATCGCTACTTCGATCTCAGGCTCACCATCTACATGTAGCTTGAAAGTAACCAGCTGTTCTGGATTATTAGGGTCATTCGTCGCAATCCTATAGGTAAACTCATGATCACCCGCCGTAGTATTTGCTGCGGAAAAGTATAGGGGAACGTCTACCGATGCTCCGGCCTCCACTATACCCTCATAAGCTCCCAGGCCAAGCCATCTCACACCTGCGCGCCGCTCATAAGCAAAACCACCTCCGCCAAGGCCTTCACCAGATGTCCAACTGGTAAAATGAAAATCATAGTACAAGTCATCAGGAATCATGTGCATGGAGATCTTAGCATTATTCATAAGGTCTCCGCCATCCCAGAAATCGGTGAAATAACTGTATTCGGTAGATTCATAAGTAGAAGCCTCATTACCCCACTCAAATGTCTCCGCAACCCGAGTATACTCATCTGCTTCCAAAATATTGAAAAGCCCTCGCTCATTCGCGCGAGTCAACCATACATGATCCGTAATCCTGTCCTGAGCAGACGCATCAGTGGTCAGCGCAAAATCTTCCTTCTCGAAGTAAACATCATAAGCCACTGCCCATTCCATCTGCCCGAGTCCGTTGTTCTGAATAGAAAGTTGCTGCACAGAGCTGCTACCAAACGCCAGCGTATCATAGAATATCACCTCGTTCATGGCAAAAACCGGCACATCCAGTATGAGACCCGAAACCTCAATGGTATATTCAGAATGCTCAGAGTCATTAGTAGTCAGTGTGAGTGTGGCGACAATAGGTCCAACAACTGATGAATGAACCGTCACTGGAAGCTTATGTGAGCTCCCCGCAGGAATAGAAATACCGTCTGAGCTTATCTCAAAACTACCGTTATCAATTACCACAGAAGCGATCTCCAGCACATCCGAGCCACTATTTCGAATCCTTACTTCACATGTCTTAGCCACCCCTTGAACCGTAGACCCGAAATCGTAGGTCTGATCCGTCTCCGAAATATCAGGAGTTCCTGTAGTGGTAATGGTAATTGGCACCACGGCCGATGGTAAAAGGGGATCGTTTGATTCCACGGTAACCGATCCTGAATAGGTACCCGCCGGCATATTGCCGTTCACATTGATTACGGCATAGTCTGTCATGCCTGCAGCTGTGGATGTTGGCAGAATCTCCCTGCGCACATACGAATACCCTCCTGGGGTGTAGTTACTATAATTATCCGGTGACCAGGTAATGAAATCCAGATCAAAATACCTGTCTTCCGCGGGAATGTAGATGGAAACCGTCTTTCCGGGCAGCTCGCTCGCATTGCCCACAGCATTCGGGAAGTAACTTACATAGTCTTCCGCACTCAGATATCGGGCAGAGCCCAATGCATATCTGATTTCAGGACTACCGTTGTAGTTACCCATATTACTATAGAAGTTCCGCACCAGCGATACATTTTCCGTCAGGCTATCCCGATACTCCGGCAAGTTGGTGTTTACATTTTCTGGCTTTTCAAAAAACACCTCCAGCTCGGGGTTACTCTTATATTCCGGATTGATCCACTTAAATACCTCATAGCGAGTGTAAGACAGACCTCCACCAGCTCCGCAGCAAGTCCATGAATCGATGTGTAAATCGAAGTATCTTTCCTCAGAAGGTATATAAATCGAAAGGATCTGACCAGGTAGATCACTGGCACTACTATTAACCCCAGACCTGAAATCACTCTTGTATTTGGTGGAATTATTCTCTTTGGCAGACCCCAATGCATACATTATTGGCGCAGAAAGGTAGTTATATATCCCTCCTTCATCGTCCCTTGCCAGCTCCACGTTTGGAGTGAGTCGGTCACGATTCTGTGACAGAGAGATGTCGGCATGGTCTTTCTTTTCAAAAAAAGAGCCAGCGGATGAAACGGCCCCAGTGACCGAAAAATCCCATTCCAAATCAGATGTTCCATTATTGAAAATGGCCAGGCTGTCTTTGGTACTTTCTCCATGGCTCATATCAAAGGCCAGGCTTGAAGGAGAGATGGACAAAACAGGTGCCCCTACCGCCGAAGCGGACAAGTCAACATACAGAGAGTCTTCTTCATGGTCACTCACTATCAGCAATTGACCGGAATGTGATCCGGCAGACTTGGGGATAAACTTCACAGGAACGGACACACTGGCTCCCGGCTTAATCGTAAGTGTTTTCCTGGTAGGGGAAAAAACAGGGTTATCACTCGAAATATCTGTGATGTGCAGATCTGCAGTTCCTGTAGAATGAAGGATCAAAGTCCCTGTCGAGGATGCTCCAGTATATGTTTCCGTAAATACGGGTGTAGTGTAATCCAGCTCCGGACTTCCCTCCACCACTGCAGTCAACTGTAGTGTTACTTTCGGGCGGCCAGTATCATTGGAGGTGATCATGAACGGCCACTGATAGGTGCCTTCATTACATACCGCAAATGTGATGGTATACTCTGCGGAGGCTCCGGCCTCAATAGAACCACTCAACGCACTAAAGCTGGCACACATTCCCTGAGTATTGGTGCTCGTGCTACCACTCCAGTTCAGTGTGGATCCACCATTGTTGAAAATTGTAAACGTCCTTTCAATCGGCCCCTCTGCATTGTCCATGCTCACAGAGATGGTAGATTCCGATAGCTCAATTTGGGGTACCGAAAGTACCTCAAGCTTCACCACCACTGTGGTGACAGGCTGGCTGGGGTCATTACTGGCAATGTCGACATGCCCGAAATGAGTGCCTGATTCCAATCCCGCATCACTCAGCAGGATACTCACGGACTCGGTATTACCTGCCAATATCTCCCCGGTATAGGAAGCAGTCAGGTTGTAAAAGGGGAGCATCTCCTTTCTGATATACGTAAAACCTCCACCGGTTTTTCCACCACTCCATTGCTGCATGTAAATAGAATAGTATTTACTGGAGGATCCATTGGCGAAATCAATCTTCAGAGTAGCCGTATCCCCCACTAGTGACTGAGGATCATTACCATGCATGGTGTTGAAGGTGGTGAAATCTCCTGGCGACACCTCATTGACAGTGCCCAGTGCCCAGGAAGTACCCTCCGGTGAGCTGGTCTCTGAAGCTACTTCACTTTTGGCGTTGAACAAACTCTTGGTTTCATCTCTGGTAAGCCAGACATGAGTTGCAATGCGATCCTGGTTGGCAGGCAAGAGCCAGTTGGCATAATTCGCTTTCGTGAATACTACCGACTTGGCAGTACCATAGGCATTTCGCTCCGTATAGGAGTCAATGACCAAAGGAGCATCTCCCGAATTGGTAATATTAAAAGACACCCCAGCGGTCCCTCCTGATTGAACAACCGCCGAGATGGTATCCGTGGAAACATATAATTGCTGCTGAGCAGTAGCCATCGAGGCTCCAAAGCTGAAGACGATCACAAAACTCAGTGCTTTCCACAGCACACGTGCAAATCCGGGTCTCTTACCCGATTCGGTCAGAAATAAATGGTAAACTTGATTCATAGATTTATTGGAGAAAGAAAAACACCTTGATATTGAATTTTTGATGATCATGGACGAGCTGTTCGCCATCATAGATTAGCAGGTTTGAGATTTGATTCTTGTTGGTGATAATATGTCTGTTGGTCTGAATAGCATTTGTCTTGGCATATGAATTGGTCATTCTGACCATAAAGAAGATCAATTGGCAAATTGCCCTTGGGTTTTTGTCCACGAATGCCGTGCTTTGTGGCGCCAACACCAGAATTCATGTCGTGAATCTTGCCGCCCCTCACCGACATATTTCAAAAAAGAACAAATGATTAGATGAAACCAGCTCATTGGCAGGCCGCTGGAGAATTGTATGAGCTACCCGATAAAGCTGTTGTTATTAATTGTACTTAGTATTATCCTTCAACACAGTGGCTTTGGGCAAAGCCAACGGATAGACAGCATTAAATCCACCCTTCATCGTGAAACGCTGGCAGACAGCACCCACATAGATCTTTTATTGGAATTGGCTGAACGTTACCACCAAAAACGGATGCCCGATTCTACACTCTCTTATGCCCGACGGGCGTTATCTCTGGTAGAAAAGCAAGGCAAATACCACCAGCACATTAAAGCACTGCGCCTGATTGGCGCGGCTCACATCATCAAGAACGACTTCATTGCGGCTCAAGCCTCTTTGGAAAAAATAGTACCCTCTAAGGCAACATCAGACAAGCTTACACAAGCTGAACTGGCCAATGCACTGAATTATAAAGGCATCGTGGCAGGCTATCTGGGAGATTTTCAGACATCTATTTCATACTACAATCAATCACTCATTATCCACAAGGCTCTAAAAGATTCTATTTCCATAGCTGGCAGGTTCATCAACCTTGGAAATGTGTACATGCGGCAAGGCGACTACCCGGCTGCCATCCGGTCCTTTTTCGAATCGTTCAACTACCTCAGTGAAGATGGCGGAGAAACCCAGGCCATCCTCAACCTGAATCTTGGCGAATGTTATGAGCTTCTGGAAGACTATAGAAAAGCCAGGCAGCACGCACTCAAAGCCCTGGATGGATTCGAAAATAGCACCCAGTCACCAGTGGGGATATCTGAGAGTCATTACACCCTGGGCAATGTGTATTCACAAATTGGCAATCGGGATTCCTGCATTTTTCATATCAAAAAGGGTATCTCTGTTGCGCTAAAAACAAACGACGCAGATCGGGTTGCCGAGGGACACCACTATTTGGCACTCCATTATAAACGCAACGAGGAATGGAATAAAGTAGCCGAGAATGCCTCCATTGCTTACGAGTATTTCAGGAAAGTGAAGTCTCCGAGAAGATATACTGCTGCCCAATTGGTTTTGTCTGAGGCCTATCTGAATCTTCACGACATACAAAAATCAGTTTCGCTGGCAGAGAAAGGCCTTTCACTCTCTCGTGAACTTGAGCTCAAAGACACTGAAAAGGACTTTCTGTTGCTTCTATCCAGGCTTTATGCTTCACAGAAAGACTTCTCCAAAGCCTACCAACTTAGTCTGGAATACTCCGCTGTGAAGGACAGTGTACTGAATCAGGAAAAAACCCGCCAGATTGCCAACATAGAGGCGCTTTATGAAAATGAAAAAAAGGAGCAGCAACTGGCTCTGGCAGTTGCCAGACAAAAGGCTGCACAGTCAAGCCTGGAAGAACGTAAAACCCGGGAGCTCTTTCTGATCGCCGGCCTTATGATGACCATGGTGGTGCTTGCATTGGGTATTTTTCTCTATGTCACCCTGCGACAAAACAAAAAGGTGGTGGAGGATCAAAATACCAGACTTCAAAACCTAATCAGGACAAAAGACCGCTTCTTTAGTATCATAGGGCATGATTTAAGAGGACCTATCACCTCCTTTGCAGGCATCAATAATCTCATAAAATGGTATATCGAAAAGAAAGATGAAAAGAAGCTGCGGGCGCTTGGTGAAAATATTTCCAAATCGGCAGAACAGCTGGACACACTCCTCAACAACCTGCTGAACTGGGCCATGGCTCAAACAGGAGGTCTCCCTTATCACCCGGAAAGCTTCCAACTAGAACCCGAGATCCATGAAATAGAAGGCCTTTTCACCAACCAACTGAAAGTGAAAAACATTGCTCTGACGGTTAAAATCACTGAGCCTACCTGTGTTCTGGCAGACAGAAACGCACTCCTGCTGGTACTGCGAAATCTCATTTCCAATGCCCTCAAATTCACCCCTATGAATGGTGCTATCCTGATAGGGTGCCAGACAGAAAATGAGCAGGTGCTCATTCAGGTTCGGGACTCAGGGGTTGGTATTCCCAAGGAAAAACTGGAAACCCTCTTTGAGTTGAATGAGAGCAAGTCCACCTTTGGCACCGCAAATGAGAAAGGCACAGGACTTGGGCTCATCCTTTGCAAGGAATATGTGTCACTCAACAAAGGCATCATCAGCGTGGATAGCACCCCGGGCCACGGCACAGTGTTCACTTTTACATTGCCAATATCCTCCATGAACGAGGAGCCAATATCGAACATCCATCAACCCTAAAAAACGTTAAAACCACCCTTAAAACCTAAACAATCTACCCCACCGCTGGTTTGCCTTTGTACCCTAAAAGCTATATGTCCAATATCAGAATACTGTCCGTGGAGGACGACCCCATTTACGCAGAAACCATACGTTTTACAGTGGAGCAGGCAGGCTATCAGGTGATAGATGTAATAGCCGATAGCACAGAGGCCCTACGCGTCATAGAATCCACCAGGCCCGACCTCCTCCTGCTGGACATCCACATTTCCGGGCCGCACAATGGAATAGAGTTGGCCAACAAACTGAATGCGGCCATTCCTATTATTTTCATCACCTCATTGCGCGAACGTTCCATTTTCGAACAAGCCAAAGAAACCAAGCCTTTTGCTTTTATCCTGAAGCCTTTCGACCCACTGATGTTGACCAACGCAATAGAGCTCGCGGTGGCCAATCTTGCCGGAGAGAAAAAGGATGTCTGGAAAGAAAAAGATGTCATTCTATCAGACAGCTTTTTTATCAAGGAAAAAAATGTCCTCGTCAAGGTAATGGTAAAGGACATTCTCTACATCAAGGCAGAAGACAAATACTGTATACTTCACACCCCTCAAAAGAAATATATCATTCGGATTTCCCTGAAAGACCTACTGGCCAAAATACCCTCCAATTATTTGCAGGTGCACAGGTCTTATGTGGTAGATTCACTTCGGATCAGCCAGATCATCCTGGAGGATTTCATGCTATATATAGAAGGGGAGCCTGTACCCATAGGCATGTCGTATAAAGACCAGGTACTTTCTCAAATCAAAAAATTGTAGTACCGAGACACCTTCTTATCACTTCTTAAAAACCACATTGCCTATCACCCCGGCCAGCACCAGCCCCATGCCCACATAGGTCATCAGGTTAAACGTCTCATCAAAGAGAAGCCAGCCAAATCCCAGTGCATACACAATACCAATATAATTGAGAATAGAGACCTTAGAAAGCTCTGCAGACTGATAAGACTTGGTCATAAAAAACTGAGCAACCTGTGTACACAAACCTACGGCCAGCAGCACCAGCCAGTCCCACCCCACCGGCTGCACCCACACCATCACGGACCACAGACCAGCCACTGGCAGCATGACCAGTGGGAAATAGAAAATGATCACCAGAGGATGTTCGGAGGTCTTCAGCATTCTGATAAAATTGTAAGCCAGTCCCATAAAGAGAGAAGCGCCCACCCCCATGAGCAGGTGCAGGGTAGAAATTCGCGGATCAAACCCCTGTACCACTACCACCCCGGCGAAACTGATCGCAAAGAAAAGCCACTGCCATGACCGCACCTTTTCTTTGACCAGAAAAATACCCAAAATAGCCGTGAAGATCGGTGCCAGGTACTGTAGCGTAGAAGCAGTGGCAAGGGGTATTTGTTGTAATAAACTGAAGTAAGTGATCAAAGCGATGGCTCCGGTAACGCCTCTCAGAAGTAGGATGGGCTTATTATTACCCCACACACTTACCTGCTGGCGGTGCAGGTAAAAGACACTAATAATCAGAGAAATAACCGATCGGAAAAGAATGATTTCAATGGCCGGAATATGAGGAATCAGCTTTACACAAACCTTCATCAGGGTGAAGGTAAAAGTGGCCAGGAGCATGAATTTTACGCCAGCAGACAGTTGAGCCTTCACAGGATCACCCCATCTTCAATCTCCAGCTTTCGGTCTGCCATCTCCGCCAATTCTTTATTGTGGGTGACAATCACAAAAGTCTGGTTAAGCTCCTTTCTTAAATCAAAAAATAGCTGATGCAGTTCATCTGCATTTTTGGAATCCAGGTTTCCACTGGGCTCATCAGCAAATACAATGGAAGGATCATTGATCAGTGCACGCGCTACAGATACACGCTGTTGCTCTCCACCTGAGAGTTCGCCTGGCTTATGATCTTTTCGCTCCAGCAGCCCTAGTAGCCCCAGCAGCTCCATCGCCCTACGTTTGACCTCTGTACCTGATCGCTTAGCGATGAGCCCGGGTATCATCACATTTTCCAGTGCTGAAAATTCGGGTAGCAGGTTGTGAAACTGAAAAATAAATCCAATGTGCTTATTTCTAAAACCAGCCAGTTTCTGTTGGTTGAGCTGAAAAACGTCGGTATTGCTGATGAAAATTTTTCCTTTTTCAGGGGAATCCAACGTACCCAGCAAATGCAGCAAGGTACTCTTGCCTGCCCCCGATGCCCCTACGATAGAAACAATCTCCCCCTCTCTGATGTGGAGGTCAATTCCCTTCAGGACGGGAAGCTTTCCATATGCTTTGTACAGACCCTCAGCTTTTAGCATGCCGCAAATATATAGATGTTCTTTAGTTGATAACCTCCCTTTTTACGGTTTAGTCATTGGATCCCCTCATATCAGACCCCTCCTCGGTGAAAGCAATATGTGGTCACTCACTTTTCACTCATATTGTCCCCGATCTACTGAACTTTCAATGCCATTCGGTTGAATAAGCAAGCCGTTTGCCGTAGATTCGCAAGAAAATTCAGACAGCATGAACATCCACGAATATCAAGCTAAAGAGATATTGAAAAGCTATGGTGTAACCATCCAGGAAGGAATCGTAGCTGATACCCCAGAAAAAGCCCATGAAGCAGCCAAAGAACTCAACAGAGAAACCGGAACAGAATGGTATGTGATAAAGGCACAAATCCACGCTGGTGGACGCGGAAAGGGAAAAATTAACGAAACCGGATCCAATGGAGTGGTATTGGCAAAAGGTTTGGCAGAGGTAAAGCCCAAAGCTGACGCCATCCTGGGTGGTACGCTGGTCACACACCAAACCGGACCTGAAGGCAAAAAAGTCAACAAGATATTGATTGCTCAGGATGTGTACTACCCTGGCGAGTCTGAGCCAAAAGAATATTACCTCTCTATTTTGCTTGATCGTGCGAAAGGATGCAACGTCATCATGGCTTCCACAGAAGGCGGTATGGATATAGAAACAGTAGCTGAAGAGACTCCTGAGAAGATCGTTAAAGAATGGATCGATCCTGCTGTCGGTTTGCAAGGATTTCAGGCCCGAAAAGTGGCATTCGCCCTTGGACTGGAAGGTCAGGCATTCAAGGAAATGGTGAAATTCATTTTCAACCTTTACAAAGCATATGAAGCCACCGATAGCTCTCAGTTTGAGATCAACCCGGTGCTCAAAACATCAGACAACAAAATCCTGGCAGTAGATGCTAAGGTCAACGTGGACGACAATGCCCTGTATCGCCACAAAGACATTGCCGAAATGAGAGATCTGTCGGAAGAAGATCCTTTGGAGGTAGAAGCTGGACAAAATGGACTGAACTATGTGAAGCTTGACGGAAACGTAGGCTGCATGGTGAACGGAGCTGGTTTGGCCATGGCTACTATGGACATCATCAAGCTATCAGGCGGTGAGCCTGCCAACTTCCTGGATGTAGGGGGTGGGGCCAATGCACAAACGGTAGAGGCCGGTTTCAGAATCATCCTGAAAGACCCTAATGTAAAAGCCATTCTCATTAACATCTTTGGTGGTATTGTGAGATGCGACCGGGTAGCCAATGGTGTGGTAGAAGCTTACAAGAGCATCGGAGACATCAGAGTACCGATCATTGTACGTCTGCAAGGCACCAACGCCGAAGAAGGTGCGAAAATCATCGAAGAGTCAGGGCTGAAGGTAACATCTGCCATTGTACTTAAAGATGCCGCTGAGAAAGTAAAACAAGTACTGGCGTAACGAATAATACTGTAACAAAACAAGCCTGGCCCAATCAGCCAGGCTTTTTTCATATCTTTTTTAGATATAATTTACTCTTAACTGTTTATATAACCAAAAAAACTTACCTCCTTTCACTGAACTTGGTCATAAAGCCTAGATCTTTCAAAGGTCCCTCCTATATTTTCACAATTGAAACATCGCGTATCGTTGTAGTATCCGCAAACTTCGTTGACTGGAAATTCAATTTGATTCGGGTAGATCGCCAGTGCCATTGTATCTATATAAACAGCTCTTAAGTAGCCATTTACCTGGTCTTCAAGGTCAGATTCATTGTAACACAAATTACCCCGTAGCCTGCCCCTTGGCTTATCGAAGATTGAGCCCACGTTCTCAATTAATTCCTCCATATCTCTTAAAAAAAAGAAATATCCCTCAGAAACTGATTGTTGGTAAATCAAAAAAACATGTTTTCGGAGAAAGGTTTCATCAATATCTCGCTGAATAAAGTGTTCCTTTGAATAAACCAGTTCTGATCCAATCGTCGGTTGTAGCAACTCCAATTGACCAAGACCTAAATCACCATAATGATAACAGGGAGGTGGTGGTTGAAATGGATAAATTTGATTCTTCTGGAGATACTGATACAGTTCATCAGCTGTCCAGTAAAGAAACAGTGGCTGCTTCACCAGAGGAATCTGAGCTCGCATTTTAAAATCCAGTATCTTCTTTTTAGTGTCTATCCCCAACGAGGAAGTTTCAGTTAACCAAACCTCCTTCCAGTCAATATCAACACTAACATCGCTTCGCATGGGCAATGTATCTGGTTCACTCAAAATCTCGGTACCGTCGTTAAGCAGCACACTGATCCTGTACGCACCACCGGACACCCCCCTCACAATTAAGCCGGGGCAAACATACCGACCGATTTCAGAAGACAGACACGGCTCACAATTACCCAAATGATCATAAAGGTTCACTTCCGCTCCGAATACAACCGCACGGTCAGTGGAGTTTATCCTCGACCGCTCCACATCTACATAATAAGGCCCCGGCCCCTGATGAATCAAACCCGAAATCACCAATTCAGTTTCGGATCCGCGCCCAGAGAAATTTAATTCATAGGGCTCTTCACACCCGAAAAAGCAGTAAATGAGAATTGAAAATAAATAAACGATACTTTTCACCCCTAACTTTTCTTTAAAAAGAAACGATATTTTTAAAGTTATAAAAACTTCAATTATCCATTATATGTAATCAAATAGATGCCGTTTCAGAAACTGAGTTCAGCCTTGTAAACATCAAACACAAAAAAGGCTTCCAGTAACCTGGAAGCCTTTCTTTGTGCAATCTAAGTTGGATCATTAGAATGCGTAACCGATCGCAAAGTGCAATTCCGGACTAAAGCCCTGGAACAGATTTTCATTATCAAAATCATCTTCGCTGCCTTCTTTTACTTTTAGATTAAAATCTGAGTACTTGCCGCCGAACGCCAGATCCATCACGAAGCTCTTGCGCTTACCCATCAGCCACTGAAAACCAGCCTTGGCTCCAAATCTGTATGCATTCAAGCTGCCTTTGAAGTCTTCTTCATCATTCTTCAATGTGAAATTGTTATACTTCATGAAGGGAGCCAGATAAAATCCATCAAGCGCTTCCTTGGTCACATAAAACCGATACTCTGGCAACAAACCAAGTCCTGAAAACGAGGTGCCATCAGAGGAATAGCTGAAGTAAGAAACGCCAAGCTGGGCGGAGCTGGCATCACCAAGCTTGCGCTCGTAGTTGATCTTGCCAAGCCCGATAATCAGACCCATTGGATTGGCTTTTAGCGTATTCTTCTTTTCAGCATCCTGTGCGGATACACTGGTCATTCCAAATACTGCAATGATAAAAAATGAGGTTAGAACCTTTTTCATAAGTATATAAGTTTGTTTGGCCGGGGAAAGGCAAACGCCATGCCAGAACAGCATATACCCTTGAATGTAACCACTAAACATCGTAGATAAAATCAGAAAGAAACCCTTAATTTGAGCAAAAATTGACCCTAATTCGAAAATCAACCTCCTTTGATATCGTAATTATTATTATTTCTGTAAAAAAATCGGAGAGGTAGGTTGTCAATTTGCTGGCTTATATATTAGCTTTGATTTCGAATAATGAAAAGAATCAACCTAAATATTGTCATTGTACCAATTATTATTCTGGTCACCACTGTGATTAGGAATGGGAATGGCTGTGTTTAGCAGAAAATATAAAATAAACACAAAGCGCCATTCCTAACACGGAATGGCGCTTTTTTTTAATCAAATTGACCATGTACTACGACGATCGTACAGAAGTATTTTTGGATGGGGAATGGATCAAGGCCAAGGACGCAAAAGCCAGCCTTTTTGATCAGACCCTCCACTATGGCACAGGCGTTTTTGATGGGTTGAGGTCCTATAACAATGGTAATGGGTTCAACATCTTCAAACCTGCCGAGCACTTCAAAAGGCTGCATAAAGCCGCCGAAAAGGTTTTCTTAAAAATACCCTACCCCATTGAAGACCTCATCAAAATAGCCTACGACCTGATAGACCGGAACAACCTCACCAACGCCTACATCAGACCCCTGGTTTTTGCCGGACCCAACATGATCCTGGCACCGTCTAAGGAATCACACTTTTTCATGACTGCATGGAAATGGGCCAAGTACCCCGGATACGAGCCACTCAACACCATGATCTCGTCCTATCTGAAGCCCAGCCCCAAATCCACCGTGGTAGATGCCAAAATTGTAGGAAACTACTCGGCCAATACCCTGGCATCTGCAGAGGCTAAGCGACTGGGCTACGATGAAGCCATCCTCCTGGACCACAATGGTCACCTCGCGGAAGGCCCTGGCAGCAACATCTTTTACGAAAAAAATGGAGAACTCTTCACTCCCAAGCTGGGCAACATCTTCCCCGGCATCACCAGAAGCACGGTACTGGAGATTTGCGAAGAGCTCAAGGTGAAAGTCACCGAAAAAGACATCACTCCCGAAGAGTTTTACAAAGCTGATCACGCCTTCTTCTGTGGCACCGCCACTGAGATCACGCACATTAGCTCTGTGAATGGAGAAAAATTCAAAAAAGAGTGGGAAGGGTCCATCGGACACAACCTCCACTTGATCTACCAACAAAAAGTAATGTTTGACGAGTACCAGGGACTCACGATTGTATAAAATGGCGCAAGAACTCAACACTTTTAGCAAAGTAATCACACAAGACCCTACACAACCTGCCTCGCAGGCGCAGCTCTATGCTACAGGCCTCACAGAGGAAGACATGGACAGAGCTCAGGTGGGCATCGTATCCACAGGTTTTGAGGGCAATCCATGCAACATGCACCTCAACATCCTCGCCCATCAGGTGAAAAAGGGGGTAAGAGAAGCTGACCTGGTAGGTCTTATTTTTCACACCATTGGGGTGAGTGATGGTATTTCTAATGGTACCGTAGGGATGAAATACTCCCTCATTTCCAGAGACATCATCGCTGACTCTATCGAAACGGTGGTCAACGCCCAGTTTTATGATGCCGTGGTACCGGTAGTAGGATGTGATAAAAATATGCCCGGCGCCATCATGGCACTTGGAAGGCTCAACAGACCCGGACTTATGGTCTATGGAGGTTCCGTGAAACCCGGAAAATGGAAAGGTGAAGACTTGAACATTGTATCGGCTTTTGAAGCATATGGTGCCCGCATGCAGGGCAACATGTCTGATGAAGATTACAAAGGCATCATCAAAAACTCCATCCCGGGACCGGGAGCCTGCGGCGGCATGTACACGGCCAACACCATGGCATCAGCCATTGAGGCCATGGGAATGAGCTTGCCTTTTAGCTCCTCTAACCCTGCTGTGAGCGATGAAAAACAGACGGAAACACAAAAGGTAGGAGCGGCGATCAGAAACCTGCTGGAGAAAAATATCCTCCCAAGGGACATCATGACAAAAGAGGCATTTGAAAATGCCATCACCACTGTTATGATACTTGGTGGCTCTACCAATGCGGTACTTCACCTCATTGCTATGGCCAGATCAGTAGATGTAAACATAGGATTGGACGACTTTCAGCGAATTAGCGACAAGACCCCTTTCCTGGCCGACCTGAAACCAAGTGGCAGATTCCTCATGGAAGACCTTCATAAGATTGGCGGGGTACCCGGTGTATTAAAGCTTTTGCTAAAGGAAGGCTACCTGCATGGCGACTGTATGACGGTCACAGGCAAGACACTGGCCGAAAACCTGGCCGAAGTTCCTGACCTGCATGATGACAAAGGACTGATGTACAGCTTTGATAAACCTATCAAAGCCAAAGGACACCTCCAGATACTCTATGGCAACCTGGCACCTGAAGGGGCCGTGGCGAAGATCACCGGCAAGGAAGGCGAAGTTTTCGAAGGACCAGCCAGGATTTATGAAGATGAATTTGATGCCATCCGAGGTATACAGGAGGAAGTACAAAAAGGAGAAGTGATTGTGATCAGATACTCCGGACCAAAAGGTGCTCCCGGAATGCCGGAAATGCTCAAGCCTACTGGTGCTGTAATGGGTAAAGGCCTGGGGAAAGATGTGGCGCTCATCACCGATGGCAGGTTCTCAGGTGGATCACATGGCTTTGTAGTGGGTCACATCACTCCTGAAGCCCAGGAAGGTGGCCCACTCGGACTGATCCAAAACGGAGACATCATTCGCATAGATGCCATCACCAACAAACTGGAAGTGAAACTTTCGGACGAAGAGCTGGAAGCACGCAGGAAAGCCTGGAACAAGCCACCTTATAAGGCTACGAAGGGCATATTAAGGAAATATATCAATTCAGTAAAATCAGCCTCGGAGGGTTGCGTAACTGATGAATAAACATAAGACTATGAATTCACCATCTTTAGCGGTAGAGAAGGAGCCCAAACAATCCACGATCAAGGTATCGGGAGCAGAGGCGGTTTTATTATGCCTGATCGAAGAAGGAGTTGATGTCATATTTGGCTATCCCGGAGGAGCCATCATGCCTATTTATGATGCGCTGTATGGTTATGCCGACAAGCTCAACCACATTCTGACGAGACACGAGCAAGGCGCAGCACATGCTGCACAAGGATATGCCAGAGTCAATGGTCGTACTGGCGTCTGCTTTGCCACCTCAGGCCCGGGAGCCACCAACCTCATCACCGGCATTGCCGATGCACAGATTGACTCTACGCCTTTGGTAGCCATCACCGGCCAGGTACCTTCGCACCTTTTGGGCACAGATGCCTTTCAGGAAACGGACGTGGTAGGTATCTCCATGCCTGTCACCAAGTGGAACTATCAGGTCACACGCGCTGAAGAAATCCCGGAAGCCATTGCCAGGGCATTCTACATTGCCGGTACAGGCAGACCAGGCCCCGTATTGGTGGACATCACCAAAGACGCACAGTTTGGTGAGTTCGAGTTTAGCTATAAGAAATGCACTAAAATCAGAAGCTATCACCCTTACCCCATTTTGGAAGAAGACAAGATAGCAGCGGCTGCCAAAATCATCAATGAAGCCAAAAAACCATTTTTGCTGGTAGGGCACGGCGTGTTGATTTCGGAAGCTCAAAAAGAGCTACTTGCTTTTGCAGAAAAAGCCAACATCCCTATGGCCTCTACCCTGATGGGTCTCTCTGCAGTACCAGTGAACCATCCACTCTATGTAGGCTACCTGGGAATGCATGGAAACTATGGCCCCAACATCAAAACCAATGAGTGTGATGTGATGATCGCCATTGGGATGCGATTTGACGACCGGGTAACCGGAGATCTCAAAAAATATGCACGTCAGGCCAAGGTTATTCACATAGAAATAGACCCGGCTGAGATTGATAAAAACGTAAAAACCACTGTAGCCATCAATGCAGACGCCAAGCAGGCACTGCAATCATTGATCAAGCAGACGGAGTCCAATAATCACCAGGCATGGATTGCAGAATTCAGGGAGTGTGACAAACTGGAAGAAGAGAAGGTGACCAAAAAGGAGAAATTCCCTACGGAAGGCCCCATTTTGATGGCTGAAGTGATCCGAATGATCTCTGACAAGACCGAAGGTAAAGCGGTGATCGTGACGGACGTAGGGCAGCACCAGATGGTAGCCAGCCGCTACTACGAGTTTGCAGACACCGACTCCAATATCACCTCAGGTGGCCTGGGTACCATGGGATTTGCCCTGCCGGCCTCCATGGGTGCACAGGTAGGTCGTCCGGATCGTACCGTCATTGCAGTGATCGGGGATGGTGGCTTTCAGATGACCATACAGGAGCTGGGTACAATCGCTCAGAATAACCTGGGCGTAAAAATCCTTATTCTCAACAATAACTTCCTGGGGATGGTACGTCAGTGGCAGCAGCTTTTCCATGACAGAAGATATTCTTTCACCGAATTGACCAACCCTGATTTTCAGAAAATCACTGAAGGCTACGGCATCAAAACCAACAAGGTATCCGAGAGAGCCGCATTGAATGCAGCGATCGACGAATGGTTGGCTGATAAAGGTCCTACCCTGCTGGAAGTAGTGGTAGAGAAAGAAGAAAACGTATTTCCAATGGTACCATCAGGAGCCTCCGTATCTGACATCAGATTAGAGTAACCCATTTAATAAACAAACCATGTCAAACTCTATATATAGCGAAGACAGCAGTGAGAAAGTGGAAAAAGACTTCACGCTTTCGGTGCTTACCGAAGACAAAGCGGGGCTTTTGAACCACATCACGATCATTTTCACCAGGCGGAAAATGAACATTATTAGCTTGAATGTATCCACTACGGAGGTGGCGGGGGTTTCACGATTTACCATCGTGCTGCATTCCACCCGCGAAACCATCGAAAAAGTGGTGAAGCAGATCAGAAAGCTCATTGATGTACTAGGAGCCTTTGTTTATGAAGACCATGAGATCTACTATCAGGAAATAGCCCTTTACAAAGTGCCTACCAAGGTGTTTTTGAACGGGAGCAAGATTGAAGATCTGGTGAGAAACAGCGGCGCACGCATACTGGTGATCGAGGAAGATCACATCATCATAGAAAAAACCGGTCACAAGAAAGACACTCATGATCTTTACAAAAAACTCGAGCCCCATGGTTTGCTGGAGTTTGTGAGGTCCGGAAGGGTGGCCATTTCCAAATCAAAAAGAAAGACCGAGGCCTACATCAAGCAATTGGAGGACGCCCCGTCACATTATTTAAGCATAAAAGATTTTTAAACTTATTTTATTACAAACAAACAAAACAATGGCGAAAATCAATTTTGGAGGTGTAGAAGAGGAAGTAGTAACAAGAGAAGAATTTCCTTTATCAAAAGCTCAGGAAGTACTAAAAGGTGAAACAGTAGCGGTATTAGGCTACGGTGTGCAAGGCCCTGGTCAGGCACTCAACCTCAAAGACAATGGCATCAACGTGATCGTTGGTCAAAGAAAAGATTCTAAAACCTGGGACAAGGCAGTAGCCGACGGATGGGTACCAGGTGAAACGCTTTTCGAACTGGAAGAAGCTTGCGAAAGAGGCACAATCCTACAGTTCTTGCTTTCAGATGCTGGTCAGATAGCCCTTTGGCCTACCGTAAAGAAATACCTTACTCCAGGAAAAGCGCTTTACTTCTCTCACGGGTTTGGTGTGACTTACAAAGAAAAAACAGGCATCATTCCTCCTGCTGACGTAGATGTGATCCTGGTAGCTCCTAAAGGCTCAGGAACTTCTCTCAGAAGACTTTTTGTAGAAGGAAAAGGACTTAATTCCAGCTTTGCTATCCACCAGGATGCTACTGGAAAAGCCAAAGACAGAGTAGTTGCTCTGGGTATCGCTGTGGGATCAGGTTACCTGTTCGAAACAGATTTTTACAAAGAAGTTTCTTCTGACCTTACAGGTGAAAGAGGTACTTTGATGGGTGCTATTCAGGGAATCTTCCGTGCACAGTACGAAGTATTGAGAGCCAATGGTCACTCACCTTCCGAAGCTTTCAACGAAACTGTGGAAGAAGCTACTCAGTCACTTTATCCACTGATCGCAGAGAATGGAATGGATTGGATGTATGCCAACTGCTCTACTACTGCACAAAGAGGCGCTTTGGATTGGATGGGACCTTTCTATGAAGCGACCAAGCCAGTATTCGAAAAACTCTATAAGTCTGTGACAGATGGTATAGAAGCTCAGAAATCGATCGATAGCAACTCTCAGCCAGACTACCGGGTAAAACTGGAAGCCGAACTGAAAGAATTGGAAGAATCTGAAATGTGGCAAGCCGGCAAAGCTGTAAGAAAGCTGCGTCCAGAAAACAGTTAATCAATAGAATGACTACAAATACTACCCATACGGCTTTTTATCCGGAGGTAGAAGAGGTAAAAAAAGCACACAATATACTGAGCAAGGTGATCTATCAGACCGCCTTGCAGTATAGCTTCAATCTGAGTGAGCGCTATGACGCCCACATCTATCTCAAAAGAGAAGACACCCAGATTGTGCGCTCATACAAAATCAGAGGTGCTTATAATAAAATCACTTCGCTCGCTCCTGATCAGCTCATCAATGGAGTAGTATGTGCCAGTGCTGGCAACCACGCACAGGGCGTAGCATTCTCCTGTTATAAACTTGGGGTGAAGGGCGTGATTTTCATGCCCGCTCCCACCCCCAAACAAAAAGTGCAGCAGGTCAAAATGTTTGGCAAAGACAAAGTGGAAGTGATCCTGGCAGGAGACACCTTCGATGATGCCTACCAGACAGCCATGGAATACTGCACAGTGAATAAAAGCACGTTTGTGCACCCCTTCGATGACCCTAAAGTCATAGAAGGTCAGGCCACCATCGGCCTGGAGTTATTCAAAGATGCCAACTTCAGCATCGATTATCTTTTTTTACCAGTAGGTGGCGGCGGATTGTCTGCCGGAGTATCCTCCATTATCAAGGCCCTGAGCCCACATACGAAAATGATCGGTGTGGAGCCTGCCGGAGCCCCTGCCATGCATGAAGCATTTCAGCAAGGCCATGTGGTGACATTGGAAGAAATAGACAAGTTTGTGGACGGTGCGGCCGTAAAGCGTGTAGGCGAACTCACCTACCCGCTCTGCAAAGCCAATCTGGATGAAATAGCCCTGGTAGACGAGGGGAAGCTCTGCTCCTCCCTCATCAGCATGTACAACGAAAGCGGCATAGTACTGGAGCCCGCAGGCGCACTTTCGGTGGCCGTACTGGATCAGTACAAAGATCAGATCAAAGGCAAAAACATCATCTGCCTCCTGTCTGGTAGCAACAACGACATCACCCGCACCGAAGAAATCCGGGAGCGGTCTTTGCTCCATGAAGAGCTGATGCACTACTTTATCATCCGTTTTCCCCAACGTGCCGGAGCACTGAAGGAATTTGTGGCCGAAGTACTCGGGCCCGACGATGATATCGTGCACTTTGAATACACCAAAAAGACCTCACGAGAAAAAGGCCCCGCACTCGTAGGTATCGAACTCAAAGCCAAAGAAGACTTTGAGCCCCTATTGACCCGAATGAAACAAAGGAATTTTTTCGGCGAGTATCTCAATGAAAAACCAGATTTATTTAGTTATATGATCTGAAATTATTAGACTTTTGGACATTGGATCAGCCAAGTGGACAAAGATTTTTTAAAACCTGTAAACGCGGAGGCTATAAGCCGAAGCTAAGCGTCAAATATGAAAGTACTAAAATTTGGAGGTACCTCGGTAGGTAGTGAGGAAGCAATCAGACAAGTAGCCAGAATCGTTCATTCATCTATAGATCAGTTGGTGTTGGTCACATCGGCTGTGGGTGGAGTCACCGATCAGCTGGTACACATCGGAGAGCTGGCCGCTTCCGGCCGCAAAGATTACGCTTCATTCATAGAAGGAGTGAAAGTGCAACATGAGCAGCTCTATTATAACCTCATAGAAAACAAACCCGATGAGCAATTCTACAAAATCATCGAAGAGTTTGAAGACATCTGCAAGGGCGTGTGGCTCCTACGAGAACTCACCCCCAGAAGTGCAGACTACATCTACAGCACTGGTGAGCGACTTTCTACTTTGATCATTTCTGAGTTTTTCAGAAACGAGGGAATCGACGTGACCCTCTATGACAGCCGTGACTACATCATTACCGATGATCATTTTGGTCATGCCCACGTAGATTTCAAAGAAACCACTAAAAGACTCAAAGAAGTCAGCAAGACCTTCAGCAAAGTAAACCTGTTTCCGGGATTCATTGCCTCTACGGCTGACAACCAAACCACCACCCTTGGACGGGGAGGCTCAGACTACTCTGCCGCCATTCTGGCCGGAGTGCTCGATGCGGATCATTTTGAAGTGTGGACCGATGTGGACGGACTCATGACCGCCGACCCGCGCATGGTCAAGCGTGCACATTTCATTGAGCACGTTTCCTATGAGGAAGCGCTCGAGCTTTCACACTTTGGCGCTAAAGTGATCTATCCGCCCAGCATCCAGCCAGCGCTGGAAAAAGGCATCTCCATCACCATCAAAAATACTTTCAACCCGGAGCATCCGGGTACGCTGATCACCAAAGAATGGGATCAGGACAAAGAATTGATCAGAGGGATTTCCAGCATCAAAGACATCTCGCTGGTCACCCTCAGTGGCAACAGCATGGTGGGCGTCCCTAAGTTCTCCTACCGCTTCTTCAGGGCACTGTCGGAAGCACACATCAATGTGATCCTGATCACTCAGTCCAGTTCTGAGCATTCGATCACCGTGGGGATCGACACGAAAGATTCAAAGGCCGCGGTGAAAGCCCTCAATGCTGAGTTTGAAGAGCAAATTGAAAATCATAAGATCGACCCGATCCAGGCTGAAAACAACCTTTCGATCATCGCGCTGGTGGGCTCCAATATGAAAAATCAGGTGGGGGTTAGTGGCCAGATGTTTAACGTATTGGGTAAAAATGGCGTGAGCATCAAAGCCATCGCCCAGGGGTCCTCTGAGCGTAATATCTCCGCTGTGATTGCCAAAGATGATCTAAACAAAGCACTGAACGTACTTCATGAGAGCTTCTTCCTTTCTGTCACCAAGAGGATCAACCTCTTTATCATCGGTACAGGCAATGTCGGAAAGGCCTTCATCCAGCAGTTGGTTCAGCAATTTACTTACCTCAAGAAGCACCATCAGCTGAACATCAAAATCATTGGTCTGGGCAACTCCCGACTCATGCACTTTGAGAATGATGGAATCCCCCTTTCGAAATGGGAATCCATCCTGCAGGCAGGAGAAAAATACTCCAGCGAGCAGTTTTTGGAGAAAATGTACAACGCCAACCTGCGCAACAGTATTTTCATAGACATTACAGCCTCTGAAGATGTAGCCGGACTCTATCCACAAATACTGAAAAAGAGTATTTCGGTGGTTACACCTAACAAAATAGCAGCCACAGGATCCTATGCAGACTACCTCAACCTGAAAGGGATGAGTAGACGCTACGGAAGCAGATTCCTGTTTGAAACCAACGTATGCGCTGGCTTGCCGGTGCTCTCTACGCTGAGTGATCTGGTAAGAAGTGGCGATCAGATCCACCAGATTGAAGCAGTGCTTTCCGGTACCCTGGTCTTTTTGTTCAATGAATACAACGGCAAAACCAAGTTTGTAGACGTGATCAAAAAAGCCAAACAACTGGGATACACCGAGCCAGATCCTCGCCTGGATCTTTTCGGATCGGATGTCAAACGAAAAATAGTGATTCTGATCAGAGAAAGCGGCTACAAATGCGACTATGAAGACATTCAATTAAACTCTTTCCTCCCTGAAAGCTGTCTGGAGAGCAATTCGGTAGAAGACTTCTATACCAAAGTGGAAAAAGAAGAAGCCCACTTCAAAAACCTTTATGAGGCTGCCAACAAGGAAGGAAAACGCCTGAAGGTAGTCGCCAAATACAAAAACGGACATGGCTCTGTAGGGCTGGAGGCTGTGGATTCGGCCCATCCTTTTTACAACCTGGAAGGCAAGGACAACATTGTGCTGTTCTATACCAACCGCTACAAGGAGCAGCCTATGGTGATCAAAGGCGCCGGTGCCGGTGCTGAAGTGACCGCCTCGGGGATTTTTGCCGACGTACTGAGGCTTGCCCAGACCGACTAGTAAACAATTTTTTTCGAACTCTTGACTTTAGAAACTTGGAAAGCATTCAAGTATTTGCACCGGCCTCAGTGGCCAACGTAGGACCGGGTTATGACACTTTTGGCTTTGCCATAGAGCAGCTGGGAGATGTGATTACACTTACCAAACGAAATGATCATAAGCTGAAGGTACTGAAGGCAGAAGGTGCCGACCTTCCGACCGATCCTAAAAACAATGTGGCCACCGTGGCCATCCAGTCACTGCTGGACTATCTGGAAAGTGATCAAGGCATGGACGTGCACATTAAGAAAATATTCAAACCGGGAAGCGGCCTGGGAAGCAGCGCCTCCAGCGCCTCAGGAGCGGTGTTTGCAGCCAACCACCTCCTGGGCAACCCACTGAAACTCGAGAAGCTCCTTGATTTTGCGTTGGAGGGTGAAGCACTGGCTTCCAAAAGTTATCATGCCGATAACGTAGCCCCTTCCCTGCTGGGAGGCTTTCAGGTGGTGCGGAGCTACGAGCCTTTGGAGCTGTTCCGTATTCCCACTCCGGCCGCATTGCGGGTGCTCATCATCTTTCCGGATGTGGAAATCAAAACCTCAGAAGCCAAAGGATTAATTCCCAAAGAACTCTCCGTGAAGGATGCCCGTGAGCAGTGGGGCAACGTGGGCGCACTGATCCACGCCATGCATAGTGAGGATTATTCGCTACTTTCCCATGCGGTAAGAGACCGGATCGCTGAGCCTGTCAGAAAACAGCTGATCCCAGAATACGGCAAAGTCAAGCAAACGACCCTCGACTTTGGAGCTGTGGGTTTCAATATTTCCGGATCAGGGCCCAGCATGTTTGCCTTTTTCAAGAGTTCGGAAGCTGCCAAGGCCTGTATGGTTAAAATTGAAAAAATGTACCAAAAGGTGAATCTCCCGGTCATGCTGCATTTGACCAAAATCAATCCAAACGGGTGTCAGATCCTTTAAAAGAACCGAATTCAAGATGAAATTTTACTCCACCAATGGCCAGTCCAGTCCGGTATCGTTTAAAGAAGCAGTCATCAAGAGCCTGCCCTCAGACAAAGGGCTGTACTATCCCGAGGAAATACCAGAGCTCGACTTCCTGTTTTTGGAAACCCTCAGCTACTACTCCCTTCCACAGATAGGGTTTGAAGTATTGAGGCAATTCTGCAAGGATGACATCCCTGAGGCCAAACTGCAGGAAATCCTGGAGGGGGCGCTCAACTTTGAGATCCCGGTGGTAGAAGTAGAAAAAAACATCCATGCCCTGGAGCTATTTCATGGCCCCACCTACGCCTTCAAAGACGTAGGTGCCCGGTTTCTGGCCAGATGCCTGGGCTATTTCAACGAAACAGAAAATAAGGAAGTCACCATACTGGTGGCCACCTCTGGTGATACCGGCGGAGCGGTAGCCTCCGGCTTCTATGAAGTACCTGGTGTCAATGTGGTCATCTTGTACCCTAGCGGAAAGGTGAGTGACTTACAGGAAAAGCAACTCACTACACTGGGCAAAAACATCAAAGCCATCGAAGTAAAGGGCAACTTTGATGACTGCCAGGCCATGGTGAAAAAGGCTTTTCACGACACTGACATTAACGCAAAGCTCAACCTGAGCTCAGCCAACTCCATCAACATCGCCCGATGGCTACCTCAGTCGCTCTACTACTTTGAGGCATACAAGCAGCTCCAAAAAGATAAGCTGGTGGTGTCCGTGCCTTCAGGAAATTATGGCAACATCACGGCCGGTATGCTCGCCAAAAAAATGGGTCTGCCCATTCATAGATTTATTGCTGCCAGCAATGCCAATGACGTGGTGCCCAGGTACCTCATCGACGAACAATACTCGCCCCGACCTACAGTGCCTACCCTATCCAATGCCATGGATGTGAGTGATCCAAGCAATCACCCCAGGATGCTGGAACTGCACCAAAAGAGTTTCAAAGACATCATCAAACACATCTCTGGCTTCACCCTCAGCGATGAGCAAACCCTGAAGGTCATGAAAGAATGCGATCAGGAAAACAACTACATCCTGGACCCGCATGGGGCCATTGGGTATGCAGCCCTGAAAGCTGGTCTACAAAAGAAGGAAACAGGCCTCTTCCTGGAAACCGCTCACTATAGCAAGTTTCTCAGCACGGTAGAGCAGGCACTGGGGAAAGAAATACCACTGCCCGATTTCGTATCTGAACTCATGAAAAAAGAGAAAGAGGCAATCCTGATCAACAATGATTACGAGGCTTTTAAGGCATTTTTAATGGAGTAATCTGATACTTTCCAGATTTTTTATTTCAAACAGGCCTGTAGACCAGCCTATAGTGAACCCTAATCAAAATGAACCAATCCAATATCCTTGACATCCCCAGAGTATACCCAAAACTGGAAGCCAGGTGCAGCGAAATTGGCTTCACCATGCCCTCTGATATATACATAGGAACACTGCTGAAATCCCTGATTGCCTCCAAGCCAAATGCCCGGGTGCTTGAACTGGGCACAGGCATGAGTCTATCACTCGCCTGGATGGTGGAGGGACTGGATGAGCATTCGGAGTTGATCAGTATTGACAATGATCCTCAACTTATTAAAATAGCCAAGGAATTTTTCGCCCATGAGCCCAGGGTGAGCCTGGTCTGTACTGATGGAGCCGATTGGATAAAAAGTTATCAAGATGGGGCTTTTGACCTAATCTTCGCAGATGCATGGCCGGGTAAATATAGCGAACTCAACGAAACGCTCAGCCTCTTAAAAGTAGGTGGTATCTATGTTATAGACGACATGAATCCTCAGCCCAACTGGCCGGAGGGACATGCCGCCAAAGCAGAAAAACTGACCGCCTATCTCGAATCAAGAGAGGACTTTACTATCACAAAGATGAACTGGTCAACAGGCGTCATTATTTGTACCAAAAGGTACTGATGAGCATTGTGTTCAGAGGCTCAGGATTAAGGAATGTATTGCATATCGAAGCGGCCATCGGTGATTTTTACTGTATCGCAATCCTCCGTGACCGTCGAGAATTCAAATGTTCCAGAGATTATGAAATCAGACTTATTGATATTTGTAAAAAACACATACCCTTCATATGTATTGTCATATTCATAAAAACAGAATTCCCCATCCTGACCTTTGTTTTTATACCGTGCTCTAGATGTACCTACTCCCACACCTTTGAATTCATAAGGAATCCCCATAGTAAAAGGATCTAAGACGACCATATAAATCCCGCCACCACCAAACTGAACTCCTCCCCCTTGATAAATGGCTACCATTTCCAGACTATTAGTAATTACTTCTGCATCACCATTAACCAGGCAACCAAAAGTATTTTCACCTGTAGTAGTCAGAGGCGGGAGTTTTTCCAGCTCCGTAGGTTCGTGAATGCCCAGGCCCAGGTCGCAGGAGATGCACAGACCAAGGGAAATAAACAGAACACACACAATCAATACTCTCATAGGTAATGGTCTGGCAGTCAAAGATAGATAAAGACCCCAATTGGAACCCAATGGTTGTGTGAAGTTTGGCAGTGGTAGGTGGTAAACTTCACCTCCAAAGTAGGGTTTTTTGAAGGCCTCCCGTTTTACACTCAACTAATCGGAAATCCAACCTATGATGAGTGTAAAAAAAGCTGCAGGCCTGCTGGGCCTTCTTCTTATCCTCCAGACCCCCTCTCTGGCACACAGCGAGATGGCAGGTCAGTTGATCTTTGAGAATTTCAAGAACGAACTCTACGTCAAAAGCATCATCGACAAGCGCATGCTCAGCCTGGCCCTGATGCAGGAAGCAGACTGCACACCCGATCAGATGATTTCTATCTGTGGAGATGAGTACCTCCAAGAGCACATCCAGATCACCGTCAATTGTCAGCCGGTCACTTATGAGAAGGTGTCTGTGATCCTGGAGAAAAACTCAGTGGTCTATTCCTACCGAATGATCAAAGCGGATGAACCCATCGTTTCGGTAAGTGTCACCAGTGATTTTCTACTCCGATACAACGAACATGCCTTTGTTCGCGCCCAGTTCGCCATCGATAACATCAGCAAATCATTTGACCTAAAGGCCTCAAAGAAGACCATTGAAGCCAACTTCATTCAGCCATAAACCATCTTTCTAACCCGCAACCCCTGACTTATGAAAAAGTTGATCCTGTTAATAGCCTGTGTGCCACTCTTCACCTACGGACAGACCTGTGTGCCGGAGGACATCTATGCGGTGGAAGATGCCAATGCCGTATGCTACGAAATTGTGGACAATGTCCGATATTTCTATACCAACAACTATCCTGACCACACAGACAGTTACAATTCGCCCTTTGATCTCCTCACCAGTGATACGGAGTATGCCATGTGTGCGTACCCCGAAGAGGCCAGCGAGCTCACACCGCTGTATGAGGAAACCGAAACCACCAAAGGTTGTACTTTCACCTACACCTTCGGTGTGGGGGTGAATGGGGTAAAATATGACCCCAGCTCTGCTGAGTATTTTGAAAACACTTCCACTGGCGAAAACAACATCGACTGGCACGTAGAAGCCCGCTATATTTTTAGCGCCAATTTTGGCAATAATGGTGGCCACCTCAACCCTTTTGGAGAATACCACTACCACGACGTACCGGCAGATTATTTCGCTGATGACCTGAGCATTGATGGCTCGGCACACTCTCCGATCGTGGGCTACTCGGCAGATGGTTTTCCTATGTACTACAAATACATTTATTCAGATCCTGAGGACAATACCAGTACCATCATGGAGGCTGCTTCCGGGTTTACACTGAAAACTGGCACGCGCCCGGGAGATGGTGTATCGGCTCCTGATGGAGACTACACAGGCCTCTATTATGAAGATTATGAATACTTCTCCGCCAATACCGTCCTCGACGAGTGCAACGGCCGGTATGGGGTCACTCCGGAATATCCCTATGGCACGTATTACTACGTGCTCACAGACTCCTATCCCTACATCCCCAGATGCTTCAAAGGAACATCTGTAGATAACACCTTCCGGGTGGGACCAGGCCCCTCGTGTCCTGAATCTTCCGCCGCCACCGACTGTGCTGTGGCAGTAGCTGGCTGCATGGATCCATTTTCAACTAATTATAATGCCAATGCCAATGTAGACGATGGTAGTTGTACCTATTCCTCTACCTGCGAAACCAGCATTTCGGTTGCCTCACAGGACAATGCCTCCTGCTTTGGAGAATCGGACGGATCAGTGACGGTATCTGTCACCGGCTTTGGGGATAGTCCCACCTACGAATGGACGGGTGGTGGCACCTCTGAGACTAAAACCGGACTAGCTGCTGGCACCTATACCGTGACAGTCTCTGGCGACGACTGCACAGATGAATTGGAAATAACCATCACCGAGCCCACTGAGATCACCTATTCTGTGTCTGCTACTGATGCCACTTGTGGTGGCGGTACTGACGGCACTTTAACATTCACAGCTTCAGGAGGAGCAGGAACTGATTACCTCTTCAGCATCGATAATGGCTCAACCTTTCAGGGTTCCGGTCTCTTTGAAAATCTGGCCGCGGATAGTTATTCGATCCTCATACAGGAAACTTCCTCTGGTTGTGAAATCACTGCCTCGGGTACGGTGGGCGAATCAGGCGCACCTGATGCTCCTGCTACTTCAGGAGATGCCAGCTACTGCTTTGGTGATACCCCCAGCGCAATGACCGCCACGGGGGGAAATGGTACCCTCACCTGGTACGCAGATGCCAACCTGTCTTCACCACTGGCCACCGGAGCATCATACACTCCATCTGACGCAGTAGGCACTACGATCTACTATGTTACCGAGACCCTGGACAACTGTGAAAGCGCAGCTTCATCCATTAGCATTACCGTCAATCCCCTGCCGGAAGTGCAGGCTACGGCAGACAATACGGCTATCTGTGTCGGAGAATCCGTAACACTCAGTGGCACCGGGGCGGCTACCTACGTTTGGGATCAAGGGGTACTTGATGGTGAATCCTTCACCCCCGAAGCAACCACCACCTACACGGTCACTGGTACCTCATCAGAGGGCTGTTCATCATCTGATCAAATAACCATCACGGTCATGGAGCTGCCGGAGGTGACTGCATCGGCTTCAGCCACCACTATATGCGCTGGAGAATCGGTAACACTTTCCGGGTCGGGGGCGCTTACTTATGTCTGGGATCAGGGTGCAGAAAATGGAGTGGCCTTTACCCCAGCGCAGACCACCACGTATACCGTGATCGGGACAGATTCGGGAGGGTGTAACGCATCAGCCGAAATCACCATCACCGTGCAAAGCGCGAGTGTAGAGGCTAGTGCCTCTTCAGAAAGTATTTGTCTGGGCGAATCAGTAACCCTTTCCGGCTCTGGGGCACTTTCATACAGCTGGAGTGATGAGATCACTGACGGAGTTCCCTTTTCACCCACCGAAACAAAAAACTATACCTTAACCGGCACAGGAGAAAACGGATGTACAGCTACGGATGAAATCACCGTAGTAGTGAATACGCCACCCACCACAGTCGCCAACGCTTCATCCACCACCGTTTGCAGTGGAGAGGAAATCATCCTCACAGGAACTGGCGCCAGCACTTATGCCTGGGATCAAAATGTAATCAATGGGGAGGCTTTTACCATCGAGTCCACTACCACCTTCACGGTGACCGGTACGGATGCAAATGGCTGCTCAAGCACAGATGAAATCACGATTACCGTGAATGAAGCGCCGCAAATCAGTGCCACAGCCAGCTCAATGGAGATTTGTGCAGGCGAAGAGGTAACACTCAATGGCTCTGGAGGAGCCACCTATGAATGGGACAATGGCATCACTGATGGAGTGCCCTTTGCCCCTACTCAAACAACCACTTACACGGTGGCGGGAACTGACGATAACGGCTGTACAGGCACTACTCAGATCACCATCACTGTCAGCCAGCCCCCAGCCGTGCTGGCCAATGCTTCTGCCACCACCCTCTGTAAAGGTGAAAGCCTGACCCTCACAGGATCTGGCGCCGCTAGTTATACCTGGAGTGACGAAGTGGAAGATGGTGTACCCTTCACCCCTGAAGCAAGTGGTGTTTACACAGTGACAGGTACTGACAACAATGGCTGCTCTGCGAGTGCTGAGGTCACCATTACCGTGATCGACCTGCCCGCTGAAATCAGCCTGGATAATTCTACGCTGAGTGCAAGTGCCCTGACTGGCCTTACCTACCAATGGGTGAATTGTTCGGATAACAGCATCATCGATGGCGCTGTGTCCAGGGAGTTCGTTCCCGACCGAAGCGGAAACTATGCGGTCACCACCAGCATGGATGGGTGCTCAGTTACTTCATCTTGTATAGAAGTAAGCGTTACGGTATTGCAATCCAAACCATCTCAGGAATCCATAGAAATCTATCCCAATCCGGTGACCGAAAGGCTGTTCATTTCGAATCCAACAAATGAAATTCAGCTGGTGGAAGTTATCAACCTCTCGGGTGAGCTGATGGTCAGAAAAACAGACATTCATCAAACCCTCACCCTGGATGTATCCACCTGGAAAACAGGAATTTACCTGATACATATGATCTCCGGGGAGGGTGAATCCTGGACCCGGGTGGTCAGAGACTAAAGACAAATGTTGCGGTGATAAGACGTCATCGGGTATAGTGGCTGCCCGGTGCGTCTTTATCTCCATCTCTGAACAGTTATTCAATAAGATCACTTCCAGCCAGGCGTTTCTGACCGTTCAAAAGGATTATTTTTTCCGGTTTACTGAGCAAAATTTTTACCTTTGGTAGACCAACCATCTACCTAGTTTCATGAATCACCAATCGGTCTGTGAGGAACAAACCTTTCACCAGGTGCATAGTGACCACTCTACATCACTAAGAAATTTCCTGTTTTACAAGTTCGGTGACCTGGAAAAGGCAAAAGATTTTGCTCAGGACGCATTCATCAGGCTTTGGGATAATTGCAGCAAAGTTCCTTTTGAAAAAGCCAAAAGCTATTTATTCACCATTGCCAACCGGCTCTTTCTGGACGATGTGGATCATCAGAAAGTGGTTCTGAAATTTCAGTATCGGCAGGGCACCACAGAAAAACAAATGGAGACAAATCCTGAATACATCTACCAGCACGATGAATTCAAAGAGCGGCTGGAACTGGCTGTATCAGAGCTACCCGACAAGCAACGGGCGGTTTTCCTGCTCAGCAGAATAGACAAAATGAAGAATAAAGAAATAGCTGAAACACTTGATATTTCGCTGAAAACAGTAGAAAAACACATCGCCAGCTCTCTTCAAAATCTTAAGGGCAAACTGGATGAGCTAACCAATTCAAAATTGTAGGTAGGGTTTATGGAGAGATACCCGTTTCACTATTAGACATAATCTAGGTCCAAATGGCTGACAATGAACATAATGATCAAATCATCAAATGGCTGAACGGTGAGCTCCCCGAGGAGCAACTGATGCAGGAGATAGGCGCAGACAATCTGCTAAAATATAAGCAGATCATTCAGGAGGTGGATCAGTGGACTCCGGACAACGAGTCCGTGATTTTCGATCCTGCGGTGGTCACCAAAAAAGGCAAGGTGATGACCATGACCAGGTGGATGTCTCTGTCTGTAGCAGCTTCGGTCGTGTTGGTAGCACTTTTCAGCATATGGATGCTCCGATCCGATCGCACTGTCCATTTTACCAAAGCTGGTGAAACCAAGCAAATCACCCTGCCCGATGGACTGTCTATCGTGACACTGGCGGCCAATTCTAAAGTATCCTGGACGGAAGACGACTGGAATTCATCAGAAAGACGACTGCAAATAGATGGCAAGGGCTTTTTTCAGGTAGAAAAGGGCACTCCCTTTTCAGTGGCTTTTGAAACTGGCGAAGTAACTGTGCTGGGTACGTCCTTTGAAGTGTCAGAGTTCGACGAATCTTTCCAAGTGATCTGTTTTGAGGGGAAAGTAAGGGCCACCGATAAAAATCAGGGATCGCGAATAGTATCTGCAGGTGAAGGCTATCTGTATCACCATGACCAATGGGAAGAAAAACTCAACGTCACGGATACCCAACCTTCCTGGCTTCAGGAGGAAACCAAATTTGACAATGTGCCTCTGGCCATGGTGCTGAAAACCCTGGAAAACGAGTATGACATACAAATCATCAAAAACAATGTGAAGCTGGAGCGTAGGTTTACGGGATCTATTCCTAATAAAAACCTCACCCTCGCTTTGAAAATCGTTTTTGACCCTCTGGGCATTTCCTACGAAATGAAAGAAAGTAAACTCACACTTAGTGAATAACATAAGAGTATGATCAAAACGCTTTTGGTATCACTGGGACTCCTCTCCACCATGTGGGTGGTCGGACAGTCCAATGATCACATGTCGCTGACCACTGCTCTTAACAGTTATCAAGAGCGAAATGAGATAAAATTCTCTTACGATCCCGAGTTGCTGGAGCAAATAGCTATGCCCAGGGGCCTGGACACCCTGAGCCCTGCCAACTTCATCGGGTTCATTGAAAATCAGTACCCCCTCAAGGTAAGTCAGGTACAAGACGCATATTACACCATCGCACTCACGGAGCGTTTGTACTCCATCAGCATTTCTGACTCGGTGGATGGAAAAACGATCGCTCCATCCCAGGCCACGGCCCTGGTCAATGGGCAGCCCATAGCCAGCACAGTGTCTGCAAACAGACTTGATTTTCTCTATAAACCCAACCCTACAGATCAGGTAGAAATATATGCCCTGGGCTATATCCGCAAACCCATCTCTTTTGAGCAGCTGATAAACAGCAGATCGGTGGTACTTAGCCTTCACCCCCAGATCATAGAATTGCGTGGTGTGATCATAGAGGATTACCTGACCAAAGGGATTAACATGAACCCCTCTAACCAGAGCATTTCTATCAAAGTGTCAGATCTTCCCCTGCTTCCGGGCGAAACTGATGGTGATATTTTTGCCTCTCTGGCAGCCCTCCCGGGCATTACCACACCAGACAACCGGCCGGGTAACCTTTTCATCAGGGGGAGTTCTACAGACCAGTCATTGATCCTTTTCAATGACATCCCCATCTATCACCGTGGACACTACTATGGTACTATTTCGCCCTACAACCCCAAAATGGTGGATGATGTGAAGGTATACCGAAATGGCTTTCACCCTAAAATGGGCGGCCGTGTAGGTGGTGCCCTGGAGATCAACTCTACAGATGAGCCACAAAAAAATCTGAATGCGGGTATAGGATCCAATACCCTCTACGGAATGGGCTATGCCAAACTGCCTTCCAAAAATAAAAAAACAGGCTTCTCGATAGGTGCCAGAAGATCTTATCCTTATTCTTTCAGCTCCCCAAAACTCAGGTCCATCTCTCAAATGGTCTTCGCTGGCTCCGCGCTCCTTGACTCTGCTGGAAACCTGCAGGAGGATATCGATGTGCTTTTTGAAGATTATGTAGGAAAAATCACTCACCAGGTGAATGACAATAATCTACTGACACTCACTTCCGTCTATTCGCGATCTGACGTGGCCTATAAGGTTTCTCAAAAAAATTCGGATGAATCCAATCGGATTGAAAATCTGGGACTTAACCTAAAGTGGAAATCGGTGATTAACTCCAGGTTGGTATCCAGGTTCTCGGCCACCTCTTCCGACTATCGGTTTGCCTTCAGAAACCTGATCACTCCACCAAAATCAGCAAATCTGAGATTGCTGGAAATCTACTCGACCAACGAGCTTACTGACTTCCGTATTCGGGAGGAATTTTCTCTGGATATGGAACAAGGAAACCGCCTGCAATTTGGGGTGGACTATAAGTATCAGAACGCCTATTTTGATTATCAGGACATTCCTGTACGAGATACCATCGTGCAAACCCGCGGCGCTGACCAATATGCCCATACGGCCTCCCCTTTTGTAAATTTCGAATGGAACTCATCCAAAAAACTGTACGTCCAGTTAGGTGCCCGGGCCAACTACTATAGCAAACTGAATGACCTCAAAGTGGCCCCGCGCATCTTCATCAACTACTTTGCCAACAAGCAACTCACAGTGAAGGGTTCTGCAGGATGGTATTACCAGTACCTAAGTCAGGTAAAGGTTTTGGAGTTCAGCGGCGGTGGGTTTGACAATGAGCTTTGGTTACTCGCCGATAATAAGGATACACGAATAATCAATGGTTTTCAATCTATGGCCGGGGCCATACTCAACCTGAAATCATGGATTATTGACTTGGAAGGGTACTACAAGACTGCAGATAACATCTCCTACTACAGCGCCGGGAGATTCGCATCGCGCGGGGAGTTTTACTTTGCTTCGCATCTCATGTATGGTGCAGACCTGTTGATCAAGAAACAACTCAGCAGCAATGCTTCTGCTTGGGTAGGGTACTCATGGGCCGAATCCAAAATCATGGTGGATACGATAAGCGACACCTGTTTTGAGTCCCAATTTAGTCAACCACATGTATTTTATGTCGGGGGTTCTTTGCAGCATGAGGGATGGAAATTTTCACTCGGCTGGAACTACGCCTCCGGCCAGTATGCCAGGTCCTTCCGCGTGAGTGAGGCTGAAACCAGCTACTACAGGTTTGTTAACCAACTACCCCCAGATGCGCCAAGACCAATTGATAGCTATACCGACCTGGAAGACAGGTACCCGGCAGTGCACACCCTGAACCTCTCTGCCTCCTATCAACTACCTAAAACGGAAGATCGAAAATGGAGCTCTACCTTCGGCATCTCACTGATCAATGTGTACAACCAGCAAAACCTCACGGACAAAGCCGTTCGCGCAGGCAGGCCAACAGCCTTTCTGGTCGATCGTTATGCCATTGGCTTTGCGCCTAATCTGATGATCACTGTGGAGTGGTAGTGCCTATAACCACTTGACTTTCTCCTCTATTGGTTTTCTTTTGACCCGGCCACTTGGCGGGTTGGCATAGCCCATGTAAAACAGGCCTATGCAGCGCTCTTCTTCTACCAGTGGCTCAAACTCTGAAAAATACTCCAGCAGATCGGGTGTACTCCAATAGCAACCAATCCCATAAGCACAGGAGGTAACCCACATGTTTTGCACGGCCATGGCCACAGAAGCAACCTCTTCCCACTCGGGCACTCTTTTTCTGGGGTCACGCTGCATGCATATGGCAATCAGAGCACCGGCTTTCTGAGGGTTCATCTTTAACTTTTCGTATTTGGCCACCGAGAACGACTCCAGGCCATTGAGTGACCTATACTTTTCTGCCATGAACGTGCCAAATTTTTTGAGGGTAGCGCCCTTCATGACTTTAAATCGCCAGGGCTCTGTGAGCTTATGTGTAGGTGCCCAGTTGGCGTTTTCCAGGATGTTTCGGATAATCTGATCCGGGATTACCTTATCTAAATATTGATCCGGATATACAGACCTTCTGTTTTGCAATAGCTGGTGCACTTCTTCAATCGTCATGTCGCAAAATTATAAGCCTCAGGCTAGAGTAGTGCCGTATTTATCCATGAATTTCTCAATCTTATTTAAATGTAGTCCGGTAGCATTGACTTTATTAAATGTTTGCTTCATTCTTAAGCGGATAAGCCTTTATATTTGCAATCCAAAATTGGAAATGCACTCGTAGTTCAACTGGATAGAATACCAGATTTCGGCTCTGGGGGTTGAGGGTTCGAATCCTTCCGAGTGCACAAAATAGTGAAAGCATCTTCATTAGCGTATGGAGATGCTTTTTTATTTCAAATGTATTTTAGGGAAGGATGAGAACCGTTTGAAATGAGCGCAGCGAATTCACGAGGGGCTAAGCGCATGGATGTGCGTATGAGTAATCCTTCCGAGTGAACAATTGGAGAAGAGGCTATCCCAAAAGTATTTGGGATAGCCTCTTTTGTTTAAGAATATGTTTATTTGCCGTGTGCAGCAATGGCAACATGATTAAATTTCTCCCACTCGATCAATCTTTCAGCATAAACCTGCTTGGTTCGTTGCAGACCAACTTTCCCTAAAAAGTATCTCAATGGAGGGTTATCAGAATCAATTAGTTGAAGGATAGCAGGAACTGTTGCTTCCGGTATTCCAGTTGCCGGCGCTTGCATGCCCTCATTGGCTGTCAATGCCGACCTTACAGAGTCATAGTCAGAAATAGGCTGACTCAATACTGCGGAATCACCTGCAAAACTTGTTGCATAACCATTCGGTTCTACTAAAGTCACATGTAAACCAAAGCGTTCTACCTCTTGAGCTAGAGCCTCACTTAGCCCTTCTACTGCAAACTTGGTAGCACTGTATAATCCGAGGGTTGGAAGGGTCCAAAGGCCTAGAACGCTAGATAATTGAATCAGGTGACCATTTCCTTGCGCTCTGAATAATGGCAAAACAGCCTGTGTCACCCATAATGTTCCAAAAAGGTTTACATCAACAACTTCTTTAGCGTCCTTCTCTGATAGTTCTTCGGTAGCTCCAAACACGCCATAGCCTGCATTATTGATGACAACATCCAAAACTCCCCAACGTGCATGGGCTTCTTTTACCGTTTCGAATACTGCATTTCTATCAGTGATATCTAGCGATAATGGCACAAATGCATCAGAATACTGCGCTTTCAATTCATTGAAACTTGTAATATCTCTGGAAGTGGCAATCACGCGATCTCCTCTTTGTAAGAGTGCTTCAGTCCAGAGCCTCCCAAATCCTCTGGAAGCTCCGGTTATAAAAATCGTTTTCATTTATATTGTATCTATGTATTGTTATATCATTTAATGACCATGAGCTTTAATGCTCACATCTTTCCAATGGTGAATTTGTTGAAGCCTACTGTTTAGTGATTGCTCTACAGCTGCATAAGCTACTTTACCAAACAATAGGCGAAGTGGTGGCTCGGGATTGTCAATCAAGTCAAGAACAGGTGAAATGGTAGCCCCAGGCTTGCCCCATGAAGAGACATCTTCTCCTGCTGTTGCAAAAGCATCTCGAACCGGCTGATAATCAGTAATCCCACTTTCGGTTTGTACTGCAGAAGCCCCAGCCCAGTCGGTTGCATATCCATTTGGTTCTATCAGCGTGATTTTAATATTCTGATGCACAACCTCAGTGGCGAGTGTCTCACTGAGCCCTTCCACAGCAAATTTGGATGCATTATAGAGGCCTAGCATTGGTAACGTTGTAAGTCCAAGGAAGCTGGAAACCTGTATGATATGACCACTTTTCTGTGATCGCATTACTGGAAGAATCGCTTGTGTTACCCATAGTAAACCGAAGAAATTGGTTTCCATCTGTGCACGGGCTTGTTCTTCTGTCGTTTCTTCTACCGTTCCAAATAGACCGTATCCAGCATTGTTAATAAGAACATCTATTCTCTCAAAGTACTTCAGAGCTTTGTTCACAGCATCAATGCTGGCATGACGGTCAGTCACATCAAGTTGAAGGGGAAGAAACCGATCCTTGTATTGTTCCTTTAATCCTTCAAGATCTGTCAGGTTTCTAGCGGTCGCTACGACCCGGTCTCCTCGCTCAAGGAGAGCCTCTGTCCAGAGCCTTCCAAATCCACGAGAAGCCCCGGTTATAAAAATAGTCTTCATTTCGACTTTTGATCTATTGATATTATTTGTTGGAATTGGAGGAGTCTAATCCTTCCTTCAGTACAATGGCAGCTTGTATAATTGCTGTTTGAACCGCCGGAACATGCGCAAGTGGGTTGAGTAGACCATAATCATGGATGAGTCCCTGATAGCGAGTAAGTGTAACTGGTACCCCAGCCTCGCTCATTTTTCTGGCATAAGCTTCGCCCTCATCTCTGAGAATATCATTTTCCGCAGTTTGAACCAAAGCTGGTGGCAGACCTCTCAACTCTTCAATGGATGCATGTATAGGTGTTGCATACTTTTCTTTTCGTTCGTTAACATCCGTCGTATAATTGTCCCACATCCACTTCATCAAACTGGTAGTAAGAAACCGCTCCTCTCCGAAAGACTCATAAGATGCCCTTGAGAAATCGGAATCTGTCACTGGCCAGAGTAAGATTTGCTGACTGATAGTTGGTGTCCCTTTATCCTTTGCCATCAAGGCCACTACTGCCGCCATATTTCCACCAACACTATTTCCAACTACCGCAAGACGACTGCCATCTACACCAATCTGACGTCCGTTTTTTGCCACCCACTTTGTGGCTGCATATGCCTGATTGATTGCTTTAGGATATTGCGCCTCTGGCGATGGAGTATAATCAGGAAATACAGCTACTGCACCACTATTTACTACCAGGTCCCTTACTAATCTCCTATGAGTGGCATAGTCTCCTAAAACCCAGCCTCCTCCATGAAAAAACATGAATACCGGTGGGTTTGCGTCAGCTCCTTCAGGTTTAACGATATGAATAGTTATTGTTTCGCCATCTTGCGTAATGGTTTTTTCTGACTCTTCAATACCAGAATAATCGACTTCCACAGATTGTTGAGCACTGACCAGAACCTGCCTGGCTTCCGCAGGACTAAGCGTCTCCAAGGGCTTGCCTCCACTATTGTTTAACGCTTTCAGAAATTCTCTGATTTGAGGGTCTATGCTAGGGTCATTTTCTGCCGAAATGCTTTGAGCCTTTATCGCCGATACGGATGTTAAAAAAGTTAATAGAAATAATATGAAATTTTTCATCGCTTTATATGTTAAGTTTTAAATTGTACCTTTTAGTACACAATTATTGATTAAAAAGCTCCACCTTTTATGGAGCCAGGTTTTTATTTAAGAGACCAGTGTTGCAGATAACTTTATTTCAAAGCCAAGTGCATTGCTCACAGGAAATATCTTTTCTGCATTTTGTGCTACTTTTTTTTTGAAACTCGTCATTCTCTTTTCCTCGAATGTTTAGTCCGTATTGTACTAATTAGTACAATTTTTCGCACATAAAATCATTATTTAAAATGATCAAGAAAATCATTGGCCTGTACAGCAAATGTCTCCGGATACTGATAAAATGAACCGTGAGCAGCATCAGGGTAATAGCTTAATGTTGCATTGGGAAGTGATTTAAAAAGTACATATGAATTGTTGGAATCCATCATTTCATCATCGCTTCCCTGTACAATGAATACGGGGTGATCAATTTGAGATAAATGATCCTCAACTGGGGGTGTTGCCCATGCTGAAATGGCCTTCATTTGAGCCATAATGCTATCAACACTGGTCTCCACGTCTCTATCATGCTTCCTTGCATTAAGTCTTTGTAATACACTTCTACCTGCCTCACGGCTAGATTCTGAATCTGTGAAGAAAATTTTCAGAAAGCGCTCTTCAGGATCAAGGCTCATTGCATGCTCTATTAGTTGCGCGAATCCTGTCAAAACCTCAGCTCCTTGAGGTGCAGTTCCAACCATAATAATTCTTCTGATCAGGTCAGAATAATAGATACCAAGATGCTGAGCAATGAATCCACCTAATGAAAAACCTAAGACATCTATTTTAGATAAACCTAATGCTTTGATAAACAAAACAGCATCGGCTGTCATAGATTCAACAGTATTTGGCGTATTTCCTCCACTATTGCCTACTCCAACATTATCAAATACGATAACTTCTCTTTCTGCTGCCAATGCATCCATTATCAAAGGATCCCAGTTATCTAACGTGCCAGTAAAGTGTTGAAAGCCTACTAGAGGGACCTTATTTTTGGAATTCCCAAACCTTCGGTAGGCAAAATCAATCCCATTGACCTTTAGGTACTGCGTTGAAGCTTTGGCGAAATGTTTTGTAACTTTTGTCATGGCTAATCTCAATTGAATGTTAAACCTTTTATATCGATGGAAACCAAAACGGGATCCTTGGCATAACTCCCATCTTCATTCAGAATGTATATTCTCCTTTTCGTTCCAGTTTGAATGCCAGAAAATGATTTATAGTTTTCTACAATCTGGGTTGCAGATGACCCTCCAAGCACCTCAGGCCAATAATCATGACGTCTTAGAAAGCCCTCTTCACTATAATAAAAGATCTGCCTTCTGCTATGGGTTGCAAAATCCGCTGGATATATAACCTCGAGCCTTCTTAATACTTCATTTCCTTCCTCCCTAGGCTCTAACTCCTTCACTTGGACTCCAGACATTAGGAAATTGAAAGGAGTAGTCAGGTAGTTCCAAGTCGCATAGCTAGAGAAATAAACCAACTGTAGTTTACTCCATGGGGTCTCGATAGTGTGGCCCTGAAAGGAGTCTTTAGGCTGAAACAAGCTTTCTTCCACCTTATCCCCATCCAAAAGAGAAACTTTTAGAGGACTAAATTCTGAGCTGGTATTTGTACTAAAAATTCCTTTCCATATTCCTTTTTGCTGATGAAGATCCGCTTTGAATTGTACGTCCTTCAAAGGATCATCATGCCCTTTCAATGGCCAAGTTACACCTCCAATATTTAAGTGAGCCTCTAACCCTTGCTGTTGATTCCAGAAATCTGCGCCTCCGTGAAAGTCAATTACTTTTTCTAATAGTTCTGCCGTGTTTTTCATAATTAAAATAGATTCATTTTGTACCAATCAGTACAGTTTAAGTTAAAAAATTTTCATTCCAATATTTCGAGGTTCAATTTTATCACCTCTCTAACTTCCTTTGCACTCCTGCCTGCATTTCGAATCACATTGACTCCAGCCCACAAGCTTTGGAGGTGCAAGCCAATCAACTCAGTTGAAAGTGCAGTTTTTAGGTATCCCGCATTTTTTTCTCGATCAATCGCTTCCATGAATAGTTGCCTGACAACATCCAGCTGATTGGCAGCTACACATTTCAAATGTTCATCATCAACCTGCAAAACCGCATTGACAAAATAGCAGCCAAATTTTCCAAACTGACTTTCCGGATCTGCTACTGCATAGAAAAATTTTCTGATCTCCTCAGTTGGTCTGGCTGAATCCCGTAAGGCCTGCTTAAAGTCCTTCATGTAGTGACTACCAACTCTGTTCACCGACTTTTCAAATAACTCTTGCTTACCACCTTTATATGAATGATAAAAACTTCCTTTCCCGATACCCATCGCTTTAAGTAAGTTTTCAGCCGAAGCATTTTCGTATCCCTTTTCCCAGAAAACAGCAATAGCTTTATCTAGTGCCTGTTCTTCATCAAAAATTTTAGGTCTCCCTGCCATATTCTCCTTATTTCTTTCGTAAAGATATAGTATTGTACTATTTAGTACAAAATAGGTTGCGTTAAATCTTTACTTTTTTTCAAATCTTTTCTGAAAATCACTTATTTAAGAGAGACAGGGCATATTTAATTGATCTTAGAAGGAGAATATCCAAAGTGTTTTTTAAATGAATAGGAGAAATGAGAGAGATTCTCAAACCCTGACACAAAGTAAACTTCAACTGGTTTTTTATTGTCTTCTTTCAAGAGATAATGAGCTAATTCTAGTCTTTTCTGAATTAGCCACTTTTGTGGCGAAATGTGATAGGCTTTACGAAAATCCCGGTTGAATGTCGCAATGCTGCGTCCTGTCAAATAGCTAAATTTCTTCAATGGCATGTTAAACATGTAATTCTTTTCCATGTAGTCTACAAGATTAACCTTCCCTGGTTCAGAAAAGTCTGTAAGTAGACCATCCACGGCTTTATCGATGGACCGCAATATCCCTATGCCCTCCTCTATTTTTAGTTTCGCTATTTCTTCAGGCAGTTGGCTTTCTAATTCAAAATAAGGCTCAAGGGAAGCAAAATAACTTTCAAGTAAAGCATGTGGAGGATAAGTCTGTATCTTTTTATTCGGTACTTGTGTAGCTAATTGATCGACTTTCGAATAATATACCTTCAATCTTTCGGTTTTAAAGGCTACGGCAATTGATTTATAAGGTCTACCATCTTTTGGACGTTTGATTACCATACACAATTGATTTCGCGGAACAAGTAGTATATCACCTACCCGAAAAGTATAAGTCATGTCTGCCGAAACAATATTCATTTCTCCGGAGATCACCCGAATTAAAGTGTGGTATTCAGCAATTGCTTCAGTTTTGAAATCCTTTTCATCAACACATGCTTGAACAATCTCAGCGAACTTTGCTTCTCTTTTATCCATTTCTAAAGCTTTGATAAATACGTTTTTCTATCACTTAATACACTTACTTCTTTCAAAATAGGTTTTCAAAGATTCAAGGTATTCATCGTTTCTTTTTGAATTGTAGGTATCGGCTATTAATATCAGCAACACTAAAAACAAGAGTCCTATAAAAAATCCTTTCCAGAAATAACTCGGTATAGCTACCATCAACCATGCCAATATTGTGATGAAACAAGCAAACCCCAAGAAAGCATAGCGAAAAGAAACATTCATGACTTTTTCCATTCTTCCTATTTCAGATTGTTGCAATTCCAACTCAGTTTCATCTATACGATTCGGTAGCTCCTTGATCATCATATCATTATAATATTTGTTAGAAAGAATAATAACAATTAGCAGGCCTCCTGAAATCAAAAAACCTGTCGCAATCCCCTTGGATATGGGATGAGCTGAGGCTTTGAAAAGTATCAAAATGCCAGCACCCACGAGGAGTATACCAGCTAGAACTACATATGGCACACCGGCCTTCTCGGCTGTATAATAATTATGAATTTCTTCAATCATGGAATTTTTAAATAAATGTAGGATGGCATGGCATGGAAATATCCATTATCATCCTACATATTGATAAGGACACCTTACTTCTTCATCAATTCTGGAAGAACCATTTCATTCTCGAAATCAGCATAAAAGCTTAAATCTTTCCACTTTTCGGCTTCTTCCCATCTTTTAGCACTTGCTTCTTTTACCAGGTTATATGAATCACTTCCAACCAAAATATGTGAGGGAACTTCATCTGCTTCACTCACTTTAAGGATGATTTCAGCCACCTTTTGAGGGTCACTATTCTCATTCCCCCAATAATTTTCAAGAAATTTAATAGTGTTTCCTACTGTAGGTTCATATTCGGGCAATAGCTCTATGGTGTCCGCATAGGCTCGTTTACCCCAGTTGGTACGCATACCTCCAGGCTCCAGTGCTGTGACTTTCACATTAAAAGGAGCAGTTTCTTGAGCGAGCCCTTCTGTGAAGCCGCCTATCGCCCATTTGGATGCATGATAAGCTGCCTGGCCTGCTACAGCCATTCTTCCACCTCCTGATGATATCTGTATAATGTGGCCACTCCGTTGTTTTCTCATATAAGGCAAAACCTCACGGGTAAGTGTAACAACGCCAAAAAAACACGTCTCAACTAGTTTGCGAAAATCTGCTGCTGGCATTTGCTCAAATGGTCGGTTATCTCCATAACCGGCATTGTTCACCAGTACATCAATACGTCCAAAATGTTTAATGCCTTTGCTAACTACTTCTTTGGCCTGACCTTCATCCGTAACATCCAAAGTTTTCACAAGTATCTGATCTCCATACAAAGATTTCAGATCTGATAACTGTTCAACTTTCCGTGCTGTAGCTACCACTTGATGTCCAGATTTTAGAGCTGTTCCTACTATGTTTCTTCCAAGTCCATTCCCGCTTCCGGTCACGAACCAGACTTTACTGTTTGTTTCCATTTTACTATTGATTTATATAGCAAAATTAGAAGTGGCCCTAGTATGAGACTTTGTTGAAAATATCAAGTTTACTTTGTTGAGCGGATCAACCTGTATAGTTTAATAGTTTGCAGCATCCTTTGTGGTTTAAAAATTGAGGTTGCGATATTTATAGCCTTAGCATTTTGAATTGTGCTTTTAATCAAGTTTGGCGTCAAGAATCGAGTAGTGCCAGATATGAAGTGGCATGAGCAGCTAATAGTATGTTTTGCAGGATAATGCCACAATCAAGACTACTGACGTGATAAATGTCAGGGCGAAACCAAGGCAATCAGAAAATAATGTGCTATTCTTTTCATCTTAATAATATTCAGTAATTATTACTCAAGTCCTGGAGCCAGAGGCCAGTCAATCTCAAACCCGACAAGGTTATGTATGTAGTTAGCCATGGTTCGGCCTCCGGCCAGTACCACTACATCGATCATGTTGGCTTCAGAATATCCGGCTTCAAAGAATTGCTCTTTCGTTGCCTCGGAAACCTTTCCGTTTTTGGAGGATAATTCAAGGGAAAACTCAGCCAATGCATGAAGCTTGGGATCAAACGTTGCTGACCCTTTTCGTATCTCTAGTATCTGTTCATCGCTAAACCCTCTTTTCAATACCAGTTGTGTATGTGCAGAAACACAATACTTGCAGCCATTGTATTGGCTCACCACCAAATTCACCACTTCTTTTTCTTTGGCATTCAAGCTGGACTTTCTGTTTTCCAGAGCGAGAAGATCTGTTAGCGCTGTGGCGTTTTTTGCATAGTATGCATACAGATTTGGCACAAAGCCGATACGTTTCTCTAAGGTGTCAAAAAGTACCTGATCGCTGGCAGACACATCGTCTCTGCCTGGAATAAGATATTTTTCCATGATTTTAAATTGTTTTGATAATAGTAAATGGGAACCTTAAAGCTTCACAACTCCCAGTTGCTGAAAGAGGCTCAGGTTATCTTCCAAATGCCAGTTTTCTACAATTTTGCCATCCTCAATTCGGAGGATGTCGATAGCGTTAAACTCAATAGGTTTTCCACTTGGCGCTACTCCGGCAAAAGCCCCCAGATGGGTTCCACTAAATACCATTCGAATAGTTACCTTATCCTTTGTTATAAGTAAATCCTTCACTTCGCATTTCAAATCCGGTACGGCCTTTCTGAATGCATCGGAAGCAAAACTTGGTCCCCCCGGTCCCTGCGGGCGACCTTCCGGGAGGGTTCTATCCATAAACTTCTCCGAGATAGACCTGTCCAGATATTCCTGTTTACCTGTATTCCAGAAAGCATAGAAATACAAGGCTGTTTCTTTTAGCTTATTGGCTTCTTTGGTTGATAGTCCGCCATCAATTGAAACCCGGTCAGGTATGGGAATATCATTATGAGATTGAGGTTTAAAGCGATAAATGTAATAAGGCGGTTTACCATCATCTTCCCCTCCTGTAAATGCAGGTGTGGTATTAAGCTGATTAACCGAAATATAAAAAGAGCCGTCTGGAGCGAGATAGGTATTGTCCGGCCATTTTAATTGATCATCCTGAATAATATGCTCAAGCGTACCATCAGGATTTAATCGAGTGATAGCATGCGCAGTGAGATTAGTGAAATAATGATTTCCCATACCATCAGAAGATGCTCCGTCACTTATTGGTTTTTCACCTACTCGTACAATACTGCTTTGAATAGACTCATCACTGGCGCCATCTCGAAAAAGTTGTGCATCCAGACTATACCAATTGGTTCCATTCATTGCTCCGAAAAAGACTGTATTACCATCAGGACTGATGGTTATTGGGTCGACGGCTACACGGGCTGGTTTCCCACCAAAATAAACCAATTCCCCATCGATCACCATATCGACATCTTCGGCTTCCAGTTCTTTAGCTCCTCCAAATCTTCGGGTATTTTCGGTGGCTAAGTCCATGGCTATAATGCCCGGATTGTTGATATCTGCCATATATGCCCATTGGTGTTCATGATCAATGGCTACATCCTGTATAAAGCTACCTTTTGGGGCTACACTTTCGGGTAGCTCGATTTTTCTAAGAACTTTCCTTTGATCAATATCAAAACACCAAAGTCTGGTTTTACCCAGCTCTTGCCCCATATCAATCACCCAAAGCTTGTCTTCTTTATCAAAGATCAATCCTAAGGGAGAGTCCAGCATTTGGTCGTTTGCTGGGTTTTCATTCTTTTGAAGCGACTTGGCTGGAAAGGGTTCAAATCGCTTTTTACTCTTAATTTCTATAAGCTGAAGATTTCTACTGCCAAGGCTATGGATGGTAGCAAAAACGCGCCCTGATTTGGAAACTGCAACGTCTCCGGGTCTTATGGGCAGCTCTGCAACGATTTCAAGAGATCCATTTTGCCCAACGACCTGATTGATAATACTTAAGCAAAGTATTAGTAGGATTATAAATTGATTGGTTTTCATTTCTTTCTAAGTTGATTTTAAAAAAGGCTGATGAAATCCTCATATCGTAAGAGCTGGGGATAGCTTCAGCCTATGACATTTTAATCATTAAGGGTTACCACTAATTTTCCAATGACATGTCCGGTTTCTTGAAGTTCATGGGCTTTTGATATTTCATCGAATGGGAAGCTTGCTGATACGTGTGGCTTCAAATATCCATTTTCGAGTAATCCAGCAAGAGCCTTCATGTCTTTGCCACTTGACTGTACCAGAAAGAAGAAGCCATTGACTCCTTTGTCCTTTGCCTTTTGCGATACTTCCGCGTTCAGACCGGTAGGAATACTAATGATGGTTCCACCCGGCTTTACTACCTCAAGCGATCGGTCAATATTTTCACCACCAATGGTATCCAGTACAAAATCGATATCCGAAGTTGCTTCCTCAAATTTCACAGAGCGATAATCAATATGTTCATCTGCCCCCAGACCCAAAACAAAATCTCGATTAGCGGCTGAGGAAGTGCCTATCACATAAGCACCTAGATGTTTAGCTAGCTGAACAGCAAAATGGCCTACACCTCCAGAAGCTGCATGAATAAGAACTCTGTCCCCGGCCTTAACAGGATATTGATGGATCATCGCTTGATAAGCGGTAAGCGCTGCTAAGGTTGTTACCGCAGCTTCTTCATGGCTGATCTCACTGGGCTTTAATGCCAATTGATTTGCAGGAGCTGCCACATATTCCGCATAGGCCTGTCCATGACCTGGGAAATTAACCATTCCAAATACTTCATCACCAACTTCAAATTCTTTAACAGCACTACCTGTCTTGGTCACCACTCCAGAAATATCCCACCCAATTACTAAAGGGGAGTGATCCTTCAGTCGACCATATACTCCTTTTCCAGCTCGGGTTTTTACATCTACAGGATTGATACTAATCGCTTTGACTTGTACGAGTACTTCATCATCCTGAATTTTAGGAGAATTGACAAAAGTCACCTGTAGTTGTTCGATTCCTCCAGGCTCGTCCAGTATAATTGCTTGCATTTCTTTATTGTTTTTGGTTTGTATTCATAAACGACAAAAAACACCGATGGATTGGGTGATATTCGGTACATATTTGATATAAATCAGTACTTTTACTACTTCACTGATTACTTATGAAACGGGAAACATTATTTCAGCCATTCGAAATCGTGACGAAGACAGTAGATGAATGTCCTAAGCTTGAGCATATGCATATGTTCTTTGAGTTGGTCTATATCATGGAAGGAACTGGTCAGCAATGCATCAATCAAAATAAGTTTCGATATCATCCCGGACATATGTTCCTGATTACTCCACAGGATTGTCACTCATTTGATATCGAAACCACTACTACATTCTTCTTTCTTAGATTCAATGATATTTATATCAAACAAAGTGGCTTGTGGAAAGATAAGATTGAACAACTCGAGTACATTTTACAAAACGTCAGCCACAAACCAGGCTGTATACTAAAGAACCAAACAGACAAACAATTGGTCAAACCAATGGTGGATGCAATTATACGGGAGTATGTGAATAGGGATTTATACAACAAGGAATTGATAGAACACCTGGTAAATACGATGATTGTGGTGGTGGCAAGAAATATTGCTAAATATCTTCCAGATACGGTTGGTGAACATACAGAAGAGAAAGCCATGGATATTTTGCAGTATATCCATAAACATATTTATGAACCCGAAAAATTAAGAGCTAAAGCAATTAGTGATGAATTCGGAATATCTGAGTCATATTTAGGACGATATTTTAAAAAACACGCTGAAATTAGCTTACAGGAGTATGTTTCAAACTACAGAGTTCAGTTGATAGAACACCGACTGAAACATAGCGACCTTCGAGTTGGCGAAATAGCTAATTCACTTGGTTTTTCTGATGAGAGTCATTTGAATAAGTTTTTTAAGAAGGCCACAGGATTAAGTCCTGTGGCATTTCGTAAGGAATTCAGAAAGGAAATAGCGCAATTTTGACCATCTAAGAGGTAAACTATGGCAGGTATATGCACTCTTTTAAATATGTTGAGTGGAATAGCACGCTTCCAAATGCCACTCGAACCTTTCTGCGTTCAAAAGTGAGTGTAGTGATTGGTTTCGCATGAATCCAGAGTAAATTCATGAGGGTATACACAGAGCCGTCCCCAATAAATTGGCCAATCCATCAACATCTTTTATCTTAGGGCCATGGTAAGAAAAATACTCCTTTCAGTCATCCTATTTTGCGCATTCATGATGGCCAAAGCCCAGGAAACCGTCGCCGAAGCACCCGAGAGCGGTGACTACTTCTCCGATCAAATCAAATTCTACATGGTGGCTTTTATCTTTGCCTTGTCGATCTTCTTTACCGTTCGCACGTTCAGAAATAAGCCGGAAGCTTAATCGCAGGCATCTAGATCAACTCAAACGCCTGAGCAAAACGCACAAGCTCTGCATTGCTGGTGATTTCCAGCTTGGCCAAAATATTTTTGCGATGGGTCCTCACCGTATGCTCAGATAAAAACAACAACTCTGAGAGCTCCTTGCTGGTGTATCCACGGGCCACCAGTGCCAAAACTTCGCGCTCGCGCTTACCCAGAGACTCAAACCGCTCCCAGGCATTTTTCTCCACAAACACCTCGTCCAGCAAATTTCTGATCAGGGCCCCAGGCTTTCCCAGTGTTTGAATGTCATACCCACAGTTGAGATACGTGTGATGGTCAAAAACCGTCTTATGCGTGGAAATCCACTGATAGCCACCCCTGAAATAGAGGCGCTGCAGATAGGAACAAAATCGCTGACCATCAGGATATGCACGCTCAAAACTCTGAACCTCACGAATGGCCCTGCTCATTACCTCAGGATCTGAAATCTGCCGAATACGCTTAAATCCAAGCGCAATGATCATCTCCCGATCCAGCTCCATCCAGTTTTCCAGCGTATGATTCGCGTAGGTAGTATTCAGGGTTTGGCGGTCATTGAAGGTCACAAAAAAGTTGACGTGATCGCACACCGCTCTGAAAGTAGCCTCATCTGTGGAGGCAAGCTTCGCCAGTCGATAAATCTGAGTTTTATCGGCATTGATCAATTCCCTCTCTGTATGAAGCTTCCCCAAAATCGCAACGACAAGTTTTCTTTGCATAATTTTAACGAATCGAGCCTTGAAATCACAGTGACACGGTGAAAACCTCAAACAAGGGGATCACTCCCACAACTGTATTTCTTTCATTCAGAATCAATGGCCAATGGATTTAGAATACCTCCTCACCCTGCTTTTGCTACTACTTAGTGGAATGGCAGCATTCAGCATCTCCACCCTCACAGCAGGCGGAGGAGCCCTACTACTAGTGCCCGTACTCAACCTTCTCATTGGGGTGAACAGCACCGCACCAGTGCTCAATGCCGGCAACCTACTGGGGCGCCCTGTGCGGCTGGTCCTGTACTGGCACCACATCAGCTGGCGGGCAGTGCTCTGGTATGCACCGTTTGCCGTACTGGGTGCCCTCGGTGCAGGCTTTCTGTTTTCCAAAGCCAACCTCCCTGTGCTCCAGTTGATCGTCGGACTGTTTCTCGTCAGCACCGTGTTTCAATACCGCTGGGGCAAGCGGGAGCGATCCTTTCCCATGACCTTCCCCCTACTGGCGCCCCTGGGGGTGGTGATCTCCGCCATCGGTACACTCATAGGCGCCGGTGGCCCGTTGCTCAATCCCTTCTACCTCAACCTGGGTCTTTCCAAAGAGGCCCTGATTGCCACCAAAACGGCCAATAGCTTCCTGATGGGACTGGCCCAAATCGGGTCATACACCTACTTCGGACTCATGTCCACAGTAGAGTGGCATCAGGCCCTTGCCCTGGGGATCGGGATTTCGGCTGGAAATTACCTGGGCAAAAAGGTGCTTCGCAAAGTCAGCGACCTAAGTTTCAGAAAATGGGCCATTGCTTTTATGGTCATCAGTGGACTCATGCTAATCGCGCAGGCCATTTGGTAAAATTTCGGCAAACCACTATATATTGAGCCAGAACAACTAAAGCCTAAATGGAATCATCGTCTGTACAGATCGTCAAGTATTCGGGAGAAACTACCCCTTTTGACATTGATAAACTGCGGCAGAGTCTGCTGGATGCCGGCGCCACAGAATCCGCCACGGCGCGCATTTCCAGAAAAATAGCTGATGAACTCTACGATGGCATCAGCACCAAACAAATTTACCAGCGCGCACACCGCCTGCTCCGAAATCATGCCCAGTCCAAAGCTTCACGATATGGCCTAAAAAAAGCCATCCTCAACATGGGACCTACAGGATATCCCTTTGAACTGTTCGTAGGGGAGCTGATGAAGGCCCAGGGATTTACGGTGAAGGTAGGCACGGTGATGCCCGGCAAGTGTGTGACCCACGAAGTGGACGTCTATGCCGAAAATGAAAAAATGGTGCGCATGATGGAGTGCAAATTTCATAACCGGTTGGGATATAAAACGGATGTGAAGGTGACGATGTACATCAAGTCTCGCTTTGAAGACCTGGAGTCCGTCTGGAAAAATGATGCGCAGATCAGCCATAAAAAGCACGAAGGCTGGGTAGTGACCAATGCCCGGTTCACCAAAGATGCCATTGATTTCGGCACGTGCTCGCGGCTGCAGCTACTCAGCTGGGACTATCCTGCACAGGGCAGCCTGAAAAGTCTGGTGACCAGACACAGGCTGTATCCGATCACCACCATCGGCGCGCTTTCCAAATCCAATAAAGAGCTCCTGATGAAAAAAGGGATAGTGCTTGCCAAAACCCTCTGGGAGCAGCCCGAGGCCCTCGAAGGATTGGGCCTGGAAAGCTCCAAAATAGACAAAATACTTACAGAGGCTCAGACGATTTGTGATTTGTGAAAAGAAGTGTTGTTGATTCTAGGCAGGTGTGGGCAGGCGCTTTTCTGAAGCCTCCGGGTTGTGTGATGACAAGTAAAGGGTAGTAAATTAATTATGGAGTTTTCTTGAAATAGTAGCTGGAATAAGTTTCTCTGTCGTTGGGTGGAGTGGGATCTTGGCCATTGAAGTACACCTCCATCACTCCGGCATATTTGGTACGGGCGGGGAAATGTACCTCCACCGTATCCCAATCCTGGTTTCCCACATACACATAATAGTATCTGGAGAAGGCCGAGTCGAGCACACATTGGTTGAAGCAGTTGAGCTCCTGATACGGACCAGGGCTAAATCCTACTGTCCACCAATCTGTATTGTACACTTTACGTGTTGTATGATACATGGTGTCATGAGTCATATTGAGTACTACTACCGTGTCTGGATGAATAGCTTTATCAGTTGGTCCCATTAGGTTTTCGTATGTATCTGGATCCACAAAGCTCCATGAAAAGCCTCTACAAGGCTCCCCTTTTCCGAGGCACGTGGTGTCCTTATTATTGGGGAATACATCACCATCACATGAAGAAATCAATAGGATGGAGGGGATGAGCACTACAAATAGACAGATACCAATGAATTCGGAGATCCTCATCCTTAAAAATAATCAATTACCGATGATAGCAACTAACGAAACGGTGGTTTAGATATACAGTCCTAGTTTCATGCTTTTGGTCATTGCAGGAATTGTGCGCACTCATCTGTCTTCATCTCTATTTTACCACTCCACCAATCCTTAGTGAGGTAGAGACTGAGTTCTGTTTCCGCTTCAAGGTCTATCAGTTGGTTCCTGAGTTAAATGCTCCTCAACCCAATGGCACTGGGCCACAACCTGCTATTAAATATTTTATTGGCTCGTTCTAAGACCTGAACCACTCATCAAATAAAACCCCATTGAACAAAACCGACCTTCCTTAATTTCCATAAAACCATTAATTTCCCCTTCAATCAAAAAACACAACACACAACCATCATTCCTTTATCTAACCCATGACCAAAATCATTCGCAAGACCCTCCCCAGAGATATCAGTGTTGGGGTACTAGTGATCATTTTTGCTATTGTCTTTTTCCTGGCTGGTCAGCTTTTTGAAAAAAATCAACCCAACATTGAGCAATTCACGAGCATCTATCTCGGGGAGTTTCTGGTAAGCACTGCGGTCATCGTGATGATCCTGATCCTGTGGGAGGAAATTCTTTTCCCCGTGAAAATCAAACCAGATGGTGATGGATTGATTTTTCGGAATCATGCCACAAAGTTGATTGTGCAGGCCCTGATTTACCTGATCATTCCGGCCATTGTGGTCTTCCTGGTTTTCACGTACGAAGTAAGCCCTTTCCGCTTTTACGGATGGGCAGCGGTTTGTACGATTCTGCCGGTAGTGGGTAAGCTGGTATCCGGCATCAACAATTACAATGACTTTTTGAAGCTCACCACCAGTTCGATCGCGTATAAAAACAATGAGAAGGAAGGGGTCATCGAACTGAAAGATATCCAACAGATTCGCATGATTAAGGATGACTCCAATGATCTTCAGAAGTTGGAATTGGACTTGACCTCAGGAGCTCCTATCACCATTGACCTGGATGAAATGGAGCTGGAAGCTTATTATGAATCCATTGAGGAATACATCAAGACTCACTACAAGAGTTCGTTGTAGTGTTTACTCTCTTTTCACTCACAAATCATTGTAATTAAGCACCGTGTACTCCTTCACAAATGCTTTCAGCTTGGCGTCTGACCCCAGCACTATCAGGTAATCATCCTCTCCTATGAAGGTGTCTGCCGAAGGCGCAGGGATCAGCCCCTTGATATTATCTTTCACCCCTAGCACGATCACGCCGGTGGACGCTGCTATATTCAGCTCTTTCAATGTCTTGTCCTTGTACTCGGGCTTCAGATTTTCATACCCCACCTCCTCCAGGTGGTAACTGGTTTCAGACACCCCATTGAGCAGGTCCAGAAACTCTATAACAATCGGCTTGGTGACCAGCTGGGCCATAAACATGCCACCGAGTATATCTGGCATCACCACTTTATTGGCCCCTGCCCTGTATAGCTTATTCTCTGTGTCTTTGCTGGAGGCCCTCACAATGATCATGATTTGATCATTGAGGTGGCGCGCGGTGAGGGTAATAAACACATTGGCAGCATCTGAGGGTGTGGTGATGATAATGGTGCTGGCCTTTTCGATGCCTACAATACGCAGGTGATCATCTTCTGTGGCATCTCCTATTAACTGTTTCATCGAATCAGGAATGACCTGAGCCATCTCGGGATCCTTTTCGATGATCACAAATTCTTTACCACTCTTTTGCAACTCATCACAAGCCATACTGCCGTTTCGGCCAAACCCGCACACAATGACATGGTTTTTTAGTTTACTGATTTCCATACCCGATCGATAGCTTTTAAAGATTGTTTTTAGTTTTCCCTCGAAAAAGTAGCTGGAGACCACCGAAACCACATAGGCGAACAGCCCGAGGTTCATGAGGATATAAATAGAAGTAAAAACCCTTCCGGCAGAACTGAGCTCTTTCACCTCTGTGAAACCCACTGTACCCACCGTGATGATCGTCATATACAGAGCATTGACAAAGTTCAGGTCTTCGATAAGGGTAAACCCGGTAAGACCTACCAACAGGCTAAATATAAAGAGGGCAACCGCTGTAATGAGACTCTCCAGTTGCTTGTTCATTCTGTAATTTGCTTAAAGCCAGACATTCTCCACATTCATGTGATACTCAGGTGGGGCTTTCAGGGAAATTACAGAAATTTTTCTCAGGACAGAAACCGTCTCACTTTTTCTTTTTCAGAATGACCGCAGAAATCGCCGATATCAGGAGTCCCACAGGGAAAATCTCCAAAAAGGTAAATCCAGCCATCACCAGTGGGTTCTCATAGAGTTCCATCCACTCCTTCATTTCCTGCTGCTTCACTGCGATCTCCGCAGCACTCATTCCTTCTTTGGCATACTCCTGCATTTGATACGCCGAGTACTGGTCCATGAAGTCAGGCATGAAATTGGGGTAGTAAATCATCCAACCCACTACATAGATACCAGAAGCCACCAGTACAATGTAAAGCCCCATAAAGAAGGCCTTCTTGAATGAGATCACTCCCGCCAAAGTGGTATCCCGATAGTTTTTGATGCCTAGAAACACCGCGGACAGTGCCACGATCATGGTCAGATAACCCAAAAACTCCCCCTGCGAGAAATCATACGGTTCGCCCTCTGCCGGAGCAAAAATGAGCTGGGTAATCCACCAGCTAATGATGATGACCAGTCCGCTGATCAGTCCAAACTGCAAAGCCTTTTTAAGTTGCGCATTCATGTTTTCTTTCTTTTGATGATTGAAATAAATAAGGCCTCAAGGAAAATAAAAAAACCAAAGTACCCTTCATACTTTCGGGTGATTTTTACTTTTTGGTACTTTCTGGTGAGCTGGTGATGCCAAAGTCCCGCACTTTCTGAATGGCCTGCGTGCGACTGGATACATTGAGCTTTTGGTAAATATTGGAGAGGTGGGTTTTGGTGGTATTGAGTGATACAAACAGACGGTCAGCGATCTCCTGATTGGAACATCCATCCACCAGCAGACTGAGCACCTCAGTCTCCCGGGCACTCAGCTGGAGGGCCTGTGCCCTCGACTGGTCAATAAGTGTGGCCTGGCGCCGCTTATAGAGCTGAATTCCTACCCACACGCCCAGCACCATAAAAATGGCCGCAATGACCACCCCAAATACCTCCAGCCGGAGATCCCGCACCATGGTGCGGTAGTGGAGTACTTGCAGCAGCAGCAAAAGCACGCCTGTGGCCCCGCCATATATCCAGTAGCTCCTCTTCATGATTACATTTTTTGCTGCATGGCACGGATGCGCTCCAACAGCGGAGGATGAGAATAATGTACGAATACATAAGCCGGATGCGGAGTAAGATTAGACAAGTGATCGCTGCTCAGTTTTTTGAGCCCATCTATGAGCGGCTGACCAGCATAGGTGGTCACCGCATATTCGTCCGCTTCAAACTCATTTTTTCGACTCAGCGCATTGCTAAACAGTCCCAAAATCCTGGATACGGGCGTGTACAGGATGGCAAATGCCAGCATGTTTAGATGAAGGGTTGTAATATCGCCACCCATGGCCCAGCTCACCTCACTGTTGAAGATCATTTTGGAAAGCAGGAAAAGCATCAACCCAATGGTGAGGATACTAATCACCGTGCCCAGAATGATATGTTTTTTCTTAAAGTGACCCACCTCATGTGCAAAGACAGCCGTGAGCTCTTCGGTGGTATGTTGCGCTATCAGGGTATCAAACAAGACCACTTTTTTCTTTTTGCCCAAGCCTGAAAAAAAGGCATTTCCCTTGCTCGACCTTTTGGAGCCATCCATCACAAAGATACTCTTCAGGGGAAATTTCACCTGCTCACTATACGCTTGTATGGATTCCTTCAGAGATCCCTCCTCTAGCGGAGTGAGCTTATTGAAAAGTGGTAACAGCAGGGAGGTATAAAACACGTTCAGGAACAAAATAAAGACGGTAATGATGATCCAGAAATAGACCCAAAAGCCACTCCCCATGGCCATCACCAGGTAAATAAGGGCCGCCAGCAGAATGCCGCCTATCAGGAGTGTGAGTACATACCCTTTCAGTTTGTCCAGCCAAAAAGTCTTTGGGGTCATTTTATTAAAACCAAATTTCTCTTCGATCACAAAAGTTTGGTACCAGGAAAAAGGGGTCCCAAAAACATCAGAAATGATAAATACCGCTCCAAAAAACAATAGCGTGGTGAGCGGCTCAAAAGGGGAAAATCCACGTAGCCATTTGTCCAGAAGTCCAAACCATCCAAAATAAATGGCCGCAAACATGAGCACAAAACTGAGTGTGGCGGTAAGGGTGCCAAATTGTGAGGTAGCTCGCTGGTAGGCCTGCGATTTGGCATACTTTTCGTTATCATAAATCCCGTTCAGCTCTGAGGGGATCGGCTTTTTAGAACTTTTATTATTGAGGTGAGTGATGACTCGCTCAAACACGAAATCGAAAGTAATGATCACCAGCAGGACAATGAGTATTGTTTGTTCATTCCACATGACTCAAAACTATGCAGAACAAGCGAATAAAGCCGAAAAATGGGTTTTAGAAATTACCCATTTAGGGGTATTTGAAGTGATCTTACTTGCTAGTACCTTTGTTAAGGCAATTAGAATATTACAACTAATGCGTCAAATATTCCAATCACAATTTTTTAAACGTCTACAATCCAATTTCCACTACTATGAAACAATTACTTAATTTATTACTCGCACTCGCCATGGTGTTGACTCTGTCATTCTGTAATAAGGATGATGATCCCAAGCCTGGAGACAAAGACCCTACTGACACTACAGATACCACCAGCAATGTGGTAAAACTCACACCTGAGCAAAATAAAGAACTTCTCCAAACCATTGGAGTCCAGTTTGTAAACGAAATGTCCGCTATGCAGCAGACTGAAGGTATACAGGCGCTCACTTCCTTTGGCCTTTTAGTAGAAGGTGAAGACGATGATCCAGACCCGGGTGTTCCCAACCAATTGATGAAGATCAACAAAGCCATCATCGCTTTTGCTCATGGGCGCATATCGGCCAATCAATTTGGGGCCCTACCAGTAGCTCTAAGAACTGATGACGATGATGATGACTTTGAGTCTCTCCAGGAACTGTTTGATGAGGCCACAGGTACTTATGACTGGAATGCCGCAACTGAGGAGTTTGACTATACAGACAACAGTAGCGACAAAATCATTTTCAAATATCCTACGCCAGAAACCGGAACATCCAACAATACTACCCTCACATTTAGCAACTACTCCAGCGTGGAGATAGCTAATCCAATTGATGAAGAGTACACTGGAGACCTCCCAACGAGCCTGGACGTAGAGCTGAAATTAGATGGTGTCACTCAGGTGACCTACGGTTTTGAGGTAGATTATAACAGTGAGGGAGTTCCTGAGAAAGTGGAAACAGCCCTTTTTGTGAACCCATTTACTTTATCTGTTGACCTCACAAACAACAAGTCCAAAATTGGAACAGGTGTAGATTTTTCTAATGGCACCAAAACGCTGATTGCTACAAGTGTAGAATTCAATGGTGACTTCTCTGATGCTGCCATAGAAGCTGCAGAGGAAGATGAAGAAAAACTAAAGGACGTCATCCATGATGCCAATTTCTCTTTCACCCTGTTGGATCTGAAAATGGTGGCTGATGTAGATTTCGCAAATTTCTATCCTAAAGTGTATAATCTGGATACGTATTATGACGATTATGACGGAAACACCGATCCAAAGCCCGACCTGGAGGCCAATGCTGAAAAATTGGAAGCTGCACTCAATGACCATGTAAGCCTGACTACTTCCTATGTAAGCACTGGTAAGATCGCCGCAGAAGTGGAGTGGTACACCTTTGTGGAGTCTGAGGAGTACTGCTGTGGCACTGACTACAGCGTGGAGCTGGGTGCACGCATGATCTTTGAAGATGGCAGCAAGGTAGACCTGGAAGATTATCTGGAAACAGGATTTGGTCAGCTAGAGGGAGCCATCAACGACTTGCTGGATCAGATCAGCGAAGACATTGGTGAAGATCTGGAGCACATCGAATTTTAAATTTCTTAGTAGAGTTTTTCTCATAAAAATGACTGTCCGGCTTCCGGGCAGTCATTTTATTTTAAGACTATCCTGTGGTAACTGGCACCATATCCACCCCACACACCCAGCGCTGGTTTTGTGCCCCGGATATTACTCTCCACTTCGTTTCCCGAAGACCCAAAGGGATTACCTGCTGAGTAAAGTTCACGCTCCAGGGTCCTCCAAAAGTCAAAATGCACCTGATCCAACGTGCAAAACTTTACATTCACAGTATCCCCTTTCGTGAAATACACATCCTGAGCAACCTTAGTAAAGTCAGCAGGTTGCTTCAAAATGGGATAACGAAATGATTCACCGTTAAAAGCCCTGTCGGAGAGGGTAGATTGATACGCCGGAATGTATCGATCATTCTTGCTGATAATTCTGGTGAAGGAGCGATAGCGATTGACCGCACTGCCGTCATCTTTGAACCGTACCCAGATATTCACCAATGAATCCGACGGACCATCCTGCAAAAACCACAAGCTATCCAAAGCCACTGGTGCAGGAATGGTAGTCGTGGCGGTGTAGGTCTCCCCCCTGCTTCGCACCTCCAGGGTATACTCCTTGCCAATGACCCCACGCAGAGCTGTACCCCGGTAGTAATAGGGCGGGAAATAACCTTCATTTCTGAATAAGGTGAGCACTTCTTCATTTTCGCCATCAGACACTGACACCCTCGCTGTAGTGACAATCAGATCCAGTAGGTTCATAGAGTCTACAGGATCATAAAATCCGGAACTCAGCGTGAGGTACACAATGGGAAACTGCCCTTGTTCGATCGCTCCGTCAATGACGAGCTTCTGCTCAGAAGTAGGTAGCCCCTCCTCTATGGGTTCACATCCCCAGATCAAAAGCATCGATACGATCAGATAGATTGGTTTCATCAGAAGCTATATTCAAAACTAAGTGAAGGCAAAACCGGAAAGAGCGCCACTTCCTTCAAACTAATGTCCAGGGCATAGGCAGATACATCACCCTTTACATCGAAATACACAAAATAGGGATTTCGACGATTGTAGACATTGTACACAGAAAACACCCAGGTTACCTGTTCATTCCCGTTGGGGTGCCAGCTGGCAGCAACATCCAGCCGGTGGTACATGGGCAGACGAAAGGCATTTCTGTCCGAGTACTCGCTCACAATACTCTCATTAATAACATATTTGGCCACTGGCACCGTGAGGTTATTGCCCGAGCTGAGCTTAAATAATCCTGAAAATGACCAGTTGCCGAGATGGTAAGTCCCTATAAGGTTGAGGTCATGGGTCCGGTCATACTTGGCGCGAAAGGTTTCTCCCCCCTGCACTTCTTCAAAGCTTCGCTCGGTCTTACTGAGGGTGTAGCTGGCCTGGTACTCAACCGATCCCGCATCTTTGGTTACTGAAAACTCTACGCCGTAGGATTGGCCCTTTCCGAAGATAAAATCATCATCAAAATTCTTACTACCAGAGTACCCGGCAATGGCCCCGTTTCTGTACTCGATCTGATTTTGTAATAGTTTGTAATACCCCTCTACCGAATATTTTATCTGGCTGGAAAGGAGGCTGTAATAACCCAGCGCCACCTGATGTGCCTTCTGGGGGCGAATCTTCTGAGAACTGGGCACCCAGATATCAGTAGGCAAAGAGACCGACCCCAGGGGAGACAGGTGGATGTACTGAACATTCCGGTCATAGGAGGCCTTTAACGCACTGTTTTGATTCATCAAATAATTGACCCTCACCCGTGGCTCAGGACTCACGTAATGTTGCACCCATTCGCCATGTGAAAAATGTGTGGAGTCCACGGATACCAGATTCTCTGTGGTCTCGTAGCGCGTGAAGGGTCCCAGGTGTACAAAACTACTCAGGCGCAACCCCAGCCCGATTCGCAACTGCTCTGTAAGTGTGATCTCATCGTCCACACTCACCGCCAGCTCAGCGGTAGGGAGCCAGGACACTTCAGAAAGATTAAACTCCTCCTGGGTGGATTCTATATGCACCTGACTCGGTCTGAAGCTTCTGTAAGAATACTCCGCACCAAAGGTCAGCTGATGTGATCCCCTGGTCAGAAAAACGTTGGCACCCGCTCTGGCATTGGCAATGTATGAATCCAGGTCAATCTGATAGATGCTCAACCCGGCCCCATAACGTTGTTCGTAGCGTCCCAACGTGGCGTAGACCTCCCCGTCCAGATCAGCATTGGCCATCCATTTCCAGTTCACTCCGCCATTAAGCGTTTTCCAATAAATATGATTTTCGAAGGTACGCTCACTCCGGAAAAGGTAATCGTCGGTACCCATGAAACCAACCAGTGAAAGCGTATGGTGACTGTTGATTCGGTGATTGTATTTCAAAATCAAATCTGAAAAGCGATAGTCGGTGCGCCGGCTGATCTCGCTTTCATCATCCATCAGATTCTGCGTAATCAGGTCGAGGTAGGACCTCCGGGCTGCCACCAGTAGGGAAGATTTCTGTTTGATCACAGGTATTTCCAGGCTTACACCTCCCGCCAGCACTCCTACTTTCACATGTCCATGAAAGGCGTCCACATCGGGATTGATGGTCTCTATCCGCATCATGGATGAAAGCCTGCCCCCAATCGCTGCAGGAAAACCACTTTTCATAAAACTCACCTGGTCGATGGCTTTGGGATTGAAGGTAGAAAAGAAACCAAACAAGTGATTGGTATTATAGAGCTCTAAATGGTCAAGCTCAATGGCATTCTGATCAATACCACCACCACGAACGTAATAGCCATTATTTCCATCGGTACCTGAGGCCACCCCGGACTGGCTTTGAATAAACTTAAGGGGATCCTGCTCGCCCAGCAGGTAAGGCAGCTCGCTCTCCCCTTCCATGCTGAAGGTGACATAGCCAGTACCCGTTTCCTGCAGTTGCTGCCTGGGTTCGTTTCCCCTGATCTCCACGGCCTCCATCACCACCTCATCGGACTCCAAAATGATCAGAAGTGTTGTGTCTCCACTGATCGGAAAAGTATTTTGCACCGGTTTAAAACCTACAAAAGTGATTTGAAAACCAATCTCAGTTCCTGAAATCTCCTTACTGACCTTACCATTGGTATTGGTGATCAAAACCTCTCCACTCTCCAGCAGGACGGTAGCGCCCAATACCGGCGCCCGCTCGCTATCCTTCACTTGCCAGGTGACGACAGATTGTGCAAAAGAACCACCAGTCAACGCAAAAAAAATGACCAGCAAGACACCTCGAATCATTTGACTAAGATATTCGGAAAAACACACCTCCAAAAGTGAGACACCAATAATCCCTATAAAGAGGTATGCTTAGAAAATAAAGGGAACGGGGCACCTCAGCTGACGCACCTCGCGTGAAGGCTTACGTGGATCAGAAAGGTCAAAAGCATAAATAAGCGAGATCTCATGAGCACCCCCACTACCTATTCCCAGATCAGAAATGGTATAATCAAAGCTATATCCAATGGTGAGATTATTCTTATTGATCCCTATCATGGAAATGATGGCCTCACTGTTTTTGGTGCTTGTGAAACCATCGATCGGCAGCCCACGGTACCAGGCGCCCAACAAGATAGGCTCCAGCGTAAAATAAAGGCCCACATCCAACTGCTTAAATGACCCTTGCTGCTTATAGTTTACCGAGGGTGTCATACTTCGCTCACGACCCTTGCCCTGTGGCCTGGCGCGTTTGTTGATCTCCGTGAAAAGGATCTTGTAGCCCCCATGCAGGGAAAACTTTCGCGGAAGCGGCGCATCTCCACCGGCTACCGCCTGATTGGGCTCCAGTACGTGGTGCATGGATGCTCCAAACCACATTTTATCATTGTATAAAATGCCACCAAAAGCCAGATCGAAAAACCTGGCGCTAAAGCCAGTATCGAAAGTCTCCCCGGTGGTGGGACGTACCTGACCGGAGTTATCAAACTGATCTCCAAAGGTCAACCGGTCAAAATTCAAATCCCTGAAATAGTAAGACGCTTCCACTCCTGGCCTGAAAGTCCATGTGTCTGTAAGATTCAGCTGATAGGCATACTGCAGACCAATATTCGTTGATCTAAGGCCGGCTATCCCCTCCTGATCGGTATTCACAATCAGTCCAAGGGCACTGAATTCATCTTCGAAAAAGTAGTCGATAAAAAAGGAATAAGTCACATAATTGGCATCTATGGATGGCCACTGATTCCGATAATTCAAGCCTGCACGCCCGATTTGATTGATCCCTACCAACCCCGGATTGAGGTACATAGGCGCTGCATAATACTGTGAAAACTGCGGGTCCTGAGCTTTTAAGTTGTTGGTGGAAAGTAGGCTAACCAGTACAAACAAAAAACTCAGTCGGCAGAACAAACGCAGCTGATGTGAATTAAAATGAATCAAATTAAGTGTCAAATTGATTTTTGCCTTAAAGTTGCTAAACTAGGTAATGTAACGTAAAGTTTACCGTTAGTATTTTATGCTAAATTTACATAGTGTTGTGATGCTAAGGACATTTTCCCTCTAAATAACCCTTAATAAGTTTAATGTCAAAGATTTTGCGTTCAGGTGTAATCAAATTTATTCTCTGCTTTTTCATGGTCCCGTCTGCGGTGGTGGCCCAGAATATCACAGAGACTCAGTGGTATTTTGGAAACTCACCAGATGCCTTTGTGATAGATAAAAATGGGCGAACCCCCAATATCGTGGACAATCAGGTGACCCCTTTTGGCACCAATGGCTCCACGGTAATCAGTGATCAGGAGAAAGGGAATCTTCTTTTCTATTCGGATGGTCAGGTGATCTATGACAACACCCATCAGGCGCTCCCCGGACTGGGTGCCGCTACCCTCAGTGCAGACCTTACCAAAATACAGCCCGTGGTCTCCTGCCCTTTTCCTGATGGCACTCCTCAATACTATATTTTTACCAACACCGGCAGTGCCATTGAATTCACCGTGGTGGATGCCTCCCTTCCGGGAAATTCCACGATTCTTCAATTTCCATTGGGAGATGTCTCAGGCGCGATCAACCAACCCACGGGCCTGAACAACCCCGGAGAACTGATGAAAATACTGGAAAGTGCTGATGGGCAGCGCTATTGGCTGGTAACCCAGGAAGCCACCACCCTGAACTTTCAGGTCACCGAGATTAACAGTACCGGGCTAGGTGCCACAACGAGCTATGATGTCTTCCCGGCAGCTTTACCCCGATTTCAGGCCACAGCTCTGGCCATCAAAACAGATACCACCGGCACTTATGTGGCGGCATCCCCCAAAAATGCCAATCGAAACACCATACTATTGGATTTTGATCCACTCACCGGAGCATTGGCTTTCAACCAGCAGGTAATCGGCTCGGGCTTTGACGACTCTGGCACTTCTGTGATTTATGATACCGAATGGTCAAATGATGGCTCCAAACTCTACATTTCCCGAACTGGAGATGACACCAATCAGGGAAACATCTATCAGATTGATTTTGCAGACACTGTCAATGCGAACCCTCCGGTTACGCCTATCCTCAACAATGCGTACTTCCGAAGCTATGGACTCAAAAGAGCCATAGACGGCAATATTTATCACCTCTATCAGAGAAACAGCACAGCGCCCTTTATTCTGGGCAGAATCAATCGACCGGACAGCGCTGCGGCTATCGGGGTGTTTTACGACAGTCTGGTCTTCTCTAATAACTTCAACGGCACCCAGTTTCCTGAATTTGCACCGGCCTACATGCCTACCAACTTCTTTACCATGAGCTTCACTTATCTGGACTCCTGTGTGGAAAGCGCTACCAAGTTTATAGCGCTGGTAGACCCCTTGCCCAATAACTACTTTTGGAACTTTGGTGATGGTACTGGTAGCGTGGGACCCGCTCCCATCCATACTTATGATTTGGCCAGTGGCTACTTTGTGACACTCACCGCTGAACTCAATGGCACTTTCCAGTCAGTCACGCTACCTGTGGACATTCTGCCCGGAGACTCGGCAGTGGATTTGGGAAACGACACCACCATCTGTGTGGATGAGACGCTTATGCTGGATGCGGGAGATGGCATATCCTACTTGTGGAGTACCGGAGAACTTACTCAAACCATTGAAGTGGACACCGCAGGTACCTACTGGGTAGAGGTGACCGGCCCTTCAGGGTGTACTTCGTTTGACGACATTGTGGTTACTGAGTATGGAGTGCAGCGGCAGGTTTTCAACCAATGGTATTTTGGTGAAATGGCCGGGTTAGACTTTAACTCCAATCCGCCCGCGCCCTTACTGGACGGTATGATTTTCTCGGAGGAAGGCTGTGCCACCATGTCAGACGACAATGGTCAATTGCTTTTCTATACCAATGGATCCACGGTCTGGAACAAAGACCACCTGGTGATGGCCAATGGACAGGGCATTGGTGGAGACAGTACGGCGGCCCAGTCTTCCATTATTCTGCCCTTCCCCGATGACAACACCATGTTCTACATTTTCACCACCGAAGAGGTTTACGGGGACTTTACTTTCAATCTGAAAATGTCCATTGTAGACATGAAAAAGGACACCGCTCGCGGGCAGGTATTGGTCAAAAACATCCCCATCATAGAATGCAGCACAGAAAGAGTCACTGCATCAGGATTTGGCGGCACCCCCTGGCTCCTGGCCCATGAGTACGGCAACAATAACTTCAGGGCCTACCAGATCAACACCAATGGCGTGATAGGCGCCATACATTCCTCTGCCGGGGAGCCTCACGTATTCCAGAGCGAACCGCGGGCCACAGGTTATATGAAATTCTCACCTGCTGGAGATCTGGTGGCTGTGGTGGTACCAGGTAGCCCCAACTACATCGACCTGTTGAATTTTGACCTGACCACCGGACAGGTCAGCAACTCGCGGTTGATTGACATTGAAGAAGCTGGTGAAGCCTATGGTTTAGAATTTTCGGGTGATGGTCTCAAACTATATGTCACTACCACAGGAGTCAACTCCAAGCTAATCCAGTATGACCTGGACAGTATCAACTCACAAAATCCGGCAGCTGACATTCAGGCCACCAAATTTGATGGCTACGGTGCCACTTTGCCCGGTTATGGCGCACTACAGCGTGGACCAAATGGAGTGATCTACCTGGCCATAGACGGACAGACACAAATAGGTTCGATCAGCAGCCCCGGTGGTAACGATCTGACGGCATCCTATCAGGAAACCAATACCGATCTTGGAGGAAGAACCTCCAGGCTGGGTTTGCCCAACTTCACCCAGCAGATCACGGCTGCCCCGCAGCAACCCGGAATCACCACAGAGGTGGCATGTGCGGGCCAGCCCACTTCCTTTACGGCCGTAGGCCGTGATAGCAGCATCGAAACCTATAGCTGGGACTTTGGTGACACCACGGGTGTAGTCACAGATCAGAACCCACAGCATACCTACCTCAACCCCGGAACCTACATCGTCCAGTTGACCCTGAGCAACCGGTGCGACATGGACAGCGTGCTCCGGGACACTGTGGAGGTTTTCAATATCCCTTTGCTTCCTACAGTACCTACGGACACCGCACTATGTGGTGGTCCGGTCACACTCTTTGCATGGGACACGGATGATCCAGGCCTCAACTACTACTGGTCATCAGGAGACACCACCAGAGCAGTCACTTTTACCGCTCCTACCATTGTAAACGTGGCCATCATCAATGACGATGGTTGTAGCTCAGACACCCTGACAGTATTCATTGGCGAGGATGAATCATTCATTGACTTGGGGCCAGATCGGCTGATTTGTCAAAATGATACACTGATTTTAGACTCAAATGACCCTGGACCAAATTACACCTGGTACCGGGATGGTGTAGTGGTCGGTGATCAAAGAACCCAATTGGTAGCTTCAGGAAGTCCTGGGGACTTTCTTTACGCCGTGGAAGTGATCAATGATTTCTCTGGGTGTATTTACAGGGACACCATCCAGATCACCGTGCAGGGTGGCCCACAGGCCATCCAGTCCAATATACTCACGCCAGATTGCGGGCAGGCCAACGGTTCGTTTACGCTGGACATTAGTACTACAGGTAATTATAGTTACGCGCTCTCGGGCCCTGTCACTGCCGGACCGCTCAATTTTGATGGGCCCGGCACCACACCAGCTTTCACGGGCTTGCCTGCTGGCACTTACACCTCGACAGTGACCAATACAGTGACGGGATGTAGCACTGATGAAATTGTGCTCCTGGAAGATAATGCGCCTTTTGAAATGGAGGCCGTGGGTGAGAACGCCTGCGCCCTCACTGGCGATATCTCAGTCCGGTTTAGCAATCGCATTCCCGCCAGAGTGGAAATAAACGTAGTGAATGAAGCCGGCAACAATGTCTTTAGCTCTACAGAAACCCTGACCCGGAGCACCTTTACCATCAATGACCTGGATAGCGGACTCTACTTCGTGGAAGTGCGCGATACCAATCCACCAAACTGTATCCAATCGGACACTGTTCGGCTAAGTGTCTCGAACGAATGCTACCGTACCATATTTGTTCCCAATGCGTTCAGTCCAAATGGAAATGGCGCCAATGATGAGTGGTTTGCTTTTCCCAATGAATTTGTGGATCAGTTTCAGGTCTATGTTTTCAATCGTTGGGGCGACCTGGTTTTTTATTCCAACAATAAAAACTTCAGGTGGGACGGTTCTTTTGCAGGCGGGGAAGTACCCATGGGTACCTATGCTTATCGCATGCTTTTCACCAGCACGCTGGAGCCAGAAAAAGGCACCTTTGAACAGTATGGTTCTGTGACGGTTGTAAAATAAGCATGATGACATTTTTCGATCAGGTATATCAAAAACTCTTTTCTAAGCCGGAAACCTCCAATGAGGTACTGGTCTACGAACCCATCTCGAGAAATGAGCATTACTCAGAAAGTTATGCCTTCTGGCTGCACTCTGTCAATCATAAAAAGCTCATCCGGCAAGTAGCTGAGTCATATTTACTGAAGCAAAACAATCTGGTTGGAGAACCTGATGTCCACCTGCTGTCCACCAGCCTCTCCAATGGCTTTGCCATCTCCTTCAATGAAGAAATAGACAAGAAAGAATTTCAGTTTTTCTTTGACTGGCTGGGCGAAAAAGTGGAAGCCCTGCCATATAAACGATCCAACAGCGATGTGACTATCACTGATAAGGGCAATGTGATCGAATCCAAGGAAAAGCATTACTTCAAGCCCATTCAGCAATCACAGGAGGCTCCCCTTGATCAGCAGTTTGGCAATATCCTGATCGAACACATATCCATTGATAATCGTCCAAGTTTTATCAAATTAGTGGCCAATACGTATAATGACAGAATGTATAAAAACCCTGACAGCTTTGAGGTTTTGGCCAAATATTTGTTTGAGGTTAATTGAAATTAAGAATCTAATTATGAAAATCATGAAATACGTACTTTTCGTCCTCTCCACCGTTCTTTTGGTGGGTTTGTTCTCCTTTAGCCCGGCACAGCCCGAATTACTCCCGACTAAACTTCGGATCACGGTAATTGACGGACTTGGCAACCCTGCAGAAGGTGCCACAGTGACCATTTATCTCAATGAGGATGACTACCGGAACAGTGAAAACCCCGTAGCTAAAGCCATATCTGACAACAAAGGGCGGGTTACATTCAAAGACCTGAAGCCGGTTCCTTATTTTATCGATGCCCGAAAAGGGGACATGAACAATGACTTTGAAGGGGTGAGAACAGCGGCACTCGAAGAAGGTAAACTCAATAAAGTAAACACTGTCATCGAATAGTGAATAGGGTCACCGGTTTTCTAGCCTTCCTCATATTTTTCAGCATAATCCGGGAGCCGAAACCGCTTCCGGATTATTCATTAGTACTCGATCAGCAACCATCGGCCATTGGTACTACAGAAGATCCTCAGGCCAGAGCAAATTACGAAAATCGATTGCTGGTTGACCCTTCTACAGGGCAGATTCCCAAAGACATCAGAGACCGGGAGCTCCGGTTTGCTGAGCTCCTGCTTTCCAGACAGCACAGGACCGGTCATTATCAGCGGGTAGTTGCTCAGAATTATGAACTTGCCGGCCCCTTCAATGTGGGTGGGCGCACCCGGGCCATCTCTCTCGACATTCGCAATGAAAATACCATACTCGCGGGTGGTGTTTCCGGGGGCATCTGGAAAACCACCAATGGAGGCACTGATTGGAAAAGAACCTCTGATCCGGCACTAAGAAACAGCGTAACCGCCCTTAATCAGGACCTGAGACCTGGAAAGCAGGACATTTGGTACGCAGGAACGGGCGAACTTTTGGGCAACTCCGCCCGAAGTACCGCTGCCCCATACAGGGGTGCAGGCCTCTTCAAATCTACTGACGGTGGTGAAAGCTGGGAAGTACTCCCCGGCACCATAGACAATGCCACCCCTAATCAGTTTAGCAGCCAGTTTCAATACATCTGGGCCATTGAAACCAACCAGCTCAATCTCACCCAGGATGAAGTATTGGTAGCTGCCTATGGAGCCATCCTCAAATCGTCAGATGGGGGCCAGACCTGGGGCGTGGCGCTCGGTCAGAAATTATTTGACCTGCCAGAAAACACAGACCTCAACGAATCTGATGCTCCATTTTATACCAGTTTGAGAAAAACACCTTCGGGACATTTTTTTGCTGCGATGAGCAGTGCCTCCTCCTCCAATAAGCTTTCACCTTCAGCGGGTTTTTATTTCTCAGCTACCGGAAATCAGTGGCAGCAAATCACTCCTCCGGGCCTGGCAGCCTATCACGAGCGCACGGTGATCGGCTTTGCTTCTGACGAATCGAGTGTGTATTTCCTCACCCAGGGCGAAGAGGCCTCCCTTTGGAGACTTAATGTGACCAGCATACAGAATGGAATACTCTCAGGGTCCTGGACTAACCTGACCAGCAACATACCTGCATCGGGTGGCGAATACGGTGACTTTGAGAGTCAGGGTGGCTACAACATGCTCATAGAGGTACATCCTCAGAACCCCAACCTCGTGTTCATAGGTGGCACTAACCTCTACCGATCCACCGATGGTTTTACATCTGCCAAAAACATCAAATGGATCGGAGGCTACAGCCCTGAGAACGACGCTTCAGTCTACCCCGGACATTACCCAGATCAGCATGCCCTGCTTTTTTATCCCTCAGATGAAAAAAGGATGATCTCAGCCAACGACGGTGGCATCCGGCTCACCACCAATGTCCTGGCAGACTCTGTCTCCTGGAAAAGCCTGAACAACGGATACCTTACCTCACAGTTTTACACCATCACCCAGCGACTGGACAAGGACACTGATGAAATCCTGGGCGGAATGCAGGACAATGGGACGTATATGAGAGATGCGCTGGGTGAAAACCCCTCCTGGAACAGAATCCTGGGTGGAGACGGAGGCTACTGTGCCATCGCCCCCAACCGTGACTTTGTTTACGTCTCCTTCCAAAACAGCCAAATCTACCGGCTTTCGCTCAGCTCCACCTTCCAACTCAAATCCTTTGCACGGGTGGATCCAATAGGCGGAGGTGAACGAGAGGGTCAGGGTTATCTTTTCATCAACCCTTTCATTCTGGATCCGACCAACGCAAGTCGCATGTTTTTGACTGGGGGTGATGTGATCTGGCGAAATGAGAACCTGCTGCAGATCCCGGGTGGAAATCAAAAAAAGACCTCAGTCAACTGGTCGGAAATTAAAGATACTGAGCAGGCCTCCGGTGTGTACACCGCCATAGACAAAGCACGGGATCAGGATATTCTCTACGCTGGAATATACAGTCAAAGCCCCACCATTGTCAAAGTAGAAAATGCTTCGGACCCCACCCGGGAAAGCGTAACGTTTATGTCTCCTACCATTTTTCCTGAAAATGGTCACATCGCATGCGTCACGGTCAATCCTGAAAATGCAGATCACCTGATCGTGGTGTTTTCTAACTATGGTACCCCATCTATCTTCATGACGATGGATGGAGGAGTGTCCTTCTCAGACATCAGTGGAAACCTGGAAGAAAACCCCGATGGCTCCGGCAGTGGACCCAGCGTAAGGTGGGCAGAAATTGTCCCTACCATCACTGGCATTAGCGTCTTTGTAGGCACGAGTACTGGATTGTACTCCACCACTGCCACCAATGGTGGCCAAACCATCTGGATAAAAGAAAGTGAAGACAAAATAGGCAATGCGGTGATCACGATGATGGATTATCGGGACATAGACGGTCGCCTGGTCATTGCGACACATGGCAATGGTACTTTTCAGTCGTTCCTGGAGGATACGCGCCCCTTCACCAATCAGCACTCACCCGGAGAGCAACTAACGAGTCTGCAGAATTATCCAAATCCGTTTACCAACGAAACGATGATCCGGTACTCCCTGCCGGAAAATGGTGAAGTAAAAATAGATCTTTACGATGCCTCCGGAAGATTCATCAGAAACCTGCTTTGGGGCCCACAATACGCAGGGGAAAACAGAACCATCTGGGATGGCACCAACAACTCCGGAACGCGCCTAAAGTCCGGCATATACACCTATGTGCTCCAGTTTCAGGGACAGCAGATCAGCAAGAGAATGATCTACCTTCCGAACTAACGATAGGTAATTAGCGCCAGGGCATAAGCCGCAACCATAAACCAAAATTTATAGTTCAGCAGATTGGGAATGACATTCAATTCCATCAACACCAAAGCCAAAACGATAATAACAGAAATCAATCTGAGGGTATTTCTAGTACTTTTACTCATATCTACGGTTAGTTGGTTTTTTAACAACTGGCGATGATGTTGCAATCGTAAATATATAGACCTCTCATAAGTTGTCAATAATTTTCAAGATAATTGTGCATTGAATTACCAAATGGCAGAAATAGGCACCAATATCGAACAGGCAGCAGCCCTCCTAAAGGCAGGGAAACTGGTGGCCATTCCCACGGAGACTGTATATGGTCTGGCGGGAAATGCGCTGGATGAATCTGCCATTCTGGACATCTTCAAGGTCAAAAAGCGACCCAAGTTTGACCCGTTGATTGCACACACGGATTCTCTGGAAAAAATCAAGGGAATAGTCACGCACATTCCTGACAAAGCACTCATGCTGGCAGAGGCCTTCTGGCCCGGCCCTTTGACCATTTTATTGAATAAAAAGTCACACATTCCGGACATTCTTACCTCCGGCCTTTCAGATGTGGCGGTGAGAATACCTCGTCACCCGCTTACCCATTCACTGCTTTCACAGCTGGATTTCCCACTAGCGGCACCTAGCGCCAATCCTTTTGGGTACATCTCGCCCACTTCGGCACAGCATGTTCAGGATCAGCTGGGTGCTCATATCCCGTATATACTCGATGGGGGCAGCTGCTCAGTAGGTATAGAATCCACCATTATCGGATTCAATGAACAAGAGCAACCCATCGTATACAGGCTTGGCGGGAAGAAAATAGATGATATTGAGCAAGTGGTTGGCAAAGTGAAATTACGGATCAATCACAGCTCTGACCCCATCGCACCAGGCATGCTCAAATCACATTATGCTCCATCCAAGCGACTCATCATTGGCAACCTGACCGAACTGGTTCCCCGATTTCACAAGCGGAATTTCGGGGTGATCAGCTTCCATCAGTCATTTGATGGATTAACAGCAGACCGGCAGATTATACTTTCTAAAACCCGTAACCTGGATGAGGCCGCGCGCCAGCTCTTTGGAGCATTGCGCACCATGGATCAGAAGGATGTGGAATTTATTATTACCGAAAAATTCCCTGATATGGGTCTTGGACAAGCCATAAATGACCGCTTGAAGAGAGCTGCCACAAGATAAGTCTCCAGAAGCTTTGCTTTTTTACCCAGATCAGACAATTTAGCACTCCAAAATAAGTGGATATGAGAACCATAGATGATTTTAACTTTAGAAACAGGAAGGCACTAATCAGGGTAGACTTTAATGTACCCCTGGATGAAAACAGCCAAATTACTGACGATACACGACTAAGAGCGGCCATACCTACCATTAAGAAAATAATCGATGAAGGTGGTGCTGTTATACTGATGAGCCACTTGGGGAGACCTAAGACCGGACCAGAAGAAAAATATTCCCTTAAGCACATCGTAGCAGACCTCAGTGAAAAACTAGGTGTCAGCGTTCATTTTGCCAATGACTGTATCGGAGACGAAGCTCAGGAAAAGGCTAAAGCCCTTGGAAATGGTGAAGTGCTATTGCTAGAAAACGTACGATTCTATCCGGAAGAAACTAAAGGGGACGAAGCTTTTGCTGAGAAACTTGCCAGCCTTGGAGATATCTACGTCAATGATGCATTTGGGACCGCACACCGTGCCCATGCCTCCACGACCATTGCCGCTAAGTTTTTTGCAGATAAGTGCTGCGGCTATGTGATGCAACAGGAGCTGGTCAACGCAGAAAAAGTATTAGGTGAACCTACGCGTCCTTTTACCGCCATCATGGGTGGTGCCAAGGTCTCCGATAAAATATTGATTATCGACCGTTTGCTGGATGTAGCTGACAACCTCATCATTGGCGGAGGAATGTCCTATACCTTCTCCAAAGCAAAAGGAGGAAATATTGGTAAATCGCTCCTGGAAGCCGACAAAATGGACCTCACCAAAGAGCTGGAAGCCAAAGCAAAAGCCAAGGGTGTGAACCTTATCTTGCCTGTGGATACCGTAATTGCCGATGATTTTGACAAAGATGCAAACAAGAAAACGGTTCCTGCCGGTCAGATTCCGGACGATTGGCAAGGGTTGGACATTGGACCTGAAACCATCAAATTATTTTCTGAAACCATCAAAAACTCTAAAACCATTCTCTGGAATGGCCCAATGGGTGTTTTTGAGTTCCCGGCATTTGCGGTGGGTACTGAGTCCATCGCCAAATCTCTGGTGAGTGCCACTGAAAAAGGTGCTTTCTCATTGATCGGTGGAGGTGACTCTGCCTCGGCTATCAACAATCTTGGGTACGGAGACAAAGTGTCTTACGTAAGTACCGGTGGGGGCGCACTTTTGGAGTACATGGAAGGAAAAGTACTGCCCGGAGTAGCCGCTCTGGAGGAATAAGAATCATATCAATTAGAGATAATCAAAAAGGGTGAATGTATTATTCACCCTTTTTTTATCCGCTCGATTCTCAAAAAATCGGTACTTTTGATTCAAAGAACCCTTCTAATTTATGGAAGAGTGGAAAGTTTGGGAAAGCGATGAGATTCGCAACAAGTTTCTGGTAAGCAGCTATGGTGAGGTTAAATCACTGTATTTTGATCCACCAAAACTCCTTAAACACTACAAAAACATGGGCTATCGGGCCATCCCCACCAGAAAAAAGGATGGGAAAAACACCCTGATATACGTGCATAAAGTAGTGGCAGAACTCTTTGTTCCCAATCCGGAAAACCATACCCACCTCATTTTCATCGACGAAAACAAAGGAAACCCGGAGGCAGATAACCTGCGTTGGGTGGATAAGGCCACCTTCAAAGACCACATGAGTAAGTATCATAAGTCTGCATATACTTATGATAAGGACTTCACTCCCAACAACAAGCTGACGAGAACACAGGTGGCGGTGATCAAAAAAATGATGAACGATCCCAACCGTAAAACCCGTGTAAAAATCATTGCCAAGCAATTTGGGGTCTCTGTGGGTACCATCTTCAGTATCAAACGTGGAGATTCCTGGAAGCACGTGAAAGCGGCTGGGTCAGATAAATCTTCCTCCTAGGCAATTTTCACTTCGAACAACTCCTCTTTGGTTAACCCGATTCGCTTTTGATCCATTAACACGCGCAGGGAGGTCACCAAATCATCCAGCGCCAGCCGACTAAATTGCTGAATAAGCTCACTCTCCTTTTTGGGATTTTCGCGGATGAACGCCTCTATTTCGTCCAGTGGCATGCTCTGAATTTTCTTGTGTCGGTGAATACAGATATCACAGACGCCACAATCCTGATAAGTGAGCTCATCAAAATAGCTTTGCAACATGCGGGATCTGCATTTATGCTCTGAGGTAACGTATTCTTCTACCTTTTTGGCTTTGGTGAGTGTGACCTCCTTGCGCCAGGCCATTTGTTTTTGGTCAATGGGCAGGTTATTGGCTTCCACCCTCGGGGTTAAGAAATTGATCCTTGGTTTGTCACTGGCTTGCTGATAGATCAGCACTTCAGCCTGGTGCAGGTATTGGAGCTGATTTCTGACCATATCCACGGGCTCCTTCAAAAGTTTAGCCAGGTCCTCTTCCTTGATGGTCACAAAATCCGAAAACATCTCCCCGCCATAGAGTCGCATCAGTGTTTTGATCACGGGGTCCATCGTTCTGTTGGCCACCTGATATTTGTACACCTCGGATTGTTCCAGGAGGAAAATCATTTTGGAGGACTCCTTAAAAGATTCATTGAGCTCTATGAGTCCCTCATCTGCCAGCTTATTCAGGGCGTGGTAGGTCTCCACCATGGGTAGATCAAACGTGCGAATAAAACCTTCATAATCAAATTCAAAGCTCGTAAAAGCACTGCTGCCTACCGCCAGCTTGAAGTGATTGGCCAGTGCCTGATAGACCTTGCGCATAAAGTCCACCGACACAGCCGCCTGCTCAGCTCTTCGTCTCAGATTGATTACATCGTTTTTGGCATAGAGCTGAATGGCATATGCCTTTCGTTCGTCCCGCCCTGCTCGGCCGGCTTCCTGGTAGTAGGCCTCCAGCGAATCCGGCAAGTCGTAATGAATAACCGTGCGCACATCTGGTTTATCAATACCCATCCCAAAGGCATTGGTGGCCACGATCACCCTGGTTTGCCCTGAAATCCACTGGTCCTGCCGCCGGGCTCTGACATGCCCGGGAATACCGGCATGATAATAATCTGCGGAAACTCCACTGTTTCGAAGAAACTCTGCCAGCTCCCGCGTTTGTTTTCTACTGCGTACATAGACCACACTGCTCCCCGGAACATTGCGCAAGATCTCCAGCATCTTTTGCTCCTTGTTTTCCAACTCAAACACAGAGTAAGACAAATTACTCCGGGCAAAGCTCTTTTGAAAGACTCTGGGCTCATTCATCCCAAGTTTTTCCAATATATCCAGCCTGACCTGAGCGGTAGCCGATGCTGTGAGGGCGATGATTCTGGTGATTTTAAGTGTTTCTATAAAATCAGCAATCTCCAGATAAGAAGGCCGGAAGTCATACCCCCATTGTGAGATGCAATGTGCTTCGTCTATTGCAAGCAGTGAGATATTCATTTGGGCAGCCCGGGCCAGAAAAAGATCCGTCTTGATCCTTTCTGGAGAAACATATATGAACTTAATGGCCCCATATATGCAGTTATCCAGTACAATATCAATTTCCTTCAGGGACATCCCTGAATAGATGGCGGCCGCTTTGATGCCGCGTTTCTTCAGTTGTTCCACCTGATCTTTCATCAGCGCTATAAGCGGAGATACCACCACACAAACCCCCTCAAAACACAGGGCAGGCACCTGAAAACAGAGTGACTTTCCACCGCCTGTAGGAAGAAGTGCCAGCACGTGCTGACTGTCCAGCACGGCACCGATAATCTCCGCCTGCATGGGCCTGAAGGCCTCAAAGCCCCAGTATTGCTTCAATATTTCCTGTGGTCTACTCACTGATAGTTGCCAGCCGATGTTTTCTCTGGCTAAAAGGTCTTGTTTGATTCAAATCTAACTCCAAGAAGCCATCCTGCGACAAACTACGGGCCTCAATTTTCCTGTTTTCAAATATGCGCTTTGCATCACGTGTTTCATAATAATTAAAATTTGTCCCGAGGAGGGCTATTCCTGGCAGCAATCCCTCATATGAAAGCATTTCAGCATCCTTAAAGTAAATGACATCAGCCTCCAATGGATGCGTGAGTTGGTAGGTTTCCATGTGTTTCATCAGGATCACCCGTACCCCGTCCCACTGAATCAAATCGAAACAAGAATGAACCTGTACCCATTCCGAACTACTCATGAGTTGCCAGGTGTCTTCCACTTTTGGCAGCCCACTAGCCAGTCTGTTGGGGTTGATCTGAAAGGCGATCAGCTCCTTATTGGCTTCTGAGAAATCATCGATGAGCAATACCGCCTCCCTCCCATTGATCAGGTCGATGGCTGTTATCCCATCTATTTCGTAAAACACCATTCTCTTTTGGTTTCCCTGCTCAAAGGATTTGAAATGAAGCCATGTCGCCAAGGTAATGGCTGCCAACCAAGCAAGTACCATATAGTGATAGCTGTACTTCCATATAGCCAGCGCGAGAAAACTCATAATTAGATATGTGAAAATGGTGTCCCAGGCATCAAAATACAGCCAATCGAAAATCGGATAGGGCAACCACTTAATACCCAGGATGAGTTCATTCACTACCCATGAAAACCCCTGTAATACAAACCCCAGAGCCTGCCCAAGAGCAGGAAGGATACTGCCGACCAGGAGCATAGAGATGCCACCACCCAGCATCAAAAAAGCCGCCGGAATAACGATGAGATTGGATACAAGAAAATAAGTGGGGAACTGATGAAAATAGACCAGCGCCAAGGGGAAAGTAGCCACTTGTGCAGCAATGGACACACAGGTAATAGACCAGACATAGTCCGTAACAATGCCCGAAAAATCCAACAGTCTGTATAAGCGGGGTTGCAAAATCACAATACCAATCACAGCCGCAAAGGATAACTGAAACCCCACTGCATAGATTACATAAGGATTATATAAAATCAGCACAAAAGCCGCCAACCCCAGGGAATTGTAAATATTAGCCCTTTGGTTAAAAGCGCTGCTGACGATAATCACCGTGAACATAGTGGAGGCCCGCATCACCGATGGGGTGAATCCGGTAATTAGGGCATAGAGCCAAATGATTGCAACAGACCCAATCGTAAACACTACATTCCCCCATCGGGTCTCCTTCCATTTCTGAAAAATGACACTCAAAATCATCACTACGATGCCTACATGCAGGCCGGATACTGCCAGCACGTGCATGGCGCCTGCCGCCGCATAAGCTGAAGTAGTCTCTTCATCGAGATAGTCTTTCACACCCAAAATCAACGCTGTAAGGATGGCACGTTCGCGCTGTTGTGGGATCCAGTCTTCGATCTTCTGCCTGGCATAGGTACGTATGCCCATTGCGTGAGCGAGTAGGTGATTTGGTGGTTCGTGCCCTATTTCCCGGACTTCAGAGGGGTCAGCGAAAGCATGGGCGTAGATCTTTTGTTTCTTCAGGTATGCTCTGTAGTCAAATTCATGCGGGTTTTTAGGTCCCGCTATTGGGAAGAAGTTTTTGTCTACTGCCACCACATCGCCATATTGCAAGTGTGTGCTGTCCTCCTGCGTCTTCTTTACATAAAGAAAAATTTTGCCGTGAGCCGCATTCAGGGAATCTGACTGAGCTACCATATGAACGGCCACCTCATACCGGTGATAATGATCCCGCTCGGTATTGTCCGAAATGACCACTCCCATAAAACCCTCTACCTTCTCAAAGGAAGAATAATGCCCGGGGACAGCAGATTCATCGGCCAGCATGGCTATCAAACCGCCCAGATACACCATCAGCAACAGGTAAACCACTCCTTTGAGAATCGGCCGCCCCAGCCAGAAAGGAATAATCAGCGCCAACAAAAAGATCATAGACATCTGTCGCCAGGGGAGCCCAGACCACAGCACACCATAGGAATCATAAAGAATAATGCCCAGGGAGAGGAAAAAGGAAATACGGATAAAAGGAAAGGCGGTCCACTTAAACATAAAATTCCTGCAAAACTGACCCAGTCAATTTCAGAAATTTTACCATATCAAACAACGGGAATTTGAGTTTATTTGATCGATTAAGACACCTTGAACATCAGATAGTGTAAAATGTCACATTCGGAAAACTGGTCACCCTTTTTCTCAAACCCAAACTTCTCATAGAGCGGCACAGCGGTGAGCTGAGCATGCAAATAGAGGTACTGACCAGATCCTTCCTTTGATCGGATATCGGCAATAACAGCCTCCACCAGTTTTGAACCGATCTGCTTACCGCGTTGGTTAGCCTTCACGGCAAAGCGCTCCAATTTGATGCCCTTTTCGGTGCGGCGCCACCTGGCCGCTCCCACCGGCTGTTCATTTTCATCGAGCGCCACAAAGTGAGTGCTGGTGGCTTCAAATTCATCAAACTCGTCGCGAGTAGATACCTTTTGCTCCACCACAAAAACCTCCCTCCGAATGGTAAAGGCTTTTTCCTTGAGCTCTTCAGTATTTGCTGTGATTACCCGTATCATTCTTTTTCTCCCTGCTTGTTGTATGCTTTCACGATTTCCTTCACCAATTTGTGCCTGACCACATCCCGATCATCCAACTCCACAAACCCAATGTTCTTGACCTCTTTCAAAACATCCAGCGCATCTATAAGCCCCGAACGCTGATTTCTCGGCAAGTCTATCTGAGACTTGTCTCCTGTGATAATCACTTTGGACTCTGGCCCCATCCTGGTCAAGAACATCTTGATCTGCATGGGTGTAGTATTTTGCGCCTCATCCAGCAGGATATAGGCATCATTCAGCGTACGGCCTCTCATATAAGCCAGAGGCGCTATTTCAATCACCCCATTTTCACGGTAGTATCTGAGTTTTTCAGTGGGGATCATATCATTGAGCGCATCATAGATCGGTCTGAGGTAAGGATCTATTTTCTCCTTCAGGTCGCCGGGCAAAAAACCCAGGTTCTCACCAGCCTCTACTGCCGGCCTGGTGATGATGATTTTCTTCACTTCCTTGTTCTTCAGCGCACGCACAGCCAGAGCTACTGAAATGTAGGTTTTACCTGTACCCGCAGGCCCTATGGCAAACACCAAATCATTGGCATCCACGGCTTCTACCAGCGCCTTCTGATTCTTGGTTTTGGGAGAGATCTTAAAACCCCGTGTCCCAAACACCAACACATCATTAGCTCCGGCATGAGAAGAGTTATGTTGTTCCTCATTGATATAGGAGACCACATTTTCATGCGTTACCTTACCAAACTTATCGTAATGGTTCAGGAGTGAGTTGAGGATATCATTGATTTTCAGAATCTGAGGTGCGGTACCCTGAATTCGAATCTCATTGCCCCGCGAGATAATTTTACTCTCGGGAAACGCTGAAGCGATCTCTTTAATGTTTTGATTTTGGATTCCCAAAAAATCCACCAGGGAGATATTATCGAGTGTTATGACCTTTTCTAGCAAATGAATGAGTGATTTATAAGCGTTTAATTTTTGTTGCTTTTAGAATTTATATTTTTGTGTCAAAATAAAGAAATATTCCGTCGCTTGTATGGCTCTAGTCACATTTATGTCAGATTTTGGTACAGAAGACCATTACGTAGCGGCGGTAAAAGCTGTTGCCCATAAAATGGGTCCTGAGACGCACATTATTGACATTAGCCATGAAATTTATCCTTCAGACATAGGGCATGCTTCCTATGTGTTGAAGAGCGTTTTCAGGGATTTTCCAACCGGCACTGTCCACCTCTGTGCCATAGACATGAACAGTCGTGAGCCTTCCAAACTCGTAGCGGTGCAACTAGAGGAACATTATTTTGTTGGCTATGATTCCGGTCTGTTTAGTTTATTAAGTGATCAGCCCCCTACAGCCATGGTGGAGCTGAGCACCAATGACCTGAATGGCTCCACTTTCCTGGCCAAAGACCTGCTGGCCCCTGCTGCCGTGGCGCTGGCCAATGGTAAAAAAATATCCGAGCTGGGCAGGCCTTTGGACGTACTCAAGACCCTATATGCACGTCAGCTCAAAGTGACCAAGCGGGAAATCGCCGGCAACATAATCAGGGTAGACCACTATGGAAATCTCATCACCAATATCGTGCACTCGGCATTTGAGACTATCATGAAACTCAATGGTGAAAAACCGTACGAAGTGTGCTTTGGCAGGGAGCGCTCCCGCAAAATACACTCCGCCTATCATGAGGTGGAGTCTGGTGAATATTTTATACTTTTCAATAGCAATCAACAACTACAAATAGGTATTAACAAAGGCAATGCATCTGAGCTGCTAGGGCTCCACCTCGATGCGCCTGTCATTATCAACTTCCAATTATGATCACCCGTATCGTACGTATGTCCTTCACCCCGGAGAAGAAAGACGACTTCCTGGAAATCTTTCATGACGCCAAGAAGAAAATCAGGGCCATGGAGGGGTGTCAGTACCTATCGCTACACAGAGACTACCATCACGTCAATGTCTATTATACCCTCAGCAAATGGGATTCTCAGGAGGCGCTGGATAAATACCGTGATTCTGATCTCTTCAAAACCACCTGGGAAGCCACCAGGAAATGTTTTAACGAAAAGGCACAGGCCTATTCACTAAAACAGGAAGTAGAATTAAACTGATTGTAAGGTTTAGATTGAACCAGAAGGATATTCACCGATGAATTCTCAAGGTCTACCGATTAATTAATTGTCATCTCAGGGAATCCAATAATTTTACTCTCGTATAGGTTACATAGGTTATTTGTACATAGCTGGTAAAATCCCCTTCAATCATTTGTTGGGGATTTTTTTATTCTAGTGCCCCGTGCACATCGCCACCCCATCAAAGAAATAATTCTCATTCTTCCCTACATTACCGAAGGACAACACCATGTGTTTGAAATAATTATCATTCATATGGACCTTGATACTGGCATCCATCTCCAGGAAATTATCATAGGTAAGCATGCTACCATCGCTCAGCTGTACCCCATCCAAAACGGTAACGCTCTCTCCGGTGGATCCGTCTACAGGATTCAGAGCAAAGGCCAATTCGCCCACCTCCCGAACAGAACCAAAATGAAGGTGCGCAGGGTGTTCACCACCTTCCGTTGTATTTTGTAGTTTGATATGAAACTGCAGCTGACCGGGTGCCAACTCGCGCACGGTCACATCCCCACTCACAGGGTTATAATTTGCCCTATAAAGCAAATAAGTAGAGCTTCTCTCGGCAGTCCCTGGCTCATCACCAGTGGAGCAGGCACTCAAAATCACGAAAACAGAGAAAATCAGCAGAACATTCTTCATAACAAGGTATTTTAGTTAAGTTAACAATCATCCGGCAGTTATCATTTATTATGATTTAACAAAAACTAATAAAAACTTTTTCCGTTCTGTCATTGTCATGAATTTAACCTAATGCAAGAGCTCCTTAATTCACTCGAAGTAGAATTAGAAAAACTGATTAATGACAAGCTATATACCAGCTTCAAATCGGAGATCAGAAATGAACATTCAGACTTTGAAAGTCTGCAAAAATCCATTTTTCAAACCTACGAAAACAGTGCCGGGAAGCTAAGCAAGGCAGAACTCAAAGCGGAGATTCTCTCTTTGATCTCTCAATCCTGGAATGCCTCCGACGGGCAGCCTTTCAGCGAGTTTTCGGCGGGCTATTATGAAGCCGTGCAGGCATGCCTTCAGTCAATACCGGAGACACTGGAAATACCACAGGAAAAAGACCGATTCACCGCACTCAAAACAGACTCGTTCCTGCTAAAGTTGGCCAAAGGTGCTAAATCTATTGCTTTTGGCGCTTCTAAGATGCCTGTCCGCACAGCCAATCTCTTCAGGAAAACAAAACAGCCGATCCACTACTGGAACCACAAGATTCCGCTCAGAGCCATTGGGGAATATTACCTTTTGGGCGAGTATATTCAATCTATTTTGGAGGTTCGCGCCAGGTATTACACCCTTTTTTCCAAAGCCTATCAGGAACTGAAAGAATGGGAAGAATCAGCAGATACCGCAGAATTTACACGGCTTGACTTTAGCCACCTCACCAAGTCATTCTCCAAAGTAAGGAAAGACCTGAAAACCGAACTGGTAAACAACCTCCACACCACCACGCAGCAACTGAGAAAAGCTGCCACCACAGTGGATACACTTGAGCACAGCCCAAACCGGTACGAAGAGAAAAACCTGATGGCACACCTCCAATCAGCAGATGGGCTATGGCAAAAAGAGGATGCTGGTTGGCACAACACTTTCGATGCTTTTTTTGAAGAATGGCGGGCCGACCTGGAAGTATTCAGGTTGATTAGCCTGGCTGAATCTGACTTTGTCACCTATCAGTCAGCTCAGTCAAACAACCTAAGCGAGGACATTGGAGAGGAACTGGAAGCGATCTTCGACTACATACATTCGGCAATTGCGGATTTGGAAAAATCGAAAGACGAAGATTTTTCGCTCACACTGAAAAAGTGCAATTATAGAGCTCAAAAAACCTTGGATCAGGAAGTGATTCCATTGCTGGTGGAGAAGCTCAGTAGCAATCAGATCGTCAATGCCGTCAACCGGTTTGAGGCTGACCTGAACAGAGCCCTTGAAAATCTCACTACTGAGCGGAAAATAGCTAAGATTCCTACGGACTACCTTGCTCCTATTGCAATTGCAAATATCACAACGATTTCACCCTATGAGCTCATAGCCTTTGAGATTACCCCTACTTTCAAGTCACAGCTAGATCGCATTAAGGGAGAATTCATTGGCCAGCTGGATGAGAGCGTCACTGTGGCAAGAGACCTGGACCATATGATCACCTTTGGTCTTACAGCAGCCCTACAGCAGCTTCAGGACCATCCGGCTGCCAAAGAGGATGCTCAGAAAGTGGCAATAGAAAGCCTCCGGCGCTCTGAGGAGAGGGTGCGTGATATACAAACTGCTCTGGCGGACATCATAGACACCACCAATGAACAGCTGAGAATTGCGCTGAATGACTACACAGAATCGCTCCGACAGCTCACAGTCAACGAAAATGTGCGCGAGATCAGAATGCGGGTGATGAAAGCCAAAGCCATCCAGCAAACGGAAGCCTATAAGGCTGAGATGAAAGATTCGGCAAAAGCCTATACATATCAGGCACTTGCTCATGCCAAGGCATGGCTAAACAAACTTAAGATACTTCAGCATGACCTCAGCCAACGCTTTATACTCACTTCTAAGAAAGAGGCGGCCTCCAAAGAGGTTTCTGACTTCCTGTCCGAGTCTCAGGAGGTGATCAACGCTTTGCCCATCATCTACAGAAACCTGTATAGAATAGAGCCACTCACAGATCATGAACTTTTTGTAGGCAGGCAGCAGGAATATGACCAACTGATGGGGGCCTATGCCAACTGGGAAAAAGGAAGAATGGGCTCAGCCGTAATTATCGGTGAAAAGTGGAGTGGACTGACCTCATACCTCAACTACATCCAGCATCAATCACCTTTCAGGTATGCGGTGAACCGGATCACCTGCGAAACAGAATCATACGGAACTCAACAACTCCTCACTTTCTTGCATGGACTGCTGGAAAATGATATGGCTGAAACCCCGATCCAGTGTGTCAGTGCGCTGAATGAAGGGCCCCGGCGGATTATCATTGTGGAAGACATTCAAAATCTTTACCTGAGAAAAGTAGGCGGTTTTGCCAGGCTAAAAGACCTGCTAGAGCTAATCAGCCATACCTCCAAAAACATCTTTTGGATCGCCACGAGCACGTTGTATACCTGGAACTACTTTCAGAAGACCCTCAATGTTCAGGATGTATTCAGCTACCACATCAAACTGCAACCCCCTACCGCGGTGGAGCTGAGTAACATTGTAGCCAAGCGAAATCGCATCAGTGGTTACAAGATTCTATTTGATCCGTCTGAAGATGATCTAAAGTCCAAGAAATTTAAAAATCTAAGCGAAGCAGATCAGCAGGCCACTTTGAAGGACCGCTTTTTCAAAAAACTGATAGATTTCTCTGAAAGCAATATCAGCATGGCCCTGATGTTCTGGTTGCTCTCTACTAAATCTGTTGACCAAAATGGCATTGTTATCGGTGATTTCAGAAAGCCCGATCTCGGTTTTCTGATGGCTTTTGATATCGGAAAAGTCCTGGCACTACATCAACTGATTCTGCACGACGGGCTCACGCTCAATCAATTTACCATCGTCAATAGGTCTTCTCATCAATCAGCCTTCCTCATGCTATCCATGATGCTCGAAGATGGTATACTGATTTTTAAAAATGACATCTACACGGTGAACCCGCTGGTATATAGGAGCGTCATCAGCCTCCTCAAAGCTAAAAACCTGATCTACTAAAATGAGACTATTTACCTACCTCAGCTTATTATTCTTCGCACTTTGCCTGGCAACTTCGGCATATGCACAAGACAGTCTGACAGTGGATACTGGTGACACGTCTACCCTGATGATTCAAGTGGAGAATGCCGCTGCCAGAACCAATGTAAGGGACGAAGCACCCAATCTGTCAGAAATTTTCTCAATGGCCAAAGTTTTCTGGGCACTGGTGTTTCTGCTTTCAGGTTACATAGGCATTAGAGTTATCTCCAAAATACTGGAAATACTGGCAGAGCGAAGCGCGCAGTATCGGATCACCCTGAAAGGATTGATCCCGGTCGTACGCATTCTTGGCTGGATCCTGGTGTTGTTCATTATTGTAGCTGGGATTTTTCAGCCTCCGGCAACTACCATATTGGCGCTATCCGCCTCCGTGGGTGTTGCTGTTGGTTTTGCCTCACAGGACATTCTCAAAAACATCTTTGGTGGAGTGATGATCCTTTTTGACAGACCTTTTCAGGTAGGAGATAAAATTGAGGTGGGCTCTTACTATGGTGAAGTGACTCAGATAGGGCTGCGCTCTACCCGCGTGGTTACACCGGATGATTCACTGGTCTCTATTCCCAATAGTGAAATTATGAACGGATCGGTATCCAACTCCAATGCAGGAGAAGCCAACTGCCAGGTAGTAGCTGAAATTTACCTTCCCATCACTATAGATACGGTGCGTGTTCGGGAAATCGCCACCCAGGCAGCTCAGGTGAGCAAGTATGTGTACCTGGCCAAACCCATTGCAGTACTCTTCTTCAATGAAGTGAAAGACCGAAAGTCCTTTCTAAAAATGAGACTAAAGGCTTATGTAATGGACATCCGCAGTGAATTTGCCTTCAAAAGTGAAATGACAGAGATTGTCATCAAAGCGCTCATTGATGAGCAATTGATCAACGACAAGGACTTTAACTAAAATGCAATACATTTTAGACTTTCTTCGAAGCACGACTGGCAGCAAACTGATTCAGGTGGTCATTGTATTGACCATAGTCTTTTTCGTGGTGAAAATGCTGCAAAAAGGGCTTAATAAGTACATCAAAAATAGCACTACCCGATATCAGGCCAGAAAAGTAGTATCCTTTTTGGGCTACATCCTGGCCCTGCTCGCGCTGATGCTCATCTACAACTATAAGTTCTCAAACCTTACCCTGGCCCTGGGGGTAGCAGGAGCAGGCATTGCTTTTGCCCTGCAGGAGGTGATTGTGAGCATAGCCGGATTTCTGGCGATCCTTTTTGGTAATTTCTATAAAATAGGAGACCGGGTAAAACTCGGTGGTATCAAAGGGGATGTAGTGGACATTGGCATACTGAGAACCACACTCATGGAGATAGGAGACTGGGTTAATGGCGACTTATACAATGGTAAAATGGTTCGTGTGGCCAACAGTTTTATTTTCAAAGAACCTGTTTTTAATTACTCGGGAGACTTCCCTTTCCTCTGGGACGAGATCACCATCCCACTCAAGCACAGTAGCGACCATCAACTAGCCCGACAGCTCATGCTGGACATCACCACCAACCTTGTGAAAGAATTCACTTTGGAAACCAAGACCCAATGGAATAAACTCACCGACCAACTCTATGTGGAAAATGCCCAAATAGACCCTATGGTTACCATGGCCTTTGATGAAAACTGGATCACTTTTACCATCCGCTATGTGGTGGATTTCAAACGACGAAGAATCACAAAAGATCAGCTCTACACACGAATTCTGGAAACTATTGACCTCCATAAGGACAAGCTCTTCATAGCCTCCGCAGCTTTTGAAGTGACTCATATGAATGAACCAGTTAAGCAGTAGACTTTGTCTATCACCCTTTCTGACCTTTGATAAAAATCTGTATTTCCACCTGCCGTGCATTGGTTAAATTACCCAAAATCAACAATCCCGAATGGAATGACATACAAAACAATGAACATCACCAAAGCACTTTTTGCTTTGGTTGCGCTGGCGGCTATTAGTTGCCAGGGCACCAAGGAGACCCAGGCCCCAGTCTCTGACAATGTGCTTTTACAACCATGGACTGGTCCATATGGCGGCCTGCCTGCTTTTGATCGAATGAGCCTTACCGATCTGAAACCAGCGCTGGAGCAGGGTATGGAGGCCAATCTGGCTGAAATAGAGGCCATCGCCAACAACCCCGAAGCACCTACTTTTGAGAATACCATTGTGGCCATGGAGCGATCAGGCAACGACCTGGGCCGGGTGTATTCTTACTACGGCATCTGGAGTAGCAATGTCTCATCTCCGGAGTTTAGAGAAATACAGGCAGAAATGGCCCCTGAGCTCTCCGAGTTTAACTCTAAAATCACCCAAAATGAAAAGCTTTTTGCCAGGATCAAAGCCGTATATGAAGCTTCTAAAAAGGATCCTCTTCCTGCTGATCAGCAGCGTGTAGTAGACCTTACTTACACCAGTTTTGCCATGAATGGTGCCGAGCTGGATGAAGCCTCAAAGGCGCGCTATGCTGCCATCAACAAAGAACTGTCCTCCCTTCACACCAGCTTTTCAAACAACATCCTGGCCGATGAAGAAGGATACGTCACCTACCTCTCTGCTGACCAGCTGAGTGGATTGCCAGAGTCATTTGTAAAGGCTGCAGCCAAAGCCGCAACAGACAGAGGCAAAGATGGAATGTACGCGGTGACCAATACGCGATCCTCCATGGATCCATTCCTCACCTACTCTGATGAGCGGGAGCTGCGTGAAAAAGTATGGAACATCTACTACTCCCGTGGAGACAACGGAGACGAGCATGATAACAACAAGCTTATAACAGAAATCCTCAAACTTCGAAACGAGCGTGTAGGACTCCTTGGCTTTGATAACTACGCCCAATGGAGACTGCAGGACCGCATGGCTAAAACCCCTGAGAATGCCATGGCAATGATGGAAGCCGTATGGCCAGCCGCCATTGCCCGAGTAGCAGAAGAGGTGGCTGATATGCAGTCAGTAGCTGATGCCAACGGAGACCAGGTGACCATTGAGCCATGGGACTATCGCTACTATGCAGAAAAAGTGAGGAAGAAAAAATACGATTTGGACTCCGACGAGGTAAAACAATACCTGCAACTGGACAAGCTTCGGGAAGCCATGTTTTTCGTAGCGGGTGAGTTATTCAATTTTCAGTTTACCCCCATCGACTCGGGAGTAGTGCCTGTGTTCCATGCAGACGTGAAAGTTTGGGAAGTGGCTGATAAAACCTCTGGTAAGCTCATTGGGCTTTGGTACCTCGATCCTTTTGCAAGACAAGGCAAGCGCTCAGGTGCCTGGGCGACCACCTATCGCAGTTATGATTCTTTTGATGGCGAGAAAACTGTGCTCGCCTCTAATAACTCTAACTTCATCAAGCCTGCTCCGGGCGAGCCGGTGCTGGTATCATGGGATGATGCTGAGACCTTCTTTCATGAATTTGGACATGCGCTACACTTCCTTTCCTCCAATGTGAAGTACCCCACACTCAACAGTGGTGTGCGTGACTACACCGAGTTTCAGTCTCAGCTCCTGGAAAGGTGGCTGGCCACTGACGAGGTGATCAACAATTACCTGGTGCATTACAAAACCGGAGCACCTATCCCTCAGGAGTTGGTGGCTAAAATCAAAAAGGCTTCCACCTTCAACCAGGGATTTGGCACCACAGAATACCTGGCGTCAGCGCTCATGGACATGTACTACCACACCACTGACCCTACCAACCTGGATCCGGACACATTTGAAAGGGAAACGTTGGCGAAGCTGAAAATGCCAAAGGAGCTGGTGATGCGCCATCGCTCTCCACACTTCGGCCATGTCTTCTCTGGTGAGGGCTATGCCACGGCCTATTATGGATATATGTGGGCAGATGTGCTCACCGCAGATGCCGGCGAAGCTTTCCAGGAGGCTCCGGGTGGGTTTTATGACAAAGATCTGGCAGGTAAACTGGTGAAATACCTCTTTGCTCCACGCAACTCTATGGACCCGGCAGAGGCCTACCGGCTATTCAGAGGCAGGGATGCAGACATCAAAGCGCTGATGCGCGACCGGGGATTTCCGGTAACGGATATGTAAAAAATAAGAAAGGCCCGCAAGGGCCTTTTTTTATACTTTTAGAACTGCATCAAAACCACCGTTTTATTCTCATGTAAAGCGCCATGATCATAGCCACTCCCACCATGGCACCAATTGTCAGAGGATAGCCCCACTGAGAGTTGAGCTCAGGCATGTACCGAAAGTTCATTCCATAAACACCCGCTAAAAAAGTGAGGGGGATAAAAATAGCTGACACTACGGTGAGGGTTTTCATCACCCGGTTCATCTCACTGTTTTGATTGGATCGGTGCAAGTCCATCAGGTCTTTCAGCATCTCCCGTGAAGTCTCAAACGAGGTAATCAGATAAAGCAGGTGGTCGGCCACATCCTGAAAGTAATTGATGGAGCTCTTCTGAATAAAATGATCCGCTTCCACCCGCATCTTATTGAGCGCATCGCGCATCGGTACGGTGTACTTCCTCAGAATGTTAATGTCTTTTTTGATCTCAATCACCTGCTGCATGACGTCATAGGAAGGATCTGCAAGTGATCGGGCTTCCAGTTGCTCTATCCTGGTTCGGAGGGTTTCCATGATTTGCAGATAATGATCCACCACGGCATCCAGAATATGATAAAACAGGTAATCTTCTTTATACTTTCTAATCAAACCTTTGGACAGCTGGATACGCTTACGCAACTCATTGAAAGCATCCCCTGGGAGGCCTTCCTGGAAGGTGATCACCAGGCTTTTGCACATCACCACACTCAGGTGCTCCTCCATGATCTGATCCTCGTCTGCATCGAAACTGAGCATCTTGGTGCTGAAAAACAGATGATCATCGAAGAGTTCAAACTTGGGCAGTTGGTCAGTGTTGAGGATGTCTTCGGCAATGAGGTGGTGGATATTAAAGAGCCCTGCCGTATCATCCACATACGTCTGGCTGGTAATCTCCACATCAATCCAGTTGATAAAATCTTCCTTCACCAGAGTAGCCGCCTCCGAAGGGCTCAGGTTCTCCTTTGTGAGATACCCGGGATCATTATATTGGATGAGCGTGAGCAAGGCGATCTATTATTTTCCAGAAAGAAACTACCCTCGCATGACCAGGTAGGCCAGGTAGGCGGCATAAGTCAGCACGAAGATCGTTCCCATAACTCTGCCAATACTGGCTTTCCTCCCAATCACAATGGCCACAATGAGCAGAGTACTCGAGGCAATCACCATCAGTATATCGGAGTTCGAGACCACATCAAATGGCAAAGGACGAATGACGGAACTTAGTCCCAGGATCCATAGGATGTTGAAGATATTGGATCCTACCACATTACCAACTGCCATATCTGACTGCCCTTTTTTGGCGGCCACCGCAGAGGTTACCAGCTCAGGAAGGGAAGTACCAACGGCCACCACGGTCAGACCAATGAAAGTTTCAGATAACCCAAAAAACAGGGCAATTTCGAAGGCTCCATCCACTACCCATTTTCCGCCTAAAAACAATGCCAGCGAGCCTATGACAATATAAGCGATGGAGCGACCCTTCGGGAGGGTGCTGATGGTCTGCGCAGAAGCCGCTTCTTCCTGAATGCTCTGCTTGGACTTGGACACTACATAAATATAGGTCATGAAAAGAGCGAAGAAAAACAAGAGAATGGAACCATCGTAACGACTCAGTGTGAGCCCCTTCACATCTACAAACAAATTGGCATTCGCCAAAAAGCCAACCATCACAGTAGCAAACAAAGAAATGGGAACTTCAGTAAAATAGATACTCTTCTGAATAGTTAAAGGCCGGATCATGGCCGCCACCCCCAGGATGAGGAGTACGTTGGCAATGTTGCTCCCAAGAATATTTCCAATGGCCAGCTCAGAACTCCCGTCAAAGCTGGCGAGCAGGTTAACGATAAGCTCAGGCATACTGGTACCGAATGACACAATGGTCAGCCCGATGACCAACTCCGGAATGTTGTTTCTTTTGGCCAGAGACGAGGCCCCTTCCACCAGAAAATCTGCACCTTTAATAAGCAGCACAAAACCGATCAAAAACAAGAAGTAAATCATAAATCTCCGAAGTGTTAAGTCAATCGTTAAAACCGCTAAAAATAAGAATTTACTTTGATTCTATTGACTTTTTTTTTCAGACGTACGGGTTACTCTTACTTCGAACAAATCTGGAGATATCAGTCCTCCAAAATATGCCTGACCCGGCCTACTTCTCCCGTGGTGAGTTGTACTTTGATGCCATGCGGGTGATTGGGTGAATTGGTAAGGATTCGCTTCACCTCACCGGCAGTAAGCTCGCCGGTACGCTGGTGGTGCTTCTGCACGATCTCTACCTCCTGTCCCACTTTCACATGGCTTCTGATGGTTCCGTCTGACATCCTGTGGTTATTTTGACACCAAGCTAATAAAAAATGTGCTTTCCCGTGAAGATAGGAATACCTACCGGATCTGAATCCCTCGCGTGGTGAATGAAATCCCCTGCTGACCGGACGTAGAGATCATCACCGCTTCAAACAATGGCTCGGGGGTGCCTGGATTGATCATCCATTCAAAAATAAAATTACCTCCTGTCCCACCTTCGTTATCCACTTCCTGTATGACTATTTCTACCGTCTCCAGTGGCAAAATGAAAATGGGTTGATCAAAATAGGTTCGGATCAGTTTGCCCTCGGTACCGAAAAACTGAGCCCTGGACACATAGATTGTATCTTCGATGCTCACATTTCGGAGACTCACGGTAGCCGTAAGATCATGTCTTCGGTGTTCGGAGCGGCTATAGATTTGTGAGTAAACAGAGAGGTATGTTACCCCTTTCTGAAGGGAATCTGAGGTCTTTAGATTTACTGATCTCTTGTTCCAGTTGACAGGTGTCACCTCATCAGACCCTACTGTCTTTTCCTGACAGGACATCAAGGCCACAAAAACTAACAAGACTGGAGAGATCTTTTTCATATCACACCTGATTAATTCTGACAAGGATTTCATCGACGATGGCATCCACAGGGTTCGCTACATTGTAAAACCACCCATACTTGGGCTTCTCAAAGATATCAAACTGAGAGCCAAGAATTCTTTCATCAAAGAAATGACCCTTTCGTTCGCGAATTCTCCGCAGAATAAGGTTTCTATCTCCCTCTAAGATAATCCATTGTACGTGGTGTGTGGGAATGGGAGTCAATATATTGCGATAAAACTCTTTGAGGGCTGAGCAAGCCAGCACACATCCCCCCTCCTGATCCCATCGGACCATATTTAGTGATATTTTTCTGAGCCAGGAGATGCGATCCTTATCAGACAGAGGAATACCGGAAGCCATTTTCTCTATGTTTTCCGGTACGTGAAAATCATCCGCATCATAAAAGGGAACACCCAGTTTGGATGCCAGCAAAGTACCGACAGTGGTCTTTCCGCTTCCTGCCACTCCTCCAAGAATATAAATCATCCCTTTACTGCTTTTGGAAGTGAATGGATCCCACTTCTACCTCTAAGATGACCAAACCGACCCTAAAGCCAAAACATCAACGCTCCTTTTCACACACCCCAGGGCCAGAGAGTCGGTTCTGAGATCAATTACTTAGAAAGTCGCTTGGCCAGTGCCACGGCCTGGCTTACACTCGCCTGCAAAGCCGCATAGTCCTTATTCTGAAGGATTTCCTTAGTGATGAGCTGTGAGCCCATGCCTACACAATGCACTCCTGCTTCAAACCACTTGCTCAGGTTTTCTTCAGTTGGCTCTACCCCACCAGTCGGCATTATGCTACACCATGGAAATGGCCCTTTTACACCCTTCACAAAAGATGGACCTCCTACCTGAGAACCAGGGAAGATTTTCACCACTTCAGAGCCAAGCTCCTCGGCATATGAAATCTCCGTCACAGACCCGCAGCCTGGAGACCAGGAGATTTTCCTGCGATTACAAACCTTCGCCATTTCAGGGTTCAACACCGGTGACACAATGAAGTTAGCACCCAACTGGATATACAATGAAGTGGTTCCTGCCTCTACAACAGAGCCCACACCAAGGATCATTTCAGGAGTTTCTTTCTCCGCGTACTTATTCAACGCTGCGAAAACCTCATGGGCATAATCTCCCCTATTGGTGAACTCAAATACTCGTACGCCACCTTCGTAGCAGGCCTTCAGGACTTCCTTGCACACCTCCACGTCTTTGTGGTAAAAAACCGGCACTATCCCGGTTTCCTTCATCTTTAATGCTACTTCTATTCTTGTAAATCTTGCCATTATTGCCAATTTAAAATTTTATTGAAATCGTATTCTTCGGGATGATCCAGCAAAGCTCCAGCCGCTGCATAATCCTTTGCGGTAATGAAATGCATATTCTGTAAACAGAGCTTCGCGATCTGTGAATCCATGTCCACAAGCCGTGGAGGGATCTTTCCATTGGCGTCCTCAAACTCTGAAAGGTACATCGGTGAAATATCTCCCTTGGAGTTGGCCGTGACGATGCATCCGGAAATGCCCTCGTCGTACAGTTTTTTCACCCCTATGCCCAACAAAGTACACAACGTGAGGTCGTACCCGATCGGCCTGCAACACCTCAGCTCATAGCCAATCTCCACAGGTCGACTTTTGATACTGATGCCAAGCTTTTTAAGTTTCTCCTGCACCAACACGTTGAAAATATTGGATTTACTCACATTGCCCAGCTCAGGATGACCATGATCATCATAGGTGAAGAGTATGCCGCAATTCTTGAGTTCTTCCACATCGATGATGTGAAAAACCCCCTCGCTCACCAGGGCCACGCCATATTGGATGTCAAGAATTCTTCTCTTCACCATGGACGAAATGATCAGATTAATGATCTTATCCAGCGTAGGCTTGGTTTTGTTGAACATCTCAGGGATGATCATCATAGGAAAATGACACCCCGTGGCGATCCCAAAAGCCAGGTGACCGGCTGACCGGCCCATGGTAGACATCACAAACCAGTTGTGACTCGTGCGGGCATCTTCATAGACGGTATTGCCTATTTTCACTCCCTCATCTTTGGCAGAATGAAACCCGAATGTAGGATTTCGATCCGGGAGGGGGAGGTCGTTATCTATGGTTTTGGGCACATGGATATTCTTGACATCCAGGTTGTTTTTTGCCAGAAATTTAGAAATCCGATTGGCCGTACTGGCCGTATCATCTCCACCGATGGTGACCAAGAGTTTCACATTGTTTTTGACAAAGAAATCCACCGTAAACTCATCATCTTTGGGCTTATGCCTGCTCATGATCAAAGTGGATCCCCCCCGACTGAAAATCCTGTCGGCATGCTCAAAATCAAATTCCTTAATCTGTGGAGACTCAGCGAACAATCCCTTGTATCCTTCCTGCACACCCAGCACTCTGTATCCATCGTTCAAAAAGACTTTGGCGACGGTGCTAATGACGGTATTGATGCCAGGGGCCGGACCTCCTCCGCAGATGATTGCTACTGATTTTTCCATAGAATTAAAATTTTGGGCCGGCCCAGGCTCTTTTTATACAACCAATATATTATACTTCAAGGACCGACCCAGTTTCTTGTTAGCGCGCTACCCTTCCGGAAGCATCTCCGCCCATCAATTTCTCTACTTCAGAAACTGTCACCAGGTTAGCATCACCTTTGATCGTGTGCTTCAGGCAAGATGCCGCTACGGCAAAGTCAAGTGCGTTTTGATCGTCTTCAGGGTACTTCAGCAGTCCGTAGATCAATCCACCCATGAATGAATCACCACCACCTACTCTATCCACGATATCTGTGATTTGGTATTGACGAGTTTCCAACATTTTGGTGCCATCATAAAGCACACCTGCCCATGTATTGTGAGAAGCCGAGATAGAGCCACGAAGCGTGGTGATCACTTTCTTGGCTTTAGGGAACTTCTTCATCATTTGCTGACATACCGACAGAAAAGCTTCTGCTTTCACATTGTGACCTTCCGTTTGCACACTGACGCCTTCTGGTTTGATGTGGAAATGCATTTCAGCATCTTCTTCATTACCCAAAATCACATCGCAGTAAGAGGTCAGCTCGGTCATGATCTCTTCGCGCTTAGCTCCATCACAATACTGCCACAATTTTGCCCTGTAGTTCAGATCCGTAGAAATGGTAACACCCATTTCGCTGGCCACTTTCACGGCCTCCAGACATGCATCAGCAGAACTCTGAGAAATAGCTGGCGTGATACCCGTCCAATGAAACCATTCTACCCCATCAAAAACCTTTTTCCAATCCACCATTCCTGGCTGGATAGTGGACATAGAAGAATGCGCCCTGTCATACACCACCTTGCTCCCGCGAGATACCGCACCAGTCTCCAAAAAGTAGATACCCAATCGCTCTCCACCCCACACGATCTTGTCCACATTCACCCCACGCTTACGCATTTCCATCATGGCACACTCGCCAATGTCGTTCTTTGGAAGTCTGGTTACAAAATCCACAGGAACACCAAAATTGGCCAGTGATACTGCAACGTTAGATTCTCCTCCACCATAAACCACATCGAATGAGTTGGCTTGTGAGAAACGCAAAAAACCCTCTGGGGCAAGACGAAGCATGATCTCGCCAAATGTTACTACTTTTTTCATGTCTTTATACTTTTAAGAATGTTTCGTGTTCGTACACGGTGTTTGGTAAAAAATAACCCCCAATCAAGGAGGATATTGTATCGTGTACGATAACGATTCATACAAATGTAATATATTGCATCTGATTTCAAAAAAATATGACCTATTTTCACAAAAATATTCCATGGCAAGAATCACCATCAAGGAAATAGCGAAAAAGGCCGGGGTTTCGGCCGGTACAGTAGACCGTGTGTTGCACAACAGGGGTGAGGTGGCTGAAGCCACCCGGGATCTGGTACTCAAAATAGCCAAAGAAGGAAACTACTCTACCAACGTGTTTGCCAGAAACCTGAAACTCAACAAGGTGTATAACCTGGCCGTGATTTTGCCAAAAGACAATGAATACTGGAAGAATCAAAGCGAAGGTATAGAGGAGGCTGCTGAGGAGTATGCCTCTCTGGGAATGCAGCTGAGCTTCTATACCTTTGACCGGCAAGACAAGGATTCGTTTCTTACCCAATCAAATATCGCGCTGAACAGCTCACCTGATGGGGTGATACTCGCCCCCCTGCTTCAGCGAGAGGCCACCCAGATTTGTGAGTCACTCCAGCAGGCCGATATTCCATTCATCTTTGTGGACTCCAATCTGGACAACATCAAGCCTCTGGCATTCATAGGGCAGGACTCCAGGCAAAGTGGTTTTTTGGCGGCCAAACTCCTTAATCTCGGGTATGCCTCGGGCCAAAAAGCGATTGTGATCAAATACACTGATTTTGACAGTCTGAATAAAACGCTGGATGAGCGAATAGAGGGGTTTAGGAAATATTACCAGCAGGAAAATTTCAGCCCGGAGCTCATTCATGAAATAACACTCGAAAAGGACTTTGTCGGCCTGCCCCCGGGGATAGAGTCGCTACTGGGCAATCAGGAACCAGTCCATTTTTTCGTACCCAATTCGCGGGTGCACCAAATTGCAAAAAGTGCTGAAAACGTTATCCCGAGGCATTTAAGTCGGATCATAGGTTATGACTTAGTCCGCGAAAACATCGTCTACCTCAACAAAGGATTAATTGATTTTGTCATATATCAAAACCCGAAAGTGCAGGGTAACCTGGCCGTGCAGGCATTTTACAAGCACCTGATCCTCAAAACTGAAGTGCCACCCACGCACTACATGCAGCTGGACATCATCACCAAAGAGAACCTGATGTATGGGAAATGACCACTCAAATACGCCCTGATCATTTGCAGGATGGATGACCTCACCTCTTAACCGAGCTGATCCGCATTGGCCAAAACGCCAATAAAAGAATAAGCAGCAGCGAATAACCTGAGTATTTCGTATAATTAATCAATACCGCCACTAAAAACAGGGCCTGTCGTTTTCACGTCAGGTCTTTTATTTAGTCCCATATCGGGTTAAATTTAGGAATCACCCAACCTAAACCAACAGCCTTGAGCAGTTCCATCACCCTTAAAGACACAAGTGGTCAAACATTTTTTTCCTGTATCCCCATTCACGAAAGGGGGATCATTAAATGCACCTGGACTGGCAATCTTATGGAGATTACACCCGCCAAAGAGGCAGCTCTGAGCATAGTGCGGCAGCTGGAAGAAACCGGGTACACCAAAGTGATCGATGATAACCGGCTCGGATCAGGCCCCTGGCCCGATTTCATGGATTGGCTTAGAACGGACTGGATCAATGCCCTACTCAAAACCAACCTCAAATCCTATGCGCATGTGGTATCAACAGACACCAGCGCCAAACAACCTGCCTACGAAATATTCAATCAAACCATTAAAAACGTGGATTTTGTCACATTCGGCAGCTATGACATGGCCATCGACTGGCTCGAGGAAAATTAAAAGTGTTTCCACCCCTGAGCCGTGAGGGCGATGGTATTGCCAGACCTGGTAACGAGCGCCTTTCCCTTGTCTGCAGACTGCATATATCCAATGGTGTGAATCTCCGCATGATTCTTCACCTTTTCAAAGTCTGCCTGAGTGATGGTAAACAGCAACTCGTAATCCTCACCGCCATTGAGGGCGCAAGTATTTGGGTCGAGCCCAAATTCGGCAGCCGTCTCATAGGTTTCCTTATCTATTGGGATCTTATCCTCATATAGAGCCGCTCCCAGACCAGATGCCTTGCATAAATGAAAAACCTCTGATGCAAGACCATCCGACACATCAATCATAGACGTGGGAACAATGCCCAAAGCCCCGAACTCATGAATCACATCCATGCGCGCTATGGGTCGCAGCTGCTTGCCCACCACAAATGGATAACCATCCAGCTTGGGCTGCATGTTTGGGTTAGCCAAAAACTCCTGTTTTTCACGCTCCAACACCTGAAGACCTACATAGGCCCCTCCCAGGTCCCCGGTCACGCAGAGAATTTCGCTTTCTTTAGCGCCTGAGCGATAAGCCACCTTGTCCTTCTCCACAGTACCCATAGCAGTCACCGAAATCACCAACCCGGAGCGCGAAGTAGTAGTATCTCCACCCACCAGGTCAACATTGTAATCCTCACATGCCGCCCGTATCCCTTCATAAAGCACCTCCACGGCTTCCACCGAGAATCGATTGCTCAGACCCAGGCTCACGGTAATCTGCTTGGGTGTACCATTCATAGCAGCTATATCGGAAACATTCACAGACACTGCCTTGTAACCCAGATGCTGCAGGGGTATATAACTCAAATCAAAATGAACACCTTCCAGAAGCATGTCAGAGGAAAGTAGCACGAAATGATCTCCTGCATCATACACCGCAGCATCATCCCCTATACCTTTTACAGTAGTGTCATGATATATTTTTACTCCTTCCGAAAGCTTATCAATCAGGCCAAACTCACCCAACGCTCCTATTTCTGTTCTTTTTTCCTCGCTCATTTTCTCGTTTTGATTTTCCTCTTTTTTTAGGACTTCACTTCCTGACACAACTCTACCAGGACGCCATTGGTGCTTTTGGGATGTAAAAAACACACCAGCTTATTATCTGCACCTTTTTTGGGTGCTTTGTTAATCAATTCAAACCCTTCAGATTCCAATCGCTCCATTTCTGCCAGAATATCATCCACCTCAAAGGCGATGTGATGAATGCCCTCCCCCTTCTTATCAATATATTTCGAAATGGCACTCTCCGGAGCCCCAGCCTGAAGCAATTCCACCTTATTGGGGCCAATCCCAAAGAATGAAGTGGTCACATGCTCAGAGTCCACCACCTCCTCCTTGTAAGAGGGGGTTCCAAAAAGCTTCTGAAAAAGCGCATTGGCTTTGTCCAAATCCTTTACTGCGATACCAATGTGCTCTATTCTAACCATGATGTGTCGATTATGTATTAATTTCGCAAAAATGAGGAAACTTTTCCTGTATTTGAAAGGTTCCTTGAGTTGTTGTATTTTTATGTAAAGTCAACATAATATGGAATTTAGGACAGACGTCCATGTAGAGGCTGCTCGCATTCAAAATGAAATTAAGAATTTTCTGGGTCTGAAAAGTAGCGACCTTGTTTTTGAATTTGCCAGCAGTGAAGGTAAGGTAAAACTGGATCTGATCACCATCAACCCAAGGCATAACCAGTCTTTTCTATTCAAAACCATCACTGGTTTTGACAAGACAGATGCTTTGAACAAGATGCTGGATTATGTGAAAACGCATAAAGAGAAGGAAAGCTCCTATACCATCCAGTGGACCACTAAGGGGATGAATGAACTTCAGACCTCCTATTTCAGAGCAAAAAATATCTATGATGCCATGGACAAACTGTACTATGGCCGGGATATGAACAACATCACAGTGTTTAGTGTAGTACTCAACCCAATAGCTTGACTATGATCAATGTAACCGATAAAGCAAAAGAGAGGCTCGCAGAGCTAAGAATAGAAGAAGGACACTCACCAGCGCATAACGTGCGTGTGGCAGTCAAAGGTGGCGGTTGCTCCGGTTTGATGTATGACTTACTTTTTGACAATACACTTACTGAAAGCGACGAAGTTTTTGAGGACAAAGGAGTAAAGGTGATTGTGGACAAAAAAAGCATGCTCTATTTACTGGGCACCACGCTGGATTTCTCTGATGGACTGAACGGCAAAGGATTTCAGTTTATCAACCCGAATGCCTCACGTACCTGTGGCTGCGGCGAGAGCTTCGCGGTTTAGCACCATACCATCACCACAGAAAATTGTAAAACCACTCTGATTACACAGGGTGGTTTTTTTTATAGCTCCTCTCTGAAGCAAGTCCTTGCTCCGCCCTACTCACAGACCAAACCACAGAGCGCATCGAGTCATCGAACGAATATTAACCCCTCAGATACTCACATTTCGGCAATTTCGCGGTAGAACAACACCAAACCATGAGACACCTAATTTTAATCAACATGATGTTTCTTGCCCTCCTCTCCTGTGAAAACAAACAAAATCTAGTTGGCAACGAGAATGAAAAAGAAACTTCCACACAATCCGCAACTAGAGTACGCAACTATATGGAATCAGACACTGGCTACAACAACAGACCCGGACGTAAGAAAATCGCATCGGAAGGAGCCTCCGACATCTACAAGAGTAGATTACAGAAATAAAATATCTGCTGAAAAGAAGGTGAATAAAGAAAACAAAAAAGGCTTCACACTAGTGATAAACCGTTAATTTCAAGAAAAATCGTTAGTTACATTCACTTTCTCTCATATAATAATTTTTTAAAAAATTAGCAATATTTTAATATTCCCCGTAAATTGTATGCACTAAACCAACAAATCAACCTTTTTATCATGAAAAACAAAATTTACCTAGCACTCATTTCTCTGGCTTTTTTCGCCTGTGGCGGAGCCGGAACTTCTCAATCTGAAAGTACTGCAGCAGACACTGTAGAAGTATCAGAACCTATCGCTGTTGTGGAAGAAGTAGTAGAAGCAGCAGACTCTCTTGCGATGGAAGTATCTGATTCTGTAGAAGTAGTAACTGAAACAGTAGCAGAGTAATCACATTGAAAGTACAAAAAGTAAAAAGCCCGGAAATTCCGGGCTTTTTTTTGGTTTAGCAAACGCTATATAGAGGATTCAAACATGCACACTCATAAGTGCAGCCCGCACTCGGTTTTTTCTTTACCTTCCCACCTTCCTGCTCTTCCTACTCCTTTTTTGGTACACTGCACACAGCCGATAGACCCAAACCCCTTGTATAAAAGCGGATGAGCGGGAAGCTCATATATGGTACGGTAGAGATTCAGGTCCTCCTGACTCATATCAATGATGGGATGAAACTTCAGTAACCCTTGAGACTCTTCAAAAATTCTCTTTCCCGCACGATTTTCATTTTGAAAACCCAGTAGACCTGACACCCATACCTTCTTACCCTTCTTCAAGGCATTCAATGGCTCTACCTTATTGATAAAACAGCAAAAGTCCGGATTGCCCTCCCAAACCTTATGATTGCTGGTGAACTCGTGAGAGCGCTCCCTGGGCTGAACATCCACCACATTCAGATCAAACTCATTGATGAGCTGATCGCGATACTGAATGGTCTCCCTAAAAAGGTACCCTGTATTGATCAGGTGAATCGGGTGGCGTGGAGCCACCTTGCTAATCATGTGAATGAGCGCTATGGAGGTGCTCCCAAAGGAGGTGGTCACCAGGATCTCCTCTGGCTCAAACTCTCCAAAGAGCATTTTCAATCGATCCAGATAAGTGAGATTGCCGTATCGGTCATTAAGTTCCAAAAGTCTCGAATCGGATTCCATATTTTTACTTTCCTTTCTTTGTGAGGACTGAAGTGATCTCATTGAGGCGCTCTACCTTCTCATTAAAATCTCCCTTCAGGTCATCTCGTATTGTTTTCAGCTGGTTCAGTAATTCAGGTGTGCTGTCTGGCAAGATATCCTCCAACACTTCTCTGAATCGCTTGGCGAAAGTGGGTGACTTCCCGTTTGTACTAATCCCAATTTTCAGGTCTCCCTTTTTCACAGTAGACCCCAGGTAAAAGTCGCAAAGGTCAGGGGTGTCGGCAACATTTGTCAGCAACCTTAACTTTTTGGCCTTTTTCTTCAGTTTCTCATGAAGCGAATAATCATCAGTAGCGAGTATCAAAAGGTCAGCACCTTTCAGGTCGCCACCCCTGACTTTACGATTTAATATTTCTATAAACTCCGATCCATCAGCAAGCTCTTGCAAGGCTGGAAGGATCAACGGAGCAATAATTCTTATTCGAGCCTTGGGATCATTCTTCAGCAATGCCTCTACTTTTTCCAGGCCCACATTTCCTCCACCCACCACCACGGTCTGTATCTGGTTGAGCTTTAGAAAAACCGGAAATAACACATTACCCTCAGAAAGACCTACTTCATTCATGCTACCTCGGATTTTGCGGCTTCCCACCAGGTGTTCACCTGCTGCTGGTTGCTAGCCTGGGCAGCTCCTTCTCCAAAAATCAAAAGTGCTGGTGCCTCAGGTTTCGCTTTGGCTGCTATGGCCGCTATGTCTTTTGCCTTCCCTTTGATGACATCTCCATCAGCGTGAGAGCCCTTGCTTATAATGGCTGCGGGTAAGTCACCCCGTCCGAACTCCACATATGCCCTCGCAATCAGGTCTATTTTACCTAATCCCATAAAAAATAAAGTGGTAGGCGAATGCTCAGCAGCTCTGAGTACATCCTGGCTGAGCGTACCCTCACTGGTAGTAGCAGTCACCACCGTAAAGCTTTGATTGACCCCACGGCAAGTCAGTGGTATCCCAAAATAGCCCGGCAGCATCACACTACTGATACCCAGCACCACGTCCACCTCTATTCCATGCCTCTCAGCAATCGCTTTTTCTTCACACCCGCGTGCAAAAACAAACGGATCTCCACCCTTAAGACGCACCACATGGCCCATCTCTTTGGCATATTGCACAATCAGGTGATTGATCGTATCCTGCGACACACTAGACTTGCCTGCCCTTTTGCCCACAGGTATGTGCACCGCATCTGGCGCATAGCTCAAAAGCTCAGGATCCACCAGCGCATCATATAGGACTACATCAGCTTTTTGTAGAGCCTTCACACCTTTCACAGTGATCAGCTCAGGATCTCCGGGACCAGCGCCCACGAGCGTAAGTTTTGGTGTTTTCGTCATCACTTATGCTTTATAAAATTCGTTTACTACCAACTTATCTTTAGCCTCTTTGCTTCGGAAATTATTGACCTGAGTAAAGAAATCATTGGCCTGACCAAGATATGCGGCTGCAAAAGCTTCGTCGGGCTCGTACTTATTGATCTGGAGTACTAACTCAGAGAAGGATTCGATCCCTTCAAACTCACCTGTCTCCACACAATGTTTCTGGAAGTCTTCTATGATACCAATGTGGGTATTGCATTGAATGTCTTTGCTGAGCAAAATAGCCTTGGCTCCAATGACAAACGTATTGTAACTATAGTAGATAGCATCCGCCCACTTGCCCTCTGCCAGGGTTCTTTTACCACTAGCCAAGCGATCGCCGGCATCATTGAGGATAGTACCCACCAAATCCATCATGACTCCTGCGCACTCTCCCACACCTATTTCCGGCACAAAATCATCTACTTTGCCCCAATCCTGATAATCTTCATCACGAAGCGTTTTCACATCGGCAATGTGTTTCAGGATATCATAGAAGTATCGCTTTCCCCTTCTTCTGAAGTAAGCGTTGAAATACTCCTCCTCAGTGGCATTTTCCTCATAGTCACTGAGCAAAGTCCTCACCGTATCCGGAATTCGCTTGGTAGGTATTTTGATAACCTTCTCTGCAATATTCCCTTTTCCATCCGGATCAAGCCCTCCACCTATCACCACCTGCATGGCTGGAGATACCTTGTCACCGTTCTTGATGCTACTGCCATGGAAACCAATATTGGCCACCATATGCTGGCCACAAGAGTTCATACATCCGCTTATTTTTATTTTAATCAAAGTTTCATCCACCAGGTGGGGAAACTCATCACGGATCAAATCTTCCAAAACAAGAGCCAGTGCCGTACTATTGGTCACCCCAAGGTTACAGGTGTCTGTACCCGGGCAGGCTGTCACATCCGCGAGGGTATCAAAGCCCGGAGCTGCATAATCCAACTCCTGCAAGGCCTGGTACACCGCGGGGATATTCTCCAGACGGATGTATTTGAGTAGCAACCCCTGGTTGAGGGTAAACCGAATGTCTTCAGCAGCATATGTTCGAGCTATGTCAGCCAGTTTTCTTGCCTTTGGTGATTTGATGTCTCCAAGAGGTATTCTCACTTTCACGGCGTAGAATCCTTCCTGCTTCTGCTCAAACACATTGGTGAGAAACCATTCTTTATAGGCCGTATCGGGTTCAAAATCACCCACTCCCAAGATCGACTGATCTTCAGGTACTTTGGTGATCACCTTTTTGGTGTTGATCTTGTAGGTCTGATGTTTCAGAGATTTGCGCTCTTCTTCTATCAGTTTCATGAACCCTTCAAGACCAATCCCCTTGTTGGGCTCTATCAGATACTTCAACCTCGCTTTGTGTCTCCGCTCCCGCTCGCCATACCGATCAAACACCCGAAGACCTGCTTCTATGAAAGGAATCAATTCATCCTGAGGTAGGAAATCATAAGCCAACTGGCCCATAAATGACTGAGCGCCAAGCCCACCACCTACAATCACTTCAAATCCGTAAGCGCCATTCTTGATCTTAGGAATAAACCCAAAATCATGAATATAAGTGAATGCCGCATCCGACTTGGAAGACGAAAAAGCAATTTTCACCTTTCTCCCCATTTCCTGACAAATGGGATTTCTGAGGAAGTACTCAAACACCCCCTGAGCATAAGGAGATACGTCAAACGGCTCCTCGGGATCAATACCTGCATATGGAGAAGCTGTCACGTTGCGAACAGTATTACCACATGCCTCCTTGGTGGTCACCCCTACAGCCTCCAGAGCCTCCCACATTTCCGGTGTATCCTGCAGCCTCACAAAATGAAGTTGGATATTTTGTCTGGTAGTGAGGTGAAGGTTACCATTCGTATATTTTTCTGAAAGATTGGCCACCGTCTCCAGCTGATCCGGGGTGATTTTCCCAAACGGCAGCTTCAAACGAAACATCTGCACGCCTTGCTGACGCTGCCCATAAACTCCTCTGGCCAGACGAAAAGACTTGAAACGCTCCTCAGGTATTCTGCCAAGATTAAAATCCTGGATTTTATCCTTGAGCTCTTTGATGTCGGCTTTGGCCTCTTTGCTGATGTCTTTTGTGATCATTTTTTTGTTTTTTCTATAAAAAAAGCCCCTGAATGAAGTCTCCCGGGGCTTTAGTTACACAATGAAAATATTTTTTAATTTATTTCTGGTGCTTCCCGGGATGTCATGTACAAATGCAGCATACGCAACACATACATGCGCAGCAACAACATGACATTAGAAGGAATAAAGGGTTACAATTGAACTTAAAAGGCATTACGATAAAAGTTGTTGGATAAAAAGGTGCTGTATTTCAGTAAGAGATAGGAATCACTTACAACAACAGCAACAACAACTCATCGAATGTCTCGTGAGGCCAATTGACTTAAAAAAGAAGGTTGTTTGTAAATTCATGGTCAATTAATTCATATTTATTCCGGCAACCGCCAGAAACAGGAATTAGCACCTTAAACATTGCTTTCAGGTTGCTAGCGCTTCACAGAGCCCGTCTCTCCACGCTTCTTTATAAATCAATTATACGCTAATTGATGGGGCAAAGGTGAGTCACAAAACTGAGACTTCAAAACTTCCGAATCAAAATAACGATAACTTGTATTGAAAAATTCAATTTTTCAAAATTTTACGCTCATATTTCCAATTTTCGCAAATGAACCACTGGCATTTCCAGCATTTCACTTCCTTCGTTAATAAGCGCGCACCTCAGAGCCTTTCATGAAATTCATAAAGGCCTTATTTACCACCCGGTTTCCCCCAGGGGTAGGGTAATCACCCGTAAAGTACCAATCGCCGATATGGTTGGGGCATGCCTTGTGTAGGTTTTCTACTGTTTGATAGACCACTTCCAGTTCAGCTTTCATGCCTTTAGGCCGAACAATATTGGTAATCATGGCGGAAACTTCATCGTAAGTGAAAGGAGCATACAGTTCCTTCACAAAGTTGGGCTGATTTTTATCTCCGGTACTGGCCAGACATTTTTCATAAACCTCGTCCAACAGATACTCCTTATCATGCTTCTGAAGCAAGGCAAGCACCGCCCTGAAGGCCACAAAATCCTTCATCTTACTCATATCTATCCCATAGCAGTCCGGGAATCGTATCTGAGGGGCAGATGATACGATCACCACTTTTTTAGGCTCCAGCCTATCCAGCAGGGTCAGAATACTTTTCTCCAAAGTGGTACCCCTTACGATAGAATCATCGATTACCACGAGTGTATCTTTTCGCTTATTGATCACCTCATAAGTGGTGTCATATACGTGCGCCACCAGATCGTCTCTGTGCGCATCATCGGTAATGAAAGTTCGAAGTTTGGCATCCTTCAACACTAACTTCTCCACCCTTGGGCGAAAAGAAAGTAACTCTTCCAGTGAATCCGCACTGGGCTTCTGATCGAGTATAATATCCTTTCGCTGGGCAATGAGGTAATTATCAATACCTCTCAGGAGGCCCAAAAAGGAGGTTTCCGCTGTATTGGGGATGTACGAGAAAACTGCATTTTTCAGGTCAAAATTGACCGATTTGAGGACACTCGGGATAAGTAGTTCTCCCAATTTCCGGCGCTCATTGTAGATGTCAGGGTCGGTACCTCTGGAAAAATAAATTCGCTCAAAAGAACAGGACTTTTTCACCCTTGGCTCAATAAACTTCACTTCCCTGTAGCTACCATCTTTCTCAATGATCAGTGCATGACCCGGTGGTATTTCACGGATCTCATTGTAATTACATTCGAAGGTGGTTTTGATGGCCGGCTTCTCTGAAGCCACTACCACCACATCATCATCGGCATAGTAGTAGGCTGGTCGTATGCCATTGGGATCGCGCGCTACGAATGCTGCGCCATACCCCAGCATCCCCGTCATGGTGTATCCACCATCAAAGTCGCGACAGGACTTTTCAAGAATACGCTGCAGATCCAGTTCCTGCTCTATGATATCTGTGATTTCAATATTGGTTTTAGTCCCCCTGTATTTATTAAAAACTGCCTGATTGGCTTCATCCAAAAAGTGGCCAATTTTCTCCATCACAGTGACGGTATCCACCATTTCCTTAGGGTGCTGCCCCAGAGAGACCAGCTTGTCAAAAAGCTCGTCCACGTTAGTCATGTTGAAGTTGCCGGCCATCACCAGGTTTCGACTTCTCCAGTTATTTTGTCTTAAAAAAGGATGGCAGCTTTCGATCCCGTTTTTTCCATGGGTACCATACCTCAGGTGACCCAGCCATACTTCACCGGTGAAAGCATAATTATCTTTCATCCATTGAGCATCGTAGAAGCTGTCGCCTCCTTCCTTCTTTGCTTTATTATATTTTCTGCTGATTTTGCCGAATATGTCCTCGATCGGCTGCTGATTGGTGGTGCGGTATCTGCTGATGTATCTGGTGCCGGGCGGCATATCCAGTTTGATGTTGGCTACTCCTACGCCATCCTGCCCCCTATTGTGCTGCTTTTGCATGAGCAGGTACATCTTTTTTGCTGCAAACGCCGGAGATCCGTATTTATCAATGTAATACTGGAGGGGCTTTCTGAGGCGAAGTACAGCTACTCCACATTCGTGTTTGATAGGGTCGCTCATGGTTAGTTACCAATCAAGGAATTTAATAATTTCTGCAATGTTATTCAATATTTCCGGCCTAAAGAAAAACCACAACAAACCGGAGGTGAAAATAGTTGCAATTATCCGCTGACTGACAGGGATTCCTACCTGAAGGTCGGTTTTTTCTTGTTTAAGAAAAAAGAAATAAGGGATTTTCAGATAAAAGAAAAGGGAGAAAATAACACTCAAAATCGCCACGATCAAATAAGTAAGCATCACCGGGTCACCCACCTGCTGATACCAGTCCCACATCACTGTAAACAGGTAAAATTTAGCTGTGAACCCGACTGTGGGAGGAAGGCCGATCAAAGCGATCATCACTACTACCATCAACCCGCCCATATAAGCCTCTGTTTTTGAAAGTCCCGAGAAATGACTGATCTCTGTTTTGCCATGAATTTCGAAAACGGAAACCATATAGAATACAGCCACATTCATCATGGCATAAACCACCGCATACCAGGCAAAGGCCACCGCACCATTTTCAAACGGAATGAGCAAGGTCACTAAAATAAATCCCGAATGAGCAATGGCCCCGTACGCAATCATCCGCTTAACATTGGTCTGCCCCAAAGCGCCAAGTGTGCCAAGAACGATTGTGAAGATGCCAATCACGGAAATGGTAACGTACAGCCAGTAAAGTTCCTGAACCCCCACAGTCATGAGGATTCGGTGAAGCAACACAAACCCACCCAACTTTGGAACTACTGAAAGTACCATTACGGCATCAGTTGGTGCTTCCTGATAGGCAGAGGGCACCCAAATGTGAAATGGAACTGCACTCACCTTGAAGAGTATTCCGCCAATGAAAAGTAAAATTCCCACGTTCAGGAGCACCGGATCTCCCGTCAGGTGAAGATCCATTTCAGAAAGTGACAGTGTCCCTGTAAAACCGTAAATAAGCGACATTCCGTAAAGCGCCAGTGCAGACGTGACGCCCCCAAAAATGAGGTATTTCATTCCAGCCTCAAAAGCGCCCTTCCTAAAATTGAAATTGGTGAGCATGTAGGCCGAAAACGATGTGAGCTCTACCGCCAGATAGATCACCAGGAGGTGATTGGCAGAGAGCATCAGAGTACTACCTAATATCAGAGAAAGAATCAGAAAATAATACTCTGATCGGTGTTTTTCGGCTGTAGGAAAAAACACTATCCATAGTGAGGTCACACCAAACAGAAGTTTCATGATTTGCCCCATTGAATCAGTCACCAGCGTTTGGTTAAATAAAAATCCAGAAACACCATCTACCTGAACCAACCACATGGCCACCAAGATGACCATCACGTAGATCACCCGACTCACCAGGGTTTGCTTCCATACAAGACCGGCCATCAACAGAATAAGGGCACCTGCAGCCAGCGAAATTTCAAAACTCAGGCCTGAGAGACTGTCTAAAATATTGTTGAGCTGATTGGTGAGCATGGTCTATTTATTTAGGAAATAGTGCCCCTGATCCAGCACACGCTCTACAAAAAACTGAATGGAATTGTCGATGGGATCAAGAATCAGAGATGGAAACACCCCGAAAAGCACCACCAATACTGCCAGCGGAGCCAGCATCAACCATTCCCGAATAGTGAGATCCCGCATTAAAGACTCCCATTCGCGCTCCCTGGTCCAGAACTTACCAAAAAACATCCGCTGAAGGGTCCACAGATAATACCCGGCTGAAATGATGATCCCAAGCACGGCAACCATACCTATCCACCTTGGGAATACGCCCGTGAGCGATTCTGTGCCGATGGCCCCCATAAGTACCAAAACTTCTCCAACAAATCCGGAGAGCCCGGGCAGCCCCAAAGAGGCAAAAAAGAATAAAACCACAAAAAAGGTATACTGTGGCATTTTGCTGGCGAGGCCACTCAGGTTTTCAATTTGCCGATCATGGGTGCGGTCATAGATCACCCCTACTATCAGGAACAATGCTCCGGAAATAAAGCCGTGGGATACCATCTGAAACAATGAACCAGAAACGCCCTCACTGGTGATCGCTGCCAGACCAAGCAGGACAAACCCCATGTGGGAGACGGAAGAATAGGCAATCAATTTTTTAATGTCATTCTGAGCCATGGCCACCAGGCCTCCATAGATAATAGAGATCAACCCAATGACGGCCACCGGATAAGCCATGGAGATTGCTGCATCCGGGAAAATCGCATAACAAATCCTGAAAAGACCATACCCTCCTACTTTCAAGAGCACCCCTGCCAGGAGTACAGAAATGGCCGTGGGGGCTTCCACGTGGGCATCCGGTAGCCATGTATGGAAAGGAACGGCGGGCAGTTTGATCATAAACCCAACAAGCAACAGGATAAAAGCCACAGACCTCAGAGGCGTTCCCCAGAGCACATATCCACTTTCCGGGGACAGCAGTGTATTACTCAGATAAATACCGTCCATCATCTGGATCAGACTAAAGGTATTCGTTTGTGCCCCGGCACCATCTATACTCCCTACCGACAGGTACAGACCGATCATCACGATGAGGATAAACAACGAACCCAGAAGGGTATATAAGAAAAATTTGATTGAAGCGTAAGACCTCCTCGGCCCTCCCCATATCCCGATGAGGAAAAACATAGGAAGCAACATGAATTCAAAGAAGACATAGAAAAGGAAAAAGTCAAGTGAAGCGAAGCACCCAATCAAACTCCCACTCAAAATGAGGTAAAGCATGAAATACCCCTTCACTTTGGTGGTCAGCTTCCAGGAGGAAACCACACCGATCACCAGCAAAATGGTGCTCATCACAATAAGCGGCATACTGATGCCATCCACGCCCACCGAATAGTCCACCTGAAGGGATCCATAATTGCCCAACTGAAGTGAAAACCAGGGTGCCAACTCCACATACTGGAAAGCCTCAGCCCAGGCCTTCGGCTGAATGGAGCCATCAAATCCAAAAAACAGGATCAGGCCAAAAATCAACTGTGCCAATGTGGCTCCCAATGCAATCCACCGAATGGCCTGACGCGAAGAAGCCGGTAAAACCCCCACCACAAAAGCGGCAGCCAACGGCAAAAAAATCATCCAACTAAGCAGGTAGTTCATCATATTTTCTACTTAACTAATATTGAGACCACAGCACAAGCAGCAACAGCAGGAGCATCAGCCAGATAAGCTGATTCTGAACTTTGCCCGATTGTATTTTGCTAAACATTCCCCCCACACCTCTGAATAGCCAGGCTACGAAATTAACCAGTCCATCCACAACTTCACGATCGATCACCGCCAAAGCTTTACTAAAAACCACAGTGGACACTCCCGCTGCATTAACTAACCAATCAATCACCTTCCGATCAAAAGCACGGGCTGCTCCCGACATCTTAATGTAATTTCTTGATAGACCGTCGTAAACCCTTTCCAGGTACCATCCCTCAAAGGTCAATCGGCTGTACCACTTCGTTGGCACCTGAGCCATCTGATAGCTCAAAGTGCGCATTGACTCGGGTCTGAAGAAAATGTAGCTGATCGCTAAACCGCCAATGGCCAGCGCTATGGATAGTATCATGGTCCAAATCTGGATGCTCCCATGTCCATGGTCTACGGTGTTTCCAAAAACAAAGGACCCCAACCACCAACCATTGGCATCCAGTGGATTGAGTGCATTGGCCAGCCAAAGTGCTCCCGCTGACAAAACGATTAACGGAACCTTCACCAGCCCCAGTGGCTCCATATGCGGGAGCCTTTCAATGGCAGTACGGGGATTCCCATAAAAAACCAAAAGGATTTGTCGCCCAATATAGATGGGGGTAAGCAGTGCAGTAATAAATGCCAGATCTGACACCAGATAGGCCAGCCAGTACCCCTGGGCAGAATGCCCTATCGCCCAGAGCCAGACCCCAGACAAAATACCTTCTTTGGACAGAAAACCTGAAAACAATGGGAGTCCTGAGAGTGCGAGCCCACAGATGATAAAAGCGATATGGGTAAAAGGCAATACTTTTCTTAACCCACCCATCATTCGCATGTCCTGAGCATCAAAGGCGGAATCATCATGCTTAAGGGTGTGGAGGTAATGAATAACCGCACCAGCCGCCAGAAACAGTCCCGCCTTAAAAAAAGCATGGGTCCAGAGGTGAAAAAGGGATGACTCATGAGCTCCTGCTCCAATGCCCATCACCATATAGCCAAGCTGTGAGATGGTAGAATAAGCCAATACCTTCTTGATGTCATGTTGGGTGAGTGCGGAAACTGCCGCCATAAATGCCGTCACTGCACCAATGACAGCCGTAGCATTCAGCACGATTGGAGACAAAAACGGTACCACACGAATCAGCAGATAAACACCAGCCGCCACCATAGTGGCAGCATGGATCAGCGCCGACACTGGCGTTGGGCCGGCCATCGCTTTTGGCAACCACCCCGAAAATGGAAACTGCGCAGATTTACCCAGCGCACCAATCATCAGACCAAAGCCTGCCAGATTTACCAGCAACGAGGAATTTCCTCCGGTCAGAGAAGACAAAAATGGCTGATTGAGTTCCGTAATCATCAAAATCACACCGATCAGCAGGCCTGCATCGGCCACACGGTTGATCATAAAAGCTTTCCTGGCTGCAACGGCTTTCTCTTTATCCTCAAACCAGAACCCAATCAGCAGGTAAGAGGAAAAACCAACCAGCTCCCAAAAGATGAAAATGAGAAGAAAATGATCTGCTGCCAGTAGCCCAATCATCGAAGAAGTGAAAAAGCCGAGTTTGCCAAAATACCGATGAATGGCCCGGTCATGACTGAGATAATGCGTAGAGAAAAGATGCACCAGCAGGGACACCAGGTAGACCAACCCAATCAGCACCGCACTGATCCTGTCTATGGCCCACCCGAGTTCATACCCGGGAAGCCATTCCCACCGAACCACAACGCTGGCTTCATAACTCTGATAAATTAAAAAACCAGTCATTACCGCTCCAGGCAGCATACCCAAAAGAGAAAGTCTGCCAGCATTCTTTGAGCCTGAAAGGTAAGTAATGATTCCACCCAAGAGGGGGAAAATAAGAACAAGTGCTATGTAGATGGCTGAGGTCGTCATTAGTTCTCCAGCGTATTTAGATCATCCAGATCAGACGAATCGTAGGTTTTGTAAATATTGAGCAGGATAGCCAGGGCAATGGCTGCCTCTGCTGCAGCAATCACCACCGAAAAGACGGCAAAAACCTGCCCGTTCAGGTCCGGATCAAACTTTGAGAAGGCCACCAGATTCAGGTTGGCTGCATTCAGCATCAGCTCTATTCCGATCAACACGAAAACTGCATTCTTTTTGATCAACACAATGAGCAGTCCGCTGCACAGTAAGAAAGCCGATAGGATCAAATAATAGGTTAAAGGAATCTGAGTCATGCGTTTCCTGATTTTTTAGCCAGAAATGCCGCCCCCACCAGTGCTCCCAAAAGCAAGAATGCAATCACCTCAAAAGCAATCAAATGGTCTGTGAGGAAGAGAACACCGATTTTCCTTACCTGATCCATATCCGAAACTTCAGCATTCGTCCATGTCAGCCCAGAGCTCAATGTCCATTTCGTCAACAACAAAAAGAAAACGGCGCATACAGTACCGCCCAGCACCACACTTCGGTGTTGGGTAAACACACCCTCATCACTTACTCGCTTGGTGAGCATAATTCCGAAAATAAGCAGTACAATGACCCCCCCGGCATAAATCATAATCTGCACGACCGCCATCAATTCCGCATGAAGCAGCACATAAGTAGCCGCCAGTCCCAGCAGTGAAATCACGAAAGCAAACGCCGCCCGAATGATGTTTTTGGTAAACATGAGGTACAGGACGGGCACTACAACCATTAGCCCGAAAAACGCTGCAAATACATCACTTATCCCCATTGTCATCTTTTGGTTTCTTAGGAATCATCGGCCTGGGCTTAAACTTGGGCTTGTTCTCTGGCTTGTCAGTCTCGCCATCGGCGGCTTTGGGTTTCAATACTGGCTTCATCGCAGGTTTTTTCATGACCGGCCGAGGCTTTTCTGTCTCCGCTGGCTTAGTGGACTGCTCCTCATTAGCGGCAGGTTTTGGCTTCATGACCGGCTTTGCGCCAGCTGGTTTAGGTGCCATAGGTTTAGGGCGCATCACAGCTTTGGCTTTCACAGGCTCACGCTCAGAGTCCCCTTTCGCAGCAGCCTTGGCTGCCGCCTTTTTCTCCTCAAACTCAGCCAGTTCTTTTCGCTTCTGCGCGATCTCCGCCAGACTCATCTCAGCAAATGAGTACACATGATCATTCACATCAAACTCACTGAAATCATAAACCTTGGTCATGGTGAGACACTCCGTAGGACATACAGTGGTACACAGGCCGCAAAAGCAGCATTTGGACATATCTATGTCAAATTTCGCGGCGTGAATCCGTTTGGGTGTACCATCTGAGGTCATCCCAAAAGTCTCAGGAGCCAATATGGGGTCTATCTCGATACAATCTACCGGGCATACTTTGGCACACTTATCACATACAATACAGTCATCGATCTCATTATGCAGCCGATAGCGGGCATTGTCGGGCACAGGTAAAGACTCATAAGGATACTCCAGTGTCACGATCCCTTTGTCCGCATCAAAATACTTTTCATCGGCTACCCCTATGGGGGTTCTTGATTTTCTGGCATCCGCCAAATAGCCAAAAGTGAGCTTTAAGCCCTCACTCATGGTGCTAAATGCCTCTTTGATATTTTTAAAGTATCCACTCATAACATCCACAGTTTCCAAATGCCAACCACAAACAACAACAGAATAGCTGCCGGAGTTAAATATTTCCAAGATAATGACATCAACTGATCTACCCTTAGTCTGGGATAAGTCCATCGAATCATCATCTGCAGAAAAATGAAGAAAGTACCCTTACTTACCAGCCAAAATGCACCCCATACAGGGCCTGTAGTCCAGTCGGCCAGCTTTAGGACACCCATATTGGGCAAAGGTGTGTTCCAGCCACCAAAAAAAAGAATGGCCGCCAGAAAAGATACCAATAGCATCATGGCATATTCGGATAGCATGAATATACCCCAGCGAAAGCCACTATACTCAGTGTGATAGCCCCCGATCAGCTCAGACTCTGCCTCCGGCAGGTCAAAAGGCACCCTATTGGACTCCGCTAATCCTGAAATGAAAAAGATCAAAAACACTACCCACATAAAAGGCATGGTGAAGACGTTCCAGCTAAGAAAGCCACCAATACCGGTCACCTCCAAAGATGATATGCCCAGGAAGTAACGCGGAGCTTCTCCCAAAATACCCTGCTGCTGTGTAATGCTTTGGAGGTCCATGGTCTGCGCATACATCACCACAGCCAGCACCGACAGTCCGAGTGGTATCTCATAGGAAACAATCTGTGCTGCTGAGCGCATGGCGCCGTATAGGGAATACTTATTATTAGAACCCCAGCCAGCCATCAAAATCCCCAGAACATCTATGGAAACGATAGCCAGAAGGTAAAACACCCCTACCGAAAAGGCGGGAGGAAAGGCCTCAGTAGTCAAAGGGAGTGCCGCAAAACCTCCAAAAATAGAAGCAAATATGAGGATGGGCGCGAAAAGAAATAATGCTTTGTCAGCTGCCTTTGGCCGAATGTCTTCCTTCTGCAACATTTTCAACAGATCAGCTACTGTTTGAAACAAGCCCTTTGGGCCCACCTCCATCGGACCGAGGCGGTTTTGTACGAACGCAGCGATCTTGCGCTCACCGTACACGCCCACCACGACAAACCCCAATAAAAACGGCAAAAAGAATAAAAAAGTGATCATTAGCCCTAAAACATCGGTCTTTCTAAAAATGTTAGCGGCTAAGTTAAACGAAGACACTGACAAGCAGAAAAGTTTGCCTATTTCTCATCAAAGGACACCTCTCATTGGAAAATCATTAATATGAAATATGGATGTTCCTCAATCTTTGCAAGAATTAAAAAAAGAAATAAAATTATGCGATATCTTCCTTTTAAAATATAATATTCTGATTTTAATGATTAATTTTGTTCTGTTGTTATATAAAAACTGGAATTTACAGAACCATAAAACAGCAAAAATATGAAGAGGATATTAATGTTTTTTTTGGCCGTTACTGCAAGTACTGCACTACTGGCCCAGTCAGGAGATGAAGAGATGTTTCACTTCAGAGCCATGGAAGATAAACTGGATGATTCTGCCATTGATTTGGCATTCATCAGGGGTCACTTCATGGGAGAGGAAGTCGCTAAGAAACTTTACTTGCTCCGTGAGCGATACACCTGGGTAGAAGAAGAATCTTCGACCAACCCTACACCAAAAACCTATATAGATAAGCCTGCTATCTATAATTCGGTGAAGAAACTGGAGCGCTACTACAAAAAAGGAATCAAGAAAGGATATATCAAAGAGGAGATGGCCATTGCCGAGTTTCAACAAATTCTGGACATAGCCATCTTCATCAGAAACCAACAAACTGCGGAGTTTGAAGACTTATTGGGCCAACTCAAGGAAGATGAGCAAATTGTGGGGATGTACACTAAAAAAGTCCTTTTAAGCTATTAAATAAAAGATTTCTCCAATTTAGTCATGAGAGCCAGCGTTTGCGCTGGCTTTTTTATTGTCCTTTTTGGTAACTTCCGCATATTATGGCGCACCCAATTATCATCATGGGAGTATCCGGCAGCGGCAAGACGACCATCGGCCACATGGTCGCTGATCGACTCGGTAAGACTTTTCTGGATGCAGATGATTTCCATCCGGAAGAGAACAAAACCAAAATGGCCAGTGGCATACCTCTCAATGACGATGACAGACTCCCTTGGCTTCAGACACTGAAAGAGCAACTCATATCTACTCCTGGCGTGGTGCTGGCTTGCTCAGCCCTGAAGGCCAGCTATCGTTTCATTCTGGATCCCAACCACGCCTATTCCTGGATTTATCTGGATGGTAGCAAGGAACTGATCTTTGAAAGACTTAAAAAGCGTGCAGGCCATTACATGAAAGAAAACCTCCTTGACAGTCAATTTGAGACCCTCGAAGTACCTGACGATGCACTGAAGGTCAGCATTGATCAGCATCCGGATGAAATCGTTTCAGTCATTCTCAAATCATTGAAACCGTAGACTACTTTTTGATGATCCTGCGTATGAGGTGAAAGGATTCTCCTTTGATTTCCAAAAGGTAAATCCCGGCGGGCCACTCGTTATGGATTTCCATTTTATGGCTACTCAAAATAAGCTGACCGCTCATATCGTAGACCATTACCGATCTAAACCCACCCTTTAAATCATTAGGAATTTTGATGCTGAACTGATCCTCAACAGGATTTGGTACAATCATAATCTCAGGCCATTCGGTTAGGCCCAGGACCACAAACGGATCTGACCAAACGGAACAGCCTGCGTCACCTACCGTGAGCGCTACCTCATAAGTACCGGCTCCATACACCACAGAGGGGCCGGTTTCTCCTGCCATAAGCTCACCATCGAGGTACCAGCAAATGTCTGCATCTGTCTCTGCAATTTGCAGGTGACCATCCACTAAATTGATCACAGGCTTTTCCGGAAGCTCATATTGATAGCCTACTGTGATTTCCTGAGAAAACTCACAGCCATTGCCATCAAACACCCTCACCTCGTAGCTACCAGCTTCATCCTTCTCCAGGACCTCACCGGACAACTGCTCTTCGCCTGCCCAAAACGTATAAGCCCCTGACCCGCCAGCTCCTGTCATAGTCAGCTGACCTGAGGAATTTTTGGCACACAAAAACCCGGTAGTCTCATAGGTGAAGTACAGCGAGTCCGGCTGATCAATCGTCAAGAAGTATTGCAACTCGCATTCATTTTCATCTTTGATCGTCAGAAGGTGATCACCCGAGCCAAGAGAAAAGGTGGAGGTATTGGTGAACCCCATTTCGTCTATCTGATAACTGAGCGCTCCACTCCCACCCGAGGCCTCTGCATCTACGGTTCCTTCGCCTCCAAAACAGTTAGCGTCAGTGACCACTACCTCTACAGCAAGCGGCTCTGGGGAGAGGACTTCAAAGTCTTCTGTCAGAATACATTCATTATCTGTGCCCTCCAGCGAAACCGTATGTATCCCTGCGGATAAGCCCGAAGCATTGTTGCCAGATAACGACTGGCCATCCACACTAAACTGGTAGGCACCTCCGCCCGAAACTGTAAAGGTGGCTGAACCATCAGCAGCAGCATGACAGGAAGTAGGTTGCACACTTTTATTTAGCACCCTGCTCTCAATAGTCAGTGACTCACTGTAAGCCCTGTCTAATTCATCTTTGACAGTGACCGTATATGCACCCGCTGCCAGGTCGCCAAACTCACCATCAGACACAAACGTCTCACCATCCAGGCTAAAGGTATAATTCTGAGTACCACTGGTTTGGACGGTTATCATACCGTCATTGGTATTGGGGCAGGTGTATGGCGTGGCTTCCATTTTCACAAAGGCCTCAAGTCGAATATTATCGATATAAAGGTTATTTCCGTACCCGTTGGTCGTTCTAAATGCTACCTCCGTACCTTCCAGATTTTCGGGCACAGTAAACTCCAGCGATACGGACTTCCATTGCCCCGAGGTGGGCGAAAAGGAGCCCGTTTGTGCTGGTTTGGTAGCCAGTCCGGCGCCTGATTTATCCCACAGACTCACCCACTCCGCCTCACAGCTACCCCGATACAAAACAGCCATGCGGTCGAAATAAGTATTATCATAATAGGTATAGGCATAGTCGAAAGTAAGGCGATAATCCCGGGAGAAGGAATTATCAACCAGCGGCAAAACCAGATAATCCTCTGCTCCCACTGCTCCATATTCATAGAAATTCACAAAAACACTCTTTTGCCCCTCTGACGAAATCCCCGAAATCTGCTCAAAGGTCTTCTGTCCGTCTTCATTGATCACTTCCAGGTCAATTGCGGAGCCTTCAAATCTAGCCACCTTAGAGATCAATGTAGTCTGAGGAACAGCGGCCACCAACACCTGATCTTCCATGAGAAGTGTGTCCTTATTTCCCCCTGTACCAGACACAATGAGCTGTACGTCAAATACCCCTCCGGTTTCGTAAAGTACCTCTGGGTTTTGAGCCGTGGAGGTTTCCGGAATCCCTCCTTCAAAATACCAACTCCAGCTGGTCGCATTGAGTGACCGGTCGTAAAAAGTGATGTATGTGCCGGCGCAAGCTTCCGAGAGATTTTGAGTGAAGTCTGCGGACACAATTTTCTCATACAAGTAAGATCGATAGGCATCATAGGCCTGATCCATCCTTGAATACTGCCCATCCGTAAAGACATCCCGACAAAACTTGAGGGAGTAAGACATGATATTTCTGGGATCCGGCGTGAAAGGATCGTTATTGGCGTCCACACTCGTACCAGTATAGGTACAACTCGCATTCACATTGGATCCACCCAACTGAGGATCTGCAGGTGTATCACAAAGCTCGTCTCCGGCAGTCTCACAGTTGACGCGAGCCACCAGCTCATCGGTAAGTTGGCTATTGGAACTACCATGGGTATGATACAGGGTGAAATAATGGCCTATTTCATGCGGGAGTGTACTCCCATTGACTGCACAACTATTGTCCATAAGTACACGGTCTGGCCCACCGGGGAAATAGGCATATCCGCAATAGCTACCACCCTGACTATCTCCTACCGAGTTGGCAAAATAGATATTGATGGTTTTGGCCACATCGTACTTTGCACCCATAGCCACTTCATCATCTGTATTGAAATCGAAATATTCGGAATTATGAATCTCGGTGATTCCAGCTAAAAAAAATGCCAGATTAGCGTGACTATAATAGTCATTCAGCACGTCCATAGCATCATTGAGTTCCTGTTCGGTCATGCCTCCTGTACCATCTGTCCTTCTGATCAGGTGGGCAGTAATGGCTACATTTTGCACAGGCACATCAGCCATTCGGCCGCCCGATCTCACATCCGGATGAAAATCCCTGAGCAGCTCAAGCTGTCGCTGGGTAACCACCGTAGCACAGGGCTGCAGCTGGGCATGAAGCTGGCAGGCAGCAGTGAAAGCAAAAAAGAAAAGAATTTTTTTCATATCTAACCTGGCAACCAGCCTACCACCATCCCTTCCAGTCGGAAAGAAAGCGGCTCTGCAAGCCCATCTATTGACACATCGTTTAATACTACATTTACCCGATAGGTGACACCCTTGAGGTATAGATCAAGATCTTCCTGACTCAGGGTAATATAAACCACCCCAGTCGTAGCCGGTACACGTTGAAGCTCCCTGGGTTTCACGGAGGGCATCACGTCATTGCAAAGCATGGAAGAAATGTCCAGATCAAATGCTCTGTACTCCACCGACAGACCATCCTCCCCCACTCGGAAAATATTTTCCCGCCCAAGGGGCATCACCTTATCATCAACAAAAACCCTCAGATATCCCGTTCCTGACTGGTGGAGCACAAAAACCTGAAACTGACCACAGGAAACTGTAGCTCCGGTAAAAGGCCCAAAATCATCCAGAGGCTGCTGAGAGGGCGGGGGTGTGCAGGCACAGGCCAAAAACCACATGAAGGCAATGAGGGGCTTTTTCATAGGTACACCAAATTTAGCGGAATAGGGTTTCTGGCATGATTAGACCATTACACTTTCTGTCTGTACACTGGCAGGAAGTTCAACGACAAATTCGGTGCCCACATTTTCCTGGCTTTGTACATAGATGCGACCATTATTGACCTCTATGAACTCATGAACAAGCTGCAATCCCAATCCCAGCCCCTTTTCACCCGCAGTACCATAGGTACTCTTGTCATCTTCCAGCATAAAAATATTCTCAACCTTCTCCTCCGTCATACCCACACCTGTATCCACGACGCGGATCTCCACCATTTGATCCTTAACCTTGGCAGTAAGCTCCACCTTGCCACCTCTGGGAGTGAATTTCAAAGCATTATTGACCAGATTTCTCAAAATAGTCATGGTGGTATTTTGATCCGCCCAAAGTGAAATATCCGGATCAATATCCGCAGACAAAGCGATCCCTTTTCCCCTGGCCATGTTACCCAGTGTGGCCACCAGCTCCTCGGCCATCTCTTTGAGGTTGAGCGCTTCAGGTGCATAAGAAAACTGCCCCTGTTGTTTCATCGCCCAGCTGAGCAGGTTATCCAGCAGGTTGGATAACTCGTCCACTGACTTGTCAATGTCATCAGCCACTTCCAGAAGCTGATCCGGCTCTCTGGAGGCCACAAAGTATTTGATCAGCGAACTGATCCCATGAAAAGAATTGATCGGCCCTCGGAGATCATGAGAAATGATTGAAAAAAACTTATCCTTGGTTTCATTGAGTGTCTCCAATACACGTTTTTGTTCCTCCAGCACTACATTGATTCGCGCCTTCGATCGGTAATAACTGAAGCTGACATAGGCCAGAATGGTCAGGATGATTGCAATCAATGTGGCGGTGGTGACGATGATCTGATGATTTTTCTGCTCAGCCTTCAGTAAGTCCACCTCCGCCTGTTTCTTCGCCAGCTCAAAGGCCCCTTCCAAGTTCTCGATTCTGTTATAGATTTCATCGTTGGAGATACTGTCTTTCAGGGCAACATACTCCTGATGGTACCTATAAGCGGATTCATAATCAGCGCTCATCGCATAGATATCTGCCAATCTCAAGCTATTGTCTCTGATCTCAGCTTTTAGTCCATATCGCCTGGAAATAGACATACTCGAATCTGCAAATTCCTTAGCGTCACGAAGCAGTCCCTTTCGCTGATAAATCTCCGCCATGTAAGTGAGAAAAATGGCGCTTCCATAGTGATCTTCCAGCTTTTCCAGCTCCCGGATTGAGGCTCTCACATTCCGCTCCGCCTGCTCAAGGTCTCCCTGCTGCGCCTGTACCAGACCAATATTCCCCAAATTATAAGCAAGCCCCGACCGATCACCACCCATTCGCTCATAGATCCGCTTCGACTCCTGAAAACAGACCAATGCCGAGTCGTACATATTAGACATATAATACTCATCGCCCATATTGAGTAAAATGGTAGCCAGTAAAACACTGTCCTGAGAGGTGAGTTGACCGAGCGCCTCCTTATAATAGAGAAGAGAATTGTTATGGTTTCCCAAAATGGAATAAACATCCGCCAAGGCCGTGTTGGCTCCAGCCTCCCCTTTGATATACCCCGACTTCTCTGCATAGTCCAACGCTTTGAAAAGAGAGTATATAGCCACATCAAAGTCACCCATGAGCCGATAGGCCTGGCCCTGATTTAAATAAGCATGATGCAGAAACTTGAGATCCTGTATCTCTCTGGCCTCCTCCATGAGGAGGTCAGCAAATTTCAGTTTCTTTTGGGGGTCTGTTTGATTATTGGCGATCAGGGTAAGAATTCTCAGACGAGCAGTGTCTTGCCGAGGAAATCTATCAGCTACCTCGATAAGGCTATCAGCCACCGACTGATCCTGACCAATGCCCAAAAAGGGCAATAATGAAAGGAATGTTGCTAGTAGAATATGATAGCCTTCTCGATTCATCATATATGAAGGTAACTACTTTCGATCAAAATAGGCTTTCTCCAAGCCATTTTAGCTTATCGGTAACGGTAGCCTAACAATAAAGGTGGTGCCCATGCTCTCCGCCGTTTCCACATCAATACTTCCCCCATTCATCTCCACAAACTCATGTACCAACTGTAAGCCCAGGCCTAGCCCCTTCTCCCCGGCCGTCCCATAGGTACTTTTCTTATCGTGAAATTTAAACAAAGTATCCAGTTTGCTCTTGGGAATCCCCACCCCGGAGTCCGCAATACGAATCACCGCGAGTCCATTCACAGTCTTGGCAGATATCCTTACCTGGCCCTTTTCGGGGGTGAACTTCAGGGCATTGTTCACCAGATTTCGAAGAATGGTCATGGTCATGTTTTTATCTGCCCATACTTCCAGATTCTCCTCCACTCTGGTTGAAAGCTCCACATTTTTTGCCTTGGCCATGTTGCCAAGTGTTTTAACAATCTCTTCAGCCATTTCTCCCAGACTGAGCCTTTCGGGATTGTTTGGAAAATGTCCCTGCTGCTGCATGGCCCATGTAAGAAGGTTGTCCAGCAGATTGGATAAGCGCTCCACGGATTCGTCTATGTCATCGGCGATCACCATCAGTTGATCAGTTTCTTTGGTTTGCACCAAAAACTTGATCATTCTGCTAATCCCGAAAAATGAACTGACAGGGCCCCGAAGGTCATGGGAGATAATAGAAAAGAATTTGTCCTTGGTCTGGTTGAGTGATTCCAGTTCGCGGTTAATTCTGGATTTGGTCTGATAGTACTTGTAAATAATCCCGGCCAACACCACCAACACCAGCGCAAAAGCCCCAATGACAACCATGATCAATTGTTGGATTCTCTTCTCTGCGGTCAGTACATCCACCTCAGCCTGCTTTTGACCCACCTCATACCTAGTCCGCATATCCGCCAGGTTCTGGATCATGGCCAGATTGCGAATGCTGTCTCTATAGACAATGTGCTGTTGGTAAAACTGCAGGGCTTTTTCAAAATCACCTACATGAGTATAAAATTCACTCATTTTCAAACTCCCATCGCTAATCTGCTCCTTGAGCCCACGCTGATGAGCCAGTGCCAGTGCTTCTTCCACCAGATCCCTGGCCTGATCGATTCGATTCTTTTGAAAATAAACATCCGCCAGATGAAACTGATAAGTTGTAATCGTACCGGCATCATTTCCCATCGACGATTTGTATTCCAAAGCATTAGACAATTGCTCTTCTGCCAAATCGAGGTTGCCAAGGCGAGCATTCACCATACCAATATTGCCAGTAATTACCTTGGTGAGGTATTCTCTTTTGAGTTCCTGAGCAAAAAATTCCGCTTTTTGGTAGTACTTCAGCGAAGAGTCGAGATAATCATTGTTGTAGTATCCTTCTGCGAGATTGTTGTAAGCAATAACCTGCCTTATGGAGTCCTGATAATCTCCGGTTTCGTATTGCCCGATACACAAGCTGAAATAATGGGCAAGTTTTTCAACGTCTCCTATTTTACCGTAGAGCGTACCGATAAGGCTGTTGACCATCGCTACATCCTTTTTGGTGAGATGGTCACCAATCCGGAGGGCCTCAAAAAGATATTCCAGTGCTGACTCATAGCTACCTTGAGATTTATAAGCCTGACCCAAATACACGTTGGCCCAAAACTTATTGGAATGATCAGTCTCATGAGCCTCCTGCAGCAGTCTGTTGCCATAGAAAATGGTAGAATCGTCGTTATTGACCGAATGCAGCAAAATGGACTTGAGCACCTTGATTTTTTCCTCATAATCCATATTCTGGAGGCTTATTTCCTTCAGGCTATCGAGTTTATCACTAGCCCCCACACTCGGACTCAAAAGGAGTGTCAATAACAATAGTAAAGTGTATCTTGTTGTCATTCAGCTGGAAAGATAACAAGCAGGTGGTAAAAAACCACCTGCCAAAAAAATGTTCAGGCCCGTTCTGATTGCTATCCCGGAGGACACTCGGGATCACAGTATTTCAGATCAGGATCTACAGAAATGGCAGCGGTCTCTCCGGCCGGGATCACGTTGATCGTATACTTCGTCTGCGCTCCTTTGTTAGCATTGGATTTTACTTTACCCGTCTTCTCCTTCTTATCTCCTATGAGGGGAGTGTCAATGATCTCATCATTGTCCAGATCCACCGTAATATCATCGATGCTACTATCGTATGCCACCCAGGTAATCTGCGAATTCTTACCCAAAACGGATTGCGGGGATTTGGCTGAGACAATTCCCCAATTGTCCTTGTCTGTGCTCCACCAGAGCTCCTTTTTCTGATAGGTCAGATAAATTTTAATCTTCTTAGCCATTAGTTATGTTGGTTAGCGGTTAGAAAAAATTAGTTAAGCGTAATTACCTTCAATATATCAAATGATACACTTTCTGTGGCACATCATCCGCAAAAACCGTCACTTGAGTTACAAAAAACCAATGTCACAACCCCGCCAACCCTACTTTTCTACAAATAATGGCAAACTCACCATAAAGGTGGTTCCCTTTCCAGTTTCGCTCTCCACTTCGATGCTACCACCGTTCATTTCGATAAATTCATGCACCAACTGCAAACCAAGTCCAAGTCCCTTCTCCCCTGAAGTGCCATAGGTACTTTTCTTGTCCTGAAGTCTGAACAGACTATCCATCTTCTCCTTTGGAATCCCAACACCCGTATCAGATACCCGTATTTTCACCATTTGTTTATCTCGCTCCGCCGAGATGGTCACCTGCCCGCCCTCAGGTGTAAACTTCAGTGCATTGTTCACGAGATTTCTCAGGATGGTCATGGTGGTATTCTTGTCTGCCCAGAGTACAAGATCTGACTGCACGTCAGCAGAGAGGTCAATTTTCTTGCCTTTGGCCATAGTGCCAAGTGTGTTCACCAGCTCACCAGCCATATCGGCCAGATGGAGTTTTTCCGGATGATTCGGAAACTGACCCTGCTGCTGCATCGCCCAGGTGAGCAGGTTATCCAACAGCGTGGAAAGGCGCTCTACAGACTCATCTATGTCATCGGCTATCTCCAGCAACTGCTCAGTCTCTTTGGACTGCACCAGAAATTTGATCATTCTGCTAATCCCAAAAAACGAACTAACCGGCCCCCTCAGATCGTGGGAGATAATGGAGAAAAACTTGTCCTTGGTCTGATTGAGTGCTTCCAGCTCCTTATTGATCCGGGACTTGGTTTGATAATATTGGTAAATCACAATAGCCAGAATAAACAAAATGAATGCAAACGCAGCGATCGAAATCATGACCACTCGCTGAGTCTTCTTTTCTGCGGTGAGCAAGTCCACTTCCGCCTGCTTTTGACCCACTTCGAATTCCGTACGGATATCCGCCAGCTTTTTCACGGTGCTAGCATCTGAGATACTGTCTTTGTAGAGAAAATATTGCCTCAGGTAGCCCATCGCTTGTTGATAGTTTCCTTCTGCCTCATACAATTCCGCCAGTTTGCCATACGCATCTCTCATTTGCTCCTTCAGGCCAATATCTCGGGCCATTTTCAGCGATTCGTTGTAGATGGCTATTGCCTTATCGATCAACCCCTGGTCTACATAAATTTTCCCCAAATGGATAAGGTAATCCGAAATTCCGTAAGTATCTCCAAGTGGCTTAAGGATCTCAATAGCCTCCCTGAGATCAGCCTCGGCACCCTTATAGTCGCCTAGCTCCCGCTTGATGAGGGCCTTATTTCCAATACTATAGGCAATACCAATGGTCAGCTTGATCTCAATGAAAATGGCTTTTGCCTCATCATAATAGATGATCGCGGAATCATATTCCTTATTCTCATAATAGTTATAGCCTGTATTCAGCAGTGTCAGTGCCAATTGTTGAGTATCTCCGGTGGCACGAAAAATGTCAATGGCTTTGTTATTAAAACTGATCGCATTGACAATGTCATTATCTCTCCTTAGAAAGGTATTTGAAATCTCGGCATATACTTCTCCCAGATTGGTTCTCAAATCATACTTCTCTGCTATGGTAGCGGATGCAAATAGGCTTTCCAAGGACTTCTCCAGGTCCCCTCTGAGCCTGTATCCTATACCAAGTGCACTATACCCATACTGTAAATGGTAATGGTCTTTTCTCTTTTCGGATAGCTCAATCAGCATGAGACTGTACTTAATCTTTTCATCAGGATTAGTCTCACTCAGGGTGATTTTCTTTAACACACTCAGCGAAACAGAATCCTCAATGATTCCTGGAAGGGTCAGCTTGAGACTGTCAGCCATTTTCTGATTCTGAGCGTAGCTGGCCAAGTACAGAAAAAAAAAGGTGGTGAACATCACCACCCTTCTGATTTGATTATTAGTCATATGTAAAAATCACAAAATTTATGGTTGCGGCACCTGAATGGTAGGATCTTTATCCACATTACCTCCATTTTTGATCTTATAATTGATGTCGTAGCCATTCAATGCAGGATTGGTTGGAGATTCCGGGTCGGTACTCACCACCCCACTATAGGTTCTCTTTGTATTATCAGTGGCAGCAGGTTTGCTAGACCAAATATCTTTCCAATTTCCCCCTGACGTTTTCGTTTTGCCCACATTAATGTTATTGATCTTGTCAATGGAGTCATCTGCGCATGTCCACATAACCGTATCTCCAGGGTTCGCTCCCACTATGGAGGTTTCGGTCATATCATGATAAGTTACATTGTCCGTAGAATACTGTAAATCTCCCCCAGAGTACTTCAAATAAATTGTAATTGTTGCCATTGTTTAGCTTGGTTTAGCGGTTAAAAAATTAGTTTATAATTTGATCGTCCAATATATCAAATGATATAGTTTTTCAAAGAACTTAATCCGCAAAAGGTTAGTTAATCATTTGTAATTCTTTGAAAAAAAGATTCCTCCAGGCACTGATATTCTATTTTGTGGTTCAGCACTGATTGATCTCAAGGTGCAATCCAACCTCTGCGCACTATCTTTTGATATACTTTGGCATAAAAAAAGGTCTCCCAATTAAGAGAAACCTTTCTATCTACAATTCAATGTCTTACGATTAATAATTTTGGTTGATGTACCACTTGGCAGTGAGCAGTCTGGACACCTGAGAAGGGCTCTTCGCCAACTCAAGATTTCTATCCAAATGCTTCTTTATTTTGGATACGCAAGAAGCGATGAGCATTTGCTCCTCCGCATCAAATTCGGCTTGAAAACTGGCAGTCTGGGGCTGATTGGTGAAGGTTATCATAATCTTTTTCTTTAGGACATATCAAAACTCCTAAAAACCTCATCAATTAAAAACTGAACAGTTGCCAACAGGAAATATCAGGAGTGAATAGGGATTTTCAGCCCTTAATCAGAAATGGGAGATCATTTTCGATGGTTAAATAGCATTTTCACAGGCATATATAGTACTATTCTCATATTTTCCCTAAGAAACCAATACTCTACTTGAGTCAACTCCAAACTTAGATCATCTTAAAATCATGCCGTTTACTGGCATCACCACGGTGAATGCTGCCCCTTCACCCTTCTTACTAGACACCCTGATGCCCCAGCCATTTCTGGTGGCGAGCTCTGAGCAGAGTGACAGCCCTATACCAGTCCCCTTCTCACCTGAAGTGCCCATTTCAGAATCCATCACCACACGGCCCCTGATCTGCTCCAACCGCGACTCTGAGATCCCCACCCCCTCATCTCGCACTGTACAGACTATTGATTCTGATTCGGTCTGCACACTCACATAGATACTCCCTCCTTCACGGTTAAATTTCAGGGCATTGTTCAGCAGGTTTCTGATAATCACACGAAGGTCATTTTCATGCACCTGCAAAATCAAATCCGGAGACACCTCGTTGCGCAGTAATATTTGCTTTTTCCGCAGAATCTCCTTGAAAAGACCCGCGCTCTCTTCTATTAACTGATGCAGGCACACGGCACTCTTATGCGAGGGTGCTCCATGAAACTGAGCTTTGGCCCACGAAAGAAGGTTGTCCAGCATATGCGAAAGGCCAGAAAGGTTCTCCCTCACGCTCTGGGTATACCTTTTCATCTCTTCCTGGCTCAGCTCGCCATGGTCCTGCAGGTAGAGCGTATTTTTCAAGGTATCAATAGGGCTCATCAGGTCATGGGCTATGATGGAGAACAGTTTATCTTTTGTCCGGTTCAGCTCCTTTAGCTTTTGCTCAGCCTCCTTTAGTTCCGTCACATCTGTCACAAATACTGTCACATACTCTACCTGATTATCCTCACCGAAAATGGGGAAATACTTGCCGTAGGAGTGTGTAAAGGCGCCGTTTTCCTGAGACATATTCTGATAAAAGTCCTGGGGAGTTCCTGCCAGACACTTCTCTATCAGCGGATCATGAAAAGCCACAATCTCATCGGGCAGTACATCTCTATAATGATGACCGATGATCTCTTGTATCGGAATCCCGAAAGCATCTTCATATTTCTTATTCACGATCAAATAATTCCCTTTTCTGTCCAGCATGGCCAAAAACAAGGGCAGGTTATTCAACAATGAATCCATCATTAGCTTGGACTTCTTCAGTTGTTCTTCGCTAGAGGTTAATTTTTCATTCAGGCGATCAGCCTCCTCTATAGAACGGGCCAGTTCATCTCTGAAAACTGCGCTAAAAAAATAAATCAGCAGAAACGCCACGCAATAGTTGAGGAGGGCAAACCAATAATCGGAGGGGAGGGGAATATCATGTGATATATACTTGAGGGCCTCCAGGCCACAGAGCGCAAGAAAAATGCAAGCGAAAACGCACCTTCTCCACCAACCCTCATAGAGAATCGGCGCTATGACTGATAGACCAATGATAATCACCTCGAGGTGTGTTTTTCTATCAATGAGGATGTTGGAGTAAGCCACACCGGATAGCATAGCCAGCAGCCCAAATGTGAACAATGATGCTGCAAAGTGATATCTCCCACGGTTCAGCAATAAAATGACGGGCAAAAAGATAAGTAGAATGGCAAGTAAACAAGCAAGGGACTGAAGGACCAACCCAGAGAAACCATTGATGCACATGAGCGCCAGAGCCACCACTATGGCCACAAAGTTGACCTTCTTTAAGACCACAAACTTCCGCCTCTCTAACCCAGAAAGATCATCATGCACATTGATAAGAAACCTGGATAACCCCATCACACCCTCCGTTATAAACGCTCATTACTGGATGTAGAAGTGAGTAAATCTCCTGACTATATAGTGTCTGAAGTGAGAGCTGGTGATCTCAAACTCCGAAATGGAAGTTTTCAATCCCACTTAAGATATACGATTTTATCGAAATATCAGGATTCGGGAGCAAAAGAATATGATCGTTCTTCAGGGTGCAGTCTATTGTCATTTTGAGAAGGTCTTGTTCAAAATGACAATAAAAAGGCTGCTTGCAGCTCTGTAAGTTAATCTCAACACACTGTATTACAGGAACTTAAAGCTATGATCCAATTCTGGAACGGGCTTTGGCGTATAGAGAGCGTACCAAAAATTATGAAAGTTATGAAAACGTTTAAATCAATTTTAGCAGCGATTCTTATTGTAGGAACAGCAGGGTTTTTGATGTCCTGCGAAAGTGAGTTAGAATCCAAAGGTACCGCAAGCATTGGAGTCACCGATGCGGCCGTTGATGCCGAAAATATATCTGGAGTCTATCTCAAAGTAAATGAAGTGCAAGCCACAGCACAGGGTAAAACCAAAACGGTAGTGGCCTTCGATTCTCCGAAGACCTTTAATGTAATGGACTATCAGAATGGTGCTACCTACGATCTTGGTGAAGGCCAGATTGACGCAGGTAGTTACAGCGAACTGAGATTCATACTGGATGAAGGTTCTTATGTGAAGTTCAAAGATGGAACTACCGCTGACCTGGATGTACCTAGTGGTACTACCTCCGGTTATAAAGTAAAAGGTGATTATGAGATCAACAGTGATAGCAGAACGAACCTTGTGGTTGACATTGACCTCAGAAAAGCTTTTGTGAAAACCGGATCTGGTGAATATAAACTACGACCCACCGCGCGTATTGTAAACAAAGACCGATCTGCCGTCATCAACGGTACTGTGTCTGGTAATACAGCTGATAAAGTAGTGGTTTATGCCTACGAAAAGGGCACTTATAAAGAGTCTGAAACCGCTGAGCCAGCAGATGGCGAGTCAAGGTTTGAAAACTCCATCAACAGTGCCGTGGTAGCCAATGGCCAGTTCACAATGGCCTACATGGAAGAAGGCGAGTACGACCTGATTGCTGTGGCCTATGATGAAAACCCTGAAGAGGATACTTACGCTTTCAGAAGCGCCTCCGAAGTGGACATGATGGTAGCTGGCTCACTGTTGAGTGTACTCAAAGTGGAAGCAAACGCGAACATCAATGTATTAATCAATCTTGATTTCTAAAAGACCTTCAAACATTCACCTGTTTGAAATGAGAAGGCAGGGCATAACTGTCCTGCTTTCTCTTTTTATCCACCCTTCAAAAACCAATCACCATGAAAAAATTCATACTCATACTCCTTCCGATATTAGCACTGGCAGGCTGTCAAAGTAAAACTTACTACGGTGCCCAGAGCACCAATCTTCAGCGATTTGACGGATGGCAGGAAGAAAACGCCACCTTCCTGATGGAAGCCAATGACCTCACCCTCCTGCTTCAAAATCTCTCCACTCTGGCAATGACTGAAGCCAATCGCAGAGACACGTACCTCACTGCCGAAGAAGCCTATCCAGAATTCCAAAACCTCCTCTTAGACTTTAAAATAGAGGCCGCAGCCAGGCGAGTGAAACTCTCAAGTGTGCTCAGCAAAGACAATGACCTCATCTACCAGCAGCTGAGAACCGCGCAGAAGGATGATTTTGACAGTCTCTATCAAAAAATAATGCTTCAAAAAATAGCTGAGCTACAGAGTATTTCAGAGGACTACACCCTTAAAGGACACAATGAAGGCCTCAAAGACTTTAGTGAAAAAATCATTCACACCCTGTCACCACTAAATGAAAAGATAAAGGCGCTGGAAATGACCTGATCTCATGGCTTTTGATATAACACTTAGCGGAGAAGAGCGTTTATTTGTAGGATCATTACAAATAAGCGTGAAGAGAAGTCATATTGCCAATTTTCTGGGAATCCTGCTAATTATACTTACCATTTCCCTGGCAGGTGCAGGGTTCATCACCTATAGAAATCTGGAGGAGATTGTCTCCAAGCTGGAGACAGATGATCGCTCCAATGAGAACCTTCTCCAATACAAAGAGATATTGGTGAACCTGCACGATATGGAAAACCAGGTGGAGTCTTACGAGCTCACCAGTGATCCCAAATATATAGAAAGGTACAACCGGAGCATTTCGAGGGTATTTGCCCGTGTGGACTCCATCAATGGGCTCAACCAAACTGACACAGAGCTGCTCGTTTTCAACGACTCCCTGAGATCGCTGATCAATGAAAAAACCTTTACACTTAACCAGCTAATTGATTTCCGATCCAATCAGGACCAGGATGATTTCAAAGAACTAGAGGGGTTTCTGGATGCGATATCAGCCAATCCCATCCCCCCCGCTCAAACAACAAAAGATACTGCCAGGGTCACTGAACCAGAAACAGAAGAGAAAAAAGGGTTTTTCAAACGATTATTGGCCAAAAAGCCTGAACCTGTGGCGGAACCAGAGGTCAATCAGGACAGTATCTTTCTGGCCGAGAAGAAACAATACCACTCTCAAATTAATAGCAAGGTGGATCAAATGAGATCCAGCCAGCGACTGATCAGTCAGCGCCAGCGTGAAAAGGAGATGAATCTCCTCTCTGCTCATTTTGGAATCCAAAACCAAATAATAGACCTGGTGACATTTCTGGAAAGCCGTGAAACCACCAAGGTGAAAATTAAGGCCATCAAGGCCAAAGAACTGGCCAATCAAACCAGTCAGCAGATCACCCTGTTTTTTAGCCTGGCTACGCTCCTGCTGCTCTCGTCGGTGATCATGATGGTGACCTACGTGCAGCGCAACGGCCGCTATCAGGAGCTCCTGCGGGAGTCTAAAAAATCGGCCGAAACCCTGGCCAAAGCCAAAGAGCGGTTCTTCGCCAACATGAGCCATGAAATCCGTACACCGATGAACGCCATATCGGGTTTCACCAAAGTCCTCCTGAGAACCGAGCTCAAAGAAGAACAAAAGGAACAGGTAGAAATCATTCACAAATCCAGTGAACACCTGCTGAGACTCCTCAATGACATTCTGGACTTCTCAAAGCTACAGGCGGAAAAACTCCAACTGGAGACAACACCCTTCAGTATCCGTCAGGTCTGCGATGACAGCATTACGCTACTAAAAGCCAGCGCCGCGCACAAAGGATTGAAACTCTATTGTGAGCTTGATGATGTACCTGAGTATGTACTGGGAGATCCGCATCGGCTCAGGCAAATCATACTCAACCTGCTGAACAACGGCATCAAATACACCGAAAAAGGCGAAGTGGCGCTACTGGTAAGCGGAGAGCGCAAGCAAAACAAATTCCACGTGGCCCTGGAGGTAAAAGATACTGGAATAGGGATTTCCAAAAACCATCAACTGAGGCTCTTTCAGGAGTTTGAGCAGGCCAATCAGAGTTCATTCTCTAAGGGTACAGGGCTGGGACTGGCCATTACCAAGAGGCTTGTCAATCTGCATCATGGAAGTATACGTCTTGACAGCAAGGAAGGAGAAGGCACCTCAGTATTTGTGAAAATGGCCTATCCGCTCACTGACAAGCAGCCCGTGGAAGAATCTACCAAAGAGACAAAACATGATTTTCAGGGAGTACATGTACTGATTGCAGACGATGAGCCCTTCAACACCAAGCTGCTGGCTACCATTCTCAGTAAAAAACAAATCACCTTTGATGTGGCACATGATGGCACCAGCGCTCTGAAGTTGGCCATGACCAAACCGTATCACATGCTCCTGCTCGATCTTAAGATGCCAGGCCATACCGGATGGGAGCTACTCGAAGAGATCAAATCCACAGCTGGGCCCAATCAAAACACTCCAATGATCGCCCTCACAGCCACTGTCTCCAGCCTGGACAAAAGTCGGGGGACCACTTTCCATTTTGATCACATTATGAGAAAGCCATTTGAAGAAGCCGAACTTTTTGATTCTATAGCCAACGCTCTGAACATCGCCCCACCAGAAGATTCCCAAAAAAGGGTCACCGACCTTTCCTCGCTGATGCAAATGGGTGACCAACAGTTTGTGGAAGACATGGTAGAGACCTTTATCAATGGGGCAAAGGAAGGCCTTCAGCAGATCAGTACCGCTTTGAAAAATCAAGCATACGAAGACATTTCGCTCATTGCACACAGAATAGTAGCTCCCGCCAGACACTTCAAAGCGGGACAATTAGTAGATTTATTGAAGAACCTGGAAAAACGAGCCGATGACCGGGATTCTACCATTACAGAGGCCGATCTGAACCATATCCGACAGGAACTGGATCAAGTCATAGCCTCCCTGAGATCAGCCCTTCAGGCGCAGATATTCAACTGAAAACATTAAAACTTATGGGTCAAAAGCCATTTACAATTTTTGTAGTAGAAGATGATGACTGGTATAGAAAGCTCCTCCATCACAACCTCACCCTGAACCCTGAATACCGGGTGGAGACCTTTGCCAATGGAGAAGCTTTTCTGAAGCAGATCAATGAAAAGCCGGATGTGGTCACCCTGGACTACCGCCTGCCAGACTATAATGGAGAGGACCTGCTCAAAAAGATAAAAGCGGCGGACCCAGGCATCGAAGTGCTCATCATCTCGGAGCAAAGTGAAATAGAAACGGCCGTTTCCTTGCTGAAAGCCGGGGCTTATGACTACATCACCAAGACCGAAGACATTCGCGATCGCCTCCTCAATGTGGTCCAGCACATCAACAAAAACCGCTCACTCAAAACCCAGCTGGAAAATCTCCAGACGGAGGTAGCTCAGAAGTATGAGTTTGAGACATCTATCATAGGCCAGAGCAAGGAAATGAAAAAGGTCTTTCAGATGATGCAAAAGGCCACTACCAACAACATCTCGGTGATCATCACCGGTGAGACTGGTACCGGTAAGGAAATGGTGGCCAAATCCATCCACTACAACTCACCCAGAAGTAAGAAATCCTTTGTGGCGGTCAATATGAGTGCCATCCCCAAGGAGTTGGCAGAAAGTGAGCTTTTCGGCCATGAAAAAGGTGCCTTCACCGGAGCAGCCAACAGGCATGCGGGCAAGTTTGAGCAGGCCCACGGCGGCACCCTGTTCCTTGATGAAATAGGTGAAATGGCTCCTGAGCTGCAGGCCAAACTGCTGCGAGCACTTCAGGAAAAGGAAATCGTGCGTGTAGGGGGTACTGAACCAGTAAAGGTGGACTGCAGGATCATAGCCGCTACCCATAGAAACCTGCTGGACGAGATGAAAAAAGGCGCCTTCAGGGAAGACCTCTATTACCGGCTCTTTGGGCTACCGGTGGAGCTACCCCCCTTACGCGATCGTGAGAATGACATTGTGATCCTGGCCAAGCACTTCGCGGAGAGTTTCTATAAAGAAAACGACATGCCGCCGAAAACCTTCACGAAGGATGCCCTCAAAAAGCTCATGACCTACTCCTATCCGGGAAATATCCGGGAGCTCAAATCCATCGTGGAGCTATCCGTGGTGATGGCGGAAGACCATGAGATTACGGCAGAAGACATCACCTTCACTCAGTCCAATCCCATCACGGAACTCTTCGATGAAGCGCTCACCATGAAGGACTACGAACTTAGAATTGTGAAAATGTACCTCAAAAACCACAACGATGACATCAAAAAGGTGGCCGAGCTGCTGGACATTGGCCAGTCCACCATCTATCGGATGCTGAAAAAAGAGAAGTGATTTAGCAATACAATTTTGAGATGGGCTTCTCTTTTTGAGAATGCGCCTGCCAATTTGGGATAAATCACGGAATAGACGAAAACACAATTAGCTAATTTTCAATTAGTTACAGTTAAATATAAATCTGGTACAAGTTTGGCATAATGACTATTCGTAAATCAAAACGTATAGTCATGAACACTAAACAAATACTTTCAGCATTTATTCTTTTTACCTTTTCTATTGGTGGCGTACTTGCCAGCGATAACAAAAAGGATGAAAAAACGGAAGCAGAACTCTCTGCCTCCTCTCTTCATTATCCTGTGAAGCCATCGCTGGCCATCAACACCTCCAGCTACAACACAGCTTTCGGTGTGCGTGGACTTGGTACCTCAGGTCTCACCATCAAACATTTCACCTCCAACTCCAGAGCGATAGAAGGAATCATCGGTCTGTGGCCCAGCGCCCTGTCCGCCACCATCCTTTTCGAGCGATACGTCAATGCATTTGACGAACCCGGGCTCAACTGGTACTATGGTATCGGTGGTCACATAGCCACCCAAACCGACTGGGTATACTATGATGGTGTACGTGGGTACCGCAGGTCCAACGGTGACTTTGGAGTGGGTATAGATGGAATCTTCGGCTTGGAATATAAAATCCGCGAAGTACCCATAGCGGTAAGTCTGGATGTAAAGCCATTTCTGGAGGTCACCACCAACGGGGATGCGTACCTCGCGCTGGATCCCGGACTCGGCATCAAGTTTACCTTCTAAAAAAGTTAAAGCAAACAGGTGTTTTGATTCATCATAAAAGAACAAAACATGGAAACTCTAGCCATCATATATCTGTGCTTAGGTGCACTGGTGATGTTGTTTGGGATCAGAAAAATCAGACGTCACCTCCCCCTAAGAACGGAAAAAGGCAAAAACCAACCCGCTACTGAAGAAAGATAAAGTCCAGATACAATGGACCCCATTAAATAAGATGATAACCATAAAATCAATACTGTTATGAACTCTCAAACAAAAAAAAGCACACTAAAAATCTCAGCGATATTGCTGGTGGGAGCACTTGCTTTCACCTCCTGCGACAAAGAAGAACGCGAACAACTAAAAGCTCAGGCTGACCAGCTGGAGCAAAAACTGCACGAGCGCGATTCGGCTTTCAACAGCATCATGAACGTGATGGCCGAAGTAGAGACTCAGATCGAGCAAATCAAAACGCAGGAAAACCTCATTGCCAATTCGTCATCAGGTGACTTTTCCAGCATGGAAAAAGACCAAATGGTGGGTGACCTGAAGAAAATCAATGAGCTGATCTCCAGCACCAATGAAAAAGTAAAGTCCCTGTCCAGTCAACTGGAAGACTCAAACATAGAGCTGAATGCTTTCAAAAGAAGGGTACAGGATATGATGAAAAACCTGAAAGCCAGAGAAGCGTCTATCGCTCAGCTGAAGGAAGACATCCAGATGAGAGATAACCGAATAGCCGAATTGGATACTGAGGTGGGTTCACTGGTGACCCGTGTGCAGCTGCAAACGGAAACCATAGAACTCCAAAACCAGGAGCTGGTGGAGCGTGAAAACGATCTGAACACGGCCTTTTTTGCGGTAGACACCGAGAAAAAGCTCAAGGAAGAAGGACTAGTGACCAAAGAAGGTGGGTTCCTCTGGATAGGAAAGACCACCGAGCTGCAGGCGGATGCCGCCCAGCAGAAATTCACCGAAGTGGATATACAGAACACCAAGCGATTTTACATAGACAGTGAGAAACTGGAAATCGTGACGGAGCACCCCAGCGAGAGCTACAAGTTGGTGAATGAAGACGGTAAAGTGAAATACCTGGAAGTGGTGAACCCTTCAGAATTCTGGAAAATATCCAAGTACCTGGTTGTTTCCGTAAAAGGATAATATTCAATCAGCTATGGGGTCCGGAACAGATCCGGACCCTAATTTTAACCTTTCAAACTAAAACATTAAGACCATGAAATTCAAAATACTATTTCTAGCCACAATGTGTATCTTTTTCACCTCTGCCCAGGCTCAGCGAGCGGGACTCAAAGGGGGTGTCAACTTCACCAATCTCTACGTGGACGATGTGGACGATGAAAACATGAAAGTCGGATTCAATGTGGGTTTATTCCACCGGTCAGACATCAGCAACAATTTTGCCATACAGCCCGAGTTTCTTTTCACGCAGAAGGGATCCGAAATACAGTATAGTGGATTTCTTGGTGGCAGCGGAAAATACCGGTTCAACCTCAACTACCTGGAAGTACCTGTGTTGGCTATGGCCAAGATAGGGAGCTTCAACATTCATGCTGGCCCCTATCTGGGATTTCTGGTGGGTGCCAAAGTGAAGGACATTGACGATGACGGTAGTGTAAACGACGTGGAGTCACTGGATCGTGATGACTTCAATACATTTGATTACGGTATTGCCGGGGGTATAGGGTTTGACTTTCCTGATGGCATGCTTGGCCTAAGGTATAACTACGGCTTTGTGGAGATCGGACAAAGCGGGGTAGCCGGACAGGCCACCGAAAACTCTAAAAACTCCGCCCTGCAACTTTACCTTGGTTTCGACTTTTAAGTCGAAAAGTACATAGATCCGCCGAAAGGCAACAAGGCCCTGAACTACGTTCAGGGCCTTGTTTTTTGTTCACCCCATACCGTCTCCCAACACCAAAAGAGTCCGAAAAACATGCCTACGTTTTTCCAATTTCATGCGCATGAAAAAAAATTTCGTGCCTATGAAATTCCTAACTTATGCTTATGAAAATAATTTTTATGCGCATCGGTTGGTCTTATGACCAACAAAAATGATCGAGATAGGCTGCACGATGAGTCGAAACCCCATGCTTTTCCTCATCTTGAATATAAAACTCGCAGAAGAATACTCATAGTCTAGAAGCTCTGTGACTCGCTACCTGTATCTCGTCCGTTGGTGAAAACAAGGTGACTATATACCACGCCTGTAAGTACCTGAAAACACCAGCGGAAACGGAGCGCTTCGTTCGAAATTATGTCTTTCATACTGTAGGACACAAGCCAAAGCTTGCACCAGCACCCATGCTCGGACTAGCAGGGAGCCCCCGTTGCCCCAATATGATCTTTCCTGCCACACCTTAGAGACTTGGATCCCGCTGCCTGCTTGTTGAAGGAAGGCTAACAAGAGCAGAGGACTATCTAACTTTCTTTCAAAAAATCATAAGGTATGGGATAATCGTCATTCGCTTTTATTGGCAATAATTCTTTTGGAATTAAAGGACTATCAATGTCAACCTTTATTCCTTGCCTCCAGGCCAGTTTAGCATAACCCAACGCTGGTTGAGATATGTATTGATTCAATATTGGATTGTCTTTTCTTTTCTTGTGGATTGTAGGGCTGATCAACTCTGCCAACAACTCTTCGCATTTAGCTCTATCCTTTTCCAGCAATGCCTGATAATAGGCATAATCTATTCTTAAAAGCTCTTCTTTCTTGGACAGTCTTTTCAAGGTGATGGCTTCCAGTATATCCAAATTGCGCTTCACACCTTCTACATTGTCTTCCATAAAAAACTGGATCGTGTTGCACCAGATAGGACTCTCTCCTTTCAATACACGTGTGTCCATATCTGGTATCTGACCATGGGCTTTATAGCGCAACTTAGCATAACGATGGATCAAACCCTCATAATCGCTTAAGAGAACAAACAAACATCTTGCTATATCAAAATTAAAAAACTGAGAATGAGACTTACTGAATAGGCTAACCAAATCAATATCCACCAAGCCAACATTATATGATCTTAGCTTCATGGATTTAATATCATCTTTCAAAAGGAACATTAAATAGCCTAGCTTAAGATTAATTAGGCTAAGGTTTGCTAAGTGTAAATCCTCAAAACCTTCTTGACTATGATAATTACTTAGAGTCTTCTTTTCTCGACTTAATAGTCTTTCAATCTCCTGCGAATCACTCATTGTTAATAACTTGCTAGTTTGAGGAAACTTTATTTCACCAGTTGATTTATCCACGGCACTTACGTACTTCTTTATCAACCCAAAATTATCATTAATCATATCTTACAATATAGATTTCCCTGAATTGTCAAGTTTCTGTGATACATAGGTTTGACTCGATGATCGCTACTAAGCTCGAGAGCTTGTAGGTCAAATCACATCGCTTAGACCCGATGATTTCGCTTACCTATTCATTGGAATTTGAGCAGCCTTTATTTTCTCACTTATTGACTCTCTAAACTTGCCCCGTTCTATACGAACCCTCCATACATATGTGCTTATCCTCGCATGAGGAAAATCATCTTTACCCCAGTTCAAAATGATAGGTTTACCATAAGCGTCGTCTTTTTTCAAAGTACAGAGCTCCCAATCGCCTCCATTATAATACCTAAAGGCCTCTCCAATATATACATCAAAAATATCTGTGAGTTCATCGTAAGTCAACCCAAGTTTTTCAGGAGAGTTATAGTTGGATTCATACAATGACTTCATTTTATCTATCTCTTCGTAAGAATATGTCAGTTCCTCTATGTCAAGAAGACCCTTAGCCACTTCCAAGTTTCGAGGAATATTCTTTGTAAACACCTCAAACTCTCCTTTATACTCCCTAAGTGATTTTGTCATCTAATAAACGATTACTTTAAATAAATCTGTATCTACATCTACCACGTCCATTTCTTCTCGAATGAACTTTAGGGCAGTATCATCATTTGCCATCCAATGCATGCCATTCTATTCGATCAATATCAAGACTTAATTCTTGTTTAACAATTTCAAGGTCTTTTCTGACCTGACGTTTAAAAACACCCGTCAATGATATCTTCCCTGACTTTCGCCTTTGTTGGTCTTGTGACTAACAAACATGATGAAGCTAGCCTGCATGATGAGTCAAATATTCCAGTTTCTGGAGAGATGCCTGCTCCAATCTGAGGGATCATCGGGGTCCCTCTAACCTGAGTCTCGCTTGTTTGAGACAACACCGGCAAGGCTGAGAAGAAAACCGTAAGCAGCTCTTTCGGGGCATTGTTCTTTTCCTTGGACATGAAGCCAAAAAAAAACGAGGAGTAGCTCCTGATTATGACTCAGGAGCTACTCTACCTCTTATCTCCTTGGGTATGGTTCTGTAATCTACAGTCATGTTCATTACTTCAAAGCGTATGCTTTTTTTAGGATCAAGTCCTTCCTTGAATTCAAATGGTGCATCCACATCTTTTCCATTTCTTTTCAACCACTCATAGGTCAGATAAATACTGATAGCGTCGTAGCTCTTCAAACGGTGAATGGGAAGATGCTTGACCCGATAATATGGATAAGCCACATTTTGTGGATGTCCAATTTTTCCGTGATTCAAAACGAAAAACTCTTTATTGATACCTGTTTTCCCTTTGTCAAAATAATCTACCTGCAAATAATGGGGAATAAACTCATCTTCTTCATAAATAGGATCATGCCTTAAAAAGGCCCAGCTATTCTCTCCTCTCAGCTTTGGGAAGCCTGCCAAAATAAATGGATCAGTGAACAGTTCACGACCTTTGAAAAAACTTTCAGGAAAGTCTTTTTGTATCTTTTCAGTATAATAATCATACACTCGGATATAAACATTTCTCCTTCTTGCTTCTTGGTTTTTTAAGTGAGTACCAAAAAGCATTTTGCCGTACAGGAAGCCCAAGTTACCCCATAAAGGAATAACAAAGATTGCTCCATGCGTAATGTCAGATTTCTTAATCATTTTACTTTTGCCGTATGTAAATGTTTTCTAACCATTGATTTTCACTTCTCAGCTTGTTTTCCACATATTTTGCATTTCTTTTATAATTAAGTTTTCCAATCAACCCTTAAAGTTTCTAAATGCAAATATCCTCTTATCAACCTGTACATATAAACATCCCTGGAAGGCGCTGTTGAGTTTCGTTGATTATCCACTGTTTTCGACTGGGCAGGCAAACTCGATCCATTGTTGTTAAGTAAAATCAGTACTTGCTCTATACCTCTTGCGGTTGATTTATCTAAATCTTGATCAACAATTTCAAAGTTAAGTGCATTGCCAACCAACGTACTTGTTGTTTCATTTTTATAACGCTCGATTGGGTCTTCTTCAGTGGTGATTCCAACATAGAAAAGTGGCTGGGTGACCCCCCCGCTGGCGCACGCGTACCGCGTGTGACAAATTTCACTCATAAAATCGATCTCCAATAACCCTTTGAATCCTGAATAATCCCGAGAGCTACTATACCTCCAGTCCTCAGCTTTATCCACAAACCCTGCCTCCACTGGATTCATATGAATGTACTCTACTTTTTGATCTATTACTGCCGGAGATCATAATTCTATTGGTTTGCTATTATGTTGCCAAAATTGCTTGCCTGACACATTGCTGCTTTTACTTGCTGCTCTTTCAAACATCCACATCAACCAGTGTCTTCGACTTTCCTGAGGATTTTCTGATATCGCTTTGATGAGTCTTTGCGACAATAGTCCAAACTTTCAATAAGTAACATACTGTATTCATCGCGCACAAAAATCGATCCAGTAAACCACAGCCCAACTGACAAAATACATGCCCTTCGGATTATGAAATTTATACATCCGACTCATGATGGAAAGATAATCGCTTTAGAGCATAGCACTTAATGGAAGAGCCGACTATAGAAACAATTCTCTGGATGATGTAATGTCTTGCTATTAGCACACGCGACACGCGTGCGCCAGCGAGGGGTGAAGTAAGTAAATGGGGCTCTTCAATCTTGTTAGTTTGGCTTCTTAAGCTATCTCATACCAGAACTCACGCATTCTCCAAATTCACCCGTTTCAGGATTTAATATCCGTTCTTCTCGCCAATCCCGATCAAAACCGATTCGAACAATTGTAACTACTTTTCCTTCAACCTCCAACCAACAGACACTATCAAAATAGAGGCGATGAGGCGGATTGAAAGCCTTGCTCTTCATCATAAAGCGAGAGCGAGTCTTTGCTAAATCTGAGATGGGCTCAGGTGCGGTTAGCTCTTTATGCACACTGCCATCAGCATTGTAGATTATTGCATTTCCTGGAGCTCGATATTGCTTATGCTCCATTGGGTAAATTACCACCACTCGCTGCATATCAGGAGTGGGAAGGCCAAAAATAGAAACTCCCGCTTCGTATAGATTTACTGATCTTCCAGAGGTAACCCAGAAAAGCCCCTTTGTGGCTTTATTCACATACTCTTTGTAGAGATCATCATCTATATACTCAAATAAAGAGTCGCCAATATTTGGTGTGATATTCGGAATGAATCTATTACTCAGCTCTGTTTCGAATTGAAAATTTTCTATCATCATTCTAATTTTATTCCTCCTTTAGTAGGATTTCCAGCCAGTATGCCACTGAGGGTCAGTTCCCTGGTGTTCTTGTCTTTACCCGGCTGGAAAGGTATCGTGCCGGTGGGGGTCTTGAAGCCAATGTATTCGGGGAACTCGTCCTGGTCTTCGGCAGTGACCTGTACCTGATCGGTGCGGCCGCTTTCTATGGACTTCCAGGCAACTGAGTAGTCTGTGTCATGGATCCGGGTTTGGTGGTAATTCCCTGCCAGGGCAGGCTGGGTCTTCTCATCAAAACCATAGGTTTGGTTTTCTGTTGTAGAGAAGGGATCTAATCACTCCTCGACGAGGATGACAAAAGCGTCATCAAAAAGCTAATCGATGCTTTTATCACTAAAAAGAAAATTCAGCAGCTGGCTCATTGAAAGCCCGGGAGGGTATTTCTTTATATATGTAAGTTGAAAGCAAAATAATTTATCAATTCGGCAATCTTATTTCCTAAAGGGGAGCGACTAAATTTACCTGTTTCATCTAGTGCCCTTAAGAGTGAGATGTACTTCTCTTGAGGCATTTTTAATTCACTTCTTCTTAAAGCTATTTCTTTTAAGTTTATCAATTTATTGACAAAATATTCGTGTGAACTAGTTTCACTTAATTCATAAATAGTTTCATCTAATTGATCGAGGAATTGTTTGTCACTTTTAATGTGTGTTACGTTTTTCATAGCTCAATTAGTTTATCCAAGTCCTCATGTAAAATATAGATTTGTGTACCTCCGCCTTCAGCATAACTTCCAAAAGTTTCTAAATCATCTATTTGTGAAGCTACTTTGCCTTCTATGTAAGGTGTACCTTTCTCTATTTTGAAGGCTGTTAAATTTTCAGCAGAGTTGTTATTAGGCAAAGCAAGATACCTTTTTGCGTTACCGGGTTTTTCATATTTCGTTGGAGATAACCATTTCCCTGTTTTTTCTGCTCCTTCACCCCACCTTCTATAAAAAATCATTTCTCCATCTGAATACTTTAAAGTGGCTTGACCATTTGGAAAGCCAACTTTAACCCCTGGTAAGTATACGTCTGGTATTCTGGCCCAGAAATCATCAATGGTACTAATCGTTTTTTGGATGGCTGTCTTTCCAGCTTTCTCAACGATCTCCAAAGTTCCATTAACCGTCCCTTGATCCACTACATACCGAACTCCCGCCAGCCTGGCCAACACCTTTTCCCCACCGTAGACCCAGTAGATATCTTGCAGCACCCCATTGGCAAACCTACCAATCTGTTTGATCCCCTGGCTACCGTAGAGGATCACCTCATTGGTGCCTTTCATAACCACTTTCAGGCCTGCTTGCCGGGCACCTACCAGGAGGTTTTTGGTAGCAGTGGCCACTTTGGTAAAGTCAAAGACTTTGTTGCCGATCTTGATCACCAGGGCAGTTATCCCTGCTTTGGCCAAAGCTTCTCCGGGTATCACATCAATGACACCTAGCACCTGTTCCCACCATTCTAATTCAGTTCCTGTACGCCAGTGCTTTCCTGTAATCCATCCATAGACGGAAGGGTAAGCGGTTGGTGCTGTAACAAGATCAGCAGTAAACTCCGCATAGGCAACTACCCAGCCTTCTTTGCGGGCAATCTTGGCATCCTGGATTCGCATGTAGTTCCAAAATGCCTCTGAGATACCTTCTGTAAATGCTGCCTCTGCTTCAAAATAGGGAACCTTGTAGGTGTTCCTGAGAATACCCATCAACTCCTGCTCGGTCATCCCCGAATGGAAAGTGGCTTCCTGCTCGATAGTGGCATTCTCTGCTATCTCTACACTTGCCCTGACCTTGCACTCACTGCCACTACAGTCAATGGTCACCTCATCATAGAACCCCTTGTCGTCCAGAAACTTTTCCAGCACCAGGGCAGCCCTGTGCCAATGAGGTTTTGACATAAATTCTTCCTTCATGGCGGCAACATCTTCCACCATCGCCACCTCCTCATCATCCTGCAGCCAGCTGGTCACACTCTCGGGGTTGTGTACATTGTCCCATTGGTGTTTGTACAGGTGGGTGGCTCCTGATGAATAGTCCATCAGGTTGTTGGTGGAGCCCTGCGTGGCAATGAAGGCCTCGGGGCTGAAGGTATGCCGCAGCCTGAAGGCTCCGTGGGCCAACTCATGGGCAATGGTGCGGGGCAAATCGCTGGTCACCCCCGTCCAGATGTAGCCATACTGCCGCTTGAAGGGCATGAAGCCTGCCCGGGCTCCCGAGCCAGGAATCAGGAAGAGGTAATAGGCGTCTTTGTCCAGGTCACGGCTCTTCTTAAAGTCCTGCTGGAACTGCTTCATGTTCTTCGGAAAACTGGAAAGCAGTCCACTCTCTCCTTCGTCCAATGTCTGGAGTACCTCTGGCTCCACGCTGTAGGCATGATCCACCACCACTTCCCAATGGGCAACGGCCTGGGCATAGATCTTGTTCAGGGATTCATACAGGGCACTGGCATCCGGTGTCTGGGCATCGTTCACCGGCACGATCACCACTTTCTGGCGCTCCATGTCGTAGGCTACCACATCCAGCCTGCCCAGTGTTACCTCGGTGGCATTGCCTTCTTCATCTTCCTGGGTAGCATAGGCCGTCAGGGTGGTGGGGTTGCCAGCCAGTATGCCACTGAGGGTCAGCTCACGGGTGTTCTTGTCTCTGCCCGGCTGGGAAGGTATCGTGCCGGTGGGGGTCTTGAAGCCAATGTAGTCGGGAAACTCGTCCTGGTCTTCGGCAGTGACCTGTACATAGTCGGTATGGCCGCTCTCTACAGACTTCCAGGCAATCCAGTGGCTTTCTCCGTTGAACTGGGTCTGGTTATATCCGCTCAGGGTGGATTGGGTTTTCTCATCAAAACCATAGGTCTGGTTTTCACTGGGTGAAAAGGTGACTATATAATCCAGCTCTACATCGCTGCCCACTGCTCCCGGGGTGTTGGGGTCTGTGCCACCATTCCCTGCTCCTGGGGTCACATTCCCTTCTGAGTCCACCACCCACGTATCGCCACTGGCATCCTCCAGGGTGAGGGTCTCGCCCTCTGCGGGGAGTTCTACCGTGCCTATGTCGATCGGGTTGCCCTCTGCATCAGTCACCACCAGCTCACCAGCGATGACTTCCACATGGCCTATGTCGCCTTCTACGGCCAGCAGGTTGTCGTCGGGTGCATCGGTGGTAGTGGTGTCTTCAGCTGCGTCTTCTTCGGACAGGTCGCCTTTCAGGTCATCGGTATTGCCCACAATAAACCTCCCCTCGGTATCATAGACGGTCACCACGGAGCCTGCAATGGCATAGTAGTCTTCATTGATGATCACATTGCGGATCTTCACCCGCATACCTGCTCCATTGAAGATGGGCATGGGGGCATGGCCCATCCCACTGTAGGAGCCATCGGCATTGAGGGTGACAGTGTGTACCACCACATCCAGCCCACCAATGTGAAACATATCCAGCGGCAGCAATGGCTTCTGCAAAGGGTTAGGGCTCAGCTCGGGCATGATCAGATCGGTGCCACAGGCAAAGTTGGGGTCTTCGGTCTCTTCTGCCTCGGTGCTGATGGTCTGGATAATGCTGGTCTCGCCTTCATACTGGTTGCACTGGCCCATCACCTGGTATTCATAGCTTGTGCCTTTTTTCAGGTCGGGGATCACCAGGGAGGTGCTGAAGGTGGTTTCCTTCCACCACGTGACGGTGCCTGCTTCGCGGTAGCTCACCACAAAGCCGGTATGGGTAGCCTCGGGCTCCCAGGAGATTCTGATCCTGTAGGGGTCCAGGGCTTCGGCAGTGACGCTGCGCAGGGGCAGGCAGGCATCTCCATACTGAAACCAGTTGGTCTCGCTATAGCCCTGGTTTTTGAACAGGTCTCTGCCACTTACGTCATAGGCCCTGATGCGGTAGGCATATTTCTTTCCGGGGATCAGTTGGGGCTCAGCAGGGCCATAGTACAGGGAGCTCTGGGTGGTGGTAGTTCGGTAGATGCTGTTGGAGGAGCGTACAGCTACTTCGGGGTTGGTTTGTCCGGGATACAGCTCATAGAGGGTAAACTCATACTCGGTAGAGAAGGCAGAGTTGGGGGACGCCAGGTGGCGGCCTACCCACGAGAAGCTGATGTTCTGGGGGTCGGTGGTGCGGAGCTTGTCTCCACTAAAGGGAAAGTTGATCAGGGGTGGGTCATTGAGTACTACCCAGGCATTGGCCCGGGACTGGTTGGAGATGCGCACGCTGCGGTTGTACTCCAGTACCTCGATGGTGAAGGTGTAGAAGCCTTCGGGCAGTTTGCCGCTTTTGATAAACTCTGCGCGGGTGATGCCTTCGAAAATAAGGTTGTTGGGGTTGAGGTAACCTCGAATGTCGAAGCCTGAGAGCATCTCGGGTACTCCACCCTGCAGCACGAGGGCCGGAGGCACATAGGCGGGGCTGGTGTAGAGCCGCACGCCGGCTCCTTCTATGGTCACACGGAGTTTGGCTCGCAGGTCACGACGGTCGAGCTCCATCACGTGGATGATCACTTGCAGGTTGTTGGCATCTGCTGCCGTGTAGTACGACAGCACAGGGCTGTATGGGGGAATGAGCGTGGTGGTGACCTGTACGGGGTAGGTTTGGGCATGAGCGCCATAGGTCAGCACCCAACAAATCAGCACAAAAATGTACCGCATCCATGGTCTGCCTAATGTCTGGGAACATATAAGGCGCAATCTCTTCATTCAGGATAGTGAGTAACTGGAAACCAGCGTTGAAAATAAATCCGAAAAATGTAAATACCAAAAAGCGGTGGGACTAGGGATCAAGCAATATTTGTGTGGGCTAACTCTATATAGTTATATTTTGCTAAACCCAATTAATCTAGTTTGAATTCAGAAAATTAGGGGCGTAAAGGCGGGCGGGCCATCCAAGGCAAGTGTGAATCGTTTTGACTCCAACAATTCCCAAAAAAAAAGCCCAAACACAATGAGTCAAAATGATTTTCTGCGTGCGACCGGCTAGGTTGGTGCCCTTCTGTAGTACCACTAAATGTTTTCTTTGCCTACGCGGCCCGGGGCAAGCAAAGAAAATGAAGGGTAAGTAGCCAATCAGCTGGATTGAGTCATATGAGATGTCAGATTACGGATCACTATCCCCCTTTAATACAATCTCCCCCACAGACATTCCCTTTAAACTCAAATCCAATCCCTCACTCCCACGTATAACAACAAAAAAACCCTACCGATGTGGTAGGGTTTTCGATGGTGATCCGCCTGGGGCTCGAACCCAGGACCCACGCCTTAAAAGGGCGTTGCTCTACCAGCTGAGCTAGCGAATCGTGTGATTATTTTGCTTTTTTTTAAGGCCGTTTCCTTAAATTGCGGTTGCAAAAATAGGAAGCTTGTTTTCAAAATACAACAATGAAATACTTTTTTATCAGAATAATTCAGACAATGTTTCTAATCTTGGTCATCGGCCTTCCGATTTACGCTCAAAATGCCGAATTGTCGACTGCAGATTCCCTTTTTGCCAATCAAAAATACACAGAAGCACTGAAGAAGTATGAGAATATTTTTAATCAGGATAAAGCTTCGCCTGCCATGCTTACTAAGATGGCTTTCATACAGGAAGGGCTGGGCAACTATGCCGACGCCCTCTTCTACCTCAACCTTTACTACCTAAAGACCTCAGACAAGGCCGCACTCACCAAAATGCGTGAACTTGCTGAAGAACATCACCTGTCGGGCTTTGAGTATTCAGACTTTAAGTTCATGGCCAATTTCGTTAGAAACTATGAAGTGGAGATCCTTATCGTTTTGCTCGCCTTTTCTCTGTTCTTACTGATCTATGGTTATAGCAAGCGCAAAAAAGATGAGTTACCCAGAGTATCTCTTTTCCTGCAAGCCCTGACGCTCGTGCTCATTGGCTTATTGAGCAATCAGCTTTTTCTTGCTGATACGGGTATCGTGAGTCAGGACCATTCGCTGCTCATGACCGGGCCCTCTGCCGGGGCTGAGCCCATCAGCTACATAGAGAAGGGCAATAAGGTGACGGTGCTTCAATCTGATGCCCTGTGGACCAAAATCCGCTGGCAGGAAGAAGTGGCCTACATCCGTACCAAAAATCTCAAGACCTTATAAAAAAAACAGGCGCCCGATTACATCGGGCGCCTGTTTCATTTCTGCTTTATTGCAATTATTTATTTTACCGGCTTCACCGTTTTGATAATCCTTGCAGCTACTTTGTACGGATCTGCGTTAGATGCAGGTCTTCTGTCTTCCAGGTAGCCACTCCATCCGTGTGTCTTGGTATAAAGTGGGATACGGATAGAAGCTCCTCTGTCAGATACTCCATAAGAGAAGTCATTGATAGAGGCAGTCTCATGCTTACCAGTCAGTCGCTGATCGTTGTAAGCTCCGTAAACCGCAATGTGTTCTTTCACCAAAGGTCTGAATGCCTCACAAACCTTCTCTACTTTCTCTTTAGAAGCAGCTGTTCTTAGGAAAGAATTAGAGAAGTTGGCGTGCATACCTGATCCATTCCAGTCAGTCTGACCAAGTGGCTTAGGGTGATACTCGATAAAAAGACCGTATTTCTCTACCAGTCTCTCCAGCAAGAACCTACCGATCCAAATTTCATCACCTGCCTGCTTAGCTCCTTTAGCGAAAATCTGAAACTCCCACTGACCAGCAGCTACTTCACCATTTGTACCTTCTACATTCAGACCAGCTGCAATGCAAAGATCCAGGTGCTCGTCCTTAATTTCTCTTCCAAAGACATTTTGCCCACCTACTCCACAGTAGTATGGTCCCTGTGGTGCCGGATATCCATTAGCTGGAAAACCCAAAGGCTTATCTGTGGCAGGGTCCCAAATGAAGTACTCTTGCTCAAAGCCAAACCAAAAATCATCATCCTCATCATCGATGGTCGCTCTGCCATTAGACTCGTGAGCAGTACCATCCGCATTCATTACCTCAGTCATGACCAGGTAGCCGTTTTCATGCACCGGGTCCGGACAAATAAATACAGGTCTCAAAATACAGTCAGAAGAACCTCCTTCTGCCTGCTCAGTAGAACTACCGTCAAAAGACCAATCATCCAGGTCTTCGAGTTTGCCACTGAAATTACTCACCACTTTAGTTTTACTTCTTAATGATTGGGTAGGCTTGTAACCATCAAGCCAGATGTACTCCAATTTTGACTTAGCCATGTTAATTCTGGTTTATATTTTAACTTGTTTAACTAAAAAAATTACGATTTAATTACCAAAATGTCGATACTTCAAATTTTAAAAAAATAACTGAAATATTAAACATTTTTCATCATTATTTATGAAATATTGTTAATAAACCAATAATTCCATAAATATTCAATACAAAATCCCATTTCCGAAAGACCTGAGATCTGGTCGGAAATGGGATCTATGATGTCTTAGCTGTGGACTCTTAGAAAGAGTACACTGCAGCAATCACGAATGAAGACAAAGAGCTACCGGTTTTGAAGTCAGTAGGACTGTTGAATTCCGTAACCACTACATCATCTTCAGAGAAAGAATCCAATCTTATCTCAGGAATCAATGTCAGACTTCCTACGGTATAGTTGGCTGACAAAGTCAGGTCAATTACACTTTCGTCAGTAGTCAAAACACCCACTCCTTTGTCACTGAAATACTCACCTCTCAATCCCATAGAGAAAGCATCAGAGAAAGAATTTTGCAGATAAAGCGCTGCACCGAAGAAGTTGTCAGAAGCACTGGTTGCATTCACACCCAGGTAGAAAGATTCAGACAAATCCCATCCAGCAGTCAAATCAGCCTGGAAAAACTCATCATCGAACAAGAAGTTCAGGTAAGCTCCACCATAACCAATCTGCGCTCCACCAAGGTACTCACCTGAAGGGTTAAAATCTGTAGCGTCAGTTGGGTTAAACACACCCACCATGAAGCTCACATCACCAGCAGAGATATCCGCTTTCACTCCTGAGTGAGAGAATGGTCCGTATGAGAACATGTATGAAGTAGAGTAGTTGAAGTTGGCAGAAGGTGAGATCACCTCATAACCAAGGAAGGTATTGAAGTTACCCGCTGTAATTGTTAATGCATCGCTTACATTCCAGTATACATACAACTGGTTCACGATGTTCAACGCAGGGGCAGAACCGAATACCGCATCCGCTCCTCTAGGTCCAAATACCAAATCTCCTACGAAACCTACTTTTTCTCCCTCGTAAGCAGCAATCAGATTAACCATACCCAAAGAAAACCCTGGAAGGTTAGCAAAAGATGATCCCGGAGCCTGAATTTCCTTCACGCCATCATCGTCAAAATCAGTATAATTTGCAGCATTCAGGTTAGTTCTGAAATAAGTATCCACAGATCCACTCAGTGAGAAAGAAGACTCTTCCTCTTGTGCTTTCACGGTCACAACTGCCAACAACAACATTGCAGCAATCAGAAATCTTTTTGATAGTTTTGTAAAAGTGTTCATAAGCTTTTTAAATAAATGAGTTTGGAAAGTTTTGAAACAGGCCTCTGAGTACTTTAATGGTTCCCGCCTTTAGAGCTCAGAGGCCTATTTATTTTAGAAGTGTTTTTTGTAGAGAAGGAAGATTACTCCTGAATGATGGTGTATCCTCTGATGCCGTGCTCGTGGCTATCAAGACCTTCTTTTTCGTGCTCTTCAGATACCCTGATACCGATCGTCAATTTCAGTACATAGAAGATAACGAAAGCGCAGATGAAGGCAGCTGCTCCGCAGATCAGCACTCCTTTGAGCTGTGCCATGAAAGTATGATCCGCATTGATAGAGAAGATACCCACAGCGAGTGTTCCCCAAATACCGCAGGTAAGGTGAACTGAAACTGCACCTACCACGTCATCCAATTTGAATTTGTCCAATGTGATCGCAGAGATCACTACAAGGATACCAGCAACGATTCCTACTATGATGGCATTACCTGGCTCGATCACATCAGCTCCCGCAGTAATACCTACAAGTCCTGCAAGGATACCATTCAATACCATACCCAAATCGAGTCTCTTGAACACAAGGTATCCGGTAACGAATCCACCAAGACCACCAGCACAGGCAGCAAGAGAGGTTGTCACCAATACGAAAGATACCAACCCTGGATCAGCAGAAAGAACAGATCCGCCATTGAAACCGAACCAGCCTAACCAAAGCAAGAATACACCGATCACAGCCAAAGGCACACTAGAACCTGGCTTGTCGATAACTTTGCCATCTACATATTTTCCAAGTCTTGGACCTACAATCATGATCCCGGCAAGGGCACCCCATCCACCTACTGAGTGTACGAGCGTGGATCCTGCGAAATCGTAGAAGCCCATTGCATCAAGTGCTCCACCACCCCATTTCCAGCTACCAATGATCGGATATACAATACCCACGAAGATCAAAGTGAAAATAAGATAAGCACCAAGTTTTACCCGCTCAGCAACTGCACCAGAAACAATAGTGGCAGCTGTAGCAGCAAACATCGCCTGGAACAGAAAGTCTGTCCAGTAAGTGTATCCGGCACCGGCATACTCTGCGGAGATGTCCGCAGTGGCAGAAGTCTCAAGGCCGAAACCTGCAAAGCCGAACCAGCCAGGAACGTCAAAGCCAGGATACATCAGGTTGAAACCCACAAGCGCATAGGTAAGGATACCTATAATAGGAGTCAGTGTGTTTTTGAAAAGGATATTAACCGTGTTCTTTGACTGGCCGAATCCTGCTTCCACACCCGCGAAACCCAAGTGCATAATGAAAACCAGCGCCGTGGCCATCATCATCCAAATGTTATTGGCCGTTAGTAGGTTGGCCGTAATGTCCGCACTGTAATCTGTCGCCACCGCAACAGTCTCTACAACCTCCGGAACTACCGCCGCAATGGTGTCTGCCACGGCTACCGAATCTTGTACAATCATCAATAGGTTGGTGATCATGTTCATAAGTTTTTAAGATTAAAAATTCGTTGCGAAGATTCGGCTTCCGGTTAGCACAAACCGGGCAATTAGCCTCTGTCCACACTCCAAATAAAAGGACATAATCACGAATTATCAAAAACAGAATTTTAATACTTGCACATTTTTGTCGCCTTATTTTAAGTTTAGAGGGGTCAATTTTTAAATTTTCATTATAAAAGAAGTAAAATATTAATAATTATATAATTGACCCTTATTTGATGGCAGGCATCTTATTCATATTGTAAAAATGCGTTTTCACAAAATAATTTGCTTTTTTTCACAATTTTCATTTCAATTTTTTAAATATTCCCATTATTTCTCCAAATAATATATGGAAATATCAAAGACCCTCCATAATCCTGTATGGTTTCATAATTCATGCACAAAACAGGATGTGACCGATATGCTCTATTTTTAGCCCATGAACATAGATGATATCCTCTTTCACCTGGGTGAAAGTACCCCCTTTGGCGGGACGTCAGCCAGCCCTCCGATCTACCAAACCAGCAACTTCATTTTTCCCACCCTGAACCAGATGAAAACGGCTCTGCAGCACGAGGATCACATTCCGTTTTATACCCGTGGGGCCAACCCTACGGTGCAGGTACTTCAGGAGAAAATAGCCGCACTGGAAGAAACCGAGCATTCACTGATCTTTGCCAGTGGAAGTGCAGCCATCACCGCAGCCATCATCTCACAGGTAAAAGCCGGTGACCACATCGTCTGTGTCTCCAATCCATACAGCTGGACCAAAAAGCTGATCGAAGGTATTTTAGCCAAATTTTCTGTGGCCAGTGATTTTGTAGAGGCTTCAGACACTGAGGCCATTCTGGCGCATGTAAGAGAGAACACCCGACTGATCTACCTGGAAAGCCCCAACTCGTGGACCTACGAGATGCAGGACATTGAAGTGATTACCACTTTTGCCAAACAGCAAGGCATCCGTACCATTCTGGATAATAGTTGCGCTTCACCTTTGTATCAGAAACCCGCGCGCTATGGTGTCGACATCATCGTTCACTCTTCCACCAAATACCTGTCGGGACATGCAGATGTGGTCTCTGGGGTTTTGTGCACCTCTTCGGATATTTACCTATCTATTTTCAAAAATGAATACATGACTTTCGGAGCCATCATCTCCCCGCTGGAAGCCTGGCTGATGATCCGATCACTCAGGTCACTGGAGCTGCGCATGGAAAAAGTGAGCAAAAACGCCTTGGAAGTAGCCCGATTTCTCGAAAAGCATCCTAAAATTGCCCACCTCTTTTACACCCATTCTGAGTCCTTTGCTCAACCTGAGCTGGTAGAGAAATACCTTTCAGGAAATGGCGGACTTATGACGATCGACCTCAAAACGAACAATGCTCATCAGGTGGAACAATTCTGCAACACATTAAAGCGTTTCAAACTCGGATGCTCCTGGGGTGGTTTTGAATCACTGGCTTTTCCAGCCATCACCACGATGAGCTCACTCAACTACAATAAACCTGATACCGCCATCAACAGAATAAGACTTTATGTAGGTTTGGAGGATTCCCGGCTCTTAATAGACGATCTCACCAATGCATTGGAAACTATCGATTAGTCTCTTCACATTCTGGCTTTGTCCTATGCTCCTCCAGGGGCAAAATACCATTTCGGGTATGATCCAGAGTGAATCTGGAGAGGCCTTGCCATTTGCCACTGTATATGTGGAGGGAAGTACCAATGGCACCACCAGCAATGCAGACGGACGCTATCAGCTTACCTTTGATGCCGGACCTGCCACCATTGTGGCACAATACATCGGCTATGCACGGCAGACACAAACGATAGACCTGCCCCCCGGGGAGCACGCCACAATCAACTTTGAACTGGCACCGGAAACACTGGTACTCAAAGAAGTGGTCATCTCAGCAAGTGAAAAAGATCCTGCACGCCAGGTGATCCGCAATGCCATCAGAAAACGCAAGTATTATGCTGATGAGGTGAGTGCATACACCTGCGAAGTGTACATCAAAGGGCTGCAGCGACTGGATAAAAAACCCAATAGCCTTTTGGGCATGACGGTCACCATCGATACGGGCATTGTTTACCTTTCTGAGTCTATCTCCAAACTCAAGTACCTGCACCCGGACAAAGTGAATGAGACCATGATCTCCTCTAAGGTGAGCGGAAACAACAATGCCTTCAGCTATAACCAGGCCTCCGAGATGAGAATCAACCTTTATGAAAACAGTTTTTTCATAGAAGGCCTGAGCGAGCGTTCCTTTATCTCACCCATTGCCAACAATGCATTTCTGTACTACGATTACCAAATGGCTGGTACCATAGTAGAAAACGGACTTTTCATCAACAAAATCAAGATCATCCCCAAACGTAAAACAGACCCGGTGTTCAGCGGCTACCTATACATCATAGAAGACTCCTGGCGTATCCATAGTGTGGATGTGAGGCTCACCAAAGACAATGGCATCGAATTTTTGGATTCACTTTCATTCAATCAGGTATTCGCTCCTGTAGACTATGACATCTGGATGCCCATTTCGCAGCGTTTTACCTTTAAATTCAGGGCTTTTGGCTTCAAAGGCAGTGGGCATTTTACAGCCATCTACAGAAACTATCAGGTGGAACCCAACTACTGGCAACCACGTGTTTCGGACCCAAAACCGGTGACGGAAGCCCCTAAAAAAGGAGCTAAAAAGTCCCAAAAAGAACCTGCTAAAGAAACCCTCCTCTCCAAAGAAGATTTTTCCAACGCCGTAGTGACCGTGATGGACGGAGCCAATGAAAAGGACTCTATTTACTGGGCAAGTGTCCGGCCCATTCCTCTGACCGAAATAGAGGTGCGCGACTACCAAATAAAGGATTCCATCGGTGTGATCAGGAAATCCAAGCCCTACAAGGATTCCATAGATCAGGTAAGAAACAAATTCAAACCCGGCAATTTATTCTTCAATGGCTATACCCACTTCAACAGCTACAACCGAAGGTATTTTAGCTTCCCCACACTTGTGGAGGGACTTCAGTACAATTCCGTAGAAGGACTGGTCACTAACCTGGAGTTTTCATTTCAGAAAAGAACTGAGCAGTCTTTTGACTACACCATCAAACCTGGCCTGCGATATGGGTTTTCAAATAAAAAGCTGCAGGCGAAAGTGGAAGTGACCAAAATGATCAACCTCAAAAAAAGGCTGATCCTCACCGGAGGCCTCGGGCGTTATGTCTTTCAGGTGAACGAGCAGGAGCCCATCACCCCTTTCAGCAACAGCTTCTTCACGCTGGTCAGAGGAGAAAACTACATGCGCCTGTTTCAAAAATATTTCACCTATTTTGGCTATCAGAAAGAACTCATGAATGGAGTCCTCCTCAATGGCAAACTGAGCTATGAGCAACGCGAGACACTCGAAAACACGGCCTCCTACAATGTGTTTGACAAAACATTCCATTCGAACACCCCTGTTAATCGGGAAATGACAGCTACGGATTTCCCAAAACACCAGACCCTCACTGCCGCTTTTCGGTTGCGTATCCGGTTTGCTCAGCAATACATAGAACGCCCTGACCGTAAAATCATCCTTAGTTCTGAATACCCAGATGTATATGTTTTCTACAAGAAAGGGATCAATCTCCTGGGAGGAGACACCAACTACGACCTGGTGAAGGTAGGATCAGAATATAGTCTTCGGGTGGGCCAGGTAGGCACAAGTAAAATAAGTGCTCAGACAGGATTATTTCTCAATACACGCCGAATGTACTTCCCTGATTTTCACCACTTCAATGGCAACCTCACTTACATTCGGCAAGCAGAAAGCGAAAATCAGTTCCAGTTATTGGATTACTATCCTTACAGTACACAGGATCGTTTTCTTCAGGCTCATTATGAGCACCATTTCAATGAATTTATCTTTAATAAAATTCCCGGTGTACGGCGGCTGAACCTGCAAGCGGTAGGGTCGGTAAATTACCTCACTACGCCTGTTTTAGGGCACTACTTTGAATTCGGTGCGGGGATAGAACACATCCTGAAGTTCTTTAGGGTAGACTTTTATACAAGCGTGACCAACGGGCAACATTCCCGAGCCGGAATAAGGTTTGGGGCTGGATTCTGAGTTACTTAAGAACCTGCAGAAACCCTTTGTATTGAGTCTGATCATATTTGATCACATAATAGTACACACCTGAGGGTACATTCTTGCCATCCCACACAAAATCTCTTTGCTCGCTACGAAAAACGCTGGTGCCACTCCGGTCGTGAATGCTGATGTACTGAAAAGCATCATCACAGTTATCGGGGGGCAGGTTTTGCCGTGGCTGCGTCAGGTTGGTCAATGTATAGGTATCATTGTGCCCGTCTCCATTGGGAGTAAAAACATTTGGAGGCTCAAACCCCAAAAACAACTCCTGGGTCTCCCGAACCTCAAAAGTGATACTCATGGTGTACTGCTTCTGTACAGGGCAAGCATCATCGTAGGCCAGAAAGGAGATTTCGAAGAAGCCAGACTCCTCACCCAAATCTAACAGGGAGCACTCGGGTGTCCAGTAAAGAGTAGAAGTAACCTCCCCAAGACCGGTCTTGCGCTCAAAGAAAAGGGACTCTGATCTGGGCAGTCTGGAGGGATTCAAAAACTCAATGGTCACAGAATCTCCGGCATCCAGATCGAAAGCAGAAATATCCATCTCAAAAGGCACATTGATCTTCAAAACCGTATCTGCATACTCCCGCATCTCCGGGCGATTGTTTTCAGGAATGTCCAGGTTCACTGTAAACACCACAGTGTCCTGATTTACCTCGTCGCATCGATCCTCATCCTCCGCTATAAACAAAAACTCGTAGGTTCGTTTCTCCGCCAGGTCCAGCAAGCTGCAATCCACCTCCCACTGAAAAAGCGAATTGACGCTACCTACCCCACTCGCTTCCTCGAAACTCACTCCAATCCCAGATCCCTGAAACCCCAACGGTTGTAAACTCAGATTGACAGTGTCCTGATCCAAATCCGTTGCGAGCACATCAAAACTAATCACATCACCATCCCTGGCAGTAATCACATGATCGGACGCCAACGTAACCTCAGGGCTGGTATTCGGAGGCAAAATCACCCCCATATTCAACCATACCACATTGGGGTTTTCCACCTCGCATATATCAAAATCCTCAGGAAGGAGCGCCAACTGAAAGTTCTTCAAACTGGAGAAGTCATATATCTGGCAATTGGTATCCCAGGTAAGCGTGCCCTCCATCAGCCCATTTTCAGAACGTGTCACTTCCACAAATAACCCCAGTTCGGACGGGTCTTCTATTCCCGGCACATACATAATCATTTCCAGGCTGTCATTATCAGCATCAGTCGCGGTAAAACCGAGTGTGAGCACCTCATTTTCATTGATTGTATAGCCTGAACCAAGGGAGGTGAAATCCGGAAACTGGTTGGGAGGGGGCTCTACAACAATAGTGAGTCTTGCGGTATCCATTTGTGGAAGTGGGCAGGCATCATCGCTGGCGATCAGATCAATAATAAAAGGACCATCTCTTATGGGTGGACAGCCGGGTGCACACACCTGCACGACCAACGTATCCTGACCTGGATTTATAAAGGACTGAGTGATACTAAATAGATCATCCAGCTCTTCATCAAAATTAACCGGAACAGCCCTTAGCGTGATTTGCTCTCCTGCAGATATATTGGTAATGATAAAGTCAAAACATTTGTCGTCCTCCAGCGCATAAGTAAGCACGTCCACCTCCGGATCGAAGCTATCGTTGCCTGGAATTTGGATACCCACTTCCGGCGGATCTGGAGGATCACAACCTTCTTCTCTCACCAGCATTTGAAAATCCCGCTGCACCTCCCCTATTTTCACCTGATCCCGCCACTCTTCCACCAAAACAGAAAACACATACAGCCCTTTGGTTTTAGGATTAACTGTCAGCAAGCCTTTACTCGTAATGCGCAGTGGTGGGCTGCCTGGCACAGTATTTTCAAGAGAAAATCCCTCAGCCCAGTAAACGGGAATATGCGGTTTTGACTGAGGGATCGGCAAAGCGTCAGCAGAAGAACTATTGAGAGGTGTCACCAGGCGATAAACCAGCGAATCACCATCAGGATCGGTGCCTGTGAAATTGGTATAATACAACTGATTAATGCAGGCATAATCACTCAACGGCTTCAACAAGACCGGAGAAGAATTGATAAAAGGCTTACCATTTTTCCAGAGTGGGGGTATCTCTACCACATATTTCATTCCGGTCTGCCCAGGGTTCTCCACATTCACAATGTCCAGGTTTCGACAACAGCGCTCCCATTCCACATAATACCCTTTAGTGTCGGCATACCCCGAGGGCTCCAGCTCCACCACACTGGTATATACCACTCTGGAGGTCTGCAATTCTTCTATAGAGCACTCCGGGTTGGTATAAAACACCTCACTCACCGAAGAGAGAGGAAGCAAGTGAGTGGAAACGAGTCGGTTATCCTTGTTAGAATAGATATACACCGTCACGGAGGGGTCTGGTTCGGTATTCTGCTGCTGGGCTTCGTCGCGGTATTGTATGAGGTTGATCCTATAGACGCCAGGCTCAATGGTAATGAACTCAATCTCCCCCCCTACGATATGGAAAGCCTCCAGACCGAAAAAGAACATCAACGCACAGATGAAAAGAGAAAACTTTTTCATACCAAGTTTTAATCCCATAGAACATTGTTTTTGCCCCATACCCCAATAGAACGCCTCAGAAACTCTTAGTAGCTTTGCGCCCAATGAAGGCAAGTAAAGTTATCGAAAAGCTGGAGATTACCGGTGTATCATCTGACGGAAAGAGTGTGGGACGTCATGAGAACAGAGTCATTTTTGTAGCCAATGGTGCGCCAGGTGACATAGTGGATGTGCGAATCGTTGGAAAACAAAAGAAATTTCTTCTGGGCGAGATCATCCACTTTCATGAAAAGTCCGCAGACCGAACAGACCCCTTCTGTGAGCACTTTGGCACCTGTGGCGGCTGTAAATGGCAGCATATACAGTATAATGCCCAGTTGAAGCACAAACAAGACCATGTAGCGCACAACCTGGCCAAAATTGGCAAGACGGCTCTCCCTGAGCTACTCCCTATCAAAGGATCTGCCAACACCACGTATTATAGAAATAAGCTGGAGTACACCTTCTCCAACATGCGATGGCTCACACGTGAGGAGATAGAAGACAATGACGAGCTTAGCCGCAATGCACTCGGCTTTCATATTCCCAGAAGGTTTGACAAAATACTCGACATCAACCACTGCTGGCTGCAGGGTGATCCGTCCAACCAGATTCGACTTGCCGTAAAGGCGTACGCAGAGAAAAACGAACTCACGTTTTTCGATCTGAAAAAACAAGAGGGACTACTGCGAAACCTGATCATCCGTACTTCCACCACCGGCGACCTGATGGTGATTCTGCAAGTGTTTTATGAGGATCAGTCCGCCATAACGGCACTTCTAAATCACTTGAAAGATAGCTTTCCGGAAATCACCTCCTTGCTTTACATCATCAACCCCAAACAAAACGAAACGTTCTACGACCTGCCTGTTCATACATTTCATGGAGAAGGTTTCATACATGAGGAGATGGAAGGGCTCAGGTTTCGTATCGGGCCCAAATCATTCTATCAGACCAATAGCATTCAGGCCTATGAACTATACAAAGTAGCCAGAGAATTTGCAGGTCTGACAGGCGATGAGGTAGTCTACGACCTCTACACCGGCACAGGCACCATTGCCAACTTTGTAGCGAAGAAAGCTCAAAAGGTCATCGGGGTGGAATCTGTGGAGGAGGCCATTGTTGACGCACGTATCAACTCTGAGCTGAATCAGATCACCAACACTACCTTCCTGGCAGGAGACATGAAAGATATGATCAATGCCGACTTTGTAAAGAAGCACGGACACCCGGATGTGATCATCACTGACCCGCCAAGGGCTGGTATGCATCAAAAGGTGGTGGAGATGATCAATGAGATAAAACCGAAAAAACTGGTGTATGTGAGCTGCAATCCTGCCACACAGGCGCGCGACTTGGAACTACTCTCTCCCGTTTTTGAAGTGGTGGCAGTGCAGCCTGTGGATATGTTTCCTCAAACCCATCATGTGGAGAATGTGATGCTATTAAAAGCAAAATAAAATGCAAAACGATCCTACTTTAGACCCGAAATACCTCGGCAAAATCTCTTCAGATTTTGTGAAAGTCTCCGAGTACCTCAAAGAGGCATCCTACCTCATCAGGAAAAAGGGTTTTTCTGAATACCCGGTATTCCCGGTATCCAAGGAAGATGTCCCCATTGGTCAGTTGCTCTACGAAAAAGGCAAACTGGAAAATGAATGGAATTACTACGCCTCTTTCATGGAGGAGTTTGCCCAGCGGCAACTCATTGCTGAGGAAGCAAAATTCAAAGAAGCATACAAGGATCCTGATGAGTACTGCTGTCTGTTCATCGTAGACAGAGAATTCACCAACTTCTTATTCATACCGTTTCCCGAAGATTGACATTTTTCATAACAAAATCACCGAATAAAACATTACTACCTGTATGGAAGAACAAGTAAATCAAATCACAGACCTATCAGCCATCGCCATGGAGTATGCATGGGAATATGGTCCCAAAGTGGTCCTGGCCATCATCACGCTTATCATTGGTCTCTGGATCATAAGTGTGCTCACACGCGGATTTGGCCGTGTCATGGAGAAAAGAAATTTTGACCGGTCCCTAACACCATTCCTGAAAACACTCCTTAGCGCATTGCTAAAAGTGATGCTCTTTATCTCTGTCATTGGGATGGTAGGTATTGAAGTCACGAGTTTTATCGCCATACTAGGTGCCGCTGGTCTGGCTGTAGGTTTGGCCTTGCAGGGCACATTGCAAAATTTTGCCGGTGGGGTGATCATCCTCCTCCTCAGACCTTTCAAGGTTGGTGACGTCATTGATGCCAAAGGCTACACGGGTACCGTGAAAGAAATCCATATTTTCTATACCATCATCAACACCTTCGATAAGAAAGTGGTCTATATCCCCAATGGCACACTTGCCAACTCGGACATGACCAATCTCTCACAGGAAGAAGATCGGCGAAATGAATGGAAGTTTGGGATTGCCTATGGAGATGATGTAGACAAAGCCAAAACGCTCCTGAGAAAATTTATTGATGCAGATGAGCGCATCCTGAAAGAGCCCGAACCCTTTATTGCGGTGCATTCTCTGGGCGATAGCTCTGTAAATCTTGTGGTACGTACCTGGTCTAAGGCGGGAGACCTCTGGCCGGTATATTTCGATATGAACGAAAAAGTATACAAGGAATTTGCGAAAGAGGGCCTCAACATCCCTTTCCCACAACTGGATGTGCACATGCACAATCAGAAATAAGAAATAAAAGAATCATGCACGCTCCTCAAAGTTTTGAGGAGCGTTTTTTTCCTCTCAGAAGTAAGATAAGGGTCTGGAGAACGAAAATTGATATATTTTCGAAATCTCAAAAATCAAATACCCCATGCGAATACTTCTTGTGTTAAGCCTACTAATCACCTCCTCACTTCATGCTCAGGCGCAAACCGACTACCTGATCACATCATCAAAGGACACTCTCCGAGGCAAAGTATCCCTATTGCTACAGGAAAAGCTGACAGAAAAAGTCACCGTAACCACTGAGAACGAAACAAGAACATTCCATTCAGGCCAGATCATCGCGGCGCGTATCAATGAAGACCTATACAAAAGCATAAAACATGGCGACAAGTACCGGATGATGAAAGAAATCACACCGGGATACCTGGGCTTATATTCATTCCGATTTGAGGACAATTATGATTTTGATCCCAAATTTTTATATAAAGTCACAGGCGAAGGTCAGGAAATACCCACCTTCGGGTTTCGATCAGTGGCTGCCGACTTCCTGAGCGAGTGCCCGTCTATCGTACAAGCCATCAAAAACAAAGCATATAAAATCTCGGATCTTTCGTCGCTGGTAAATGACTACAATACCCAATGCCTCAATACTGAAGCCAAGTCCAATGTGACTGAAGGAGTCAAAGAAATAAGTGGTCTTCTGGATCAGGTCACCGAACTACAGCAACTACTCAGGGATATCCAAAGCAAAAAAGATGCAGGTGAAAAGATCCCTCAGTATATGATCAATGCGCTGGAAGCACATGCCAGCGGCAACCTCAGTGGAGACCTTCGAGTGCTATTGCAGCAACTGACTCAATAATATTCAGTCTTTATAAACCACACCTTCTTTCATCACAAAGTTGACCTTACCCATGTTGTCAATATCGTCTAGAGGGTTGCCATCCACAGCCACAATGTCTGCATAAAGACCGACACGAATACTCCCCAACTGGTCTGAAACGCCTAAAATAGAGGCATTCACCGAAGTAGCACATTTAATCGCCTCCATGGCAGGCATTCCTCCTTCCACCATGTAGATAAATTCTTTATAGTTTTCCCCATGCGGGAAAACCCCGGCATCCGTACCGAATCCTATGGGCACACCCATTTTATAGGCTCGGGTAAAAGTTTCGCTGATCTGTGGGCCAATGACAGCAGCCTTTTTTGCTACCATGTCGGGATAATAACCTGCCACCCGGGAGAGCTCAGCCACGGACATCCCAGCAGTAATGGTAGGAATATAATAGGCATTTTTTTCCTTCATGAGCCTCATGGTCGCTTCAGACATATAAGTTCCATGCTCTATCGTTTTCACTCCCGCCCTGACAGCTCGCTGCATGCCCTCGTCACCATGGGCATGAGCCGCCACCTGGAAACCCAGATCATTGGCAGTCTTCACGATCACTTCTATTTCACCTTCACTAAAATGCGGGCCACTTCCATCTTTGGCTACCGAAAGCACACCGCCTGTCGCCGTAATTTTAATCAGGTCAGCACCATCCTTATACCTCTGACGCACTGCTTTCATGGCATCTGCAGCACCGTTCACCACGCCTTCTCGCGGACCGGGATCACCCATCAAGTCATTTCTGTATCCATTGGTAGGGTCTGCATGCCCTCCGGTAATAGCCAGGGACTTCCCTGCAGTAAAAATCCTCGGGCCCACTATCACTCCTTTATTAATCGCATTTCGCAAAGAAATATTCACACCCATTCCTCCTAAATCCCGCACCGTGGTGAATCCGGCCATTAAGGTCACCTCGGCAAAGGCCGCTGCCTCAAAAGCTACATCCGCTTCATTCATCGTAAATTTTTTGAGGTATCCATCAGTACTGGTCTCATGCTCCAAATGCACATGCATATCTATGAGTCCCGGCATCACCGTCATGTTTTTCAAATCAATCACCACATCACCAGCCTCAGGAGCCTGATACCCATTCACTACTGCGACGATCTTTTTATCCTCTACAATGATCGTCTTCTGCGTCTGTATCTTGTCTCCCACTCCATCAATTAATCTCCCCGCATAAATGAGCTTTTGCTGTGCCGAAACTACCCCACAGAAGGTGATGAGAATAAATGCAAATAGACTTTTCATTGTTGATGTTTGTTTTTCTCTTTAAAATACAACTAATTTCTGATACAGATTCATAACTAGAGACAATGAAAACCTGGACCATCAACAGTGACATGGGTGAAAACATAGGGAATGACCATCTTCTGATGCCTTTCCTCAATGAGTGCTGCATAGCCTGCGGGGGGCATGTAGGGGATGAAAGTTCCATGCAAAAGACGGTGGATCTGGCATTAAAACATGGCGTTTCTATAGGAGCTCATCCGTCATTTCCTGATCAGGCCAATTTTGGCCGGATCCCGATGCGAATGGAGAAAAATGCGTTATCTGACACACTGCGTACACAGATCGATGCCCTGAGAAAAATCTATCCGGATATCGAACACATCAAACCTCACGGGGCACTGTATAACATGGCAGCGGTAGATCCTGAAATTGCCTGGACCGTTCTGGAAGTCATTAAAGACTACCCGGGCACCTTGCTGATGGCCCCATGGAAGTCCACCATCGCTCAAATGGCCGAAGAACAAGGGATCAAAGTGCGCTTTGAGGGCTATGGAGACAGAAGATATCACAGCAACATGGCCCTGGTTTCGCGAAAAAACCCTGCCGGTGTGATCTCTAAAGCCAATGATGCCGTGGAACAGGTGAAATCCATCTCCGACAGAGGCATCTTCATCTCTATAGAGGGAGATGAAATAGAATTTGTGGCCGAAACCTTCTGTGTACATGGTGATAACCCCGATGCCCTGAAAATCCTGCAAGCCCTCCATCACCTGAAAGTGTCATGAATCCAAAAATAGTTTTCCGTACGCTTGGTCCGGAAACGTTATTGATGGAGTGGCCAGAGGTGATCAATAAGGAGACGCTCACCTCAGTTACTGACTATTTCAAAGCCATTTCAAATGAGCTGGCAGAACAAATCATCACCTGCTATCCAGCCTATTGCAGTATCGCCATCCATTTTGATTCAGATCGGATTTCGGCAGCCAAACTTCAGGAAAGTATCCGCCTGCTGGATCTGAAGGAAGGGCAAAAACCAGAAAGACCATGCTGGGAACTGCCCGTGTGTTATGCTGAAGCTTATGGCGTGGATCTTCCGAGAATGGCTGAGGCCAAAAAAATTGCTCCCGAAGAAATCATCCTCCTCCATACCCAAACGAGCTATTCTGTACACTTCTTTGGGTTTCTCCCGGGATTCATGTACCTGGGTGGCTTGCCCACAGCATTACATCACCCTCGAAAACAAACCCCCACACGTAAAATTCAGCAAGGTTCCGTGGCCATTGGCGGAAGCCAGACTGGCATCTATCCCTCCTCATCACCAGGAGGATGGCACGTCATTGGCAATTGCCCTGTACCAATGTTTGACCCCTCCAAAAACCCTCCGTGCTTTATTCGCATGGGAGACGAAGTGAAATTCAACGCAGTGGAGGTGGATGAATATCTGTCCATCAAAGAGCTGATAGCACAAGGCAAATACAACCCTAAAACCACCTCGATCGATGGCTGATATAATCGTCAAAAAAACCGGTTTACACACCTCCATCCAAGACCTTGGGCGAGGGCATTGGAGGCACTTTGGTGTGCCGCTGAGTGGAGCCATGGATCAAAGAAGTGCACAACTGGCCAATCTCCTGACCAATAACGAAGAGGATACTCCCGTAATCGAAATCACCATGATGGGACCTCATCTCCAATTTACGGAATCAGCCATCATCGCCCTCACCGGAGCAAACCTGAGCCCAAATTTGGACGGAAGTGCGATCGGAATGAATCAAAGCGTACAGGTGAAGGGTGGTCAAACGCTCTCCTTTGGCAAGCCTATACAAGGCATCCGCACTTATCTTTCCATCAAAGGCGGGTTCGATTGTCCAAAAGTGCTGGGGAGCTATTCACAGTACCCCATGGTCACTCCATCCGGTAGCCTTCGGCAAGGGGATAGATTGGCGTACAGGTCACAGACAGGATCAGGTAAAAATCACGCCCTCATCCATACAGATCCAGAGCACTTTACGAACAAAATACTGAAAGCATCTCCGGGCCCGGAATTTGACCTACTGGAGAACTCCACCCAACAGATGCTCCTTACCAGTAGTTTCCTTATCCAGGGGAATGATAGAATGGGCTATCAACTCAAACATCCCGACATGCCTCCTCATCAGATGGAGATCGTCACAGCTCCGGTTATCCCGGGCACAGTACAGTTTACCCCCTCCGGACAACTTATCGCACTCATGAGAGATGCCCAGGTGACAGGTGGGTACCCTCGGGTTCTCCAACTTACCAACGAAAGCATTGATCAACTGGCACAGAAAACCAATGGTCAATCAATTCTATTTCAGCTAGCTTGAGTTATTTCCCCATGCTTGATGAAGAACTGACTGGATAGGTAAATATACCGACAGCCCTCGGTCCTACATGTACCTACATGCTTCGCTATTTCCTGAAAATCGTCAGAAATTCACAAATTAAATTTCACAATCGGACATATTTCGGAATAAAAACCAGCCACACTCCGCTTTCACAAAACATCATTAGGTCTCTTGATTTGTGTTAAAAGTTTTTTATACATTTGACTGGCTACCAGTAAGATTACCGACTAAAAAGTCAACTCAAACAACTTCCCGCTGTTGAAAAATTTTGAGAACCACACAAAAGACAATATTACTATGCAACACTAATTAAACCGTTAAATTCAACCTAATTCAAAACGTAAGTTCAAAACCTAATTCAAAACACACATGAGAAAACAATTACTTGCAATGACCCTAATGGGGGCATCATTGCTGACCTATGCCCAAAGTGAGCGTAAGCCTGCAAAAGATTTCAAATCTCCTCAATTGATTTCTGTGCAGGAAGTTCCTAATCAAAACGCAAAAACTCTACTACGAGAAAAACTTCAGCTACAGAATGCTGATGACATGCAGCTCATGAAATCTGAAATGGATCAGATTGGAATGAAGCATGAGAAGTATCAGCACTATTATGAGGGAGTCAAAGTATTCGGATCAGAATACACCGTGCATTCCAAATCAGGCAAGATTTCACATCTTTCGGGGAAACTTGCCAAAGTGGAAAATGTGGACGTGAAGCCTACTCTTTCTGAGCAAGCTGCGTTGGAAAAAGCTTCTTCTAAGATTACGGCTGAAAAATTCATTTGGGATGAAGACTTCTCAAAGAAGCCAAAAGCTGAGTTGGTCATACTTGATGCTGCCACGACGGGCAAAGACGAAGCCCGCCTGACGTACAAGTTTGAAATCATCTCACTCAGGCCCTACCAGCGGTATGATGTCTTTGTGGATGCCAAAAGCGGAGAAACGCTCATGATGTACAGCAAAATCCACTTTGCGGATGCTGTGGGTTCCGCAGCGACCCGTTACAGTGGCACACAAACCATCCATACCGATAGCTATTCCGGTAGCTACAGACTAAGGGACTATTCACGTGGAAATGGCGTGGTAACCTGGGATGCAACCACTGCTACTGGCGTGAATAACTCAACCGGGGTTCCTATTGGGTCTTCGGACTACACGGATAACAACAATAGCTGGACTGCCGCAGAGTTTGACAATGCCGATAAGGATGATGCCGGACTCGAAGCTCATTTCGGTGCAGCAGCCACTTATGATTTCTTCAGTACTACTTTTGGCCGAAATAGCTACAACGGCTCAGGCGCTACCATCAATAGCCATGTGAATACAGACATTGAAGCAGTATATGGCTACCCTTCAGGCTATAACGACAATGCCTTCTGGAATGGCAGCGTCATGGTGTATGGAAAAGGTAACTCACTGGATCCCCTGACCACTGTGGACATCACCGGCCACGAAATAGGTCATGCCTTCATGGAGTACACTGCCGGCATGGTCTATCAGAAAGAATCAGGTGCCATGAATGAGTCCTTTAGTGACATCTGGGGTACGTGTGTCGAAAACTACACCAACGTAAACTACGGCACCAACAAGGACCTATGGAACCTGGGTACGGAGATTGGACAAACTTTCCGATCCATGTCCAACCCTAACGCCCATAGCCAGCCTGATACTTATGGTGGTACTTACTGGGTAAGCGTAACCAGCTGTAGCCCAAGCAGCAGCAATGACTACTGTGGTGTACACACCAACAGTGGAGTGGGTAATCACTGGTTCTACATCCTGACAGTGGGAAAATCCGGCACCAATGACATTGGCAGTAACTATAGTGTCACAGGTATAGGCATTGACAAAGCAGCAGCAATCTCGTGGAGGTCACAGTCTGTTTACCTGGGTGCTAATTCCACCTATGCAGACTGGAGAACTTTTGCCATCCAATCAGCTAAGGACCTCTACGGAGCGGATTCTCCGGAAGAAATAGCCGTCACCAACGCCTGGTATGCAGTGGGAGTGGGCGCTGCCTACTCAGCCCCTGTAGGATGTGTAGCTTCACCTTTATCCCTGTCCATCACATTTGATAACTATCCGGAGGAAACCAGCTGGACAGTGAAGAATAGCGGGGGAACTACAGTAGCTTCCGGTGGAACCTATGGGTCACAACCTGATGGATCTACCCTCAACCTGGACATCAACCTGACAGCAGGTGATTACACTTTCACCATCAATGACAGCTATGGAGACGGTATCTGCTGCTCATACGGAAGTGGGTCTTACACCCTTTCAAGTGGATCCTCTACCATCAAGACTGGCGGGAGTTTCTCATCGTCTGAGAGCACTAGTTTCTGTATCTCATCAGGGGCTGATACACAGGCGCCTACAGCACCTACCAGCCTGGCGGCATCCAATGTCACTCAAACTACGCTGACTCTGACATGGACTGCTTCAACTGATAACGTAGGTGTGACAGGGTACAACGTATTCCAGGGCTCCACAAACATTGGTACAGTCACAGGAACATCCGCAAACATCACTGGTTTGTCTTCGGGCACAAGCTACTCGTTTCATGTGACAGCAGTGGATGCGGCAGCCAATGAGTCTGCTTCCAGCAATACGGTGAATGTAACCACTCAGTCTCCCGACACCACAGCTCCATCTGTACCCACGGGTCTGGCAGCATCTGGTGTTACCCAGACTTCACTTACGCTATCCTGGAGTGCTTCCAGTGACAATGTGGGGGTAACAGGCTACGACGTATACAGAGACGGCAGTCTTTATACTTCAGTATCTGGCACCAGCACCAGCGTCACAGGACTTACGGCCAGTACTACCTATGCATTCAGGGTAAGCGCGAAAGATGCCGCAGGTAACAACTCGGCACAGAGTACTGCACTGAATGTAACCACGGCTGCCAACAACGTGACGTACTGCACTGCTAAGGGAAATAACACCAACTACGAGTGGATTGACCTGATTCAACTTGGATCTATCAATAACTCCTCGGCAGCCAATGGTGGCTATGGCAACTTCACCTCACAGTCTACCACGCTTGTACTCAACTCCAGCAACACGATTTACTTCAGTGCCGGATTTGCCAGCTCTACTTACAGTGAAAACTGGAGAGTATGGATAGACTACAATCAAGATGGTGATTTCTCAGACAGTGGCGAGCAGGTGGTCACTGGTACTTCCTCCAATGGAAATACCTACTCGGCCAGCTTTACAGTGCCTGGAGGAGCCGCTCTTGGTTCTACCAGAATGCGTGTTGCCATGGTGTGGAACGCCACACCTGCAAGCTGTGGAACCTTCTCTTATGGTGAAGTAGAAGACTACACAGTCAACATCTCTGCCACCAGTATCAATGGTGTTGCTGCGGCCAGCAGCCCGTCATTTGCAGAGTCTCTGGATCATGAGCTTTCGGAAGCCTCATTCGGAGTGTATCCAAACCCGGTAGGAGCTGTACTCAATTTCAACACAGGAGATTTCAAAGTCATTTCAGGCTTGAGAATTATTGACCTGGGAGGAAAAGAAATGAGGAGACTTTCCGGAAACGCGAATGCACTCAACGTATCCGACCTACACCCTGGCCTTTATATCCTGGAAGTGGAGTCTGAAAGAGGTAAGTTTCAGACCAAATTCCTCAAGCGATAGTAAATAAAACGGTTTAATAAATGGGAAAGAGGTCTTATCAGCGCAAGCTGGTAAGACCTCTTTTTTTATCCATACTAATCTTAATTCCCTGATCAATCTCCCATGGCAATGGTGAGTCGATCGAGCACATAGCCTTCCTTCACCACCACCATAGAGTTTACCGGCACTGGCTCCCATCCGGGATCCTCACTCAAAGGCTCAGAACTGATGATCACCGCTTTTTCGTGTTCTCCCGGACTGATCATGTGGCAAACTCCGTCTTCACAGGCATATCGCTTCCCCACATTCAGATAAAGCGAATCCGCATTTTCTGGTATATCCGTAGTGAACCTGACTGCCACTGATATATTACCGTCGGTCAGTACCATGTTCATATAACTGGGCTCATCCACTCCCATTTCCAGCCCTAGTTCTACCACTTTGCGAATGGCAGCCATGAGTGAAGAACTCATCTGATCATGTGGAGGCAGGGTATCTCGCTTTTTCAGTTCATCCTGCACCAGACAAAAAAAGTGCTCCGAGTCAGTAGATCCTTTTAATTCCTCAAAAGCCTCATCCGAAAGCAATTGAACAATCTTCCGCCGGATTTTATGAAATCCACCGATATCTCCATTGTGCATAAAGGCATACTGCTGGTAGCTAAATGGGTGACAGTTATTTTCAGAAACCTGAAGCCCCTGAGTGGCAGCCCGTACATGAGCCATGATGCAGGTAGACTCTGTGATGCGAGCCAGTTGGATAAGATTACGGTTGTTCCAGGCTGGAGTAACGGACTTAAAGAAAGCCGGACTATTCGAAATAGAGTGATTGTACCAGGCCAGACCAAAGCCATCGCCATTAAGTGGTTCGTCACGTTCCAGGGCATTAAAGCTCTGATTGATCAGGGAATGCGTAGGTTCGGTGATGAGGGAGCCAATCCTGATTGGCTTACCCTGATAGAAAGTAAAGCGGCACATGGCCTTGGGTATTTTTTCAGTTGTTGAGATAAAAGATAGGAAATTATCCCACCATTCTCACGACTATGTACTGCTTTTTATAGGCCATGATTATTCAGGCACCGGGTAAACCATCCGCTTATTCACTACAAACCTCTTTTCGTCGCTTGTAGGATTCACCCCGGGTAGTTCTACTCCATCTGGATTATGTACGGAATTGAGAATCACATCATCGTCAGGAAAGTGATTGATCACGCCAATGACATCTGTGAAATCATCTTTTAAACCATCACCTTCTCTAGCTTCAACTTCCACTTTTCCCAGTTGGGCATTACTTCTGATTGAAGCTCATAAAAAGACGAACTGTGATTGGCATGAACCAAATGACAGAGCTCATGAACCACTACATACTCAATGCATTTTGCCGGAGCTTTAATGATCTCCGGATTAAGAATAACCTTGTTCTTAGGTGTGCAGCTCCCCCATCGCTTGCTCATTCGCTTCACAACTAAAGGAGGCCTCTCGACACCATACTTCTTGAACCGGGTGAGGCAATCATCCATCACGAGATTGAAACGTCTCTTAGCATGATTATAATACCACTCCGTCAGCAATCGCTTGACCAGCTCAGAACTGCCCAGTTCTACTACAAAAACTCTTAGCTCGCCTCCCATTAACTTCACCCTATTCTTATCAGCCTTTCGGATTTTGAGCACATACTTTCGCCCCAGGTAAAGGTGGGTTTCTCCAGACACGTACTGTCTTTCGGGGGTACGAGGAAGAAACTGCTGAAAGAAATCCAGTTGCTTAATGATCCAGCTACCTTTTTTGAGTACTTGCTCTTCGATTAGTCCTAAGGTCGTTTTCTCTGGAGCAATTACTCGAATCGTTAGATCGGGATTTACTTCAAGGGAAAGTGAGGCTCTGCTGCTAAACTCCACTTCTACATCCAGCATCGTATTGCCATAAGCGATAGGTAGCAACATCTAGTAGTTGTTTTTAGCAATCTTAAGACACTTCGCCAGGATCTCATCAATCTCATCAAAAGTGAGCTCTACTCCCATGGTCTTGCGGTGTTCGATGAGGTAATCCTCAATATCATTCTCCATCTGGTTTTGGATATCAATATTCTTTTTCCAGTCACGAATGGTCAACTTCTCAACAATCGCCGCGATCTGAATACCTGCTGTCGCGAGATGATTTTTGATCTCCGAAACATCTCCCTTTTCTTTTAATACTCCGTTTAACGCACCAAAGAAAGCCCGGGCTTTCTCCTTGTCCCTGATGCTCTCTGGGACACCCTCCAGGTGTCCAGCTTGCATATCATCCCTGGTTTTCAGTATTCGCTCCAGATACTGCTTCTCATCTATTCTTCCTTCCTGAAATGCCCTGATCGTATCCTCTATAAGCTCTGAGAACTTCTTATAAAAAGCTTCATCCTTATCAATATTGATGTTGATGACTTTCTTCATTCGGCTGGCTATCATATCAGCTTTAGAAGCTGGTGACTTACCATATTCAGCCAACGCCTCCTGAACCATTTTTTGGTCGAATATATTGACTTCTTTAGTCAACTGCTCCACGTAATTGGCTTCCACGTAGGTATCCAGTAGCTTTCTCACACGTGGCTCATACTCTTTGTAACTAACTACCTCAGCATACCGATTCTGGACGGAGACTCTCATTTTCTGGAAAAACTTCAATTCCCCTTTGAAAGCATCTATCTGTTCGTCATCATACTCCTGGTAGAACTCATCAGAAGACAAAGCAATCTGTAGGATTCTAGCGTAAGCTGACAATCGGTGATAAAAGAGGTCCCTTACATCCTTGGGGTGCAAATGACGCTCCAGTGCCTCCAGATCTTTCTTATCTACCCCTTTGAATAGATCCCAAAGATCAGCCAGCCTAACAGGCACTTTCCGAATCTCTTCTCTAATATCAAGCAGCGTATTATGAACGTCCTCTTCATCAAAGCCTTCGAAAGCGCTGTATTGGGTTAAAGCTTCATCCAGTTTCCCTAGCACTCCAACATAGTCGATGATATAGCCAAACTCTTTCCCCTCAAACAAGCGATTCACCCGTGCAATGGCTTGTAACAGATTGTGCTCAACCAACGGCTTGGCCAGGTACAAAACCGTATTCCTGGGGGCATCAAAACCGGTAAGCAGCTTACTCACCACAATGATCAGTTCTACCTCATTGGTCTCATCCTTGAACCGATCGATTGTATCCTGCTCATATGCATCTTGTCCACGATGCTTTTCCATGAGGGTATTCCAGTAGTTCTTGGCCTCACTACTTGCTTCCATCCACACGTCTTCATAGTCCGTCCGGCTATCCGGAGGCGTGAATACCACTCGGGTGTTGATCTTAAGAGCGGGATCTGTTTGTGATTCAAAATATTTCTGATAACGAATAGCCGTATCAATCTTTGGAACGGCCAATTGCCCTTTGAAACCGGTCGTTTGCCAGTTCTTGCAGAAATGATTGGAAATGTCATAAGCCACCTCCTCCACCACCTGCTCGGATTCATAGATCTTGGAGATGGAGGCAAACTTCTTTTTCAAATCCTTCTGTGCATCTTCATTCAGTGGAGCCGAGAGTCTATCAAATCCTTTATCTATCTGTTGCTTATTGAGGCTCAGCTTAGCTGATCGGCCTTCGTAGAGCAATGGCAAAACCGCCTCATCCTCTACCGCCTGGTCAATGGTGTATTTATGAATGAATCCTCCGAATTTCCGGGCTGTACTCTTTTCTGACTTGAGCAGCGGAGTTCCGGTAAAGCCTATGTAAGAAGCATTGGGCAACATCTTCTTCATCCTGGCATGCGCCGAACCATACTGCCCTCTGTGGCTTTCGTCTACCAACACAAAGATGTTTTTATCCTCATCCCGGAAATCATTGTTTTTCAAAGCCGTCTGAAACTTGTCCAGAATGGACGTGATGTTCTCATTGCCCTTGTCCTTGAGCAGCTCAATCAGGTCATAGCCCGACTTAGCTTTCTTCACATTTTTCCCACAGTTGACAAATGTTTTGTAAATCTGTTTGTCCAAACTGATCCGGTCAGTCACCACGATCACTCGTGGATCTTTAATGTCTGGGTCCAATGCAATAGACTTGGAGAGCATCACCATAGTCAATGACTTTCCACTTCCCTGGGTATGCCAGATGACCCCTCCTTCTCTTACGCCCTGATCATCTGTTTGCTTGATTCGCTTCAGCGCCTCCTGCACAGCAAAGTACTGCTGATACCTGGCAATCTTCTTATCTGGTCCATCAAACACGATGAACTTAAAGATCAACTCCATCAAGCGGCTGGGATCACACAACGCAACCAGTGACTGGTCTTGCTGGGTAGCCATCCTATTTTCTCCCTTCAAGCCATTGATGTCTTTTTTGATCAGGCGCTCGGTTGCTTTCAGGTTGTCCTCCTTCCATACAGACCAAAACTTAGCCGGTGTACCGGAAGCGGCATACTTCACCTGATTAGGATGGACGGCTAGTAACAACTGGGCATAATGAAAGAGTCTTGGAATGCCCTGATCTTTCTTCTGGTTTCGGATGTGCTGAGAGATGGCCTCATGCATGGACAAGTTCTTGTCCCTGCGCTTGTTCTCAATGATCACAAATGGAATACCATTCACAAACATGACAAGATCCGGCCGACGAGGAGACTTCAGGCCTTCCACGACAAACTCTTCTGTGACGTGATAGACATTGTTTTCAGGATGCTGCCAGTCAATGTAGCGCAGCGTAAAATCCTTGCGATCACCCTGGATGGTCTCTGGGAAACTCTTACCCAGAGTTAATAAGTCATAGATGTTCTCATTGGTGCGGACCAGGCCTTCATCGGGCACATTTTTCAGCGCATTGATGGCCGACTGGATGTTACCCTGGGAGAACGGGTACTCCTTGCCACGGTACTCGAAGGAATTGATCTTTTGGAGCTGACTGAAAAGAATGGACTCTAGCACCACATTAGACAGAATGCCTTCACGCTCCCGGATCGTTTGCTCAGGAGAAAGATACTGCCAGCCCAGCTTCTGAAGTAAATTCAACGCTGGCTTTTGGGAGTCTATCCATTCGCTGTAGTTAGTCATATTAATTCTTAGGTTGTTCTATTCCTTTGTGGACATTTCATGAACTCTAAATTATCTTTTTTGAAAATATAGGGTTGTACCTCCAAGTTGTCAGAATCATGATTTTCTGGATTTTAGGATATCAGGATTTGTGTTATACTTCGGATTATAAACTTTTTTAAACTGCAAGCTCCTACTTCCAAAATTGATCAGTAGACCAATGGGCTTATCATAGGCCACCACGTAGTTTTTAGCTTGCGCCAGATGTACGTCTTCCAGATTGATTAGCGCTTTTATTTCCACAATTACCTGACCTTCGACAACAAAATCGGCCCGCCTGGTTCCTACGTGTATGTTGTCATAAAAAATATCATGCTCTTGCTCCCTTTCAAAACCCAACCCAGACCTTTCTAACTCAATAGCCAGACACCTTTGGTAGATTACCTCTTGAAACCCATTCCCCAAAGTATTGTGTACTTTCATAGCGCATCCATTGATTTTATATGTAATCTCATTTAGTTGCATCCTGTAAATCTTCTAATCCTTAAATCATGATTCAGACATTTTATCCACAGTAACCCTCACCTCTCCAGTCAACAGCTTCTGCATTAGTCCCTTTTTCTGTTCATTGAGTTGATCGAGCTGAGTTTGAAGTCTCTCTATTTCTCGGTCGGCTGATGAAAAGATAGAAGCAATCTTTTCTTGCTCTTCTTTTGAGGGTATTGGAATTAAGACATTCTTGAGACTGCTTGAATAAATATGAACAACTGAATGCCCCTGACCTAGCCGATATTTTTGTCTATTGACAGCATCATGGTTAAATAAATACCCAAGGTATTCTGGGCATTGGTCATGCTCTCTTAAAATAATGATGTCTCCTCCAGCGTAAGCTTTGAAATCATTCGTAAATGCAGCACTCTTGCCGATTTCTTTTAAAGTTTCTCCTGAGCCCGCAAATAGAATATCACCATTCATCAATTCCTGACTTTCATCTGCAGAACTCTGGTCAATATAAGATTTGAACGACCTAATTATATCATGGTGTCTAGTGTACAATTCACCATAAGTCAGGCATGGAAAACCTTCATCTATTATCTCCGATTTTGAAACTCCTTTACCTTTTAGAAATGTTCCAATTACTCCTAAAGAATTCACCTCCCAATCCTCCGGAATCATCCCCAGCTTGGTTTCTTTCATTTTATCAGACTTCACAAACTCCTTAAACCGCTTCTTCCCGGTCAGCAGCTGCTGCATGAGACCCTTTTTGCGTTCCTGTTTTTTAGCGATGAGCTGCTCTATTTTGGAGATTGCCCTGTCCCAGGTGCTGAGGATCTGAGCGATTTTTTGTTGTTCGGGGAGTGGGGGTAGTGGAATCTTTGTAATCCCTATCAGATCCGTATTTAGATTAGGTTGCCCATTCCCAGGAGCAACAACTTCTCTGTAGTATTTTGTTTTCGAGTTTAGAAAATAAGTCAAATAATGTCTATCTAGCCTATTTGATAGATTGAGAAAAGCTGCGATTCCATCATTTGCGCAACATTTTATAGCCAATATTTTAGCTACCCCTAATGTCGCTCCACTGTTTGCTAAAATTACAGTACCCTCCAGAAGCGTTCTGCTTTGCATTGCTCCAGCCTCCGTTAAATAACCGAAGGTCTTATCAACATAAATTGATGATTCAGGAATATTTGTTAATGCAGCTACCGTTAACCAAGGAATATGTGATCCCCCGAAAAATTTCGGATCACCAGCTGGCCGAGGAGAACTACCACGAACAACCTTTGAAATATTTTTTATAAAATCAAATTCCCATCCTACTGGAATCCAACCAAGCTTGGTATGCTTGTAGCCCGGCCGCTTGATGGTGTCATTGGTGTAGTCGTGGTTCGGATCGTAATCTTCCTCAGCGATCATCATTGACCTTGTAGGTTAAAAGTTTTAGCGATCACGCCAATCAATGGCTCCGCATCAATGGACCCAGCACCAAGGGCTCTGAATAGCTCTTTGCCTGGTAAGTCATTCCTGACTGCCTCCAGGAATTGTTTCATATCCGTTTGAATAGTCTCTGGTATCGCTAACGAATCATCTTCAGTTAATAGCAGGGCTAGTCGAAAGACATCCATTTTATGCTTGTTGATATTCCTTTTATCAATTTGCTCTCCACTGGCCGCACGACCCGATAAGTCCAAAAATGCTTTGGCTTTCAAAATGATCAGTGCCAGCGTGTTGGCCCAGTGAAGTCCATCTTGTAAGATGCTCAGCTCAATGGTCAAACGGTAGTATGCCTCATCCATCAGGATAGCGGACAGACTGGTGATATCATCATCTACCGGTATAGGAGACAGTTGAGCTTCTGGCGGTAGATCAAACGTATCTGGAGTCCGTGCAAACAATTCCAGTTGCTTTGGGAAGTCAGTATTAGAAGGCTTTAAGAATCGGAAATACTCCAGCTTTTCGGGACTTCTCTCCCGCTGTTGGTACCCTCCGGCTTCTATGAATTCCCAAAATTTTTCTCCAAACTCCTTGGATAGTGCCTCTACTACCAAAATGATATCAATGTCTTTAGTAGCTCTTGGAGTCAGACCAGCATCACTAAGTATCAGGTCACACGCTGTTCCGCCAATGACAATATAGCTTTCTTCAAAGCCAGCAAAGAACTCCTTAAACTTCTCTAATCCCTGTACCATGGCTGCCTGCTGATTAATTTCTCCAATTCGATTTGTATACGCTCGTCGGGATTATTTTTCAAGCTGAGGTAAAGTGAAAGCGGGTCTACGATACCCAGGCTCAGGTTTCCTGTCAACTTTATTGGATCATATTTCCATACCTCCAGGCAAAAGTCCCCAGAGTATTCGTTCAGTTCAGGCAAGGCATCACTATTTCGTAAGCCATAAAAGATATTCTTTTCCATCGCCAGATACTGTCTGCCTATTTCATTTAAGTCAGTATACAGAGGCAAGGCAGACAGCCCAGCCATCAAGTGTGGGGCATGTGGAGGCACATCGCGCACATAGACTCTTTGCAATACCGGATCGATCAACAATGGCTGAGCCTGCTGCCATAATTCATACTTTGGCCACTTGAATTGAATGTTTTTCTCACGGCCGCCCCGGACCTCACAGAGGCCAACTTGCTGAAGCACATCTACCGCCTTGGTGATTCCCATTTGGGAGTACCCCAATTGCTCCGCTACCTCCTTAAAAGACATATCTTCCAGTGGCTTGTCGTCATTCAGAAAATGGTAGAGAAACATTAGCTGTGCCGAAGGGGTGAGAACTTCCTGTTTCGTTTTGGGCCGGATGAATGTCTCATTCATTTCAATTAGCAAGGATGGCAAAAAAAGCTGCTTATCTGGCACAATGAAATTAATGCCCTGTTCTATCAGTCGCCTCCTTACTCCTGATGTTATTCCATTCAAAACCAATGCAATGGGAAAATTGAAATAACTACTCATTTGGATCAAAATCTTGTCAAAGTCACCTGATTCCAAGAAATCCTCTGTGCTTTTGGGCTCGGCCAAAATGATTGTTCTGCCTATGAGTTGACATTCCAGGTATTTGAATCCTAACTTTAGGAAAAATGGCATACCTGACAGTCTCTGATTTTGTAATTCAGAAAACGCTACGGTCACTCCAAGTGCGCTTTTGATATAGTCAATGACTTTTTTCATAAATCAATAAACCAAAAATAGACAATAAACCTATTTAGTTTATTATTAATTATTTAGTTTATTATTTTGATTATCAATTAATTATATAATTAAATAGTCAACACCTTATCAGAATACCCATCATGTTCTTGTCGATGCACATAACCTAGCTGATTGGTCAATAGCCTGGTCTTCCCTTGAGTAAACTCTGGCACGTTCACATGATGATGTCCATAAATCCAATAATCTACCTGACTACTGATAATCATCTCATCAAGCTCAGTTACAAAAGCCTCATTGATTGGACTACCTGCATATTCTGTAGGATACTTCATGAAAGTTGGCACATGATGAGTTACCACTACAGTAGGTCGATCTTTTATATTAAACCGACTTGCCATAAATGTCTTCGCCTCTTCATGCATTCGATTGAATTGATCAACAGAAAGTGGATGACCACTCTCTTTGATTAACCTAAAATCATTGACCATCTCCCTGATCTGCCATTTGCTTTGCTTGCTGATCTTTGACCAAAGTGTCGAAAATACCAACTTGACTCCATCAAGATCTATTGCTGTATTGTTTAACAGAATGACATTATCACGTATATACTTCTGAAACGTACCCTTCCAATCATTGACATCTGAATGATAGTACTCGTGATTTCCGGGGATCCAAAAAACCTGCTCAAAGTCATTAGATACACGATCAAAGAACCAATCAGCTTTTCCCAAACTATGAAATGGAATGATGTCTCCTGCTAATATCAACACCTCCCCTTTCGGCACAATCGGATTAGCCTTTATGAAAGTACTATTTTCTGGAAACTCCAGATGCAAGTCCGAACAGTATTGGATCGTCATTCCGCAAATCCTAGTTCTTTTAAATACCCATCCATTTCCTTGCGCACTTCAATCAGCTCCTTTTCCAATTGCTCAATCTCCTTTTGTACCTCAGGAATATTGACGGGCTCTTCTTCCTCAAACGTATCGACATAACGAGGTATGTTCAAGTTAAAATCATTTTCCTTGATCTCTCCTATACCAGCGCGATAAGCGTACTTCTCTTCAAACTCAAATGCTTTGTAAGCCTTGACCACATGCTCCATGTCCTGAAGACGCAGCTTGTTCTGTTTCTTGCCTTCCTGATACTCCTTACTTGCGTCAATGAATAGCACGTCATTGTGCTTTTTAGCTTTATTGAATATCAGAATAGCAGCAGGGATACCCGTCCCAAAGAATAGGTTGGTCGGCAGCCCAATGACTGCCTCCAGTAAGTTCTCCTCTATCAGCGCCTGACGAATTTTACCCTCTGCACTTCCCCTGAAAAGAACTCCATGAGGAACAATTACTCCTACCTTCCCCGTCGGTAAAGCGGTATCAATCATATGTAGGATAAAGGCATAATCACCTTTACTTTTAGGTGGAATACCACGGGCAAAACGTTTGAACCGATCTGCTTCCGCATCTTCATGTCCCCACTTATCCAGCGAGAAAGGAGGATTGGCTACCACCACATCGAATTTCATCAAATTATCAGCCTCTAAAAGCAAGGGATTGTTGATGGTATCCCCCCACTCAATATCTGCCGAGTCCATACTATGTAGGAACATGTTCAGCTTGGCCAATGCCCAGGTATCTCCATTACTTTCCTGCCCATACAGAGAGAAGTCATTGGACGGGTTTCCTTTATCGTCTGTCACTTCTTCAGCTACTGTAATGAGTAAGGAGCCAGAACCGCAGGTAGGATCACAGATTCGGGCGCCAGCTTTTGGTGCAAGCAGTTTGGCCAGCAGTTCTGAAACCTCATGCGGTGTGTAAAACTCACCACCTTTCTTTCCTGCCCCTGAGGCAAATCGCTCGATCAGGTACATGTAGGCATTCCCAATCAAGTCTTCTTTTCGACCGAGTACTGAAGGCCGGAAGTCAAGAACTGGATTCGCAAAATCTTCTATCAAATTCTTGAGCCTACGGTTACGATCTTTGGTCTGACCAAGTTTTTCAGAGTTGAAGCTAATGTTTCGGAATACACCTTCCAGCTTCTCCAGGTTCTGATCTTCGATCTTGGCCAGCACCTTATCTATCTTTTCCCCGATATCCGAATCATTCCGATGTGAATGCAGGTAATCGAAAGTACAGTCTTGAGGAAGCACAAAGCGCTCTCGCTTCATTTTGCGCTGTAATAGCGCTTCATCATCACCATATTGCTCCTGATATTGACTGTACTTATCTTTCCATACGTCACTTAGGTACTTAAGAAACATGAAGACCAGGATGTAATTCTTGTACTCAGACGAATCGAAAGCTCCCCGGAAAGTATCACATGCCGACCAAAGGGTGGTATTAATCTGTTCTTGCGTTACTCTTGTTTCCATTAGTTGGGTAGTGATTGATTTGGCACTGTATGAATCATTTCGTTTCGTTTATGCATTGATATTGAAATGTAGGGCTTTCTTTTCTGGATAAGTTAGCAATCTCATCAATCAATTGCTGAGATTTTAAGAACGGTAAGTTCAAAGGCATATTAAGTAGGAAGACTTTATTCACATTAGGAATATAGGTGCCTACTTTCCTATCCCTAAGGTACTGCTGCGGTGATCCATGGTTGATCAACCAAACCATGAATTCTGCACCCACCAACTTGTAATGTTTTAACTTTTTAAAAAACCAAGACTACTCAGTAACAGGGTAAACCATCCGCTTATTCACTACAAACCTCTTTTCGTCGCTTGTAGGATTCACCCCGGGTAGTTCTACTCCTGCCTGCGCAGACCAATGAAGACTGCTATGCCTACCTATATAGGTGGCTGGGGCAGACTCCGGCAAACTCACCTCCGTGTTCCAGGTCTTCTCCTCACCCGCAGAAATCTGAATATTCTCTGCCACAAGCTTCTCCTCGCTATATATCGTAGTACTATGCGCAGAACTTTCGACGGCTTTCACCCTCAGGTAAATTTTTTCAAAAATGAGGGTTTCATCCACAGGCTTCACGGTGACGCTGACCTGAAGTGACTCGCCATGACTCAACACCTCCTTGTCATAGGAAAGATCCACCTTGGCCGCACCGCCCGTCACAAAATTCTTAAGGTCTTTCAGTATGCTCATTTCACAGATCGTTCATTGTATAATTCATGCTCTTAGACACCAGTAGCTCCACCCATCCGCTGTCCGGGTCATTTCCTGGCATATCCAGTCCGGCTTGAAACTCCCATTTAAAAAAGACACTCTTACCATGATAAGTGGCCTTTGCATCCTCAGGGAGTTCAAACTCCGCCAGCCACTTATCCTCAGCCCCCTTCTTTAGTTCAAGATCGGTCGCTAGTATCATCTCTTTCTGAAAATGATCCTCAAACCGGGTTTCATCCCGGCTCGAGGTTCGGGAGTTTCCATCTCCATCTGTTTCGGTATAAGTTACAGTCTTGATGTAAGTTTCCCTCGCACGAATATTCAGGTAGACTTTTTTGATCTTACAGTCGTCTTTGGCAATGGCCGTCACAAACAGCCGGATAGGGGCACTTCCATCCACCATCGGACTCTCAAACACCACACTGACACTTGCCGCCCCTCCGGTGATATAATTTTTGATTTTAGAAAATAAGCCCATATCCAATCATTTTTGGGTGTTAAAACTGTTGAAAAAAAGATAAAAGATCATCCGTGCAAGAGGGTATTTCAGGAAGAATGATCAGAGACAATCACCCATTCGTCATCAATCTGCCTGAAAAGTAACGTAAAATGCCCACTGGCATTCCCGACACTTCTCTCCAGCGACCACTGTCCAATGACAAACCAATAATCGGTATTGAGTGGGTAAATTTCCAGGATATCAAAGGCCAGCTGGCCCATGGCAGCCCGATCAGGATAATTTCTTTGATAGCGCTCCAAAGTAGTCTGCCAGCCATAAGTAAGCCCATCCTTACCCACAAAAACCAGCTGATCGGATTTCCAATAGCCTTCCATAAAACATGGGATATTTCCGACATTCCAGCAATCCACCTGAGCAGAGAGCACCGCTCGTATTTCGTTTTCCGTCTGTGCCAATGCCAGCGAGGGAATCATTAAAAAAACCAGTGCAAAAGTTTTCATAGGGCATTCCTTTAACACCAAAATAACCATTTAGCATCAAATCAGCCCTCCATCGCACCGATCATTCTTAAGTGTTCCAAATATCAGGAATACATGAATTCAAACGCACTGTGGTAGAGATTGCGTTGCTGAAGATCCTGGATGAGCTGATCGAAAAAATCGTTTGAGCTGAGGGTGGCAGAATCTCCGACCATCACCAGCAAATGGCGGGCCCGTGTCATCGCCACATTCATCCTACGTTCGTTGGAGAGAAAACCGATAATCCCCTCAGCATTACTTCTGGTGAGTGAGATCATCATGATGTCCCGCTCCTGCCCCTGAAAGGCATCTACGGAGTTGATTGTAATGTTTTTGAGCACTTCACCAGGTAATCCCAGGTCTGGCAAATTCGTCTTGAGAAGCTCAGACTGAGCCTTGTAGGGGGCTATCACCCCAATCTTCAGTTGGTGAGCGTCCGCCTCTGGAAGTTTCTTCAAAATCCTGTCCAGCTGCGCCAGCACAAAACGGCCTTCTTCCACATTGTAGGTAGACAAAGTCTCCGGGTTCAACTTTTCATCAAAGCCACATCCCGCGGTATCAATGAAAAGAACGGACTTTTCAAAGAGCTGTCTTCTTTGAGAGATAATATCCCCGCTTTTGAGTTTTCCCTGATAAAAATACTGATTGGAAAAACGCATGATATCATCATGCATCCTGTACTGTGTCTCCAGCATCACGTCAGCGTCCCATTTGGCGATATTCCTGCCAAAGACGGTTTCTGACAACCCTTCTTTGGCTGCTTCCAGTGATTTCACGGTAGGCGGCAGCTGCCAATGATCGCCAGCCATCACCACCCTGCCACACTTCATGATGGGAATCCAGCTCGCCGGCTCCAGTGCCTGGGAAGCTTCATCCACAAAAAGTGTCTTGAAAGTCCTGTTCTGCAAGTAACTGCTATTAGCCCCCACCAGGGTACAAGCGATCACCTCCGCTTTATTGAGCTCGTCGTGGATCATGTGATCTTCCAACATACGGGCATCTTCCTTCAGTGTCCTTGCTTCGTTCAGTAGCAGGGTACGTTGCTGTCTTTCCTCTCTTCCAAAATGGCGTTTGTGTTTTTTACCAAGAGCACGGTATTCCTCCGCCTTTTTCCTTAGATCCTTGAGGAGCTTAGCATCTGCATGCTCAGCCAACCTGGCGTCTATCGTGGATGACACCACCTCTTCGGTTACCCGGGCAGGGTGACCTATACGGAGCACACGCACCCCTTGTTGTGTGAGCTTTTCGGCCAGTAAGTCCACCGCAGCATTGCTGGCTGCCGTCACCATTACCTGTTTTTCTTCTGCCACCGTGTCTTTGATGGCCTCCACCAGGGTGGTGGTTTTGCCAGTACCGGGCGGTCCATGAACTAACGCTAAATCGCGAGCGGATTTAATCAGGTTCAGTGCTTCGTTCTGGCTATCGTTCAGGTTGGGGTGTCTGATACCAAAAGACTGGTGAAACCCCGGCTGTGTATGTCCGAGCAGCACACTGATCAACTCCTGTATCCGACCCTCACGCACATCGGCCAGTTTGCGCATGGTGCGCTCCATTTCGTCATAGGTGCTTTCATCGAAGAGTAAATCCACCCCCAGTCGGCCCTCATCAATCCAGTCCGGCGGATCATCAAAGTTGAGAACCACCGTCATGTATTTTTCCGACACCTTACTGATAATACCCGAAGCACTTAAATTTTTCTTTTGGTCATTGAGGAAAATACTGACCGAGGAGCCCGCCTGAAAAAAATGTCGCTTGTCATGATCGGTGGTGCGCTCCATCTTCAGCACCCACTTCTCACCGGTACCCAGAAAGGAACCATCAACTACCACCGGATACCAGGTCACCCCTTCTTTTTTCCGGTCTTCCAGCGAACGATTTCTTATTTTACTTTCATACTGCTTCCGGTCTTCTACCCTCTCCTTTTTCAACAAAAGCAAGAGCCGAAGAAAATGCTCCGAATGAACCATGCTATTTTTTCAGATACTGCTGAATGGTGGATTTGAGTGATGCCTTGTCTGCAGATATTTCAGGATCACTGTAGATTTTGAGCATAAGCTCCAGAAGGACGTCCTCGTTGTAGCCCAGTTTACTGGCTAGTTTTGCACAAAAGCGAATCTCTTCTTTGTACAATCGCCCATCTATCTTCATGAGCTGGACAATATTGTAGATGTATTCGTATTTTTCGTCATCGGTCAGATTTTCCAGATTTTCGATGAGCGAGGAGTCTTCAAAGCATGCACTGATGTCACTGGAAGACATCCCATTGGCTTCTCCGATCTGAGCGATGAGGTCGATTTCGTCTTGCACAACCACTCCATCCACCTTGGCCAGCTGTACCAGGAGATTTAAATGTGTGCGGATCATATTCGTTGAACTAGGCGCGATAATTTCTTTTGTTTAGCGGTACTAACAAAATAATTTTTAAACTTAGGTTAAAATCAAAAGACCTACAAGCCTTTTGCTCAGTCTGATAATCAAGCAGCCATGAATTTTCTTGCACATATTTACTTATCCGGGGATCAGGAGCGTGTCATGATTGGCAATTTCATTGGCGACTTTGTAAAAGGAAAAGCTTGGGAAGAGTTTGATTCAGCGATCCAAAGGGGGATTTTGCTGCATCGGGAAATCGACCGGTACACCGATGACCATGAAGTAGTGATCAAAACCAAGGAGCGATTGCGCCCCAAATACCATCATTATGCCCCGGTAATATCTGATGTGTTTTATGATCACTTTTTGGCCAGTCTCTGGGAAAACTACCATCCGACACCTCTTTTGGATTTTACCCGGTCCTTTTATGAGGTGACCACTCACTATCGGGATGTGATCCCTGAGCGTGCCCAAAAGATGTTGTTTTACATGGAACGTGACAACTGGCTATATAATTATCAATTTGTAGAAGGGATCAACCGAGCTTTGACAGGGATGAGTCAGCGAACGCCGTTTCGCTCCAAAATGGAGCAGGCTGCTGTGGATTTAAAGACCGATTATGAGAGCTACCAACTCGAATTTGAGGCTTTCTTTCCCGATCTTGTCCGGCACTCAGAATTATTTTTAGAGACTTTATGAAAAACATCTTACTGGTAGGCCTTGGCGGATTTGCAGGGAGTATTTGCAGGTATCTGGTTACCATATACTCCCTTAGGGTTTTGGCACCAAGCCTCCCATACGGCACCCTTATTGTGAATCTGGTAGGCAGTGCGCTCATCGGACTGTTGGCTGGGGCACTCCTGAAAATGAACAATCAGTTTTATCAATTGCTGCTGATCACGGGTTTTTGTGGTGGATTTACCACTTTTTCCTCTTTCTCCATAGAGGGGCTCAGGCTTCTGAAAGAAGCTCAATATTATCAGTACGTCACCTATGTGACGGTAAGTGTTTTTGGAGGATTGGCCCTTTGCCTTCTGGGAGTGTGGATCGCACAAAAACTCCTTGCATGAAACAATATGCTCCCTGACTAACGTTAACTAAAAAAATTTAGGATGGTTAACTACTATACGGTTTTGGGAGTAACTGAGGCTGCTTCGAGCTCCGAAATCAGGGCTGCTTTTAAGCGGCTGGCCCTTCAGTATCATCCGGATAAAAACGATGGCAGTGCAGAAATGGAGGAGCGGTTCAAGGAAATCAACCACGCTTATCAGGTACTCTCCAACCCCTACCAAAAAGCACGATACGACATCCAATGGCAGTTTGGGCAACCTGACGAGCCATATTACACACCACCTCCGCCTCCACCACCCAGACCTGCCTACAGAAGAGCCTATAAAGAACCTGAGGTCAACTGGCGGGAGAATTGGGTCGCCACGGCCTATGCTTTTGGGTTTACGCTGGTAGTAGCCACCCTGGTAATGACCGCTATTTTTATCAAAAGAACTTATGATGAAAAGAAAATGGAGGAGTTGCTGACCCAACGTCGGGGTATTTTTCAAGTGGCCCAAAACAAGTATAAGCTCGGAGAAATAGAGAGTGCTATCTCCACAATCAACAGCCTGGGTGTCTTCATGGATGGTGAAGACGACATGGAAGCATATAAAACCAGTCTGATGGAAAGCTTCGTTTTTGAAGCTGAACACAACTATAATCAAGGGGTGTACGAAGAGGCCATTTACTACTTTGAACTCATCGAAAACTATGCTCCCAGAAACCCATTACCGCTTCAGGAGCACCTGGCCCTGGCATACAGAGAAGTGAACAGGCCTTATAAATCCTTGAAAAAACTCAAGGAACTCCTTATTTTCAATTACCGGAAAATGGAAACCTACCTGTTAATGGCTCAAATTTATAGAGACGACATTCACGATATAACAGAAGCAAAACGCTACTTCGAAGTGGCCAGCGACCTGGCCATAGAAAAATACAAGTCTATTTATGGAAATGCCTACCCACTCGTACTCAGTGGTGCATCCTTACCGGAGGAACATTACTACCTCTACACCGGCTTGGCCAGCGCTTATCTGGAAACTGGCGAGCTGGAGAAAGCTATCAAATCCACTAAATGGAACATCAGCGTTTGGCCGGATAGTGTAGAGAACTACCTCATCGCTGCTCAAAGTTTTGAAGTACTTGGAGATGATGCTGAAGCCTGCGAGTCTATCAAGAAGGCCCGGGAACATGGTTACACAGGCACCCTCAACTCCCCATGCCTATGACTACTGGATATTCAGGAACCCCACTCTTCAAAAAACTAGGTATCCGGCAAGGTGATTTTGGATATCATGGCCCAAAGGATCCTCCAAACTACCAAAAGACATTAATGAAAACGACATACGTGCACATGGACTCGAAAATGGCCTGGTGGATGTGAAAGTATGCGCAGTTGACAAGGATTGGTCCGGACTAAAATTTATGTATCGGCGAAAAGATCGTTGAGATGATCATCATCTCCGACCAGCCGGGTTTCACAGCGTTGGCCCCGTAGTAGTGGAAAATCTTCAGCCATCACGAAGTTTGATTGCTCCTTCTGCATCTTATTGTTGGCTTCAGCCTTGAGCTTTCGGCGCTTAATCACCTCGATAAAACGCCTGATCTCATCCATGCTCTCCAGCCTAAGCGGGGGCACCTTCACCAAACTGCCGTCATCATCCTTGGCCACCATGGTGAAGTAGCTCGTATTCGTGTGCTTTATGGTATGGTTCTTCACGTTTTCAGCTGTCACCTGTATGCCCACCACCAATGAGGTATTCCCCACATGGTTCACTGATGCTCTAAGATGAACCAGCTCCCCAACATCCACGGGCTGTAAAAACTCTACTTCATCAACAGACACTGTGACACAGTACGCTCCGGCATGCTTGCTGGCGCAGGCATAAGCTACTTTATCCATCAGTGATAAAAGTATGCCACCGTGTATTTTGCCACCAAAATTGGCATAACTGGGAATCATCAGTTCCGTGAGCGTGGTTTGCGAAAATTTAACGGGAATTGGTTCCATCATACTTTTAGGTTAGCCTACTATGTCTCCACTGTCCTGCCTGCACTTCTTTATCCTATTGTTCAAAATCAGTTTCCAAAAAGGACTTTTTGTGAAAATCAATTTCAGATTCACGAGAAAATTATTGAGCTCCGATTCCTTCTGAGTGGGGCTTCCGGGGATCCCCGGTGGTTGCAGCACGTATTCAAACCCCATTTTTCTGGTGGCCTGCATGGCACATGGATTACCATAAAGAAGTCCTTCTGATGAGCTTTTGTAAATGTATTCTATCTTCTGACGCTTAGGCCGTGTACTCGAACGATTGGCTTCTTTCCCAAAATGAATGTTTTCAGTAGGCATGTCCTTACTAAAACCGTCCTTCTGAGACTGTGCATTGACTATATTAGCACTGAAAACAGCGAGCAAAAAAATGATCAAAATCCTGATCAAGGCCATAGGCGCAACATGTTAATTCTTCGGCGAGAGATAGATTCTTAAAGATAATGATCTTAAATATCTTTGCCCGCTAATTTAAATAAGTGCAAATCTGATTCTGTCATTTCCATGAAGCAAATCATAAGCTTTCTTTTAAGAAAAATACCCAGAAAATACCTTCAGCTGGTTAGTCATCATGGATTGCGTGTGCTGGCACTTTTTTATAGTGGAAACAATGTAGAGTGTACGGTATGTCACTCCACCTTCAGGAAGTTTTTGCCCTATGGCAGAAAATCAAGAGAAAATGCCCTCTGTCCCAAATGTCTGGCACTGGAGCGGCACAGGCTCATTTGGCTCTACCTGGAAAGAAAAACAGATTTCTTTACCCGAAAAAATAAAATGCTGCACATAGCACCAGAACTGTGCTTTATGGACCGATTTGAAAGCCTGCCAAATCTGGACTACATCACAGGAGACATAGAATCACCGCTAGCCAAGGTGAAAATGGATATCCATGACATCCCCTTTGAGGAAAATACCTTTGACGTGATCTTCTGCAACCACGTGCTCGAGCATGTGGAGGATGATATCCTGGCGATGAAAGAAATGCGCAGAGTTCTGAAGCCGGGAGGATGGGCCATCCTGCAGGTTCCGTTTTTCTATCCTTTGAAAAAAGAAACCTACGAGGATAAGAGCATCACGTCTCCGGCAGAAAGGGAAAAGGCTTTTGGACAGGACGACCATGTCCGTATGTTTGGTGAAGATTATGGCGCCCGCCTGGCCAGTGCCGGGTTTAAAGTGACTGAAGACAAACTCGTCATGGAGCTTTCAGAAGATGAGGTATCAAGATTTGCACTACCCCGACAGGAAATTATTTTCAGGGTAGAAAAGTAAAACAGGGGTCAGTATAAGTCTATATACCTGGTATTGGGATCGATCCCGATTAGTTTTCTTATGCCTTCATAAACAAGCCCTGTGGCATAGCCAGTCATCTGAAGCAGAGTCATCACAGGTGTAAGTGCAGCCACGGTCAATGATTTGTTGACCATAAGTGACTCGCTAAAGACGATACTGAGATAAAACAAATAGCCAATCAGTCCGGTAAAGCCCAAAGAATCAAAGAAAAAAACGGGCAAACAGGATGACACTAACAACCCCAGAGTGAAAGCCAGTGGAAATAGGTGTACCAGTCCCACCTGACCCGCATGAAATCTGGACAGGTTGATCCTGGCTCGCCCAAAGTACATGAGCTGCTTGAAAAATTTCGTTGGTGAGGTTCTCCTTTTGTGAAAGACATAAGCCTCGGGAATCAATACAGATTGAAAACCTTCCTTTAGCAGACGTGTGCTGAATTCCATGTCCTCACCCATAAATGGAATAATGTAGCCTTTGGTTTTCTCATACACCTTCCTGCTAAATCCCATATTAAAACTCCTGGGGTGGTATTTGCCAACATGAGAAGCTCCCCCTCTGATGCCACCAGTAGTAAAAAATGAAGTCATGGTCTGATTGATGGCCTTCTGCACCACTGTAAAAGATGGATGTGCAGCATCCGGCCCACCAAAGGCATCCACGGTATGTGAACTCAGATAACGATCCACTACCTGAAAATAGTCAGACGGGATCAGGCAGTCAGAATCGAATACAATAAAGTAATCACCCTTTGCCCTGGCAAAACCATAGTTTCTGGCAAACCCTTGCCCTTCATTTTCCTTGATGAAATAAGCGATGGATAGTTTCGATTGGTATTCAGCAACCACTGAATCAGACTTTAACGTAGACCCATCTTCCACAATGATCACCTCGAAATCTCTGAACGTCTGATTTACAAGCGTAGATAGGAGCTCTTGCACTTCGCTCGGCCGATTGTAAACCGGCACAATCACCGAATACTTAGGCATCACCTGTCCTTTCTGTGATCAGATAGTCGCCCTTTTTATGATTGACCTGAATGATCATTTCCGCTAAAAATCCAGCCAAAAAAAGCTGTGTGCCTATAATCAAAGCCACCAATGCAAGGAAAAACAGCGGCTGATCCACCACATCACGCACGTCCAGGTGATGGTAGATTCTGTACATCTTATCCCCAATCACGTAGGCAGTGACTCCCAATCCGAAAAGAAAAGAGAGCGTGCCCAATGCTCCGAAAAAATGCATGGGATTTTTTCTGAACCTGCTCACAAATGTGACAGAAATCAAATCCAGAAACCCATGAACAAAGCGCTCCAAGCCAAACTTGGTCTGCCCGTATTTTCGCTCACGGTGATGTACTTCCTTTTCACCAATTCTGTAAAAACCATTCCATTTAGCAATTAGCGGAATGTAGCGATGCATTTCGCCATATACCTCTATATTCTTCACCACATCTCGGTGATAGGCCTTCAGCCCGCAGTTAAAGTCATGCAGTTTGATCCCAGAAACCATCCTGGTGATGGCATTGAAAAACTTCGAGGGAATGGTCTTTCCGATGGGATCGTGTCGTTTCTTCTTCCAGCCCGAAACCAGCTGAAAATTGTCTTCCGTGATCATTTTCACCAAAGCCGGAATCTCGTCAGGGCTGTCCTGCAAATCTGCATCCATGGTAATCACCACCTCACCCATAGCTGCTTCAAATCCGGTTTGAAGGGCCGCAGATTTGCCATAGTTCCGATTAAACTTGATGCCTTTGGCCCGTGGGTCTTTTTTGTTCAGTTCACAAATGACCTGCCAAGATGTATCTCCGCTGCCATCATCCACAAAGAGCACCTCTGTATCGTAGTTCTCTTTATCCACTACCCTACATATCCACTCAAACAACTCCGGGAGTGACTCCTCTTCGTTGTATACCGGTATTACTATCGAAAGCGCTATTCTTCTATCTGACACAGATTATTCGAATTCGGGTCTTGATTTTTTTGTGATGGCAGAGATGATCAATGAAATAAGAAAGCCCACAAAAACACCTCCAATCAAACCAAAGATTAGTAGTCCGGTAGGGCCTGTGAAATTCTCAGAAATCTTCATAGCCTGCTCTATTTGAGCATCACTCATACCTTCCTCTTCCATAGCAATAACCTGTGCCTGCCTGATGTTTTCAATAAACTGAGGGTTTATAAACGACACATAGATGTAAGTGAATATGCTGGATATCACGGCTGAAACCAAAGACATCAGTGTCCCTAGCCCGAGCCCTTCGCCATAGTTCATGTATCCGTCGCCTTCTTTGACAAACTCCTTCTGGGCAAAATACATGATGACCGCAGTAAAGAGAATGCCTATCCAGGAAACAGACTGATTACCAGAGAGGCCTGCAAAATCAATGATCAAAAAGAAAATGACACCAACGAGCCCGCTGATAAGGCCATATTTGATTGCTACACTCTTTACAGAAATATTTTTCGTTTCTTCCATGGGTACTTCATTTAGGTTGTTTCCTTAAAATTATGGATATAACCGGGGTAATGAAGAATCCGGCCAACATTTTTTTAAGTGTCGAACTCTGTACCAAATCCCACATGGTGACATCCCGTATTTCATCCATTTGCTCCTGCAATCCGGCTTCACCAAACTGCTCTCGGTACATCTCAGCGCGCTCGTTGAGAAAATGAGTCGCGGCTTCCTGATAATTCCTTACAGCATCCTCCGAAAACTGAAAGTATATCATCAAAGCCCCAACGAAAAGAATTGTTGCCACGGTGTAAACAACAAAGCCCATGGTCATACCCTGCCAAAAATGAAACACACCCTGACCATGATAGGTCTTGTATTCCTTTTCCGCAAAAAATATGAATAGACCAAAGAGGATCAAATCAAACAACAAGTGACTGAGATCGATCAGTGGATTGGAATTAAATAGAAAAGAAAGGTGATAGATGATCGTAATAAATACCCCACATATCAGTGCGTATTTGATGGAAATCTTCAGCATAGTTTATTTATTCTGAAAAAATGTACCTTGATTATACACACCGAAACATTTACCGGTCAGTTGCTGACCGTATTTGGGAGCGTTATTGGATCTGGATGGATTATGTTTAGCGGAGAATTCCCAAACCTGATGAGGGTCAAAAACAGCGAGCTTTGCCGTGCTTCCTTCTTCCACTTTCACCTCAGGAAGTCCCAATATTGCCCTGGGTCCTGAAGTAAGCCTTTGCACCGCTATTTCCAGTGGCAGCTCATGCTGCAAGGCCAGCAAGTCAGAGTACACTGTTGGCAAAGACATCAGACCCGGACTGGCCAGGTCAAACTCTAATTCTTTACTTTCAGGATCCTGAGGCTGATGAGATGAAATAATCGCATCAATAATGCCCTCTTTCAGCCCCTTTATCAGTGCTTTGCGATCCCTTTCACTTCTAAAGGGTGGATCCGACTTTAAATTGGAATCATAATCGATCAAATCCTCTTCCGTATATAATAGCTGATGAACAGCCACATCTGCCGTCACCTGAAGTCCTTTTTTCTTGGCTGCTTTGATCAGTTCCACACCTCTGGCCGTACTCAGGTGACTGAAATGCAATCTTCCTCCTGCGTACTTTAAAATGTCAAGATCCCGCTTAATAGCAATCTCTTCCGAAATACCAGGCTCTCCCTTCAGCCCCAAAGAGGTACTCATAGCACCCTCGTGCATATGGGTAAATTGAGAAAGGTGAACATCCTTTGGCCGGTTAATGATGAGTCCATCAAACTTCTGGACGTATTGAAGAGCTTTTAGTAATAATTCCGTATTCCATATCGGGCTGAGACCGTCCGAAAAAGCTACAGCCCCGGCATCTTCCAAATCCAGTATCTCTGTGAGGTTTTCTCCCAGACATCCCTCGCTCACTGCAGCAATTACATGCAGCTCCACGCCGGCAGTAGATCTCCCTCGTATAAAGCCCACATCACTTTTACTATCAATCACCGGATGGGTATTAGGTATCAGGCAAACATCCGAAAAGCCACCAAACAGTGCGCTTTTGATGCCGGAAGCCAAATTCTCCTTATGCTCTAATCCAGGTTCATTGAAATGTGCAAACAAATCAAAAAAAGCAGGAGTAATTACCTTACCTTTCAAATCGATTACCTTTTTACTATCCAACCCCTTGCCTACCGCCGAGATGATACCATCTTCCACAAGTATATCCAATGTCTCTCCATGATATTTGGAGTGAACATCCATGATCTGAGCATTGGCAAGTAGTGTTTTCATTAGGTAAATCTTAGAAGTAGAGTTTCAGCCATCAAAAATATCAGAGCCAAAATTAATGCATATTTCCATAAGCCGTTCTCCCCGCTTTCAGAAGTATTGCTCGTCAGGGTAGCCCCACTATCCACCTGCTCAAGGCGTATATGATCATAGCCCGCAATCATTTGCTCAAATTCATCTGTACCAATGGCTGCTATTTCGGATTCGCGCCGATCAAAATTTAACGCAATAGATTTGAGTGTATCACCATCAGCAACGAGATGATAGATTCCGGGCTTTGAAATCACATCTGGAATCTCTAGCAGTATTTCACCTTTGAAATATCGGTAACTCGGTATAAAGACATCTTCGGAGTTTCGTAATTCCAGGATATCTCCTGGTGCTATACCCTCCATTTTCAGTGGGATTAAACCACCACCCAGTCGATAGGACATCGGGGCTACTCCCAAAGGCTGAGCCAAAAGATACATGACAGGCACAAAGATGGCATGCTTATGAAAGTTGGTTAAGGAATCATCCAAAGGACTTGTAATTAAGTAAGTCATCTTCCTGCCAGATTTCACAAGAAAGGGAAAGCCCTCATTCGTTCCGAGTATTGTTTCTGTAAAACCCGTCACACCGTAGATGCTCTTTACATTAGGAAGGCCGGCTCGCTCATTCTTTTCACTAAACACACCATCAAAAAAAGGATGATCGAGTGACTTCTTGCTTAACGTTCCACTTTCAGTCCTTCGCTTTACGACCAATCCAAATCCCAGCACTGAATGATACGACTCTGGCTCAGCAGCAACTGACGGAACCACTAGAATCTTACCGTCTATCTGATCCACCTGACTGACCAGCCAATCCGGAATGCGGTCCAGACCATTCAACACCAGTAAATCGGCGTTTACAACATCCTCAAAGGAAGCATTCTCGATTGAATTACTGACAAGACTAAAATAGTCACTGTTGGAAAAGACTTTCTCAAAGTATCTGCCAGCACTTTTGGCTGAAGATAATACGACGATCAGTGGCTTTTCCGCAGGTGAAATGGAAAAATAAAAATCATTATCAAAGACAACAGGATTATCCTGCACGCTAATTTTATAATTTCCATCCAGGGGTTCATTCACCCCAATATCAAGAGAAAGCATTTCAGTATGAAGGCCAGGTATAGTCGCTGTAAAGGCCGATAGCTGCTGCTGACCCTTTTCCACCTTCACAAGGACATTTTCCACCCTTTCAGCACCTGTGTTCCTGATTCCAAAATGCAAGGTATTCACCCCGGTCAAACCCATAGGCTTCTCCAAATACACCGAATCAACATAAAGATTTCGAGAATTTTCCGCTTGCAATTGATGATAAATAATAGCCAATGAAGTGTCACCCAATACTTTATCGATCGGTAGAGTGGTAGATCGCTGCAAATCTCCATAGACATGTAAAAGGTCTACTCCGTAATAGTCAGCTCTACCGACCACATCACTTAACAATAATGATCCATCCGAAAACTTAACTTCTTGTATAATCTCATCAGACTCGCTTAATGAAAACTCCCTTTGCCCATCATTATCAAACATTCGAACAGAGGTCCCTTGCTCCCGCTCGTTCAAGAGTGTCTGGATAGAAGAATATGCCCCATAAAGCAGAGGTTCACCCTTAGCATCAGTCTGCTGCATACTGTAAGAATTATCTAGATAGATCGCCACTGACCTCTCCCGATCAGATGCAAGCCCATCCCCTAGCATTGGCTTGCTGAAGGCCAGCACAATAAAACAAAGAACAAGAAGTCGTGAGAGCAGTATGAGAAGCTTTTTCAACGTGGACTTAGACTTTTGCTGCTGCTCAATGCTGGTCAGAAAAGACAAATTCGAAAAATATACCTTCTTAAGTCTCCTAAAGTTAAAGAGATGAATGATGATGGGTACCAGCAATAAAGCAAACGCCCAAAAAGCCTCGGGATTCAAAAAATACATCCAGTATCTGCGTTCAAGTGTGAACTATTCTATCGTCAAATCTATGGCTTAATTTTCGATTTAAGGAACAGTTCTAAAGCTTTAACCCTGATCTTGGATCAATCCTGAAATCTGGGCTACATAAAATTATCATACCCCTGAAACTGTCCGCTCCTCGTTTCATGTCTCCTAATTAGGCATAAAAAAACCCTTACCAAGTAAATGATAAGGGCTAATAAAAGACTGGCAACGACTTACTCTCCCACCTGTTACGGCAGTACCATCAGCGCTGGTGGGCTTAACTTCTCTGTTCGGAATGGAAAGAGGTGGACCCCACCGCAATAATCACCATAAAGTCTTCAGTGCATTACTTTCCCTTTCTAATCATATCAACAGCTTCTCTGTTCGGTATGGAAAGAGGGGGGACGCCTAGTCTGGACCCCACCGCAATAATCACCATAAAGTCTTCAGTGCATTACTTTCCCTTTCTAATCATATCAACAGCTTCTCTGTTCGGTATGGAAAGAGGGGGGACGCCTAGTCTGGACCCCACCGCAATAATCACCATAAAGTCTTCAGTGCATTACTTTCCCTTTCTAATCATATCAACAGCTTCTCTGTTCGGTATGGAAAGAGGGGGGACGCCTAGTCTGGACCCCACCGCAATAATCACCATAAAGTCTTCAGTGATTGTGACCCCAGGCTACACGCCCCGCCACATTAATCACTATAAATTCTTGACCACTTCTTTTAGTGGTTATTCTTTAAACTCTTCGTCTGATTCACATCAAACTTAAGAGTTGACATTATATGTGAAAGATTCATTCTCAATAAAAAAATAAAGCAAGTTTATCGCTCGCACTAGAAAGCTTACGGGTAATTAGTACTGCTCAGCTCTGATATTACTACCT